>ERZ1023433.3-NODE-3-length-570993-cov-253.149037_pt1 | contig 570993 bp, 538 predicted proteins | sample MGYA00380517_ERZ1023433 | MGnify/ENA primary metagenome ERZ1023433 (study PRJEB33173, sample SAMEA4830417) | metagenome | study: EMG produced TPA metagenomics assembly of the PRJEB25223 data set... | reverse complement strand
TGCCCTATTCCCACACCGACAGCGAGTCGCGTGTTCCGGTATACCGCCTCCTGCAGCTCACGCCCAAAATCCTCCAGAACCCTGCAATTACGCACGCCGGTAAGGTCACAGAAAGCCTCATCTATTGAATAAATCTCGCAGCGCGGCGACATCTCTTCGAGCGTGGTCATAACCCGGTTGGACATATCGGCGTAAAGTTCGTAATTGCTGCTGAAGCAGACAACACCACATCGCCGGAACAAATCTTTCTGTTTGAAGTACGGATCACCCATTTTGACGCCGAGAAGTTTTGCTTCAGCAGAACGCGCAATCACACACCCGTCATTGTTCGACAGCACAACAACCGGTTTTCCTTTCAGATCGGGCCGAAACACCGTCTCGCAACTCGCATAAAATGAGTTCACATCAACCAGGGCAAACATCAGATCACCGGGCAGTCGTCAAACTCGGCGCTACGGGCGTCATTGATGATATAGGTCACCACTCCCATAATGAGAGTTTCTGACGTCAGCATCTGATGCCGATCTGGATAGTGGAGATCTTCAAGGCATCGCACCGGAGAGAACCGTAGACGCTTAAGTCTAAGCTCATCGTTTAACTGACATACGACAATGGAACCATCAACAGGAGTCGCGGCGCTGTCCACCACGAGCATTGCATCTTTCATGATGCCTACCCGCCAGATAGTTTCCGCAGATTGCATGATATAAGTCGATGTTGGTCTGGGGATCAGCTTACTGTCGAGAGAAAGCCTTTCAACTGCATAGTCTGATGCTGGAATGTGAAAACCCATATCGCCCCCTTCTATTGACACTGGATATAAAAACAGTATAAATACTGTATATCCAACCAGTAAAGAAGGAAGGGAAAATATGTTTGTTGAGCTGGTTTATGACAAGAGAAACGTTGCCGGGTTGCCAGGAGCAAGTAACATCATTCTGGCAGAACTGACAAAGCGGGTGCACCGGATTTTTCCCGATGCCGAGGTGAAGGTAAAGCCAATGCAGGCTAATGCTTTAAACAGCGACTGCACAAAAACTGAGAAAGAAAGGCTGAACCGTATGCTTGAGGAAATGTTCGAAGAATCTGACATGTGGCTGGTGAGCGAGTGAACTATGGACAGCTTGATCATATCGGGGATCAGAATCTATTTCCCTAAACCCGGCGAGCGTCTCCCCACCCCACCGGATAACATGCGCAATTTTGCCATCAAAGGTACCGTAGGTGAGCGCTGTTGCATCCTGGCTTTCCTGCGGAAAAGTTGGCAAGTCCTATCGCTTCCTGAATACGAGCATACCGGAGCGGCCATTATGGAGGCGGTCAGGCAGGGGAAGCAAAACTGGAGATAAAATTTACGTGGCAATGGGGCTGAAAGACCCTTCTTTTACTCGCCTTTAAGCCCCTTTATTTCAGCCCGTAATTCTTTCATCTGATCCATCAAGGCCAGGATTGCTTCATGATGTAACGCCGCCGCGATGCCGTAAGTATCCACTGATTCGACATTTTCAACTTCTTTTCCGTCAGGCAGTTCAACAGTCATGTTGGTTTTTTTTATCGCACCGGGGAAATATTTCCTGGCTTCACTAGCCACAAAGCCGAACCCTTGTGTTTGCGTGTTTTCATAAAACCAGGAATAACCACGCATGCTTTCCATCACCACGAGTGGTTCAGGAATTGTCTCTAACAGGCTTTTCACCCTGATTTCTGATACAGGTTGCCAGTTACCTACAGCACGGCCATCAGGATAAAAATTAAAGGAGTTTCCTGCACCATTCGATGAGACATAGAGTTGTGCGTATTGCACATCTGTTGAGGTACCACGTACAGGACCAAAAACAAAACCTCCACTGTACCATTTGGCCTGAAGGTAACCAGTGTAAGAGCCTGCGGCTATATTCCCACCTTCATTCCATAGTCTGATACCATTGGGGTTTGCAGAGTCTTTTAATCCAATTTCATTCCCTGCCGGGGCTAATACAGACCCGTTAACAGTTCCCCCTTTTTTGTTGTTGATGGTTTCAAGTCTTGAATCATCGCCAGCGCACACCGTTCCGGTAGTAGCGCCAACATCTCTTGTTGCGCTGTCTCCCAACTCAAGCGCATCCCGAGCGCCTGCTGATGTTTTAGCCCCTGTTCCTCCCTGTTCTACAGATAGTGCAGTGGTAAGCCCTGAAAGGCTGGTGATGTCACTGTTTTCACCTTTGCCTGCCTTGTTACTAAGCGCAGTGGTGAAGCTGCTCCACGCAGGCCCGGTGAAAGTTGTCCCATCCGGGAGTTTAACTGTTATCGTGCCGGTCCCGCTGAATACCTGCTGCCAGTTCTGCTTGTCATAGTTCAGACCTCGCAGCGCCTCAGCGCTCTGAGCCACCAGAGCAGCGGTCACAAGATTCATTGCCTGTCGTGGAACTGCATACCAGGCAAGCCCACCTTGCGTTGGTCCAGAGTATGGACTGACAAGAGAAAGGCCTGAGTTATCATCAATGCTTTCTACTGATAACGTATAAGTTACTCCACCCACCACTGAGACAATAAAGTCGCTAGGATTTGTTTCAGACAAAAATGACGTCCCGTCGCCAATAACATAGCGATCATTATTGGTAAGGGTTAATGTTCCTGCTGACATATTATTTCCTCAATACATGGGGGGAAGGACAAGGATCGGCATTGCGATGTTCTGGTTAAAATTATTGTTAAACCCCTGGTTGTAATAATTACCAACAACCCGACTGAGCCCTGCCCGGATATTATTCCCGGACCGAATCATGCCCTTAAAGCGCACATTATCGTAGTCACCGATCTTGCGGCTATTTGACCCGACGAAACATAATTGCGTAAAGCTGGTTCCTACGAACTGGTTACTGTCGGACACGGTAAGAAGGCGTTCGTAAATAAATGGTCGTTTAAGTGTGGAAAATGTCACCTGCCCCGCTGCGTTGGTCATGGTGATACCGTCCCCTCCAACCGGAGCGGTATTGTTGAATATAACCAGGTCTAATGTAACGCTCCCTGTGACGTCATCAGACCCTGTGTAATTAGTATCCCGCACGATAATATTGGTGCCGTCGAATCCTACTGATACACCTCCGTTATCCCAGCGGGCGAAGGGTATCCCGCTAACAGGAAGGGCCCGGGACCCATTCACAACCCACTGCCCAACCCATGCGCATGTCATTAATTTTGCGTTATTCGATATCGCGGTGAAATCGGTAGAGTCAGCCACCAGCAGACCGGTGTTATAAGTTCCAGCTGGCAATATCTCAAGAACCGTGCCGCGCCAGTCCTGCGGGGTGAGGTTGTAGCCGAACTGGGGACCTCCGTTGATGATTACTCCACTATTTCCATTTCGTGCAACTGACGCCATTGATACGGGGATCTGAAGAAATACCTGGTTATCGACGATATCCTGTACTTCTACCGGCTTCGTTGGTACGACAATCACCTGTGACCCAGCTGTTAGCGGGGTGCTTATTGTCATTTGATTACCGGCTGTGCCACGCCCCGAGAAACTCGTACAAAACGACGGGGCACGAAGCCCCGCTGTAATCGCCATCACCGGGCGACCATCGTTATAATCAATCAGAATACCTTCCGGCATAATTCACCTACCATTTACCAACAACAACTCGCCCGCCACCAGACAGATTGACAGTAATTCCATTGCCGTTAATAACGACCGTATTATTCACACCATTAAAAGCAAACTCACCACTGGCTGCGTAAAACTTCCCGTGAAATTCACAGTTCCCATTTTTATCTATATTCCATCCTGTTCCTGTAGGACCTGAAATATAAGATGTGGACCGTATATAGTTCGCAATTTTGGCATTGGTGATCGTTCCGTCCTGGATAAACGCCGAACTGATAAACACCTGCCCGTTTACAACGGCAAATGGAGAATACTGAGTCGTTCCACTGCCGCTCATCAGCACAAACTGGTTGGCGTTAAAACCGACACGGGTAATCACGGGCTGGCCAGCCTGCGCCAGCACCGCTATCGACATCCCGGCGTTGTACATCACGCCGTTGATTCGCACACCAGCCTTCAGCGTATGAATTGCCGTCGCCCCGTCCGCATCAACTACCGCAGTGAGTTTGTCCTCCAGCGTGGCAGTCACATCCTCGATCTGCGCCTGAACCTGTGTGGACAGTTCAGCCATAGCTTTATCAACATCAGCGATGGTTGTTTTAACAATCAGGATATCCGCACGGACCTCACCCAACTGTGCCCACTGATGCTCAACGGTCGCATGATTCGCCAGAGCATTTTGCAGGGCAGCTTCCAGACTGGTGTCAATGTCTCCGGTCAGGCGATCGCCATCTTCGGAAGTCAGGAAACCATCCGCAATATCGCCGAGATAGTCATCGGCGTTATCGTTGGATATGCCGCGGATCCAGTCGGTATATCCCGATTCGTTTCCGGTCTTATCCACCAGTTGCGCGCGGTACCAGAATTCCTGCCCTGCTCTCAGCCCGAGTTGTGTGTATTCCGACGAAGGATACGGCACATCAGAAAGCAGCAACGGATCCGAAAAATCACTGTTCGCGGTATACTGAATCTCCGTTTTCAGCGTATCCGCAGTGTTTGCCGGGAACCCCCAGTTCAGACGAATACCCCAGTTGATGCCCGTTGCCATAAAACCAACAGGCTTCGGCGGGTTACCCACCTTACCCGTCAGTGTTTTCTCTTCCGAGTAACCCCATCCGGAGGAGATTTCCGCGGCGTTAATGGCACGCACACGCACCAGATAGCGCCCGGCATAAATCCCCGGAATGTCGAAAGATGTGGTGGAGCTGCGCGGTACGTTTACCCAGTTGCCATCATTGCGGCGCCACTGCGCTTCATAAGCGATAGCATTGGGTGCCTGGTCCCAGCTGGCACGCATCGTCTCGACGCTGATACCCTGCTGAACAACGGAAAACGAACTGATAATGATGTTTTCCGGCGCATGCTGATTACCCGGAGGAACGACACTGACAGGCCGCTGATCAATGATGGCACCAGTATCGATGCGGGCATATTTATCCGGATCATGATAAGCCCCGGAAATCGTGAATGTACCATCGTTATTATCGGCCACACTCACAACGCGGTACTGCTGCGCGTAGAGCTCATCTGATTCAGCAACCCATACACATTCGGCCTGCGGTGTTTCTCCGTAGGCTGTCGTGACTGTAATGGCTCTGCCGTTCACCGCCTGGACTGTTCTGGCCTGCGACACACCGGACGGCAGGTTCACAATAAGACGGTTACCGGGTGTGATATCCGCCACGCGATCAAGGGTGATGACCCTGCCATTCACAGAACTGATACGACCGCCGGTGACTTTCCCCGACAGCATTTCATCAGCGACCGCAATGACGTAACCTGGCTGCGGGATGTTACCATCCAGACCAACAGAGAAAATAACTACCCGATCTTTGTTATTGGTCAGGATCCCCCAGCGCCCCTTACGGTTTGCCTCCGATTGCCGGGTGCAGCCAATTGCAGTGAGCTCGAGCTGATTGAAGCCGTACCGGGCAACCAGTGACTGTTCAAACACCGGCTCCATCGCATCCGCATAAGCATTATCCGGATCGGACCAGGAGACCAGCGCCGTTGTATAGCGGGTCCTGGTCGTGCTGCTTGAATAGACGAACTGCCCGTCAATAACGTTGGCGCGCGTATAGGTGTAATCAATATCGCGGGGCATGTCCGCCAGCGCCACTATCTGATTGCCACCCCAGTAAGTCATCCCACGGAATATGGCCGCGAAATCCCGCAGCACGGTGTATGCCTCACTCCGGTTCTGCACGTAGACATTGCAGATGTAACGGGGCTCGGTACCACTGCCACCCTTACCGTCCGGCACCGGCTGATCGCAATACTGCGAAACCTGGTACAACGTCCATTTATCAATGTTTGCTGCCGTCAGGCGATTACCAAGACCAAACCTATCCGTCACAACCAGATCGTAAAAAATCCAGGCCGGGTTGTCTGTCCACGCCCATTTAAACGCGCCGGTCCATGTGCCACCATAAGTCCTGGTTTCGGGATTGTAATTATCCGGAACACGAATTACGCGCCCGCGCGGCTCACAGGAAATCTGCGGAATGGAGCCATTAAACTGACTGGAGTCAAATTCAATGTAGAGCAAAGCGGTGTTCGGATAGCGCAACTTGGCATCGATCACCTCGGTGTAGCTTTGCAGCGTCATTGAATCGCCAATTTTTGCACTGTTGGCATCGGCGGTGATTTTGCGAAGTCGCACTGTCCATGTTGTTCCTGCCTGCGGCAGGGCAATGCGATGGCTGCGCTCATAACCGGATGTGGTTTTCCCGGTCACACGCGTGTTGATCACTGTCTGCCATGCGCCGCCGTCGGTCTGCAGATCGATCGCATAATTAATCGAGTACCCGACCAGGTCGCCGTCGTCTTCCTGCCTGAAAAGTGAGGGCCATTTCAGACGCAGGCGGATGGCTGAAAGCTGGGTATTTGTAAAGGTGTGAGTCCATGCCGTACTGCTGGAGATCGCCGTACCCACATTAATTTCATTTTCGGTGCCCGGTATCCCCTGAATATATTTTTGCGCCTGAGTACCAGGACGAAACTCCCAGGCCACTCCACCGAAGTTTTTCGAACCATCAGAGTTTTCAATGGGCGTTCCGTCAAGGTAGATGTCTTTACCGGTCAACTGGCCTGCAAATTCGCCTTCGCCCAGCGCGATCAGGATTTTTGCTTTTGCAACAGACTGCAGGTCATCGGGTTGTTCGGTTGGTGTGCGGGTCTTTGAACTGCCGCCCTTGCGGCCTTTAATCGCAGTTGCAGTTACCATATCGTACCCATAAAAAAGCCACCCGAAGGTGGCCTGGTGGAGAGTGATTTTTTATTGCTGATCTTCGACGTAGATGCCAGCGGAGATAATTGCGCCACCGATGCGACGCTTACCGTAAAGCAGAGGAACTGGGTAACCCTGTGCGGCAGTATTCGTCACGCCACCGAAAGCGTAACTGGCCTGGTTAGCAGCATCCTGTTTGCTGGCTAGACCGGTTGATTGAGGAGACAACATTTGTATGACTCCTCCAATTGCTAAAGCAGCACCAAACTTCATCAATGGCACACCTACAGCGCCCCCACCGAAGTATGTAGCAATAGCACCAACTGCCACCAAAACAACTCCCAGTATTGTTTGTAACAAACCTGCTTTTTTGCTGCCTATAATAACAGGAATGATTTTGATCACTTCCCCCGTAACAGGAAATCCGAGATCATCAACACCAATATTATTTTTCCCTTTATATACCGCATACGTAATCCCTCTCATACGGCTAGTGTTTAGATACTTTTCAAAACCATTAATAGTTTTTGTTAATGAATAAGCAGCCTCTCCTGCCGTCCGAATAAGACGATAATGAGTTCGACCAAAAATTTTCCCTAACACACCGTAAAGTTCTATGCGAGTTAGTATTTCTGACATTTAAAAACTCCATAAAAAAACCGCCGCAGCGGTTTTTTTAGAATGTAATCATTTATCAGTTTTGAGCGGCTTTTCCGCCTGTGCATTGATACTCAACAGAGACATTCGAAACAATGCAGCTACCCCAGCCATCTGTTTGACCACATTGAACTGTCTGACCGCCGAAAGGTTCTGCCCCTTCATATCCCCATGTTTTGCATTTTTGCCCTGCCAATAAAGCAGCCTGATTTAGATCTACAACAGGCTTTTCAAACTGACCAACTGTATAACCCATTCTCACTGTACCATCGGCCTTACTTCCCCCCATAGGGACCAATTCTTTACGAACTGAGCAGCCAGATAAAATCATAATGGCCAGTGTTGCCACGATAACTTTTTGCATTTTTAGTTTCCCTTGTTTGCAATCGGAAACATCTTAACATCAACACAAAGTTATCGAAACCGTGCTTATCTTTGTATCTACATATTTCAAATTAAAATAGTGACTCATATCTAAGGATTTTCATCGTTCTTTCCTTCCAGTATCCACCATACGGGACACGCTGACTGAGATGCCCGTAAAGGTGATGCAGCAACATATTACCCTCCAGCAGGATCCCGGCATGGTTCCACTTATTCGCCTGTACCTGCATGATCACCATATCACCAGGCTGAGGAGCACCGTCAAACTCCCGGAATCCGCATTCACACCAGCACTCCTGATAAAAATTATCCGGATAATGATCTTCCCACCACGGATAATCCACGCGGTAATCGTGAAGTTCTATCCCGTGGGTTTGCCGGAAGTAGCTCATCACCAGCCCCCAGCAATCGAAGTGACCAAGAACAAACGGTCGCTCGAGCAGCGGTAGCTCCCCGCGAGGCTGAATGGTCCGTAAATCACCTTCCGGCCAGCTGACAATATGCCAGGGGAGAAGTGTTGCGTCACACTGAGCCTTATCCAGTTCACTCGGTTGCGTTGTTGCATCCGGATGGCTGTGAACGATAGCGATCACCGATCCCCAGTCTTCTGCTGTCGCATAATCCTCCGGTGAAAGATGAAAATGCTCTGTCGGTTCAACTGCCAGACTGCGGCACGGAAAGTAACGCTCAACACGGCTTTTCTGCGCCACCACACCACAGGATTCCCGAGGATACTCGGCAGCGGCATGCGCCATAATGGCATTAATGGTTTTTTGCCGCATATTAACTCCTGATCAACGAGGTACCGGGGAACCCGCCAAACGGCAACTCGTTACTTTCACCATGTCGCAGTTTGCATGCTGTCAGGGTGCCGTTGCATTCATCCAGGGAAGGATCACTGACGGGCTTGTTATTTTTGTCGAAATAGCGCGCGCCGGCGTAATCACAACCATCGCCAGAGCGATACTTATTGCGAATGCACCAGGTACACAGAGAATGCAACTGGCGCGTCGGGATCATCAGCCCCTGCAGGTCCATCGGGCTGGTCAGCGTAAATTCAACAACCTCGTTGGTCTCGCTGCTTTTAGCGTCAATGTAGAAAACCTTCAGCTTCTCCTGTGTCGGATCGGCTGTCGGGTTACCGCCAGTATAATTTCTGGCATCAAGATACTTCGCCAGAGTATCGTGGACAGAGACTTTCGCCTGCAGAAGATCATCATAAGCAAGGCACAGGGCGGTGATCGAACTGTCAAGATTGGCGACGCTGAGCTTGGGCTGTGGGCTGGTGCCGTCAGTGGTTGCCTCAATGCCTTCGATCTGACATGGCCAGGCTTTATATTCATTCCCCTGCCACCAGATCGACTTTGCCGGAAGTTTACTTTCATCACCACCGGCAGAGTCAATTTCATCCGACGTATACGCGACATTATGCGCGTGAAAATACATCACGTCAGACACACCAAACGCGGTTCCGTCGACTTCAAAAAGCCGCACCGGATTGCCTGGCTCAAGCTTCTGATAATCTGTGTGTAATGTCATGGTGCAAATGCCTGCTCGAATGTTGCTGTAATGGTCATAACCTTTTTGTTTTTGACCACCTTCTTGAGACTGTCAGCCTCAACCCGCCACAAGTTTTTATCCTCGTAAGGGGGCGTAAAAATAAAGGACTTCGTTTTATGCCGGCGTAAAAACGCGTAGATTTCCAGCGCTGTTTCCGGATTTCCTGTATATGAAAACCCATAAGTGAGCACTTCATCATTTAGTCCCGATCCGCTGATCTGCATATACCCGTCACCAAACTGCACCTTCCGGACAGCATCCCTGCTGCCCGTTGTCGGCTGACTTGCCGCCTGGATACGCCAGGTAAAAGTTTCTATTGCCATAAAACCTACCTGCCTTTTGTCGCATTCCAGATCAGACCGCCAGGCTGGATCGCTCTGGCAATCCCTTCATTCACCGATTTATTAATCACCTGCTGATAAGCTCGTCCCAGCGCTTCCCCGTTGTTCTGCTGCTGAGTATCGGAGGAGGGATTCTCAACCGTCACCGGCGCATAGACACTGACGCCGAAGGGTGCCGCCGGACCAGTGGTACCACCACCTACCAGACCACCAGAGGCATAGCCCTTCATCATCCGGTAAAGGTTGCTGACGCCGATCCGGCTGGTAGCCTCTTTGGTGAAAACAAATTCACCACGGTGAACCACCCCGGCGGCCTCATACTTCCCACCTGAACCAGTAAAACCGCCACCAGCAAAACCGATAGCCGAAGTTGCTGATCCAACAATTCCTACCAGTGCCTGCTTCATCAGGATCTGAGTCAACATCGACAATGTCGCTCTGGTAAAATCAGCCATTTTCGCCTTACCTGTTATCAACATGTCAGACAGATTTTGTGACATACCATCAAAGGTACTGGCTGCGGCTGACTTCATCTGTCCATAAGCATCGGTTGCTGAATCTGCATAATCTGCCCATGCCGATTTAGCGCCAGACAGCCAGTTACCACGCAGATTGTCCTGTGCTGCGTAGTAGTTTTTCAGTGCTGCCAGTTCATTCTGGTAACCCTGATCGGTATCAGTTCCGCCCGCATTGATCCAGCCCTGACGGAGCTGAGCCTCCTCATTCTTACGCTGCGCTTCCCGACTGCTCAATGCACCACCAGCGACCAGCGCCGCGGTTTTCTCACCGATCTGGGTGACGTATTTCCGGGAAGTATCCTGCAGGCGGTTCAGGCGCTCCTGCGCCATGATCTGATCACCGAGACGCGCGTTAACCTCTGCGCGGGAAAGGACTTCATCCTTGCTGGCCAGTAAGGATTTTTCCTGAGTGGAAAGGGTTCGTGTTTTCGAGGCTTCTTCAAGGACAGTAAACCGTGACTGCTGGCGCCAGAGCTCCTGCCGCTGCTGGCTGATGGTGTCAGTAATACTGCGGTGCTCCTGAAGTGTTCTCAGTTGCGCCTGCAGTTCAATCGTCTGTGCGCTGGCGGTATCGACGGCCCTGACGCCGGATGGCGTTTTCACCGTCGGAGCCTTGCCCGGTTTTTTCAGTGAATCCTCGTACTCCTTTTTCGCCGCCGACATATTAATGTTGTAATCTGCCTGAAGAATGCGCCCTTCTTTCAGCGCCTTATTCAGCTCATTCTGCCTTTGCGTGTACTTCTCAAGTGCAGACTGCGTTTTTGCATAGTTAGCCTGTGCCTGTGCGGCATATTTCTGTCTGTCAGACTCAGCAACCGCTTCACGGGAGGCATTCTCCTCATTCGCCCTTGCAATACCCGCCTGCTGCTGTGCCATTTCCAGCGCCAGCCTGGCTGTTTCCCTGTCATTCCAGAACCGGTCACGCGCTTCGCTGTTCACGTAACCGTCATTTTTACGCAGGTTCCAGATTTCATCCGCGCGTTTAAACGCGGCTTCTGCCTTACTGACCATCTCCTGCGCTGTATCCGGTCGCCCGACGTCCAGCGCCGCATCCCACATCGATTTAAAAGCGCGCTTCAGGGAATCCGCTGCTGACTCAATGGTCCCCATATTGTCGCGCAGTGATTTTGTCTGTTCGTTAAACCCGCTGGTTGCCGCATCATTAGCCGCCTGCAGGGCTGCGGCCTCATCACCGGCACGTTGCAGTTGCGCAACATACGCAATCTGCTCAGCCGTCACGTTATGGAACTGCTGGGCCATCGCGATAAGACCGGAAGTTGGGTCATTCGTCAGTTTGCCAAACGCTGCGGCAATCTTATCAACAGGAACACCGGACGCTTCGGTAAAGCGGGAAACTGACTGGCTCATCGCATCGAAATTCGCCCCGGCACGTACGCCGGCATTAACCAGTTCCGTCAGCGCCTCGCTCGTCTGGCTGAACGTCAGCCCGGCACTTTGTCCGTTTCTTGCCAGCACCAGCATTCTGTCTGCCGTCAGGCCTGCTGAATTGCCTGAAAGAACGAGTGTTTTATTGAAATCTGAAAGCGTGGATGAACCCTGGTACCACGAATAAAATAACGCCCCCGTTGCCACTGACAATGCGCCGACACCCACCATCAGCGGAGATATGGCCCCCATCAGAGCCCGGAACGTGGGAATAATCCCGCCGAATGAGTCTTTAACCTGCCCGCCCTGCTGCAGCATAATGAGCCACGGACTCTGCCCGCCCGCCAGCTGCGTCGCGATATCCGTAAACTGAGCGGGAAGCATACGCATCGCATTCGAGTACTGCCCCACGGAAAGACCGGCTTTTTTTGCCGCAATTTCCTGACGCGAGAACGCCTGCCGGATACGTAACTCCGTATCATTAGCCGCATCCCCTGTTTGTCTGAACTGCCTCTTAACGTGGGTTATCTGTTCATTAAATTTTGTCGAGTTAACGTCAAGGTTAACAACCAGATCCCCGACTGCCGTCTGGGCCATAGCGAACGCCTCCTGTCATTCCTGACGCCTTCGCCATCAACATATCGTCATCAGGCTCTTCCGGCGGCAAATCGTCGGAAGTCGGTGTCAGTATGCTGAAGATGGCAGGAGTCAAATCCGGGTCACGGAAAAACATCGATGAAAGGGTGTAGAGCAAACCTGAAAAGTGAGCATCAAGTTGCACGTCATGAAAATAGTTGTCCCGGTAGAAAATACGCCAGTCGCTGTATTCCGTGGAGGACATGCCAGCCAGCATTGCGCGCCAGTCAGGACGACTGAACTCACGCGCCAGCTTCATGACGAACGTCAGCTCGCTGGCGAGGACTTTTCCGCGGTGACCGGCTCTGCCTGAACGTCGCTTTCAGGTTCAGGAACGTCTTCTGGCGGCGGTAACATACCTGACAGGATTTTTATCCTGTATTCAGCCAGTGCCACCACCTCGAGAGGCCAGGTGGACAGCACCTCATCCTGTATTTTTTTAACTTCTTCGGCGGCACCACCAGGCAGCGTGCCTTTCAGTGCATGGGCGTGCCATAGTGACATCGCCACCACAAATGCGCTGCCGCGCACAGTGGTTTCCATGGCTGTCTGGATATCCCCTTCTTCAACGGCTTCAATTTTTTTCAGGTATTCAAGATGCTCAATACGCTGCAGCGCCGACAGCTCATACAACGTAACGCTCGCACCGTTATGCTTTAGCGGTTCGCTTTTCAGAAACATGATTAACTCCGGGACGGGGCCGAAGCCCCGGTATTCAGGAAACGGTTACGCTGCAGATCGCCACGAAAAGGCCATCATTGGTCATGACCACAATATCTGCGGTACCTGCCGCCGCCCCCGTAATCGTGACGGTGTCATCACTGGCAGTTGCTGTCGCGACTGACGGATCGGATGAGGAAAGGCGGAAAGTTTTATCTGATGCCCCTGCAGGAGTAATCCCGACGACCACGGTGGTCGTGTCACCAATACCCACCGCTGCAGTCTCTTTATCCAGCGTGACACCGGTTACCGGAACAACCGGCGCGCCGCTTTCTTCTGCCAGTCCCGGTTTGCCAGTGTTGGTGACTTTTGCTGTGCGGGTGATGACTTCTTTGGCAGGGATCGCCTTGCCGAGACTGCTGCACCAGCCGCGGAACACATCAACGGCACCGTTCGGGTATTTGATTTTGTAAGCGCGAACTGAGCCATCATTAAACCAGGTTACCAGGTCTTTCTGACCAGCTTCACCCGGCTTCCAGGCCAGCGTAAAGGACGTATCCCCGGCTGATTTTTCCCCCTGAGCCGTTGCACTCCAGTCTGCATCTTCATCGTCGAGATAGGTATCATCATACGATTCAGCCGTCATTTCTCCCGGCGTCAGATCCTTGATTTTCGCCAGGCGGCTCCAGTCGATATCCGAAAGCGGGTTGGCGAACGGATTCCCCGTGCCGGTATAAATCCACAGCGTGGTGCCTGCACCTTTTACAGGCTCAAGCGGGTTTGGTGTTGGCATAGCATCCTCACATTTCGTAAGTAATGGAATATTTAAGGTCGGCGGAACTCCATAGCGCCAGATCCTCATCACGCTGGTAGTCATACCCCTGGACATTCATGAGCGTAACGATCCCCTCCAGCGCCGGAATATCCGCCATAGCCGGGCAAACACGGGACTCCACCCACTCATCCAGTTCGGAATCAGGGACCTGGGCAGGCAGAAAAACTTCGATATGCAGGGTGGCCTGCCATTCATTTGCATCCAGGACAGCATCTGTTGGTTCTGCGTCCGTCAGAAAAACAGCCACTGCCGGAAATTCATTTTCTTCAAATGCCACCGGCCGGCCGTCAAAATAAATCGCGTCATGACCGATAGTCCCTTCAAGGGCATCGATAACCGCCTGTCGGATATCACTGTGTTTCATCGTTTCAGAATCAGCCTGAGTTGGTTTTTAAGGGATGCCCGTAGCTCTTTGGGCATATCGGTTTCCATCAGTTTTGGCAGTTCATCCTTAAACGCCGTTGTCAGTGGCACCGCCAGCGGGATGCTGACGACCTCAATCGGGTAGCGGGGTTTTGCCGTTCGCCGCATAACATGCCAGCGACCGTTTTTCAGTTGCTGAATAAATGCGCCCGGAAAACGAAACGGACCAATGCGCAACACACTGTTTGCCCCTCGCCTGTCACGTTTACGGCGGGAAAGTCTGACACTGGCGGTACCGAGTTTGATCGCCGGCAGGTTACCCCGGTTTACACGGATAAGCGCCCGTGGCTTCTTCACCGTGGCACGCCTTACCCTGGTGCGCTGTTTAACCAGTTTTCGTGGCACCTGGGTGTCTTTCGATACGACGGAGACGCTTTTATTGACTGCGCGTGTCGCAACACGGTTAACCGCCTGCGCAGAAGCACGCGGCACAGCGGTAGTACTGATACTGTTCAGGTTTGCGATTGCCTGTTCCAGCCCTTTAATGGACATGCCTCCCCCTTAACGCCGTCGGTTTGATCCCGGCGGAGAACCTTTACCAAGGAAAACATGACAGCTTCCGCAATCATCCGGCCCGATACGATCAACCCAGTAAGACGAACCGTTGATCACCAGGGTATCGGGGCGCCGCAACCCGCTGACAGAAGATGTCTCCACGAACAGTGACGGGCTTGTACCTTCCACCCGGACACCACTGCCTGCATATGCGACACTCTCGGGATCATCAAAAACACCACACACCGTTTGCCCCGTCATTTCGCCGGAAGTCACTGAGGCTTCCACCCCCATAGCGCAACGAATAACATCATCAGCACGGGACAGAGCAGCATCGAAAATATTGTCGAAATCAGTCACGTCACCCCCGGTTATTTTTCGCTGGCAAGCCCACCAGCAATCAATGCTTCGGCTTCATGCGGCAGAACACGGATCGACATCCCTGTCACGGCGATGGCGACAGGCGTATTTTCTGTTTCATGCAGCGCATCGATGTGCAGGGTGGCGCGCGTAATAACCGTCACCAGCCCGGCATCCGTTACCGCGGGTTTCTCCTGCACCTGATCATCATCAGGATTGTCCGTGGCGTTATCCTGCGCGTTAATCCCGTTATCACCGGACTGTTCGTCATCGTTACCGTCGTCAAGCTCTTCCTCAAGCTCTGCAACCCGCATCGTCAGTTCTTCGATAGTGCCGGTAACGTTCACATCACGCCCAAGTTGTGCGCCAAGCGCTTTCAGGCGCTCAACCAGTTTTTCTTTTGCTGTCATGGATAGTGCTCCAGAAAAATGGCCCCGGAGGGCCATACGAGAGGAATTACGCGAGTTTTACCGAAACAAATTCATCAGGATCGGCCAGCAGCATCAGTGGCGCAGACTGGACCATCGTAAACTCACGCGCCGGATCGCCGGTTTGGATCCAGTTTTTCGGATAACGCGTGGAGGAGTTGATACCGGCATTCAGTGCGTCAACGTCCTGAATTGCGCCATAGGTACGCAGACCGCGCGCCAGAGTGTTGCCCAGCACCATAGAAAGATCCGGCAGGTAGTTCTTTTTGGCGTCACCTTCAATGTACTGCCCGGCGTAAACCACAATCGCGACATCGCCGTACATGCCCTTGTAAGACACCGCCTTGCCCAGGTCCTTGAGCGCGGTTTCCAGCTCGGAGTTTGAGCCACGACGGGTATCCAGTTTCTCTCTTACTGCCTTGAAAGAACGGAACAGTGCCCAGCCTTTCGGGTCAAAAACAATAATATTGACCACGCCGCTGGCATTAAGCGCATACGTTTCGATGTCCTCCGTCGGGTCATACGTTTCTTTGTCTTTGCCGGACCATGCAGCCCCGCCAGCCTGGGTGATGTTGTTGACGGCACTGCGCCCCATATCCACCTCAACCGGGTCAAACTTATCCCCTGTCATGGTGTATTTACCATAGAGCACAGCCGAAACCGCCTGCATCTCTTCAACCTGCGCAATCGCCAGCTCTTCATCTTTCATGTTCTGGAGGATGATGCGGCGACGGCGGTATGCCGGATCGGCGAGGTTCTGCGGATCTTCGTCAGGCAGGCGACGAAGCGTCATTTGCGGGTTTACCTCGTGCTTGGGCTACATGAGTCAAATATGATGCTATACGATTGACTGTAAAAGAAATAAAGCTTACAAATGATCTTGCTTAGCTACAGTTGCAATACAACCTGCAATACAAGCCCTCAGTTTAAGAGAAAGAGACTGCACTAAGCCCTCGTAAATCGAAATTGTTCACCCTGCTGTATTTCGATACTTGCTGTAACTTATGATTTTTCACAGCAAATAAGGAGTTGAAGATGGTTGATGTACGATTAACTTGTATTACTCTCTCCAATTCGAACGCCCTTCATGAACACATTACTCATGTTGGAAGTCCTCAATTTAATCCCCCTGGAAGTAAGTGGACTGTGGCAGATGTAGTTAATTCAATTGAGAATAAGCTGCATACTTTCTATGTCACTGATAGTTATGGTAAACGTGCTGATGTAGGTGTTGTTGATCCAGGAGGAGGAGGGCGGAAATTTATACGTACTTATGCTGATGGTCGATGGAACAATAACTTACTGTCTTTACCGAGATGCTAAGGATCGCATGCGCGTTGATTCGGTCCTGAAGCTGGCATCGTATAAACAAGGGCTGAAGAGAGATCGTTAGCACTAATATTCTCTGAGGGCTTTATCTAGGAGTCATAGGCACATCGTTTGGTCCTATGACTCCTTTTAATTGAAGAGTCCCATAAAAATAATACCGAAGCAGCCCTTTTAGAATTTATTAAATTAAATCCCGAGCCCTTTCTTAATCAACTCACCCATGATCGGCCATATCACTGGTTGCACGGACTCCCAAACAGGACCGCATACTTTAGACAGCAATGATTTCGCTTCTTTACCATCACCTTCATTAGCTGCTGCAACAGCTGCTTCAATATCAGAACGTTGATCGCTGTTAACTACTTGACCCTGTTCTTCTAGGATGGAAATCAGTTGTTTGACGATGTCAACATCAGTTCCGTTCGTGACGGTCATTGATTGATCAGCATTTTCACCAGCTGCCAATTGTAGGTTGGTGAAGGACCCACCATGAATATTGACTGTATTAACAACTCGTTGCACACGATGTTGTGGGCGATTTGGCGCTTTTCTTGACTCTTTGTACCCTTCTTGCGTTAAGTGCGCGTACTCCCTTTTTTTAAAACCGCCAATAAAAACTAGAGATCCAGTCACGCTACTTTGATCTTCATATGGACCTATATCTACTAGTTTTGCTTTTTCAAGATCTGAAAATGCGACCTCAAAATCTACTTGATTGATATCATCTGAAGCACATACTGCGGTCGCTAGCGCTACTAAAGTCGGCCCTTCATATCCGTTTTCAAGTTCTTTGAAACCAAGCCCCCTCTCATTGAAGTCACCTAATAACGTTGCAAGAATCTGTTTTGCTGCTTCATCTAATTGTCCGGCCATTTATTATTTTCCCATGAGGTTCCCATAGTGTAATTGGGGATAAATCCTTCAGTTTCAACCCGAGCTAGCCCGCAAAATTACTGCTGATCCTCGACATAAATCCCGGCAGAAATAATCGCTCCACCGATACGGCGCTTACCATAAAGAAGCGGTACCGGGTAGCCCTGCGCTGCAGTATTCGTTACACCACCGAAAGCGTAGCTGGCCTGATTGGCTGCATCCTGCTTACTGGATAAACCAGCCGGTTGTGGAGAAAGCATCTGGGCCACACCTCCTAATGTCATTGCTGCACCGGCCGAAAACATCAGGTTACTGGCTGCTATGCTCAGTCCCGGCATCCAGATAGAAGCAATCACCAGCACCGCCCCCAGGATTGTCTGTACCAGACCCGCTTTCTTACTCCCAATCACAACAGGAATAATTCGAATCTCTCTCCCTATGTTTGGGAAACTGAGATCCTGCTCTCCGATGTTCCGCTCCCCGACATAAACCGCGTAGGTGAGTCCTCTGGATTTGCTACTGTTCAGGTATTTTTCGAACCCCGGGAGGGTGGCATTTAAAGCTCTAATAGCTTCTCTCGTATCCCGGATGACTCGATGGTGTATTTTCCCAAACAGTTTTCCAAGAGCGCCTCCCAGCCTGATGGTTGTCATTACTTCTGCACATGGATTCATAGTATTCAGCCCTTCTGATTTTCTTCAATGTACCGCTCAGCCATTTCAGGAATAAGGTCAGCAACAGTTGAAGCACGGCTTACCGCCCTGTTTACCTCAACTTTGATAGCATTGGAGTAGCGAGTCTCCATGTCCGGAAATTTACGGTTTATTGTCAGAGGAAGACTATCCATGATTGAACCGATTTCTGCGGCAAGTTTCGCAAGGGCATAAGTGGCAAATGCAGTATCAATAACCTCGCCTGTTTCACGGGCATTCTTCAACTCCTGCGCATCTGCCTGGGCGTTCGTCAGGCGAATCCGGGCCTTTAACAGTTCAGCGTCATCAATGTCGCCGCCCTGATCCATAATTTTACTCAGCTCATTTTCAACCCTGTTACTCACCACGCTGGCAACATCATAAAATGCCTCACGCCCGATACGCTGTATCGGTTCGATGCCCCATTTGTCGAAAGCTGTCACACCGACCTTACAGCTTTTCGCCATGTTCTTCTTATTCAGTAGATGCTGAGCCATTTTCCACCTTTAAACCGTTTTTTTTAATGCTCAAGTGGGTGTGTTGAAGTTATAAAAACCATCTAAATCATACGGATACAACGAACAACAACACCACCACCAGCATCTCAGAAAATCTCATAAATAGCGCTATTCTGCGACGCTGCCGCCCCGTAGTAAGCCGGATCGCCCGAAAGGACCCGCGCCCAATTGCCGGGACAATTGAGCCTGTCCGATCAGCCTACCAGCTTGCTTTTCCCGTCACGGACCTGGCGGCGAACCCGTTCAGTCTTGAGGCATAGCGAAGCTTCTGGTTTGACTGGTACAGGGATCTGGCATGTCTCAGAGCAACGGGGGATGTTGTTAATCCACTCAATCACTTCACTCAGATACCAGGCCTTGCGACCCTCAGTGACCTGTACACGCGCCGGAAATTCACCGCGTGCCTCGAGGTTAAGTAACGTTCTGCGGCTTAGTGTGGTCAGTTCAATCACCTGATTCATATCAACCAGGCGCTCACTTACGTTCATCTTGTCTGCCAGTTCTTCTAGCTCGCGCACAACAGGATCCGGATAGAGGGCATCGGCAGTTGCCATCAGGCTGTTATCTTTCATTGTAATCCCCTTACACCAGTGCCAGCGGTTGAACAGAAATACCAGAACCAACAAAGGCGGCAACCTTAGCAGAGAGGGTTGTCACCGCCTCAGGCCAGTTGAGCGCGTCAACATTCATCACGCCTGCTTTATAGACCTGCGCCTGTGTCTGACTGGCGGTATCAACGGCAAAGCAGGACACATAGACCGCCTGCCCTGCGTTCACGCCATCCCAGACAACAAGAGCGCCAGTGGTGTTATCCTGCATCAGCGGCGTAAGCGCCGGGATTACCCCCTTACCACCAACAAATATCCCCAGAGTAGACACCAGCGCCTCGGTACCAGCCACCAGCTCAGTGTAATGCGTAGTCATGAATGCTCCTTAAGCCACACGAACGGTGACAAAGCGGTTAATACGAGCCGGAATAGGTTGCGGCGCGGAATGGGTCTGGACGTATTCAATAGCCGGATCGCCAGGCACGATGTAATTTTTAGGCGCGAGTTCTGCTTTGGTGATCCCCATACGGATAAGTTCAGGGTCCTGAATCCCACCATAAGCCACAATCCCCTGCAGGGCCGTATTTCCAAGCACCATCAAATCAGGATCGAGAAAATATTTTTCGGTGCCGTCTTCATCGGTATAGCGACCGCTATAAACCACGATTGCAACGTCTCCCATATACCCCTTAAAGCTCACTGAATCCCCCAGGTCTTTAAGTGCCGTTTCCAGTTGAGCATTTGATCCGCGACGAGTATCGAGCACATCTTTAATCGCTTTGAATGAGCGATATTTCTTCCAGACGTTTCCACCCATGATGATGATATTTGTTACCCCTTCACTCAATTCTGAATAGGTTTCAATATCATCATTTGGGTCAAATGTTGCCTTGTCTTTACCTGACCAGGCTGCACCACCAGCCTGAATGATCATGTTCTGGGTTTTGATATTCCAGTCCAGTTCGTAGCGTTCAATACCTTCCCCTTCAATGATATTTTTCCCGGTAGTGACAGCCTGAACCGCAAGCCATTCAATACGCGCCCGGATAGCAATCGACTGTTTAAGAATGGCCTGCTTAATCTTGATATTGCGGGTATCGAGCGTGCTGTATTGTTCTGGTGTGACACCAGCCGGGCGAACGGCCAGTTTATTTGGGTCAATACTACTCTTGGGCTTCATGTAACCCGGACGGATGGATTTTGATTCATAGCCCTCATCACGCGCCACCTTACTACCAACCATAGGTGAACAAAACGCTGCGATCGGAATATTTGGGTCGTCGATAGTGTCCAGGATGATATCGCGTGTTTCGAACGTTACCGCGCGGGTAAAGAATAAATCTGTGAAAAGGGTTTTAAGCTGCTTCTGGATATCCTCAGCACTTACAACCCGGACAAGCGCTGCTGGTGAATATAAATCTGGCATATCTCTACCTCAAAAAAGTTTAAACAGAATGCGTACCGAGATAATGCTATCACTGCATAACTGGGTATGAACGGATGCAATCATGTAAAATGGTGTGCAATATTGTATAAACTTCTCTTTGGGTGATACCACCAGCAAAACATCTGTTAATGTTTCTTTGTCGTTTCCTCCAAAGATGACAACTCAGTTTAAATTCTTCGTGATAGTGCAGAGACGGGTCAAAACATGGCCCGTCTTTTTATCATAAACAGCCTCATTTCTCTACATCTAGCAAAGAAGTGCATACTATGAAAACTTGAACTCTCGTTCATCAAAATCTTTTTTATATTTTTGAATAACTTCCTTATTATTCGAAAAAATGGTATCCCCTGCAAATCCTGCTATTATTTTGTTCAGATGAGTAACATCATCCATTTTTACCATCTCTTCATCATAATCGACCAAACCGGAATTCAAAATAAGCAATGCCCTTTTGTCAGATACAGGGTAATAGTAATCGACATCTGTTCCATCCTTTCCCTCAGGGTTAATGTTAACCACTGGTTGGTCTGAAGTTATAAATGGCTCATTTGTATAGTTGGTTAGTAACTTAATTTTCCTATTCGTATTGAGCGCGATATCTTTCGCAAAATTAGTGCCAAAAAATGCGCACATAAACCACCAATGATTGGTATAAAAATCCAACCATCTTTTCTTTACGCTTTCATCTGATGGAGAATTAATTGTCGAGAAGAGCAATGCGTCACGCATACGTTTTGTTCTACTAAATTGATATCCCAAATAATAGCTAAAATCCCAGCGAATTTCTTTTTCATCGAGGCAAGACGAATCACCATCCCTTAAACTTCTAAGAACACCTACAGTGTTATTTTCTTGGCTAGACATGTAGTTTTCGAAAAGATTACTAGCTATCAATTCGTTTATATCGACATCAGAACGTTTCCTCTTTAGTTGTTCCAGAATCTGCACTTTATATTGGATTCGGCTTACCATCTCTATCATCTGTAGATGTAGGGCTCTCAAATCATCTGAACAATCCTTCATCCAGATATGCATCAATTCAATATCACCCTTCTGAATCTTCCCTACCTTGTAGAAATGATTCTCACAACCTATCCCTCGCACACTGTCAAAACTGGATTTTCCTTTTTTTGATAGGTACCAAATATTGACATTATCGGAAGACCACCCCTTGAGATAGTAAGCCCAGACATAATGATGTTTTCGTTTCGCTTGCAGATCCTTCATATTCGTGTCCATGCAAATTGCCCTCCAGCCCCCACTTACTCCCCACTTTAACAGCTCCCCACTAGCTCCCCACCAGTATTTTTTTAAATACTCTCTCAGGCCAGTAATGACGAGGGTTTCAGCCAAACTCCCCACTTTGGCCCCATATACACAGTGGGGAGTGGGGAGTTAGGCCTGCTTCCCCCACACTCCCCACCTACTCCCCACTTATTCCCCCACTTCCCGTAATGACCGGATTGACAGTTTTTCGCCATCCTGAATGACCATGCTGAGCTCGATTAATTTATTTAGCCAGCGGGAGAAATGTTTGCTGGTATCCATGCCTGCCGCTTTCAGATCATCACGAATAACCGCCCGGGTACATGCCTCACCTTTGGACGTTCTGCTGCGTATAGCCTGCCATACCGCCATGTGGTTATCGCTTAACTTTGGTGCGCCCACCAGCTCCGGATAGATATCTTTTGCTTCACGTGGGGTGTCATGAACCACCAGCGAGGCGACATTATCTCCATCTTCGTCCGTGTACAGATCCACCTGCCTCAGGTCATAAGCATGACGCCCTGGTTCTTCTGCATCTTTCATCTTGGTACAGGACAGAATCAGAGCCCTTGCTTCTCCCTCACGTTTAACATGAAACTCAGCATCGAGGGCAGCACGGAGCGAGCTGGAGCCACGCGCCCCTTTCGCCTCATCCTTGCCTGAGTGATGGACCACAAGAACGGTGGCACCAGTTTTCTGTTTGATGGTGTCACAGCCTTCAATAAACGCGCCCATATCCCGGGCATCGTTTTCATCATTGCCGCCAAAGCATCTGGCCAGCGTGTCGATCACCACCAGTCGGACAGGCATACCCGTCTCACGTTCAACCTGTTTCGCTGCGCTCAGCACTTCCTGAACCTCTGACTGACGGACCGGAAATACAGGGCGATTAACCAGACATATGCTTTTTGGCAGCGTCCCGTTGACGGTCTCCCATGCCTTAACTCGCCGCGGCACACCCACACCACCCTCGCCGACCACATACAGCACAGAGCCACGTGCCACCGCGTTACTACTCCACGTTTTCCCGGCGGCAATATGACAGGCCCAGGATATGGCCAGAAAACTCTTGTAGGAGCCGCTGGGGCCATAGATTGCGCACAATGACTTAGACGGCAGGTAATTCTTAATGATGAAATCCTGCTGCACATCGTAGCCATGAGAGCCCCACGAAAGCGGGAGGCGGGTTTTTCTCTCTGGTTTTTGCTCATCTGAAAACAGGCGCCGTACTCTCTCAATATCCCGTAGCCAGTCGTTAAGCTCTGCCTCTCCGATTAACTCTGACACAACCAGCCGGCGCGCCATAATCTCGCGGTTGTGATCGGTATCGAGAAAGCCGGCTTCACACAATGCTTCATAGGTCATCGCCTGCAGCTGGCCTAACCGGGAAGCCAGAGCGCCATAGCGGGTTGTCGGTTCCCTGTGCTGGTGGATGGCCTCTGTAACCTCACTGGCTTTCATAGGCTTCCCATGCGCCCAGCGATATACGCAGGTAAACAGCGCATCAGATACTATTTCGACTGCCATCACTGCATCTGTCATTTCGGGCTCCCTCCGCTCATCTGGAACTTGCCAATCAGCGGGTGATACCAGTACGCCGATCCGTATTTACGTTTTGCCGCCCGAAGTACCAGTCGCGCCGCCTCCCTGAATTTCTCATCAGGTGCAATGAATCCGCCTGATTTCATCCGCACCAGCATTACCCCCGTATTTTTCGCCAGTTCTTCGGCCTTCTTGGTGGAAATACCGAACTGCGCCGCCAGCGTAGTTACCGGGGTCATACCGGGGGGGATCTCTCCTCCCTGGCTATCAGTAAGTGATTTGACTTTTGCCTCAAGATGCAAAACCTTCTCCACCAGCAAATCAACGCGGCTAGTCAGTTCGTTAAATTTGACGTTGCTGATCATGCCTTGCCTCCCTTGTTACGCTGGGTACGTACATAATCCGCAGAATCACTACTCTGATTTAGCGCTTGGGCCATTCTTGGAAGGTGACGCAATACATGGCTTACAAGAACCAGGTCACGCCGGGCATCTTCATCTGCATAGTCTTCTGCATTAGTTGCGTCTAGCGCCAGATTGCCGATCAGGGTGAGCGCACTACTGATGGCAAATGCGCCAGCGGCATATAAATCGCTGGATTCAGCCAAATCCTGATCAGTGAAGTTTTTAAAATCAGGAGTGCTCTTAACAAGCTGATGGTAGATATCACGCATGGTTCACCTCACTGGCAGCTTTCAATTCACGAACGCGAGACAGAGACATACTGATCAGATCCATAGCGACGCTGTACTCAGTTTCATCATCGAAATTCATGTACAGCGATGTTGAGAGCAGTGCTTCCAGGCGGCGCAGTTCATCTTCAATGTCAATTTCTGACCATTTGACCTTACACATGACCCACCTCCTGAACTGGCAGACGGGCGGCAAACAGGCAAGGCGCATCAGGTAGCTGTATGCGGGCTTGCTGTTCGGTGCTAGCGGTAACGGTGAAATACCGAGATTGCTGGCATGAGAAGAATCGCCATGTAAATTTAGGACGAGTTTGGGTATGCTGTAATTCAGCCATGATCGTTACCTCGTATAACGGTTTGGTTAGACGCCTCGGCAGTGTTCCCGCACTTCGAGGCGTTGCTATTTGCAACATATGTATGTAATGTGTCACTACACATAAACACATTACATCTGGTGTAATTGACGTGTCAACACACAAAAATGAAAGACGTGGTAATCCACCATTCCAGTTCAGACTAGATCCTGACTTACGTGAGCTAATGGAACTAGCCCAGCAGCAAGATGGTGATGAGTCGCTGGCGGCCTGGATCAAGCGAATAATCCGCAAAGAGTTACAGCAGCGAGGCATTGAGCCCAAAAGTTGATTTGAGGAAAAATATGATGCGCATAGATGAGAAAGGGCATTTTTATTGCACATGCGAAATTTGTGGCTCAGAAACGAGATTCGGCCCAGATCTTTACCAAGGACGTGTATTGCAATTATACGGTAGGGCTTTCTGCTGTAACGACTGCTGGGAAGGTAACTGGGATGGATGGGGCCCACATTCAGAACCTGCTATATTGCGGATTTTGAAAGAAAAAAACCTCCCAATCCCAAAAAGGAATGAGAAAGGCTGGTTACCCCGAGATTAAGCATTTCATTATGTTTAGATATCGATAATAAAAAAACAATTAGTTGTTTGAATCGATATGTAATTAAGCCATCAATGATATCAGAGTAACTACTCGTTACTCTGATATCTGCTAATAATTATAAACTCTTTCAAATAGACCGTATGTTTGATGATTGATTAACAAGAGAATTCATAACTATGTTCGGTAAGGTACCTTCGAATGTTCTATCTCAATTGAATCGCAACCATAATGTTTTAGGAAAAATCTAATTCCAGCATCCACATCCTGTACATTTTTTGATGGCCCTATAATTATTTTTTTAATTGGCAACTTAATGCCATCAAGAGGTTTTAAAATAATGTATGGTACATATCCACCTCTAGATACTCTAAATTTAACATCCGGAACCTGATTGGATGCAGTAAAAGCAAACCTATATTCTCTTTCTTCTATAAAACCTTTATGTTTAAAAAAAGGAATGGTTTTTCTAATTACATGATAAATGTAGATACTTCGCTCGAATGAATCTTTTCTATAATCGATACTTCCTGGACCATTAACATCGATAAGTCTATTGATTTCATCTTTAGCCTCTAAGGTTGAATTCTCTTTAGTATAAATAACTTCCCCGCAACTCATATCATAGTTATGATGTTTTAACACACTTGAAAGCATGGCTTCATCAAACTCGATGCATATACCTTGTTCGCGCCCATATCCTCGCCACTGACTCAATTGATCTGCTACAGAGCAGAATGAAATAGTATAAATATGACGTCCTTGTTGGGAAATGAAATGCGTGAGCATCTCCTCGATAGTCTTACGCATTTCAGGAAGATAGTACGGAGGTCCAATATACTCAAGGGAATTCAAAAAACATTTATATCCATGATGGAATTCCTCTCGATCATTCAGAAAGTTAATATTTGTAGCCCATAGTGAATTATTTTCAATTATTCCCTTTAGACCATTTAAATCAGTATAATGAAAAATAGCCACAATTCCCCACCTAATAGTTAACTCGTTCCCCAATCACCTCGAATCCATGCCTGCACTTCTGACAGACGATATGCAACAGCAGTGGAACCAATCTTGATCCGCTTAGGAAACTTCCCTTCCTTCTCCAACTTCCAGCGTGTACTGTTCGCTAGGGTAGTCAGCTCACGGCATTCTTTTTCGCGGATCATACGGTCGATGTTAGGAATGTACTCCAGGCCATTTTTATCAACAACTGCCATTTTTTTCATGTTAACCAGCCTTTTGTTTGAGGATTGTCACTTTTGTTTCTGCACCTGAGATGCTGTTCAGGTATGTTGTCCAGAGATCCAGAGCATCAAGTTTTTTAGCCATGAACTTACTTCGATTGTAAACACCTGCCACACCTGGTAGCGCATGGCCTAACAACTGTTCTACAACATGAAATTCCACACCGAGATCGCTCAGATGGGTTGAAAGCGTTCTCCTGAGGTCATGAAGTGACCATTGTTTTTCATGGCCCAGACGTTTACCGATTTTACCGCCAATTTTGCTCACACTTTCCCTGATCCGCAGGCTACCTAATACATAGCCACTACGGTTAGTTTCTTCGTGAACGTCCGTTATCCATTGTCGCAGTACTTCAGGAACTGGCCTGACAATTTCCACACCAGTTTTGGAATGCTCTTTTGGTACAGTCCAAACCCAGCTATCGCGATCCCACTCTTTCCATTCTGATAACCGGGCTTCACTCATACGGCATCCGAAAACCGTACACAGTACAAACATTTTCCTGGTGTATTCGGACATCAACTTGATATCAGGCTCAACAAAGATGAATTTCCAGAGCTGCCCTATCTCCGACTCACTTAGGACCCGATCCCTCTTACCTGCAATTTGTCCGACATCACTCATTCGCAAGTCCTTTAGTGCATCACATGTCGCGTACTGGCGAACCCGGCAAAAACGAAGAGCTAATTTTGTGTCAGAAAAAACATAAGCAGCCATGACTGGTGCATTACGTTTAATCCGGTCAAAACAATCCAGCCATTCATAGAGGTGAGTGTCGTTTACAGGTAAGTGGCCGATATAGGGAAAGATATGCTTACGAAAACGTCCCAGTGTCACTGCATGGGTTTTACGACGAACCTTGCAAAAATTTTCGTACCAGTAATTAAGTGCATCCTCCACAGTGACCGGCTTTAATCGTTCTTCAGACTGAATCTTTATCTGGATACGAGGATCGCGTTTGTCTGCCAGCCATGCCCGACACTCGTCCCGTTTTTCCCTGGCTTGTTTTAACGACATATCAGGATATTTACCAAGCGTTAACCAGACAGGAGCCGTCAGACCACCAGCTAACCTGTAGAAGAAAACAAAACTCACGGCCCCCTTCTTACTCACACGAACGGAAAGCCCCTTCCCATCCGCAACAGTGATCTGCTTTTCTCTGTCTTTACCCAGATAACCTTTAAGCGTTTTGTCGCTCAATTTGTTCTCGCTCGCCATTTTAGCCCCCAAAAAGCAATACAAGTTGCAATACAGAGGTGATTGCAACGCACAGATAACGAGGAATATCCAGTGAAAGCGCCAGAAAAACTTATTCTTTATAATCAAAAGATTAAGTGTAAAAACCAGCAACTACACGATAGCCTCAGAAAGCTATGCTAAGTGCTTCGGTTTCACATAACCCGGCGTGAATTCGGAAGTGTTACCGCCGCGTGAGCGGATCACATTGCCGGAGACAATCGGCGACACGTACAGCGCCATATTCACCAGGCCGGGGATCTGAGAAAGGTAAACTTTTTCGGTGGAAAACGGATAGCTTTCACGAAAGAAGATACGCAGAAACAGCGGATCAAATTTGAATTTTTTCTCGGTAACCGCCAGCAACTGGGCAGTGGTATACATAGACATAGTTTTTTCCCGTAGAAAAAAGGCCGCTCATGCGGCCTTTATGGATGGAGATAACTGGCTGGTTAAGGGGTCACACAATACTGATGGAGGTACCGGCGAAGGCGTTGCGTCTGACGTTATCGGTTGCCGCAGCAGCAGGCCACAACACATCTTCAATCCGGAAAGAGCCCGTTTTAAAGAACGTCAGTTGATCACTGTTCTGATCGGCGTCAATCGCGAGAATGCCTGTCGCTGTGCCAGCGGCAGCACCGTCCCAGACAACCAGCTTTCCGGCAGCGGGATCAAGCATCAGCGGCGTCATCGCCGGAACACTGTCCGTTAAGGCACCGGGGGCGGATGCGGTATGTGCCGGGTCACTGTTACCCAGCGGCTGATAATGCTTAAATTCTTCGTTTGGCATTGGAACCTCTTATACAGGTGTGTTCATCAGGTCATCGGTATCAGATGCCTGGCTGGCGGCACTGACAGCACCAGGCGCGGTGTCCATCAGGCGATCAAGTGCGGTATCCGTTCTGACCTGCGCGCTCGCTGGCGCTGCGGCGAGGATCAGTTGCGCATTTTCAACCGTCATACCCGGTGTTGCCGCGAGCACCCGCGCCTGCGATTCACGGCCCTTCGCCTCTTCACAGTTAAGGATCCCCATGATTCGGCTGTTTTCGGCATTTACCGCTGCTGAAACCTGCGCGCTGATATCGGCTGATGCAGTATTTACCGTCGCGACAGGCGTCGCAGCGTCGAGAGTGACTCCGGCTGATGCGTCCGCTACAGGCTGAGTTGTTTCAGCGGATGCAGTGGTAGTTTTCATATTTCCTCCGAGGGTTATTTTCTTTCGTTTATCAAGTGCATCGCGCATCACACTGAGCGCGTCGGTGTTATTGACGAGTTCGTCTGCGATTCCGTTCTCAATGGATTCCTGTCCGGTGAAAACCGCCGCTTCGGTATCCAGTACCGCCTGAACAGTCAGGCCGGTGTACCCGGCCACCTTCTTAGCAAACATCTGTCGGTTGGCATCAATACGTGACTGAAAATCAGCACGCACATCCTTCGGCAACTTTTCGTAAGGGTTTCCGTCGACCTTGTGATCGCCGCTGTAGATGAGCGTGACTTCGACGCCGCTGGTCTTGAGTGCAGCACCGTAGTTGCTGTGCGCCATCATGACGCCGATCGAACCGGTTCTGGCGGTCTGTGTAACAAGACGACGGGATGTCGCGCTGGCGATAAGCTGCCCGGCGCTACAGTTCATGTCGTTCGCCAGCGCCCAGACCGGTTTGATATCCCGCAGACGGGCAATAATGTCAGCGCAGTCAAAAGCACCGGATACCATGCCGCCAGGTGTATCCATATCCAGAAGAATGCCGTCCACGCCGGGATCACTGATAGCCTGTTGCAAGCGGGAAATAATGCCGTTGTAACCCGTCATACCTGAATACGGTTGCAGCGAACGGGTTTTACTCACCAGCGTGCCAGAAACCGGCAAAACCGCGATACCGTCGATCACCTGGTAACTGCGTGACGGGCGCGGCCCCATCTCTTCATCGTCACCAAACAGCGCAAGAGGTTCAGCAATCTGTTCACCGCTGAGAGTGACGCCGGAAACGGTATCTGTCAGACGGGTAATACCCAACTGGCCCGCCAGCGCGCAAAAGAAAACCCGCGCATAGGCGGGTTCAAGTAGCAGCGGCTCATTAAAAGCCAGGCTGGCAATATGCGGGAGATTACGCAGCTCGGGCGTCATCTTTCTCCTCCTTAGTGGAATTCTCTAACCCGGACTGGAAGGCAGCAGCAGCCCATGAAGGCGGTTTGAGCCCGGCGGCGCGGCGCTCCATCGTTTCGCGAACCTGCTGCGCGAAAATTTCCTGATAATCTTCACCGCGTTTGGCGCACTCTTTTTCATAAGTACTGAGGCCCGCTTCGATCAGCATGACCGCTTCCTGAACCTCTTTCAGTCCGTCAATAGCCATGCGCCCGGAACCAATCCAGTCGCAGTTTCCCCAGGCGCTTCGCGCTTCCTGAAAGCTGAACCTCGCCCGGGAAGGCAAAGTCACAACCCGACGAATAATGGCCTCTTCCAGCCAGCAGAGAAACATCATGCACGCCTGACGGGACGCCACGAATTTCCGGCGCCCCATAAAAAACGCCCATGATTCATTGGCGCTGGCGCGGGCGGTGGAGTAACTCATCTGGGAGTAATTCCGGGACAGTTGTTCAAACGAAACGCCAAGCCCGGCAGAGATATACCTCAACAGCGACTGTTCGAAGACCGAATAGCCGTTATCCGCGTTCGGTGGCGACTGGAGATTCAGGGAATCACCCGGCATAAGGTGCGGTACTTTAGCCCCACCCAGGCGAACCGGCGCCGCAGAGTAGTACGACGCCATTTCCGCCAGCCAGCCCGTGAATTTGTTCTGCTGCTCTTTATTATCAGCGCCGAGAATAAAATCCATCGCGGTCTGGGTATCGAGTTCACTCTCGATAGTGGCAGCATACATTGCCTTCACGATAGCGCTCTGTAACTGTGTGTTCTGCAACGTATCGAGCATCTTCATTTGCTCCATGACGCTGTAAAACTGGTTGGCGCCGCGGGTCTGACCGTCCTCCAGCGGTTCAAAAATGTGAATGAATGAAGTGCGCCCACCATCCAGCTCACGCGGAATATACGTCCATTTCTGCGGCATCCAGCCAGGATAACCATCATCGCTGACGTAATACCCCACCGCCGCCCCGGTGTTGTTCACCGCCACACCGGCACGACAGTTTCGCGTGTCGCCCGTGTTATTCGGATTACTGATGCGCTTCGGACTGACCATTTTGAACTGTGTACGGAAAAGTCGTCCGGTGCTGCTGTCCCACGCGGGCTGCACACACAATTCACCATTAAAGGAGTGCATTGCCACGCCTTCACGGATCATCATCGTGAAAGTGCGTTTGCGCTCCGCATCGATAAAGCAGTTGTCGTCTTCGGCAAACTCTTTCCACGCGGCTTCCACCTCGCGGGAGAAAGCCCGGGCATCCTCTTCAGAAATGCCAAGAAAACGCCAGCTCGGACGGTGGCTCAGGCGAAAGAATGAGCCGACGATATGATCCTGGTGCAGTTGTATCGCATTTGCGGCATAGCCGTTATTCCTGACCAGATCGTCTGCGCGGGCGTTACCGCGCGCAAAATTGGGCAGTAACGCCGCATCAGGACTTTCGCTCTGCGGTTGCCACCCCCTGAGTTGCCCACCAAAACCATGACCACCGCCGTGATAACCGGCGTATTCCCGTAACGACGTCCTGCCGTCCGGCCCCAAAAGTGCAGGTGTTTTCATACATAAAATCCTGCCGGCCCCCGGCGACGTTGAGTGATACCGACCTGAACCTCCAGATCAGCAATGTATTTTTTAAGGTCCCTCACCGAAGTAACCGTAAACTCCACCCGGCGACCGTCCTTTTGTACCGTCGCCACCCGCTTTCCCGTCATCAGGTCATGCAGTGCTGCGCGGGCGCTGTCGAGATCGGATTGTGACGCCATTACTCATCTCCAGATAATGCCCTGGCGTAATCTGCCACGGTTTTTTTCGGTTTACGCGCCCCTTCTTCCTCCAGCAGGCTTGCCAGAAGAGAATCAAGGTTCAACTGCCAGCGGGAAATACTGATCCGCAGTGCTGCCAGCGCATACACAAAACAGTCGAGTGCCTCATTGCGGCGCTTTTTGCTGTCCCAGACTATTTTCTTCCGCCCGTCCACCCATTTCTCAACCTGTTCCTCAGCGGTCAGTTGCTGTGCCTCAGTCAGGTCGTAAATATCAGGATTGTTGGGGAAGTGAACGGCCCCCGGCAACGGTTCATCACCTTCGGCTACCAGGGTGAAACGGTTGTAAATCTGCTCTTTTGCGGTATCAGTACCGACTTCCGTCAGATAGACACCGTTCTTGTTGCGCTTGCGTGGCATATTCGCGACGGGCTTGCCGTAAACGGATGCCCCTTTTATCGGGATCACGCGGAACAGACCATGCTTTTTCGAGCGGTTATAGACAATGGTGGGATCAATACCGCCAATATCCCAGCAAATACGGGATATCGACATATCAAGGCCATTGTGTCGGGGATATGTTTTGTTGAGCGCCTCATCAACCCTGAGAAGCGTCGCCTCATCATCATGACGGCCCATGATAATCTGCCGGTCAATGAGCCAGCTTTCTTCACCAGGTCCCCATCCCCAGACGCGCATTTCGTATCGGTCAAGCTGGGAGTCGATCCCGGCGGTAAGATAGGCAACCCGATCAGGGACAGAGGCCTCAAAGTGTTCCTTACGCTCTGCCATCACATCCGCGTCAGGCCGATCACCGATTTTCGGCTCCCACGTTTCACCCAGCGTGGTGTTCACGAAGGTTTTACGCTTACCGGTATCCCCTTTCGTTTTTATCCAGTCCTTGACGATCTGAACCCATGTTGTAAATGGGCTGTATGCCGTCCAGATGTGAAACGTCACGCTGTCCGGCGGGTCAATTTCTGCGCCTGTTGACGAAAACCAGGATAAACCGTCCCGCGTCCAGATCCCTGTGGTATCACAGATGTACCTGGCCTCAGTAAAGTCCAGTTCCTGCTGTTTAATCACGCAGGCGTTATGTTCGCAAAGGTAAAAAACACTGGCCGGTTCGCCGGGCGTCCACTTCAGCCCGAATGGCGTTTCTTTATCACCAAACTTGAGATATTGCTCCTCACCGCAGTGCGGGCAGGCAACGTGGAAACGCATGAAGTGTTCTGACTCTTTTGCCGCCCGCTCAATCTGGCATGTTCCTTTCACTTTGGGCGTGGATCCGCGGATTGATTTGGGCCACACCGATCCCTCGATACGCTTGTCACCGAGAAAGGTCGGTGATCCCTCTTTTTCAATATCGTCGTCGAATGCTGCGAGCTCATCGTATCCGGCAATATCCACCGATTTTTCACGGTAGTTTTTTGCCGCCTTTCCGCCCAGGCACCAGAAACCGCGACCGTTAGAAAAACGCTTCATACTGAGCGTGTTGTCACGGTGCTTTTTGCCGTACCACGGTGCCAGTGAAAGCAGTGAAGGAATATCCCGGATAGTCGGCTCAACATGCGACTTCATGAAGTTCTCGGCGTCGCCGTCGGTAGGAAGCCAGATCAGGGAGTTTCGCTGTTTGTGCTCAATAAAATATGCATAAACCCCGAGCAACATTTTTGAATAGCCAACACGGGCAGATTTAACGACGTTCACCTCGCGGATATAGTCGTTTCCCATCGCATTCATGATCGCGCGCTGAAAAGGCAATGTTTCCCAACGCCCTTCCTGATAAGCAGATTCTTTCGGGAGATAATAATGGGTATCAGCCCATTCAACTGCCGTCTGCGGCTCTGGCCTGTACAGAGAATGAAGCCCCGCACGCGCAGAGTGCTGCAGTCCCTTAACCTGACTGTTCGATATATTCACTCAGCAACCCCGGTATGATTTCATCCAGCGCAGCTGCTTTGTTCATGGCTTTGATGATGTCCTTTTTGAGGAAATCAATATGTCGGTTTTCCAGTTCCGGAAAACGCCGTTGAACCGACAGAGGGATCCCATCGAGAATACTGGCTATTTCACCGGCGATCCGTGACAGCACGAACGTGCAGAATGCGGTCTCCACCACCTCAGCGGTATCTTTGGCATTTTTTAGCTCCTGGGCGTCAGCCTGTGCTCGGGTAAGCCGGTGCCGCTCATATTCAATCGTGCCTGGCTGGAGGTCGGATTCCGAAGCAATGCGAAGATCCTCTACCTCTTTCCGTAATTTCTCATTCTCAATCTCCGCGTCGCGCGCGGAATACCACTCGATAGCTGCGGCTGAGTCATAGAGTACTTCGTTACCTTTTCCACCACCGTGCGCAACCGGCATCCCCTGATCCTGCCAGTTCTGTATCGTGCGCACACTGACACCGAAGATGTCAGAAAGCCGCTTTTTGTTGACCTCCATAGCTCACTCCGTGCGCAAAAACAGAGAACGGAAACGATCTCGGGTTTTTTACCCATTTTTCTGGCTTAACGTTTCCTTTCTTTTGAGGGGGTGTTTTCTTTTAAAACAATGAATTAGCGAGAAGAAGAACGGAAACGGCAAAAACCCGAAAATTTTCATAAATAGCGAGAATCTGCGCGGACGCCGCCCCGTAACCGCTCGGATCGCCGGAAAGGACCCACCTTACTTCGCCTCCACCTTTCTTATATAAAAAAAGCCCTTTGGGGGCTTTTTTATATAATTAAATATTTTATTTTGAAAGTACTATTGCATTTTGCTCAAGTAAGTCTCTATAAAGAGTCGTGTCGCTTATAATACATAACTTTCTATAAATAGACATTTTCTGGGCGGAAATAGTCTTAATATTTCCCCGTTGTATATCAGAAATAGTTTTAACATTAAAACCAATCAATAAAAATTCCAACACTATATACTCTTTTTTATTCAGAACTGTAGCAACCCACGGGCTTATACTCACGTTGAGAGTGGTTTTAGGATGTCGTTGAGAGTCCATAACAATCACTGACCCGTTACCAGACATATTTAATACCCAGCATTCCCTGCGTATCACTGTACCCTTTGTCGCCCACCTGCTGAGCGACATTACCCCAGAGATTCAAGCGCGACGTGATCTGCCCTTCCACCCCCACTTTCACTTCGCCAATATTCTTTGTACCACGTATCTCATTTTGCACGCCGTTCATTGTCACGCCGGTGTCCCGCGTATTATGGATCCAGTTCATCTCCACGAATGGCTGGAACGTACGGTCATTGTTGTCATCCAGGGCATTGTGCCCGTTGATATACCCTTTCAGGCCCAGGCGCGTCATCAGGTTACCGCCCGTGTCGTCTTTCACTTCGGTACCGTTCTCTTCCCGGTGATCGTCAGCCTGAACATCCATCCACACCATCTGGATTTTCGGCTGGAGCCAGTAACTGTCACGTTTACTCTCAGCCAGCTTCAGACTGTAACCGGCTTCCACAGAGGCCGTCACGCCGCGGGATTTATAGTTTTCCGTGGCCTGTTCCTGACCTGACACCGTATTGTCAAACCAGTTATACAGCACCCAAGTGTCAACATAGGTCCCTGTTTTATCTGCCTCATTCGCATACCAGGTTCCGTACAACCCGGCGCTGTAACCATCGACCTGTCCGCGTGAGGTATAGCCTGTCACCCCCGACTCGCTGCGACTCCTGCTGTTGGCATAACCTCCCATCACGCCAACGTGCCAGCGATCCAGACCATCAGTACTCCATTGCGCCAGATCGCCACCCAGTTGCAGCACGTAGCGGTTGCTTTGCGTACCTATCTGACCACTGCCGTCTTTAAAACGGGTATGTCCTCCGGTGTTACGCATCCACATACTGGTGACTTTTTTCTCCCCGGTCAGTACGTCGGTATACTGCGTCTCTCCAAGACGATCATGCAGACGGGTCATAAACAGCGTATTGGCCGCCTGATTGTTGGCAAGGTAACTTCCAGCCTCCGGGCGCAATTGTGCTTCACTGTCCGGCTCTGCCACCTCTGTCATACTGGTCAGATACCAGTTGCTCTGCATAGCGCCCTCACCGCGAACCAGAGAATAATCGTACGCTCCGGCGACAATGCGCCCGTCCTGAATGAACTCACCGTCAGAACGCCCCCCCACATTGATAAGCTCAATCCCTTCCAGGGTCTGCGCGCCGGTTCCCCCTGCATTGTTTACGCTAACCCGGGTGGTGCCCGTGGTATTACCTGCCACGGTCATATGGTCCGTGGCGGAAGCATCGTCATTCAGTACCGTATTAAACAGCAGATGCCCCTCATTACCCGAATAATCGCCATTCACCACCAGTTGATTGCCCGCCTGAGCAGTATCAGAAACCCGGGCAAGACGGATCAGTCCGCTGTTTGTCAGGCTACCGTTAATCGTCAGCCTGTCTGTTTCTGCTGCAGCAAAGGTGCTCATCACCGCCTGTTGCGGGGCGGCTATCAGCGGAGATACCCCCACCTGCAGGCTCCCCTGGTTATTGACACTACCCGAGACAGTGCCGTTACCCGCCAGGGAGCCTTCCTCATAAATGTTGACCTGTGAGGACGCCAGCGTGGCGGAATTATCTCCGGCGCCAAACGTCAGCCCGCCCTGCCGGATGTCGGTCGTTCCGGTGTACAGCGTGCTGTTTACACCCAGCACCACCGTACCAGTCCCCTCTTTAAGGAGATCTCCCGTACCCGTAATGCGGTTACCAAGTTGCCAGTCCTCACCGGTGGTGAGAGTCAACAGCCCTTCGTTTTCAACGGCGGCCTCCCCAAGATGCGTTGCAGTGGATGCCATCAGGTTACTCCCGGCATCGACCGTGAAAATCCCGCTGAAATCGCTGTTGTTACCTGCAAGTTTTACCTGACTGGCATGCAGCGCCAGCGTGCCGGTATTACTCAGGCTGTTAACCATCACGCCCTCTGCGTCCACTACGTTGACTTGTCCCGCCAGATCCAGCGAGCCGGTCCCCAGCCCCTGAACCGCATTCAGGTTTGCCGTGGCGCTCTCTGCGACGGAGACGGCTGCACTCAGCGAATTGTTGGTCCCGTCCACTTCCAAGGTCCCACCGTTCAGGGCAAGCGCGCCACTTCCTGTCAGTTCCCCGTTGATCTGTCCGCCCTGGTTGATACCCAGACTGCCGCCACCAAGACCGATCCGCGCATCTTCCGCGATATCCACTCTGTCTACCGTCTGGCTGTGTCCGTTCATCTCAAGGCCGGTACCTTGTGCCATCTGCAGCAGAGCCGTATTGCCCAGTACGTTATCGTTCTGCATCAACAGCGTTCCGCTACGGATATCCGTGGTCCCCGTATAGTCATTCTCCAGATTGGACAGAGAGACCGTATTTCCTTCCCCGGTATCGATCGCCAGATCGCCTGTTCCGGTTAGTTTCGCGCTCAAATCTGCTGAACTACCCGTTCGACCTTCGTTTACCAGAACCAGCGCATCACTCTCCTGCCCCAGCAACTCCACCTGAGTCAGCCCGTAGTTGACATACAGCCCGTCACTATTTTCCCCGCCAGTCAGGCGATAATCATACGTGCCGAGAGCTACGGTCGTACCATTCTGGATGATATCGCTGACTGCGCCGCCATTGCTGATAATATTGCCGTTCTGATCCGTTAGCGTCAGATTCCCTCCACTCCCGGTAACACTGTCGCCGGATGCAAGCTGAACCAGGATGTTGCCATCATCCTGCTCAAGTAAGGGGATAGTGTCACCGGGCGTGGGCAGACTATTACTGAAGTCACCACCCGTGGTAATTTGCACTGCGCCCTGGCCAGAAATATCCAGCGTACCGGTGGTGTAAATCGTATTGTCGCTTGTCGTCTGACCTGGAGTTACCTCACCGAAAATCAGCGTGCCGCCATCAAAGGCAAGACCACCCAGGCGTTGCTGACCGTCGCCCACTTTTGCCACGCTCCCGGCCCCCAGATTCAGTACCATATTTCTCAGCGCCGCAGTATTCGTTCCTGCAAGCGAAAAGACCGTATCTTTTAATGCCAGCGTCCCGCTGAAAGTGTCGGTCAGGCTAGATGAGTTGAAATCGAAATTATTGCCGCCAGTATTCACAGCCAGGGTGCCTTGTCCCGCCAGCGTGTTAATGAATTCCCAGTCCTGAGTTGCATCAATCGCCAGTGTTCCACCGGTCAAAGAAACAGCGTTGGTTCCTATATTATTTTGATCTGAAATAATGAGCGTGGCTGGGGCATCAATATTGAAATTACCCTGATACGCTGTATTGTCACCAGAAAGGGTGGATATGCCGCTCAGCGCATTGACTGTGCCGTTACCGCTGATATTTGCCGCGAGGGAAAAATCACTGCTGGTGTGATTTAAATTTAATACTCCGCTACCTGCACCGAATATAATATTTTGGGCATCGATGATTCCCGCAGCAACCGCGGTCTCGCCATCTCTGGCACCGACAGCCAATTCACCTATAGAATTTGCATTTGACGCAATACGAATTTCCGGTGCACTGAGTGTCCCTTCATCGGCAGCAACGGCAGCACCCTTACCACTTAATCCTATTGCAATGAATGTTCCCGCCTGTGCCAGGGAGTCCTCACCCGATACGCTCAACGTGTTGTCATAGGCAAGGGTGGATGGCTGATTACCAATATTAATATTATTTGTTGTATGTGCTAATCCACCATTCGTGACACTCAACGTCCCGTAGCTATATGTTCCAACTATGATTCGAGCTGCAGTCCATAACTCACTACCTGCCCCGTCGACAATGACACTTCCTGATGTAGTCCCAGTTCCCACAGGGCTGTCACCAATCCAGATCCCGCCAAAAGAGGTACTGGTTACATAATCCAGTAACTTTCCTCCATCGAGGATACTGATATACCCGCTACCGTCCCTTGCACCGACCCGAATTGACGAACTATTGTTTGTCGCATTGAATAAAACCCGACTTCCCTCACCTGATATCGTCAAGGAGCCATACGCCGGTGTAGTTCCAACCGGGCCGTCTGCGGAGCCTCCTATATTGAACGGATATGCCGAACTGGCGGCATTAACATTAATAATTCCACCGTTGATAACCTCGATTTTACCAATACCACCGCCACGCCCCGCACTCAGGTAATTAGTAGTAAACTCGCCACCAGACGTGACAATTAATGTCCCCTCGTTTATGTATCCAACATTTGTAGATGTGTCAGTGACTTGCGTGTCAATAATTAACGTTTGTCCATCAATAATATTTGTTGAATAAGCATTCATACTGAATATTGCGGATATAACAGCGATAAAAATCTTATTCAATCTATACTTCTCTGACATAACTCACTCCCAGGCGGCAATCAACCATAACTATAATTGGTTATTTTATATGGTCACGCGAAAGCGTGAGTTACCTAACTAATAATAGTTTAGAAGATTAATATTAATTGGCTTTATCTTATTCCCCTTCTAAAAGGAAGGCCTTTATACTAAAACGAAATTTCAAGTTAAAACCTGTTTTCAAAAATTTACAAAAGAGAACACTAAACAACTAAAAAAGCTTACAAATCATTCATTTAAAAAACGCCAGAGCAATCTGAATACACGGCAAAAATCAGACAATTCTAATAAATCATGGAAGTGCTATTGATTTAACTAGAGATATATAAATTTAACCCGCTGATTTTTTGAGTAAAAATTAAAATTCATTATGGATATGTTCTCTTACTTCTTGAATCGATATATACATCCTTTCACATGTTATTCCCGCGGTGTAACGTTGGTCAGCGATTGCAGCATAATTTTCAGCTTCTGTTGCAATTTCTCCGAGCATGTTGGCAAGCACTGCCGCGTCGGCTCCGGCTGCTTTGCTTCTGACGGTAGCGGCAAGATCTGCGGTGTGCTTTGCGGCGTCCAGGCGGGTGGCAAGTTTTGTTGCTTCGGTGCGCAGCTGGTTAACAGTGGCAGACAGGCCAGCAGCAGTGGCAGCAGCTTTGGCGGCATTCGCTTGTGCATCTTTAACAGCCTCATCTCGGGCAATAATGCGCCCTTGTTCAATCATCCTGGCGGCAGTCTGCGCGTTTGCTGTCTGTGAAGCCTCTGCGCCGTCACGCTCTGCCCACTTTTTTTCCCAGCCCCGATCGCTCCAGACATTACCAGCGATAAACGAACAGGCCACCAGCAAGAGAACAGCAGCAGGTTTCCACCAGGTCTTTATCGCGGCAAGGATAGTAGCTGGATTCACTGGTCTATCCCCCAGCACGTAAGCGCGCTTTCCTGGTCACGGCGGGATACCTGTCCGTAGCAGTTATTGGAACGGATCCGGCAATCCTTACCGCCATCTTTAATCCACCAGCGAATCGCTTCGCATGCACCTTTACGGTCACCGGCATTGATTCGCTTGTAGAACGTGGACGGAAAGCACTTACCTGGACCAATGTTGTACGGGCAGAACGATGCGATGCCGGCTTTCTGCGGTTCTGTCAGCGGTACTTTGATATTTCGCTCGACCCAGGCCAGCGCTTTATCGCGCTCGATGGCGTTTACCTGGTCACATTTCGCCTGCGTCAACTTCATGCCCTTCACTACTGGCTTACCATCGACCATCGTGGCGCCACGGCAAATGGTCCAGATTCCACCGCCATCCCGGTACGCTGTCAGGCTGTTTCCCTCTTTCTCATCGAGAAACTGATCGAGAATCACCGACGCTGGCGCACCGGCAAGCACCAGTCCCAGAACGGCGGCACTTAGTTTTGTTTTTGTCGAGGCCATATTATTTCACTGCCTCACCTGAGATACGTTTCATTGCTTCTGTCACCACCTCAGCGGCAGCAGGGCGATCACGGTCAGGTTTAACAGCCACATCAGCGAGGTATTTAGCCAGAAGCTGAGTCCTTTTCTTTTCCTCATCAAGCCGATCACGCTCTTCTTTTCGCTTCGCGTAGTAGGTCTTAATAGTGAAATAGGCCGAGATCAGTGCGCCGAGAATAAAAACATAATCCTGCAAACTCAGAACGGAGAAGAAACCAAGCAGCCCTGACCACCAGTACGGCAAGTTATGTCCATCGGTTGGGTTCATACGTTGCATTCCACACCTCCGCTATCGGGGTGCTGTGTGATTAAAATGAATCAGGCTTCCGGGCTCTTTTGTAAAAGTGAAAAAAAGAAGGTGATTCCCGGAGCCTGAAGATGATGATCACCACAGCGGGATTGACGTGATGATCGTTATGTCTTATCCAGTTCGCGGATTTCCTCCACGGTCTGAATAAATCGTTCTGTTTCCAGCTCAACACCGATTGCCCGTCGCCCCAGCGCCATAGCCGCTTTAATGGTTGAGCCAGATCCCATGAAGAAATCAGCCACAACATCACCCGGCCTGCTGCTGGCGTTGATGATCTGCTGCAACATGTCTGCTGGCTTTTCACATGGGTGTTTGCCGGGATAGAACTGAACCGGATTATGCGTCCAGACATCGGTGAAAGGGACAGTGACTGAAACAGAAAAGAATCGCCGGAGAGACTTATACTCTTCCAGCAATTCTGAATACTTCCGGTTCAACGAATGCCACGTGGCCACCAGCTGGTGGTGTGGTGTGTCGAGCTCATTGTTTCGATGCTTATCGAATGCAACCCTAGTGAACAATTCCTGCAGTTTCTGGTAATCCGCTTCGCCTGGCAGTTGCCATTGAGATGCGCCGAACCAGTGGGACACCATGTTCTTTTTCCCGGTCGCATCAGCGATCTGCTTAGAGGAAACCCCCAGCGATCCGCGCGCGTCACGGAAGTACGAAATCAGCGGCGTCAGCACATGCTGTTTGAGCTCGTTACTTTTCTCTGCGTATCCATCACTCTTGGGTTTATACGGGCCATGGTAATGTTCAGCGAAAAGAATGCGCTCAGTCGCCGGGAAATAGGACCGCAGGCTTTCTTTATTGCAGCCATTCCAGCGACCGGAAGGTTTTGCCCAGATGATGTGATTAAGGACACTGAACCGCTCCCGCATCATGATTTCAATATCAGACGCAAAGCGATGCCCACAGAACAGGTAAAGGCTACCGGCGGGTTTCAGAACGCGCCAGAACTCAGCCAGGTATCCATCAAGCCAGCGTAAAAAATCCTCGTCCCCTTTCCACTGGTTGTCCCATCCTTCAGGTTTCACCCTGAAGTAAGGTGGATCCGTAACGATAAGGTCAATGGAGTTATCAGGGAGAGAAGCAATGTAATGCAGGGAGTCAGCGTTGATTAACTCAACACTGTTTATTTTTACAGTATTTTCCATAGATCAGTAAGCGTAACTCTGGTAGGCTCACTATGCTTTTGCGCTAAAGCAGTGGGCCTTGGTTAGCTTGTGACCTGAAAGCATGAGCTGATGGCTGGCTGGGTGCTACAACACCCACCAGCCGCCCATTTCCACAGCACTTTCCCTCCATTTTCTGGAGGAGTTTATAAAAACAGACCAGAATAACTGATAGCTCTCGCCATCAGCTTTATTAGCGTTTCCGAGCATATATCCTGATTTGTTGATCGAAGTCTCTTACATCCGTTTAGGTTTAGCGATAAATGTTAACAGCCAGTATTTCCTGGCTTCAACAATTACTGGAGGAAAGATGTTTCAGGCAAAAGATGACGCATTCATTTTAAAACCAGATGGTTCAAAATTAGGTCCCTACAAAGCTAAATTTGCAGGCGATACTGTCATTGTAAATGACCAAATGGCAGATATCGATGATGGTGATACAGTCATTCGCGTCTTACCAAATGGAAAAGAAGAGCATAAAGAAATTTACCAAGCTAATTTCTATGATCGCGGCATTGGTGGATATGGTCCTCATTTTCAGCTCGAGGTTGGTCCTAAAAAAGCAGTGTCCGCTTATTCATCACAGCAGATTACTATTCACGGTGGCAACGTTCAGATCGGAGATCATAACCGTCAAGAGATTACCAATAGTATTGAAACCTTGAACAATCTTATTAACAGTTCTCAAGGTACAACAGAGCAAAAGGAAGAAGCAAAGGGATTGCTACGCAAATTGGCTGAACACCCATTGATCACAGCTATTGCTGGTGGTGCTGTTGCTCTTCTTTAAAAGAACAAAACCCGCTCGGTGGCGGGTTTATTAACGTTAGACACTCAATGCCCATCGTTAAGAAAATGCTAACCATATTTTTTGAACATTGCAAGCATCGTGCAGCGAAAGTTATTAAAAATGTGGTTATCGTGTCACTTTTCGTAATTGCAGCTCTGCGAATGCCTCTTCCTGCCAGCATTTAGTGACCAGCTTATTGATCACTTCACCATAACCGCTGTACCAGTTGTAATTTGTCAAATCTGGTATGACCTTTTGCACCTGTGCCCGGGCGATCGTTGTTGGCAGCCTGCTGTAACGATTGCCATTACAGCGACCGCATACTTTCATTACCGGCACACCGTGGAGTTTCGTGCGCTTCTCATCAAGTACAGTTCCCTTCCCCTTACATCCTCTGCATGCTGTCGAGATAGTTCCCTTGCCATTACAGTGGTGGCAAACCTCTTCGACTTCCTCATGGTGGATCATAGGCTCTACACCTTTTACGCCTGGATGTTTTACAACATCACACATTGAACGTAACACCCCTTCACCATTGCAATGTGGGCAAACTGATTTACTCGCCGCCGATCGGGAATAATCCTCATAGGCAAACTTCACCAGAACAGAAAGAATTTCGAGACGGGAATTCTCACTTAGTTTTTGCAATACCGGATTTTTCATCGTCAGTGCATAGTTAAAAAGCCCATTCAGCGCTGGAACTGGATCCTGTATTCCCATCTTTGCCAGAAACAGATTAAACCCAAGTGGTGCCATTGACTGCACCATGCCCTGCGCAGCCATCACATCAGTGATTGTTAATGCCTCAGAGCTGGTTCCCGGCGTTTCATCATTTAGTTTCGGTGATTTTGGTGAGTAAAATTTTGGTAATGATTCAAGGTTCATACGTGTTCTCCACTTACGCCAGCACACCAATTGCAAGCGCGCGATCGATAAAACGAAATATCAACTCCAGTTGCGAGCCGTATTTCTCTTCGAATGCCACGGTATCCGCATGTAACTCGTCGTGATGCTTTCTGCACAAAGGCAACACCCAGAAGTCATGCGCTTTTGTCCCCATGCCGCCCTGACCGTGACCTATCAGGTGGTGCGGATCATCTGCCTGCTTACCACAGCAGGCGCACGGCTGGGCCTTCACCCATCGTGTGTATTTCTCATTTTCCCAGCGTCTCCGCTTCGGGCGTAGCATGAAGCTTTCCGGCGATTCCGGATCAATCCTGAGTGTCAGTACCTTCTTCGCCTTCTCCTGCACAATGCTGGTGGCCGGTAACGAGGGTACAATATTGCTTTCTCGCATGATGGATTTCGGCTCTTCACCCGGTAGTCGCAGCGCTTTATGTGCAACGCTTTCCGGCATCACGTCACCCAGATCATTTCTGACCATCCACCAGCACAACTCCGGGAGAGTCAGAACATGCGACTCAGAGAAACCTAAATCTGTTCGAATGACTGACAAAATCCAGGATACCAGGTTTTGGCTGGCTATACCTGCAAGCTGTTCCGTGTATTGACCAGCGAGGGTGTGATCGCAGTGCCAGCACAGCCGGATGCTACCAGGCTGATGGCGCATTATCGTGAAATTCTTGTCGTGCCATGTTGAATGGGGCCACTGGCATTCGAACTTTTTGTTTAACCAGCCATCAAGCGAAGACAATCCACCAGCGCGCTGAATAACGCGCTGATCCTCAAATATCTCACTCATTACCGGATCGTCTGCCAGTGGCTGAACCGCTGCTGGCACAGGACCAGTATCGTAAGAGGCCATGCTTTCAGGTTCTGGCTCAAGTAAGACCCGACCGCGCATGAATAGCGGCATCAGTTCAGTGCCGGGACGGAAAAGAACAACCCCCATTCGATGAGCTATTTCAGGTGTCAGCAAAGCCCTCACGCTGCCTGCCCCTTAGCGATACGTTCCGCCCCCGGTTGAAATTTGGTGATAGTGATTTCCACTTTCCCATTCGGGATAATCGGCCCCCACTCCACCAGCATTCTTTTCACCTGGCTGTCGTCCTCCCAGATCCCCGCGTGGGTAAGAGCGTCAAACAGCGCTTTGTTGTAGTTATCCAGATCCCGGATCCGGTTGTCCGGCGGGAACAGGATTATTTCAACAGCCGCCGGTGACGATGACGGCTTAGGGAGCATGCGCAGCTGTTCAATGATTGCCGAACATGCTGACGACTGGAACTGGCGACCTTTGGCACTTATCAGGTGACGACCGGCAAGCGGCCCCTTATTCGGGGCGCGCCAGTATGTGTTCACACTTGGAGGAAACGGCAGCACCAGTTTCATACCGTTATCCCCTTGTTTTTGAGATAGGCGATTGCGAGGTCCTTCGCACCATCCTCACCATTCACAAGCGCATGCAGTAGGGAATCTGCATCAGCAACGTTCTCCAGATCGTTGATGGCAATTTCTCGCGAAACGCCACGCGTCAGGGTGATAGCCCCTTTCCTCTCCAGCGCGCGCAGATGATCCGCAGCAGCATTTGGGGAGCTGCATCCCAGCAGCCCCGAAAGTTCTGTATTGGTTGGAGGATAACCATGCTCGCGTTGGAAGCTGATCAGGGTATCCAGTACATGCTGCTGGCGAGCCGTTAAGTTCATCATGCTGCTTGTTCCTCCTTGCTCACACATAACTCAGGCAAATTGGCGCGCACCAGCGCTTCAGCGAACGGTGGCGGGACTGCATTGCCGCAGCGGGCAATCTGTTTGTCCTTCGCATATTTAACACCACGATAATCCCGATCGATGATGTACCAGTCAGGGAATCCTTGTGCACGGTACAACTCATGCGGCTGAAGCATGCGCATACCGATATCGACGATGCGGTACGTTATCCCATCGATGTCGACCATCCCGGTGCATTCCTCGCCGCAGTATTCACGCAGGAACGCCAGCGTTTGCTGTGCGCGCTGTTCGTCGTAGTCTTCGACCGCCAGTGTGGTTTTGACTTCTCCGACATGCAGGCCACCGGCCGTAACTGTCGGCATTGGTTTACTCGTGGGCTGACCATCGCGACAGGTGCCGCGCAGTTTTACCAGGTGAGAGGCCACCACAGCATGATGATCGACCGTCGTCACCGAGTGGACTGGTTCATCCAGTCCGATGCCCGGTCCCGTATAGTTACCGCCGTAGTGCTTCGCCAGAAATGCACTGGCCACGGCGAACTTGTTACCACCAGCGGTTACTGTCCCCAGCGGCTTTTCAAGCTGCAACACGCGCGGGTCCTGCCCCGGTCTTTCGCCATAACCCATCTGGATCAACGTTGGCGTCACCAGCTGTGAATGACCGCCGCCGCCCGCCGTAATCGTCGTACTCGGCTCGTCTGCCCGGTGACCGATGCTGGCCCCAAACTGGCGAGCAATAACCGGCGCAACCAGACAGGCACGAGACTGTTTCAGGATGGTGTGAGCGGGTTTATCCAGCGGGCGAGGCTTTGCCTGGTACTCACTGCCACCGTTACCAGCCAGGAACGGTGTAAGCGCGGCCTCAACGATGCCGAGGGCATGACCATTCCCGCCCGGGCGCCGTGACGTGCCGGCGGTGATTGTCGGGACTGGTTGTGTGACATCCTGCCCTGTCGCGCCTGTTCGGAACTTCGTCAGGTGCGGAACGGCAACCGCGTAACCATGCGTTTTGGTGATGGTCTGCAGCGGTTCTTCCAGCGACTGGCCCCGGAAGCAGTCGTAATGCGTTTTGGTGCTGGTATGGTTGCACTTCACGATAAACGGCGAGGTGCTGTCGATAACGAAACGCTGAATGCCGCGCCCAATTCGCTTGAGCGTATTCACTGCCAGTGGCTTTTTGCGGTCAAAAATCGACATAGCAGGAATGGTCCAGTCGATACACTCCGCAGCGGTGCGCCACGGCGCCAACTTGCCAGCCTGAACCGCCGGTGATTTTGGATCCCCATGTGTTGGCTCCGGCCACACTATCGGTTTCCCGTCACAGCGCATAACCATGAAGAAGCGTTTTCTGATCGTCGGCGCACCGTAATCACAGGCGCGCAGTTCGCGATACTCAACGACATAACCCAGCCCTTTTACCAGTCTGGCGGCGTCCTCGCTGTTGAGAGGAATACCCAGGAATTCACAGCACTCCACCAGCGCCGGATGATCTGCAGGAATGCCGGTAGTCAGCATGTCGATAAACGCCTCGAAAGTTTCGCCAGCGCGCGCAGGATCCGGACGGCTATAGCCTGGGAAGACTGGTCCCGTAAATTCGCGCATCAGCAATTCTGGCATATCGGGTTTTGGTGGGATCTCAATCAACGGTCCCCACGTTCTGAACTCTTCGACGTTCTCCAGCTTCATCACACGGGGTTTAACATCGAGTGCCCAGCGCAGAACAACCCAGGCCAGACCACGAATCGCTTTTTCTACTGGCTTCGCGCCTTTGGCTTTCGAAAAATGGCGACAATCAGGACTGAACCATGCCAGGGCAACCGGTAAGCCTCCCGTCGCCGCGCGCGGATCCACTTCAAATACGGATTCGCAGTAGTGAAGTGTGTCCGGGTGGTTCGTCTTGTGCATCGCGATCGCGTTCTCGTCATGGTTGATCGCGATATCAACTCTACGACCAATCGCCATTTCAATACCGGTTGACGCGCCACCGCCACCAGCAAAGTTATCAACGATAATCTCACGCATGAACCACCCCCTGCATGCTGCTGGCAAGACCAGAGGCAACGGCAATAATCTCGCTGGTGGGCATACGTTCAAGCCATAGCTGATTGATATTGCCTTTCAGCTTGTTCTGCTGTGACTCAGTCAGGGCGTCAACCCCATCAACCTGGTTAAACACCAGACCAACCTCGAGAGGCCAGATACGCGATTCGACTTCTGGCAACGTCAGCGGCGTAACTGGCCTTACTGTTTCTGCCTGCTTGGCCTTACCAGCGGCAAATGTGACCAGCGACATAAACGCCTTCCCTTTTTCCTCCAGATCGGTACGGCTGATATAGCTGAAACGCTCGCCGCGCCATGACTTATCGAAGATTGCAATGGCGCCAGCAAAGAAAGCACCAGTGGGTTTCTGCTTATCGTCAGCAGGAACAAACCACACAGGGAGATCGAAACCAATGCGACCGCGAATAAACATGATGTGATCGGCATCTTCCGGCCACCATGTTTCACTTGTCGCCGCTTTAATGAGGAACACGTAACGCCCACCCTTTTCACGCATCTCCATTGTGTGATCCATGATGTGGGTCATGCCGGTGATCGCCTGCTTCTCGTGGTACTGAGAGCGGCTATAGGGTGGATTACCGAATGCGGCCCCGCCGATTGACTCCAGCATTTCCGACCAATCCTGCATCAGCGCGTTATCTTCGGCTGTGTACCAGACCGGGCACTTCGCGTTATCGTCGTCAGCAAACAGATCCAGAACCAGCGGCCCGAATATTGCGTTGATCCCCCAAAACAACAGATCCGGAGTACGCCATTGATCGCCAACCTCTTTCAGTTCGTGGGCTGGTTTGCTACGCAATTCCGCCAGCGCCTGGCAATATTTGTTTGTCATTATCCCCTGAACCCCTCTGGAATTTTGGTATCAACCGGACCGACCTTCATTGGGTCATGTTTCTTTTCGCCCCAGGATTCACGTGGCGGACGCCCCTTCTTGTCCCAGCGGATCCCGCTTTGCAGATACCCCTCAAATTTTTTCGGGCCAAACAGTGTTTCAGGGCGCATGTACTGGTACTGCTCATCGTTGCCGTTCCAGTGCTCGTGTTTCAGGTCGATAACCAGTTGCAGGTCAGCAACGCTGTAACCTTCACGCAGACAAGCACGAATGTTTTCCAGCGAGGTTTTTGATTTCTGAAAGCGGGAGCCGCTGACCTGGTTCAAATGGGTCAAAACCAGAATGGCGTTATCAGTGATCGCCACTTCCGGGTCTGGTTGCGACGCAACCGGACAAGAAGTTTTTTTACCTGATGGATCAGTTGTTGAATTTACTGACGGATCCCCGCCAGATTCTGACGGGTGAAAACCGCCATTCTGACCGGATTTTGACGCCTCAAATTTTGACGGGTCAGATTTTGATGCGTCAGATTTTGACGGGTCAGAATCTGACAGGTGAGCGAATGCAACTACCTGGAGTTTTGCCACATTCAACTGATAAACATTGGAAGCATTTCGGTTGCCCTGTCGCCGCGCTTTGCGTGACAACCAGCCGTCGGCCTCAAGCTTCGCTATTGCCGTTCTGACAGTGCTGACGCCTGCACCAAGCTGTCTCGCGATTGTTTCGATAGAAGGCCAGCAGACACCTTCGTCATTGCTGAAATCAGCCAGGCGCGCCATGATAGCCACGCTGGACAACTTCATTCCTGACGCTGCACAGGCATCCCATACATAGCCTGTTAATTTAGTGCTCATAGTCGCCCTCTATTTCCCTGAACTTTCGCTGAAACTGCTCAAGCGGGCTGAAACACTCATGCTCATAGCCTTTACGCAGGTAGATAACGCGGCGAGTTTCCGGTTCCCATCGGATAACGCGGACGGGGATACCGTAGTGGTCTTTGAACCAGCGGTTAAGTTCACGCATAAGGACTCCCCTCTACGGCGCCATACCCCCACAATTGCCATCGCCCGACTGTGGTTACAGGGAACCCAGCGGCCTGATACCATGCGCTCATACCGAAACATGATGTAACCCCGAACAGGGAATGCACGTAGTTGCGGTATGCGGTTCTTTACCGTTAAACTGTTCATGCGTTAGTTTCTCCACTGATACGACACGCCACGGCGCCCGGAGCTGCACACTCGCGGGCGTCACTCTTTTCCGGCGCACAAAAAACACGGAAAAGAAGCGTTAAGTGTTCCTGCCATTTAGCCATCACCTGATAGCTGTTCTCTTCGATCTGCGCTCGTTCCTTCTCATCAATCACGCCGTCGGCTGTTGCCTTGCGAACGTACTGTGAATGCTTGCCAATCCACTCGACTGACTCCATCAGGCGCTGGTTGATATCGCCGTTCTCAATCTCTTCAACATCAGCCAAAAGCACAAAAACACCGTTGGAGTGACGTGCGATAGCATTCGCAATATGGTTTGAGCCACCAGCTCTCTGTAACACCATTGCCCAGCCAAGCGGGAAGATCTGATCACCATCAGCCCGAAGGCGGTTAAACAGTGCATTTTCAGTAACGCCCAACCACTCAGCAGCCTCGGCATAACCACCAGGCAATTCGGTGATCGTCTTTTTGATTGCGCCCACCAGCCAGGATGGTTGCTTATCAACTTTCCATTCGGGTTCTTTTCCCACGGCTTGTTCCTCTCTTCTGTGGTTATAAAAAACGAAATATTTGTTACTGTTTTGGATAAATGTCAGGACGAAGATCGGATTTGCTGATAATTCCAGAAGTGGTTTCTTCCAGCTTTTTAGCTAAGGAAAAACCGGCTTTTTTGTAACCATTAAAAACTAAGCGCAGGTAGCCAGGTGTTGACCCAACGCTTCCGGCTAAATCACCTTGTTGCTCTTTGGTTAAAGAGTCCCAATACTCTTTCATGATATGTACCTCCCGTGTACATATTACACGAAAGAAATGAACCATCAAGGCACTTGTACCACTGAGGTACACAATGTTTAATTTACTGATGAAAACTATCCAGGAAATCAGGCGGTTAAACGCCAGAAAATTGAGAGATGGTGTTGGCGGTAATACTTACTTTGCTAACATGATCGATCGCGAGCCAACCCAGACCAGCAGGTTCATGGGAGAAGGTGCCACCAAAGGTATTGGTGACACTATGGCCAGACACATCGAAAAATGTTTCGATCTTCCTCAGGGGTGGTTAGATACAGAACATCAAACGACTAATGTTGCAAAAGAACCTGATGTTTCCGACACTAATAGAAACATTACTATGGTTCCCGTTATATCCTGGGTGCAGGCAGGAGCATGGACCGATTCTGGTTATGCTGAGGTAGATTTGAATAGTGTTGAAACCTATCCTTGTCCCGTGCCATGCGGGCCTATGACATATATCCTGCGTGTAATTGGAGACTCAATGATCGACGAATATCGTCCTGGCGATATGATTTTTGTCGATCCTGAGGTCGCTGCAATGCATGGTGATGATGTCATAGCCCTAATGCATGATTCTGGTGAGACAACATTTAAAAGGCTTATAGAAGACAGTGGTGCAAAATTTCTCAAAGCATTGAACCCTAACTGGCCTGAGCCATACGTCAAGATTAATGGTAATTGCTCAATAATTGGTACAGTAGTTTTCTCAGGAAAGCCCAGAAGATACAGACATAAACCTTAATTTTTCACAGTAAACCTGCTTCGGCAGGTTTTTTTATGCTTGACAATGTACCCTAACGGTACATAATGTACCTACAAGCAACAGCGAACAGGCAGGACGCCCACGAAGTAGCCGCCGGTGGCGTATGAATGACCGGATGATTCGCTGACAGGTATCTTCGGGAGGGGTTACGGGCTGGAGTGATTACCAGTATCGACAACTCTATCCGACGAAACGGAACCGTCTAACCCGCGGTTGTCGGTGAAAAGTACCGTAGGGATGCCAGCCAATCACTGGCCCCCGCCCGAAGATACTTTAAACAATAAAAAAGCGCCATAGGACGCTTAGCTCTTTAACAAATAGTTATTCTGAATCTTTTAAAGGGGAAACCTTATTTACTGCGTAATTGCCAAAAGCAAATAGGAAGACGAACAGACACCCCGCGGTAATAAGGAATGCTTTAAATGTTTTCCAAAAATCATCAACTGTAGTCAAAGGGTTATCTAACATAGTCAACGCATCGAATAGAAGAGCGCAAAAGGTGCCAATAACTATGTATAGAAGAATCAAGAAAAGACCAGCTACTTTTGGGCGAGGTGTAGGATCTGCAAAAGAAATAAGCACTCTATTGGTTCTTTTGAAGGACAGTCCCCATATTACAAAACATACGAATGCCCAGCCAAGCAATGCAATCATTGTATCGAGGCTAAGATTGCTCCACGTTAATTTACCTAACAAAGCAGCATAAAGGATAACTCCAAACACTGAACAAATAGAGCTGATCATAAGTCCACGAATACCTTCATAGTATTGGTCATTTCCCTCAAAGGGTACTTCTAGTTTTTCCTTAGCCACTATGCCCTTCCCTAATTGACGTTTTAAATAACCCAGAAAATTCAAAAATATAATCGGAGAAAAAAGCGAAAGCTTTAACTATATTTTTGAATTTTCGCGCTGTGCAGAACGCATATAACACGGAGAAACTAACCATGACAAACACGCAGAACGTCACTGAGTTACAACCACGCATGACCAGAGAGCAACTGATAGATGCAGCTCGTACCGCTGCTAAATATCTGCCAGTAGCGTCTGCTCAACTTATGAATGAACTGGCTACACGTCTCGCTACAACCTGCGATGCACTTTGTGAATCAATGGAACAGCGTAATGCACTGGCTATTGAAAACACTGTACTTCGTGAAGACGTAACGAGTTGGGCTAAAGAATGCGACCGCATTGTTGAACGTCACACCAAAACACGCTGCAACATGCATCTGCTGGAAGCACAGAGAGAACTGCGCGACCTGACACCAGTTACCGATGCGGTGATAAATATTCCGGAAGAACATAAGTCTATATCTTCACAACATCGAGGCGTGCAGGCATGAAAGCTATAAAAACGCACACTGGGATCGTCATAACCCGCGATGGTAAAAAGCGGCTGAAACTGCATTCCACTGAAAATTCCTGGGTTGTCGGGCGTTGTGAATCCTACGACAAAAAGACTGGTTACCGCTGGGGCGCGCCTAACATGCGCCGCCGGTTGCTCCTGGACAGTATCAAGCCAATCAGCGCGGAGACCGTACAATGAGCAAGTCGAGCATGGAATACTACTTTGATTTTCCTGCGTCCCGAGGATTGCAGGGGAATACATTGGTATTGCTGATGAGCGTTCCCGGAAGAGTTTTAACTCGTGTTCTTTCTTCAGATAATTACGGGCACACGCTTGAGCGCTCACAGCGAGAAATTAATAAGTCCCGCGTTAAGAAGTTTTACGATTATCTGGTGACGGCAACAGACAATAAAGAGCCTTTCATTATCCCGCCGTTGGTTGGTAACTGCGCTTCTCATGTTGAATTTGAAGAATTCGGTAATACAAACGTTGGGGTTGTCCGGTTCCCTATGGACGCCGAGATTAAACTTTTTGATGGTCAGCATCGCGCCGCTGGTATATCTCAGTTCTGCAAAGAATACGATATAAACCTGCATGTTCCTTTAATGATGACTCTGCAACTTCCGCTTAAGACACGTCAGCAATTTTTCTCTGATATCAATAACAACGTTTCCAAACCATCAGCCGCTATCAACATGGCCTATAACGGCAGGGATCAGATTGCCCAGACGATGGTGTCCTTCCTCTCCACTCACGCAGTGTTCTCTGAGATCACCGACTTTGAACACAGCGTGGTTCCGGCAAAAAGCGACTTCTGGGTAAGTTTTAAGGCTGTTGGCGATGCAACAGCAAAATTCGCGGGTAACGGGGACGAAGCGCTTTCTACTGGTGATGTGTATGACCTTTGGGAAGCCTGGTTGAAACTGACAGCGATTGAAGGTATCCGACACGGTGTATCACCCACTGAATACAAACGAGATTACATTCAGTTTCACGCGGTGATGATCAATGCATTCGGTTTCGCGATCCAAGAACTGCTGAGGCGTCGTCCTGCACACATCATCGTGCAGATGATTGAAGAGCTGGTGACAAAAGCCACAATGACCGAACTGGAAGACTTCTTCCTTATATTTTCATGGGGAGGTGTTTGCGCTGATACCAGCAAAGAGAGAGCAACTGTTATTGCCAGCGTTCATGCGCAAAAAGCAGCGGCGCAGAGACTGGTTGCGGCTATAACAACAGGAACATTTACCGAGGCGCGCGAAGCATGAATACGATAACCAAAGAATTTCCGAAAGAGGAATTGATAGCGCTCGCGCTTGCTGAAATAGCGGCGCACCGTTTCATGATTGAATCAGGAACATACGGCGCTGATGTTGTGGAGTTTTATCGGCGGAAACTGGTCCTGAGTAAAATCTCGCTGGCATCACTGGAGGCTGGACCGGTAGTCACATTTTATCGGGATGGAATAGAGGCCGCTGCTACGTGGGTAGACCAGCAACGCGAATCCTACGACAACGAACACGGACAGCACGATCCCGACACAGGTGATTTCGAATTCGACAATGATGCCCAGCGCGATTATTCAGCCACGCTGGAAGAGATCGCCGAGGGGATTCGGACGTTGCACCCAAGTGCCGGAAACTCACTGACTATGTCGGATTCCGCACCAATTTACCAGGTGCAATACGGTGATGACTGGCGTGATGTTGAGCGTGCTCAATACGACGACCACGCCGCACACGGTTCGCCAGTTCGCGTTGTCTATACCGCCCCACCTATGCCGGGTGAATTAATACCGACCACCAGCACTGATATTTGATGTTACAGCCCGGGTGCAGCCGGGCTTTGTGGAGAAAAATAAATGTCACGAATGATCCCCTTACTCGACTGGGCCAATGAGGAGTTCGGAGCGCAAGCACCAAGTGAGCGTATCCTTAAGAAATACGCTAAAGGCAAAATGATGATACCTCCAGCTGTTAAAGTGGGTCGTTACTGGATGGTAGACCGTAATGCTCGATTTGTTGGTACGCTTGCCGAACCGAAAATTCCGGCGAACGCCAGTCCAAGATTACAACGGATTATTGCAGATGGCTGCTAGACCACGTTCTCACAAAATTTCAATTCCGAATCTTTACTGCAAGCTGGATAAGCGGACGGGCAAGATTTATTGGCAATATAAACATCCTGTTTCCGGCCGCTTTCACAGCTTAGGTACTGATGAAGCGGAAGCTAAACAGGTTGCATCCGAAGCGAACACGATCATTGCAGAACAAAGGACTCGGCAAGTACTAAGCGTTAACGAGCGTCTTGCCAGAATGAAAGGCAAGAGAACTGACATTACTGTCACTGAGTGGATTGATAAGTATATTGAAATTCAGGACGATCGGTTAAAACACAGTGAGCTCAGACCTAATTCTTATCGACAGAAAGCAAAACCAGTCAGGTTATTTCGCGAACATTGCGGTATGCAATATTTGAAGGATATTTCCGCATTGGATATCTCTGCGATAACGGATGCAGTTAAGGCTGAAGGCCATAATCGCATGGCGCAAGTCGTTCGCATGGTTTTGATTGATGTATTCAAAGAAGCGCAACATAACGGTTATGTCCCTCCAGGATATAACCCTGCCCTTGCGACCAAGCAGCCGAGAAACAGAGTCACTCGTCAGCGTCTTTCTCTGGAAGAGTGGAAAACTATTTATGAAGCCGCCGAAAGGCAAGAACCATACCTCCAGTGTGGAATGTTGCTCGCGATAATAACAGGTCAGCGTTTGGGCGATATCTGTAACATGAAGTTTAAAGACATATGGGACGATATGCTCCATGTCGAACAGGAAAAAACAGGATCGCGCTTAGCCATACCATTGGACTTGAAATGTGAAGCCTTGGGTTTAACTCTTCGGGACGTTGTATCTAAATGCCGGGATGCAGTCATCAGTAAATATCTTGTGCACTTCAGACATACCACCTCACAAGCGAACCGCGGTGATCAGGTTTCAACCAGTTCTTTAACTTCAACATTCAAAAAAGCACGCGACAGAAGTGGACTGAATTGGGATAAGGGATCCCCACCCACTTTTCACGAACAGCGATCATTATCAGAACGTTTGTACAGAGAACAAGGTGTCGACACGCAAAAACTACTCGGCCATAAATCAAGAAAAATGACAGACAAATATAATGATGACAGAGGAAAAGATTGGGTGATCGTCAACACAAAAACAGGGTGAAATCACAAGGGTTTTGGGGAAACATTTTGGGGAAAGTTTTGGGGAAGAACTTTAAGAAGGTAATAAAAACGGGAACCCTTCGGCTCCCGTTCTTGTTTAACCCAGAATCTGGATTACATGTTTTCGATGATCGCGTCACCAAACTCTGAACATTTCAGCAGCTTAGCGCCTTCCATCAGACGTTCAAAGTCATAGGTCACGGTCTTCGCGGCAATCGCGCCTTCCATACCTTTAACAATCAGGTCTGCGGCTTCGAACCACTGCATGTGGCGCAGCATCATCTCAGCGGAGAGAATGATAGAACCCGGGTTCACTTTGTCCTGGCCGGCGTATTTCGGTGCCGTACCGTGCGTCGCTTCGAACAGCGCACATTCGTCACCGATGTTAGCGCCTGGGGCGATACCAATACCGCCTACCTGTGCTGCCAGGGCGTCAGAGATATAGTCACCGTTCAGGTTCATACAAGCGATCACATCGTATTCAGCCGGACGCAGCAGGATCTGTTGCAGGAACGCATCGGCGATGACATCTTTAACCACGATCTCTTTGCCGGTGTTCGGGTTCTTAATTTTCATCCACGGGCCGCCATCGATCAGTTCAGCGCCGAATTCTTCACGCGCTAACTGGTAACCCCAGTCTTTGAACGCGCCTTCGGTGAACTTCATGATGTTGCCTTTGTGAACCAGCGTCAGAGAATCACGGTCATTAGTGATCGCGTATTCGATCGCCGCACGAACCAGACGTTTGGTGCCTTCTTCAGAGCACGGCTTGATACCGATACCGCAGTGTTCAGGGAAGCGAATTTTCTTCACGCCCATTTCTTCACGCAGGAATTTAATGACTTTTTCTGCATCTGCAGAGTCAGCTTTCCACTCGATACCAGCGTAGATGTCTTCTGAGTTTTCACGGAAGATAACCATATCGGTCAGTTCCGGATGTTTAACCGGGCTTGGAGTGCCCTGATAGTAACGAACAGGACGCAGGCAGACGTACAGGTCAAGTTCCTGACGCAGCGCAACGTTCAGAGAGCGAATACCACCACCGACTGGGGTGGTCAGCGGGCCTTTAATCGCCACGCGGTAGTCACGAATCAGATCCAGGGTTTCCGCTGGCAGCCAGACATCCTGGCCGTAGACCTGAGTGGATTTCTCACCGGTGTAAATTTCCATCCAGGAGATTTTACGCTCACCTTTATAGGCTTTCTCGACAGCGGCATCGACCACTTTCAACATGGCAGGGGTTACGTCAACACCGATACCATCGCCTTCGATAAACGGGATAATCGGATTCTCAGGAACGTTGAGTTTGCCGTTTTGCAGGGTGATCTTCTTACCTTCCGCCGGAACAACTACTTTGCTTTCCATTCACCTCTCCTTCGAGCGCTTCTGGTTTGCTCGTCTGTCATCGCGCTGCATGTGCCTTTGCGTCCTGCTGCACGACTGCGTTAGAGCAATTTTTTGTTAATGTTTTGTAATGAGCATGTCAATACTACCCTAATGTTCGCTGCCATGAAAGACACTCGTTATTAGGCTATAATGCGGCAATTGATAAGATCTGAAAATACCATGCAAAAAACTTCTTTTAGAAATCACCGGGTTGAGCGATTCAGCCAACGACAAGTCACTAAGCGTCGGAAAGAAAACCAGCCAAAACGCGTGGTTTTGTTCAATAAACCTTACGATGTTTTGCCGCAATTTACTGACGAGGCTGGACGCAGCACGTTGAAGGATTTCGTTCCTGTGCAGGGCATTTACGCTGCCGGTCGTCTCGACAGAGACAGCGAAGGGTTGCTGGTGCTGACCAATGACGGCGCATTACAGGCGCGACTGACCCAGCCCGGCAAGCGTACCGGGAAGATTTATTATGTGCAGGTGGAAGGCGAACCCACGGCAGAGGCACTGGATGCGCTGCGCAAGGGTGTGACCCTGAACGATGGCCCCACCCTGCCCGCTGGCGTTGAGATTGTCGGGGAGCCTGAGTGGCTGTGGCCGCGCAATCCGCCGATTCGCGAACGTAAAAGCATCCCCACTCGCTGGCTAAAAGTGACATTATATGAAGGCCGTAACCGCCAGGTAAGACGAATGACCGCGCACGTTGGCTTTCCCACGCTGCGTTTAATCCGCTACGCGATGGGCGATTACACCCTGGAAAACCTGGCTAACGGTGAATGGCGCGATGTCACTGAGGAAGAAAATAAAGGATAAGCCATGTTCAAACCGCACGTCACGGTCGCCTGCATCGTTCATGCAGAGGATAAATTTTTAATCGTTGAAGAGACCATCAACGGTAAAGCGCTATGGAACCAGCCCGCCGGACATCTGGAAGCAGACGAAACGCTGGTGCAGGCCGCTGCGCGGGAGTTGTGGGAAGAGACCGGCATAAAAGCGCAGCCTCAACACTTCATTCGGATGCATCAGTGGATTGCACCAGACAACACGCCGTTTTTGCGTTTCCTGTTTTCTATTGAACTTGCCAATATGTGCGACACAGAACCCCATGACAGCGATATTGACTGCTGCCGTTGGGTGAGCGCCGACACCCTCCTCAACGCCCCAAACCTGCGTTCCCCGCTGGTTGCCGAAAGTGTTCGCTGCTGGCAGAGCGGAATGCGTTACCCGCTGGAGACGATCGGTGAATTTAACTGGCCGTTTACAGAGGGTGTCAAGTAAGGGGCTGCGTGCTAGAATATGCCGCCTTGAAGTTCAATGTCGTGAGTATTCCAATGTCAGAAAGCCCAAAAAAAGTAATCGTCGGCATGTCCGGCGGTGTCGATTCCTCCGTTTCCGCCTGGCTGTTGCAACAACAGGGTTATCAGGTAGAAGGCCTGTTCATGAAGAACTGGGAAGAGGACGACGGTGAGGAATACTGCACAGCGGCAGCCGATCTGGCCGATGCTCAGGCCGTCTGCGATAAGCTCGGCATTGAACTGCATACCGTAAACTTTGCGGCAGAATACTGGGATAACGTCTTTGAACTGTTCCTTGAAGAGTACAAAGCGGGCCGTACGCCAAATCCGGATATTCTGTGCAACAAAGAGATCAAATTTAAAGCCTTCCTGGAGTTCGCTGCAGAAGATCTGGGCGCAGACTATATCGCCACCGGACACTATGTCCGTCGGGCGGATGTCGATGGCAAAAGCCGCCTGCTGCGCGGGTTAGATAGCAATAAAGACCAGAGCTACTTCCTTTACACACTCGGCCATGAGCAGATCGCGCAAAGCCTGTTCCCGGTTGGTGAGCTGGAAAAACCTCAGGTGCGCAAAATTGCCGAAGACCTGGGGCTGGTTACCGCGAAGAAAAAAGATTCAACCGGCATTTGCTTCATCGGCGAGCGTAAGTTCCGCGAGTTTCTTGGCCGTTATCTGCCAGCACAGCCAGGTAAAATCATTACCGTGGATGGCGAAGAGATAGGTCAGCATCAGGGGCTGATGTACCACACGCTGGGTCAGCGTAAAGGTCTGGGTATCGGCGGTACTAAAGAAGGAACGGAAGATCCGTGGTACGTCGTGGACAAAGATGTTGAGAACAACATCCTGGTGGTTGCTCAGGGTCATGAGCATCCGCGTCTGATGTCCGTTGGTCTGATCGCGCAGCAGCTGCACTGGGTCGATCGCCAGCCGTTCACCGGCACGATGCGTTGCACGGTGAAAACCCGCTACCGCCAGACCGATATTCCGTGCACCGTTAAAGCACTGGATGGTGAACGCGTCGAGGTGATGTTTGACGAACCGGTGGCTGCCGTCACGCCAGGCCAGTCAGCGGTCTTTTACAACGGCGAAGTGTGTCTTGGCGGCGGTATTATCGAGCAGCGACTGCCCCTGCCGGTATAATTATTCTCTCTGGACTAAAACAAGGAAGCAGTGACCGTGGCAAAGAATTATTATGACATCACCCTCGCACTGGCTGGGATCTGCCAGTCAGCACGCCTGGTGCAACAACTTGCGCACCAGGGACATTGTGATGCCGATGCGCTCCACGTCTCACTGAACAGCGTTATCGATATGAACCCCAGCTCAACGCTGGGCGTGTTCGGCGGTAGCGAGGCCAATCTGCGCCTCGGTCTGGAGACCCTGCTCGGCGTGCTGAATGCCAGCAGCCGTCAGGGGCTGAATGCGGAATTGACGCGGTATACGCTTAGCCTGATGGTGCTCGAGCGTAAACTCACCGCCGCCAAAGGCGCGCTCGATACGTTGGGCGAGCGGATCAACGGCCTGCAACGCCAGCTCGATCACTTTGATCTGCAGTCCGAAACGCTGATGAGCGCAATGGCCGGTATCTACGTCGATGTCATCAGCCCGCTGGGTCCGCGCATTCAGGTGACCGGTTCCCCTGCCGTGTTGCAAAGCCCGCAGGTACAGGCCAAAGTTCGCGCCTCGCTTCTGGCCGGTATTCGCGCCGCCGTGCTCTGGCATCAGGTCGGCGGTGGCCGTCTGCAATTGATGTTTTCTCGTAATCGCCTGACCACTCAGGCAAAACAAATTCTTGCTCATTTAACCCCGGAGTTGTGATCTATGGAATTATCCTCACTGACCGCCGTTTCCCCTGTCGATGGACGCTACGGCGATAAAGTCAGCGCGCTGCGCGGGATTTTCAGCGAATACGGTTTGCTGAAATACCGTGTACAGGTAGAAGTACGCTGGCTGCAAAAACTGGCCGCGCACGCAGCGATCAAGGAAGTTCCTGCTTTTGCTGCCGACGCAATCGGTTTCCTCGATGCGATCGTCGCGAACTTCAATGAAGACGATGCGGCGCGTATTAAAACCATCGAGCGCACCACCAACCACGACGTCAAGGCAGTTGAGTATTTCCTGAAAGAAAAAGTGGCGAATGTCCCGGAACTGCACGCGGTGTCCGAATTCATTCACTTCGCCTGCACCTCTGAAGACATCAACAACCTGTCTCACGCGCTGATGCTGAAAACCGCCCGCGATGAAGTGGTTCTGCCTTACTGGCGTCAACTGATTGACGCGGTCAAAGATCTGTCCGTGCAGTATCGCGATATTCCCCTGCTCTCCCGCACCCACGGCCAGCCGGCTACGCCGTCAACCCTGGGCAAAGAGATGGCTAACGTGGCTTATCGTATGGAGCGTCAGTTCCGTCAGCTTAACCAGGTGGAAATCCTCGGCAAAATCAACGGTGCCGTCGGTAACTATAACGCCCACATTGCCGCCTATCCGGAAGTGGACTGGCATCAGTTCAGCGAAGAGTTCGTCACTTCGCTGGGTATTCAGTGGAACCCGTACACCACCCAGATTGAACCGCACGACTACATTGCTGAACTGTTTGACTGCATCGCCCGCTTTAACACCATTCTGATCGACTTCGATCGCGACGTCTGGGGTTACATCGCGCTGAACCACTTCAAGCAGAAAACCATCGCCGGTGAAATTGGTTCTTCCACCATGCCGCACAAAGTGAACCCAATCGACTTCGAAAACTCTGAAGGTAACCTGGGACTGTCTAATGCGGTGTTGCAGCATCTGGCGAGCAAACTGCCGGTTTCACGCTGGCAGCGCGATCTGACGGACTCCACCGTGCTGCGTAACCTGGGCGTGGGTATCGGCTACGCGCTGATCGCCTATCAGTCCACGCTGAAAGGGGTGAGCAAACTGGAAGTAAACCGCGATCGTCTGCTGGACGAACTGGATCACAACTGGGAAGTGCTGGCTGAGCCGATCCAGACAGTGATGCGTCGTTACGGCATTGAAAAACCGTATGAGAAGCTGAAAGAGTTAACCCGTGGTAAGCGCGTCGATGCTGAAGGCATGAAGCAATTTATCGACAGCCTGCCGCTGCCGGACGACGAAAAAACCCGTCTGAAAGCCATGACCCCGGCCAACTACATTGGTCGTGCCATCACCCTGGTTGACGAGCTGTAGTCATACCCTGCCCGGTGACGCCAGGTCACCGGGCCGACTCCCCACATATTGCTCGCACCACCATTCAGCACTTCCCTTTCCCCGGTTTACGAAATGTTTATCCCCGCAACACCATAATCAGCGTTAAACTATTAATACCGTAAAGACAGAGAGAAAAGATGATGCGTGTACTGGTTGTTGAGGATAATGCGTTATTACGTCATCACCTGAAAGTTCAGCTTCAGGATGCCGGGCATCAGGTTGACGATGCCGAAGATGCCAAAGAAGCCGATTATTACCTTAACGAACACCTGCCTGACATCGCTATCGTCGATTTGGGGCTTCCGGATGAGGATGGACTGACACTGATCCGCCGCTGGCGCAGCAATGATGTTTCCCTCCCGGTCCTCGTCCTGACCGCCCGTGAAAGCTGGCAGGATAAAGTGGAAGTGCTGAGCGCGGGTGCGGATGACTATGTCACCAAACCGTTCCATATTGAAGAAGTCGCCGCGCGGATGCAGGCGCTGATGCGCCGTAACAGTGGCCACGCGTCGCAAATTATCTCTATTCCCCCATTCCAGGTTGATCTCTCGCGCCGTGAACTCTCGGTCAATGATGAAGTGATTAAACTCACTGCGTTTGAGTACACCATCATAGAAACGCTGATCCGTAATAATGGCAAAGTGGTCAGCAAGGACTCGCTGATGTTGCAGTTGTACCCGGACGCCGAGCTGCGCGAAAGCCACACCATTGACGTGCTGATGGGCCGCCTGCGTAAAAAAATACAGGCCCAGTATCCGCACGAAGTCATTACCACCGTGCGAGGTCAGGGATATCTTTTTGAACTGCGCTGATGAATAAACTGTTGCGTCATCTTTTCCCGCTGTCGCTGCGCCTGCGCTTCCTGTTGGCGACCGCGGGCGTGGTACTGGTGCTTTCTCTGGCCTATGGCATGGTCGCGCTGGTCGGCTATAGCGTGAGCTTTGATAAAACCACGTTTCGTCTGCTGCGCGGGGAAAGTAACCTCTTCTATACTCTCGCAAAGTGGGAAGATAATAAGATTCACGTCGAACTTCCCGAGCATCTCAATGTGCAAAGCCCCACGATGTCGTTGATCTATGATGAGAACGGCAAATTGCTGTGGGCCCAGCGTGACGTGCCCTGGCTGGTCAGACTGATTCAGCCTGACTGGCTGAAAAGCAACGGGTTCCATGAGATAGAAGCAGACATCAGCGCCACCAGCGCGCTGCTCAATGACGATCACTCTGTCCAGGAGCAGTTGAAAGAGGTGCAGGAGGATGACGACGACGCCGAAATGACCCATTCGGTGGCAGTGAACGTCTACCCGGCCACTGCGCGTATGCCGCAACTGACGATTGTGGTGGTGGATACCATTCCGATTGAGCTTAAACGTTCATATATGGTCTGGAGTTGGTTTATCTATGTGCTGGCAGCCAACCTGCTGCTGGTCATTCCCCTGCTCTGGGTTGCGGCCTGGTGGAGCTTACGCCCTATCGAAGCGTTGGCGCGTGAAGTGCGGGAACTGGAAGAACACCACCGCGAACAGTTGAACCCTACAACAACACGTGAGCTGACCAGTCTGGTTCGCAACCTGAACCGCCTGCTGAAAAGTGAGCGCGAACGTTATGACAAATATCGCACCACGCTGACCGATCTCACACACAGCCTGAAGACCCCGCTGGCCGTGCTGCAAAGTACGTTGCGCTCAATGCGCAGCGAAAAGTTGAGCGTCAGTGACGCCGAGCCGGTAATGCTCGAACAGATCAGCCGGATCTCTCAGCAAATCGGCTATTATCTGCATCGCGCCAGTATGCGTGGGGGCGGCGTGCTGCTGAGTCGCGAACTGCATCCAGTCGCACCGCTGCTGGATAATCTCACGTCGGCGCTGAACAAAGTGTATCAGCGTAAAGGGGTGAACATTAGCCTCGATATCTCGCCGGAAATCAGCTTCGTCGGTGAACAAAACGACTTTGTCGAAGTGATGGGCAACGTGCTGGATAACGCCTGTAAGTACTGCCTGGAGTTTGTCGAAATTTCCGCCCGCCAGACCGACGATCATCTGTACATCGTGGTAGAAGATGATGGTCCAGGTATCCCTCATAGCAAACGCGATCTGGTATTCGACCGCGGTCAACGTGTAGATACGCTACGTCCGGGACAAGGTGTCGGATTAGCAGTAGCACGAGAGATCACCGAACAATATGACGGCAAAATTGTTGCCAGCGACAGCCTGCTCGGCGGTGCGCACATGGAGGTCATTTTTGGTCATCAGCAACCGGGGACAAAAGACGACTAATCCAAAATGTAATAAATATGAGCCAACTGCACGCATCTGGTTAAGCATCCGTTATAATCGGTGACAGATACCAGCCCCAGCCTGTGGAAGCTCAATATGGAATACCAATTAACACTCAACTGGCCCGAATTTCTTGAACGTCACTGGCAAAAGCGCCCGGTGGTGTTAAAACGCGGCTTTAATAACTTCATCGATCCCCTCTCTCCTGACGAACTGGCAGGGCTGGCGATGGAAAGCGAAGTCGATAGCCGTCTGGTAAGCCATCAGGAGGGTAAATGGCAGGTCAGCCACGGTCCGTTCGAAAGCTATGACCATCTCGGCGAAAATAACTGGTCATTACTGGTACAGGCGGTGAACCACTGGCATGAACCGACCGCCGCGCTGATGCGCCCCTTCCGCGCCCTACCCGACTGGCGTATTGACGATCTGATGATCTCATTCTCCGTACCCGGCGGCGGCGTAGGCCCGCATCTCGATCAGTATGATGTATTTATCATTCAGGGAACGGGTCGTCGCCGCTGGTGCGTGGGTGAAAAGTTGCAGATGAAACAGCACTGCCCGCATCCGGATCTGCTGCAGGTAGATCCTTTTGACGCCATCATTGATGAAGAACTGGAACCGGGCGATATTCTCTATATTCCGCCGGGATTCCCGCATGAAGGCTATGCGCTGGAAAACGCGATGAACTATTCGGTCGGTTTCCGCGCGCCGAATACTCGCGAACTGATCAGCGGTTTTGCCGATTATGTCCTGCAACGTGAGCTGGGCAGTACGTATTACAGCGACCCGGACGTACCCGCGCGTGAACATCCTGCCGACGTCCTGCCGCAGGAAATGGACAAACTGCGCGCCATGATGCTGGATCTGATTAATCAGCCGGAGCATTTCAAACAATGGTTCGGTGAGTTTATCTCTCAGTCGCGTCATGAACTGGATATTGCACCGCCGGAGCCGCCGTATCAGCCTGATGAGATCTATGATGCCCTGAAGCAGGGCGATGTACTGGTGCGTCTGGGGGGATTACGGGTACTGCGCGTGGGTGATGACGTTTATGCCAATGGCGAAAGAATTGACTCCCCGCACCGACCGGCACTGGAAGCGCTCGCCAGTCATATCGTGCTGACAGCGGAGAATTTTGGTGACGCGCTGGAAGATCCCTCATTCCTCGCCATGCTGGCAGCGCTGGTCAACAGCGGCTACTGGTTCTTCGAAGGGTAACATTGAGATTATGCCGGATGGCGACGCAGATGCGTCTTATCCGGCCTACGGTTCAAATCTCCTGTAGGCCGGATAAGCGTCGCGCCATGCGGCATCAGCCACGCTACGACTGTTTCACCGTTAACTCGGCAATCCGTACAATCACCTGCACCGCTTTCTCCATACCTTCCAGCGTCACAAACTCATGCTTGCCATGATAGTTGTAGCCACCGGTGAACAGATTCGGGCACGGCAATCCCATGAAAGAGAGTTGCGCGCCGTCGGTGCCGCCGCGGATCGGCTTCATCACCGGTTGAATGTCACAGTCACGCATCGCCTGCTGAGCGATATCCAGAACATGCGGATGCTCAACCACCTTTTCACGCATATTGTAATAACTGTCTTCAATCACCAGTTCAATGTAACAGTCCGGGTGTAACCCTTTCCCGACCTTCCTGGCTATCTCCATCATCTTACGTTTACGTGCTTCAAACTGTTTGCGGTCAAAATCGCGAATGATGTAGTGCATATCCGCGCGATCCACGGTGCCTTTCATGCTCGCAAGATGGTAGAAACCTTCATAACCTTCGGTCATTTCCGGGCTTTCATCCGCCGGAACCTCGGCATGAATACGCGCCGCAAGGGATAATGCGTTAACCATTACCCCTTTCGCCGTCCCCGGATGCACGTTGTTGCCAACGATTTTGATATTCACCGAGGCGGCATTGAAGTTCTCGAACTCCAGTTCCCCTACGCCACCACCGTCAACGGTATAGGCCCATTTTGCGTCAAAAGCCGCAACATCAAAATGTTTCGCCCCTTTGCCAACCTCTTCATCCGGCGTAAAGGCGACGCGGATATCACCATGGGGAATATTTTTATGCTTCAGCACCGCCAGCGCGGTCATGATTTCCGCCACACCCGCTTTGTCATCCGCCCCTAGCAGCGTTTTGCCGTCGGTGGTGATCAGCGTTTGTCCGAGCAACTGATGTAGCACCGGGAACATCACCGGTGACAGCACTTCATCACCAATGCCCAGAGCAATATCCCCGCCGCGGTAGTTCTCAACAATCTGCGGATTCACGTGCTTACCGCTGAAATCCGGTGAGGTATCCACATGGGAAATGAAGCCAATAGCAGGGATATCGCCAGGGACATTCGCCGGAAGCGTTGCCATCAGCGTCCCTTTGTCACTTAATGTCACATTGACCAGCTCCATTTCTTCGAGCTGCTGTTTGAGCAAATTTAATAACTTCCACTGTCCCTCAGTACTGGGAACCTGTCTCACACCTGATTTCGATTGGGTATCCAATGAAACGTAGTGTAGAAAACGCTCAAGTAGTTTATCCATGCAGTCACCCTCACTATTTGTGACAACATTATCAGTAAGCCACAAAAGACAAATATTGCGTCAGGTCACTTTTATCCCCGCAAACGAGAATATTTCGCTTCCCGACCCCTGATGACTATAAGACTACGACAGTTATTGGCAACAAACGTTGGCGATGACAACGGTTTGCCGTAGAATTACGGCCCTCATTAAGAGTCACCAAGGTGGTCAACCACAAACCCCGCATCGGTCAGCCATCCGTTGCGTCTACATGGGACAGAGTAAAAAATTGAATAAACAACCGCGTTCGCTTTCACCGCTGGTTCTTTTGTCAGGTATCAGCAAAAGCTTCGATGGAAAAGAGGTCATTTCCGAACTCGATTTGACCATCAATAATGGCGAGTTCCTCACGCTGCTTGGCCCTTCTGGCTGCGGTAAAACAACCGTTTTGCGCCTGATTGCCGGTCTGGAAACCGTAGATTCCGGGCACATCATGCTCGATAACCAGGATATCACCCACGTACCGGCTGAAAACCGCTATGTGAATACCGTCTTTCAAAGCTATGCGTTATTCCCCCACATGACCGTTTTTGAAAATGTGGCGTTCGGATTGCGCATGCAAAAGACTCCCGCCGCCGACATCACCCCGCGCGTACTGGAAGCACTGCGAATGGTGCAACTGGAAGAGTTTGCCCAGCGTAAGCCGCATCAGCTCTCCGGAGGTCAACAGCAGCGCGTGGCGATTGCCCGTGCGGTAGTCAATAAACCGCGCCTGCTGCTGCTGGATGAATCCCTCTCGGCGCTGGACTATAAGCTGCGAAAACAGATGCAGAACGAACTGAAAGCGTTGCAGCGTAAGCTCGGCATCACGTTCGTTTTCGTGACGCACGATCAGGAAGAAGCCCTGACCATGTCCGATCGTATCGTCGTTATGCGCGATGGGCGCATTGAACAGGATGGTACACCGCGTGAAATCTACGAAGAGCCGAAAAACCTGTTCGTCGCCGGATTCATTGGCGAGATCAACATGTTTAACGCCACGGTGATCGAGCGTCTGGACGAACAGCGCGTACGCGCTAATGTCGAAGGCCGCGAATGCAATATCTACGTCAACTTTGCCGTTGAGCCGGGACAGAAACTGCACGTTCTGCTGCGACCAGAAGACCTGCGCGTAGATGAAATCAACGACGATAACCACATTGACGGCCTGATCGGCTACGTCCGCGAGCGTAACTATAAGGGTATGACGCTGGAGTCGGTGGTTGAACTGGAAAATGGCAAGATGGTGATGGTCAGCGAATTCTTCAACGAAGACGATCCGGACTTTGACCACTCTCTCGATCAGAAAATGGCCATTAACTGGGTAGAAAGCTGGGAGGTCGTACTGGCTGATGAAGAACACAAGTAAATTCCAGAATGTGGTGATTGTCACTATCGTCGGTTGGCTTGTGTTGTTTGTCTTTCTGCCCAACCTGATGATCATTGGCACCAGCTTTTTGACTCGCGACGATGCCAGCTTCGTCAAAATGGTCTTTACGCTGGACAACTACTCGCGCCTGCTCGATCCGCTCTATTTTGAAGTGCTGCTGCACTCGCTGAATATGGCGCTGATCGCCACCCTCGCCTGCCTCGTGCTCGGCTATCCTTTTGCCTGGTTTCTGGCGCGACTGCCGGAGAAGATCCGCCCGCTGCTGCTGTTTCTGCTAATTGTCCCGTTCTGGACCAACTCGCTGATCCGCATTTACGGGCTGAAAATTTTCCTCAGCACCAAAGGTTACCTGAACGAATTTCTGCTGTGGCTGGGGGTGATCGAGACGCCGATGCGCATCATGTTCACCCCGAGCGCGGTAATTATCGGTCTGGTGTATATTCTGCTGCCATTTATGGTAATGCCGCTGTACTCCAGCATTGAGAAGCTCGACAGACCGCTGCTGGAAGCGGCGAAAGACCTGGGTGCCAGCAAGTTGCAGACCTTTATCCGGATAATCATCCCGCTGACCATGCCGGGCATTATTGCCGGTTGTCTGCTGGTGATGCTGCCCGCGATGGGGCTGTTCTACGTCTCCGACCTGATGGGCGGCGCGAAGAACCTGCTGATCGGTAACGTAATTAAGGTTCAGTTCCTCAACATCCGTGACTGGCCGTTCGGCGCTGCCACCAGCATTACGCTGACGATTGTGATGGGCCTGATGCTGCTGGTTTACTGGCGCGCCTCCCGACTGCTGAACAAAAAGGGAGAACTCGAATGATAGGTAGACTGCTTCGTGGCGGTTTTATGACCGCTATCTACGCGTACCTGTACATTCCCATCATTATTTTGATTGTGAACTCCTTTAACAGCTCGCGCTTTGGCATCAACTGGCAGGGTTTTACGACCAAATGGTATGGCCTGCTGATGAATAACGACAGCCTGCTGCAAGCGGCGCAACACTCGCTGACGATGGCCATTTTTTCCGCAACGTTCGCCACCGTCATCGGTTCGTTGACTGCGGTTGCGCTGTATCGCTACCGTTTTCGCGGTAAACCGTTCGTCAGCGGAATGCTGTTTGTGGTGATGATGTCGCCGGATATTGTAATGGCAATTTCGCTGCTGGTGCTGTTTATGTTGCTGGGCATCCAGTTAGGTTTCTGGTCGCTCCTGTTTTCGCATATCACTTTCTGCCTGCCTTTTGTGGTGGTGACTGTCTATTCACGGCTGAAAGGGTTTGACGTACGAATGCTGGAAGCGGCAAAAGATCTGGGTGCCAGTGAAATCACTATCCTGCGCAAAATCATTCTGCCGCTGGCAATGCCAGCCGTCGCCGCCGGCTGGCTGCTGAGCTTCACTCTGTCGATGGATGATGTGGTAGTCTCGTCATTCGTGACCGGGCCTGGCTATGAAATTCTACCGTTGAAGATCTACTCAATGGTGAAAGTCGGCGTTTCACCGGAGGTGAATGCGCTGGCGACCATTCTGTTGGTGTTATCGCTGGTTCTGGTGATCGCCAGCCAACTTATTGCTCGTGATAAAACGAAAGTTCAGGGGACGTTAAAATGATGAAATGGTCACGCCACCTGCTCGCGGCAGGCGCTCTTGCAATGGGAATGAGCGCTGCGCACGCGGACGACAGTAAAACACTCTATTTCTACAACTGGACCGAGTATGTTCCGCCAGGACTGCTGGAGCAGTTCACCAAAGAGACCGGCATCAAGGTGATTTATTCGACCTACGAGTCGAATGAAACCATGTATGCCAAGCTCAAAACCTACAAAGATGGCGCCTACGATCTGGTGGTGCCTTCCACCTATTACGTCGACAAAATGCGTAAAGAGGGCATGATTCAGAAGATCGACAAATCAACGTTAACCAACTTCAGCAACCTCGATCCCGAGATGCTGAACAAGCCGTTTGACCCTAACAACGACTACTCCATTCCGTACATCTGGGGTGCGACGGCTATTGGCGTGAACAGCGACAGCATTGACCCGAAAACCATCACCAGTTGGGCTGACCTGTGGAAGCCAGAATACAAAGGCAGCCTGCTGCTGACTGACGATGCGCGCGAAGTGTTCCAGATGGCGCTGCGTAAGCTGGGCTATTCCGGTAACACCACCGATCCAAAAGAGATTGAAGCGGCCTATAACGAGTTGAAAAAGCTGATGCCCAACGTCGCTGCGTTTAACTCCGACAACCCGGCAAATCCGTATATGGAAGGTGAAGTGAATCTGGGAATGGTGTGGAACGGCTCTGCCTTCGTCGCACGCCAGGCCGGTACGCCGCTGGAGGTCGTCTGGCCGAAAGAAGGCGGGATCTTCTGGATGGATAGCCTGTCAATTCCGGCGAACGCCAAAAACAAAGAGGGTGCGCTGAAGCTGATTAACTTCCTGCTGCGCCCGGATGTGGCGAAAGAAGTGGCAGAAACCATCGGCTACCCGACGCCAAACCTGGCGGCGCGTAAGCTGTTAAGCCCGGAAGTCGCCAATGATAAATCGCTCTACCCGGATGCAGAGACGATCGGCAAAGGCGAATGGCAAAACGATGTCGGCTCCGCCAGCGCGATTTACGAAGAGTATTATCAGAAGCTGAAAGCAGGACGCTGATTCAGCAAAAAGGCCCGGATATCCGGGCCTTTTTATTACAATCCTTTCAATAGCTTATCCACAAACTCAGGCACCACCTGACTTGCCGGACCGTAATATTTCTCCTGGAACTCGCTACCAACCTGGCTCGGTTCCAGATTCAACTCAACGGTATGCGCACCGTGCAGTTTCGCTTCATGGACAAAACCGGCCGCCGGGTAGACGTGGCCTGAGGTACCAATCGCGATGAAGATATCCGCCATGGCCAGCGCCATATAGATTTCATCCATGCCGAGCGGCATCTCACCAAACCACACCACATGCGGACGCAGCGGTGCCGGGAACTGACAACAGTGACATTTATCTTCTGGTGTCACATCGCCCGTCCACTCAAGGATCTGCCCGCTCTGCGAGCAATGCACCTTCAGCAGCTCGCCATGCATATGGATGATATTCTGATTACCCGCCCGCTCATGCAAATTATCGATATTCTGCGTCACCAGTAGAAAACGGTCACCCAGCGCCTCTTCCAGTTTTGCCAGCGCGACATGCGCCGGGTTAGGCTGGATTTCAGGCTGCTGTAATTGACGACGGCGGGCATTATAAAATGATTGCACCAGCGCGGGATTACGGGCGAAGCCTTCTGGCGTCGCTACATCTTCAACCCGGTGCTCTTCCCACAGTCCGTCTGCAGCGCGGAAAGTCCGAATACCAGACTCCGCTGAGATCCCTGCCCCTGTAAGCACCAAAACTCTTGGTTTTTCCATCACTTCCGGTACCACTCTGTCTCTGAAAAAAATCCGTTGACGAAGGCGTTCGCGCAGATGGCGTTTGTTTTTCCGAAATCGACTTAACCGATGACCCCGACGCGACAGCATAGCAACCTCTTTTGATTAATCGGTAAGATGTAGGAAGGCGGCGCCACGCATCCCGCCCGCATCACCGTGTCGTGCTCGCTCAATACGCGGAACACGTGCGACGGGAAGCAGATGTCGCGGCAATCTGTCTGCCAGATGGGCGGTGATAGCCGAAAAGTTCGACAATCCTCCTCCGATGACGACCAGATCCGGATCGACGATGGTCAGGATATTTCCCAGACACACCGCCAGTAAATCCAGATAACGCTCAACGTGCGCCCGCGCGCCCTCATCCCCCTGCTCCCACAGAGAAATGATTTCAGGCGCCTCTAACGGTTGATGATAGTAATGCTGATACAACCAGGCAAATCCCCGCCCGGACAGATAATTTTCAATGCAGCCAAGTTGACCGCAGCCGCAGCGGCGCAGCGGAAAATCGAGGCCCATCAGCGTGAGCGCATCGACCGGCAGACGCATATGGCCGAACTCGCCGGTGATGTAGCTGCGCCCGGTGATCGGTTTTCCGTTGAGGATTAAACCGCCTCCCACCCCCGTGCCCAGAATCAGGCCCATCACCAGCGGATAGCGGGTGAATTCATCGTCCCAGGCTTCAGACAGGGCAAAACAGTTCGCATCGTTATCGAGGCGAACGTCGCGGTCAAGCCGCGCACTGAGATCGGCACGCAGGGGTTTGCCACTGGCAGCAGGGACATTCGCGGCGTACAGCGTGCCATCTTCGGTTTCCGGCATACCGGGAATACCAATGCCCACCGAACCTTTCACGCCAAATCGCTGGTCGGCTTCCGCCACCAGTCCGCAAACGGCCTCTAAAAAAGCGTCATAGCTGTCGCGCGGAGTAGGAACACGTTTTTCCCACTGCAATTTCCGCTCATTATCAAAGACGCCCAACGCAATTTTTGTCCCACCAATATCAAACCCGTAATACATTGCCACTCCTTGTTTTATACACTTCATCCTTCAGGCTGCCGCTGTTGAGGTCACATGAACGATTTTGTGTATCTCTCACGCAATTATGGTTACTGGCCGCTGAGTACTCTTGCAGGATCGATATTACTGGCGCGCCGCGCCGGATACCAACTCGCCAACAGACTCAGCAACAGTGCGGTGACCAGCACGTAAATCACATCCAGCCAGTGTAATTCAGATGGCAGGAAGTCGATAAAATAGATATCTCCGGAAAGGAACTGATGGCCGATCAGCTTTTCAATGCCATTAATGATCGGCGTCAACTGCAGTGAAACCACCACGCCAATAACCACCCCGATCAGGCTGCCAAACAGTCCCGCCAGCAGGCCGTACCAGACAAAAATGGCGCGAATCAGGCCATCTTTCGCGCCCAGCGTTCTTAATACCGCAATATCACCGCTCTTGTCTTTTACCGCCATCACTAATGTTGAGACAATGTTAAAACAGGCGACGCCGATCACCAGCACCATCGCCAGATACATAATGGCGCGGATCATCTGGATATCGCGGTACATATAGCCGTAGGTGCCAATCCAGCTCTTGATATAGACATAGCTGTTGGTCACTTCCCCGGCGTCACGCACCAGTTTGTTGGCGTTGAAAACGTCGTTTACCTTCAGCGCAATCCCGGAAACCGTGTTGTTCATCTCCAGATACTGCTGTGCATCGGCCATCGGGATCATCGCGAAGCTGTGGTCGAGCTGACCACTCAGTTGCAGAATGCCGGCAACGTGCAGACGTACGCGTTTTGGCTGCATCAACTTATGTTCGGCATTCGAATTGGGGATCATGATGGAGACCCAGTCCCCCTGCTTCACCTTAAGCGCGTCGGCGACACCCTTGCCGATAATAATTTGCTGTTCACCGGCTTTAAAATCGGCCCAGGCGTTATTCGCCACAAACGACGGCAGCGCGCTCAGACGCTGTTCCTGCTGCGGATCCACACCTTTCACCTGAATGGCGCGCAGATTTGCCCCGCTCTCCACCAGGCCGGTAAAGTTGATATACGGTGCCGCGGCGGTAATACCCGGAACCTTCTGCACCTTTTCCAGCGCTTCACGCCAGTTGGTCCACGGCTGGTTGACCGCTTCGATCTCACCGTGCGGCACCACCGCCAGAATGCGGTTATTCAGTTCGCGCTCAAAGCCGTTCATCGCGCTTAGGCCGACAATCAGAACCGCCACGCCCAGCGCGATACCGATGGTCGAGATGACTGAAATCAGCGACACCATGCCACTGCGCCGCCGTCCCCGGCTAAAGCGCAGGCCAATTAATAACGATAAAGGCGAGGCCATTACTCCGCCCCCATCAGGCTCAGTTCTGCCGTCAGACGTCCATCACGCATTTCCAGTTGGCGACTCATGCGCTTCGCCAGTTGCAGATCGTGGGTGACGACCAGAAACGCAGTACCCTGCAAACGGTTTAACTCGCCCAGAAGCTGGAAGATGCTGTCGGCGTTGCGGGCATCCAGGTTACCTGTCGGTTCATCCGCCAGCACCAGACGTGGGTTGTTGACCAGCGCACGGGCAATCGCCACGCGCTGACGCTCGCCGCCAGACAGTTCTGACGGACGATGGCTGGCACGGTGATCCAACCCTACCGCTTTCAGCATCTCACGCGCCCGGGCATTAATTTCGGCGGGTTTATGTTTGCCAATCAGCAGCGGCATCGCCACGTTTTCCAGCGCGGTGAAGTCCGGCAGCAGATGGTGAAACTGATAGATAAAACCGAGCTTCTGGTTGCGCAGTTCCGCTTTCGCCGCCGACGACAGTTTACTCATCGGTTGCCCGCTAAAAATCACGTCGCCGGAGGTCGGGGTATCCAGCCCGCCCAGCAGATGCAATAAGGTACTTTTACCGGAGCCTGAGCTGCCGACAATCGCCATCATTTCGCCTTCACCCACGCTGAAGCTGACATCGTGCAACACGTCAGTTTGCACGGAACCTTCCTGATAGCGTTTGCACAGTTTGTCGCATTGCAACAGGGTCTTATTCATAACGTAAAGCCTCAGCGGGTTGAGTGGCGGCAGCGCGCCATGAAGGATAAAGCGTGGAAAGCAACGCGATGGCCATCGCCACCAGCGCAATCACAATGACCTGTAGCGGCTCAATCGCCACCGGCAGTGCCGCACCGTCCAGCAGGATACCGATAACCGGCATCAGAGTATTGAGCTGGCTGGCCAGGAGCGCACCCAACGCGGCACCCAGCAGTGCGCCGATAATCCCGGCGCTGGCACCCTGCACCATAAAGACCATCATGATCTGTCGCGGCGTCAGCCCCTGCGTTTGCAAAATAGCCACTTCTCCCTGCTTCTCCATCACCATCAGACCCAACGAGGTAATAATATTGAACGCGGCAACCGCCACGATCAGGCTCAACAGTAGCCCCATCATGTTCTTTTCCATCCGCACGGCCTGGAACAGCTCGCCTTTACGCTCGCGCCAGTCCTGCCACTTCGTCCCATCCGGCAGCGTCTGCTGACTGAGCGAGTCCACCTTCAGCGGCTCATTCAGCCACAAACGCCAGCCGGTGATATTCCCGGCCGGGTAGCGCATGAGGCGCGAGGCGTCCTGAATGTTGGTCAACATCTGGTAGCCATCAACTTCGCTGTTCGCTGCAAAGGTGCCGATCACCGTAAACAGGCGCTGGCTCGGCAGACGCCCCATCGGGGTGAACTGGCTGGCGGACGGCACCATCACACGGACCTGATCGCCCCGATTGACGCCCAACTGGCCCGCGAGTTGCTCACCGAGGATGACATTATACTTGCCTGGCTGAAGATCGGTTTGCTTCACATTGACCAGATACGGCGTCAACGGATCTTTTTGCGCCGGATCGATACCCAGCATGACTCCAACCGCCACGCTGCGCGCACTTTGCAGCACGACATCTCCGGTTGTCAGCGGCGCAATACGATTTACACCGTCGAGTTTTACGGCGTTTTCCGGCAGTTGGTGAGGATTCAGGGAGCCTTGCTCCGCAGAAAGGATGGCCTGAGGCATCAGCCCCAGAATGTTATTTTGCAGTTCACGTTCAAAACCGTTCATCACTGACAAAACCGTGACCAGTGCCATCACCCCAAGGGTAATACCAATGGTGGAAAGCCAGGAGACAAAGCGACCGAAGCGATCTGCTGCACGCCCGCGCATGTAACGCAGGCCGATGAATAGAGCGACAGGTTGGTACATGAAATCCGTCTGGTTGCTGTTAGCAAAGTCACGAGTATATAAGCGAAAGCCGCAGGGGTAAACGCCTGAACCGTAAGTGTTCGTCAGCACACAGATGGAAGAGATCCATAACGCGACAGGCGCAGGATATCTCCCCCGCTGACCCTGATCCTTTTCTTAAAAAATCAAAAAACAGAATGTTACGCATTACAGCGCCAGTGCCACCCCGCAGGATCACAGGCTATGTTGAATAATACGAGCGCGCTCTCCTGATGAAAAAGAAAGAACTCTGGATTAACCAAATCAAAGGGTTATGTATCTGTCTGGTGGTAATCTATCACTCAGTCATCACTTTTTACCCCCACCTGACCCACTTCCAGTTGCCGCTCTCGGAACTGCTGTCCAAGTGCTGGGTTTACTTTAATCTCTATCTCGCCCCGTTTCGTATGCCGGTATTTTTCTTTATCTCTGGCTTTCTGATTCGCCGCTATATTGACAGCGTGAGCTGGAAAGAGAGCATCAACAAGCGGGTCTGGAGTATTTTCTGGGTGCTGGCGCTGTGGGGAGTGGCCCAGTGGCTGGCGCTCAGCGCACTGAACAACTGGCTGGCGCCGGAGCGCGCTCTGCATAATGCCTCCAACGCCGCTTACGCCGGTTCCGTCGGCCAGTTCCTTCTCGGCATGCTGACCGCCAGCACCAGCCTGTGGTATCTGTATGCGCTCATTGTCTATTTCGTGATCTGTAAAATGTTCAGCCGCTGGGCCGTGCCGCTGTTCGCCCTGTTTGTTTTGCTGAGCGTGACGGTCAACGTTGTCGCCACCCCGTGGTGGGGAATGAACAGCGTGATCCGCAACCTGCCGTATTACAGCCTTGGCGCGTGGTTTGGCGTGCCGCTGATGGCATGGATCAAAGAGGTTCCGTTACGTCGCTATGCGCTGCCCTGTATGGCCGCCATCGTGCTGGCTATCGCGGCGTGGCTGTTTAACGTTTCATTGTTGCTGTCATTGGTCTCTATCGTGCTGATTATGAAACTGTTTTATCAGTATGAGCAGCGCTTTGGCATGCGTGAGTCCAGTCTGCTTAACGTGATCGGTTCAAATACCCTCGCGATTTATACCACGCATCGCATTTTGGTGGAGGCGTTCAGCCTGCTGCTAATCCCACAGATCAATGCCGCCGTCTGGTCTCCCGGGCTGGAACTCACCCTGTTGCTGGTCTATCCGTTTGCCAGCCTGTTGATTTGCACGTTAGTGGGTCTTGCCGTGCGCAAACTGTCGCAAGGGGTGTTTGGCGATATTCTCTTTTCCCCTCCTTCCCGCCTGCAAGCCGTTGGCTATTCCCGGTAAGTCTTTCGCCCTCATATGAGGGCGATTCAATTTGCTAATGAAGAGCGATCACGGATAATAAAGGGCATTGCTTATCAGACGAATACCTAAAAGAGATTCTGACAACCGAATGCCTGAACAACAACGTTACACGCTACCCGTGAAAGCGGGCGACCAGCGCCTGTTGGGTGAACTTACAGGTGCTGCCTGTGCCACACTGGTGGCAGAAATTGCCGAACGTCATGCTGGTCCTGTCGTGCTCGTCGCGCCCGATATGCAAAACGCGCTGCGCCTGCATGATGAAATCCGTCAGTTTACCGATCAGATGGTCATGAACCTCGCGGACTGGGAGACGCTGCCCTACGATAGTTTCTCTCCGCATCAGGAAATTATCTCCTCGCGCCTCTCTACGCTGTACCAACTGCCGTCGATGCAGCGTGGCGTGCTGATCGTGCCGGTCAACACCCTGATGCAGCGCGTCTGCCCGCACAGCTATCTGCACGGTCATGCGCTGGTGATGAAAAAGGGTCAACGTTTATCGCGCGATGCCCTGCGTTTACAGCTCGACAGCGCCGGTTACCGGCACGTTGATCAGGTCATGGAACATGGCGAATACGCCACCCGCGGCGCGTTGCTGGATCTGTACCCGATGGGCAGTGAACAGCCCTATCGGCTGGATTTCTTCGACGATGAAATTGACAGTCTACGCCTGTTTGATGCTGACACCCAGCGCACGCTGGAAGAAGTCGACGCCATCAATCTGCTGCCCGCGCACGAATTTCCGACCGACAAAACGGCAATTGAACTGTTTCGCAGCCAGTGGCGCGATACCTTCGAAGTGAAACGAGACGCAGAGCATATCTATCAGCAGGTCAGTAAGGGCACCTTACCTGCCGGGATCGAATACTGGCAGCCGCTGTTTTTCAGCGAACCGCTGCCACCGCTGTTTAGCTATTTCCCGGCCAATACCCTGGTGGTCAATACCGGTGATTTGGAAAACAGCGCCGAACGTTTTCAGGCCGACACGCTGGCGCGTTTCGAAAACCGTGGCGTGGATCCGATGCGCCCCCTGCTGCCGCCAGAATCGCTCTGGTTACGCGTCGATGAGCTCTTTTCTGAACTCAAACGCTGGCCGCGCGTCCAGCTTAAGACCGATCATCTTCCCGCCAAAGCGGCAAATACCAATTTAGGCTTCCAGCCGCTGCCGGACCTCGCGGTTCAGGCGCAGCAAAAATCGCCGCTGGATGCCCTGCGCAGGTTCCTGGAGTCGTTCAACGGGCCGGTGATCTTCTCGGTTGAGAGTGAAGGTCGCCGTGAAGCCCTTGGTGAACTGCTCGCCCGCATCAAAGTCGCGCCTAAGCGCATTATGCGTCTGGATGAAGCGGCGGATATCGGACGCTACCTGATGATTGGCGCCGCCGAACACGGGTTTATCGATACGACGCGCAATCTGGCATTAATTTGTGAAAGCGATCTGCTTGGCGAGCGCGTGGCGCGTCGTCGTCAGGATTCACGCCGTACGATTAACCCGGACACGCTGATCCGCAACCTCGCGGAGTTGCATCCCGGTCAGCCAGTGGTACATCTGGAGCACGGTGTCGGGCGCTATGCCGGGATGACCACGCTGGAAGCGGGCGGGATCAAAGGCGAGTACTTGATGCTCACCTACGCCAACGACGCCAAGCTGTACGTCCCGGTCTCCTCTTTGCATCTGATCAGCCGTTACGCCGGCGGTGCTGAAGAGAACGCGCCGCTGCATAAACTCGGCGGCGACGCCTGGTCACGCGCCCGGCAGAAAGCGGCGGAGAAAGTGCGCGATGTGGCAGCCGAACTGCTGGATATTTACGCCCAGCGTGCGGCAAAAGAGGGGTTCGCCTTCAAACACGATCGCGAGCAGTACCAATTGTTCTGCGACAGCTTCCCGTTCGAAACCACCCCCGACCAGGCGCAGGCGATTAACGCTGTGCTCAGCGATATGTGCCAGCCGCTGGCGATGGACCGTCTGGTATGCGGTGACGTCGGATTTGGCAAAACCGAAGTGGCGATGCGCGCTGCGTTCCTCGCAGTCGAAAACCACAAACAGGTAGCGGTGCTGGTGCCAACAACGTTGCTTGCTCAGCAGCACTTTGATAACTTCCGCGACCGCTTTGCTAACTGGCCGGTGCGCATCGAGATGCTTTCCCGCTTCCGTAGCGCCAAAGAGCAGGCGCAGATCCTGGAACAGGTTGCCGAAGGGAAAATTGATATTCTGATCGGCACGCACAAACTGCTGCAAAGTGATGTGAAGCTGAAAGATCTGGGACTGCTGATCGTCGATGAAGAGCACCGTTTCGGCGTGCGTCATAAAGAGCGCATTAAAGCGATGCGTGCCGATGTGGATATTCTGACGCTGACTGCTACGCCGATCCCGCGTACGCTGAATATGGCGATGAGCGGCATGCGCGATTTGTCGATCATCGCCACGCCACCGGCGCGCCGTCTGGCGGTCAAAACCTTTGTTCGTGAATACGACAATCTGGTGGTACGCGAGGCAATTCTGCGTGAAGTGCTGCGCGGCGGCCAGGTTTACTATCTCTATAACGATGTGGAAAACATCCAGAAAGCCGCCGAAAGGCTGGCGGAACTGGTGCCGGAAGCGCGGATCGCCATTGGTCATGGGCAGATGCGCGAACGCGAACTGGAACGCGTAATGAACGACTTCCACCATCAGCGTTTTAACGTCCTGGTCTGCACTACCATTATCGAAACCGGTATCGATATCCCGACCGCCAACACGATTATTATCGAGCGAGCGGACCACTTCGGTCTGGCGCAGTTACACCAGTTGCGCGGTCGCGTGGGACGTTCACACCATCAGGCGTATGCCTGGCTGCTGACACCCCATCCCAAAGCAATGACGACCGACGCGCAAAAGCGTCTGGAAGCGATTGCCTCTCTGGAAGATCTGGGCGCAGGCTTTGCGCTGGCGACTCACGATCTGGAGATCCGCGGCGCGGGTGAACTGCTCGGGGAAGAACAGAGTGGTTCGATGGAAACCATCGGCTTCTCGCTGTACATGGAGCTGCTGGAAAACGCCGTCGATGCCCTGAAGGCCGGACGCGAGCCGTCACTGGAAGATCTCACCAGCCAGCAAACGGAAGTTGAACTGCGTATGCCGTCGCTACTGCCGGATGATTTCATCCCGGATGTGAACACCCGCCTGTCGTTCTATAAGCGTATCGCCAGCGCGAAAAGCGAGAATGAACTTGAAGAGATCAAAGTGGAACTGATCGACCGCTTCGGTCTGCTGCCCGATCCGGCGCGTACTCTTCTGGATATCGCCCGGTTGCGCCAACAGGCGCAGAAACTGGGTATTCGCAAGCTGGAAGGCAACGAAAAAGGCGGCACCATCGAATTTGCGGAGAAGAACCATGTCAACCCAAACTGGCTGATTGGGCTGCTGCAAAAACAGCCGCAGCACTACCGTCTTGACGGACCGACCCGACTGAAGTTCATCCAGGACCTGACCGAGCGCAAAACACGGATGGAATGGGTGCGTCAGTTTATGCAACAGCTGGAAGAAAACGCCGTGGCGTAACCCTTCTGACCGGAGGGGAGGCTTATCCCTTCCGGTGCTTTGCGTGATCTTTACAACTCTTTGCATTTCCCTTGCAATTCAAGACACACCGCCCCGCCATAATTACCATTGGACTACTCTGGCATAATAACCCTTTGATTTGTGATGATAATGAATAATATGCGATTCTCTCGCTGGCTGGCCTTTTTTGCGCTCGCCGCCAGCATTACGTTTGCGCTTCCCGCGCAGGCGAATACCTGGCCTCTTCCTCCACCGGGCAGCAAAGTGGTCGGGGAAAATAAATACCACGTTGTTGAAAATAACGGGGGTTCGCTGGAAGCCATCGCGAAAAAGTACAACGTCGGTTTTCTCGCCCTGTTGCAGGCAAATCCTGGCGTGGATCCCTACGTTCCGCGCGCGGGCAGCGTGCTGACTATCCCGTTGCAGACACTGCTGCCGGACGCGCCGCGTGAAGGCATTGTCATCAATCTGGCTGAACTGCGTCTCTACTACTATCATCCGGGAAAAAACGCGGTCACGATCTACCCTATCGGCATTGGCCAACTGGGCGGTGATACTCTGACTCCAACGATGGTCACGACGGTTTCCGACAAGCGCGCTAACCCAACCTGGACGCCGACGGCAAATATCCGTGCCCGCTATAAAGCACAGGGGATCGATCTCCCCGCCGTTGTTCCCGCCGGACCGGATAACCCGATGGGACACCATGCCATTCGCTTAGCCGCTTATGGTGGCGTCTATCTGCTGCACGGCACCAACGCCGATTTCGGTATCGGCATGCGCGTTAGTTCAGGCTGTATCCGCCTGCGCGATGGCGACATCGAGACCCTGTTCAGACAGGTTACGCCTGGCACTAAAGTGAATATCATCAATACCCCAATCAAAGCTTCGGTTGAACCAGATGGTACGCGACTGGTCGAAGTCCACCAGCCGCTGTCAAAGAATATTGATGATGACCCGCAGGTTCTGCCTATCGTGCTGAACAACACCTTGCAGGCGTTTAAAGATTCTGCGCAGACAGACGCGACGGTGATGCAGCATGTGATGGATGTTCGCTCCGGGATGCCGGTCGATGTCAGACGTCATCATGAGGTGGATCAGCAGTCGATGTAACTGTTCCGGACATGAAAAAGCCCCGCTGAATGCGTTTCAGCGGGGCTTTTTTATATCGCGTTTTTTGCAGTAGCTGGCATCAATGAGGGGTAATGCTTATTTATAAATTACTGCAGTACCGTGCAGGTTGTTCGGACCACTCACGGAAGTAATACGGAAAGATTTCGCTCCCATAGCATCCGCTTTTTGCGCCAGTTCATCCTGCAGTGAACTCAGGTTAGTGCCTGCGTTTGCAGAGATGGTGCCGACTTTTTGCTGACCTGTCGGCGTTGCCTGAACTTCAACAGCCGCAAAGCTTGCGAATGACAGTGAACTGAGAACAGCAGCAGCGATGAGGGTTTTTACGTTTTTCATAATAGTGACCTTTTGCAGATGATTGGGCGTCGTAAGCATTTACTTAACGATCGATAGGTAAATGATAGATGTGATCCATGTCACACGTCAACCCATTTTTATAACGAACGTTATAAAAAACAAAAAGCCCTTATCTTTCATAAAACTAGGCTAATAATATTTTTCTCGCGAATGCGCTGGAGCCTGGGCTGGTTTATTTTTATAATGGTTGTTCACTAACCCCATTAAGGTACAACGGCACCATGACAACTGAATCGACAAGTTGTGTAAAAAAAAGCCGTGGCCGACCAAAAGTGTTCGACAGGGAAGCCGCGCTTGATAAGGCCATGACACTCTTCTGGCAGCACGGTTATGAAGCGACATCGCTTTCTGACCTTGTTGAAGCAACGGGCGCGAAGGCGCCAACGCTGTATGCGGAATTTACCAATAAAGAGGGGTTGTTCCGCGCCGTACTGGACAGGTACATCGCCCGCTTCGCGGCAAAACATGAAGCGCAGTTATTCTGCGAAGAGAAAAGCGTTAAAGCCGCTCTGGAGGATTACTTCACCGCGGTGGCAACCTGTTTCACCAGCAAGGATACCCCCGCTGGCTGCTTTATGATCAACACTTCCGCGACGCTTGCCGCCGCGTCACGTGACATTGCACATACGGTGAAATCACGTCACGCTATGCAGGAGCAGACCCTGACGCAATTTCTGCGTCAACGGCAGGAACGCGGTGAGATCCCGGCGCACTGCAATGTGCAAAATCTTGCCGAATATCTGAGTTGCATCTTGCAGGGTATGTCCATCAGCGCCCGTGAAGGTGCCAGTTTCGATAAGCTGATGCAAATCACCCACACCACCCTGCGCCTGTGGCCTGAATTGCTCAAGGCCTGATCGTTATCTCTGACCGGGAACTTCGTTTCCCGGTTCTTCCATGCCGCAATTCCCGCACAATTACTAGTGTTATCATTCAGTTAGATTCAATTTTCCGCAAAAAAATATTGATAATGGCAATTATTATCAGCAATATTCGCATTTGATTTTACATCTGTTTCACAATGTAACAACCGGCTACACCCGATTAAATCACTTTACCTGTACAGATATTTTCAGAAAGGAATGCGAATGAATAAGCGTCTTTGGGTCCTCAACCCGATCCTGTTAGCCCTGACTCTGCCCGCTGCGGCGGCACAAACAGAAGAAGAAAACCTCATCGTCAGCGCCAACCGCAGCCAGAAAACCGTAGCCGAAATGGCGCAGACCACCTGGGTGATTGAAGGCCAGGAGATTGAGCAACAGGTTCAGGGCGGTAAAGAGTTCAAAGACGTGCTGGCCCAACTGATCCCGGGCATTGACGTCAGTAGTCAGGGGCGCACCAACTACGGTATGAACATGCGCGGTCGTGCGATTGTCGTGCTGATCGATGGCGTACGCCTTAACTCATCGCGCACCGACAGCCGTCAACTGGATGCGATCGACCCGTTTAACATCGCACACATAGAGGTCATTTCAGGCGCAACGTCGCTGTATGGCGGCGGCAGCACCGGTGGCTTAATTAACATCGTCACCAAAAAGGGCCAGGCGGATCGCCAGGCAGAACTTGAACTGGGTAGTAAATCCGGCTTTAACAACAGTAACGATCACGACGAGCGCATTGCCGCAGCGGTCAGCGGCGGTACAGATCGCGCGTCTGGTCGGCTGTCTGTAGCTTATCAACGCTTTGGCGGCTGGTACGACGGCAACGGCGACGCTCTGATGCTCGACAACACGCAGACCGGTCTGCAGCACTCCGATCGACTGGATGTGATGGGAACCGGTACCCTCGACATCGATGAAAATCGCCAGATACAGGTGGTCACCCAGTACTACAAGAGTCAGGGCGATGAGGATTACGGACTGTACCTGGGGGAAAATATGTCCGCCGTTACCGGCGGCGGCACCGCCAGCACCCGCAGCGGCCTCAGTTCTGACCGCATTCCGGGGACTGAGCGCCATCTGATCAGCCTGCAATACTCTGACGCGGAATTTTTCGGCCAGAATCTGGTCAGCCAGATCTATTACCGCGATGAGTCGCTGAAATTCTATCCTTTCCCGACGCTCAGCAAAGGCCAGGTAACCAGCTTCTCAGCCTCGCAGCAAGATACTGATCAGTATGGTGCGAAAATCACGCTTAACAGCCAGCTGATGGATAACTGGGAGCTGACGTGGGGCGTCGATGCGGACCATGAAACCTTTGACTCCAACCAGAAATTCTTCGATCTGGCCTGGTCTGTGCCGTCGGGCGGGATGGACAACCGAACAGCCTATACGACTGGACGTTATCCCGGCTACAGCATCACCAATTTTGCCCCCTTCCTGCAAAGCAGTTATGACATTAATGACATCTTCACCCTGAGCGGCGGCGTCCGCTATCAGTGGACAGAAAACCGGGTTGATGATTTTGTGGGTTACGCCCAGCAACAGGGGATCGCCAATGGCCTGGCGAGCTCTGCCGATGTCATTCCTGGCGGCAAAACCGATTACGACAACTTCTTGTTCAATGCCGGGCTGTTGGCGCATCTCACCGAACGCCAGCAGGCGTGGTTTAACTTTTCGCAGGGCGTTGAGCTGCCGGATCCCGGAAAATACTATGGCAATGGCACTTACCAGTTAGTGGGCGATCATTACCAACTCCAGCGCAGCGTGAACGTTGCAGATTCGCGCCTGGAAGGGATTAAGGTCAACTCGTATGAACTGGGCTGGCGCTATACCGGTGATAATCTGCGTACCCAACTGGCGGCGTACTATTCGACGTCCGATAAGTCGATTGTGATTAACCGTAGCGATATGACGATCCGCGTTGAACCTGACGATCGCCGAATTTACGGCGTGGAAGGCGCAGCAGACTACTTTATCCCTGACAGCGACTGGAGTCTGGGTGCAAACTTTAACGTGCTGAAATCTGAAGTGAAACAGAATGGGAAATGGGAAAAATGGGATGTGACGCTGGCGTCACCGTCCAAAGCCACCGCCTGGGTCGGCTGGGCACCAGAACCGTGGTCGTTACGGGTTCAGACCCAGCAATCGTTTGATCTCAGCGATGCCAGCGGCAACAAGCTGGATGGCTATAACACCGTGGACTTTATCGGCAGCTATCAGCTTCCGCTGGGTAAACTGACCTTCAGCATTGAAAACCTGCTGGATGAAGATTACACCACCCTTTGGGGACAGCGCGCGCCCTTGCTATACAGCCCAACCTATGGCAGCCCGTCACTGTACGAGTATAAAGGCCGGGGCCGTACCTTTGGTCTGAACTATGCCTTAACCTTCTGATAAAAAAAGCCCCTCAGCCTGAGCGATTGAGGGGCTAACTTGCAGAGTACAGCTTTTTTACGCTTTGTTATTCAGAATCAACTGGCCATTGTTATCCAACGGGATTTGCGTGCCAGGATCTTTATCCATGCGAATCTTGCCCTGCTGGTCACCAATTTTATAGGTGACGTCGTAACCGAGCATTTTTTCCGACTTGTCATAGACGGTTTTGCAGCGTTGCTGCGTGGAAGTATAGGTGTCGTTTTCCTGCATTGAGCCCTGGATCTGGTTACCGGCGTAGCCGCCTCCCAGCGCCCCAACGACTGTCGCCACATCTTTACCCCGTCCACCACCAAACTGATGACCAAGTACGCCACCAGCAACCGCACCCAGCACCGAACCGGTGATGCGGTTCTCATCCTGGACTGGTTTACGATGCGTCACTGTCACATTGCGACATTCCTGACGCGGCGTTTTAATCGTCTCTTTGATAGGTGTTGCAGAAACCACCTGAGCATACTGCGGGCCACGATCGAACACGTTCAGACTGGCAACCGCCGCCACACCCAGCGCAGCAGCTACGCCAATCCCTATACCCGCCAACATCGATTTATTCACGGGAGATCCTCCTTCTTTGCTATTGGTTACAATTTTGCAACTAATGCAATAAGACGCCCATCAGACAGTGGATGAAAATATCGCTGAACGCCGTTAAAACAGGATGATTCAGAGAACTCTGAAGGCAGAGGCAGAACGGAGAAGGCGCTCAGCACCGCCCGCAGGCGATGCTGAGTCCGCTGGGATTAATGCAGTTTCAGACGCGGACGGATCACACGGTTAATGCTGCCCACCAGCATCATCAGACCGGTTTTGAAATAGCCGTGCAGCGCAATCTGGTGCATGCGGTACAACGAGATGTAAACAAAGCGAGCGATACGTCCTTCCACCATCATCGACCCTTTTGTCAGGTTGCCCATCAGGCTGCCGACGGTCGAGAAATTGGAGAGCGAAACCAGTGAACCGTGATCTTTGTACTGATACGCTTTCAGCGGCTTGCCGTTCATTTGCGCCAGAATGTTATTCATCGCGCAGGTCGCCATCTGGTGTGCAGCCTGAGCACGCGGCGGTACAAATCCCCCTTCCGGACGCGCACAGGAGGCGCAATCGCCAATCGCGTAAACATCAGGATCGCGGGTCGTCTGTAACGTCGGTTCCACCACCAGTTGGTTAATCCGGTTGGTCTCCAGACCGCCAATCTCTTTCATAAAGTCCGGCGCTTTGATCCCCGCCGCCCAGACCATCAGATCAGCTTCGATATACTCACCGTCTTTGGTATGCAGACCGCCCGCATCCGCACTGGTCACCATCGTCTGGGTCAGGACACGAACGCCGAGTTTTGTTAACTCGTTATGTGCCGCCGCAGAAATACGCGGTGGTAGCGCGGGCAGAATGCGTTCACCGGCTTCCACCAGCGTCACGTTCAGTGCATCGTTAGTCAGCCCTTTGTAGCCGTAGCTGTGCAGCTGTTTCACGGCGTTATGCAGTTCTGCCGACAGCTCTACGCCGGTGGCGCCGCCGCCGACGATCGCAATATTCACTTTGCCGTTCGCGCCAAGATTCGCAGAATATTTCAGGAACAGGTTCAGCATTTCCTGATGGAAACGACGTGCCTGATGCGGGTTATCCAGGAAGATACAGTGATCTTTCACGCCCGGTGTGTTGAAGTCGTTGGAGGTGCTGCCCAGCGCCATTACCAGCGTGTCCCAGGCAATTTTACGCTCAGGTACCAGCAGCTCACCCTTCTCATCACGTAATTCCGCGATGGTGATGGTTTTTGCTTCGCGATCGATATTCATCACAGAACCCAACTGGAACTGGAAGCCGTGATTACGGGCATGTGCCAGATAGCTCAGCGCGTCCACGCCTTCATCCAGCGAACCGGTCGCCACTTCGTGCAGCAGAGGCTTCCACAGGTGGCTGTGGTTTCTGTCAACCAGCGTAATCTTCGCTTTTTGCTTGCGACCCAGTTTGTGTCCCAACTGCGTCGCCATTTCCAGCCCGCCAGCTCCCCCGCCGACAATCACGATCTTTTTCAATGGTGTAGTCAACGTGACCCCCTTAAAATGATTAACCAATTGTTAATTAAACGTTATAAACATAGCCTTTAATTAACAACAAGTTACGACAATGAAAATGTCCTTCGAGAGTGAGAATAACACATGCGGTGCATTGGTCATACCAAAATTGATGTGTATCAAGTTTTGCTGCTGAAAAGATAGACAACAGCGGAAAGACAGGCAAAAAAAACCAGCCCAAAGGCTGGCTTGATTCGACGATTATAGCTCACGGGCGCTTTAACCTAAGGTTTTAAACGCCTTGATTCGTTGCAGATGCGGTGAAATGTTCTTAAATTTATGCGTCTGCTCTTCGTCCCACACGATCTCATAGAAATGGTGTAGCTCCTCAGAAGCTCGCTGACTGTTCAGGGCTTCGTCATGACGCGAGAGAATGACCAGGCAACGATCGCGATTTTTCTCGCGGAAGTTGGTCACACACTTGGTCGCAATATCCGCATATTCTTCCGGACGGTCGATCTTGCCTTCCATGTTCTCATAGGGAAACAGGTTCGGATTAAACACCACCTGCCGAACATCACAGAGAAAACCAATGCGTTCCGCCCAGTAGCCGCCGAGGCCGACACCGCAAATCAACGGCCGCTCATCAACATTGAGCTGCAACATTTTGTCCACTTCTTTCAGCAGATGCTGCATGTCATGTTTAGGATGACGCGTGCTGTAGCTTATCAGTCTGACGTCCGGGTCGATAAACTGCAGTTGCAAGACTTTTTCGTGGTTTCCCGGACTGTTAGAGTCGAAACCGTGTAAATAGATAATCATCGCATCCTCACCAAACGTGCGTTAATGACCTGCTTTCTCTTCCTGCCAGCGTTCATGTAACTGGTTGAGCTGCGCGCTGACGGTTTTCCAGCGTGCCGAATCCATCAGTTCCTGACGCGAAAATGAACCTTTATGATACAAACGTGTAACACGCTCTGCTTTGATCGGCGACAGATTATCTAACACACTGACCGCCCCTTTACGATTATTGCAGACCAGAATCATATCACAACCCGCGTCCAGCGATGCCTGACCACGTTCGGCATAGCTCCCCATAATTGCCGCCCCTTCCATGGACAGATCATCAGAGAAAATAACGCCGTCAAAGCCTAATTCCTGGCGCAGAACCGTTTTCAGCCAGTGCGGAGAGCCGCTCGCCGGACGCAAATCGACAGCGCTGTAAATAACGTGCGCTGGCATGATGGCATCCAGCTTGTTTTCCGTAATCAGTGTGCGGAACACGGACATATCTTTTGCGCGAATTTCCGCTTCAGGTCGCGGATCGGTCGGCGTCTCTTTATGCGAATCGGCGATCACCGCGCCATGGCCCGGGAAATGCTTGCCAGTGGTTTTCATTCCTGCCGCATGCATACCGTCAATAAAACGGGTCGCCATCGCCAGCGCGTTGAGCGGATCAGCATGATAGGAACGTTCGCCAATAGCGGCGCTGATATGCCCGACATCCAGCACCGGCGCAAAGCTGATATCAATGTCCATCGCGATCATTTCACTGGCCATCAGCCAGCCAGCGTCCTCCGCCAGTTTGCCGCCCTCTTCCAGTCCGTGCAGCGCGGCAAAGGACTGCGCGGCAGGCAGTTGAGTAAATCCCTCACGAAAACGCTGAACGCGTCCACCCTCCTGATCAACGGCAACCAGCAGATGGTTGTGGGACGCCGCGCGGATCTGGCGCACCAGTTCACGTAACTGCTCCGGGTCATGATAGTTTCGCGTGAACAGAATCAGGCCGCCAACCAGCGGATGGGCCAGAATTTCACGCTCTTCCGCATCCAGTTCAAACCCTTCGACATTCAACATTACTGGACCCACACTGCTCTCCTTAATCCTTCGTTGTCAGCTGCCGCCAGGTTGCATCGGCCAGCCTGATAAATTGTTGTTCGCCGGTCTGTCGCCAGCGGTATTCAAACCAACCGGCCTTCAGCATCAGTATCCACGGATACCAGCGTCTGACCTGTTGCCATAATTTTTGCCCGTCCATGCGCGCACGAACAGCATAGGCCTGCACCAGGTGTCGGTGTTGCCGGACATCGTCCACCCACACTCCCGCCAGTTCAAGAGCAACATCACCGTCTCCTGCATATTCCCAGTCGATCAGCCGCAGTCCTGCGGGGCCATGAACAATGTTCGCGGCATGGACATCCATATGCAGCGGCGCGAGGCGTAGCGGACGCGGCTCGCCCTGCTTACGCAGACGTTTCAGCCTTCTTAGCCAGTTCGGGGTTCGCCGCGCTGGATCGCTCCCCTGCCAGTATTGCTCCAGCAACGGCAACAGACGGATACACCAGCCGAAACGGGGCTGCTGATGAAGATAATACAGTAAGCCCGACAGTTCGTCGGCATCCGGCAGTCCGGATTTTATCTCGCCCGGCACATAATCCACCGCCATCCAGCCGCGGATATATAAGTGCGGCTTTGGCGCAAGGCTTTCAGGTAATCGCGACAGGACGTGATACTGACGTAAAAAATGCGCTTGCGGCGCATCGGGATCGTGATGACGGCGAAGAACCAGCCGTTGAGTCGGGCTTTCAATGATCACACTCCCGCCGCTAAGACCACTCAGGTCTTCGGCGACGGGACGATAGTGCGGAAAGTAGCGCGACAACACCGCGTCGCGCTCTGGTATGTTATTGCTGCTGAACGGCACCTTTACCTGACCAGATTATCTCGCCAGTTTGTACCAGCATTAATTGCATTTGCAACGATGGCGCGTTGACGTTGCCCGAGGCACTGGAATACAGCACATAGTGCGCGCCGACGTTACGGGCAATACCAATCGCCTTGCTGCGCGTTCCCAGGCTGTCCTGCGGTGACAGCCCTAACTGCTGTTTTGCCAGCGACAATTGCTGCGCGGAGACCAGGGTAAATTTGCCATTGTTCGCCAACGCATTGCGCAACGTTTCAGTGGCTTCACCCGCGTTCAGCGAACCGTTAGTGCGGTTATTGACGCTATCGACCAGCAGTACGCTCCCCGCCGTAACGCCATCGGCCTGTAGCATTTTGCCCACCATTGGCTGCATCGCGCTATTCCAGTCGTAATGACGTATACGCGGCGCCGGTGCCGCGGTCTGATCTTCATGTTCGATAGGTCCAGGCTGCCCTGGGATCGTGGGAACTGAAGGTACTCCCGGAGCCGGTTCTTGCGGCTGCGCGGGCTGTTCCGGCGTGGGTTTCACCTCATCAACCGGCGCAGGTTCACGTTGCACCACACAACCGGACAGGAACATCGCCAGCGCGGCTATCAATGCGTAGCGACTCATTTTTGTCTTCAAGATTCACCCCTTACAAATAAAGATAAAGTCTGACTTTGTGCGCCCCCAGGTAATTAGCGCTGCCATACAACGTGACCGACGAATGTGCCGGAATAGTCACGCTGCGCGGCGTTTCCAGAGGGTGCATCTCCAGCCCTCTGGCGTCATACCAGTAAAAGCGATAATGAACGGTAACGGGCTCTTGCCTTTCGTTATACAGCGTCGAGGATGCAGAGGGCTGAATATCAGACGTAGTCAACGTCGGCTCTTGAGCGGTGATCCCCGCCGCCAGTAGCGTGGACTCCATCACCAGCGACTGTTCATCACTTACCGGGATCTCAGGGTGAGAACGGCATCCGGCAAGTAAGAGCAGACCCAGCGAAAGCGCAATGCATCCTCTGGTCATCATTACAATCCTTTGTGCGCGAGCATAGGACCGAGCGCGCGACCGCCCAACAGATGCATATGGATGTGATATACCTCCTGGCCGCCATGACGATTGGTGTTCATGATCAAGCGGTAGCCGTCTTCGGCAATACCTTCCTGTTCAGCAATTTTTGCTGCAACGGTAATCATCCGCCCCAACGCTTGCTCATGCTCAGCGGTAACGTCATTGACCGTCGGGATCAGAACGTTGGGGATGATCAGAATGTGTGTTGGCGCCTGCGGTGAAATATCCCGGAATGCCGTCACCAGGTCATCCTGGTAGACGATATCGGAAGGGATTTCACGACGAATAATCTTGCTAAATATAGTCTCTTCTGCCACGACGTTTTCCTTTTCTAAAAATAGCCATGCGTGATGTCATGCTACGCTGAGCCACACTGCGAGTATAGAGTATGATCGACTTAAACCCGCTCTTTCAACCTTAACCCACGATTTCTTAAGCAAAAAACCACCACGGTGTCGCGCTTATAACCATTTGTCACCTCTGCCACGCCAAAAAGTAGTGAAACGAGATTTCAAAAAGCTTGTTACATCTGTTTACAGGGATAATATGAATGCGTATATTTCGCATTTGCATTTTCATGCGCATTTAATGGTTAGAAAAATAAAAAGGCTCAGCGCTACCTCTTACGGCCTGGGCCAGGATTCGTTCACTATTAAGGGCTTTCTGATGTCTTTAACAACACACAACAGGGATGAACACCGTCAGGCTGTTGCAACACCATCGTTGCTGGCAGCCTGCATCGCTATGGCACTGATGCCATCCATGAGCTTCGCGGCGACCACGCCAGAAGAGACCGTCATTGTCGACGGTTCTGCGCCAGCGACACCAGCAGACAGCGACGTGCGGGATTACAGCGTCAAATCCACCGCCGCCGGAACCAAAATGATGATGACCCAACGCGATATTCCGCAGTCGGTCAGCATCATCAGCGAGCAACGCATGAATGACCAGCAGTTGCAAACGCTGGGCGATGTGATGGACAGCACGCTTGGGATCAGCAAAAGCCAGGCGGACTCTGACCGCGTCAGCTACTTCTCCCGCGGTTTCCAGATTGATAACTACATGGTTGATGGTATTCCAACCTGGTTCGAATCCCGCTGGAATCTGGGTGATGCCCTCACCGATATGGCATTCTATGAGCGCGTGGAAGTGGTGCGCGGCTCAAACGGCCTGATGACCGGCACGGGCAACCCGTCGGCCTCCATTAATATGATCCGTAAACACGCGACCAGTCGTGAGTTCAAAGGCAACGTATCGGCGGAGTACGGCAGTTGGAACAAACAACGCTACGTGATGGATCTGCAAAGCCCGCTCACCGATGACGGTAATGTACGCGCGCGCATTGTGGCGGGTTATCAGGATAACGACTCCTGGCTCGATCGCTATCACAACGAGAAAAATTTCTTCTCGGGCATTATTGATGCCGATCTGGGTGAAACCACCAGCCTTGCCGTGGGTTATGAATACCAGAAAATCAAAGTGGACAGCCCGACCTGGGGTGGTCTGCCACGCTGGAATACCGACGGCAGTAAAAACAGCTACGACCGCGCCCGCAGCACCGCGCCAGACTGGGCGTATAACGATAAAGAAATCAATAAAGTCTTTGTCACACTTAAACAGCGTTTTGCCGACACCTGGCAGGCGACGATGAATGCGACCCACTCGGAAATCAAATTCGACAGTAAAACGATGTATGTCGATGCCTATGTCAATAAAGCAGATGGCATGCTGGTCGGCCCCTACAGCAGCTACGGACCGGGCTATGACTACGTTGGCGGCACGGGCTGGAACAGCGGCAAGCGTAAGGTTGATGCGCTGGATCTCTTTGCCGACGGCGGTTATGACCTGTTCGGTCGCCAGCACAACCTGATGTTTGGCGGCAGCTACAGCAAACAGAACAACCGCTATTTCAGCTCCTGGGCAAACGTCTTCCCGGCTGAGATCGGCAGTTTCAATAACGCCAATGGCAACTTCCCGCAAACCGACTGGGCACCACAGTCGCTTGCCCAGGATGACACTACGCACATGAAGTCGCTGTACGCCGCGACGCGTATTTCGCTGGCTGACCCGCTGCATCTGATCCTCGGTGCGCGCTACACTAACTGGCGTATCGATACCCTGAGCTACAGCATGGAGAAAAACCACACTACGCCCTATGCCGGTCTGGTTTACGACATCAATGATAACTGGTCAACTTACGCCAGCTACACCTCCATCTTCCAGCCGCAGAACAAACGTGACAGCAGCGGGAAGTACCTCACACCGGTTACCGGCAACAATTATGAAGTGGGCCTGAAGTCTGACTGGATGAACAGTCGACTGACCACCACCCTCGCCGTGTTCCGTATTGAGCAGGATAATGTTGCCCAGTCGACGGGTGCACCAATTCCGGGTACCAATGGCGATATCGCGTATAAAACGGCGAAAGGCACCGTCAGTAAAGGAGTTGAATTCGAAGTTAACGGGGCAATTACCGATAACTGGCAGATGACCTTTGGCGCAACGCGTTACGTCGCAGAAGACAATGAAGGTAACGCCGTCAATCCGAATCTGCCGCGTACCAGCGTCAAGCTGTTCACCAGCTACCGTCTGCCGGTAATGCCTGCGCTGACCGTAGGCGGTGGCGTGAACTGGCAGAACCGCGTGTACACCGATACCGCGACGCCGTACGGCACCTTCCGTGCAGAACAAGGTAGTTACGCGCTGGTGGATCTGTTCACCCGCTATCAGGTGACCAAAAATTTCTCCGTGCAGGGTAACGTCAACAACCTGTTTGATAAAACCTACGACACCAACGTCGAAGGGTCGATTGTTTATGGTGAGCCGCGCAACGTGAGCATCACCGCGAACTATCAGTTCTGATCAGCCTGCCGGATGATGGTGCGGGCGCCTTATCCGGTTATCAACCCGATAAGCGCTGCGCCATCATGCGTTCGGGGATGTAAAAAAGGCAGCCATTTGGCTGCCTTAGTTCTCCCCAACATCTTAGGTTTTAGCTGTTACGGATGTATTCATCCATCTCAGTTTTCAGGTTATCGGATTTCGTACCGAAAATCGCCTGAACACCGGAACCAGCAACCACCACACCTGCAGCACCCAGTTTTTTCAGGCCAGCCTGATCCACTTTCGCCACGTCAGCCACGCTGACACGCAGACGGGTAATGCACGCATCGAGGTTAGTGATGTTTTCTTTACCACCAAACGCTGCAATCAGCGCCGGTGCCATTTCACTGGTCGCGCCCGCTTTCGCGTCGTCGGTGTTATCTTCACGACCCGGAGTCTTCAGATCCAGCGCTTTAATCAGCACGCGGAAGATGGTGTAGTAAACAATCGCATAGCCCGCACCCACAATCGGGAACAACCACAGCTTGCTGCTGTTACCGGACAGTACGATAAAGTCGATCAGACCGTGTGAGAACGACGTACCGTCACGCATACCCAGCAGGATACAGATCGGGAACGCCAGACCAGCCAGAATCGCGTGGATAACGTACAGGATCGGCGCAACGAACATGAAGGAGAACTCGATCGGCTCGGTGATACCGGTCAGGAACGAGGTCAACGCTGCGGAGATCATGATACCGCCCACTTTGGCACGGTTTTCTGGTTTAGCAGAGTGCCAGATAGCAATGGCAGCTGCCGGCAGACCGTACATTTTGAACAGGAAGCCTCCAGACAGCATACCCGCCGTCGGGTCACCCGCCATGTAGCGTGGGATATCGCCGTGGAAGACCTGGCCTGCCGCGTTGGTGTATTCACCAATCTGCATCTGGAAAGGAACGTTCCAGATATGGTGCAGACCAAACGGTACCAGGCAGCGTTCAATGAAGCCATAGATACCGAACGCCACTACCGGGTTCTGGTAAGCCGCCCACTGAGAGAACGTCTGGATAGCAGTACCGATCGGCGGCCAAATGAAGGACAGGACGACACCGGTAAATATTGCCGCCAGACCAGAAATGATCGGCACGAATCGCTTACCAGCAAAGAAGCCCAGATACTCAGGCAGCTTGATACGGTAGAAGCGGTTAAACATGTACGCTGCAATCGCACCGGAGATAATCCCCCCGAGTACACCTGTATCTGCAAGGTGTTTTGCTGCGATTTCTTCAGCAGGTAAATGCAGAACCAGCGGTGCGACCACAGCCATGGTTTTCACCATGATGCCATAGGCAACAACCGAAGCCAGAGCCGAAACGCCATCGTTGTTGGTAAAGCCAAGCGCGACACCGATAGCGAAGATCAGCGGCATGTTTGCAAAAACAGAACCGCCGGCTTCTGCCATCACGTGCGATACAACGGCTGGCAGCCAGCTGAAGTTTGCGGAACCGACGCCCAGCAGGATACCTGCGATAGGCAATACGGATACCGGCAGCATCAGCGATTTACCGACCTTTTGCAGGTTAGCAAATGCATTCTTAAACATAATTGAGAGTGCTCCTGAGTATTTGTGCTTTCTACGTTCACACGCATTGGCGAGGGGGGAGAACCCCGCCGTGGACCAGGCATCTAAGTGCCCTTTATTTATTACACAGAGTAAAATAATTCAGTGAAATTTAGTTTGACGGCTATCACGTTTCAGCTCTGGACAGCGCGTTAAGTTGCACATTTTGCCAAAAAAGGTATCAGAATGTGTCAGAACGCTCATTCACCGCCCACTTTGTGGCGGTGAACTTTACTCGCTTTAATTATTAATTACGAGCTTTAAAAAAACTCAATTACGAGGCTGGCTGCAGACGGGAAGCGTTGATATGAAACAGGCGGGCAAAGTTATCGGTGGTTATTTGCGCCAGTTCTTCAACGGCTACACCTTTCAATACGGCCATGTATTCCGCCACGTCGCGGACCATCGCAGGCTGGTTCTCTTTCCCGCGATGCGGCACCGGAGCCAGATACGGAGAATCCGTCTCCACCAGCAGTCTGTCCAGCGGCACATACCGCGCGGCATCGCGTAACTGTTCAGCATTACGGAAGGTCACAATGCCGGAAAAAGAGATATAAAAACCCAGATCCAGTAGTTTACCCGCCGTTTCTCTGTCTTCTGTAAAACAGTGTAGTACGCCGCCACAATCCGTCACGTTTTCATGGCGAAGAATCGCCAGCGTATCGACGCGAGCATCGCGCGTGTGGACAATCACCGGCTTGTTCAGTTCACGCCCGATCTGGATATGATGAATAAATGACTCCTGCTGACGTACTTTCGTCTCAGGCGTGTAAAAATAGTCCAGCCCCGTCTCTCCCATCGCCACAACCCCTTCATCGGCCGCCAGATGACGCAGTTCCTCCACATCATACGGTTCGTCCTGATTTAGCGGATGCACGCCGCAGGAGAAAACGACGTTATCGCGCTGACCAACCAGCTCGCGCATGCCGCGGTATCCCGGCAGCGTCGTTGCTACCGCCAGACAGAATTTCACATCGCGCGCTGCCGCCTTCGCCAGCACGTCATCCACATCCTTATGCAGAGATTGATAATCCAGGCCATCAAGATGGCAGTGCGAGTCGACTAAAAACATAATGTCTCTCTTACAGGTGGGGAACAGGCAACACAGTGCCTGGTTGCAGATAATGCTCAATTTGCAGAAGAAGATCGGTTAACACCAGTTCACGGTTTATACCGGTCACATTAAGGAGTTGTTCGCGACAGTGGCAAATGGCGTTAAGGATTGCCTGAATACGCATCTGAGACAACTGGCCGGCAATCGTGGCGACAAGTTGCCCGGCATCCGCGTTGGTCATCGCGGTAGCTCCGTGCTGGCGTTTAAGCGCATCCATCATTAACGTCGCCAGCCAGTGCAATCTGGCAGGCGCCTGTTCGTGATTCAGCACCGTCAATAATGAATACCAGTCACCCGCAGGAATGCTGTTTGCCAGCGCCTGACACAGCGCGTCGCGCTGGGACCAACTTTCTGAGCCCAGTAGTGCCAGCGCCGCGCCCGGAGAACCGGCACTCAGACGCAGCGCGGTCAACAATGTGTCTTGTGACGCTGTCACTTCTCGCGCAAGCCATGATACTGCGTACTGTTCAGCCGGTGGCGCGAGATGGTGTAAACGACAACGACTGCGCAGTGTCGCCAGTAACCGTGCGGGTTCACGACTGGCGAGAAAGAACCAGGTCTGCGCGGGCGGTTCTTCCAGCGTTTTGAGCAACGCATTGGCGGCGGCATCCGTCATCAGTGCCGCATCCGGGATCCAGACCACTTTGGCGCCTCCCAGCCGCGCACGCTCGTACAGCTTCTCACTCACTTCACGAACCGCATCAATACCCAGCGTGCTTTTCCCTTTTTCCGGAAACAGGGAATAGTAGTCCGGATGCGTTCCTGCCTGCATCAACTGACAGCCGCGGCAGTGGCCGCAGCTTTTATGTCCATCCGGCTGTTGGCAAAGCAGATAACGGCTTAGCGCATAGATCAATGCGTCGTCGCCCATCCCCGGCAAAGCCTGAATCAGTAGCGCATGGTGACCCCTTCCCGCCTGATAGCTCGCTACCAGTTTTTCGAAGTCAGGTCGTAACCATGGATACCATTTCATTCGCCCAGCCCCTTCGCCCACTCCGTGATAGTGGTACGGATATCGTTCATCACAATATCCAGCGGCTGCGTCGCATCAATCGTCCGGATGCTGGGATCCTGGGCCGCGAGCTCCAGATAGCGGGCACGGGTGCGATTGAAGAAATCAAACGATTCCTGTTCGATGCGGTCCAGTTCACCGCGGGCACGGGCGCGTTTCAGACCTACCTCTGGCGTGACGTCCAGGTAAAGCGTCAAATCCGGGCGGAAGTCCCCCAGCACGGCATCACGCAGCGTCGCCAGCATCTGCTGATCGACCCCGCGTCCCCCGCCCTGGTACGCCTGAGTGGAGAGATCGTGACGGTCGCCAATCACCCATTTACCCTCTTCGAGCGCAGGTTTGATCACCGTTTCAACCAGTTGTACGCGCGCAGCGTAGAACATCAACACTTCGGCTTTTACGGTAATGGTTTCGTCACCGACCGAACGGATATCCAGCACCAGGCTACGCAGTTTTTCTGCCAACTGTGTACCGCCCGGTTCGCGAGTAAAAACCATGTCGCGAATACCGAGTTGTTCAAGCGTCTCAACCACAACGTTTTTTGCGGTCGTTTTTCCGGCGCCTTCCAGCCCCTCGATGACGATATAATTACTGCGCATTTTTTTCCTTAAGCACTTTCAGGTAGTCCTGCACTGACCGGTTATGGCTGGCAAGATTCGTATTAAAAGTATGACCGCCTTTACCGTCGGCCACAAAATAGAGATACGGTGTTTTAGCCGGATGCGCCGCCGCTTTCAGCGAGGCTTCACCCGGCATCGCAATCGGTCCCGGCGGGAGTCCGGTAATTGTGTAGGTATTATAGGCCGTAGGCGTTTCCAGGTCCGCGCGCGAGATCTTGCCATTATAACGCGCCCCCATCCCGTAAATCACGGTTGGATCGGTTTGCAGGCGCATCCCGATGCGCAGGCGGTTAATAAAAACGGAGGCGACATGATCGCGCTCGCTGGCAACGGCCGTTTCTTTCTCAATGATCGAGGCCATCGTTACCAGTTGATTTTGATCTTTATACGGCAACCCTTCCGCGCGCCCTTCCCAGACGCGGTCAACCGCCTTCACCATCTTTTGATGCGCACGCTTGAGCAAAGCAATGTCGGTGGTGTTGGCGGTATACATCCAGGTATCGGGCCAGAACCAGCCTTCCAGCCTCTCTGTATTCTCAAGGTCCAGCGCTTTTGCGACCGTTTCGTAACTGTCGTCACTCAGGGTGTGCTTAATGTAAGGCGCGTCGCGCAATTGTTTGAGGTAGTCGCTTAACCGCATGCCTTCCACCAGTCGCAGCGGGAACTGCGCCTCTTTACCGCTTTCCAGCAGTTGCAGCATCTCACGGACGCTCATGCCCGGCATTAAACGATAGGTTCCCGCCTTAAAGTGGGAAAGATCCGGCTCAACCCGTAGCAACCATTGAAACACACGAGGGCGATTGATGACCCGATCCGCATACAGTTGCTCCCCCAGGGCCAGACGTCCGGTTCCCGGTTTGAGGGTAAAAATGGTCTCTTCTTTAATCAGGATTTTACTGTCCGCCAGATGGCGAACTTTCCACATTCCCGCACCTGCGGCAATACCCAGTACAACAACCAGTAAAAGGACAACACGAAACATTTTTTTCATGACTAATTCGGATGCTCACACAGTGGGGCCAGAAACTCAAATAATGCACGTGAAGACAAGGTGTTATCGCCATAAGCCCTGACGGGCACGATCGGCATCAGCGCATTACAGACCACCATTTCATCGGCATGTCGCAGCGCTTCTTCGCGGGCATTCGTTTCGACAACCTGAAAAGACGATTGTGCCAGTTTCCGGATACAGAATTGTCGCATAATACCGTTTACTCCCGCCTGATCGAGGCGCGGCGTGTAGACCACATTGTCTTTTCGCCAGAATAAATTAGCCGCACAGCATTCCGTAACCCAACCCTCGCTGTCAAGAACCAGCGCTTCATCGGCATCCGTCTGCTCAAGATGAGAGCGGATCAGCACCTGTTCCAGACGATTCAGGTGTTTGATACCGGCAAGCAGAGGGTTGCGCCCCAGGCGAACCGGGCTCAAGGCAAGCGTGATCCCCTGTTCGCGCCAGCTGTCATAATGTTGTGGATACGCAAAGACAGAGAGAATGCGGGTGCTCTCATGACAGTGCCTGCCGCTGTATCCCCGCCCCCCACTGCCACGGCTGATGATCACCTTCAGAACCGCGCGCGAATGGCCCGCGGCCAGCGTGGTCATTTCCCGCTCAAGCGCGCCCCAGTCATCAAAGGCGATCATCAATGTTGTGCAGGCCACCTGCAAACGCCGGAGATGCGCCGCCAGCAGCATAACCGTGCCATCGAGAATACGCGCAGTGGTAAAACAACCATCGCCAAACTGGATGGCGCGATCGCTTGCGGGAAGAGATTCCTGTTCACGGCCATTAATCAAGAACATGGTGGCTCCTTATGCGTGGCTCGTTAGTGTCGCAGGATGGATGGCGCAGGACAAGAATGAAGACGCAATAAAAAGGCCCGACAAGCGGGCCTTTTAACCAGGAAGCAGAACGGCGGTCAGATCTTTTTAAAGATCAATGAACCGTTAGTTCCACCGAAACCGAAAGAGTTACACAGAGTGTACTCCATTCCACTGACCTGGCGCGCTTCGTGCGGAACGAAGTCCAGATCGCAACCTTCATCCGGGTTATCCAGGTTGATGGTCGGCGGAACAGCCTGATCGCGCAGCGCCAGGATAGAGTAGATCGACTCTACCGCGCCCGCAGCACCCAACAGGTGACCGGTCATGGACTTGGTAGAACTCACCATCACACGGTTTGCCGCCTCGCCAAAGACTGATTTAACAGCCTGTGCTTCAGCTTTATCACCTGCCGGCGTGGATGTCCCGTGGGCGTTGACGTAGCCAATCTGGCCAGGTTCAATCGCGGCATCTCGCAGCGCGTTGACCATCGCCAGGGCAGCGCCTGCACCATTTTCCGGCGGCGACGTCATGTGGTAAGCGTCACTGCTCATCCCGAAGCCAACGACTTCGGCATAAATTTTTGCACCGCGCGCTTTTGCATGCTCGTACTCTTCCAGTACCACCATGCCCGCACCGTCACCGAGTACAAAGCCATCGCGCTCTTTGTCCCATGGGCGGCTGGCCGCTTGCGGGTTTTCATTACGGGTAGACAACGCACGTGCCGCGCCAAAGCCACCTACGCCCAGTGGCGTACTGGCTTTTTCAGCACCGCCCGCGACCATCGCGTCCGCATCGCCGTATGCAATGATACGTGCGGCATGACCGATGTTATGTACGCCTGAGGTGCAGGCGGTCGCGATGGAGATGCTTGGCCCACGCAGGCCATACATGATGGTCAGGTGACCTGCCACCATGTTAACAATCGTCGACGGAACGAAGAATGGGCTGATTTTACGCGGTCCACCGTTCACCAGAGAACTGTGGTTTTCTTCAATCAGTCCGAGACCGCCGATACCGGAACCGATAGCGGCGCCAATACGAGATGCGTTCTCTTCCGTTATTTCAAGGCCAGAATCCTGCATGGCCTGAACGCCAGCGACAATTCCATATTGAATGAAGGCATCCATCTTGCGCTGCTCTTTGCGCGAGATAATGTCATCACAGTTAAAATCCTTTACTAAGCCAGCAAATTTCGTTGCATAGGCGCTAGTATCGAAATGGTCGATCAGGCTGATGCCACTCTGACCGGCAAGGAGAGCTTTCCAGGTAGACTCTACGGTATTGCCGACAGGAGACAACATGCCCAGTCCGGTCACAACTACACGACGCTTAGACACGGTTGTCCTCCAGGGAGGGATAATTGATTCAAGTGGGACAAAAAGATAAAACTCAGGCGGTCGAATGACCGCCTGGAGATGTTCACTTACGCCTGGTGGCCGTTGATGTAATCAATGGCAGCCTGAACGGTGGTGATTTTCTCAGCTTCTTCGTCCGGAATCTCAGTATCAAACTCTTCTTCCAGAGCCATTACCAGCTCAACGGTGTCAAGAGAATCTGCGCCCAGGTCTTCAACGAAAGAAGCATTGTTGGTAACTTCTTCCTGCTTAACGCCCAGCTGTTCGCCGATAATTTTCTTAACGCGTTCTTCGATAGTGCTCATACTCTTAAATTTCCTATCAAAACTCGCTTTCGCGATGGTTTTCGTAGTGTATAAAATGTTGAAAAATTTGCAACTAAATCCCGGCAGGTCTTACCACGATTTTACGTTATTTTGAGGCCAAGACCTATAATAACGCAAATCTTTTTCATCGTGGTTAAACCATATACATCCCGCCGTTGACGTGCAAAGTCTCACCCGTGATGTAACCTGCTTCGTCAGAGGCTAAAAATGCAACCGCACTGGCGATCTCTTTCGGATCGCCAAGACGACCTGCAGGAACTGCCGCCAACGTACCCGCACGCTGCTCATCAGTCAGCGCACGCGTCATGTCCGTTTCAATAAAGCCCGGAGCAACAACGTTCACCGTAATACCGCGGGACGCAACTTCGCGCGCCAACGATTTACTGAAGCCGATCAGACCCGCTTTCGCCGCAGCGTAGTTAGTCTGACCCGCATTTCCCATGGTACCAACCACAGAACCGACAGTGATAATACGTCCATGACGCTTTTTCATCATAGCGCGCATTACCGCTTTTGACAGGCGGAAAACAGATGAAAGATTGGTTTCGAGAATATCGTTCCACTCATCATCTTTCATTCGCATCAGCAGGTTATCACGTGTAATACCGGCATTATTAACCAGGATATCCACTTCACCAAATTCTGCGCGAATTTTTTCCAGAACTGATTCGATAGATGCGGGATCAGTCACGTTCAACATCAGACCTTTACCCTTCGCACCTAAGTAATCGCTAATGGCCTGAGCGCCACTTTCGCTGGTCGCGGTACCGATAACGGTCGCACCACGGGCAACGAGCGTTTCTGCAATTGCGCGACCAATACCGCGACTTGCACCGGTAACCAGCGCGATTTTTCCTTCAAAACTCATGGTGTTCCTCTTTTATTGCGCAAGTGCCGCCGACATCGCCGCCGGTTCGTTCAGAGCCGAGGCTGTCAGGGTATCAACAATACGTTTCGTCAGGCCCGTGAGGACTTTACCCGGTCCCACTTCATACAGGTGTTCAACACCCTGCGACGCCATTAATTCGACGCTCTTCGTCCACTGCACCGGGCTGTATAACTGGCGCACCAACGCATCGCGAATGGCGTTCGCGTCAGTTTCGCACTTCACATCTACGTTGTTGATAACCGGTACAGACGGCGCGTTAAACGGTATTTTCGCTAATTCCGCCGCCAGTTTTTCCGCCGCTGGCTTCATCAGCGCACAATGAGACGGTACGCTCACCGGTAACGGCAGCGCACGTTTCGCACCGGCCGCTTTACAGGCTGCGCCAGCACGCTCAACGGCTTCTTTATGCCCGGCGATAACGACCTGCCCCGGAGAGTTATAGTTCACCGGTGAGACGACCTGGCCTTCTGCCGCGTCTTCACAAGCTTTCGCAATGGAGGCATCATCGAGACCAATGATAGCAGACATGCCGCCAGTGCCTTCCGGAACCGCTTCCTGCATGAATTTACCACGCAGTTCAACCAGACGCACTGCATCAGCAAAATTAATGACACCGGCGCAAACCAGCGCAGAGTATTCACCCAGGCTATGACCCGCCATCAGCACGGGGGCTTTGCCGCCCTGCTGTTGCCAGACGCGATACAGCGCAACGGACGCAGCCAATAGCGCAGGCTGCGTCTGCCAGGTCTTGTTCAGTTCTTCAGCCGGTCCCTGTTGAGTCAACGCCCACAGGTCATAACCTAGCGCCGCAGAAGCTTCGGCAAAAGTCTCTTCGACGATGGGGTAGTTTGCCGCCATATCGGCTAACATCCCCACGGTCTGGGAACCCTGTCCAGGGAACACAAATGCGAATTGCGTCATGTTTAAATCCTTATACTAGAAACGAACCAGCGCGGAGCCCCAGGTGAATCCACCGCCAAAGGCTTCAAGCAACACAAGCTGACCTTCTTTGATACGTCCGTCACGCACGGCTTCATCCAGCGCGCAAGGGACAGAGGCCGCAGACGTATTGCCGTGTCTGTCCAGTGTTACCACCACGTTGTCCATCGACATGCCCAGTTTTTTGGCCGTCGCACTGATGATGCGCAGATTAGCCTGGTGCGGAACCAGCCAGTCGAGTTCTGAACGGTCAATGTTATTGGCCTCCAGCGTCTCGTCGACGATATGCGCAAGCTCAGTAACCGCGACTTTGAATACTTCGTTGCCTGCCATTGTCAGATGAATCGAATTTTCCGGATTCACACGATCGGCATTCGGCAGCGTCAACAATTCGCCATACCGACCGTCAGCATGCAGGTGGGTAGAGATGATGCCCGGCTTGTCGGAAGTGCTCAGCACCACGGCCCCTGCACCATCGCCAAAAATAATGATGGTTCCACGATCGCCTGGATCGCAGGTGCGCGCCAGAACATCGGAACCGATCACCAGCGCGTGTTTGACCGCACCGGATTTAACGTACATATCGGCGACGCTCAACGCGTAAGTAAAGCCAGCACATGCTGCGGCGACGTCAAACGCCGGGCAGCCTTTGATGCCCAGCATGTTCTGAATCTGGCATGCTGCGCTGGGGAAGGCATGTGTCGCTGAGGTGGTCGCTACCACAATCAAGCCAATCTGTTCTTTATCAATGCCCGCCATTTCCAGCGCGCGTTGAGCCGCTTCAAAACCCATCGTTGAGACGGTTTCATTCGGCGCAGCAATATGGCGTTCACGGATACCTGTACGGGTGACAATCCACTCGTCAGACGTATCGACCATTTTTTCCAGATCGGCGTTAGTCCGCACCTGTTCAGGCAGATAGCTGCCAGTACCAATAATCTTTGTATACATGTACGCTCAGTCACTTTTTGGTTATATACCGCGCATTACAACGGCTAAGAGGCTGGGGCTCTCACGCCACACCGTGATCAGTGTGGCTGTGATGTGTCGCCATTGCCAGCGTCCAGCATTGTAAATCCAGCTGGGTATACAGATTCCAGGCGAGCGGCAATTCGCTGAGGAACTTGTCGCTGCACCGCCTGCACTGCCTGTTCAATCGCGACGGTAAAAGCTCGCTGATTGGCTGCACCATGACTTTTTATCACCGTGCCGCGCAATCCTAACAGACAGGCGCCATTATACTGGTCGGGGTTGAGGTGACTGAATCGCCTCGCCAGGCTTTTTTGTAACCAACGTTTTAATATCAGCAGCCACCACGACCGTTTTTTACCCTCACCCTGAGATTTCAGCAGTGAAAGGAACATTCTGACAACACCTTCCATCGTCTTTAATGTGACATTGCCTGTAAAACCGTCACATACCAGAACATCTGTTTTCCCCGTCAATAACTCATTGGCTTCAAGATAGCCGATGTAATTGATGGAAGGGATTGTTTTTAGCACCACTGAGGCATCCCGAATACTGTCGAGACCCTTGGTTTCTTCTTCGCCGATGTTGAGCAAGGCCACGCGAGGGTTATTGATACCGACCACTTCTTCCGCAAGCACCGAACCCATAATGGCAAATTGCACCAGCATGTTGCTGTCGCAATCGACATTTGCCCCCAAATCGAGGACCACCGTCTTTCCCTTCTGCTGGTGCGGTAAAACCGTCACCAACGCAGGACGCTCAATACCGTCCAGCGGTTTGAGCAATAATTTTGCGAGTCCCATGAGCGCACCGGTATTCCCGGCGCTGACACAGGCTTGCGCTCGCCCTTCTTTCACGAGTTCCAGCGCCACACGCATTGAACTACCGCGACTGGCGCGGATTGCCTGCGAAGGGCGGGCATCACTGGCGATAACTGACTGTGCAGGGATAATCTGCAGACGCGAACGTTGTTCAAAGTCAGCTTTAGCGAGTAATGGCGTGATTGTATCGGGATCCCCGACTAAAAGAAGTGTGAGTTGTGAATTAGAATTCAGTGCCTGCAATGCTGCAGGCACTGTCACGGAAGGGCCAAAATCTCCCCCCATGACATCTAACGCCAGGGTTAGACGTGTCAAAGTCGTTTCGCCGCCTGGTTTGGTATTTCCCCGTAGCAACGGGGAAGTTCCTCACTAAGCTTCATCACGCGGATGCGTGATTACTTAGCGATTACCTTGCGGCCACGGTAGTAACCGTCGGCAGTGATGTGGTGACGCAGGTGTTTTTCACCAGAAGTTTTGTCTACAGACAGGCTGGTGACTGCGGTCAGAGCGTCATGAGAACGACGCATGCCACGTTTGGAACGGGTTGGTTTATTCTGTTGTACGGCCATGGACCTTACTCCTCAATTACTTACGCTTTAAGCTGGCTAATACGGCAAATGGGTTTGGTTTTTGCGCTTCATCAGGCAGTTCACCAAAGACCATGTCCGCCTCGGACACTTCACAGTGTTCAGAATCATGCACCGGAACTACCGGCAAGGAGAGGATAATTTCATCTTCCACCATTGCAAGCAGATCGATTTCACCGAATTCGTTAACCTCAATCGGCTCATACGCTTCCGGGAGTGCTTCAGCCTGTTCGTCAGAACGAACCGGACTGAAACAATACGTTGTGTGAACATGATAAGGAAACGGCTTCCCGCAACGCTGACATTCGAGCGTTACCGACACCTTCGCATCGCCGGTAATTACGGCAAGACGCTGGTTATCGATAGCAAACGACATGGAGCATTCCACATCACTGTCCACACTGACTACAGAATCGGCGACGCGCTCTACCAGATCAGAAGTAAAGATACCTTCATAATCGAGGCGTTTTTGAGCCGTACGAACCGGATCAAGAGTCAGGGGTAATTTTACCTTTTGCATAGGGCGCGCATATTAACTTTGTAACGTCATATAGTCAAAGAAAAAGGCAGCCTGCGGTTGCCTTTTGCCAATAATTCGCACACATTGCGGTTTACAGACTTATTTTCGCTCAGGAGAGGCCAAAGTGGCACACCTGGAAGACGAAGAGCATAGTTTAAAATGGCTCTCATCAATACGCTATATCTGGTGGAAAAAATATGCCTAATCTCATTCTTGCCTCCACATCTCCCTGGCGCCGCGCCCTGCTGGAAAAACTGGCGATGCCCTTTGAATGCGCGGCCCCTGAGGTAGACGAAACGCCAATGCCCGCGGAGAGTCCTCGCCACTTAGTTACTCGCCTTGCGCAAGAGAAAGCGCAATCGCTGGCACACCGCTTTCCGGCGCATCTTATTATTGGTTCCGACCAGGTGTGTGTGCTGGACGGTGAAATCACCGGTAAGCCCTTAACGGAAGAGAAAGCCTGCCAGCAGCTAGCCAAAGCCAGCGGCAATATCATTACGTTCTATACCGGACTGGCGCTGTATAACTCCGCGACGGGACATTTGCAGACAGAGGTGGAGCCGTTTGATGTTCACTTCCGTCATCTCAGCGAAACGGAAATTGAAGACTATGTGCGCAAAGAGCGCCCGCTGCACTGCGCAGGGAGTTTTAAAAGCGAAGGACTGGGGATTGCGCTCTTTGAACGATTGGAAGGTCGCGACCCCAACACGCTGATTGGTTTGCCGCTGATCGCGCTGTGCCAAATGTTACGTCGGGAGGAGATGAACCCGCTCAAAGCATAACCGTGTCTTGCCTGATGGCGCTACGCTTATCAGGCCTACGCATGATTTGTAGGCCTGATAAGTTGCGTTCGCGGCAATCAGGCGGGTTTACGTAACGCCTGCAAACAGCGCTTCAACCGATCGTCCATCGGCGCTTCGATGCGCAATACCTCACCCGTGCCCGGATGGGTAAACTTCAACGCCGCCGCATGCAGGAACAGACGCGATAAGCCCGTTCCCGCCAGTTGTTTATCGAACTCACGGTCGCCGTAGCGGTCATCAAAGGCAATAGGATGTCCCGCATACTGCGTGTGGACACGAATTTGGTGCGTACGGCCTGTTACCGGGCTACAGCGAACCAGCGTGGCAAAGGCGTAGCGCTCTTCTACCTTAAAACGCGTTTCCGATGGTTTGCCTTCCTGATTCACCCGCACAATGCGTTCGCCGCTTTGCAGAATGTTCTTCAATAAAGGTGCCTGTACCGTTTTGACATGCGACTGCCACTGCCCACGGACCAGTGCGAGATAATCCTTCTGCATCCCCTTCTCACGCAGTTGCTCATGAAGAGAACGCAGCGCCGAGCGTTTTTTCGCCACTAACAGCACGCCCGACGTATCGCGGTCAAGTCGGTGTACCAGCTCGAGAAAACGTGCTTCCGGTCGCAGTGCACGCAGTCCTTCAATCACGCCAAAGCTTAACCCGCTTCCCCCGTGCACCGCGGTTCCCGACGGCTTATTTAACACCAGAATATGGTCGTCTTCATAAAGGATGACGTCAGCCAGCGCCGCCACTTTTTGCAGATGCGGTGAAACGGCCTCTTCTTCACGCTCAGCCACGCGCACTGGCGGAATACGCACTTCATCGCCCGCTTCCAGTTTGTATTCGGGTTTGATGCGTTTTTTATTCACCCGCACTTCGCCTTTACGCAAAATGCGATAAATCATACTTTTCGGTACACCTTTAAGTTGTGTGCGCAAAAAGTTATCGATGCGTTGCCCCGCTTCGTCAGCAGTAATAGCAACAATTCTTACGGATGGAGTCTCTGTTTTCATGGGGGCCGATTCTAAATAGCCATAAGGATTAGCGCCACTCATTTTTCTATGCTTATATTTATCTTTATCCTTCCTCACTCACGCGCTTCATGACTGATTTGGTGGTTATTAAACCAATCACCGGGCAGAAGTGAAAAAACTGTGAGTAAGTGGGTGATAAATGGTAAAAGTCATCTTGCTATAACAAGGTTAGCAGTGGAATAATGTCACCGCTTCCGTGCTGAATCTTGTTAAAACAAGGAATTTTACGGAAAGACCCATTTTGTCCGAACGATCATCCACGCAGCAATGGCGTAAGACGTATTGATCTTTCAGACAGTTAGCGGGCTGCGGGTTGCAGTCCTTACCGGTAGATCGGATCTTCTCTGGAGAGTAATACCCAGGCGGTTCCCCTGATAATTGCGCTGTGTTTCCGTATGAAACACAGGCAACCGACACTCTGCGCCTCTTTGAGCTGACGATAACCGTGAGGTTGGCGACGCGAATAGACACGAGGCCATCGGTTCACACCCGGAAAGGCAATACTCTGCCCGCAGCTTAGTCGTCAATGTAAGAATAATGAGTAAGTTACGATGAAAAGAATGTTAATCAACGCAACTCAGCAGGAAGAGTTGCGTGTTGCCCTTGTAGATGGGCAGCGTCTGTACGACCTGGATATTGAAAGTCCTGGACATGAACAGAAAAAAGCGAACATCTATAAAGGCAAAATTACCCGTATTGAACCGAGTCTGGAAGCCGCTTTTGTTGATTACGGTGCTGAACGTCACGGTTTCCTCCCGTTAAAAGAAATTGCCCGCGAATATTTCCCCGCCAATTACAACGCTCATGGTCGTCCAAACATCAAAGATGTGCTGCGCGAAGGCCAGGAAGTCATTGTGCAAATTGATAAAGAAGAACGCGGCAATAAAGGCGCTGCGCTGACCACTTTTATCAGTCTGGCGGGTAGCTATCTGGTTCTGATGCCAAACAACCCGCGCGCGGGTGGCATCTCTCGTCGCATTGAAGGCGACGACCGTACAGAACTGAAAGAAGCGCTGGCAAGCCTTGAACTGCCTGACGGCATGGGGCTTATCGTGCGCACGGCGGGCGTAGGCAAATCAGCCGAAGCGCTGCAGTGGGACTTAAGCTTCCGTCTGAAACACTGGGAAGCCATCCAGAAAGCCGCTGAAAGCCGCCCTGCACCGTTCCTGATCCACCAGGAGAGCAACGTGATTGTTCGCGCCTTCCGCGACTATCTGCGTCAGGATATCGGTGAAATCCTCATCGATAACCCGAAAGTGCTCGAACTGGCGCGTCAGCATATTGCGGCGCTGGGTCGTCCGGATTTCAGCAGCAAAATCAAGCTCTACACCGGTGAAATCCCGCTGTTCAGCCACTATCAAATCGAGTCGCAAATTGAGTCCGCCTTCCAGCGTGAAGTGCGTCTGCCTTCCGGCGGCTCCATCGTTATCGACAGCACTGAAGCGTTAACCGCCATCGACATCAACTCCGCTCGCGCAACCCGCGGCGGCGATATCGAGGAAACGGCGTTTAACACCAACCTGGAAGCGGCCGATGAGATCGCTCGTCAGTTGCGCCTGCGCGACCTCGGCGGCCTGATCGTTATCGACTTCATCGACATGACCCCGGTACGCCATCAGCGTGCGGTTGAAAACCGTCTGCGTGAAGCGGTTCGTCAGGATCGTGCGCGCATCCAGATCAGCCATATTTCTCGCTTCGGCCTGCTGGAGATGTCCCGTCAGCGCCTGAGCCCATCGCTGGGCGAGTCCAGCCATCACGTCTGCCCGCGCTGTAGCGGTACCGGCACCGTGCGTGATAACGAGTCGCTGTCCCTGTCTATTCTGCGTCTGATCGAAGAAGAAGCGCTGAAGGAGAATACTCAGGAAGTTCACGCGATTGTACCTGTGCCGATCGCCTCTTATCTGCTCAACGAAAAGCGTACGGCCGTTAATGCGATTGAAACCCGTCAGGATGGCGTGCGCTGTGTGATCGTGCCAAACGATCAGATGGAAACGCCGCACTACTCTGTGCTGCGCGTGCGTAAAGGTGAAGAGACACCGACCCTGAGCTACATGCTGCCGAAGCTGCATGAAGAAGCGATGGCGTTACCGTCTGAAGAAGAGTTCGCCGAACGTAAACGTCCGGAACAACCTGCCCTTGCCACGTTTGCGATGCCGGAAGTTCCGCCTGCGCCAACACCTGCCGAACCGCCAGTGAAAGCCGCTGCGCCGAAGGCTGCCGTTGCGCCAGCTGCCCCTGCGGAGCCGGGTCTGTTGAGCCGTTTCATTGGCGCGCTGAAATCGCTGTTCAGCGGTAGCGAAGAAACGAAACCCGCCGAGCAACCAGCACCTGCAGTCGCTGAGAAGCCGGAACGTCAACAGGATCGCCGTAAGCGTCAAAACAACCGCCGCGACCGTAACGATCGCAGCGAACGCCGTGACAACCGCGACAATCGTGGTGACCGTTCAGAGAATGGTGAAAACCGCGACGAGAACCGCCGCAATCGCCGCAATGCGCAGCAAAATGCCGAGTCCCGCGATAACCGTCAGTCATCCACCGATGCAGCGGATAAAGCGAAGTCCGGTGACGAGCAGCAGCAACCGCGTCGCGAACGCAATCGCCGTCGTAACGAAGACAAACGTCAGGCTCAGCAGGAAGTGAAAGCACTGAACCTTGACGAGCAGCAGACCCCGGAAACGGAACAGGAAGAGCGCGTTCGTCAGGCTCAGCCGCGCCGTAAACAGCGTCAACTGAACCAGAAAGTCCGCTACAACAATGCGCCCGAAGCAGAAGTGGTAGAGACCACCACTGAAGAGAGCGCCATCACTCCGGTTGTAGAGCAGACCGCGCCGGCGCAACGTACTGAGCTGGTTAAAGTCCCGCTGCCTGTTGTAACAGAAGTTGCTTCTGAGCAGGATGACAACGGTGAAGCGCGTGATAATGCCGGTATGCCGCGTCGTTCACGCCGTTCCCCACGCCATCTGCGCGTCAGCGGTCAGCGTCGCCGTCGTTACCGTGATGAGCGCTACCCTCTGCAGTCGCCGATGCCGTTGACGGTTGCTTGCGCTTCTCCGGAAATGGCGTCTGGCAAAGTGTGGATCCGCTACCCGGTAGCGCGTCCTCAGGATGCGCAGCCAGAAGCACAGGAAATCGAACAAGTGCAGGCGCAACCGGTTGTGACCGAACCGCAAGCGGTAGTTGCTGCCGTTGAAACTGTTGCCGCAGTCGAACCGGCTGTTGAAACCGTAGTTGAAACGGTAACTGATGCTCCGGTTCAGGCTGAGGCGGTCGTTGAAACCTCTCATCCGGAAGTGATTGCCGCACCGGTTGTTGAGCAACCGCAAATGATTACCGACGCCGATGTCCCGGTTGCTGAAGACGTTGCCGCTCAGGCAGAACCTGTTGCTGAAACGCAGGAAACGGCTTTGGTAGTTGAAGAGACGCCTGAAGTCGTCGCAGTAGAACCCGAAGCGGTGACTGTAGCGACTGAAGTTGTTGCGCCAGAGCCTGTAGCCGTTGAACCTGAAGTGGTTGCAGAGCCTGAAGTGGCTGCAGAACCTGAAGTGGCTGCAGAACCGGTTGAAGCGCCGGTGGTCGTTGAAGCGCCAACAGTTCCTGCATCGGTCGTTGAGACCGCTGACGTTGAACCAGTTACAGAAATCGCAGCGCCGGTAGCGGCAGAATCTGTTGCTGAGCACCGCCACGCAACCGCCCCGATGACCCGTGCGCCAGCGCCGGAATATGTGCCGGAAGCGTCGCGCCACAGTGACTGGCAGCGCCCAGCTTTTGTCTTTGATGGCAAAGGTGCCGCAGGCGGTCACAGCGCAACGCAACATGCGTCCGCTGGCCCGACCCGTCCTCAACCAGTCGAGTAATATCGATAGCATAAAAAGCCGACCTCAGGGTCGGCTTTTTTTATTCCACTTCTGGCCGCCGCATGCCCGCCAGTTCCGGCATTACCTTTTTCATTAATTCCAGAAACTTACGCAGGCGACCGGGATAATAACGCGCCCACGGGTAGACCAGATGCACCGGTAAAGGTGTAGCCTGCCAGTCAGGCACTAACTCGACGAGTCGCCCTTGCGCGATATCTTCGGTCACCGTCCAGCTTGACACTACCGCCACGCCTAACCCCGCCAGCGCGGCATTGCGCGCCACGTAGATACTGTCAGTACTCAGTCGCGGTGCAATCGGAAAGGTCACCGGTTCCCGGCGGTATTGATGGGTGAGCGAAACGTTATGCTGGTAGAACGTATTGATTGCAATCCAGGGCAGTGACGATAGCTGTTCTGGCACCGTGATGGCATCAAACTGTGCCAACAGCGCAGGTGTTGCAACCACGCTACGCGGAACTTCCGCTAACAGCACAGAAACCGTCGCCGGATCGACCTCCGCACCGACGCGGATCGCGCAGTCGATGTTGTCGCTGAGAAAATCGACGGTCTTATCATTGAGCATCCATTCAACCGACAGATTGGGATAGCGCGCTAAAAAACTCAGTAACGGCGTGAGGAGTTGTTGTTGACCAAAAGCATGCGGCGCCCGCACGCGCAGCATGCCGACAGGCTCATCCACCGTCACATTGAGACCATCTTCCAGCGCCAGCCAGGCATCAATAATATGTTTGGCATGTTGATATCCACGCTCACCGTCGTCAGTCAGTTTCATGGCGTGGGTAGTACGCAATACCAGTTTCACCCCCAACATCGCCTCCAGCGACTGCAATCGTCGGCTGATCGTCGCCTGGGTGGTATTTAGCTGACGAGCAGCCGCTGACAGCGAACCGGCTTCCACGATGCGCACAAACGTCCGCATCAGTTCCACTCTGTCTATACGCTCATTCTTTATCATTACCAAAATGCTCATACACATTACGTATAACGGTTTTACCACTTCGCTGGCTACCAGACCACCGTCGTTCAGAGAAAAATAGCCTCACACCTGTGATTAAGGATTTTGAAATGAACACACCGTCTCGTTGGCTAATCTTTGTTCTGGCGCTGGGCGCGGGTTTTAGCGTTGCCGCCATCTACTATTCACAACCGTTACTACCGTTAATGGGAGCCGATTTAGCACTCAGCATCACCGGCATGGGTCTGGTTCCCACGTTAACGCAGGTTGGCTATGCGTTGGGGATCCTGTTTTTATTGCCGCTTGGTGACCGTTACGATCGGCGAACGCTTATTCTGGTAAAAAGCGCGGCGCTCGCCCTGCTGTTGCTGGCCTGTAGCCTCTCCGGGCAATTGCATTCTCTGCTGACGGTAAGTCTGTTGCTGGGGATGGCCGCCACGATGGCGCAGGATATCGTCCCGGCAGCGGCCATTCTGGCCCCCGAAGGTAAGCAGGGAAAAACAGTAGGAACGGTGATGACCGGCCTGCTGCTGGGCATTTTGCTGTCACGTACCGTAAGTGGTCTGGTCGGGGAAGCCTTTGGCTGGCGAGAAATGTATCAACTCGCGGCGCTCAGTATCGCGCTGGTCGGCGTACTGCTATGGAAAGTTCTGCCCCCGTTCGCCACCCATTCCACGTTGCGTTATCCCGCGCTGATGGTGAGTCTGGCGCAGCTATGGCGTCGCTATCCGGCACTGCGTCGTGCCGCACTGGCTCAGGGTTTTCTGTCCGTCGCGTTCAGCGCGTTCTGGTCAACGCTGGCCGTAATGCTCGCCGAACACTATCAGATGGGCAGCGCCGCCGCAGGCGCATTTGGTATCGCCGGTGCCGCCGGGGCGCTGGCAGCACCACTGGCAGGCCATCTGGCGGATAAAGTGGGGGCAGAAAAAGTGACACAGTTGGGAGCGTTGCTGGTCACCGTCTCTTTCGCGCTGATGTTCCTGCTACCCACCCTCCCCGTTTACGGTCAGTGGTTGCTCATTGCGCTCTCCGCCGTTGGGTTTGATCTGGGACTGCAATCCAGCCTGGTAGCGCACCAGAACCTGGTATATAGCCTGGAGCCACAGGCCCGGGGTCGCCTGAACGCGCTGCTGTTCAGCGTCGTTTTTATCGGTATGGCATTGGGTTCAGTGCTCGGCAGTCAAGTCTACGAACTGGCGAACTGGCAAGGCGTCGTCACGCTGTCCACCCTCAGTGGCGCCATTGCGTTGGTCATCAGAGTCGCGGGAAAGCGTTCATCTGCCCATCGGCGCGTTAGCGTATAACCGGCAAAAAAATGCCCGCTCCGGGGTGAGAAGGAGCGGGCAGACAAAACATACCCAGTTTCATGATATGTTTCAAATCGGTATTAGCGGTTGAGCTGGAACAGCGACATCCCCTGCATATCGGTAAAGGCTTTATAGGATGCCTGGAGCGCCGCCTGCTGCATAACATAAGACGAAATCGCCGCATTCCAGTCCACATCCACCAGATTACTCATCTGCTGCGTTTGCCCTAATGCGCGATCGGTACCCAGCGAGTCCAGAGAACTTAGCTCACTCAGTTGAGTACCCAGTTCCGCACGTACGCTCAGTACGTTGTTGAGCGAGTTCTTCAGGCCACGGTTTGTTTTATCAATCACCGCCTTCGACTGTTCTTTCAGCGTGGCATCATCACCCACAGGGGAATTTAATGAGGCAATCGCTGAATCCAGCATTCTGAACAGGTTGGTTTCGGACGTGCCGTTGTTGGGTTCTGGCACCGCATTACTGGTGATATTGTTGAAGATTTTATCGCCTGTGTGGCCGATGACCATCGAGCGGGAAGTATCCACCTGCTGAGTGATATTCTCCGAACCGCCGTTGTAGGTACCGTCAGCCTGCGCAAACGGGGCCGTTTCCGTTTTAAAACCGGCAAAAATATAGCGACCGTTACCATCGGTACTGTTTGCCAGGTTCATCAACTGATCGCGGATCCCCTGTAAGTCAGTTGCCAGCGAGGCGCGGTCATCGTCGCTTAACGTCCCGTTACCGGCGCTGACGATTTTTTCCTGCGCGCTCTGTATCGCCGTCGTCACCTGGTTTAACACGTTCTCTTCCAGCGAAACCTTCTGCGTGGCAAAGGTCCGCGCCAGGGCGAACTGGCTGTTCTCCGCCTGCGCCTGTGACAACACGACGGCCTGCGACGCGGCGATGGGATCGTCAGACGGATTGATCACCCGCTTCCCCGTCGACATCTGCTCACCGTATTTCATCCATTCCGCCTGGGAATTGGTAATACCGCGCATGTTCTGCTGGTACATCATTTGGGTACTGATACGCATCGTTTCCTGCTCCCTTAGCGAATACTCAGCAGTGCATCAAACAGAGAGTTGGCGGTTTGCAACACCTGGGCGTTAGCAAGGTAATACTGCTGGAAACGTTGCAGGTTGCCGTACTCTTCGTCAAGGTTGACGCCGGAAATAGACTGTTGCTGATTACTCAACTGCGTCACCACATTGCCCTGAGTGGTGCTGCTGGTTTTCAGCGTCGCGGTTTTGCTACCCACATCGCTTACGAGCGTAGCATAGGCATCGTTAAACGACTTTGAACCGCCCACCGTGGTGTCTTTTTTTTGCAGATCCAGCAGCGCCTGACCATTGCGGTTGTCGCTCTCACCTGCCGTTGCGCTCTCTGCCATCGCAATTTGCGATTCGTTGGTGACCTTCACGCCCATGTTAATGATGGCGTCGCTGACCGGTTTTAAGGTGAAGCTATCATTTTTAGCTGCTCCGGCCCCTATGGTCACTTCCAGTCCATCGAAGGTCAGTTTCCCGCCCACTTCTGTCGCTTCGAAGCTGGTATTATCAGCCAAACGCGTGACCTGCCATTTCGCGCCGTCGTACACCATTTTATAGTCGGTCGCCTGGACCGAAGAGGCAACCTTCACCTCCGCGCTGACAGCCGCCGTGCCGGTATTTTTGCCATTTTTAAGCACTGCCGGACTACCGATGCTAAAGAAATCGGCATCGGTATTGCCATTCGCATCGTAACCTTCCCTGTGCTGCTGGTTAAATGCGTCAGCAAACGCCAGTGCCAGTTGCCCCAGCGTATTGCGCGTCTGATCCAGATCCTGAGAACGGAAGGTCAGCAATCCGCCGAGTGAACCGGTCGTAATCAATTTTTCCGGAATTTCGATATTGCCCGCGATGGAATCTACATAGGCAACGGTGGTACGCGAAGGATCGGCTTGCGATGGTACGGCCGCTAACTGACGTGCATTGCTGCCCTGTACCAGCGAATAGCCGTTCGCCATGGTGATGTTATAAGTACCACCGTCCTGAATGCTGACTTCCACGCCGACAATTTTATTCAGCTCGCTGACCAACTGGTCGCGCTGATCAAGCAGGTCATTCGGCGATGCTCCGGCCCCCACGCCGGTCAGACGCGAGATCTGGTCGTTCAGACTGGCAATCTGCTTACTGTAGTTGTTGATCTGAGCCACGCTGGAGCCGATCGCGATATTGACCTGTTTATCCTGGTCGCGCAGATACTGGTCGGTCGTTTTAAACTGGTTAACCAGCCCGTTGGCCTTGCCAATCAGCGTCTGACGTGCCGCCGGGTCTTCGGCGTTACTCACCAGCGTTTGCAGGCTGGTGAAAAAGTCCTGCATTGAAGCGGAAACAGAGCTGGTTTTGCTGGCCAGCAGGTTGTCAATTTTGGACATCTGCTCATAACGGGTCGTCAGGCCGCTGCTCTGATTCTGCGCCGCACGCAGCTGATTAGTAATGAACGAATCATATTCGCGCTGTACACCCGAAACATAGACACCATTGCCCACCCAACCACCGGCACCCAGCGTGCTATTGGCTTGCGCCATAATGGTCGTCTGCCGGGTATAGCCCGCAACGTTATAGCTGGAAATGTTGTTACTGGCAGTATTCAGCGCCGCCTGAGCCGCGCTCAGCCCGCTCATGGCGTTATTAATCAAGCTGGACATGGAAGTTCCTTTTAATCCTTCAGTTACAGATCATTATCGGCAGCAGGTCACGGGACTTGAGCCATTTAGAAGAGATTGTCGAGATTCGTGTTGTAGGCATTGCTCACCTTTTCGCTCATGGACTTCAGCTGTTGGATCATGCTGGTCAATTTACGCGCATAGTTTGGATCGGTGGCATAGCCCGCGCTCTGCAACGCTTGTGCGCCCTGCTCCGCCGTGGCGGCCGTGGTCACGGCTGCGTAGCGCGGATTACGGGTCAGCAGACCGACGTAATCCGACAGTGCTTCAAGATAGGAGCTGTATACGCGGAATTTGGCCTTCACCTTCTTCGCTTCGCCGTTTTCATATTCAGTGGTGGTGATTTCCGTCACCGGCCCTTTCCAGTTGCCGGAGGCCTTCACACCAAACAGGTTGAAGCTCGGCTCGCCGTTTTCCCGGCGGATCTGCCGTTGGCCCCAACCTGATTCCAGTGCCGCTTGCGCGAGGATCAAGTGATGCGGTACGCCACTCTGTTCACTGGCCAGACGGGCAGGAAGGGACAGTTGCGCCAGGAAGTCTTTGCTGTCGCCGGAAAGCGGTTCATCATTGCTCTCCAGCGTTCTCGGGATCGCTTTACGCACCAGCTGCGTCAGCGCCTGATTCTGATAGCTGGTCACCGTTTCCAGCGGGAACTTCATCGGCACCTGTGGGGTTTCTTCCGCAGGCTGCACCTGCCCCTGCGTCATCTGTTTAACCATCATTTCCGCCAGCCCGAGTCCTTTTCCGGCGGTCATCTGCTGCGCAATCTGCTGGTCATACATGCTGGTATACAGACGCGTCTGATCGCTGCTGAAGACGCCATCTTTCGGCAGTGCTTCACGCATGCTTTTCAGCATCATCTGGACGAACATCCCTTCCACCTGACGGGCTACCGGACGGATGTTAGCCGCCGGGTCCTGACCCGCCTTCGCCTTCAGTTCGTTCAGCGATTGCGCATCCCAGGCGGCACTGGCCATCAGTTTGCTGTCGCTAATCATCAAATGATTTCCAGTTTTGCGCGCAAGCAACCGGCGCTCTGCATGGACTGCAGGATTGACATCAGATCCATCGGCGTCGCCCCCAGCGCATTCAGCGCACGAACCACGTTATTCAGATTGGCGCTGGAGCGGACGCTTTGCAGCGAACCCCCGCTCTGGCGCAGATCGATCTGCGTTTGCGGCGTTACCACCGTCTGACCGCCGCCAAACGGCGTATCCGGCTGGCTTACGTTGGCCTGACGGTTAACGGTGACGGAAAGATTCCCCTGCGCAACGGCGCAGCTATCCAGCGTCACCTCACGGTTCATCACCACCGAACCGGTACGCGAGTTGATCACCACCTTCGCATCCTGAGGCGTCACGTTCACCTCCATATTCTGGATATCCGCCAGGAAGCGAACCTGAGAACTGTTGCCGCTCGGCACACGAACCTGAATCGTACGCGCATCCAGCGCGGTGGCGCTGCCAAAGCCTCGCGACCGGTTGATGGTGTCGGCAATCTGCTGCGCCATGGTGAAATCTTCATTATTCAGTTGTAGATTCAGCGTGTTACCCGCGCCAAACTGACTGGGCAATTCACGTTCAATTGTAGCCCCGTTGGTGATCCGACCGCCGTTAAGCTGGTTCACCTGCACGCTGCTGCCCCCTGCGGACGCCCCGGCCCCGCCAACTAAAATGTTTCCCTGCGCCAGCGCATACACCTGACTGTCGACCCCTTTCAAGGGCGTCATCAGCAACGTACCGCCGCGCAGACTTTTCGCGTTCCCCAGCGAGGAGACGACCACGTCGATAGTTTGCCCCTGACGGCCAAAGGCCGGGAAGGAGGCGGTGACCATGACCGCCGCGACGTTTTTCAACTGCATGTTCGTCCCGGTCGGCACAGTGATCCCGAGCTGCGAGAGCATGTTGTTCAGGGTTTGGGTGGTAAAGGGGGTCTGGGTGGTCTGGTCACCCGTCCCATCCAGCCCCACCACCAGACCGTAGCCAATTAACGAGTTTTCACGCACGCCCTGCACGCTGGTCAAATCGCGGATGCGATCGGCATGCGCCAGCGTGGCGGCGAGGACCAGTACCAGTCCAACAACAGATTTCAACATGGGAGACCTCGCTTACATCGGCGACAGGTTAAGGAAGAAACGCTGGAGCCAGCCCATATTTTGCGCTTCGTTGATATAGCCGTTACCGACATATTCAATACGTGCATCCGCAACCTGAGTTGACGGAACGGAGTTGCTGCCGCTGATGGTGCGCGGATTCACAACCCCGGAGAAGCGAATGAACTCAGTGCCCTGGTTAATGGCGATCTGTTTTTCACCCACGACATGTAAATTGCCGTTAACCAGCACCTGATCGACGGTCACCGTCAGCGTGCCGCTAAAGGTATTGCTGGCGTTGGCCCCGCCCTTACCGTTAAAGGTGTTACCGCCGGAAGCCTCGACGTCCGCTCGCGCGTTGCCGAATAACCCCTGCAGATAGCGTGGAACAGTATCGAAACCAAAGTTAGTTTTGCCATCGCGACTGGCGTTGGCGGAGGAGCTCTTACTGGCGCTGACGTTTTCCTGGAGTACGATGGTCAACGTGTCGCCGATGTTGCGCGGACGGCGGTCTTCAAACAGAGGCTGATAGCCATAGTTGATGGGCTGCGCGGACTGAAAAATCGAACCATTTGCCACCGGCGTCGGGCCAGGAACAGGCTGCGCCGTGGTCGCGCCCTGCACGAGCGGAGTGGAAGGTATCCAGGCACATCCTGACAGTGAAACCACCAGCAGGGCCATGATCGGGTAAGCGTGCGCAGCGTTTTTTTGCATTGCCTTTATCTTCTGAATCAGGGTGCCGGTGAGACGGTAGCCTCACCGGACAACGCCTTAAAGTTGCGTCAGTTTTTGCAGCATCTGATCGGTCGTTGAGACCGCTTTGCTGTTGATTTCGTAAGCGCGTTGAACCTGAATCATGTTGACCAGCTCTTCCGCGACATTGACGTTGGACGTCTCAACATAGCCCTGGTACAACAGACCGGCCCCGTTCAGACCCGGCGTGCTCTCGTTCGGCGCGCCGGAAGACTGGGTTTCGGTGTACAGGTTTTCGCCGATGCTCTCCAGACCGGTATCGTTCATGAAGGTCGTCAGGTTAAGCTGACCAACCTGAACGGGTGCCGCCTGTCCCTGCTGGGTCACGCTCACGACGCCATCACGACCGATCGTGATACTCAGGGCGTTAGCCGGAATGGTAATCGCCGGCTGAACCTGAAAGCCGCCAGCGGTCACCAGTTGACCGTTCTGATCAACCTGGAATGACCCATCGCGGGTATACGCTGATGTACCATCCGGCAACAGGACCTGGAAGAAGCCCTGGCCTTTAATGGCAACGTCTTTACTGTTGTTGGTTTGCGACAGGTTGCCCTGGCTGTGCAGACGTTCGGTCGCGACCGGACGCACACCGGTACCGATTTGCAGACCGGACGGCAGCGTGGTTTGCTCAGAAGACTGCGCGCCAGGCTGACGAATCGTCTGGTAAAGCAGATCTTCAAACACCGCGCGCTGGCGCTTAAAACCATTGGTGCTGACGTTTGCCAGGTTGTTGGCAATCACATCCATATTGGTTTGCTGTGCGTCCAGGCCGGTTTTGGCGATCCATAATGAACTGATCATAAAATGTCCTGTATTAACTCATCGACAGCAGTTGGTTAGCGCGACCAGCGTTGTCATCCACGCTGCTGATAACCTTCATCTGCATTTCAAAACGACGGGCGCTGGCAATCATGTCGCTCATGGCGGACACCGCGTTGACGTTGCTGCCCTCCAGTACTCCCGACATCACGCGAATGGTCGGATCGGCCTGCAACACCGGCCCCCGGGTTGCCTGTGCGGCAGCGGTCAGACGAAACATTCCGTCGTCACCACGCTGCACTTCATTACCCTCGGCCTTCACCAGCTTTAGACGACCCACCGGCGCGATGGTATTCGCCGGGTCGCCGGGATTTAGCGCAGAGATCGTGCCGTCTGCCGCGATGGTGATTTCCGAACCTTCCGGAACCGCAATCGGCCCGGCCTCGCCAATCACCGGGTGCCCCTGAATGGTCAACTGTCCGGTCGGATCAACCTGAATGCTGCCGTTACGGGTATAGCCTTCGCTGCCGTTCGCGGTCTGCACCGCCAACCAGCCGTCCTGCTGTAACGCCACATCCAGCGGACGCGAGGTGTAATCCATCTGGCCCGGCGTCATATCGGCCCCCGGCGTAGACGCCGTAACCAGCGTACGCGTTGGCAACGACAGCCCTTCGACGGGCACGGCGCGCAGCGCATTGAGCTGTGCACGAAATCCCGGCGTCGAGGCATTCGCCAGATTGCTGGCCGTGACGGCCTGTTGGTTCAGCGTCTGACTGGCCGCTCCCATTGCGGTATAGATTGCGTGATCCATTACGTTATCCCGTCAGGCGCTTAGCGCAGGTTAACCAGCGTGTTGAGGATCTGGTCCTGAGTCTTGATGGTCTGCGCGTTTGACTGATAGTTACGCTGAGCGACGATCATGTTCACCAGTTCTTTACTCAGATCCACGTTCGAAGATTCCAGCGCGCCGTTGGTCAGCTTACCGAAGTTACCGGTCCCCGCCGTCCCCAGCAGTTCCACACCGGATGCCTGCGTGGCGGCCCAGACGTTATCCCCCTGGGAGGCCAGACCTTCGTTGTTGGCGAAGTTCGCCAGCACGATCTGCCCCAGCACCTGCTTCTGTTCGTTGGAGTAGTTACCAACCACTGTGCCATCGTCGTTAATCTGATAGCTGACCAGATCGCCCGGTTTGTAGCCGTTTTGCGTAGTGGCAATGACAGCGTTAGTCCCGGTGTTCTGCTGCATGGAGTTCTGCAGACTAAGGGTGAAGGTCGCGGGAACCGCACCATTCACTGTCCCCGTGGTGATCTCGAATGAAGGCGTGGCATTCGCCGCCCCCAGCGTCCAGGTTGGTTCGGTAGCGGGTGGAACAGGTGCAACTTCGGTATATTCTTTTACGGTATCCAGCGAGCCGTTCTTATCGAATGTCATCTGTGCGGATTTCACCAGCGGCGAGTTGGCCACGCTGGAGTCCTGAGTCCATATATCCCAGGTGTTATCGCCGGTCTTAACGTAATACAGGTTAATATCATGCTGATTACCCTGACTGTCGAACACCGTTACGGGTGCGCGTTTGTTGTAGCTGTCAGCGTCTGTTGGTTTGAAAGGCGTATTCGCAGGCAGCTTATCCGTTGAGTTCAGGTTGATCTGCATCGCGGCGGTATCGGTGCTTTTCGCCCCCATCAGGGTATTTGGGATGGTGATCGGCCCCGGGTTCGCCCCTTGCTGAATGGTCGGCGGCGTACCGGTTGCCGGATAGCCGGTCAGTTGCATACCCTGCATGTTGACCAGATTGCGGTTTTCATCGAGCTTGAACTGACCGTTTCGGCTGTAGAAAACCGAACCGTTGCTGTCGACCAGACGAAAAAAACCGTTCTGGCTAATGGCGACATCCAGACCCCGACCGGTGTTGGTGGTCGTGCCGTCGGTAAAGTCCTGCGTGATACCCGCGACTTTTACCCCCAGACCGACTTTCGAACCGGCAAACATATCTGCAAAGGATGCCGCACCGGATTTAAAACCATAGGTCGCGGAGTTGGCGATGTTGTTACCGATGACATCGAGGTTGGTGGCTGCGGCATTCAGGCCGCTAACCGCTTGTGAAAAAGCCATGATGACTCCTGATTAGTGTGAAGGCTTAGATTATCTGCCGTACTTCGTCGAGGGTGGTGGTTCCGTAAGTGCCCAGATCCAGGGTGTTACCGCTGCTGCTGCGAATCACCCCTTGCACCAGAGCGAACTGTAGTGGTTGCGCCACCAACTGTGTCGCACCGTTACTGGCGGTTATCGCCACGTTATACGAGCCGTTCGCCGCCGTCGTGCCATCGGTCAGGGTGCCATCCCAGGTAAAGGTGTGGACACCGGCCTTCAGCGCGCCAATCTCAATTGTGCGTACCACTTTGCCGTCTTTGTCGGTAATGGTGGCGGTGACTTTGTCAGCCGGCTGTTGCAACTCAACGCCAAACGGCGTGGTCGTGGTAGTGGCCCCCTCTTCGGTGCCTTTGCCCGCCAGAACGGTGGTGCCCGGGATCATCACACCATGGCCAATCAGCGTACTGGCCTGCAATGACTGATTGTTGTCGATCTGCCCGGAAATCGATCCGAGCGTGGTATTGAGCTTCTCAATACCGCTGACGGTGCTAATCTGCGCGAGCTGCGTGGTCAGCTCGTTGTTCTGCATAGGGTTGGTTGGATCCTGGTTCTTCAGTTGCGCCACCAGCAACGTCAGAAAACTGCTTTGCAGATCGGACGCGTTACTGCCCGTCAGTGAACTGCCGCTGCTGGAGCTTTTCACACCGGTGTTAGTCGGATCGTTAACGTTTACCGCAATAGACATGGCTGTCTCCTTTACTGGCCCAGTGTCAGCGTTTTAAGCATCATGCTTTTAACGGTGTTGAGGACTTCGACGTTAGCCTGATAGCTGCGGGAAGCCGACATGGTATTAACCATCTCACCGACGACATCAACGTTAGGCATCTTCACGTAGCCATTAGCATCGGCCAGCGGATTGCCTGGCTCGTAGACCAGTTTGTCCGGAGCCTGGCTCTCAATGACGTCAGAAACTTTCACACCGCCCGTTGCCGCGCCAGGCGCAGCATCTACCTGGAAGACCACCTGCTTCGCGCGATACGGTTGACCATCCGGCCCCGTAACGCTGTCGGCGTTGGCCAGGTTACTGGCGGCCACGTTCAGACGCTTGGACTGCGCCGTTAATGCCGAACCGGCAATATCAAAAATATTCAGCAGCGCCACGGATTAGTTCCCTCCCTGTAGCACGTTCATCATGCCTTTAATCTGTCCGCTCAAGGCAGTCAGGCTCATTTGGTACTTCAGGCTGTTATCTGCAAACTGCGTGCGCTCCCGGTCCATGTCGACGGTGTTGCCATCGAGCGAAGGCTGGTCGGGAATGCGGTAGAGCAGATCCGTAGACGGGGCCGTGATGGCCTGGGCAGGAATATGCTGGGCGGAGGTTAATGCCAGCGACACGCCGCTGGTTTCTTGCCGTCCACGCACCATGACTTTTTTTAACTCACTGGCAAAATCCATATCGCGCGCCTGATACCCCGGCGTATCGGCGTTAGCAATGTTGGCGGCTAACACCTCTTGCCGTTGGGCGCGCAGATTCAGCGCTTCCTGTTGAAAACGTAAAGCGGCATCGAGCTTATCGAGCATATCTCCCCCGCAAATGACAAAATTCAGCCGACAGCTTAAATCCCATTACGCGCGCGTTATCGCCGGAATAAACGCAAAATGGGTCGCTATTTGTTGCGTTGATGGTTGCGTCACACGGGTAGAATCCTGTCATTGCGAAAACGGTGGGAGGTGACAATGCAAACGTTAAAACGTGGATTAGCCATGCTGGCGCTGCTGTTCAGTCCCCTGACGCTGGCCCAGGATTTGAATGCACAACTGAACGACTGGTTCGTCCAGCGTCTGGCTGGATTCAGTGACGATGTGGTCGTTACCGTCCGGACGCCGCCCAATTTGCTGCCGCATTGTGAAACGCCGACGTTCAGCATGAGCGGGGCAAAACTGTGGGGAAACGTGAATGTGCTGGCACGTTGCGCCAATGAAAAACGTTACCTGCAGGTCAACGTGCAGGCGACGGGAAACTATGTGGTTGCCGCCGCCCCCGTTTCCCGTGGTGGAACGCTTGGCCCGGCCAGCGTTACGCTAAAACGTGGACGGCTTGACCAGCTCCCTCCCCGCACCGTGCTGGATATCAGCCAGGTCCAGGACGCGGTGAGCCTGCGCGATCTGGCGCCAGGGCAAGCCATCCAGCTCAGTATGCTGCGTCAGGCGTGGCGAATTAAGGCCGGACAGCGCGTACAGGTGGTTGCCAACGGCGATGGATTTAGCGTCAATGCGGAAGGTAAAGCCCTGAACAATGCGGCGGTAGCGCAGAACGCACGAGTGAGAATGTTATCGGGTCAGATTGTCAGCGGTATTGTCGATCCTGATGGGAATATTCTTATTAACCTATAATGAGTTAAAGATTTTATCGCGGCTGCCGATAGTGATTACACATCAGATGATAGCTGACCGCTACAGCATAACCCCTCGATGAGGATGATAAAAATGAGCATTGACCGTACCTCACCTTTGAAACCCGTTAGCACCGTCCAGGCGCGAGAAACCACGGATGCGCCGGTACTCAAAGCGCGTCAGGAAAAAACCTCGACGGCAACCAGTACCAGCGTGACGTTAAGCGATGCTCAGGCAAAACTGATGCAGCCTGGCGCGGGCGATATCAACATGGAACGCGTTGAGGCACTCAAAACCGCTATTCGTAACGGCGAGCTGAAGATGGACACGGGGAAAATTGCCGACTCGCTGATCCGCGAGACGCAGAGCTACCTCCAGAGTGAGTAACTGACCGTATGACTCGCTTGTCAGAAATACTCGATCAAATGACGGCTGTGCTGAATGACCTGAAAACGGTAATGGACGCCGAACAGCAACAACTCTCCGTGGGCCATATCAACGGTAGCCAGTTGCAGCGTATTACAGAAGAAAAAAGTTCTCTGCTGGCGACCCTGGACTATCTGGAACAACAGCGACGACTGGAACAAGATCCACAGCGTAGTGCGAACGATGATGTTGCCGAGCGCTGGAAAGCGATTACTGATAAAACGCAGCACTTACGTGATCTGAATCAGCATAACGGCTGGCTGCTGGAAGATCAGATTCAGCGCAATCAACAAGCGCTTGAGGTATTGAAGCCGTATCAGGAACCGTCGCTGTACGGTGCGAACGGTCAACCCTCTTCTGCCTCTCGTGGCGGGAAAAAATTCTCTATTTGATGATTTCCGGATGGCTTTATTTCGCCATCCGGAATGGTTCGATTACCCCGTCCGGCGCGCAAACTCTTTCACTTTAAAACCCATCACCGCCAGCGTGGCAAAGTAGGCTGCAATACCGGTAATCACCACCGCCATCAGACGAAGCAAACGCCACGGCATCGTCCCCTGCGACCACTCCGGCATGATATACAACATGCCAACCAGCGCGGCTGCCATCACCAGCACGGCGATAATCAGGCGGATCAAAAAGCGCATCCAACCGGGTTGTGGCGTGAAAATTTTCTGCTTGCGCAGTTGCCAGTACAACAGCCCCGCGTTCAGACAGGCGGCAAGACCAATCGACAGCGACAGCCCGGCGTGCTTCAGCGGGCCAATGAACGCAAGGTTCATTAATTGGGTCATGATAAGCGTGACAATGGCGATCTTAACCGGCGTTTTGATGTCCTGACGCGAATAGAAGCCCGGTGCCAGCACTTTCACCACTATCAGCCCCATCAATCCCACGGAATAAGCAATCAGTGCCCGCTGCGTCATCATCGCGTCAAAGGCGGTGAATTTGCCGTACTGAAACAATGAGGTAATCAATGGCCCTGACAGAATCCCAATTGCCACCGCGCTGGGCAGCGCCAACAGGAAGCAGAGACGCAGACCCCAGTCCATCAGGCGGTTGTATTCATCATGGTTGCCGCTGGCGAAGCTTTTCGATAACGAAGGCAGCAGGATGGTTCCCAGCGCTACCCCCAGTACACCCGAGGGGAATTCCATTAAGCGGTCCGCATAGTACATCCACGAAACCGAGCCGGACGCGAGAAAGGAGGCAAAAATAGTGTTGATGATCAGTGAGATCTGGCTGACAGAGACGCCGAGGATCGCCGGCCCCATCTGCTTCACGACGCGCATCGCCCCCGCATCACGGAAGTTAATCCGTGGCAGCACCAGCATGCCGATTTTTTTCAAATGCGGAAGCTGATAAACCAGTTGCAACACGCCGCCGACGGTGACTGCCCATGCCAGCGCCAGTACTGGCGGATTAAAATACGGCGCGGCAAACAGCGCGAAACCAATCATGCTGATGTTTAAAAACGTGGGAGCAAACGCCGGAATTGAGAAGCGGTTCCAGGTATTGAGGATCGCCCCAACCAGTGACGCCAGCGAAATCAGTAGGATGTACGGAAAGGTGATTTGCAGCAGTTTGGTGGTCAGCGCAAACTTATCGGCAGTATCGGCAAAACCCGGTGCCGTCACCATGATCACCCACGGTGCCGCCAGCATCCCGGCGATGGTGACCACGGCAAGCGCCAGCGTCAGCAATCCAGAAACATAAGAGACAAACACGCGGGTGGCATCTTCGCCCTGTTTGCTTTTGTATTCAGCCAGAATAGGGACAAAGGCCTGAGAGAAGGCCCCTTCCGCAAATATGCGGCGTAGCAGGTTGGGTAATTTGAATGCCACAAAAAAGGCATCGGTTGCCATCCCGGCACCAAAGATTCTGGCGACAATCGCGTCACGTGCAAAACCCAGCACACGTGAAAACATCGTCATTGAGCTGACGGCGGCCAGCGATTTCAATAGGTTCATTGCTTTTTTATTCCAGACCCTACGGCAAAACGCCTGCAGTGCAGGCGTTGGAAGAGGCGCTTAGTCTACCTGGATTACGGTGAATTACTACCGCCAGATGTTACAGGGGGTTATTCGCTCATCGCCTCGCGCCAGAGCTTTTCCACCACGCGCTGGGCCAGGATCGCCTGCTCACCGGCGGTTTCCGGAACCGTCTGATTTTGTATACATTCCACAAAATGGCGCGCGCAGCCGGCGAATCCGCGCTGTTCAAGCGTGGTTTGCCAGCCGGGAACCGGTTTGTGCACCACGCCCTGCCCGCGCTCTTCACGCCATTCGCGCATATCCGTCACGTCAATCAGTCCGCCATCGGTCACCAGCTGCACGCTCTCGCGCTGACTTCCCGCCCGGCGATGCATACTGGTCGTGATTTGCAACTGACCGGTAGCGAAATGATGCTCTGCGTACAGCATCTCGCCCGCGTCATTGGTGAGTAGCGTCCCGCTGCTGATCTGCGCGTTACCGCCCGCCAGCCACAACGCGGTGTCAACGACATGCAGATAGTCATCCAGCAGCGTGAACCGCAGATCGTGGGGCCCCACGCTGTCGGTACGGTGTTTATCCATCCGCAGAGAGGCTGCGGCCCCCATTCCAGCCTTTAGCTCACGGTACAACGGCGCAAAGCGGCGGTTAAATCCCACCATCAACATTAACTTTTTCTTCGCCGCCAACGCCACCAGCCGCTCGGCATCAGCCAAATTTTCCGCCAGTGGCTTATCAACGCAGACATGTACGCCCGCATTGAGCAATTCACTGACGACGGCATAGTGGGTCGCCGTGCTGGAGTGGACAAACACCGCGTCGCAGCCAGCAGCAAGGTCGGCCAGCGACCCGGCATACGGGATGCGCCAGGCGGCGCAGATTTTCTCCGCTTTCTCACGTGATGGCGACCAGGCGGCCTGTAATGTCCAGTCACTGGCGTTGCCAAGTACGGGTAGCCAGGCTTTCTGGGCGATCCCCCCCAGACCGACCACCCCGATACGTAATGTAGTCACGTTACTCTCCCGGATGTTCCAGCAGCGACTCGAGCCGTTGTTTCAGCGCGGCGACTTCGCTTTCCAGCGCCTCGACGCGGGCCTGTAAATCTCCCGTCGCCACCTGTGACTCATCGACCGGCGCAACCTGCTCATGCACGTCGCCGCAGAACAGATGCATATAGCGACTTTCACGCTTACCCGGTTCCCGTGCCAGACGAACGACGTAAGGACCATCCTCCCGCGTTGCCAAATGCTCCAGCGTCGTCTCCACCTCCGCCATGTCGCTAAATTCATACATCCGCGATGCGCGACTGCGCAACTCGCCAGGGGTCTGCGCACCGCGCAGCAACAGCGTCGTGACCAGCGCCACTTCCGCCGGACTCAGTTTCAGATTGCCAAATTCCGAGTTACAAAAGCGCTGCTCGTATTTGGTAACGCGACTACCAAAACCGCTGACCGTGCGCAGGAAATGGCGTTTCACCAGATTGTCGAGCTGCTCCTGTACCTCGCGCTCCGCCATATTCATCACCGGTTCGCGGTTAGTTTTCTGATTGCAGGCGGTGACCACGCCATTAACGGAGAGCGGATATTGCTCCGGCGTCGTGACCTGTTTTTCAAGCAGACAGCCAATCACGCGAGCCTCAGCGGCAGTTAATTCATATTTCATAAGGTATCCTCACCGACCTGCGGTCCATTCTGATGTCGTTAACGCCGTCAGCACGTGATCGCGCCATTGCCCGTCAATCAACAGATAATCTTTCGCGTAGCCTTCTTTTTCAAAGCCGAGTCGCGCCAGTAAATCGCCGCTGCGTTTATTGTGCGGCATGTAGTTCGCCATAATGCGGTGAATATGTTGCGTGCGCTGCATATAACGGATAGCGGCGGTCAGCGCTTCAAACATTAGCCCCTGTCCCTGCCATTTCTGTGCAATGGAATAGCCCAGGTAGCAGGCATGGAAAGATCCACGCACCACGTTAGAAAAGTTTGCCACCCCGATGATCTCTTTTTCATCAGGATCCAACAGCGCAAAGTAATACGCAGAACCTTGCTTGTGAAATTCGGCAATCATGCCGAGCCGTGCCTGCCAGCCGGACGGATAACAATGGCTTTCATCACGAATCGGTTCCCAGGGTTTTAAGAAATGACGATTTTCCGCGTAATAATCTGCCAGACGCCAGGCATCACGCTCATGCACTAAACGCACGACCAGGCGGTCGGTGGTTAAGCGCACTTTTGGCACGTTACTGCGATAGCCAAACATAGATATTCCTGCTCCTTCCCGAATCGCCGTTACACCCTGATTGACTTACTATACCTGTGCAAAACCGCCCTGTGAAAAGTGCAATTTGCCATTTTTTGAATTATTCCTCCATTTTGATGAAAACTCTCTATCAAGATGGACTTTTGATAAAAAAATATTGTCCCGGCAAGGGTGGGCAAAAAGGCAGCGAAGCCCCAGAATAGGAGATACTTCGCTTTATATACTCGAAATGTGACGAGTATTTTCCCGGGAGGGGAAATGTCGCGTGTCTCGCAGGCCAGGAACCTGGGTAAAACTTTCCTGCTCATCGATAATATGCTGGTCGTGTTGGGCTTCTTCGTTGTGTTCCCGCTGATCTCAATTCGTTTCGTCGATCAAATGGGCTGGGCTGCCGTTATGGTCGGCATTGCGCTGGGCCTGCGCCAGTTCATACAGCAGGGACTGGGGATTTTTGGCGGTGCAATCGCCGACCGCTTTGGCGCGAAACCGATGATCGTCACCGGCATGCTGATGCGCGCCGCCGGGTTTGCCACCATGGGAATTGCCCATGAGCCCTGGCTTTTGTGGTTCTCCTGTTTCCTCTCCGGTCTCGGCGGTACGTTGTTCGATCCGCCGCGCTCGGCATTAGTTGTGAAACTGATTCGCCCGCATCAACGGGGTCGGTTCTTCTCAATATTGATGATGCAGGACAGCGCGGGCGCTGTTATCGGCGCGCTGTTAGGCAGTTGGCTGTTGCAGTATGACTTCCGTCTGGTTTGCGCCACCGGAGCAATATTGTTCGTGCTTTGCGCCACCTTTAACGCCTGGCTGCTGCCTGCGTGGAAGCTCTCTACCGTTCGCATTCCGGTACGGGAAGGGATGGGTCGGGTGCTCAGTGATAAACGCTTTGTCACCTATGTACTGACGCTGGCGGGTTATTACATGCTGGCGGTACAGGTGATGCTGATGCTGCCGATTATGGTCAACGACATCGCCGGTTCGCCTTCAGCCGTGAAATGGATGTATGCCATTGAGGCCTGCCTCTCGCTGACACTGCTGTACCCTATTGCGCGCTGGAGCGAAAAACGGTTTCGTCTTGAGCATCGTCTGATGGCCGGTCTGCTGCTGATGTCACTGAGTATGTTACCTGTCGGACTGGTGAGTGACTTACAGCAGTTGTTCACGCTGATTTGCACCTTCTATATTGGTTCGATCATTGCCGAACCTGCCCGTGAAACGCTCAGCGCCTCGCTGTCAGATGCCCGGGCGCGCGGCAGCTATATGGGCTTTAGCCGCCTGGGATTAGCCATAGGTGGTGCTATCGGGTATATCGGCGGCGGCTGGCTGTTTGATATGGGGAAACTGCTCCAGCAACCGGAGTTGCCGTGGATGATGCTGGGGATTATTGGCGTCATCACCTTCCTGGCGCTGGGCTGGCAATTCAGTCACAAGCGCACGCCGCGCGGCATGCTGGAACCCGGCGCCTGATTTGATACCTGCGCGTGTCTCCTCCATACTGAAAGGGAACTGACAGTCAAATGGAGGAGAAACGTGAAGCTTTATATTTACGATCACTGCCCTTTCTGCATCAAAGCCCGCATGATTTTTGGCCTCAAAAATATCCCTGTCGAACTGAATGTCCTGGCCAACGACGATGACGAAACCCCAACCCGAATGATTGGCCAGAAAATGGTGCCTATTCTGCAAAAAGACGACAGCCGCTATCTGCCGGAAAGCATGGACATCGTCCATTACGTCGACAAGCTGGATGGCAAACCGCTGCTCACCGGTAAGAAAAACCCGGCCATTGACGAGTGGCTGCGCAAAGTGAACCGCTACGCCAACCACCTGCTGCTACCCCGCTTCGCAAAATCTGCGTTTGATGAATTTTCCTCGCCTTCAGCGCGCAAATACTTTACTGAAAAGAAAGAGGCGATGATCGGCAGTTTTGCCGATCATCTGGCCCATTCCGCTGGCCTGACCAAAAAAATCAGTGATGATTTGCGCGCACTGGACAAGCTCATCGTGCAGCCAAATGGCGTGAACGGTGAACTTTCCGAAGATGACATCCAGTTATTTCCTCTGCTGCGTAACCTGACGCTGGTGGCCGGTATTAACTGGCCGACACGCGTCGCAGACTATCGCGATAATATGGCGAAACAGACGCAGATCAATCTGTTATCATCCATGGCAATTTAACGTTCGCCGGCGGTGGCTGGGTTATCCAGGCCACCGCTATTTTCAGTTTTTTCTACTGGCGGAGTGCGCGCTGGTGACACATGCTGCGTTATGTCAGGATTATGATGATCGCATCATGTAGAGGAACCCCATGAAGAGAATTTTTTTTGCTGCCGCATTGATAGTTGGCGGCCTGTTGACCGGCTGTAATCAACTCACACAGTACACCGTAAGTGAACAAGAAATTAATCAGGCGCTCGAAAAGCGTAACAACTTTGCCAAAGATATCGGACTTCCGGGCGTTGCCGATGCACATATCGTACTGAACAACCTCGCCAGCCAGATCGGGCGTGAAGAGCCAAACAAAGTGACGCTGACCGGCGATGCAAACCTGGATATGAATTCACTATTTGGTAGCCAGAAAGCAACCATCAAGCTGAAACTGAAAGCGCTGCCAGTCTTTAATAAAGAAAAAGGCGCCATCCTCCTGCAGGAAATGGAAGTGGTGGATGCCACCGTGACGCCGGAAAAAATGCAGTCGGTGCTGCAAACTCTGATGCCCTATCTGAACCAGTCGCTACGCAATTACTTTAACCAGCAACCGGCCTATGTCCTGCGCGAAGACAGCAGCAAGGGCGAAGCGCTGGCGAAGAAATATGCGAAAGGAATTGAAGTGAAACCGGGCGAAATTATCATTCCGTTCACGGATTAACCGACAAAGGCGCTGCGGCGCCTTTTTTTACGTGCAAACGAAAACGTTTCCGCATATCCTTTGTTTCCGGCAAAAATGACATCCCCCAGCCGGAGCATATTGATGACTGCACCCTCCCAGGTTTTAAAGATTCGCCGCCCAGACGACTGGCACCTTCACCTTCGCGATGGCGAAATGTTGAAAACGGTCGTGCCGTACACCAGCGACATTTATGCACGTGCGATAGTGATGCCCAACCTGGCACCACCGATCACCACGGTGGATGCGGCAATCGCCTACCGTCAGCGCATACTCGATGCGGTCCCTGCCGGACACACCTTCACCCCGCTGATGACCTGTTATTTAACGGACACGCTCGACCCCACTGAACTGGAGCGCGGTTTTCGCGAAGGCGTTTTCACCGCGGCAAAACTCTATCCGGCCAATGCCACCACCAACTCCAGCCATGGTGTCACCTCCATTGATGCAATCATGCCGGTACTTGAGCGCATGGAAAAACTGGGTATGCCGCTGCTGGTACATGGCGAAGTCACCCACGCCGATATCGACATTTTTGACCGCGAAGCGCGCTTTATTGAGACGGTGATGGAGCCCCTGCGCCAGCGCCTGCCCGCACTGAAAGTCGTCTTTGAGCACATCACCACCAAAGATGCGGCGGAGTATGTCCGTGATGGTAACGAGTTACTGGCCGCGACGATCACGCCACAGCACCTGATGTTTAACCGTAACCACATGCTGGTGGGTGGGATCCGCCCACACCTTTACTGCCTGCCGATCCTGAAACGCAATGTACACCAACAGGCACTGCGGGAACTGGTTGCCAGCGGCTTTGAACGCGCCTTCCTCGGTACCGACTCCGCCCCACACGCCCGTCATCGCAAAGAATCGAGCTGTGGCTGCGCCGGATGCTTTAACGCCCCGACGGCGCTGGCGAGTTATGCGAGCGTGTTTGAAGAGATGAATGCCCTGACGCACTTTGAAGCCTTCTGTTCACTGAACGGTCCGCGATTCTACGGTCTGCCGGTGAATGAAACCTTCATTGAGCTGGTACGTGAGGAGCAGCAGGTTCCGGAGAGCATCACGCTGACCGACGATACGCTGGTGCCGTTCCTCGGGGGCGAAACGGTACGCTGGTCAATCAAAAAGTAAAAAAAACAGCGCCGCCTGTTGTAACCTGGTCAAGTTAACTGTATATATAACCAGTATATTCAACAGGGGGCCATTATGCGTATTGAAGTCACTATTGCTAAAACTTCACCTTTGCCTGCCGGTGCCATTGACGCCCTGGCTGGTGAACTCTCCCGCCGTATTACTCACCACTTTCCCGACAATGACGGTAACGTGACCGTTCGTTACGCTGCGGCGAATAATTTGTCCGTGATTGGCGCAACGAAAGAGGATAAAGAACGGATCAGCGAAATTCTCCAGGAAACCTGGGAGAGCGCCGACGACTGGTTCATTAAAGAATAAAAATGCTATGCCGTAGTCTTTTTTGCCGGGTCGCCCCGGCTTTTTTTATCCTGTCATTTTTATCCTGCTATCCTTCAGACAACCTCTTTACTGGCTCCATTTAAAAAACCACGCCGTCCTGACAATTGATTATATTTTCACCTGTCACGCAAAAATATTGCACAACATACTTAAAAAGAGTGAACAAGATGGTGATTAATTACTCACAAATTCTTAATTTGCAGAAATTTATGCTCCTCCCTCTTTAAAATCTCAGTGAATACCCTTATTTATTGATATACTGAAGTTGCTTCAGATAAAAACGCATTGAACCTCGAAAACCGTTGTCTTGTAACACGAATTAGGGGGCATGATGGAAAAGAATAATGAAGTCATTCAGACTCATCCGCTTGTGGGATGGGACATCAGCACCGTAGATAGCTATGACGCGCTGATGCTGCGTTTGCACTACCAGACTCCGAATCGCCCTGAACCAGATGGTACGGAAGTGGGTCAAACGCTCTGGTTAACCACCGATGTTGCCAGACAATTTATTTCGATATTAGAAGCCGGCATTGCCAAAATCGAATCCGGCGATTACCAGGTCAATGAGTACCGTCGGCATTAACGAGACGGACATTCTCACTTAAAAAGGCACCTTCGTGGTGCCTTTGCTATTTTGGGTTGTATTACGCAGTTCACTTATTTACTCTGCATCAAACGCGACAGCAGAGAGAAACCGATGAAATACGACTTAATCATTATAGGCAGCGGATCCGTTGGAGCAGCCGCCGGTTATTATGCCACTCGCGCCGGGTTAAACGTTCTGATGACCGACGCACATATGCCCCCGCATCAGCAGGGCAGCCATCACGGTGATACGCGACTGATTCGCCACGCGTATGGCGAAGGTGAAAAATATGTACCACTGGTACTGCGCGCGCAGGCGCTGTGGGAGGAACTCTCTCCCCATAATGAAGAACCGATATTTGTCCGTTCCGGCGTCATTAATCTTGGCCCAGCCGATTCGCCATTCCTGATGAACGTCGCGCACAGCGCCAAACAGTGGCAATTAAACGTTGAGCAACTGGATGCTGACGCCATTATGGCGCGCTGGCCTGAAATTCGCGTCCCCGCCGACTACATCGGTCTGTTCGAAGCCGATTCCGGTTTTTTACGCAGTGAACTGGCGATAAAAACCTGGATCCGTCTCGCAGAAGAGGCCGGATGCGCACAACTCTTCAACTGTCCGGTGACGGCTATTCGTCATGATGATGACGGCGGTGTCACCGTTGAAACGGCTGACGGTGAGTACAGCGCGAAGAAAGCGCTGGTAAGCGCCGGAACCTGGGTTCAGTCCTTGATCCCCGATCTGCCAATTCAGCCAGTACGAAAAGTGTTTGCCTGGTATCAGGCTGATGGGCGCTATAGCATCAAGAACAAATTCCCGGCCTTCACCGGCGAACTGCCCAATGGCGATCAATACTACGGTTTCCCGGCGGAGAACGACGAGTTGAAGATCGGTAAGCACAACGGCGGACAACTTATCCATTCAGAAGCTGAACGCAAACCGTTTGCCAGCATCGCCAGCGATGGATCCGAAGCGTTCCCGTTCCTGCGCAATGTTCTTCCGGGGGTCGGTTGCTGTCTGCACGGCGCGGCCTGCACCTATGACAACTCGCCGGATGAAGACTTTATCATCGACACGCTGCCAGGACATGACAATACGCTGATCGTGACCGGGTTAAGTGGTCACGGTTTTAAATTTGCCTCAGTATTGGGTGAAATTGCCGCTGATTTTGCCCAGGAAAAACCATCGGCTTTTGACCTGACGCCATTCAGGCTCTCCCGATTTACGGCATAATCGTTGTATGGCCTCGTAATGAGGCCTTTTTTATGGTGATTAAAATATGCGTCGTCTGTTTCTTTATCTGGTCAACAATATTCGCGAGCATTTTATGCTCTACGTTATTTTATGGTCGCTGCTGGCGATTCTTGATGTTATTTACATCATGTTTTATTGATGTCTGCTTCATTGACAAACATTGACAAAAACTGAAACTTCACTAAATTTTATTTAGATTTTTTGAACAATTTTCCTGTGCTTAATTCCCCCTCCAGCCGTCTCCAGTATGTCTTTTTTGCCGAATAGATTGAACAAAAATTCAAAGTTATTGCAAAACTGTTGAACAAACTTTAAATATCCCTTTCATTGTTATTTTTTAGTTGCATTTATGTCTCTTACACGCCATTTTCATTCAATCCTGAGCTATGAAATGGAATTTTTATGCAATTTTTAAACACTCATCAGCGGTATGGTTTTATTTCCGCCCTGCTCCACTGGCTGACCGCGTTGGTGGTCTACGGTATGTTTGCGCTTGGTCTTTGGATGGTGACGCTGAGCTATTACGATGGCTGGTATCATCAGGGGCCGGAGCTGCATAAAAGCATCGGGATCCTGCTGATGATGGGTCTGGTTGTACGAGTGATCTGGCGTCTGCTCTCTCCGCCGCCAAAGCCACTGAAAAGCTATTCGCCCCTGACCCGAGCGGGGGCGACGCTGGGACACCTCGCGTTATACCTGCTGTTGTTTAGTATCGTCATCAGCGGTTACCTGATCTCAACTGCGGACGGTAAACCGATCAGCGTTTTCGGCTGGTTTGACGTCCCGGCGACCTTTGCGGATGCCGCTGTTCAGGCCGATCTCGCCGGAAGCGTGCACCTGTGGCTGGCATGGACCGTCGTTATTCTTTCTGTTCTGCATGGCCTGATGGCCTTTAAACACCATTTTATCGATAAAGACGACACCCTCAATCGCATGTTGGGTAAGTCGTCATCTGACTATGGAGCTCAAAAATGAAAAAAAGCCTGCTGGGTTTAACCCTCGCCTCTCTGCTGTTTGCTACCGGCTCCGCCGTAGCAGCGGATTATAAAATCGACAAAGAGGGACAACATGCCTTTGTTAATTTCCGCATTCAGCACCTGGGGTATAGCTGGTTATACGGAACATTTAAAGACTTCGACGGAACCTTTACCTTTGATGAGAAGGATCCTGCGGCAGATAAAGTGAACGTGACCATCAACACCAACAGCGTGGATACCAACCATGCCGAGCGTGATAAGCACCTGCGCAGCGCTGATTTCCTGAATGTGGCAAAATTCCCGCAGGCAACCTTTACCTCCACCAGCGTGAAGAAAGACGGCGACGAACTGGACATCACCGGGAACCTGACGCTTAACGGTGTGACAAAGCCGGTAACACTCGAAGCAAAAATGATCGGTCAGGGAGACGATCCGTGGGGCGGCAAACGTGCGGGTTTTGAAGCTGAAGGTAAAATTAAGCTGAAGGACTTCAACATCACTACCGATCTGGGTCCCGCTTCGCAGGAAGTGGATTTGATCATCTCAGTTGAAGGCGTGCAGCAGAAGTAAAAAAGACCTGATGCCCGATAGCGTTTGCCATCGGGCCTGATATTGCTGGCCGGATGCAGGGTTCTCCCCCCTCCGGCAACACAATTACTCGGTAGGATCCGGAATACCCAGTTTCGTATTCAGCCGTCCTCGCGACTTATTAAAAATCTTATTGCCGTTCTCGCGTCCCGCGCGAAGGCGACGCTGCTCGTCTTCCGGTAACGCGCTCTCTTTGCAGCAGATCTCGCTGCAGCAGCCGTTGTACTTCTGCGCACAAGCCGGACACTGAATAAACAACAGATGGCAACCGTCATTCTTACAGTTAGTGTGGCTGTCGCACGGCGCACCGCACTGATGGCAATGGGCAATCACCTCATCTGAAATGCGCTCACCCATGCGCTCATCAAACACAAAGTTTTTGCCAATAAAACGCACCGGTAGCCCCTGTTCACGGGCCTTGCGGGCATATTCAATGATACCGCCTTCAATGTGCCACACTTTACTGAAGCCGTTGTGCTTCATCCAGGCGCTGGCTTTTTCGCAGCGAATGCCGCCGGTGCAGTACATCACAATTTTTTTATCTTTGTGTTCCTGCATCATCTCGACCGCTTTTGGCAACTGTTCACGGAAGGTGTCAGCCGGAATTTCCAGCGCATTCTCAAAATGGCCCACTTCATATTCGTAGTGGTTACGCATATCGATGAACAGTGCATCCGGGTCGTCGAGCATCGCGTTCACTTCGGCGGCCTTGAGATAATCGCCGACATCGCTGGCGTCAAAGCTCGGATCCTCAATACCATCCGCCACAATCCGCTCACGTACTTTCATTCGCAGTACCCAGAAGGATTTCCCGTCATCTTCCAGGGCAATGTTCAGGCGCACGCCGTCAAGTGCCGGATCAAAGGCATACAACTGCTGACGAAACGCAGTAACCTGACTTTGCGGTACGCTGATTTGGGCGTTAATGCCTTCATGTGCCAGATAGATTCGACCAAAAACATTCAGCGCTGTTAACTTTTGATACAACGCATCGCGTGTGGCCTGCGGGTCTGCGATGGTAAAATATTTGTAGAACGAAATGGTGGTGCGCGGCTCAGTTTCAGCCAACATCCGGGCTCTGAGGGCATCATTGGAAATGCGGTTATGTAACACTGGCATGGTGTACGAGTCCTGCAAAATAGTGAAAATCAGAATCGGCGGCATCATATAGCAATCAGTGCCAATTTACATCCATACATTTTGCGCTACATTTCCTTCTTCAAACTAAAAACTCAACAACATTTGCTGCATTTATCGCCATCCTGAAGCCACAAATTTTTTCTGAAAGCGAAAAAATGCAACAATACAGATAATTGCCCGTTTTAAGGTACACAACAGGAAAGACATGACGAATTTACCTAAGTTCTCCGCAGCATTACTGCATCCACGGTATTGGTTAACCTGGCTCGGTATTGGCTCACTTTGGTTGGTCGTGCAGTTGCCCTACCCGATTCTCTATCGTCTTGGCCATACACTCGGCCACCTGGCGTTTCGTCTGATGAAGCGCCGGACGAAAATTGCATATCGTAATCTCGAACTCTGTTTTCCCGAGATGAGTGAGCGCGAGCGCCATGCGATGGTGGTTAAAAACTTTGAATCCGTCGGTATGGGCCTGCTGGAAACCGGAATGGCCTGGTTCTGGTCCGATCGTCGCATCGCCCGCTGGACCGAAGTGATCGGTATGGAGCATATTCGTGACGTTCAAAGCCAACAGCGTGGCATTTTGTTGGTGGGACTGCACTTTTTGACCCTGGAACTGGGCGCGCGCCAGTTCGGTTTGCAGGAACCCGGCATCGGCGTTTATCGACCTAATGATAATCCCCTGATCGACTGGCTCCAGACCTGGGGTCGTATGCGCTCCAACAAATCTATGCTCGATCGCAAAGACCTGAAAGGAATGATCAGGTCACTGAAAAAAGGCGAAGTGGTATGGTATGCGCCGGACCACGACTATGGCCCGCGCGCCAGCGTCTTCGTCCCGCTTTTTGCCGTCGAGCAGGCCGCCACCACCTCCGGCACCTGGATGCTCGCACGGATGTCAAATGCCTGCCTGGTGCCGTTTGTGCCGCGTCGCAAGCCTGATGGCAAAGGCTACCAGTTGATTATGTTACCGCCAGAGTGCTCACCGCCGCTGGACGACGCAGAGACCACCGCCGCCTGGATGAACAAGATTGTCGAAAAGTGCATCATGATGGCACCGGAGCAGTACATGTGGCTGCACCGTCGCTTCAAAACGCGCCCTGCTGGCGTGCCTTCCCGCTATTAAATCCTGAAAAGCAGCCCTTTCGGGCTGCTTTTTCACCGCTTTTAGCGATAAAAGCTCCCCACATTGCGACCCTCCGCCGACAGGCGCATAATGAATATGCTTAATTTATATTCGTTTTTTTTGCCCGATCGCGCCAACAGCGCATCACACGCGGATCGTTATGTCACCCTCTGATACCCCCATCAACTGGAAACGTAATCTCACCGTCGCCTGGCTCGGCTGTTTCTTAACCGGCGCCGCATTCAGCCTGGTGATGCCGTTTTTACCGTTATACGTCGAACAACTCGGCGTAACGGGCCACAGTGCGCTCAATATGTGGTCCGGGCTGGTTTTCAGTATTACGTTTCTTTTCTCTGCTATCGCCTCCCCCTTCTGGGGCGGACTCGCCGATCGTAAGGGCAGAAAGATCATGCTGCTGCGCTCTGCGCTGGGGATGGCGATTGTGATGCTGCTGATGGGGGTTGCACAGAACATCTGGCAATTTCTGCTACTGCGCGCGCTGCTTGGACTGCTGGGCGGATTCATTCCCAATGCCAACGCCCTGATCGCCACCCAGGTCCCGCGTAATAAAAGCGGTTGGGCGCTGGGGACGCTCTCGACTGGCGGCGTCAGCGGTGCGCTGCTCGGTCCACTGGCTGGAGGGTTGCTCGCCGACCAGTACGGCCTGCGCCCGGTTTTCTTCATCACCGCAACGGTCCTGCTGATCTGCTTTTTACTGACGCTGTTTTTTATTCGCGAAAACTTTAAGCCAATCAGCAAGAAAGAGATGCTGCGCGTCCGGGAAGTGGTCGCCACGCTTAAAAACCCTAAACTGGTCCTGAGTCTGTTTGTTACAACGCTGATTATCCAGGTAGCGACGGGTTCCATTGCCCCCATTCTGACGCTTTACGTGCGCGAACTGGCCGGTAACGTCAGCAATATTGCGTTTATCAGCGGGATGATCGCCTCCGTACCCGGCGTCGCGGCGTTACTCAGCGCGCCAAGGTTAGGCAAGCTGGGAGACCGCATCGGACCGGAAAAAATCCTCATCGTCGCGCTGATGCTTTCTGTTCTGCTGCTGATCCCGATGTCCTTTGTTCAGACTCCGTGGCAACTGGCAGTGCTGCGTTTCTTACTGGGAGCTGCCGACGGCGCGCTGCTGCCGGCGGTACAGACGCTGTTGGTCTATAACTCCACGAATCAAATTGCTGGACGCATCTTCAGTTATAACCAGTCGTTTCGCGATATCGGCAACGTGACTGGCCCATTAATGGGCGCAGCGATTTCCGCCAACTATGGCTTCCGCGCCGTCTTTCTCGTCACCGCCGGGGTGGTATTATTTAACGCCATTTACTCCTGGAACAGCCTACGCCGTCGCGCGCTCCCGCGAACCGTGGGATGATTTTTTAGCATTCATACTTGCATAACCGGAGAATCAGCTATTCTTTCCCTGAATACCTCATCAAATCAAAGGGAGACTCAGATGACCATGTATGCAACGCTGGAAGAAGCCATTGACTCAGCCCGTGAAGAATTTATGGCGGACCATCCTGAGCTTGAGCAGGACGAAGCCAATGTACAGCAGCTTAACGTGCAAAAGTATGTGCTACAGGATGGTGACATCATGTGGCAGGTCGAGTTTTTTGCCGACGAAGGGGAAGAAGGCGAATGCCTGCCGATGCTCAGCGGTGAGGCAGCTCAAAGCGTCTTCGACGGCGATTATGATGAGATAGAGATCCGCCAGGAATGGCTGGAAGAAAATACCCTGCATGAATGGGATGAAGGCGAATTTCAGCTTGAACCCCCGCTGGACACCGAAGAGGGGCAAACCGCAGCCGATGAGTGGGATGAGCGGTAATTACTCGTAAGGGCCATGATGCATATCGAGCGGCAACAGCAGTGTATCAAACACCAGTGAGAATGGCAGATCGAGGATAGTGACATAGCGCCATGCTGAGTCCCGAACGTCCCACTGCACGCCCGGATAGTACTGGTTCCCATGGCCCTGTCCGGGAATTGTCCGGCTGATAATGCTGCCGCAGCCGCTTAACAGCATTACCATGATGCCTACCGCTACGAGTCGCATGTGATACCTCTTCATTCATTTCCTTCAGTATAAAAAAATACCGGCACTGGCCGGTATTTTTCAGATGATTTCGCCGGATGGCGCTTACTGAGTTTTCAGCGTCTGCGGATTCAGGGTGATCCCCTGATAGTAATTCACCCACGACGAATACTTCTCTGGCGAATTCCAGACGCGATAGTGCAAACGCGCCATCGTCACCGGATCGCTCAACAATACCAGACGGCGGTCACGGTTCAGTTTTTCCGGCGTTTCGTTCAGCGCTTGTTCAACGTGGCGATCGCGGGCAATCTCCAGCACCTGGCTCGCCCGGTGACGCGCTGTCGCCATCGCTGTCGCCAGCGCGTTCAGCGACGGGTTAAACACCGCGTGCATAAAGCCATCGTCAAGCGCGCGTTTACGGTTCATCACCAGATACTTATCGGTATCCACCAACACCTGCGGCGGCGAATACTCTTCCGGGATCAGGAACAGCTTCCAGCGTTTGGTGCGCAAACCAACCGTTGAACGGCTGGAGATCACCGAAACAAACGGTGACAAAATGAGCGAGAAGACAATCGGCGCCAGCCAGAACAAGAAGCGCAGATCCAGCCACGCCATGCCAACCGCCCACACCAGCCCCAGCAGCAACTGCGAACCATGACGCATAAACGCTTCGCCCCACGGCGTGGAGTCATCGTCACGCTGCGGTGAATTCCAGACCACTTCCCAACCAAGGAAGGCGCTCACGACGAAGACGGTGTGGAACAGCATGCGCACTGGCGCCAACAATACGGAGAACAACACCTCCAGCAGCAGCGACAGCGTTACGCGAATAAATCCACCGTACTCTTTGGTACCTTTACACCAGATGAGCAGAATACTCAGCAGTTTCGGCAGGAACAGCAGCACCATCGTCGAGGCAAACAGCGCAATCGCCAGTTCAGGTCGCCACTGCGGCCAGACCGGGAACAGTTGCCGCGGTTGCAGGAAGTATTGCGGCTCAGTGAGCGCGTGTACCACTTGCAGCGCAGTTGACAGCGCGAGGAACATAAACCACAGCGGCGCAGAGAGGTAAGACATCACCCCGGTCAGGAACACGGCGCGGTGAACCGGGTGCATCCCTTTCACAAGGAACAGACGGAAGTTCATCAGGTTCCCATGACACCAGCGGCGGTCACGCTTCAGTTCGTCCAGCAGGTTCGGCGGCAGCTCTTCATAAGAGCCAGGCAGATCGTAAGCAATCCACACCCCCCACCCTGCACGACGCATCAGCGCCGCTTCCACGAAGTCGTGGGACAGGATAGAACCGGCGAAAGAGCCTTCGCCCGGCAGCGGCGCCAGCGCACAGTGTTCGATGAACGGCTTCACGCGGATGATGGCGTTGTGGCCCCAGTAGTGAGATTCCCCCAACTGCCAGAAGTGCAAACCCGCAGTAAACAAAGGTCCGTATACGCGCGTCGCAAACTGCTGGCAACGGGCATACAGGGTGTCCATGCCGGATGCCTTCGGCGATGACTGAATGATCCCGGCATTCGGGTTCGCTTCCATCAAACGCACCAGACCACTCAGGCACTCACCGGTCATCACGGAGTCAGCGTCCAGTACCACCATATAGCTGTACTGGCTGCCCCAGCGACGACAGAAGTCATCAATGTTGCCGCTTTTACGCTTCACGCGACGGCGACGACGGCGATAGAAAATCTGCCCTTCGCCCTGTACTTCAGCAATCAGTTCCATCCACGCCTTTTGCTCTGCGACGCAGATATCGGGGTTGTAGCTGTCACTGAGAATATAGACATCGAAATGCTCGCCGTTGCCGGTCGCTTTTACCGATTCCCAGGTGGCGCGCAGGCCCGCAAAAACGCGATCAACGTCTTCATTACAGATCGGCATAATCAGCGCGGTACGGTGCTGCGGATTCAGCGGTTCGTCACCGACCGTTGACGCCGAAATACTGTACTTATCACGTCCAATCAGCAATTGCAGGAAGCCCATCAGCGCGGTCCAGAACCCGGCTGAAACCCAGCAAAACAGCACCGCAAAGAGGATCAAAATGCCGGTTTGTAGCATATACGGTAGCAGTTGCATGAAGGAGACCCAGAGGTCCTGGCCAACCATATCCGCCGGATTGATCAGCGCCCAACCCTGATATGGCAGAATCGTCTTCATATACCAGGTCGCAACGACCGTCTGCGCCAACGTCAGCAACAGCAGCGTATAACGACGAATCGTGCCGACAGTACGCCACTTCTGCTCGCTTTCCTGCTCTTCTTTGGTCAGACGCGCCAGATAGCGCGGCGTAACGTCACGGCCACGCAAGCGGTCCCAGAAACGCCCAACCGGGTTGGTACGCCAGGGATCGGGAAACATCGAGGACCGTTTGGCTTTTGGCATCGCCTGAAGCTGGTCGCGCCCTTCGTCATCTTTGATCAACTGCCCTTCACCCAGCGAGTCTGGCCAGGCTTGTTGCAGACGAGCCTTAACAGAACCCTGCGGCGAATCGTCTTCTCGCGAGTAACGGCGATGCTCGGCATCCAGCGCTTCATGCACCGCGCGGATGTCAGTTTTCGGCAATGCCGCTTTCTCAATGTCCGAAAGCGGCAAAGCGTCAATGTACTCAGTTGTCTTATTCATTGGCAGGTAACTGGTAGCTCCAGGTTTCACTCAACGTCTGATCGGCATTGACCAATGCAGCACGCATTTCAGTGGTTTTCTTCGCATCTTTCACTTTCACGCGCATCGTCATACGCCAACCTTTAGTGACCGGGTTGTAACGCACCGTTGTTTCCACGATCTCGCCGTTGTCGCCGATGCTGGTTTGCGCGGTAACCGGGGTATCCTGCGGAAGTTTTTTCATGTCCGTGCCGGTGAAGTCCACCACGAAAGCGATCGTGCCGTCTGGCTGGCGAATGAGATTCGACTGTTTGACATCGCCAGTGGAACGACGCGTCTGCTGCACCCAGGCGTTATCCGGTGAATGAAGTTTGTCTTCATCGCGGCTAAACGTCAGGGTGTATTTGAAGTTCATCTCTTTGCCTGGTTCAGGCAGTTGATCCGGCGTCCAGTAAGCCACGATGTTATCGTTGGTTTCATCATTGGTAGGAATTTCAACCAGTTCAATCTTACCTTTACCCCACTCGCCTTTCGGCGTGATCCAGGCGCTTGGACGCAGATCGTAACGGTCCTCGAGATCTTCAAAACGAGAGAACTGACGGCCACGTTGCAGCAGGCCAAACCCTTGCGGGTTTTCCATCGCAAAACTGCTCACCGCGAGATGTTTCGGGTTATTCAGCGGACGCCAGATCCATTCGCCGTTGCCGGCATGAATCGACAAGCCGTTGGAGTCATGCAGTTCCGGACGGTAGTTGGTCGCAGGAGAAGGTTGGTTCGGCCCGTACAGGAACATACTGGTTAACGGTGCCACGCCGAGTTTGCCGACCTTATCGCGCAGATAGACTTTCGATTGCACGTCGACGACGGTGTCACGCCCAGGAATTATCACAAAACGATAGGCCCCGGTCGCACGCGGAGAGTCCAGCAACGCATAAATCGTCAGGCGTTTGTCAGTCGGTTTTGGACGTTCGATCCAGAACTCACGGAAGCGGGGAAATTCTTCACCTGAGGGCAACGCGGTATCGATGGCCAGACCACGCGCAGAGAGACCATAAACCTGACCTGCGCCCAGAACGCGGAAGTAACTCGCGCCAAGCATGCTGACAATTTCATCATTCTTATCTTTGCTGTTGATCGGGTACAACACTTTGAAACCCGCAAAGCCGAGATCTTTTACCGTGTCTTTATCATGCTGCACATCGCCGAAATTAAAGTAGTCCGGGCTGTATTTGATTCTTTTGACAGCCGTTGCCGTGACTTCATTGATTTTGACCGGCGTGTCGAAGTACATACCCTGGTGGTAGAACTCGAGCTTGAATGGGGTCTTAAGATTGCTCCAGTACGCTTTATCGCGATTAAACTGGATCTGCTGATAGTCCGCATATTTCATGTCGCGGAAAACGGAGGGCAAGTTACTTTTTGGCGCCTCATAGCCTTTACCGGCTAAAGATTGAGCTTGCTTTGCAACGTCATCGATGGAGAAGGCCCAGGCCGACGACGTGTACAGCGTTAACATGACTGCCGCACCCAACCAACGCATTTTCATCATTTGTGATTTATGTTTCATAATTAGTAAGCACTTCCCCCTTTGTGTGCTTATATCGATCCGATCTATTTTAATGGATAATCAGGCATTAGGACAACTGAATCCCTGCATTGTTCGGCACGCTGGCTCATGGTTCAGGCACCTCGCCGAACCCTTTTTCACTTTGCGTGCTTATCCTGGAGACAGGTCGTTGTTCTTCGTGTAGGGTTGCCACCGACTGTAACTATTAATCGCCTTAGGGATAAGACGATTAGTCTGAGAATCTGAGAATACGAAAACCGCTATGAATCCCGTACCCGCACAGCGTGAATATTTTCTTGACTCCATCCGCGCCTGGCTGATGTTGTTGGGTATTCCCTTCCATATTTCATTAATCTATTCCGGCCATAGCTGGCATGTGAACAGCGCTGAACCGTCATGGTGGCTGACGCTGTTTAACGATTTTATCCATGCATTCCGAATGCAGGTCTTTTTCGTTATTTCAGGTTATTTTTCGTACATGTTATTCCTGCGTTACCCACTGAAACGCTGGTGGAAAGTACGCGTCGAACGCGTAGGCATTCCGATGCTCACCGCTATTCCACTGCTGACGTTGCCGCAATTTATTATGCTGCAATATGTCAAGGGAAAAGCCGACAGCTGGCATACGCTTTCGCTGTATGAAAAATATAATACGCTGGTCTGGGAGTTAATTTCTCACCTCTGGTTTTTACTGGTGCTGGTGGTATTAACAACCGTCAGTTTGTGGGTATTTACCCGAATGCGGAAAAACCTGGAAAGAACGGATAAACAGCGGCTGGCCGCTGTGTCGATGGGCAAACTGACGCTGATCTTTTTCTCTCTGGGTATTGGCTACGCGGTGATACGACGGACATTGTTCATTGTTTACCCGTCGATCCTGAGTGACGGTTTGTTTAATTTCGTTGTGATGCAAACGCTCTTTTATGTGCCTTTCTTTGTACTGGGTGCGCTGGCCTTTATCTCACCCACGCTGAAGGCGCTTTTTACCACGCCTTCCCGGGGATGCACACTGGCGGCGGCTTTCGCTTTCATCGCCTATTTGTTGAATCAGCGCTACGGCAGTGGCGACGCCTGGATGTACGAAACGGAATATGTCATCACTATGGTGCTCGGACTGTGGATGGTCAATGTGGTGTTTTCCCTCGGGCACCGTTTACTCAATTTCCAGTCCGCCCGCGTCACCTATTTTGTCAATGCATCGCTGTTTATCTATCTGGTGCATCATCCGTTAACGTTGTTTTACGGAGCCTGGATTACGCCGCATATCACGTCGAATCTGGTGGGCTTTCTCTGCGGGCTGATCTTTGTCGTGGGTATCGCGCTGGTATTGTACGAAATTCATTTGCGCATTCCGCTGCTCAAATTCCTCTTCTCTGGCAAGCCGCCGGTCAGACAGGAACAAAGCAAAAAAGTGACTGGCTAATGCTTCCTGCTACATTAAAGCAGCCACTCGACAGGCAATAGTGTTGCCAGTCGTACCAGAACCCGCTTCCAGAATCCGGTGGCGGGTTCTTTTTTTAACACCTGCTCCGGATCCTGCTGCCGATCCACCCAGTTGATTCGCCCCCAGCGATCGAGCCGCAGTTGCCAGGCCGCATCGCGCTGGCTCTCGGTGAATCGTCGGTGAATCAGCGTCGCCAGCGTCTCGCTTTCAATCACAAACCCCATCTCAGTGTTCAACAGCGTGGAGCGCGGATCAAAATTGAGCGAGCCAATAAATACCTTGCGTCCATCAATGCTGAACGTCTTGGCGTGCAGGCTGGAGCCGGAATTACCGGTCAGGCCGCGGTCGTGAAGAATGACGTCGTGTTCACGCGTCGGCTTTAACTCATACAGTTCTACGCCGTAACGTAATAGCTTCTTCCGCCAGCGCGCATAACCTGCATGCACCACCGCCACATCATTGGCAGCTAATGAGTTGGTGAGGATCGCAATTTTGACGCCTTTACGGACCAGTTTCAGTAACTGCGCGACGCCTGCCCGGGTCGGAACAAAATAGGCGGAGATGATGTCAATCCGTTCGGCGGGTGAGCCCATCACGTCAAACAGTCGTTGCGGCAGTAAAGAGTGACGCTGTGCTTTCCCCTCACCTTTTGAAGGATCGTCACTCAATAGTCGGGTCTTCGCCCAGATGAGCGGTAGCGCCCCGCGATCGAGATGGGTCATAAAGGCGCTGGTTTCCAGTTTATGCTGGTATCGACGGGTGATTGGGTCATTGTACCAGGCGTCGGGTAACTCAATGCGCCGGGTGATCTCTTGCTCCGAAAGCGCCAGCACCGATTTCAACGTCGAGACCGACGCGCAGCGCCAGTAGCGCTCAAAATCCTCCCCCACCTCCCTGACAACAGGCCCGATCGCCAACACGTCCAGGTCAGAAAATAGCGGTTCCTCGCCCGCGCCAAAATAGGCATCGCCAATGTTTCGCCCACCAACCAGGGTGACGACACCGTCTGCGGTATAACTTTTGTTATGCATCCGCCGGTTGAGACGGGCAAAATCGGTCAGATAGCCCAGCATCCGCAACATGCGAAAAGAGAAGGGATTAAACAGGCGGACTTCAATGTTGGGATGGGCATCGAGCAGTTGCAGGGTATCATCAAGCCCTGGCGTGTTGTTGTCATCGAGCAACAGCCGCACGTGAACGCCACGTTTTGCCGCCGCCAGCAGTACGGCAAACAGCAGTCGCCCGGACATGTCGTCTTCCCAGATATAGTACTGAACATCCAGCGTACGCTCCGCCATTTCCGCCAGCCGGTAGCGGGCGGCAAAAGCGTCCAGACTGTCATCCAGCGCCAAGATGCCGCATTCTCCGGGATGATTTTCGCACAGAGGAGATGTTGCGCGGGCGAGCCGGGTCAGATCATTCATCGCCTTGCTGGGTGAGTAAACGCTGGTAAAGTCGGGCTGTTTCTTCGTCATAACAGACAAAGTATATCTGCTCAGGTAACGGACGGCGGGTAATAAATTCCGAAACGGTCTTGAGCGCAATTTCTGCAGCCGCCGCGCGCGGATACCCATAGACCCCGGTGCTGATTGCCGGAAACGCGATCGAGGTATAACCATTTGCCAGCGCCAGATTCAGGCTATTGAAGTACGCATCCTGTAAAAGTTGCGCTTCGTTATGCTCACCGCCGCGCCAGACAGGACCGACAGTATGAATAACCGCTTTGGCTGGGAGGTTACCGGCAAGCGTGATCACCGCATGACCCGTTGGGCACTCCCCCTGCTGCTGCCTGACCTTCATGCAGGCTTCCAGTAATGCAGGCCCGGCGGCACGGTGGATCGCCCCATCAACGCCTCCGCCCCCCATCAGCGACGAGTTTGCGGCATTGACGATGACATCAACGGCAACGGTAGTGATATCCCCCTGGATAACATGAATACGCGATTCCATAGAACCTCCTTGCTTCACTCTATTCTGTAAGTGTACAGCAGGGGTTACCGTGAAATCGCTTTTTTCGTGAGTTTGTCTGACCAACCTGTTCAGCGGTAATCGATACTCATCACCGCCAGCGTTTTCTGTTCATCAAGATAGTGCAGGTTAACCGCGGCGATTTGTTTAAAGTGCTGTGGTGCCTTAAGCAATTGCTGCGGGGAATAATAGCGGGTCTGCATGTGCCCCTTGTTATTGCATGACATCGCGAGGCGCTGCTGCATCTGACTCACCTCGCAGGGCGGTTCCACAATTTGACCGGAGAAATGAATAACCCCGCCCTGTCCACTCGTATCCGCCGCGGTAGCGACGGAATACAGGGCAAGAAGACTGAAAAGTAGAACGTTTGCTTTACGCGTGACAGATAACGGCATGATGGTTTCCTCAATGAACATTCATCCTTGAGGGGTGATGTTTTCCCTGACGGTGATTTAGCCCGGGAGTCACGCATTCCGCGTCACTCTATTCATAGTTCAGTCACCTCGCCTCTGCCACTGTAACCGCATAAATAATCAGCCAGTTATGACGGTTTCGCAGAGGGCGGCCACTGTTGCGATAAATGCAGCGATTGACCGTCAGAAACCGTAACCACGATTTTGACGGTGTCTTGTGCAGAGATATTTAAACTGAGTCTGGTCAAATCAATGGGCTGATTAGCAGGCAGAGAAAGGGTCTTTTTCTGTCGTGACTGACTTTGTCCCGCCACACCTTCGCGAAGGGCTAAAATCTGGACCTGACACACGCAGGGTTGCGTCAGGGTAACCTGCGGCGTAATGGTGTAAATGTCACCTTGCTGGGTTGTCGCAAAAGTAATCTGATTAGAGAGCGCGGCAAGGAGTAATAAGGTGTTCATAATGTCCTCCCGAAAAAAAACAGGGCTTTCGCCCTGTTTATATTCAGCACATAAACTGAATTAGTACTGGTTAGCCGTGGCGTTGTTACCGAAGCCAACTTGTTTAACCAGAACGCTGGAGTCAGAAGCAGTCTGGTTAACCAGCGCGGCGTTACGTCCGCCGTATTGACTCACAGTAATATCGGAGTTTTTGCCGTTCCACTGATCGATGGTGGCGTTGTTTTTGAAGCCTTTCTGAGTCAGATCAATGGTGCTGTTATCTGAACCCTGGCCGACATCAGCGCCGTTACCATAACCGTGCTGAGTGATTGTAGTGTCTGATTTACGAGCGTCACTTTGCAGCGCAAGTGCGGCGTTATTGGTCCCGAACTGATAGATACTCAGAGTCGATTCCGGGCCAGAACTGCTTCCGCCACCGCCGTGATTACCGCCGCCGCCCCACTGTGGAACGGAACCAGCCAGAGCACTGCCAGAAACCACGATTGCTGCAAATGCTGCCACTTGTAAAAGTTTCATGGTAAACCCCCATCGGATTGATTTAAGCGTCGCCAATGTATTAGCGTTGAGTTACGCGAATTGCCATTTGCGACTGTCTCTGCACTACAACTGCTGTTTTCTGCGTACCATACTGAGTAATATTTGCTTTATTTCCAGAACCCTTCTGGATAATCATCGCAGTATTACCGTAATTACTTTGCGAAATACTGGCATCGTTGGAATTACCCGACTGTGCAATATATGCAAAGTTATAAGCTCCTGATTGGTCAACTTTTGCCCGGTTATTTCCACCTTCTTGTGAAACCACCGACAAAAGCTTAGAACCGTCCTGGCGTACCTTTGCACTATTATCAGTGCCGACTTGACCAATAATGGCTGCCTGATTAAATGAAGACTTGCTTAATTCATTTACCGCAAAGTTATATTCTGAATGCGCTAAATCATAACTTGTTGCGGAAGCAATCCCAGGCGCACCCAGTACTGTTAACATCACAAATAACAATTTGTTTTTCATGTTGTCACCCTGGACCTGGTCGTACATCGAGAAAATAACTTTCTCATCAATTTCGTTGTTAACGCTAAACGTAATTTGTTAACGCCGCGTTACGATGAAGAGTATGTCTGCGGAAACATTTTAAATAACTCACCCAGCAGTTGTATTTTTATATATTCGCTCACCCCAAAGTACTAATCAGGGCACGAATTCGCTGTTATTTACGCTTATTTTATTTTCTTCCGATGTGCCGTTGATGCATTTTCATGACGCCAGCCACCAGCCTGTACAGCCGACTTTCCAGCCACTGTTGTGCTGTTGAAGAAGAGAGAGATGAGCAAGTCGTGACAAGCATCGTTTTTTTCTTCATCAAAATGCACAGCGCTAAAGGATGTTATGGGGAAGCAATTTTTTAGCAGATGAAGTGCTGGCGATATTTTGAGTTATTAGTTTAAATTCAGTAAGTTAATATAATTTGTATGATTTTTTAAATCTGTGCAATAACGGCTTAATGTACAACTTTTCTATCAAATCTAAACTTAAAATTAGCCCGAGATTAACAAATTAATATATATTTTTACATTCTGTTACATGTTTAACACTTGCTTTAAGATTTGTAATGGCTAGATTGAAATCAGTTGTAGTTCATTTGTATTAATATTTTGACCCGTTCGGGCTGACTCTTATTTTACTACACACAGCAGTGCAACATCTGTCAGTACTTCTGGTGCCTGATTTGTAAAGGCAACTGTCAGGTGTGCGACTAAAAAAGTGGGGTTTCATCATGTTTAATGAAGTCCATAGTATTCATGGTCATACATTATTGTTGATCACTAAACCATCCCTGCAAGCCACAGCATTATTGCAGCATTTAAAACAATCTCTGGCCCTCACCGGAAAACTGCATAATATTCAGCGTTCTCTGGATGATATCTCCACCAGTTGCATTGTTTTAGTCGATATGATGGAAGCGGATAAAAAGCTAATCCATTACTGGCAAGACAACTTAAGTCGGAAGAACAACAATTTAAAGACGTTATTGTTGAACACCCCCGATGATTATCCCTATCGGGATATTGAAAATTGGCCGCATATCAATGGTGTTTTTTACGTAGCGGATGACGAAGAGCGTGTCGTAAATGGTTTACAAGGGATCCTGCGGGGAGAATGCTACTTCTCACAGAAACTGGCCAGCTATCTGATCACTCACTCAGGTAATTACCGCTACAACAGCACAGAGTCGGCTCTCCTGACTCATCGCGAAAAAGAGATCCTGAATAAGCTGCGTATCGGCGCCTCTAATATCGAAATCGCGCGTTCACTTTTTATCAGTGAAAATACGGTCAAGACGCATCTTTATAATCTTTTTAAAAAGATAGCCGTTAAAAATCGTACCCAGGCGGTTTCGTGGGCAAATGATAACCTCAGGCGATAAAGCCATGAAACGCTATTTGACCTGGCTCGTAGCGGCACAGCTTCTGCTCGCTGCCAGCGCTACGCAGGCTATTGAAGTTGAAGTGCCTGGGCTCTTAACTGACCACACGGTTTCGTCTATCGGCCACGATTTTTACCGGGCTTTTAGCGATAAATGGGAAAGTGACTATCCAGGCAATTTGACCATCAATGAGCGACCCAGTGCACGTTGGGGAAGTTGGATCACCATAACGGTTAATCAGGACGTTATATTCCAGACTTTTTTATTTCCAACGAAAAGAGACTTCGAAAAAACGGTTGTCTTCGCACTGGCGCAAACCGAGGACGCTTTAAACCGTCGGCAAATAGATCAAACCCTATTGAGCACCGGCGATTTAACGCATGACGAATTTTAAAGAGTGATTTTTGTCCGGAGGCTGTAATGCGTGTCAAACATGCAGTGGTTGTACTCATGCTTATTTCGCCATTAAGTTGGGCCGGAAATATGACCTTCCAGTTCCGTAATCCCAACTTTGGTGGAAACCCCAATAACGGTTCTTTTTTACTGAACAGCGCCCAGGCGCAGAACTCTTATAAAGATCCCAGTTATAACGACGATTACGGAATTGAAACTCCCTCTGCGTTGGATAACTTCACTCAGGCCATTCAGTCACAAATTCTGGGCGGGCTGTTGACCAATATTAACACGGGGAAACCCGGCAGGATGGTGACCAATGATTTCATTGTTGATATTGCCAACCGGGATGGTCAGTTGCAGCTAAATGTCACGGACAGGAAAACGGGAAAAACCTCGACAATAGAAGTGTCGGGTTTACAGTCAGATTCCACCGGTTTCTAAGCACCGCTTCGTAAGGACAATTATCATGCAGCGCTTACTTATACTCGTCGCCGTCATTTTACTGAGCGGATGCTTGACCGCCCCGCCAAAAGAAGCCGCTAAGCCGACATTAATGCCCCGTGCGCAAAGTTATAAGGATTTAACGCATTTACCGTCGCCAACGGGCAAAATTTTTGTCTCGGTGTATAACATTCAGGATGAAACTGGCCAGTTTAAACCCTACCCGGCCAGTAACTTCTCAACCGCCGTCCCGCAAAGCGCCACCGCGATGCTGGTCACGGCGCTGAAGGATTCTCGCTGGTTTGTACCGCTGGAGCGTCAGGGACTGCAAAACCTGCTGAACGAACGTAAAATCATTCGTGCTGCCCAGGAAAACGGAACCGTTGCCATCAACAACCGGGTCCCGCTACAGTCGTTGACGGCAGCAAACATCATGGTTGAAGGATCGATTATCGGCTACGAAAGTAACGTGAAATCCGGTGGCGTTGGCGCCCGTTACTTCGGTATTGGCGCAGACACGCAGTACCAGCTTGACCAGATTGCGGTGAACCTGCGCGTGGTCAACGTCAGCACCGGTGAGATCCTCTCCTCGGTCAATACCAGTAAAACCATTCTGTCTTATGAAGTGCAGGCAGGGGTGTTCCGCTTTATCGATTACCAGAGACTGCTGGAAGGTGAAATTGGCTACACCTCCAACGAGCCGGTGATGTTATGCCTGATGTCCGCCATTGAAACGGGCGTCATCTTCCTCATCAACGATGGTATCGATCGCGGGCTGTGGGATTTGCAAAATAAGGCCGATCGCCAGAACGACATTCTGGTGAAATACCGCCATATGTCGGTCCCGCCGGAATCCTGATGACTGAGTAAAAAAAGCGTGAGGACTTCCTCACGCTTTTTTGTTTTCCGCTACCGTGTGCGTATTGTGTCCTTCTCGCCGCGCCGCCAGCCACAGGCCGCTATTTTTCATGGCATAACCAAAGAGCAAACCGACCGCCAGTGAAGGCAGGACCAGTTTCCAGTCGCCCTGCCCGGCAAACGTGGCGCAGGCGCCAATAAACGTACCTGGCACAAATGACAATAAAACTTGCTTTGCCTGAATACACATCAGGAAAGCCACAACGCCGGTGATCACATAGCCCACCAGTTCCAGATGTGGTGTCAATGCACTTGCGTGTATGATGACCGACGCCCACACCACGCCGCTCAACAGCGTGGAAGCCGAAATGGCCAGTCCCTTTAACCCACCCTGTGGACATGCGAAATAGGCCGTACAGCCCAAAAACCCTGCCCAACTCAGTAAGCCAAGCGATACGGCCACCCATCCCCAGATACCGGAGAGAATGCCCGTTGTGATTGCTATGGAAAGAAGTATATTCATGCCGCGCATAATAGCAGAAAAGGGCAATATGAATGAGATCACGCACACAATTCATGCAATTATGAACTATCGTTGCATCATTAAGTGACTTGAATCACATTTATGCGTCTGTCTCTTCTTCCAGCTCGTCCCACATTGCGCCAATTGCATCGCGAGTTAATGGTGCCATCGTCCGCCAGAAAGGGGTCGTGGCGTGCGCTTCGACTTTCCCGAGGAAAGTGCCGCACCACGGAAGGATATAGTCCGCAAACAGGGTTTCCAGCGCCTCGCTTTCATCTTCCGCAGACTGATCTTCCAGCCAGGAGGCAGCCAGCAGCAGCGTACCAATATGATCGGCTGGCGTTTCGGCAAGCGGCATCCCGCGCGCGGAAAGGAACGTCCGCACTTCAGATTCTGTCGCCCCTTCCACCCACGCGCTGCGATACGGTGGCACCGAACACTCCGCACCGACAAACAGCGTATTGTAATCCGCCGCCAGTTGGGTCATATCGCAGCTTTTCTGCAAACGCGCCAACAGTTCATCCTGCTCGAGCGGCCAGCTTGCCGAGAGTTTGCCTTCGCGAATCAGGGTAAAGAGAGGAACCAGTAAAGGATCCTGCGGTTGACGGTAATACAGCGAGCCCAGTACGCGGCACAGGATAGAAAACTCGTTCATCAAAATATTCCAGCTTGTGGTAGTTAAAGTTCAGCAAATTCAGGAATCGGCGGCATTCCACGCGATTCCAGGAAATTGAGTAATCGTTTCGGCGTCACGTTTAAAATACGATCTTCCGGAAAGTTCACGTCTTCGAGAATTTTCAGGCACTCGCTAAAGTCACCCATCGTAAAGGCGGTATGAGAATCTGAGCCCAGCGCCACCCAACCACCGGCATCACGTACCGCTGCCGCCACCGCGCGACAGTTCGCTTCACTGCCTTTGCGAGAATGAAGGAAGGAGGAGTTGTTAATTTCCAGCGCTACCTCATATTTCGCCGCAGCCTGAGCAATCGCTGCGATATCAACAGGATATTTCGGGTTACCGGGGTGACTAATGATATGCACGACGCCGCTCGCCATGGTGGCAATCATCGCCTGCGTATTGGTGGCTTCATCGTGAGGCGCGAAAACCGGTTCATGGAAGCCGGCAATGATCAGATCCAGTGAGGTGAGCATGGGCCCGGTACAGTCAATTTCACCGTCAATATTCTTGATGTTTGCCTCAATGCCCCGCAGGATCCCTACCCCATCCACCACACGTGGCCAGATACGCATATTGATGAAATGCCAATGGTGTGGAGCATCTGCCATGTCCGGGCCGTGATCGGTAATTGCGAACAGTTTCAGTCCCTGGCGTTTAGCCTGGGCGATGTAATCACTCAGAGTGCTGTAAGCATGGGTGCTGGCGACGGTATGCATATGCAGGTCAACGGGATACATGTCTCTCTCCTGTGGTCATTTTTCGACAAGGATAGCAGGAATCTCCCGCGTTTATTAGTCGAAACCCGGCATCTGCCGGGTATACCTCAGTAGCCGCGCTGACGATCGACCTGTCCGGTCACCGCGTCACCGTTTTCCAGATGTGAAATCGTGCGGGATATATAAGCAACGGCTTCAGCGGGACGCGTGACAGCCGCAATGTGTGGCGTCATCGCCACGCGCGGATGTTTCCACAGCGGACTGTCCGCTGGCAGCGGTTCACGACTGAAGACATCCAGCATCGCCCCTTTGAGTTTTTTGCTATTCAGTGCGGCCAGTAAATCATCTTCATTAACGTGGACACCGCGCGCGAGATTCAACAGATAAGCGCCATCCTGCAATTGTTCAAGCCGTTTTCCATTGATGATGCCCACCGTTTCTGCCGTATTGGGCAGCAGATTAATTAACACCCGAGTCTGGCTGAGGAATGCGCCCAGCTCTTCCGTTCCCGCAAAACTCTCGACGCCTGGCCAGGTTTTGCGGCTGCGACTCCAGCAGCGCAGTGGGAAGCCCCAGGCCTGCAGGCTTTCCGCTACTTTTGCCCCCAGCACGCCAGCGCCCATAATCCCCACGGTAAACGCCTCGCGCGCATATTCCGGTAGTGGTCGCCACTGGCTCTCATTTTTAAGCGCCTGGTAATCATCAAAGCGGCGGAACCAGTGCAGCACCTGGCTAACCGCATACTCCTGCATTTGCAGGCCCATGCCGGTATCTTCCAGACGAAAGAGAGGAATCGCGGGATCCAGCATCGTGGGATGGGCTTTCAGTTTACTCAGGATCGAATCCACCCCGGCACCGAGTGCAAACACCGCCTTAAGTTTACGCCCTTCCAGCATTTCTACAGGAGGATGCCAGACCAGCGCATAATCTGCCGGATCGTTATCGCCCGACTTCCACTCCCGGACTCTGGCACCAGGAATGGCCTTTTCCAGTGCAGCGATCCACCAGGGGGTATCAAACGTAGGGTGATAGAAAATGATATCCATATTAACTCCTGCGGGTTGTTGTGCGGAATTTTGCGCACTTATTATCATCGTTTTCAACGGGATCATCAGCATAGCAAATTCGCTGGCGCTGGCAAAAAAAGCAGTTTCTGCTTAATTAAGCTACAGGTTGTTTGAAGTTTGTGTAAACGCGCGTTTTTTTGGAAAAGTTGATTGACGCAGGCGGCGTATTTCCCTAAATTAGCGCCCGTTCCCGTTGTTGAGGAACAACAATATGGTGAGGTGTCCGAGTGGCTGAAGGAGCACGCCTGGAAAGTGTGTATACGGCAACGTATCGGGGGTTCGAATCCCCCCCTCACCGCCATATTTGAAGAAGAGCTCGTACGCAAGTACGGGCTTTTTTTTTCGCATATTGCACACCCCAGGGGGGGATGAGAACACCCGACCGGGGTTCGACAACGGGCGCAGCCCGTTGGACAGACCGCGAACACCGTGAGCGGGCTGCCCGTCAGGGCGAGCGAAGCGAGTCAATCCCCCCCTCACCGCCATATTCAGATGAGAGCCGGTACTTATGTATCGGCTTTTTTCTTTTATATTCTCCCCAGGGGGGATGAGAATCCCCGACCGGGGTTCGACAACGAGCGCAGCCCGTTGGACAGACCGCGAACACCGTGAGCGGGCTGCCCGTCAGGGCGAGCGAAGCGAGTCAATCCCCCCCTCACCGCCATATTCAGATGAGAGCCGGTACTTATGTATCGGTTTTTTTCTTTTATATTCTCCGTAAGGGGAATCAGCCTCCCCAAAAAAACAAAGCCCGGTCTCCCGGGCTCTGAACACAATAGCGTTTAGCTGTACGCATTCAACGTTCGCTGGCAGAGCGCCGAGCGAACGCAATCATCTTTGTTGAAGCGGACAATTCCTATCATCTCATCTTCTTCAAAGCGGGCCAGCGCGTCACTGAGTCCTGACTGAACATGAGAGGGTAAATCGCACTGGGTAATATCCCCGTTGACGATAACCGTCACATTCTCCCCGAGGCGCGTTAAGAACATCTTCATTTGCGCAGCAGTGACATTCTGAGCCTCGTCGAGAATAACCACTGCATTTTCAAATGTACGTCCGCGCATATAGGCGAACGGCGCGATTTCCACCTTACCAATTTCAGGTCGCAGGCAATATTGCATAAAAGATGCCCCCAGTCGTTTTACCAGTACGTCGTAAACCGGCCGGAAATACGGGGCAAACTTCTCCGATACATCTCCAGGTAAGAAGCCGAGATCTTCATCAGCCTGCAGAACTGGACGGGTAACAATGATCCTGTCTACATCTTTATGTATCAGGGCCTCTGCTGCTTTTGCCGCACTGATCCAGGTTTTGCCACACCCGGCTTCGCCCGTAGCGAAAATCAGTTGTTTACTCTCGATAGCATTCAGGTAGTGCGATTGAGCCTCATTGCGTGCCATGACAGGTGTGGTGTCGCGACTGTCGCGCGCCATGCCTATCGCTTCTACGCCACTCATCTGCACAAGCGAGGTGACCGATTCTTCTTCACGCTGTTTATGGCTACGTGAGTCCCGTCTCAGCACACGTTTTGCTTCACGACGAGCTTTGATCACTGCTTTTTGTCTTCCCATGGATAGCACCTTGAGTTGTTGGTATTCATCACACGCGCCGCTGGCAGCGCGATTATGCGCACGAACATCTGAGGGTTGGCTTCCTTGTAAGCCATTGCTTGCCTTTGAAAAAGACGCCACACACGGCTACGCGCACCGAATATGGCGTCAGTAACACGAGTAAGAAAGGAAAGTGAGTGAAATTTAGCGGTGACGAGGTTGCTACCGGAGGAGAGACTTCCGCGTACGGGACTGCAATAACTGTCAGAAACGTGTCCACAAGCGGACTTTACCATTCGCGATCTCCATAGTGAATAAGCATCACAGCCGGGAACTACCGCTATTACGTATAATTACATCAGAACTTAGCAATAACGCAACAATATTTTTACCTGGCGTTAACTAAGCTCTCATTTTCTGCTGGCAACAGTCTCTTACGGAGATATTACAAAATTATTTCAAAAAACGGATCATATAAAAAAAGAATATTTTCATCAGCGATAATGACGCAGCATACCCCGCCCGCAGACGGGGTAACACTGTCAGGCTTCAAGCAAAGACTGGCCCAGATAGCGATCGGCCTGCTTAATACCCGGTAGCACGAAGAAATAGCCACCGCCAATCGGCTTAACGTACTCTTCCAGCGCTTCGCCATTCAACCGCTTCTGCACGGTCAGAAACCCTTTTTCCAGATCGTGTTGATAGCAGACAAACAGCAACCCCATATCAAGCTGTCCGGAGGGCGTCACGCCGAGGGAGTAGCTATAGCCACGGCGCATCATCAGGCTTGACTGCGTCTGCGCCGTTCGCGGGTTTGCCAGACGAATGTGGCTGTCCAGCGCAATGACGTTGCCCTCCGGATCGCTGGCGTAATCCGGCACGTCATGCTCGTGCTGCATACCCAGCGGCGCACCGGTATGCTTATCGCGGCCAAAAATGGTTTGCTGCTCTTTGAGCGGCGTGCGGTCCCAGAATTCGACGCGAAACTGAATCAGACGCACGGCCTGGTAAGATCCCCCCGTTGCCCACGCCGGTTCCCCCTGTTCCGCCGTGACCCACACCACCTCCTGCATCAATTTTGCATCACTGCTGTCGGGGTTCGCGGTGCCATCCTTAAAGCCCAGTAAATTGACCGGGGTCTCTTTACCTTTGCTCCGTGCCGCATGGTCGGATATAAATCCTTCCCGTTTCCAGCGAACGCTTAACAAATCCGGCGTATGCTTGATGATATCGCGCAGGGCGTGGATCACCGTATCCTGAGTATTGGCGCAAATCTGCAGCAACACATCCCCATGACAAAGCGCGGCATCCAGCGAGTCATTCGGGAAGCGGGTCATTTTTTGCAATGACCTGGGCATCTGTGCCTGCAGCCCAAAGCGCTCATCGAACAGCGAATGCCCCACCGACAGCGTTATCGTCAGGTTATCCGGCGCGATGAAGGCACCGAGGATCCCGGAATCCATCGGTGGCAATCGCGGATTCGGTGTTTCCGGTGCCGGTCCGCCGGTAGTCAGGAAGACGATACGTTTCGTCAGCAGGCGAAACAATCGCTCTAACTCACCTTTATCGGAAGCCAGAACGTCGAACGCCACCAGCATCATTGAGGCTTGTTGCGGCGTCAAAATCCCCGCCTGATGTGGACCAAAAAAAGGCTGCGTTTCGCTGCGGGCATCCGGTGACAAGGTTCCCGGCGCGCTTTGCGGTTTTTGCGCGTGCGCGACCGGGCAACCACCGGCCAGAGCCAGCGCGCCGCCGAGCGCGCCCATTCCTTTCAACAAACGTCGGCGTGACGGTTCGCTCACGCCGTTTTTATCATCATGCTGCATGGTGCTTAATCCAGACCCAGTACGCCGCGTAATTGTGCGAGATCTTCCGCCAGCGTCGTAATCGGGCCTTTCAGCGCGTTGCGGTCCGCGTCGGTCAATTTATCGTAAGTCTCAAATCTGTCTTTAGTACGATACTTCGCGAGGATGGTGTCCACTTTTTTGAAGTTCGCATCCACTTTCGCCAGCAATTCTGCGTTGGATTTTTGCAGCTGCGGACGTAGCAGGTTTACGATTTTCTGCGCGCCGTCAACGTTAGCCTGAAAATCCCACAGGTCAGTATGGCTGTAACGATCTTCCTCACCGCTGATTTTACTGGCCGCTACTTCTTCAATCAGCCCTGCCGCTCCGCCAACCACTTTAGACGGCGGGAATGCCAGTTCACTGATGCGTGTTTGCAGATCCAGCACATCGGTATTCAACCGATCGGCGTATTTCTCCATCCCTTTGGTAGAGTTATCGCCAAACAGCGCTTTTTCCAGACGATGGAAACCGGTAAATTTCGGGTCGGCGGCTTTTTGTTCGTAATCGTCTTCACGGGCATCGATACTGCCATCGAGGTCGGAAAACAGTTCAGCAATCGGCTCAATACGTTCGTAGTGCTGGCGAGTGGGCGCATACAGTGACTTCGCTTTCTCCAGATCGCCGGCTTTGATGGCATCGGTGAAGGCTTTGGTTCCCGCCACCAACTGCGCGGTCTCTTCGGTTACATAGGCTTTGTAGTCGGTGATAGCCCCACCCAGGCTCAGTAAAGCATCACTCTGCGCAGCATCTGCCGTCGTGCTGCCTTTGACAATCAGCTTCCCTTTCGGATTGGTCAGCAGGCCACAGGTCATATCATATTCACCCGGTTGCAGATTAGCCGTCATCTTCTGGCTGAATCCCGGCGCGATGTTTTCGCGCTCTTCCACCACCATCACCCCTTTCAGGATTTCCCATTCCAGTGCTTTCTGGCTGTGGTTTTGAATAATGAATTGCGTTTTGCCGGCATTAACTGTGATGCTCATCGGCTCGCATTGTTTATCGGTTACTGTCACTTTAACCTGCGGAACATCCGCAGCATGAACAGTAAAAGCAGAAGCCAACAGCGCAGCCATGCCAAGCTGCAGCGCACTACGGCGAAAGTGATTCGTCATGACCATCCCTTTAAATAAGTATGTTGTAACTAAGAAAGTGTCTGCGTCGCAAAGCGTTAAGGCGCTGCGCGGGACGCGGTTGTGCCTGTGCGCGGCGGCAATGCAAAGACCACCAGCGCCGGTATCAAGTAGATAAACCAGACCGCGACCTCACTGACGCTCGGGACTTCCTGGTAGCCAAAAATGCCTTCCATCAGGGTGCCAAATAGAGAGTGCGTCGAAAGGATGGCGCTCATATCAAAAGCGATGTCCTGGAAGTGATTCCACAATCCGGCCTCATGGAAGGCCCGAATCGCGCCTGCTGCAAGACCTGCCGCGACAAGTAAAATGAACAGACTGGTCCACTTAAAGAAAGCGCTCAGATTCAGGCGAATACCGCCCCAGTAGAGTAAGAAGCCAAGTACAGCAGCCGTCGCCAGTCCCAGCATTGCACCAACCGGCGGCCAGATCCCGACGTCCTGTTGAAAGGCGGCCAGCAGGAAAAAGACCGATTCCAGTCCTTCGCGCGCCACGGCGAAAAAGACCATCATGATCAGCGCCCAGCCATGGTGGTTGCCGCGCTGTAAAGCGCTGTCGACCGCCTGCTCCAGTTGTACTTTGACGTTGCGCGAAACCTTGCGCATCCAGAACACCATCCAGGTGAGGATCACCACGGCAATCACTGCGACAATGCCTTCGAACAGTTCCTGCTCCTTCTGCGGAAACTCACCGGTGGTCTCGTTGATGAAGATCCCCAATCCGAGGCAAAGCGCCGCCGCCAGAAATACGCCAATCCACATCACGCCAATCCAACGACCTCGCTGGGTGCGTTTCAGATAACTGGCAATCAGGCTGACAATCAATGCGGCTTCCAGCCCTTCACGCAACATAATTAGAAACGGAACAAACATGCCTGAGACCCTTAAACGTTATGCTTAGTCAACTGATGCAAAGAAAGGTAAATTACAGTGATAGTGATTATCATTACGGAAAGAGAAAACTCAAGCAGAATGTAATGATAATGATGTCAGAATGTAAATACTTAGCAGATTAATGGTTATTAACGGAAGCGGTCGTTGCTCGTGACAAAAAAGCCCGCACGAAGCGGGCCTGAAATTCAGTGGACAAAGGCGTTAGCTTTCCTGCAAACGCGACGGCGGTGCGGAGTGATAATGGGCATCTGCCTCAGCAAAGCGTTTGAGCATCGCCGATGATGGCGCTTTACCCAGCAGACTGAAGACGACGATACCGAGGCTACCGAAGATAAAGCCCGGAATGATTTCGTACAGATCCAGCCAGCCAAAATGTTTCCAGACGATCACCGTCAGCGCACCAATAATCATCCCCGCCAGCGCGCCGTTGCGAGTCATGCGCGACCACATCACGGAGAACAGCACCACCGGACCAAACGCGGCGCCAAAACCGGCCCATGCGTAGCTCACCAGACCCAGCACCCTATTCTCCGGGTTCGCCGCCAGGGCGATAGCCACCAGCGCGACCACCAATACCATGATACGCCCTACCCAGACCAGCTCCTGCTGGCTGGCATTTTTACGCAGGAACGCTTTGTACAGATCCTCGGTAATGGCGCTGGAGCACACCAGCAGTTGACAGCTCAGCGTTGACATTACCGCCGCGAGAATCGCAGACAGCAAGATACCGGCAATCCACGGGTTAAACAGGATCTGCGCCAGTTCAATGAACACACGCTCCGCGTTCTGATTCACCGATCCCGCCAGCGCCGGATTATTGTTGAAATAAGCAATACCAAAGAAGCCGACCGCAACCGCGCCCGCCAGGCAGAGGATCATCCAGGTCATGCTGATACGACGCGCATGAACGATGCTGTGGTGGGAGTCTGCCGCCATAAAGCGCGCCAGAATGTGCGGCTGGCCGAAGTAGCCCAGTCCCCAGCCCATCAGGGAAATGATCGCGACGAAGTTCAGCCCCTTGAGCATATCGACGTTCTCAATGCTCTTCTGCTTGATGACTTCCAGCGAATCACCAAAGCCTCCAACGCTGATGATGACGATCACCGGCGTCAGGATCAGCGCAAAAATCATCAGGCTGGCCTGGACAGTATCCGTCCAGCTTACCGCAAGGAATCCGCCAATAAAGGTATAGATGATGGTGGCTGCCGCGCCCGCCCACAGTGCGGTTTCGTAGCTCATGCCAAAGGTGCTTTCAAACAGGCGCGCGCCTGCCACAATGCCAGACGCACAGTAAATGGTGAAGAACAGCAAAATCACCAACGCAGAGATGATGCGCAGAACCCGGCTTTTATCTTCAAAGCGTCCGGTGAAATAGTCCGGCAACGTCAGGGCATTATTATTATGTTCGGTATGCACGCGAAGACGTCCGGCCACCAGCTTCCAGTTGATCCATGCCCCTAAGGTCAGGCCAATGGCAATCCAGCTTTCTGAGATCCCCGAAATGAAAATCGCGCCCGGTAAGCCCATCAACAGCCAGCCGCTCATATCCGATGCGCCTGCGGATAACGCCGTCACGAACGGCCCAAGACTGCGGCCTCCCAGAATATAATCATCAAAGTTCTTGGTTGAACGCCAGGCGATAAAACCAATCAGTATCATACCAAAAATGTAGACACAGAACGTCACCAGCATCGGTGTACTCATTGCCATAAACTCTCCAGACTCTTTTGTTTTATTGCCCTGCCGGAACGTGGCAAAGCATGTTGTATTTCCCAGGCGACCGTATCCTGCCGGAAGCGTGAGTTATTCACAATCGATTTAACACATCATTTACATCAAATTTTGCTTCCGACGAATACTAATTTCCATCAGGTTGCACTCCCTCACACTTTTTCCGGTTGCACCTTTTAAAAGTGTTAAGTGCCGCAGAGAAAAAGATAGCGTTATTACATTTCCAGACGTCATAGCTATTTCTTTTATTAACATTTCATTCATTTTTAAGCTTGTCGTACAGGTCACATTTAACGTGGTTGCACAAAGTTGCAACATAGTAGATATTTCTCGATAACCATAAGCAGTACATTATCGAACAACAGGAGCAGATGGCATGGGAACCACCACGATGGGGGTTAAACTGGATGACGCGACGCGCGAGCGTATTAAGTCAGCGGCAACGCGAATTGATCGTACCCCGCACTGGTTAATTAAGCAGGCAATCTTTAATTACCTGGAAAAACTGGAAAACGACGACACGCTGCCAGAACTGCCTGCGCTGTTAGCGGGAGCCGCCAACGAAGGCGATGAGTCCGCGGCACCGCAGGAAGAGATCCATCAGCCTTTCCTGGAATTTGCCGAGCAGATCCTCCCTCAGTCGGTCTCTCGTTCCGCCATCACCGCCGCGTACCGTCGCTCAGAAACTGACGCCGTCTCAATGCTGATGGAGCAGGCCCGTCTGCCGCAACCGGTGGCCGAACAAGCTCACAAACTGGCTTACCAACTGGCGGATAAACTGCGTAATCAGAAATCGGCCAGCGGTCGCGCCGGTATGGTGCAGGGACTGTTGCAGGAGTTCTCCCTCTCCTCCCAGGAAGGGGTGGCGTTGATGTGCCTGGCGGAAGCGCTGCTGCGAATTCCGGATAAAGCCACGCGCGATGCCTTAATCCGCGACAAAATCAGCAACGGCAACTGGCAGTCCCACATCGGTCGCAGCCCGTCGCTGTTCGTTAACGCGGCGACCTGGGGTCTGCTGTTTACCGGTCGCCTGGTCTCCACCCATAACGAAGCCAGCCTTTCGCGCTCCCTGAATCGCATCATCGGTAAGAGCGGCGAACCACTGATCCGTAAAGGCGTCGATATGGCGATGCGCCTGATGGGTGAGCAGTTCGTCACCGGCGAAACCATTGCCGAAGCGCTGGCGAATGCCCGCAAGCTGGAAGAAAAAGGTTTCCGTTACTCCTACGATATGCTGGGTGAAGCCGCGCTGACCGCTGCCGATGCGCAGGCCTACATGGTCTCCTATCAGCAGGCAATTCATGCAATTGGAAAAGCGTCGAACGGACGCGGGATCTATGAAGGACCGGGAATCTCTATCAAACTCTCCGCCCTGCATCCGCGTTACAGTCGCGCCCAGTACGACAGGGTGATGGAAGAGCTCTATCCGCGCCTGAAGTCGCTGACGCTGCTGGCGCGCCAGTATGATATTGGCATCAACATCGATGCCGAAGAAGCCGACCGTCTGGAGATCTCCCTCGATCTACTGGAAAAACTGTGCTTCGAACCTGAACTGGCTGGCTGGAACGGGATTGGCTTCGTTATCCAGGCCTACCAGAAGCGCTGCCCGTTCGTCATCGATTACCTGATAGACCTCGCAACCCGTAGCCGTCGTCGCCTGATGATTCGTCTGGTTAAAGGCGCCTACTGGGATAGCGAGATCAAACGCGCCCAGATGGACGGACTGGAAGGCTATCCGGTATACACGCGCAAGGTCTACACTGACGTCTCTTATCTCGCCTGCGCGAAAAAACTGCTCGCCGTGCCAAACCTGATCTACCCGCAGTTTGCGACCCACAACGCCCATACGCTGGCGGCCATTTACCAACTGGCCGGGCAGAACTACTATCCGGGCCAGTATGAGTTCCAGTGCCTGCACGGGATGGGTGAGCCGCTGTACGAACAGGTCACCGGTAAAGTCGCGGATGGCAAACTGAATCGCCCGTGCCGCATTTATGCACCGGTCGGCACTCATGAAACGCTGCTGGCGTACCTGGTGCGTCGTCTGCTGGAAAATGGGGCCAACACCTCGTTTGTTAACCGTATCGCGGATACCACGCTGCCGCTGGACGAACTGGTGGCCGATCCGGTCGATGCCGTCGAGAAACTGGGGCAACAGGAAGGTCAAACCGGTCTGCCGCATCCGAAAATCCCTCTACCGCGCGATCTGTACGGCAAAGGTCGCGATAACTCGGCCGGTCTGGATCTTTCCAACGAACATCGTCTGGCCTCACTCTCCTCTGCCCTACTCAACAGTGCGCTGCAAAAATGGCGGGCGCAACCGATGCTCGAAGTCGCGGTTGCCGAGGGGGAAATGAGCCCGGTGGTCAACCCGGCAGAGCCGAAAGATATCGTGGGCTATGTACGTGAAACCACTGAAGATGAAGTGGAACAGGCGCTGCAAAGTGCGGTGAACAACGCTCCCATCTGGTTTGCGACACCGCCACAAGAGCGTGCCGCCATTCTCCATCGCGCAGCCGTGCTGATGGAAGGCCAGATGCAACAGCTGATCGGCATTCTGGTACGCGAAGCCGGTAAGAGCTTCGCCAACGCCATTGCCGAAGTGCGTGAAGCGGTAGATTTCCTGCACTATTACGCCGGTCAGGTCCGTGACGATTTTGATAATGAGACGCACCGTCCGCTCGGTCCGGTTGTCTGTATCAGCCCGTGGAACTTCCCACTGGCTATCTTCAGCGGCCAGATTGCTGCCGCACTGGCCGCAGGCAACAGCGTGCTGGCTAAACCTGCGGAACAGACACCGCTTATCGCGGCCCAGGGCATTGCTATCTTGCTGGAAGCTGGCGTACCGCCGGGTGTGGTGCAATTGCTGCCTGGCCGTGGTGAAACGGTTGGCGCGAAGCTGACCTCCGACAGTCGCGTGCGCGGCGTGATGTTTACTGGTTCGACAGAGGTGGCGACGCTACTGCAACGTAACATCGCAACGCGTCTGGATGCACAGGGGCGTCCGATTCCACTGATCGCTGAAACGGGCGGCATGAACGCGATGATCGTTGACTCGTCCGCCCTCACCGAACAGGTGGTGGTCGATGTGCTGTCCTCGGCGTTTGATAGCGCCGGGCAGCGCTGTTCCGCCCTGCGCGTGCTCTGTCTGCAGGATGATATCGCCGACCACACGCTAAAAATGCTGCGTGGCGCGATGGCAGAATGCCGGATGGGCAACCCCGGACGTCTGACGACCGATATCGGTCCGGTGATCGACAGTGAAGCCAAATCCAACATTGAACATCACATTCAGGCTATGCGGGCGAAAGGTCGTTCTGTGTTCCAGGCGGCGCGTGAAAACAGTGAAGATGTCCGGGAATGGCAGAGCGGCACATTCGTTGCGCCAACCCTGATCGAACTGGAAAGCTTTGACGAGTTGCAAAAAGAGGTCTTCGGTCCGGTTCTGCACGTCGTACGTTACAATCGTAACAACCTGGACGCGCTGATTGCGCAGATCAACGCCTCCGGTTACGGCCTGACGCTGGGCGTTCACACCCGTATTGATGAAACCATCGCCCAGGTCACCGGTTCGGCGCACGTGGGCAACCTGTACGTCAACCGTAATATGGTGGGAGCGGTCGTCGGTGTACAACCGTTCGGCGGCGAAGGGCTGTCGGGTACCGGTCCGAAAGCCGGTGGGCCGCTCTATCTCTATCGGTTGCTGGCAAACCGTCCGGGAAATGCGCTGTCCATCACCCTGGCGCGTCAGGATGCGGACTACCCGGTGGACGCCCAACTCAAATCCGTGCTGACCCAACCGCTGGAAGCGCTCAGCGAGTGGGCAACCGATCGTCCGGCGCTGCGCCAACTCTGCCAGCAGTTTGGTGAACTGGCACAGGCCGGTACGCAACGCCTGCTGCCGGGTCCTACCGGGGAACGTAACACCTGGACGCTGTTACCGCGTGAGCGCGTACTGTGTATCGCGGATGATGAAGAGGATGCACTGGTGCAACTTGCCGCCGTCACCTCGGTCGGTAGTCTGATTTTGTGGCCTGACGATGCCTTCCATCGTGACCTGGAGAAACGTCTGCCAGCACCGGTTTCCGCCCGCATTACGTTTGCGAAAGCCGATGGTCTGACGACACAGCCGTTTGATGCGGTGATCTTCCACGGTGATTCCGATCAGCTTCGCGCCCTGTGCGAAGCGGTTGCAGCGCGTGAAGGCGCTATTGTCTCGGTGCAAGGTTTCGCCCGTGGCGAAAGCAATGTTCTGCTGGAGCGATTGTACGTCGAACGCTCGTTAAGCGTGAACACGGCCGCCGCCGGAGGGAACGCAAGCCTGATGACAATTGGCTAAGGCTGTGGTTAATTAAAGCTCCGGAAACGGAGCTTTTTTTATGGATCCAGAGGGAATGATGAAACGAATACTACTCACCTGCGCTGCGCTGTTGCTTAGTGGTCAGGTCCTGGCCGATGATTGCGCAAATGCCAGCACGCAAACGGAAATGAACACCTGTGCCGTCAAACAGTACCAGGCGGCAAACAAAGAACTGAATGAGACGTATCAGAATGCGCTGAAACGCGCAGCCCCGACGCAGCAGGCACTGCTGAAAAAGGCGCAGACCGCGTGGATCGCCATGCGCGATGCCGACTGTGCGCTCATCAGCTCCGGCACAGAGGGGGGTAGCGCTCAGACGATGATCGCCAACCAGTGTCTGGCGGATAAAACCGCCGAACGTGAAGCGTTTCTCGCCTCGCTGTTACAGTGCGAAGAAGGCGATATGAGCTGCCCACTGCCCCCCGCCAATTAACGGACGCGAATCCCCTCAATAATCATACGTTGCACGTTCTCAACCGTCTGATTAAAAAAGGTTTCGTCACGCAGCGTTGCGCCCGTTACCGCCTCAATCTGAGGTGCGAAATCGGCGTAATGCTGTGTTGAAGCCCAAATCATGAAGATCAGATGGTGCGGATCGACTGGCGCCAGTTTGCCGCTCTTCACCCACCCGGCAATCAGCATAGACTTCTCATCTATCAGCGCTTTCAGATCGCCGGTCAATTCATCCATTAACAACGGCGCGCCGGCCAGCATCTCCATGCAAAAAAGGCGTGAAGCCTGCGGATAGTCGCGGGACACCTCCAGCTTTAAGCGGATGTATTCTTCAATGGCGGCCAGCGGTGCAAAATCTTCACGAAACGCTTTTAGGGGAGCCAACCAGATATGCAGAATCTGTCGCAGCACCGCCACATACAACACCTCTTTTGACGGGTAGTAATAAAGGAGATTGGTTTTGGAGACCCCTGCCTGCTCGGCAATTTGTTCAATGCGCGTGCCGTGAATACCATATTGTGAAAACGTATTCAATGCAGCCGTCAGGATCGCCTCGCGTTTCGCGCTGACCGCTTGCGAGCGTTTACCTGTTTTTTTCTCTGCACGTTGAACCATGCGCCTCTCCTTGTCCCGTGAATCTGGCAATGGCGCATAGTCTGCGGGGCGTTTCATTTCAGTTCAACCTGACAGACAAAAAAACCGCCGGAAGATCCGGCGGGGATGACATCATCACGCAGAGATGGGATGCTTTCGTGATGAGTTTTCGGGGTAGCAGGTCTGGTCGTTACGAGTTACGATTGCCGTGGCTACTTTTGCCCCCTTTCTTACCGGCTTCAGATGCACGCTGTGGGTCATTCTTGAAATTCCCCCCACTGTGCTGACCACCTTTACGACCTGCTTCTGATGCTCTTTCACGATCTTCGGCAAAATTGCCGGAGCCGCCTCGATGGTTTGCCATTACTGACCTCCGTCATTGATTAGACATCGTCGTGCCCAGGTGTCGGGGAGTCTCCCCTCGCGGCGGATGGCCCTTGCCATCACGATCGCCGCGTGGAACTAAGCATAGTGAACACCGACCGTTTATGAGGAGATTCGTAATATTCTGTAATATCTTTACCCGCGTATGACGTTATCGCGAGAGACAAACCGCATAATTGTTTCTTATGGCAAAAGAAAGCCTGAACAGAAAAAATGTATCATGATAATTCAGAATGCGCCGTCAGCAGGGAACCGCTAAATTTCATGATTAAATTTATTATAAATCAAAGAAATGTTTCTAAGGCTTGCACTCTCGTCGACACGTCTTATCTTTAAATAAGTGCAGCAATTAGCTGCTTTTGATAAACCGAGGAGTAGTGCAAATGGCAAAAGTTCTGGTGCTTTATTATTCCATGTACGGACACATCGAAACGATGGCACATGCGGTTGCAGAAGGAGCAAGCAAAGTCAATGGCGCGGAGGTCACTATCAAGCGCGTACCAGAAACGATGCAGGCGGAAATCTTCGCTAAAGCCGGCGGTAAAACACAAAATGCTCCCGTCGCAACCCCGCAGGAACTGGCTGATTACGACGCCATTATTTTTGGTACGCCGACGCGCTTTGGCAATATGTCAGGCCAGATGCGTACCTTTTTGGATCAGACAGGTGGACTGTGGGCGTCCGGCGCGCTGTATGGCAAACTCGCCAGCGTATTCAGTTCTACCGGGACTGGCGGCGGTCAGGAGCAAACTATTACGTCCACATGGACTACACTTGCCCATCATGGGATGGTGATTGTCCCTATCGGCTACGCCGCGCAGGAACTGTTTGACGTTTCGCAGGTTCGCGGTGGTACGCCCTATGGCGCAACGACCATTGCCGGTGGTGACGGTTCACGCCAGCCAAGTCAGGAAGAACTCTCTATTGCACGTTATCAGGGCGAATACGTTGCCGGTCTGGCAGTGAAGCTCAACGGCTAATCTTCAACGGGAGGATAAGAATGCCAACTCAAGAAGCGAAAGCTCATCACGTCGGTGAGTGGGCAAGTCTGCGCAATACATCGCCAGAAATAGCCGAGGCCATATTTGAAGTTGCCGGATATGACGAGAAGCTGGCAGAAAAAATTTGGGAAGAAGGCAGCGATGAAGTACTCATTAAAGCCTTTGATAAAACAGATAAAGACGCGCTCTTCTGGGGCGAACAGACCATCGAACGCAAAAACGTTTAATCAGTCAATTCCCCCGCTTGCGCGGGGGAATCTCGCTTACTTCGCGGCTGCATTCAGCAGCGTGTCAAACTTATCTATCGGACAGAAACCATTCGCATCAATCGGACAGCCTTTCAGCTCCAGCGTCACTCGCTGCGCCGGTGCTTTCAACGTCAGCACATCCGCATTACGCAGTTGGTCTGAACTCTGATACACATACTCGATTTTCATCAGATCGCGGTTGGCTTTCGTGTCATGCCAGCGCTGGAACACAATTTTGCCCCCGATCGGCGTACGTTCGTTCTGATCGTGTAGCTGATAGGGTTTGAACTCCAGTGCGGAGAGCAGCGAGGCGATGTTCGAGTCATGCCCCACCAGCACGGTAATTTTCGGGGCTTTTGCCTGTTCGGTTACCAGCGTTTTGTCGATGTATTTCACCAGCGGTTTCGCCACATTACGCGCGACTTCCGCAGAGGTAAACAGACTGTCCTGATAGCCGTTTTTCAGTTTCGACAACACCTTCCACTGCTGATCGGATTTAATTTCCCCCCAGGCCACCTGATCCATCGGGAATCCTTCGTAATATTGCAGCGTGAAGGCATCCACCAGCGAGTTACCCACTTTTAGCGGTCCGGAGACGCCCGGCTCCTGCTCATAATTCGCGCTGAAGGTGTCTTTGGCCTCAGTCAGGGAACACTGCTGTTTCTCTTTGCACGATGGTGAGTCTTTGTAGTTAATCATCTGCTCCAGCAACTTGTAGCTGTCATCAAGCTGCATCTGGCTGCGCTCTTTTTCCATCGCCTGCACGGCTTTCTCACGGAAGGCCGCCGAGTCATCAGTGATCACCGGGTTAAAGGTCGGGTCCATGGTGCCCATTTTTTCCTGGTGATGTACCGGGACATCGCAGCCAGGGAACGCGCCGGTGATAAAGAACTGGGCGGTCGCAACCGTACGCTGCAGACTGTTGGCATAGGTATAGACCGTCTCCGGTGCCGGACATTCGCCGGACTTCACCATCCCCTGCTCTGCCAGCCATTCACGCATGTAATGGCCCATATACACTTCCAGCACGCCACCTTTGGTGGTGAGCTGTCCGCCCGGCACATCCCATTCAGGCCATTTATTCGGAGTGGACTGCTCCAGCACGCTGCCATTATTCGCCAGCGGCGCACGTAAGTTGTGTCGACTCATCATCAATACTTGCTGTAGCTGATAGCCTTCCGGCGCGGTTTGCGCCTGTGCTGCAGAAGACAACATCACAACCCCTGCCACAGCGGCGGCAATTAACGATTTGTTCATCCCTACGACCTCGTGTTGTTATTCGTCATTTATAAGTGTGACAGATATATGACACTTTTCCGGGAACGAGACCGCAAAACCGGGATTCAGCTCATCATATTGATGCCAAATATCATTTGCAGCTTGCGGACCCCGGAAGGCGTGAAGGTGACCTGGCGGCTTCCCGGTACTGTTTTGATCCACCCCCGGCCGGAAAAACAGGTCAGCAGCGCCGAGCCGAGCACGCCGCCCAGATGATAACGTCGTTCACTCCAGTCCAGACAGCCGCAGCTAAATTTCCGTCGCGACGTGCCAGCCTGTGCCACAACACCCAGTTCCGACAGTTTTTCCTCACCCAGAAGCGTCAGCGTTTCGCCATCCGCCGTCAGCCATTGACGGGAAATCAGCGAATCAAACAGCATCACGGCCACTTCTCCCGCCAGATGGTCATAACAGGTCCGGGCCTGGCGTAAACTCAGCGGCGTGCTGATTTTTCGCGAAGCCGTTGATGCCCAGGCCACGCCCATCAGACGCTCCAGCAGTTCAGCAATGTCTGCCCCTGCCAGACGAAAATAGCGATGTCTTCCCTGGGCGAGGGAAACCACAAACCGCTGTTCGCACAGACGGGCCAGATGCGCACTGGCGGTGGAGGCCGAGATATCCGCCACCGCGCTCAGCTCCGTCGCCGTCCATGCCCGACCGTCCATCAGCGCACACAGCATCCGGGAGCGCGATTTGTCCGCCATCACCGCCGCCGTCAGCGCCATTCGCGACTCCAGTTCGCCTTCTTCTTCATTCACGACTACTGACGTCATACAAACCTCTCTGCCTCGGGGATGATTTAACGATGGCACGAATTTGCCATTAAGTCACAGCGCGGATGATGTCGCCCGGAGCATCATTTCCACGCTCAGTCCCATCAGACAAAACAAAAAGCAGCGTTTAAAGACAACGGGCGAGATCCTCCGCCGGATACGGGTACCTGCCCACTGGCCGATCAACGCCGGTATGATGGCGAATGCCGACAAGCTCATCGACTGCACGGGCAGCGCGCCGTGCCACCACAGTCCAAGTGCTAACGCCAGCGTGGAAAAGGTAAAAGAGATACCGAGCGCCTGCACCAGTTCATCCTTCCCGAACCCCAGCGACTGGATCCACGGCACCGCCGGCATCACAAAAACGCCCGTTCCGCCTGTCAACAACCCCGTGGCAAAGCCGACAACCAGCGAGACTGGCTTTTCACGCTGGGGTGAAACCGCGATGCGTTTTCCCGCCAGCGTCCAGAGCGCATATATCATCAACGCCAGCCCCAGTGCAAACTGAGTACGGGAGGTATCGCCGCCCGTGATCCAGGCGCTTGCCAACAGCGTAGCGATCACCACGGTAAACAGCATCGGCCATAACCGTTTCAGCAGTGCCCGGGTATTCCCGCCACCGCCAAACTGAAACAGATTACTGACCAGCGAAGGCAACAGCAGCATGGCCGCCGCCGCGACCGGTGAGATCAGCGAGCCGAGGATCCCCATCGCCACGGTGGGCAACCCCATGCCGGTGACGCCTTTCACCATTCCGGCAAGGACAAAGGTCATAGCAATCATGACTATCTGATCGAGTTCGAACGCAAAAAGAAGGGTCATACTTCATTTTTCCTGTCAGGTGAAGATGACCCATCCTGAATGCTGGCGATGGCGCTTGCTTCGTCAGCCAGCGAAATATGGCTTCAGGCTATTCAGAGATAATGACCTCGTGGCGGATGTTACGCGCGCAGTAGGCAGTCCCGTCTTTGAGATACAATTCCTGGTAACGGGTCTTATCCGCCACCTGCTGTAGCAACGTTCGTTCAGTATCGACAAACTCCTTTTGCACGCGGTAATGCACCGCATCCTGCGTTTCAAAAACGATAAACTCGCGGGTGGCGTAGGGCTTATGCTTCAGTTTGACATAGACGATATACTGTACCGTGCTAAACGTAAGTCCAGTCTGCGCGGCAATCTCCTTCATGGTCAGCGGTTCCGGAGATTCATACAGCGCCTGTACCTGTTGAAGTCTCTTCTGGTTATAAGCCGACACGCGCAAACTGAGTTTCAACCGGTAAGCCATATTGCGCACCACCGTCACGTTGGTGCACAACAGTTGCGCAATGTTTTGCGTCGAGAGGACGCCCGCGTTTTCTCGCAGGAGCGCCAGGCTCTCGTCGTTCCAGATAAATGCCATCAGCGGTATCCCTCCACCGAAAACTTATTGCGCCGCGAGACGGGCGAACGTGGCGGCTAATTCCGCCGGTTTACGCATTCCCTGATGCCATTCCAGTACCCGGCCTTGCGGGTCAATCAGAACCGAGGTCGGCGTACCGATAACCTGATATCGCTCCTGGGTGATTTTCATCTGATCGCGAAGGACCGGATACGACACCTGATGCTTTGCCAGCAGCGCATCCAGGCTGACCGCTGCTGGGTCAGTATTCACCGCCACCACCACTACACTATCGCCCCATTTCTGGCTGAGCGTTTCCAGCGAATCCATCTCCGCCAGACAGCCGCCGCAGCCCGCTGACCAGAAGTTCAGGTAGACCGATTTCCCCTGCCAGCGATCAAGCCCGGACTCATTGCCCTGTAAATCGAAGGCCGCCAGCGCCGGAGCCGTTTCTCCCACCGCCAGTTTTTCCTCTTTGCAACCACTGAGCAGCACCGCCAGTGAGAGAATGCAGACGTTAAGCCAGCGCATGATGCATCGCCTCCTCTCCCTGATACTTACCGTGTTGCAGGCGCAAAATGCGATCGGCAAATTGCCCAAGCGCCGGGTTATGCGTCACCATCACTATCGTGCGCCCCTGGCGATGTAGATCGGTAAGTAGATCCAACACCCGCTGTTCATTCTCTTCATCCAGGTTGCCCGTCGGTTCATCCGCAAAAATGACCGGCGGCTCATTCACCAGCGCTCTGGCAATACAGACACGCTGCTGTTCCCCGCCGGAAAGCTGGCTCGGTAAATGGGTCACGCGGTGCCCAAGCCCAACCTGTTCCAGCACTTTCCTGGCCGCCGCCTCGTCCACCACGCTGTGGTAATGCTGCGCCAGCATGATATTTTCCAGCGCGGTTAAAAAGGGAATGAGATGGAATTGCTGAAATACCAGGCCAATCTTCTCGGCGCGAAAACGACGCCGCCCCTCTTCGTCCAGCGCGGCGGCGTCTGTGCCGTCAAGAAACACCTGACCTTCCGTAGCGGTGTCCAGACAGGTGAGAATGTTCATTAACGTCGTTTTCCCGGAACCGGAGGCCCCCATAATGGCGACAAACTCTCCTTGTGTAATCCGCAGGTTAATATCATCCAGGGCGGTAACGTCGCCGAACCGTTTATAGAGGTGACGCGTTTCGATCGCCACCTGTGGAATTTGCGTCACAGACATGGCGCTACTCTCCTTTCAGCACTTTAGCGGGTTCGACGCTGACCGCGCGTCGTACCGGAACAATCGCCGCCAGAATGGCGACCAGTAAAGACAATACCAGGGTGACAGGCAGCACCGGCAGACGTAGCGAAATAGTCGCGTTAAATACCGTCAGCCCCAACAATTGCGCCAGCAAATAACCCAGCACCCAGCCGCATACCACGGCCGCAAGGGCGATAATGCAGGTTTCCAGCAAGATTTGCCGCACGATGTCGCCATTGCTGGCACCCAGCGCTTTTTGCAGGGCGAACTCGCGGGCACGCTCGCCCACTATCGCCATCAGGGTGGTATTCACGCACAGGGAAGAGAGCGCCAGAATCACCAGCGATACCAGTCCCATTAGCCCTTTAATTTTATCCAGCACCTGACCTTCAGAGGCGGATACCTTACGTACCGGACGAATCTCCAGATCCGGATACTGGCTTTGCAGGCGACTGGCATAGCGATCGACCTGGCCGACATCGTTACTCACGCTCAACAGGCCGTGGCTGATTTTTCCCGGCTGATGTAGCCAGGCCTGCGCCACGTCGAGACTGACGATCAGCATGTTGTCCGTCGCGTCACCCGCTTCGACAATGCCTTTAATCTGTAAATTTTTTCGCTGGTTATGATCGACCAGCGTGACGCTATCGCCGGGCTGAACGTTGAGGCGCTCCGCCAGCTTGACGCCAATCATCGCGTTACGATCGTCAAAGCTGACGCCAATCCAGCTCCCCTGCACCTGCCAGTACGGCACCAGTTTTTGCAGGGACTCAAACCAGACGCCGACGATCACCACTTTTTCCAGTTCGGTACGCGCCATGCCGTACAGCCACGGACTGGCGCCGTGAACCAACCCCTGCGGCGCATCATCCAGAATCGTCTGTAGCGCCTGCTGCGGCATGCTTGCGCCATGCCCCGGTCCGATGTAGAAATTGGCGCCAAAGGTACGCAGCTCTTCACTCATTTTGGTATTGATGTCGAACCATACCGCGCTCAGCGCCGTCACGATGGTTGCCCCTACCATCAGCGCGGCAAAAACCACGCTAACCCGCTGAAAGCGCAGACGCAGCGCCCGCCACACCAGCAACCAGAGCATGGTCTGTTTAGCGGCCATACAGCACCTCCACAGGATACAGTCGCGCAATGCGCCGGGCCGGGAACCAGGTCCCTATCAGGGCAATCAGCACCGCGACCACGAGTACGCATGGCACTACAATCCAGGCGAAATCGAGCGGCGCGTCAAACAGCATCACGCCAATTGCTTTCGCCAGCCCCCATCCGGCAACGCATCCCAACGCCCCGCCAGCCAGTCCGCTGGAGGCGGCTTCCAGGTAGAACAGCAGCATAATCTGCCACTGCCGCGCGCCGAGCGCCTTCATCAGGCCAATCTCTTTCGCGCGCTCCATAATGGTGCTGGTCATCAGTGACGCAATCCCCATTGCCGACGCTGCCAGCGCGGCAATTGTCACCACCGCCATCAGCAACTGAATTTTATCGATCACCACCCCTTCAGACGCGGCGACCTGCCAGACCGGGCGCACCTCCGCTCCGGAGATCGCCTCTTCCAGTTGGTGGGCAATTGAAGAAACATAGGCAGTGCAGTACCAGAGGTCGTACTCTTCCGCATTCAGTGCATCCAGGTTTTCCCGCGCGCGACGCGAAAGCTCATTTTCCGGCACCGTCAGCGCAGAAACGCGAATAGCCTGCACCTTTCCGGGCAATCCCAGCAGCGTCTGCGCAATCGCGAGCGGCATCACCAGTTGGCTATCCTCCTCGCCGCCGCTGGAGAGGATCCCGCTGACAGTGACATGGATTGTCGTATCCGCGTTGTTTAATACCAGCGTATCCCCCACTTTCCATCCTGTTTGTCGCGCCAGAGCGTGTCCCACCAGCGTTTGTGGCTTACTATTCTCACTCTCCTGCGGCCAGTCGCCGGTCACCTGCCAGAACGGACTGACCGTCTTCTGCCCGGTTTCATATCCCTCTTCATCAGGAATATCGACCGATTGACTGAAGAAGGTCCCCAGAATGCGCACCGCGTTACCGTCAGCGGTGACCTCACCGCCCAGCATCGGCGCAAAACCGACAATGTTATTGCGCCAGAAAATATCTTTGATATTCGGCAATTCGGCTTCATCAAGGAAATCCTGTCCCGAGAGCGGATTGCTGCTTTCGCTGAACAATGCAGGTAATGCCGCCTGTCCGGCAGGCTCAATCAGGATGTTCGCGCCATAGGATTTGAGTTCACGGGACATTTTGTCGCCGATGTCGATAGACACCGCCAGCAGCGCCGAGATCAGGCTGGCCGCAAGAAACACGGTGACAATCGCCAGACCTTTACGCCGCAGGTTACGTCCCCAGGATTGTCGTAACATTCGCCATAGCATCGTTACTCCTCCCTCAGTTCAGCAGGAACAAACGATTCCGGCGTCTTGCGAAAGCGGTCATAGTTGGCTTCGGATGAGAAGAACCAGGTCTTACCACCGTAGCTGTATTTGAAGTCTGCCGACGTATTGGTCAGCGTTGAACCGTCAACCGGATCGGTCACCTGAATGGTCATCACCGTCGAGAAGTAGTTCACGCCAGCGGCCAGTTCTTTACCGGGGATCACCAGCTCTTTTTCATCGTTGTGCCAGTTTTCAATCGGCACCGGGTTGCAGCCGCCGGGTTTTCCAATGGAAGGGATAAAGATGTGTACCCCGCAGGCGACGCAAATCACCTGATTGCCTTCCATCACATAACCCTGGTCGCCGCACAGTAAACAGGCGTCGAACACCACGCCAAAGCGCAGTTTGTCGGGATAACGGTTGATGATGAAAAAGCGCACCGCTTTGCCATCGTCAGCCACCCAGACAAAGCGATGCAGCTTACCGTCCCGGAGTTGTTCAACCGGCAGATGGACACTGCCGTCGCTGGCCAGCGTCACCGGGATCGCTTGCGAAAGCTGCGGCGGCTGAGAAGCGACGTTGTCCCACCACAGTTGTCCGGCAATCACCACTACGGCGCAGCCGAGGGTGACCAGCCAGAGCCGTAGCGCATTACGCCGCTGCGCCAGCGCCAGGCGATGGGGAATCGGTTCTTCTGTTGCCCGCGTCTGCCGGTGAGCGCTCAGTAGCGACGGCAGCCAGCACAGGGCCAGAAGCAGCAGTAATCCCACCGCCATCCAGTTGTAGGCCGGGGCGTTATTAGTGACTTTCGCCACAAAGCTCAGTAGCGATTTTTCCAGTGGCAGTACCTGCAGTTTCATCAGCAGCAACAGCAGATTGCCGCTTAACGGCAGCCACATCATCACCAGGAGAATGAGGGTAAACGGCCAGAACAACACGCGGATACGGCGCAGCAGCATGGCGCAAAGTACGCCAGCCAGACAGAGGATCGCGAAGGCGAGGACCACCGCCGTCAGATTCAGCAGCAGTTCAGTATTCAGGACATGTGTGCTGGTTAAGCCGCCGAGATTCGGGTCGAGCGCCCAGTGACGCGCCGCGCCAAAAACCAGAATCCCCTGCCAGAGATAGCGCACGCGGTTGCCCACCCACCAGAAGCTGAGCACAAACAGCAGCGTGACCATCACTTCCGTGCCCACCAGTAACAACTGTACCGGTTGTGAACCCCGGAGCGTCAGTCCCGCCAGCACGCCGGTCGCCAGACCGACTACCAGCGTCCAGCCCAACGGGCGCAGTGAGGGAGGATCGTTTCGACTCCAGAGAACACCGGAGAGTAGCGCGATGCAGAAAAAGACCTGTAGCGTGGTGACGAAAAAGTAACTCATGACATCGACTCGGAACAGCGGATTGACTCAGCCGGGACGAGCATTCATCCCGGCGCATCGGTTTTCTTAGTTCAGACCGACGTATTTAAATTCGTAGCTCACATCAAACGGTTTCCACCAGCGACCAACCCCGGTGTCACTGTCGGTGTGACGGTGCATACCCGCTTTTGACGGTGGTTCAATGTGGTAAGTCACTTTGTAGTTGCCCACACCCATCATCTTGACGTTCGCGCCATAGTGCGGGCCATCGCTGGCGACCATCGGCATAAACGTCCCTTCCTGTTTTTCACCGGTATCGCTGTTGACCAGGGTATAGCTGATCGTCAGATACGGGATCCACTCACCTGCGCCAAAACCGTTTTTACTGCCTTCGACCGCGTGAATATCCGCCTCAAGGTGAATATCGGCTTTCGCTGCCGGTAAGCCCATACCGCGCGGCTCCATGTCGATCGGCTGCAGGTAAACGGCGGCCAGCTCCATTTCATTCATCACGACAGGCTCGCCCGCCGGGTACTCTTTAAAGGCGAACGCTGCCGGTGCGGTGAAAATTCCGGCCATCACTGCGCTGGCAATCAGGGTTTTCTTCATGGTCATCAGACATATCCTCTCGTCTAAAATCACAACTACAGAGTGTTTTTTATTGTTTCCCCGGGAACGGCGCTTTTTCGCCGCATCACCCACAGCGCAATCAGCGCAGCGAGCAGTAATACCGCCTGCGGTAACAGCGTTTCCACATAGGGATAAATCCCCAGCCAGCTGATTTCCGGGAAGCCGTTAATCAACGTTGGCTGGAACAGTTTGCCTTCCACCAGTTCCAGCACGCCTTTGCCCGCAAACACGAAGGCCATCAGGTACATGAAACTGCCGGTAAACATAAAGAAGGGTTTCAGCGGCAGACGCACCACCGAGTAACGCATAATCAGCCATGCCGCCAGTAACACAACACAGCCAATAACAAAGCCCGCGCCGATCGCCATGTGTCCAGCGACATCGTTGGCATCACCGATCAGGGCGTAGTAGAACAGAACCGTTTCGGCGCCTTCGCGATAGACCGCGAGGAAACTGGTCAGCCACAGCCCCACCAGGGAACCTTTCGACAGTGAATGAGACAGTTTGCCTTCCAGCCAGGCCTTCCAGTGTCGGGCTTCAACTTTGGACAGCAGCCAGTAGCTCATGAAGAACAGCATCACGACCGCAATCAGCATCGTGATGCCTTCCAGCAGTTCCCGGCTGGCGCCCGAGTTGGTAAACAGCAACTGGAAAATCACAGCGGTTACCACGCTGGCGACCAGTGCGACGATCACCGACTGGCGAATCAGCGGCAGCTTATCCTGATGATTGTTTTTCACCATGTAGGCGACAATTGCCGCCACGATTAGCAGGGCTTCCAGCCCTTCACGGACGATGATCATCAGGCTATAGAGCAGCAGGCTCCACTGCGTCTCTTCCCCTTCGCCGAGCATCGTCACTGCTTTTTGCAGATCCTGTTCGAGCGCACTGGCTTCTGACTGAAGTCTTTCCGCCGGTTGACCGGCCTTCATCAGACTGACCAGACGGGTAAAATAGGCCTCCAGCGCGGTTTTAAACGCCGAATCACGGGAGCCGATTTTGTTCTCCATGCCGCTGGCTTCGAATCGGTCGAAATAGCTGTCCTGAACATCCAGAATGGCGTTCTGCGCTTCGCCGCGCTGATACCGCGCGATAGCCTCCTGAATACTCTGATTGATGCCATCCGCCACTTCACCCCAGTTTGCGCGGGTACTCTCCTGTGCCGTCGCCGGACCGTTGTCCGCAGTTTGCGGTGCAGCAACCTGCTGTTCGTCGCGGGTTGTCGGCAGGCCAGGCAGAATATCCTCGATATCCTGTAACAGCGTGGTGACCTGGTAGGAGACGTCGTTAAGGCGATCCGGTTGGGCGGCAAGGGCAATCAGCGCGGAAAATTGTTGGTTAATGGCGGCGGCATCTTTAGCCGAGCGATTCTGTCTGACCGACATTTCCATCTCAGAGTTTTTGAATCCCTGATAGTGCGCCTGCTGAACGTGCTGACTGGCCGTGGCGTAGTTCCCGGACTGATAGTCGTTCACCGCCTGGGCCAGTAGATCGTCGATCGTACGGAAGCTCTCCTGCCAGTGGACGGCGATATCCGTTCGGGTGAGCGCGCTGTGCTGTTCTTCCGCGACCAGTCTGTGTCCGCCGTCCAGCACCGGTTCGACTTCGCGTAGCGATGCCTTCAGCCAGTCAATTCTCGACTGCACCTCTGCGATCGGTTTTTTCTCGCCAATCATCCGCCGGATTTCACCGAATGCGCTCTCCATCTCGTAACTTTTGCTGGCAGAGATGTTGATACGGATGGGACCTTCGAGGTTTTCGAACACCTCGAAGTAGGCCATTTGCACCGTGCGGCGCGCCTCATCGGTTTGTTGTTGAGAATAAAGTTCTGCTGTTTTATCAAGGCGTTGCTCAATATCCTCAATAAACGGAGCATAGTTTGTCGTGGCCCATACGCTAACGCTTACGAGCAGACTGAAGAGAGTCACCAGCAGTGAGAGGCAAAACTTACGCACGTTACGCACCAAAGAACACAAATGATAATTATTATCATTATCGATTTTTGCTGACGCTGTACATGACCTGGATCATAAAAATGTCAACGGGTGACAAGTTATGTAAATTTATTTCACTGATATGTGATGAAGGGCGAAATCTGACGGTGGGTAATACACCGACTCGCCGTCAGGATTTGAATGATGGCATTGCGTAAATCCGCAATGTATTAATGATGCTGCGCCCGCTCACTTAAATAAAATTATCCGCAGGCGCAAATTACTTAGCGATTCAACATCTCTGGATCCTGTTTTAACCGCTGCAAAAATGGGCCATAGCCCTGTTCACTGACCCAATAATTAATACTCTTTTCAACGCCCGTTGACGTCAGCGTCGCGCCTGAAATACCATCAACGGTATATGCATCATTCTTATCTGATTTTTCCTGAACTATTTTCAGTGCAGGCGTTCCCTTGTCATCTGCCACTTTTTTTCCCGGCCATTGTTTACGCCAGTTTTCATCCTGCACTCTGGCTCCCAGAAATGGCGTCTCTCGCTGCTGGTAATAATACAGATTATTCACCGTACGGCCGTCCAGTCCCAGAGAGAGAAACGCGTGCATCATCGATTTCGCGCCTTTGCCGGAAACAGGAATGATAACCTGCTGAATCTTATTATACTTATCTTTTACCAGGTAAACGTCTGCCCGCGTACAGCGCTGGCGAATTTGTGCAGGGTCATGGTCCGGAGCGAGTTTTTTACATCCTTGCGCGACCGTTTTATCCGTCGCCCACTCGCCGGAATCCAGATTCACCGAGCGCACGATTATCGAACGCTGATACAGGTTCTCTCTCGATTTTTTATCCAGAGAATCCGCTTTAAGTAAGCCCGCGGCCTGTAAAACAGCGGCATTTTTTTCTTCCGCCGTCGGTTCCGTCATTTCCCCCTGAAACAGCATAAACCAGGCAATGGCGATCAGAAAAATAAGAACACAAAGCACCATCATCGATGCAACAATAACTTTACCCTTGCGCATTTCTTTATAATTCCCGTAAACATTAACATTGTTATATCGCCACCAGATATGCCACCACTTATACCTGTTTGCAATGATAAAAACAGAGAAAATATAGTCTCACCTCCATTTAGTTTTCACTTTAAATATCTGAATCATGAGTGGTTACGGCTATTTCGTGACGTAAAAAAACCGGGTTTCCCCGGTTTTATTCAACTGACTTTCGCCCACCATAGCCGCAGGAGCATCCCCCAGTAGCTGGTCCAGCCGCTGGTCGTTGAAACGACCTCCCCTTTCGACACTACGATCAGCGTGGGGGTGACGCTGATATCCCAACGACGGGAAAGTGCGCCGCTGGCATCGTTGACCACCGGGAAGGAGAACCCTTTGCGCGCCAGCCAGTGCGTAAGCGTCGGCTCATCTCCCGAGCGCAGCGCGATGGTCAGTACGTTCTTCCCTTGTGCCTGCAAGCGGGCAACGTCCGGTGTGGTATAGCGGCAAACGCCGCACCAGGTGGCCCAGAAATAGATGAGGAGCGGTTCTTCCTCGCTTAATGCCGCCAGGGTCACTCGTTCACCATCCAGCGTGTAAAGCGGTGTACTGTCGAAAGCAACCGGTGCCTGCGGCGCGCGCCAGGCATCCATTAGCCACATCATGCCCGCCAGCAGGATCAGAAAAATCAGTCCTTCACGCAGCCAGCGCCGCAGCTTATTGACCATTCGCCACCGCCAGTTTTTCTTTGACGACCTCTTCAAGCACTTCCCAGGAAACGGCGCCGGGGATCAGCTCATCGCCAACGATCGTCGCAGGCGTGCCCTGGATGCCAATCAGTCGCGCCAGTTGGAGATTGGTACTCAACGTTTCATTGCTTTTCTCATCCAGCACGACCGGACTGGAGCCCGATTTTTCCTGCGCCTGCTTAATGCTGACGTCGGTGTGATAGCCCTTCTTTTGCATCAGCTTTTCATGCAGCGCAAGGAACTGTTGCGGATGCTCACGCCAGGTGATAAGCGCCGTCCGCGCAGACAATACCGAGCTTTCTCCTTTGAACGGCAGCGGTTTAATAACCACCGCCACGTCAGGATACTTCGTCACGATTTTCGCCAGCAACGGATCAAGCTGTTTGCAGTACGGGCAGTTGTAATCTGTGAAGTTTACCAGCGTCAGTGTTGCCTGTTTTGCACCAATGCGCGGACTGTCTGGATCGTTAAACAGCGCCTCCTGAATAAGAGCTTCGATCTGTTTTTCCTGCCCGGGAGTAAACGGCGCACCTTCATTGGCGAAGCTGAACGCACTGAACAAGGAAAATAACAGGATGATCAGAGATTTCATGGTGTTTCTCCTTTCGCTGCGGCCAGCGCGTTTAACAGACCGTCGCGAGTTAATAACGTCGGCAGCGCCTGACCTTTCGGTAAGCCGGGGCCATAAATTTGGTTATACGGTACGGCAACCTGGCCGCGTGATTTCAGAAACGCCGTGATGTCATCAGACGGCAACGTCCAGTCGCCGCGCAGGGCCACCACATCCGGTTCCTGTAGCGCCACCTGTACCGCTTCGGTATTCAGTACGTTGTATTTATTGACCTTGCAGGTGATACACCAGTCGGCGGTCACATCGATGAATACACGCTTATGCTGCGCAAGCGCATCGGCAATCGCCTGTTCGCTGAGCGGTTGCCAGTGGACGCGCTCTTTCACCGCACTTTGAGGAGTAATACCCAGATGAGGCAGGAGCAGCGTTGCCAGCCAGAGAGCCGACCCGAGCATCATCAGGCCGAGCAGGCGTCGCAATCCGTTCATCCAGCGCCCCGGCTTCGGCAGACGAAGCGCCAGACCCGGACGCAGCGCGACCAATAGCCATGGCAGACTCATCCCGACGCCGAGCGCGAAGAAAAGTCCCCACAGGACAGGCAGCGACGCCGTCAATGCCACCGCCACCGCCGTGCCGAGAAACGGCGCGCTACACGGTGTTGCCAGCAGCGTGGCGAACGCGCCCTGCCAGAAATGCCCTGCCAGATTGTTGCCGCCGTAAGTCGCCAGTCGGGTGGTCATTGATGACGGCAGGCGGAATTCAAACAGACCAAACAAACTGGCGCTGAACGCCAACATCACCAGCGCCATCCCACCGATAAACCACGGATTCTGGAACTGGATCCCCCAGCCCAGCGCCTGATTACTCAGTCGTAGCACGGTCATCAGCAGCGCCAGCGCCATGAAGGAGAGCAGAATACCGCCCACCGAGGCGAGAAACTGGCGTCGTATTTGCCTACGGTTTTTCTCTTCGACGAGCAGAATTGAACCCAGCTTCATCCCCAGCACCGGCAGCACGCACGGCATCAGATTGAGGATCAATCCGCCCACCAGCGCCATAAGGACCACCTGCCAGAACGGGAGTCCGGCGCGATCGGCCACCGGCTCATCGCCAATGCTAAGCTGGCTCTCCTGCGCCACGCCGTTATCCGCCAGTACTATCGTAAGCGATTTGCCGCGCAGATTCGGCGCCCCTTCTCCCCAGCTATCGTTAACCGGCACCGTCGCGCGAAGCCTGTCGCCGTCGACCCGGATAAGCGGTTTGGCGAAATCCGCATCCTCTACGCTATCAAGAAATAACGCTGGCGAGATCCAGCCGCCGCTGCGCTGCGCCTCGACGATCAGCTCACCGTTACGCGCGCTGGCACTCAACGTTTGTGTCAGACCTTGCGTCAGGGGTATGCGTCCCATCGCCTGCGCATAGTCATGCGCAAACCCGGCATCCTGTTGAGAGGGGGTGAGCGAGAACGGATAGTCGGTCAGCAGGCACACGTTGCTACAGGTGGAGAGCGTCAGCACGCCAGCGAGGCGAGCGGGTGCAGTCCCCCGAACGGTCAGCGGAAACGCAACCTGCTGGTGATAGCCCTGGGTGGTGATACCGGCGACGTCAAAACGGGTCGGCGTCGGCCAGAACCAGTCCACCGCAGGCATCTCTCCTTCCCAGGCGATTGAAGGCGCAACGCCACCTTCCCCCGGCGAGCGCCAGTACGTCTTCCAGCCGTTTTCCAGTTTGACGTCAATCAGCAGGCGGGTTTCATCCTGCGCGGACGTATCGGCTCGCAGTCGGACGCTGGCATGATCGTTCTCCGGGGAACGCAGCCAGCCGCTCTCTGCTGCCCATGACGCGGGCAGCCAGAGTAATAACAGGCAGATCAGTCCCTGCCTGAAGGCATAAATCATAATTTTTCTCCATGAATGATTAGCTAACGGTACGAAACAGCTGCTTTGTCATTCGCGGAAAACACAGAATCTGAGATGGACACGAAGTCCGGGCGGGGAGATAACGCGCTGCGGGAGGAACGGTAGGCGTATCGTCCTGAGCGGGGTTAACAAAGCGAGGAGTAAACAGAGCGCAAGAATCGCCCCCTCAAAAACAACCGGCGGCGCGGTCAGCAGCGATTTTGCGCTGAGCTCGCATGGGGTTACGGGTGACGTGTCCTCTGCCACGGAGGTCGGAGACGGCGTTGCCGTGACGACGGTTGTCTCCATCTGCAACGCATGCAGACCCGCCATGCGCTGCGCGGTACAGACTATCACCACGACACATGCCAGGCAGAGAAACCACCATCCCATCCGTTGACGTTTCGCCATTACACCCTCACTCATTGACGCGAGTTATCTTAGCGGCTCACGTGTTTTACGCAACCTCCGGGCTGTAAAGTTATGTTGTCTCGCAGGTTGGCATTCTTTCGCGACAGGATTACCCTACACTTACTGGTGACACCTTTTCAGGGATCCCTTCAGCCTGTATTGATTAACCCGAGAGAACGCTATGGAATTAAAGGATTATTACGCCATCATGGGCGTGAAACCGACGGACGATCTCAAGACTATCAAGACCGCTTACCGCCGACTGGCCCGCAAGTATCATCCCGATGTCAGCAAAGAATCCGACGCCGAAGCCCGCTTTAAAGAGGTCGCCGAAGCCTGGGAAGTGCTGAGCGATGAACAGCGACGCGCCGAATACGATCAGCTCTGGCAGCACCGCAATGACCCACAGTTCAACCGTCAGTTCCAGCAGGGCGAGAACCAGAGTTACAACGCCGAAGACTTCGACGATATCTTTTCCTCCATTTTTGGTCAGCACGCACGTCAGTCGCGCCAGCATCGTGCCAGCCGTGGACATGATATTGAAATTGAAGTCGCGGTTTTTCTTGAAGAAACGCTCGCTGAACACAGCCGTACCATCAGCTATAACCTGCCGGTCTATAATGCTTTTGGCATGGTTGAACGTGAAATTCCGAAAACCCTTAATGTGAAGATTCCGGCGGGTGTCGGCAATGGTCAACGCATTCGCCTGAAAGGCCAGGGTACGCCCGGTGAAAATGGCGGACCAAACGGCGATTTGTGGCTGGTTGTCCACATCGCGCCGCATCCCCTGTTTGATATTGTTAACCAGGATCTGGAAATTGTCGTACCGCTCGCCCCGTGGGAAGCCGCGCTGGGCGCGAAGATTGCCGTCCCCACACTGAAAGAGAGCATTCTGGTCACCATCCCCCCCGGCAGCCAGGCCGGACAACGATTACGCATCAAAGGTAAAGGTCTGGTCAGTAAAAAACAGACCGGTGATTTGTATGTCGTACTTAAGATAGTGATGCCGCCGAAACCGGATGAACGCGCAACTGCGCTGTGGCAACAACTGGCAGAGGCACTGTCAGGATTTGATCCGCGCAAAGATTGGGGGAAAGCATAATGGCTAACGTCACCATCACCTTTACGGTTACCGAATTTTGTCTGCGCACCGGCGTGACGGAGGAAGATCTGAATGAGATAGTGGGGCTGGGCGTCATCGAACCTTATGCCGAAACGGCGGATAACTGGCAGTTTGACGATCATGCGGCCACCGTGGTGCAGCGCGCCCTGCGACTACGTGAAGAACTGGCGCTTGACTGGCCGGGGATCGCCGTGGCGCTAACGCTACTGGAAGAGAACACCCGTTTGCGCCAGGAAAATCGCCTGCTGCGACAACGACTCGCGCGATTTATCACTCATCCATAAATTCAGGGCAGCGAGCGTAAGCTGCCCATTTATCAGGCGATGATATAAATCAACGCTGGCTCAAAGGGATAGCCGTAAGATAGTGGTATTAGAAATGCCACTTTATGGAAGTCAGAAGGCAATGAGCGAAAAAAGCAGAAAGCGCTGGCAACGCCGCCCTGGAACGACGGGCGGCAAATTGCCATGGAATGACTGGCGTAATGCCTCCACCTGGCGCAAAGCCACACAGTGGCTGTTGCTGGCGATCAATATTTACATTGGCGTGACGTTTTACTACTGGGTGCGTTATTACGAAACCGGTGGATCCAGTCTGTACGTTCCCCGACCTGGCGGCATTGAGGGCTGGCTGCCCATCGCGGGTCTGATGAATCTGCGCTACACGCTGGAAACCGGCACTCTGCCCCCTGTTCACGCCGCCGCCATGCTCCTGCTGGTCGCGTTTATGCTGATCGGTCTGCTGCTCAAGAAATCGTTTTGCTCATGGCTGTGCCCGGTGGGTACGCTGTCCGAACTCATCGCCGATGTGGGTAAAAAAATATTTAGTCGCAACTTTTCGCTACCTCGCTGGCTGGATATCCCCCTGCGCGGCCTGAAATATTTGCTACTGGCCTTTTTTCTCTATATTTCACTGTCGATGCCGGCCCAGGGCATTCAATATTTTCTGATGTCGGCCTACGGCATTATTATCGATGTGAAGATGCTCGATTTCTTTCGCAATATCAGCACGGTCACGCTGCTGAGCGTCGCCTTACTGGTGGTGATAAGTCTGTTCATTCGCAACGCGTGGTGTCGTTATTTGTGTCCCTATGGCGCCCTGCTCGGCCTGCTTTCCCTGCTCTCGCCATTCAAAATCCGCCGCAATGCGCAAAGCTGTATCGACTGCGGGAAATGTGCCAAAAACTGCCCGTCGCGCATCCCGGTGGATAAGCTGATTCAGGTGCGAACGGTTGAATGTACCGGCTGTATGACCTGCGTGGAATCCTGCCCGGTGGCCTCAACGCTGACATTTTCCCTGCACACACCAACGGGGAAGGCAGAAACGCGCCGGGGGACGCTGTCGGGTATGGCGATGACGCTGCTGGTCCTCGGCATCCTGTTCACCCTCATTGCATTCGCGATGCTGATGGGCGTTTGGGACAGTCCGGTGCCGGAGCAGCTTTACTTCCGTCTGATTCCTGAGGCAAGGACAATCGGACATTAACAACCACCGGATGGGGCATCCGCCGCCATCCGGTGGTTATCGATCACTCCGGTTTCTTGTCCTCGTTGATGCCATCCTCAATAAAATCTTTATCGAGTTCTTCGGCATTCCCTGCGTGGTCACGCCCGGAAAGAATATTCCAGCAGGCAATAAACAGCGCGGCGACGAGCGGACCAATAACGAAACCATTGATGCCATAAATCTCCATTCCGCCCACCGTAGTGATCAGAATCAGGTAATCAGGCATTTTGGTATCTTTGCCGACCAGAATGGGGCGCAGAATATTATCCACCAATCCCACCACTACCACGAAGAAGCCGACGATGAAAAAGCCCTGCCACAGTTGCTGTGTCGAAAAGAGATAAATGGCCGCCGGCACCCAGATAATGGCGGAACCCACGGCGGGGATCAGTGACAGGAACGCCATCAATGCCCCCCACAGAATACTGCCATCAATACCGACAATGTAAAACGCAATCCCGCCCAGCGTCCCCTGGACGATCGCCACCACAACCGTGCCTTTCACCGTCGCCCGGGAAACCGCTGCAAATTTCGCAAACAGATGCTGCTTAACGAAATTCGACAACGGCAGCGAGTCAAGGATTTGTCGAACCAGAAACGGTCCATCTTTGAGCAGGAAAAAGAGCAGGTAGAGCATGATGCCGAAACTGATCGCGAAACCAAAGGTGCCTTTGCCTATCAGGAAGGCGCTTCCGGCCAGATATTGCCCGCCCTTTAATGCCGCATCGGACAGTTTCTGCTGGATTTTAGCCGCGTTATCGAGACCGTGATCGGCAAGAAACGAACGCGCCCACTCTGGCATATGCGCAAACAAACTGGCCACTACCTCCGGGAACTGAGCGTCGTTATGCTGTAGCTTGTTGTAAACCACGTTCAGTTCAACGGCAAGCGAGGAGAGGATCAGCATTAATGGGATGAACACAATCAGGCAAATGATGCCCAGCGTCAGTAGAGACGCCACCCCGTTACGCTCCCCCAATGCCGAACGCAGCTTGTTTTTCACCGGGTAGAAGATAACCGTCAGTATCGCGGCCCATAAGATGGCGGAAAAGTACGGCGACAGCACATCGAAGAAAGCCCATGTCACCATGGCGAGAAGAAAAAGGAAAAAACCTTTATTCAGTCCGTTAAAACGCATTAGAGGATCCTGTAAACAAAGAAACTCTGTGGACTATAGGACTGATTGCGGATTTTACAAAGCCAACAGGCAGAAAACCCTCTGCCGGGGCTCCACCGTCAAAGTGTGATAGTGCTCATTGTTTCGCCAAAAGGAATTGCTTTTAGCTTAAGAATAGATCAATCATAATCATATACGCGAACACAGTCCGTATATACGAACAAAATGGAGAAATGATGAGCGCTTTCGATTACAGCAACCCGGTTAAGTTTTATTTTGGGGCAGGTAAATTCAATCAGTTAGGTGAGATAGCCTCAACACACGGGCGCAAAGTGTTGCTGGTCGTATCTGACAGCACTAAACACACGGGCCAACTTGAACGCGCGCAACTGGCGCTTTCTGACGCCGGTATCGCCTTTGCCATTTACGATCGCTTTATGCAGAATCCGCTTTCGACACTGGTTGAAGATGGTGCGGCGCTGGCCAGAGACGAACGCTGCGATCTGGTCATCGGGATCGGGGGCGGTAGCGCAATGGACATGGCCAAAGGCATCGCCTTCTGCGCCTGTAATGAAGGCAGTATCTGGGACTATGTGTTTGGCAAAAAACAGGCCCAGCACGCGTTGCCGGTGATATTAATCCCTACCACTGCCGGTACCGGCAGTGAAGCGAACCGGACTGCTGTGTTCACCAACCCGCAAACGCATGACAAAAAGGGACTGGTCAATCCCCTGATTTATCCTGTCGCCGCCATTATCGATCCTGAACTGATGCTCACTCTGCCCAAACGCGTTATCGCCGGTCCGGGTGCAGACGTCCTCTTCCATGCCCTGGAATCCTATATCTCCCGCAACGCCAATCCATTCAGTGAGATGCTTTCCCTGCAGGCCATTCGTCTGCTGGCAAAAAACCTGCCACGGGTTTATGCGGACGTGAACTGTCTGGAGGCGTGGGAAAAAGTGACACTGGCCAGCACACTCGCGGGAATGGCGATTGACTGTGCGGGAACGACATTGCCGCATGCGCTGCAACATCCGATGGGCGGATTGCTGGATGTGGTGCACGCAGAAGGGATTGCCGCCGTCTACCCGGCCTTTCTTGAATACACCTGGTCCGCCTCTCCAGAGAAGTTTGCCGCCATCGCGCACGCAATGGGCGTTAATACGCAGGGAATGACCACCGAACAGGCGGCACAAAGCAGTGTCTCCGCCGTGACCGATTTCCTGAAAGGCATCAATATGCTGCCGACGCTGAGCGAACTTGGCGTGAAGGAAGAACATTTCGACTGGATCATTAATAACGTGCTAACCACGATGAATGTGGTTTTAAACAATAACCCACGCGTGCCTGATGCGAAAACGCTTCGCGATCTTTTAACCCGTAGCCTTTAAACGATAAAGGAATAGTCATGTTCATTATTATTGACTCTGGCTCGTCGGCAACACGATTGTATCTTATTGATTCGGGCGACCTCCGCGTCATTGACAGGTCGGTTATCCAGATTGGCATCAATTCCACCATTGATAAGGGAAGCAATGAATTTCTGAAAGCAGAGATGGCTTGCGCAATAAAGGCGTTACTCGGCAGGCACTCACTGTCGACTGAGGAAATTGAATTTATTATTGCCTCAGGAATGATTACTTCTAACCTGGGGCTTTACGAAATACCGCACCGGGAAGCGCCTGCCAGTATTGAACAACTGGCTAAACATGCCGTACATTTCGCGAGCCATACCCTTCTGCCGGTGAATATCCCGGTGATACTGATTCCGGGGATAAAAAATAAAACGACGGCTCAGTGGGAAGATCTGAGCGGTATCGACCTCATGCGCGGGGAAGAAACGCAGGCCGCAGGCGTATTATTAGCCTGGAAACCCACATTGCCCTGCACGCTGATTGAACTTGGCTCAACGACTAAACTGATATCCATCAATGAAAAAGGCGAAATTGCTGGCAGCATTACCTCACTCAGCGGTCAGGTTTATGCCGCTATTCTGAAACAGACATTCGTTGCGTCCAGCGTAGAAAATGCCGAAGACGCTGTTTTAGATGAAACGGTTATTGATGCGGCGTACCGTTCCATTTCACAAAGCGGTTTCCTGCGCACAATATTAATGACGCGCTTCTTACAATTTTCCTTACCGACCACAGCAGCACAGAGAAAACTATTTCTTGAAAGCGCAATGGCCTGCGACGATCTAAAACTGCTGTCAGATGCCCAACGCCAGGGATTTAATCTCAACGGTGACGTCTATCTCATTGGGAATAAATCACGCTGCACCTTATACCACTATATCTTTTCACATTATGCAGAACGTAATGCGCACTTCCACATTATTTCCGATGCGGAAAGTATCGACATGCTGGCGATAACCGGAGCGAGCGCCATTGCCCGCGCGATACAAAATAACCCGCAATAAGGTGAAAACAATATGATCATTATTACCATCGATACAGGAACAACGAATACCCGCGTCTGCGCCTGGCAGGACGGCGCGTTACTCGCAGAAGCGGCGCGTGCCGCAGGCGTTCGGGACACCGCTATTACCGGCAGTACGGCCACGTTGATGCAGGGTGTCAGCGACGCCGTACTGGAGGTAAAGCAAAAAGCCGCTATCCCTTGCGACGCGAAGGTAGTTTACCTCTCTGCCGGGATGATTACCTCCAACGTGGGCTTATTTGAGCTCCCCCATCTCGTTGCCCCCGCCGGATTAAAAGAACTGGCGGAAGGGATGACGCCCGCGCATCTGCCAGAGATTAGCGATGAACCCATCTGGTTTATTCCTGGCATACGTAATCACAAAGATGACGTCTCACTCGATAACGTTGAGCAGATGGACATGATGCGTGGCGAAGAAACGGAAGCAATTGGCGTACTCAGTAGCCTTGATATCCGTGGACCTGCGCTGATCATTTTACCCGGTTCGCATTCCAAATTTGTCAAAATTGATGCGCAAAACCGCATTGAAGGCTGTGTGACCACCATGGGCGGTGAACTTCTGGAAGTTATTACCCGACATACAATCCTGGCCAGCTCTTTACAGCATCAATTTGCGACCCGCATCGACAGTCCCTCGTTATTACAAGGGGCCCGACAGTGCCTGCAAACCGGGCTTTCCCGCACCTGTTTCTCGGTTCGCGTGCTGGACATGTTTGCTTCCTTAACACTCAACCAGAAAGCGAACGTACTGCTTGGCGCCGTTTTACAGGATGATCTTCAGGCCGTTAAAAACAGTCGGGCATTTGACTGTCCGTCGGATACGCACATCGTGGTATGCGGTAAGGAAGTTCTCAAATTCGCTTTCGCCACCTTAATCGATCATGACCCGTGGTTTAACGGAAAAATAACCGTCGCGCCGGAAAATAAATCCTTATCCGCAGAGGGATTACTGGCGCTGGCGAAACGGAAAAACATTATTTAACTCCTTTGTACCCTACAAAAAATAAAGGTTTAATTTATGAACACAACCGTAAAAGAAAGTGCCGTAGTCAAAAAAAGAGGCGGTAAAAGATGGTTTGTTGTTTTCCTCTTATTAATCGGCGGGATCATTAACTATCTGGATCGTGCGAGTTTATCCATTGCCGCGCCGGATATGATGAAAGAATTGAATCTGTCTAACACGGATATTGGGCTTCTGGGTTCTGTATTCGCGCTGATTTATGCACTGTGTCAACTCCCGGCCGGTTTTCTGGTTGATCGCTTTGGTCCTAAGAAAGTGTATGGTTGGGCCGTTGCATTATGGAGCGGTGCCACCATGCTGACAGGGGCGTGCAGCAATATGATGACCCTGATTTTTGCACGCGGCATTTTAGGGATTACCGAAGCCCCCTGCTGGCCCGGCGCGGCCAAAATCACGGCCTCATGGTTCCCTAAGAAAGAGCGCGCGCTGGCGACAGGTTTCTGGGATGCCGCGTCAAAATGGGGGCCGGCCATTGCTCCACCGATTCTGGTCGCCATCATTGTACCTTTTGGCTGGCGTTCTTTATTTTATATTGCCGGTGCGATTGGTCTGGTCTTTGTGGTGTTCTTTATTTTTGCTTACCATCAGCCGGAAAAACACCCAAGTATTACTAAAGAAGAACTGGATTACATCAAGGAAGGCGGCGGTGGCACTGCGGAAAAACTGACCGGTGATGCAGAGAAAATTAGCTGGGGCGGATTATTCAAATACCGTTGCATCTGGGGAATGATATTAGGCTGGTTTTGCTATGTGTGGATGATGAATATTTTCACGACATTCCTGCCCCTTTATTTGATGAAAACCCAGAACATTCAGCTTAAAGAGTTAGGGATCTATGCCAGTATTCCTTATTTCGGCGGTATTGTCGGCGCCATTATGGGGGGATATATCTCCAAATGGTTAATCGATAAAAATATCTTTACCGACTCACTGAAAGCAAAACGCGTCACCATCAGTCTCTCGGCATTACTCGCAGGGATTGCGGTCATTGCCGTGCCGATGGTGGATGGTCTGTTTGCCACATTAACGTTGCTGGTGATTGCCATGGCGCTGCTTTCCGCGCTCTCCGCGACCGGTTGGGCGCTGCCTGGCGACGTTGCCCCCTCCTCCATGGTGGCGTCAGTAGGGAGTATCCAGAACTTCGGCGGCTATTTTGCCGGATCGCTCTCTCCCCTTGCCACCGGCTTGATCGCCGATGTCACCGGATCTTATACCCTCGCTTTCGTCAGCGGCGGGATCATCGCAGCCTGTGCTGCACTGTGTTACTGGTTCATCGTAAAAGAGCCGGTGAAAGTTGAAGAATAATACCGTCAGGGAGAAATCTCCCTGACTTTTAACCGAGGTTATCAATGATTAAACATCGCGTTATTCACGCTATAGAACAGACCGGGCTTATTGCAATCGTGCGCGGTATCGAGCCTGAATCTGTTTTGCCTTTGGCTGAAGCGTTATATGCAGGTGGCGTTGAGGTGATAGAGGTGACGTGCAATTCCACACGTTATTTGGAAAGTATCACCGCGCTAAAAATGAAAATGGGAGACAAAATGAAGGTGGGCGCAGGTACCGTCATCAATCCCGTTATGGCACAACTGGTGATCGATGCAGGCGCTGATTTCGTGTTGTCGCCCGATTTCAATCCCGACGTCGTCTCTATGGTACATGAGAAGCAACGACTGATGATCCCGGCGGTGATGACGCCATCCGAAATCCTCCAGGCCTGTCGCCTGGGCGTGGATTTACTGAAGCTTTTTCCGGCAAACAGCCTGGGCATCGATTATCTGAAAGAGATTCAGGGGCCGTTGGATAATCTCGCGCTGATTCCGGTGGGCGGCATCACGCTTGAAAATACGGCAAGCTTTGCGCAAGCAGGCGCGTTTGCTGTCGGCGTCGGAAGCGCACTGACAAACAAACAGTGGGTAAAAGACGGTGAATGGGGAAAAATCACCCGTCAGGCAGAGGCATTTATCCAGGCTTTTCACGATAACAAGCACCGATAAATGACACAGGCTTCATGCCTGCGCGTTTTTCCTTCATTGTGTTCATGAAGCCCGCCTGGCTATACTGCGGCTCATTAAAACTACAGTGAGGGAAGAACGTGTCTGAGAAGATTAACCGCTCTGTCGCGCGGGCACTGGAAATCATGGAGCTGATTGCGCAGAGCAAAGAAGATCTCACCATTTCAGAGATCAGCAAATCTCTGGCTATCCCAAAAAGTACAACTTTCGATATTCTGTATACCCTTCTGGAAAAAGGATATCTGGAGCAGACCAGCGAAAAGCAGAAAACGTTCAGACTGGGCATGAAGCTGTTCCAGACCGGCGCCCACTACCTCGACAGAACGCCTTTTCGCGATGTCGCCCATGCCACGCTGGAAAACCTGGTTGAAACCGCCGGTGAAACGGCCTTCCTCGCGATTCTGAACAAAGATGAACTGGTATATCTGGACAAGGTAGAAAGCCCCAATTCCGTCAGAACCTCGGCACGTATTGGTTCCAGTAATCCGCTTTACTGCACCGGTCTGGGTAAAGCCATTCTCGCCACCCTGCCCGATGATGAAGTGCGCGCGATATTAAAACGAACCGGTGGCCTGCGTCCCGTCACTCCCTATACCATCACTGACGAAGCACAGTTTATGTCCATCCTCGCCCAGGCCAGGCAGCAGGGTTATGCGATCGATGACAGGGAACATAACAGCGAAGTCTTTTGTCTCGCCGCGCCGGTGTACAATCTCCACGGACACGTAAGTGCGGCTATCAGCGTGGCCAGTTTATTTTCCAAAGTGAAAGACGATCGGCAAAAAATTGAGGTGCTGGGTAAAATGATCTCTGCCGCTGCGCTGGAGCTTTCACACCGAATTGGCTATCGGGGTCATTCACTTTATGTGAGTGGATAATGTCACCGTCTGTTCGTCTGATAGAAACGATCAGACGAACCAACTGGATATTTCTCTCGTCAGTATAATAGCCATTCCTTCTGCAGGATGCGCAAATCAATCACGTTAATAATAAATCACATTTCGGATTTATATTCACAGAAGATATACTCCCAACAAATTCATCATTTATATTTTTATATTGAAGATAAATTGTACCACTACGATTCAATTCCGCCCTGGCACATAAAGCAAGCCTGATGTCGAATCAAAAAAACAATATTTCACTTTGCCGAATGAATAAAGTCAACGATAATGCGCCCGTTCGTCTCTTCAAAATGGCGGTATATTCCCTATGCTACATTTATTTGCTGGTCTGGATTTATATACCAGTTTGATGCTTTTACTTGCGCTGGTCTTTGTCCTGTTTTACGAAGCGATTAACGGATTTCACGATACCGCTAATGCGGTTGCGACCGTTATCTATACCCGTGCTATGCAACCCCAGTTGGCGGTGATAATGGCTGCGGTCTTCAACTTTTTTGGCGTTCTGCTCGGAGGCCTCAGCGTCGCGTATGCCATTGTGCACATGCTACCTACGGATTTACTGCTCAATATGGGCTCGTCGCATGGCCTCGCGATGATTTTTTCTATGTTACTGGCGGCGATAATCTGGAACCTGGGAACCTGGTATTTCGGTTTGCCCGCTTCCAGCTCCCATACCCTGATCGGCGCGATTATTGGCATCGGGTTAACCAACGCGCTGATGACCGGAGCCTCGGTAGTCGACGCGCTAAACATCCCGGCGGTGGGCAATATTTTTGCGTCGCTGCTCGTTTCTCCCGTCGTCGGAATGGTCATTGCTGGAGGTCTTATCTTCCTGCTACGCCGCTACTGGAGTGGGACGAAAAAACGCGATCGCATCCACCGTCTCCCTGAAGAGCGAAAAAAGAAGGGGGGAAAAAAGAAACCGCCTTTCTGGACGCGTATTTCCCTTATCTTCTCCGCGGCTGGCGTGGCTTTCTCTCACGGCGCGAATGATGGTCAGAAAGGGATCGGTCTGGTAATGCTGGTCCTGGTGGGGATCGCACCGGCCGGATTTGTGGTGAACATGAGCGCGTCTGGTTACGAAATCACCCGCACACGCGACGCGGTCAACAATCTTGAAGTTTACTTCATGCAGCATCCCGACTCGTTAAAACAGGTCGCCGACAAGACTCAACCGATTGCTCCCCCTCCGACAGCGGATACCACACCAGCGCCGGAATTTCATTGCCGCCCGGCGAACACAATGGAAGCGCTTGATCGCGTCAAGACATTGTTGCCAGCCAACCTTGAAAGTTACGACACATTAAGCGTGCCGCAACGCAGTCAGTTGCGACGCATCATGCTCTGCATCTCTGATACGGCAGATAAAGTGGCGAAACTGCCGGATAGCAGCCGGAGCGATGTGCATCTGCTGAAGAAACTGAAGACCGATATGCTGAGCACGATTGAGTATGCGCCTGTCTGGATAATCATCGCGGTCGCGCTGGCGCTGGGTATGGGAACCATGGTTGGCTGGCGTCGCGTGGCAACCACTATTGGTGAAAAAATTGGTAAGAAAGGCATGACCTATGCCCAGGGGATGTCCGCGCAGATCACGGCGGCAATCTCAATCGGTCTTGCCAGTTATATCGGGATGCCAGTCTCTACTACGCATGTACTCTCTTCTGCCGTTGCAGGCACGATGATTGTCGACGGTGGTGGATTGCAGCGAAAAACCGTCACCAGCATTGCAATGGCCTGGGTATTTACGTTGCCTGCGGCAATTCTGCTGTCGGGAGGTCTGTACTGGGCTTCCCTGCAATTTCTCTGAGCCAACTGACGGTTCAGGCAGAGCAGGATACGCGTGAAAATGCCCAGTTAACCAGACTGGGCATAAATGCTTACTGAGGGTATAGACCCGATACAGTTTGATGACTGGCGCGGTGATGGTAGCCACGGGTAGCCATAAACTCCGTTATTGCTTTTTCCACATCCACCAACACCTCATCCAGCGGTTGATTTGCATTGATATCGACCAGTGGCGCGCCGCCAAAGGTCAGTTGCGGTGTTATCGCTATTTTTTGTGCCAGCGCTTCTCTACGGTGATCGGGTTTACGGGCACAGGCAACATCAAGATCAACATTCAGTTTTATCACTAAATCCGGCACGTGGCTGGCCATCCAGCGAAACGCCGCGCGTTCCTGTTCGGCCAACCAGGAAACGAAGCGACTTCCGCCTGCATTAGCAGGAAATACAGTGCCATCATAGGCTCCGGGAATTTGCATTTGAGGGTATCGATCGGCTAATACAATTAACCCACGACGTCGACACGCCAGCATACGACGAAAGCGCAATAACCGACGGACCACGAAGGACATAATCACTAACGCGGGTACAGGACCAGGTAATTTTTTGGCTGTTTTGACTTTATTGCGCTCAATGGTTTTACCTAATGACTTTCCCATTAACGGTAATTTAACCACGGCACGTCCCACATTTCCTGCCTGTTTACCTAAATGCACTTTTTCTGCCGGACCATATTTCTGCAAACAGTTCAGAAGATGTTCACAGACCGTTGTTTTCCCCGAGCCATCACTGCCGATGACGGCTATTAGCGGAGGCTTTATTGACTCCATAAATATTCCTTTAATATAAAATTACCGCCGTGAATAATTTATTATCACAATATCCTCTAGGATATCTCTATTAATACTAAAACGACAATTACCCATTGTCACAACTTTGTTGAACAGATATTCTGAGTTTCCATCGGCAATATACAATCATTTATTTAAACTGGATTATTCGTGAGTCAATATACTTTTTCTTCTGTTAATCCCCCTCTTACTCGGGTGATTGCTATAGTCGGCTGCGATGGTTCAGGTAAATCAACCCTTGCGGCCAGTCTGGTCTCTCTTCTGGCAACGCAACTGCCAACGAAGCGGCTTTATCTCGGACAGTCTTCTGGCCGCATTAGCGAATGGATCGAACATGTTCCCGTCATCGGAGCTTCGGTGAGCCGTTACCTGCGGACAAAAGCGGCACGTGTCCACCAGCAACCCTCGTCGCCGCCAGGAAATATCACAGCGCTGGTGATCTTCCTGCTCTCCTGCTGGAGAGCGTACAAATTCCGTAACATGCTGATCCAGAGCCAGCAAGGCACGTTGTTCATCGTTGATCGTTATCCCCAGGCGGAAGTGCCCGGGTTTCGCTTTGACGGTCCACAGCTGGCCAAAACGGCTGGCGGCAACGGGTGGATAAGGCTTCTTAAAGCACGTGAACTCCAGTTGTACCAATGGATGGCTTCCTGGCGGCCTCTGCTGCTGATCAGGCTGGCTATCGATGAAGAGACCGCATTCTCACGTAAACCTGATCACCCCCTGTCCGTTCTTCAAGAAAAGATCGCGGTCACGCCGCATTTAACGTTCAACGGGGCGACAATTCTCGAATTGAATGGCCGGGAGTCAGCGGAAAAAATCCTTAGCGAGTCATTACGCTCAATTCAGTCCTCTCTTCACGATCACCGGATCGGGTTTACTCGCCCTTTTTGAGACGCAATGACATGGAAACAGAAAACTTGAGCTCCTTGCACACGCCATTACCTGAATATATTCCCGGGCTTATTGCCGTAGTCGGTTGCGATGGCACAGGCAAATCCACGCTGACAACGGATCTGGTTAAAAACCTGCAAAAAAGATGGGTGACCGAGCGCCGCTATTTAGGACTGGTTTCCGGAGAGGACGGCGACAAAATTAAGCGCCTGCCGCTAATCGGTACATGGCTTGAACGACGACTGGCGGTTAAATCGTCAAAAACGCAGAGCATGAGTACCCGGGCTCCGGCGCTCTGGGCGGCGCTGATTATGTACGGGTTCTCGTTGCGCCGGATGGCTAATTTGCATAAAGCCCGACGACTGGCGCAAAACGGCGTTCTGGTGATCAGCGATCGCTACCCTCAGGCCGAAGTTTCCGGCTTTCATTATGACGGGCCCGGCATTGGCGTTGAGCGTGCGACGGGCTGGGTGAAAACGCGTATGGCGAAACGCGAATCCCGCCTGTATCAGAAAATGGCGTTATGCCGTCCCGAGCTCATCATTCGTCTTGATATCGATATTGATACCGCATTTTCCCGCAAGCCCGACCACGACTACAACGAACTGCGCGACAAAATCGACGTTATGGTGAAAATCACCTACAACGGCTCAAGAATTCTCGATCTGGATTCCAGAGCGCCCTACCGCGAGGTACTGGAAAAGGCGCTGGCTGCCGCATCCGTTACGGCACGGAATTCTCAGCGCAGAAGAGTGGTGTCATGACACTTCTGCGTCCACCGAAGTCGGGGTGCACCCAAAGCGAAAGAATGTCTGAACTCAGGCGCTGTGCCATTTGCCAGCCTGAGATTTTATGCTGGGCGGGTTTGCTCCTGCTGAGTGATGATTAACCTGCCAGACGAGTTTTCTCCCATGAAAAGGTGGTTTGCCGATGGCGCGTTTCGCACCATCATTCGTAATAGCGCCTATTTAGGCTCCAGCAATGTGGTGGGCGCCCTGCTCGGTTTACTGGCACTCTCCTGTGCGGGTAAAGGCGTAACGCCAGCAATGTTTGGCGTGCTGGTCATCATCCAGTCGTATACCAAAGCCATCAGCGATTTTGCCAAATTCCAGACCTGGCAACTGGTCGTTCAATACGGAACCCCCGCGCTGGAAAGCAATAACCTGCCGCAGTTTCGCGATGTGATCGCTTTTTCTTTTAGCCTGGATATCGCCAGCGGCGCGGTGGCGATCCTCTGCGGAATGGGATTACTGCCGTTTCTTTCGCATTCGTTAGGTCTTGATGCAGACAGCTTCTGGCTGGCAATGCTGTACTGCACGCTGATCCCCTCCATGGCGTCATCGACCCCAACGGGGATATTACGGGCGATGAATCGCTTTGATTTGATCGCCGTCCAGCAGGCGACCAAACCCTTCCTGCGCGCACTTGGCAGCGTTGTAGCCTATTTCGCCGACTTTGGATTTGCCGGCTTCGTGGTCGCCTGGTACGCCTCGAGCCTGATCGGCGGCACGATGTACTGGTGGTTCGCTGCACGAGAACTGCGCCGCCGGAATATTCACGGCGCGCTACGTCTGCGCCTGTTCGGGTCAGCACGTCGTCTAAAAGACGCATGGAATTTTGTCTGGTCAACCAATGCTGCCCACACTATCTGGTCTGCACGAAACTCGTGCAGCACGGTATTAGTAGGAGTCGTTCTTGGCCCTGCCGCCGCCGGGCTGTTCAAAATTGCGATGACTTTTTTCGATGCAACAGGCACTCCGGCGCAGTTGCTCGCCAAAAGCTTTTATCCCGAAGTGATGCGTTTAGATCCGCGTAGCAAAAAACCATGGCAGTTGGGAATGAAATCGGCACTTCTCGCGGGCGGGATCGGTATCCTCGTGGCACTTGTCGTCGTGATTGTCGGTAAGCCTCTCATTTCGCTGGTTTTTGGCGTGAAATACCTACAGGCGTATGACCTCATCCAGATTATGCTTGGCGCAATTATTGTATCGATGCTGGGATTTCCCCAGGAATCACTGTTACTGATGTCCGGCAAACAGCGGGCTTTTTTGACTGCGCAGACCATCGCCTCCATCGCCTACATTGTCCTGCTGCCGGGACTGTCGCATCTCTTTGGCGTGGTCGGCGCGGCCTTTGCCTACTTCGCCGGACAATGCCTGGATGTATTGCTTTCCCTGATCCCGACGCTACACGCTTATCGCCATCGTCGTAGGTTACCCTTTACCGCGGCCAAAGAGAGTCACTCATGACGCACCAAAAATTCTCGCCTGACGTTCTCCAGCGCCTGTTTGTGGCGGTGGAAGAAGATGACAATGTGGATCGCCATGTCGTACTGCCGGAGCGCGTGCAGATCGACTGCAGCGGGGACAATATCCGCCGCTGTTATGATTTATGCCTCCAGTTTTGGGAGGAGGGTTTTACCCGGAAGGCGTTACTGCGGTTAGTGCTGAAACAACTACGAGGCAGTAATCTGTCAGAAGACGAGCGGATACAATACAAATACATTCGTGCGCGCTATAAGCATTTACGCTTTGCTCAGCGACTTTACCGCAAAAACCATCACTCAGGTTGGTTATTCAGCAAAACTACCGTTGTTCTTGGCCATTTCCAGGACGGATTTCGTCACGGAAATAAAACGATTATTGCCACTTATGGAAAGCGGTTGCGTGTTTACCTGAGCCTCCCCATCTCGTGGGTCGTCCAGCTTTCCCTGCGTCACAGCCGGTTAGAGACGGCAAGCGGATTTACGACGTATTGCCAGTCGCAGATGCGCACGCTGCGAGAACTTATTGCCAGACCGCAGCTGACGGGAAGTGAATTCCACACTATGCGAAAAATCATCAGTCAGCAGGTTTCTTATTACGACACGTTACGTTCTCTCGATCCGGACAATCACGAGGCTCGCGCTATCTCTCGCTTTCTCGCGGCAATTAACGGTCTGATGGGAGACCGGCATGATGAGATGGTGGCCGATGCGATGGAAATGAGAAAACCGTACGATGAGCCCTGCGCACTCGACAGTGATATCCGCGAACGTATAGCGCAATGGCTCGCCCGTTATCCCCTGTAGATTGCCCGGCACAGAATCCCCTATCCCGACTCAGCGAAATAAAGGATCTACGATGCTGCTACGTCGATTACTCATGACTTCACTTCTGCTCTCGCCATTGCTGGCGTCAGCGCATAACTTTATCGATGGCCAGCCGGTTAAGTCGATTTTCATTTCGGATCGCGGCGAGTTGTTACTGGATAATCACGATGCATTTAGCTACCGAAACTGGAATACCGGTGAACTGGTGGGAAAAGTGCGCATTGTTCAGTATATTGCCGGGCGAAAATCCGCAAAAAAGAAAAACTCAATGCTGATTAAAGCCGTTAAGGCCGCCAATTTCCCCCTGGACCGCTTTCAACCTACGACCATTGTGAATACCGATGATGTGATCTTTGGCACTGGTTTCTTCGTCCTTGGCAAAATAGAAAAAAACAAACGCCGCTACCCGTGGGCACAATTTATCATCGACAGCAGCGGACTGGGCCGCAGAACCTGGCATCTCAATGAGATGAGTTCGACCATTCTGGTACTGGATAAAGAAGGCCGCGTTCTGTGGGCAAAAGATGGCGATCTGACGCCAAAAGAGGTTCATCAGGTTATCGCGATGGTACAAAAGATGGTTAATGAATAGCCGGGCCCGCGATGAAATTAATTGAACGCTACATCATGACCGGCATTCAACGACTGGTAGCGACCCTCGTGGGTTTCCTTATCTTTATTTTCGCCAGCTATTGCGCACAGCGCTACCTGACCGAAGCGGCGAACGGTACATTAGCCCTGGGCGTCGTGCTGGACGTTGTCTTCTACAAGGTACTGATTGCGCTGGAAATGCTGCTCCCCGTCGGATTGTATGTTTCTGTCGGCGTTACCCTCGGTCAAATGTATACGGATTCCGAAATCACGGCGATATCCGCCTCTGGCGCTGCGCCTTCACACCTTTATCGCGCAGTGATGATCCTCGCCATTCCCCTGAGTATTCTGGTGGCGTTACTGTCACTGTATGGCCGCCCCTGGGCTTATGCGCAAATTTATCAGCTACAGCAACAGTCACAGTCTGAACTGGATGTTCGTCACCTGCAGGCGAGAAAGTTTAATACCAACAACAATGGACGGATGATCATCGCCCGGCAGGTTGATCCTCACGCAGCACATCTCAGCGATGTACTGATTTATACCTCCGCAGGCAACAGGACCAGTATCTTCAGGGCGCATAGTGTTGATGTTGTCGACCCATCGCCGTCGACCCCCTCAGTGATATTGCACACCGGTACCGCCTATGTACTGGCCCATCAGGGCAGTGATGACAACGAGCAGTTTTTTCGCAATCTCAAGCTGAACCTGAAACCATTCGACCAGAGCAATGAGGTCAGACGCAAGGCAAAATCCTTCGCAACGCTCTCCCGCTCCGCTGACCCTGCTGATACTGCCGAGCTACAATGGCGGGAAAGCCGCGGTATCAGCGCATTATTAATGGCGCTGTTGGCGATCCCGTTAAGCCGTGTCAGACCACGCCAGGGACGATTTTCCACGCTGATTCCGCTCACGCTCTTATTTGTCATCATTTTTTATGGCGGCAATATTTGCCGCTCGCTGGTTGCCAACGGCGCGTTACCCGTGACTCCAGGCCTGTGGCTGATTCCGCTGCTCATGCTGGCTGGCCTGTTTCTTTTGCTGATCCGTGACGGCACTCTGCAATGGAGGATTCGTCAGTGAGTATTTTCAGCCACTACTTGATACGCAATCTGTTTTTGGGATTTGCGGCGGCTGCGGGATTATTGCTTCCCCTGTTTACCACCTTCAATCTCATTAATGAACTCGATGATGTGGCCCCTGGCGGATATCGCTGGACGCAGGCCGTGATGGTCGTGTTGATGACATTACCCAGAACCCTTATCGACCTTGGCCCGTTTATCGCGCTGCTCGGCGGTATCGTCGGGCTGGGTCAATTGTCGAAAAACGGCGAATTAACCGCAATACGCATTACCGGCTATTCGATTTTCAGAATAGCCATGGTGACGTTAAGCGCAGGACTGATGCTAACCGTGGCCCTGGGTGCCATTGATGAATGGGTTGCCTCGCCATTGCAGCAGCAGGCATTGCAGATAAAAACGCGCTATACCCGTCAGGATGCGGCAGGAAACATTTTGTGGGCCCGGCGCGGCAATGAGTTTGTGACGGTAAAATCGCTGGACGAACATCACCAGCCATCAGGTATTGAGCTGTTTTACTATCGGGAAGACCGCACTCTGCAACGGTATATTTATGCGCAAACGGCGACCATTTCAGATACTGGAATCTGGCAGCTTGAGGGGGTAAATCAAAAAGAGTGGGCCAACGGTAAAGAGACAACGGAGACGAAAGAGAAGCTGGCATGGTCATCTCTCTTTGCAGACATGAGCCTGCAAGAACTCACCCTGCCCGGCAGCAGCTTTTCAGTGAAGCAACTCATGCATTATATTTCCTATCTGAAGAACACAGGTCAACCCAGCCTCGAATTTACACTGGCGTTATGGCAAAAGTTAGGACATCCGCTTTTGATCCTGGCGATGATTTTATTGTCCATCCCTTTCACTTTTAGCGTCCCCCGCGCCCCTGGACTGGGAAGCCGCTTAGCCGTCGGCGTGGTCGTTGGATTATTGACTTACGTCTGCGATCAGATCATCGTCAACCTCGGGCTGCTGTATTCTCTTAACATGCCGATGACGACGCTCTCACCGCCGGCATTGCTCATGACGGTAGCGTTAATCCTGGTTTTCCGATTCGATCGCCAGCCCTGATATCACATCATCAAACAGAATAATGGGTTGGACGTTCAGAAGCCGCAGCGTTTATTCTCAGAGAGTGACCGCTGCGGGCAGAGCCTGTTATTTTTTGAGCTGCGCAAATGCCTGAATAATCGCATCAATTTGCTCATGGGTATGCGCAGCATTAACGCTGCAACGCAGTAGCGTGATTCCGGCAGGTGCTGCCGGTGGCAAGATAAGATTCACATAAACACCTGCGGCAATCAGTTCGCGCCAGACGCGTAACCCTTCTTCTTTCGCGCCGATAATGACTGGCACCACGGGGCTGATGTGCGAACTCAGCTCATAACCCAGTTTTTCAAGCCCTTCATATAATCGCACTGCGTTATCCCACAGCTTTTGACGCAACTCCGGTTGCGCTGCGATCGTTTTTAACGCGGAGCGAACGGTCGCAATGCTCGACGGAGAAGGCGATGCGGTAAAGATATAAGGGCGACTGGCGTAACGCAGAACCTCCATGCCCTGAGCACCCACGGCAAAACCGCCAATGGAAGCCAGGCTCTTACTAAAGGTTCCCACAATGATGTCGACGTCCTGCTCCACCCCGGTCGCTTCCGACAGTCCTCGCCCCGTTGCCCCCATCACGCCAAAGGAGTGCGCTTCATCAACGATCAAAAAACCGCCCAGCCGTTTTTTGATATCGACAATCTCGACCAGTGGCGCTATGTCGCCCAGCATACTGTAAATGCCTTCGACAATGATGATGGCATCTTTGGCGCGTTCGCCGAGACGCACCATACGCCGTTCCAGATCTTTCGCATCGTTATGGCGAAAACGGATAATTTCTGCGCCCCCTAACGCGCAGGCATCATAAATACTGGCGTGGCTGTCAGCATCCAGTAATACCACGGCATTATGATTGGCAAGCGTGCTGATTATCCCTAAATTGGCCGTGTAGCCTGTGGAGAAAACGATCGCAGACGGTCGGCCAAAAAACTCGGCTATCTCCTGTTCTAAAGCTAAATGCGGTCCATAGCTTCCGTTCGCCATCCGCGAACCGGTCGTTCCCGTCCCCTGGTTAGCTAATGCCGCCTGCCCCTCAGCAACCGCCTGCGCATTAAAGGTGAGCCCCAGGTAATTATTGGTACCCGCCAGAATAACCTTTTGGCTACCAATCCGCCCTTCCGTTGCGGAAAACACTTCATCTATACAAGTGCCAAATGGGTTAATCCCCGTCATTCGAAATTGTTCCCGCTCGCTGGCGAGGCGCGAGAATTTATCATAAAGACGCATTGAGACTCTCCAGACAGGGGATTAACGCTTCCATTAATTGAGCCGGCGTTTTTACATCCAACAAAATGTTAATAGGGATAGAAATATCGAATTTATCTTCCAACAACATTAATAGATCCATAACGTGAATTGATTCCAGTCCAAGATCATTAACCAGGTCGCTGTCAGGATGAATATCCACACCGCTTTCGACCATCCCCTGTAAACAGTGAAGAGTGTAATCCATTACTTCTTTATGATTTATCATAGAAAATAACATACCTGTAATCTGAATAATCAAAATAACCCCTGGTGTAACGCATGTTCCAGGCTAACCCGAGGGGACCAATTTATTTTCTCGCACAGACATTGATTATTTGCCGACCAGTCAGAATGAATTAACTCACAAACCTTACTCCGGGTTAACATCGGTTCTTTTCCGGCAAACCGACTGATTAACGTACTCGCGTCGGCAAGCAATACAAGCAACGGCAGCGGAATGTTCACGGTCCGAACCGGCCTGTTACGCACCGCAGCCGCAATATCCTGAAGACGTTGCCAGTTGTAGCCACCCGCAACGCCATCGCATAATTCATAAGGATAAACTGGCGTCCGATCAGACATGAGCCATTGACTGACGGCCTGAGCCAGATCACTCACATGTAAAAATGACAATCGGGTATCAGCCGCGCCAAATCGCGGAAGATAACCGCGCAGCATTGTGCGAAACAACGGGGTTAACTCTTTATCACCGGGTCCATACACCGCCGTAGGGCGAAAAATACCCAGCGTAATTCCGGCGGTCATCGCCGTAAGCCGTTGTTCAGCGACATACTTGGAATTTGCATACCAGGAGAGTTCAGGGTGACGTGCCGCAAGCGACGAGATGAACAGAAAGCGCTGACAACTGCCGCTCTCTTTTGCGGCCTGCATCAGTCGCTGGCTACCTTCAACATTACACCGGGTGAAGATCGCTTCTTTGTGTCCCCGAACCTGCCCAGCACAGTGGACGACATGCTCCGCCCCAGCGACCAGTTGCGCCAGCGTTTCGTTCTCTTCCAGTGAACCCCGGATCCAGACCAGATTATTGCGCGCGTCCTGACGAAGCGTTCGGGTTAACGCCCGAACGGAAAAACCGCGGGAAAGCAGATCCTCAATGATATGTTTCCCGATAAAACCGGTCCCTCCGGTCACCGCAATCGTCGTACTCATTGCACATAATCCGTCACGGGGCTCGATGAATTTAGCGACTCAGGAAAGATATTCAGATAACGTTTTTTCGCTTCCGCACGCGCCGGTTTCCCGGAGGATGTCCGCGGAATACTGTGCGGCGGCAATAGCTCGATACTAACAGAAACGCCAAACTCACTTTGTATCCGGGCTGTCAGACTATGAACGATCTGCGCACGGCGTTCTTCACAACTGACCCGACACTGAATCTGTAAAATAATCCGCTCCTGGGACGTCACAAACGCTATCGCATCGCCAGAGTGAATTTCCGGTTCCTGTTCCGCAATATACTCAATATCCTGGGGCCAGATATTCCGACCACGAATGATGATCAGATCTTTTATACGTCCCGTCACATACAGGCAGCCATCCAACAAATAGCCCAGATCCCCGGTATCCATCCACCCCGTTGACTGGATTTCCTTTTGTGAAACCGGATCCTGAAAGTAACCGTTCATCAAGCTCGGACCTGATATACAGATATGGCCCACTTCTCGTTCAGGAAGCGGGTTCCCGCTTTCGCCACGAATTTCAATACGGTGACCCGGAAGCGCTTTGCCGCAATTCACAAAGGTAGAAATCGCCCGGGTGTACTTCGTTGGCGCAACCGCTTTACCCTGGTATTCGAGTATGTCGCGATCGACGTCACTCACCTGGAGACCCGACGCCTCATCGGAAAAACTCACCGCAAGCGCATTTTCAGCCAGCCCGTAACACGGCATGAAGGCCTTGCTGTCAAATCCCGCGCGCTGGAAACATTCGCCAAACTGATTAAGTTGCCCGGCAGAAATAGGTTCTGCTCCCACACCGGCCACCCGCCAGCAGGAGAGATCCAACCCGGCAAGTTCGTTATCATTGATGCGACGCAAGCATAAGTCGTAGCCGAAAGGCGGTGCCACGGAAACAGTGCATCGGTTCTGACTGATTAATTTCAGCCACTGTAGCGGGCGCATGGCGAAATCCTGTGTGCGCAGATAATCCACAGATAGCTGAGTCGCCACAGGCGTTAGCAGAAATCCCACCAGTCCCATGTCGTGATAAAAGGGCAACCAGGAAACGCAGCGGTCGCTGTCGCGTAATTTGATGCCATCATGGCTAATCACACGAAGATTCGACATCACTTCACGGTGGGTAATAATGACACCGCGTGGGAAACGCGTACTGCCAGAAGTGTACTGGAGATAGGCAATATCGTCCGGAGACGGCAGTGGCAATTCGATATCCTTTTCCGGTAACGTATTAAATTGTGCGTTGCTCAGAATATGGATTGCCGCCCCATGATCGTTGACAACATTGATCAGTGACAACCATTGGTCGCTGCTGATAATAACCGCAGGCTGACAACTGGCTAACAGGCTCAGCAACTTAGCAGAATACGAATCGCGTTGCCCAACGCCCATCGGAATGGCCAGCGGTACGGCCACTAAGCCTGCATACTGACAGGCAAAAAAGGCTTCGACAAAACCTACGCTGGTTTCCGCAATCAGCGCGACACGATCGCCCTTATTGAGATTCAGCGAAAGCAATCGCCGCGCCCCGGCTTTTGCCCGGTCTTTTAGCTGGCGATACGTCAGTACAGCTTCAGGCTGGTTGCGTCGATCATAAAAATTCATTCCTGCATTTCCCAAAGCGGCATAGTCCAGAGCTTCCGCCAGGGTTGAAAAGTCAGCATAACGCATAGGAAGAGAATGCGTTGATATTCTATTAGACATATGCACCATGAAAATGTTTGAATGTAAAATCGCTGAATATACGAAACGAATAATCGGCAGAGGATAATATAAATTAAACAGTTATTAAACAGCACCTCTTTTTCTGAAAAACAGCCATCACCATTACAAATACTTTCCAGCATTTCAATATTGACGAAAATGATATTCTTTACACATATATTTCATCTCCTTTCCAGAATAAACAATTATTATTCTTTTCCATAATAATCACTATTTAACGTTTCATCTTCCCGCTTTATCGACAAGCGCATAAAGTGATAAAAGAGATAAACGGGGATTCAGTAGTTTATTTCGTTTTCGGATAACCATGTTACCTCATGGTAATAAATGTAATTATGTTTATTTCTGCACTTTTTATTTAGGGCTGTTTATGATTCAGATACAAAAAGTCATGAATAAACATGACCTCAACGCCTTTATCTCTTTCCCTTCTTCACTCTATTGCGCTGACGACTGTTGGATAGAACCTTTGCATTTTGAACGCGCAGAGCATCTGTCGGCAAAAAATCCAGGGTCCGAACACATCTACTGGCAGGCATGGATCGCAAAAAAAGCGGGACGGGTTGTCGGGCGAATCACCGCGCAGATTGATACCTTGCACCGCAAACGGTACGGTGACGATACCGGGCATTTTGGCACGATCGACGCCATCGACGATCCTGAGGTCTTTCGCGCGCTGTTTGCTGCCGCCGAAACCTGGTTGAAATCCGTCGGGGCGCGAAAGATCACTGGCCCTTTTAGCCTGAACATTAACCAGGAAAGTGGTCTGCTGGTTGATGGTTTCGGGACGCCCCCCTGCGCACTCATGCCACACGGTAAGGCCTATTACGGCTCCCGGGTCGAACAACTTGGCTATACAAAAGGGATCGATCTGCTGGCCTACTGGATGCAGCGAACCGATTTATGTTTCTCGCCATCGCTGCTCAAACTGATGGATCAGGTGCGTAAAAAGGTGACTATCCGCAGCATTAATCACAAGCAGTTCAGTGAGGAAATGCAGATTCTGCGAGAAATTTTTAACTCCGGCTGGCAGCATAACTGGGGGTTTGTCCCTTTCACGGAACATGAATTCGCCACCATGGGCGAGCAACTCAAATTTCTTGTCCCGGACGATATGATTCACATTGCGGAGATAGATTCCGTCCCCTGTGCATTTATTGTTGGCCTGCCAAATATTAATGAGGCTATCACCGATCTCAACGGTCGACTGTTGCCGTTCGGTTGGGCCAGACTGCTCTGGCGACTGAAAGTGAGCGGCGTCCGTACCGCACGGGTGCCGCTGATGGGGGTGCGTCAGGAATATCAATTCAGTCGTATCGGCCCGATCATGGCTTTGCTGTTAATTGAAGCGTTACGCGAACCGTTTGCCAGACACCATATCGACGCGTTAGAGATGTCCTGGATTCTGGAATCCAATAGTGGGATGCGTGCGATCCTGGAACGCATCGGCGGGGCTGCCTACAAGCGCTATCGTCTTTACGAAAAACAAATCTGACAGCAGCAGGAGGAGAAGGCGTGCCTGTTTGGTAAGCCTCCCCCCTCTCCTGTTCTGGATTACATCGACAGCGATGTAAGCAATGACGCTTTTCCTGCCAAAAGCCATATTCTGAATAATTCTCCCCTTTCTGACGGCTTCCAGCCCCATGGAATTGCGACTCATGTCGCAAAAATTTCACCCTGAAAATTCTGTCCATATAGCCGGGATTCTTGCCTATCACACATTTTCTGCCCTCTCCCTAAAGTAAGCCTTAGCCCATAACGTATGTTTTTTCAGCTAACAGGAGTCGCAGTAAATGATCGATTTTAATGACCCACGTCAGGTAGCCAAGGCCATTCAATTCACGAACGTCAATCCTGACCTGACCCGAGAAGGTCTGATCCAGCATCTGAATATCTGCATGGAATATCAGTTTGATGCAGCAATGATAGCCCCCTGCTGGGTCTCCCTTGCCAAAGACGTGCTGAAAGGAACAGGGGTTCGTGTCGCCACCACCGTAAACTTTCCGCAGGCTAACGACACTACCGCAATGAAAGTGGCCGTCGTGCGAGAACTGGCAAAAGAAGGTGCCGATGAGTTTGATTTCCCACCGAATCCAGGTTTTCTGTTGGGGGGCGAGGATGCGCTTTATCTCCAGGAACTGAAGGACGTCACCCATGTTGCCCATGACCTGGGAATGAAAGTCAAAGCCATGCTGGAATTTGGTTTCATCACCGAGGAAGCGATGAAAATCAAAGCCACCCGTTATGCCTATGAAGCCGGTATTGACTGGGTGAAACAGTCAAGCGGCTGGGGCAAAGGGGGATGTGCCGCCACAGTGGAAGATGTTCGACTTCTCAAAGCGCATATCCAGGCGCCTTGCCGGGTCAAAGTCTCCGGTAAAGTGAATACGATTGAAAAAATGAAAGAGATGTTCGTAGCGGGTGCTGAATTAGTGGGGACCAGTTCCGGTCCTGAACTGGTCAAAGGACTGGTTGGCGACATCAACGCCTATTAACCGAAAAGTGCCGCTGGCAGCAGCGGCACGACGCCCTGCACAATTTAAGGAGTATGTGATGAGTGTATTTATTCTCGGCAGTTATGCAAAGGCGCTGGTCATGACCGCTGAACGTATCCCGCTCGCCGGAGAAACGCTGATCGGACATAACTTCCGCCAGACATGGGGAGGAAAAGGTTCCGATATGGCGGTTCAGGCCGCTCGCCTGGGAGCCGACGTCGCCTATAGCGGCGTGGTGGGAAATGACACGTTCGGCAATGAGTTTATCGAACTGATGCAGGAAGAAGGGATCAACATTGATGCGCTGACCCTGACCAGCGAACTGCCCACTGGCGCAGGCCTGATCGTTAAGGATGAAGAAGGACGCAATGTCATTGTCGTGGACATGGGTGCCAATAAGCTCTTTACCCCTGCCCTTGTCGATAACGCGCTACAACAACTTAAAAACAGCCATGTGGTGTTAACTCAGTTAGAGATCCCACTTGAAACAGCGCTCTACGGTTTGAGAAAGGCCAAAGCGCTGGGTAAAACAACCCTTCTCAACCCGGCACCTGCCAGAGATCTTCGTGGACTCGATCTGAGTGCGGTTGACTTCCTGACCCCGAATGAAACGGAGGCTCGTGTTGCGCTGGGGCTGGCTCCGGACGATCCGCTCAGTAACCGCGAAGTCGCCGACAGGCTGCTGGAAACGGGATGCCGCTATGTTGTGATGACGCTGGGTGAAGCGGGCGCGGCGGTTTTCACCGCTGACACAACGCTGGAGATACCGCCCTGTCTGGTCGAAGTCGTCGATAGCAACGGTGCCGGCGACAGTTTTAACGCCGCGCTTGCCGTAGCGCTTGACGAAGGCAAACCCGTTAACGAAGCCGTTCTGTTTGCTAACGCCACGGCGGCGCTGTGCTGCTCAGACTGGGAAACGGTTCCCTCTTATAAATATCGCAGCGATGTCGATACGTGGATGCAATTCAACCTGAGTCGAAGGAATCCATAACATGAGACCCGACAGAATTTTACACCCCGAGCTTGCCGCAGCATTAGCCACGTTAGGCCATACCGATATTGTGCTGGTCACCGATGCGGGATTCCCGATTCCTGCACAAGCGAACCGGATCGACCTCGGCTTCTGGCCCGGTCAGATTGACGTCCGGGAGATCCTGCGTGTACTGCGTAAGGAACTCTTTGTTGAAGAGGTGCATTTTGCCAGCGAAGTCCGCGATTGCCATCCGCAGTTGTATCGCGAAGTGCAAACGATCTACACCGGTTCTGGCGCGGAATTCTTCGCTGCGAGTCATGAAACGCTGTGCCACGAGATTGCCCAACAGGCCAGGCTGATTATTCGCTCTGGCTCATTCGAACCCTGGGCCAACTTCGCCCTTGTCGCCAGCACCGATCCGTTTGCCTGGTTCACTGACGCGTCAGGCGTACAGCCGCTTCCCGCCTATGTTGCACGACGCCAGCGTATTGTCGACAACATCGTACCGGAACTTAACTGACAGGACATGATGATGAAAGCAGCAGTAATCAGTCAGGCGCAGCCGGGCAAAGTGGAATTTCGCCATCAGGCAGTCCGGGCGTTAGCCTCCGGCGAAGCGTTGGTCAACGTTGAATGCTGCGGTGTCTGCCACACCGATTTACACGTTGTGCAGGGGGACTTTGGCCCGGTGCCAGGGCGTATCCCCGGACACGAAGGCATCGGGATTGTCAGCGCCATTGCCGACGACGTGACCAGCCTGAAGGTGGGCGATCGCGTCAGTATTGCCTGGTTTTACGAAGGTTGTGGCGTATGCGAATACTGTGTCAGCGGGCGGGAGACCTTCTGCCGCAACGTAAAAAATGCCGGTTTCAGCGTTGATGGCGCGATGGCCGAGCAATGCATCGTCAAAGCGGACTACGCGGTGAAAGTTCCGGAAGGTCTGGATCCCCTGGTGGCCAGCAGTATTACCTGCGCGGGTGTGACAACTTACAAAGCCGCTCAGGTTTCGGGAGTCCGTCCGGGGCAGTGGCTGGCAATCTGGGGTGCAGGCGGTTTAGGCAATATGGCGATCCAGTTTGCGCGCAATGTGTTTAATGCCCGCGTGATCGCCATCGATATACAGGATGACAAACTGGCGCTGGCCAAAGAAAGCGGCGCGGAAATCACCCTGAACCCCGGTAAAGAGGATGTCCCCGCTCGTATTCATGAACTGACCGGCGGCGGCGCGCATTCGGCGATCGTTGTTGCGGTGGCGCGCTCGGCCTTTAATCAGGCGGTTAACAGTGTCAGAGCCGGGGGAAAAGTAGTTTGCGTAGCGGTTCCTGCTGGCGAGCTTTCACTGAATATTGTCAAAACGGTTCTGGATGGCATCCAGATTGTCGGCAGCCTGGTGGGAACCCGTCAGGATTTGGCGGAAGCCTTCGGACATGCGCTGGCCGGGCGCGTTCGCCCCATCGTGCAGCCTCGAAAACTGGAGGAACTCAATGCCATTTTCAGGGAGATGGACGACGGCACAATCCAGGGAAGAATGGTGATTGATTTACGTACCGTGCAGCGCACAGAGGAGTGAGGCAATGAAAATTACAGGCTGGCGTACGCTAACGACCTGGCATCACTGGGAGAGACCGATTGGTGATGTCAACGGTGCCATCGAGTCCGGCGTGACCGAAGTGCCCATACTGATGCTGGAAACAGACGAGGGGATCACCGGCATTGGCCTGGGTGGACATGCCGACATCGAACGCGTCTTCCCGGCCATTGAAGGTGAAGATCCCCGTGCGGTAACCGCACTTTACGATCGCATGCTGGCCTGGGTTTTCAAGAGTGGTCACGCCGGTAGCACCTTCGGTGCCATTGGCGTTGTCGACATGGCCCTATGGGATCTGAAAGCAAAGTGTGCGGGAGAACCGCTCTGGCGGCAGCTTGGCGCAAGACGTGGATTCGTTCCCGGCTACGCTTCGGGACTGGATTACCCGCTCTCCCTGGATGCGCTGGTCGCGTTGCATCAACGTTTTGCCGAACGAGGATTCAGCGCGTTCAAACTCAAAGGCGGGCTGGACGTTGAGCAGGATCGGCAGCGCTTTACGGCGGTCAGGGAGGTTTATCTGCGCAACACCCCTTCGCCAGTCATGATGCTGGACGTCAATGAATCAATGAACAGCAAACAGGCCGTCCGTTACATCAACCGCTTGCAGGAAACGCTGGATCTGAGCTGGATTGAGGAGCCAGTCCGTCGCTGGGATGCCGCCGGTCACGCCGCGATCCGCCAGCAAATCTCCTGCGCGGTGGCGACGGGAGAAAACCTGACGGGCATTGAACAGTACCTGCCATTACTGAAGGAACAGGCGGTCGATGTCCTGCAGGCGGGGATGTGCTGGGGAATTACCCATTTTCTGCGCGTGGCGAATCTGGCACAGGCGTTTAATCTTCCGGTCAGCCCCGTCGGCTACAACGCGAACCCCGTCGCCCATGCCGCTGCCGCGGTCGCCAATCATCTGAGTTGTGAAGTGCAGGATCTGAATTTTCCGGTGGGTCTACAGGTAGATCAACGCATAGAAAATGGCGGCATCCTCTTGGGCGATGAGCCCGGACTGGGGATTTCCATTGATGAAACGGCGATTCAGTCGCAGCACGATAAGGGGAGCTGGACAATTGCCCGGGGCCCTCATGTCAGACCGGAACGTGCCGGGCTAAGGCTAACGCTCCAGTCACCATTACGCGAACAATGATAAAGGACAAAAAAATGAAAACCGTATCTCTGGGCCACACAGGAATTCAGGTACCCGTTCTCGCGATGGGAGCGGCTTCGCTGGGTAGCATCTATCATCCCGTGTCCCAACAGCAAGCCAATGAAACGGTGGCAACCGCACTAAGTCATGGCGTGAACTATTTTGATGTTGCCCCCTATTACGGACTCACAAAAGCCGAAACGGCATTAGGCGCCGCGCTCAAGGGCGTTCGTCGTGAAAGTTACACCCTTGCCACCAAGGTAGGACGCTACGGTGACAGCCTTTGGGACTTCTCGCGCGATGCCACCCTACGCAGTGTGGATGAGAGTCTCAGCCGTCTGGGGTGTGATTACATTGATGTCATTCAGTGCCACGACATTGAATACGGGGATATGACGCAGTTGCTGGATGAAGCGCTACCAACGCTTCGTGAGCTCCGGGACAGCGGCGTGGTGCGCCACATTGGCATCACCGGATACGATCTGCCGCTGCTCGAACGCGTCGCCTGCGAGCAGAAAGTCGATACCGTCATGGCCTATTGCACATGGACTTTACAGGACCGACGACTGGGAGCCGTAGCGCAACGGTTGAACGAAGCCGGTATTGGCGTCCTCAACGCGTCTCCTCTCTCAATGGGACTGTTGACCCGTTCAGGTGCGCCGGACTGGCATCCGGCCCACGACGATGTCCAACGCGTGTGTCGCCGCGTCTCCGAACTGTGTGATAGCTATGGCGTCAACATTGCGCAGATAGCTCTGCAGTTTGCTCTGACGACCGCGGCGGAGCATGGTATCGCCTCTACCGTCATTGGGACAGCCAGTGCCGGGAACATGCTTGATAACGTCCGCTGGTCTGAGCAACCGCTCGATCCTGAACTGCTGGACAACATTAACGCCCTGATGGCACCGGTGCTAAACATCGGCTGGGATGTATTGCCGGGTAACGGCGGGAAGGCGCAGAAATGAGAACCCTCGACAGTCATCTTCACCTCTGGGATCCGTGCTTGTTGCGCTATGACTGGCTTCGCGACCTGCCGTCATTAAACCGGACCTTTATGCCGCAGGAACTTGCCCGTCAAGTCGGCGCGCCAGAAGCGGCGATTGTAATTCAGGCCGACTGCGCCGCGGAACATGCGATTAAAGAGGTGAACTGGCTGAATCAACTGGCTGATGACAGTCCGGTCGCCGTGGCAGGTATTGTCGCCTGGGCACCTCTGGAATGCGGTAACGCCGTCATTCCTTATCTGCATCAGTTACAACAACTTCCACGTGTGGTGGGCATCCGACGTTCCCTACAGAACGAAGCGCTGGAATGGTTCTACAGCGCGGACTATCGCGCTGGTCTACTGGCCGCAGTAGAAAAAGGCTTTGTCATTGATATGTGCGTCAGAGCGGCGCAACTCCCGGCCCTGTTTGATCTGATGACATGGCTCTATGAACGGGCACCGGAAGCTCGCGTGGTTCTCGATCATATGGGCAAACCGGCCATCATCCGTAATGAATGGCAAGAATGGGCGGAGGGGATCAAGAAGTTGGCAACCTTCCCCAACCTCGTCTGCAAGATCTCTGGACTCCCGACGGAGGCCAACTGGGAAAACTGGCAACCCGAACAACTGAAGCCCTGGATACAGCAGGCCATAACCACATTTGGCGCTCAGCGCTGTTTATTTGGCGGAGACTGGCCGGTTGTTGAACTGGCCGGAGGCTACACCCGCTGGAGGAATTGCGTGACTGAAGCCATTACTTCTCTGTCGCCGGAGGAAATAAACGCAATAATGGCTGATAACGCCAGAAATATATACCTGAGCAAAGCCAAAAAAGGTTAATAAAATCGTATTCGCACTGATGTCGTTTATTTCATTTTACCCTACTGAATAAAATTTGAGGAAATAAGCATGTCTGATAATATCAATTCATTGCCATCCGGGAAGGTTGCCGATAAGCATCAAGCCGACTCTCCCGAAAGCAATATCATGGTCACCGGAAAAAAGAAAAATATATTGCTGGCCTCCCTGTTCGCCAATTTCTTTGTTCTGCTGGCCTTGTATTGCGGCGTCATTTCTGTTCTGTTGCCAAATCATGTCGCGCAAATCGATCCGGCCAATAAGGCTAACAACCTTGCCATCGTGATGACCACGGCGCTGTTGTTTACTATTTTTGCGCAACCTATTGCCGGGGCATTATCCGATCGATGCCGTTCAACATGGGGCCGCCGCTCTCCTTTTATTGTTGGTGGTGCGCTAATTGGTGGGTTGGCGATTTTCGGTATCTCGATGATGACAACTATCGCCGGCATTGCGGTTTTCTGGCTGATGGCTGCCGTCTCTCTGAACTGTATGAACGGGCCGCTCGCGACCGTCGTGGCAGACCGATTCTTACCTGAAAACAGAGGGATAGCCTCGGGTTTCGTCGGCGCGGGATCGACGGCAGGCGGAACCGTCGGCATCATTCTGGCCGGGTATCTGGCCTGGAATCTCCAGTTAGGCTATCTGGTTTTTGCCCTGGCTATTGCAGCCTGCTGTGTCGCGTTCGTATTGATTAACCGGGAACCTTCAACGCGAAATCTGCCGGTAGAACCCTTCAAATGGGGAACATTTTTCAAAAACTTCTGGGTTAGCCCACGCCAGTACCCCGATTTCGGCTGGGCATTTTTTGGTCGCTTTGCAATGTATCTGGGCTACCAGGGCGTGGTGACCTATCAGCTGTATATCCTTCAGGATTTCATTGGCTTAAGTGTTGAAGAGTCTAACTATGCCATCGGGACGATCTCGGTCATTACGCTGGTCACCCTGCTCTTTTCCGGTCTGGTATCCGGCATCATCTCCGATAAACTGCAACGACGTAAAATTTTCGTCTTTCTCTCCAGCATTCTGATGGCTGCTGGTCTCTGTATACCCCTGGTGATGCCGACCCTGACAGGCATGTATATTTATGCGGCGATTATGGGACTGGGATACGGGGCATACACTTCCATTGATATGGCACTTATGACTCAGGTATTACCTGGCGGCGGTAAACAAGCGGGTAAAGATATGGGCATTCTGACGATTGCGACAGTATTACCACAGTCGTTTAGTCCTATATTGTCGGCCTGGTTGTTAGCGACATTTAATAATGATTATTCAGCATTATTTATTGCCGCCATTATTTTTGTTTTTGCTTCATCATTCTTTGTATTACCGATTAAATCGGTTAAATAAAAAATAACAGTTTGCAGGCGAGACCACACTCGGCAACGGGTGGGTGGGCCCTCGCCTGCCCGCAACAAGAGGGACGCTATAATGACGCAACGCATGATATTAAATGAAACCTCCTGGTTTGGGCGGGGTTGCCGCAGCCAGTTAATTAATGAACTTACGCGACGGGGTTTTTCCAGAGCCCTGATCGTCACCGACAACGGTCTGGTCAAATGCGGTATCGTTGAGAAAATTACCACCCTACTTGATGAAGCTGGTTTTGCCTGGTCATTATTCGACCGTGTCGTACCGAATCCGGGTATTACCGTGGTACAGGAAGGCGTGGAGAAATTTCGTGCCAGCGGTGCTGATGTCCTTATCGCTATCGGCGGCGGATCGCCCCAGGATACCTGTAAGGCTATCGGGATCATCATTAATAATCCTGAGTTTGCAGATGTCCGCAGCCTGGAGGGGTTTGCTGAGACGGCCCGTCCCTGCGTGCCCATTATTGCCCTGCCCACCACGGCTGGAACCGCAGCAGAAGTCACCATTAATTATGTGATTACCGACGAAGAGAATCAGCGGAAATTTGTCTGTATCGACCCGCATGACATTCCGCAGGTCGCGCTTGTGGATGCGGATTTAATGGATGCAATGCCAGGTTCGCTAAAAGCCGCCACCGGCATTGATGCTCTTACCCACGCCATTGAAGGTTACATCACGCGCGGAGCCTGGGAATTACCGGATGCGCTCCATCTTAAAGCCATTGAAATGATTGCTAAATCGCTACGCAGCGCGGTTACTGGCGATGCTGAAGCGATGGAAAAAATGGCGCTTGCGCAATACATCGCCGGCATGGGGTTTTCCAATGTGGGTCTCGGCCTCGTCCATGGCATGGCGCATCCGCTGGGGGCGTTTTACAACACACCGCACGGTGTCGCCAATGCCATCCTGCTGCCTCAGATCATGGCATGGAATGCGGCCTACACCGGAGAGAAATACCGCGACATCGCGCTGGCAATGGCCATTCCCGACGCCGCCACGTTACCGCTGGAGCAGGTACGACAGGCTGCTGTCGATGCGGTCTATCAACTCAATCACGATGTCGGGATCCCCGTATCGCTGCGTGAGATCGGGATGAATCAGGATGACATTGCGCAGCTCGCACAGGCCGCCTTTGACGATGTCTGTACCGGGGGAAATCCCCGCCCGGCCACGGTGGATGAGATCGCCGCACTCTATCAGCAGGCCTTCAACGGAGTGAACGGACAATGACACAGCCGATGCCCCAACCGCTGTTCAGCGGGGTGATTCCTCCCGTCCCTACGCTCTTTACCGCAGAGGGTGAATTCAATGAAACCGCGCAGGCCATCCTGATCGAATACCTGATCGACTCTCCCGTGGACGGGCTCTTTTTTCTCGGCAGCGCCGGAGAGTTTGCCCATATGTCCCGCGAGATGCGCCAGGATGTCGCCACATTTTGCACTCGTCTGGTTGCAGGTCGAAAACCCGTGCTAATCGGTATTGCCAGTTGTGGAACACAGGAGACTATTGAAGCTGGTCTTCATGCGCAACGCCTCGGCGCGGATGGCGTGGTCGTCGTGAATCCCTGGTACAACCCCCTCAGCGAAAGCAACCTGTTTCAGCACTTTAAAAGGGTGGCAGAGGCGCTGTCGATTCCAGTCATTCTGTACAATTTCCCCGCGCTGACCGGGCAATCCATACCGGTACAGACTATCAAAGCCCTTGCAATCGACTGCCCGAACATCGTGGGGTTGAAAGATACGGTAGATACGCTGTCCCATATCCGGGAAACGCTGCATGCAGTCAAACCCGTGCGCCCTGATTTTGCAGTTTTTGCCGGCTACGATGAGTATCTTCTTGGCACATTAATTTTGGGAGGAGATGGCTGTATTCCCGCCAGCGCCAATTTCGCCCCCCAACTCACCTGTGGGATCCGCGATGCCTGGTATGCGCAGGATTATTCTCGTGCCGTAGAACTGCAACAGTCCCTGTCCTGGATCCCGCCTCTCTACGGACTGGACCAGCCTTTTTATAACGCGGTGAAATATGCGCTACAACTGACTGGTTTGGATATTTCTGTCCATTCATTGCCACCTGCGTCGCCACTGACCGCAGAAATGAAAATGGAAATTGAAAATATTCTTCAGCGTGCGGGTGTGATAAATAAAGAGAGTCAATAATATGAACAAAATCCGTCGTTTTGGTTGCGTGGTGAAAGTCCGGCCGGAAAAACTGGAATATTATAAGGAACTCCATGCGAATCCCTGGCCTGAAGTCAATGCCATGATAAAAGAATGTAATCTGCGTAATTTTTCCATTTATTATAAAAACGGACTGCTCTTTAGTTATCTGGAATATACCGGCGATGACTATGACGCCGACCAGCAGAAAATGGCGGAGCATCTGAAAACACAGGAGTGGTGGCAAGAAACGTCTCCCTGTCAGATGCCGCTTGAGGGCGAACCCGAAGGAACACTATGGGTAGAAATGGAAGAAATATACCACCTCGATTAATTCAAAAAAAAATAATAACACTGATTCTCTGCGCTTTCTGAAAGCGCAGAGTCCCCTGTATTTTAATAATGATAGAGACATCCGAGAATAATATGAAAATTACCTCTATGACTTGCATCGGACTCGGCGTAGTAAATCTTTTTGCCATCCCTTACGCCTTTTCTTCGCAAAATATAAATATTGAAGAACGGCTGTCGCAACTGGAATTACGTCTGCAAAAAGCAGAAAGCCGGGCCGCTCTGGCCGAACAACAAAATGCTCAACTGGTTAGTCAATTAAAGCAGACGGAGCAAGAATCACTGCAGGCAAAAAAATCGGTAGAAGGCCTGGAAGCCCGCACCCAACGAATTGAAAAAATAACCCCCGATGAGGATGATTATTTTGAACTGCACGGTTATGCGCGAGCCGGCATGATGACCAACCATAATGCCCGGCATACCCAGGGTGGCCCGTTTATGACTCCTGCAGGACAAACAGGCGGTGCGATCGGCCGTCTGGGTAACGAGCCGGATACGTATGTTGAAGTGTATCTGGAGAAGAAAAAGCGACTGGAGAACGGTGCCACGACCCGATTTATGACGATGATAGCCGATCAGCAGAAAAGTTATAACGACTGGACGGCAGACTCCAGCACGCTGAATGTCAGCCAGGCCTTTGCTGAAATCGCCTCACTGCCGAGTTTTACTGGCCCCTTCAAGGATACGACGCTATGGGCCGGTAAACGCGTGGATCGTGACAACTTCGAAATTCCCTGGCTGGATTCTAAATTCGTCGCGCTCAACGGCACCGGGGGCGGTATTTATGATATCCGCTGGACTGATAACATCCGCAGTAACTTTTCCTTCATCGGCCGTAGCTTTGGCGATGTGGACGTCGTGAATAATGACGTACAAAACTATGTTCTGACCGCCAACAACTATTTTGGCCCGGTGCAATTATTCATCAGCGGGATGCAGGCAAAGGACAATGAAGAGCGTGAAACCTTAAGCGGATATAAAGTCTTTAATGCGGCGAACAAAGGTTATACCGCCCTGTTAGGGTATCAGGGTGACAGTTTTTATGGTCTGACAGAAGGTGAAACGCGTAGCGTCCTCTCCTGGGGACAAGGCCTTGGCGCGGAAGTGAAAAACATTGGTACCGACCCGGCATTACTGTCCGATGCGAAAACGTTACGTTTAGCCAGTTATGGCATCGTCAATCTTTCGCCTGGTTGGGATTTTGCCCCTTCACTGCTCGCTCAGCAGAGCGCCGATCGTTACGTTAAAGGCGATGATTATCGCTGGGTTACCCTGAACGGACGGTTGATGCAGAATATCACGCAAAACTTCGCGCTGGGTTATGAAGCAACCTGGCAATATATGGATCTTGATCCCAATGGTTATCAGCAATATCAGAAGGTGAAAGGGAATTTTTATAAGTTGACCTTTGCGCCAACGTTCCGACCTGATGATATTTCGCCCTTCTTTACCCGTCCTGAATTACGCGTTTTCGCAACGTGGATGAACTGGGATAACGATCTGGATAAATACAGTCCTAACGACACCTTTGGCCAGAAAGGTTTCACCTCGGGTGGCGAGTGGACATTCGGCATTCAAATGGAAACCTTCTTCTGATAGTGGGCGAACGGTTTTATCGCGGTAAAACCGTTCGCTTACCTGAAACGAACTGGACGCCATTTACAGTTGTTTTTCCCGTCTCCGGAATTCGCTTGGCGAGACGCCAACCGCCCGATGGAACTCGCGCGAAAAATGCAGTTGATCGTGATACCCCACTTGACTGGCAATGTTTCCTATTGTGGCATCCGTTTCAACTAACAGTCGACGAGCCTGAGACAGGCGGTAGTTTTTCAACCAACGGAGCGGACTTTGATTAAACGTCTCCTGAAAGAGACGAAAAAGCTGTGATTTACTCACCTGACAATAGAGCATGAATTTATCAATATCCCACTCATCGTTATAATGACTGTGAATTTGATAAATCAATCGGCCTAATCCGCGGTGTGTGATCACTGGTGAGCTTTCATTTTCATGACTGCGACTCTCCAGGAGGGTATAAATTAATTTCGAGCACAGCAGGTCGCAATGTGCATCTGCGACCAGAGTATGGCTTTTCATCAGTCCAAATAATTGATGGTAAATTTCGGTTATTTCAGCGGGTGATTCAAATTCAAACACCGGTCGATGAAGAACATTGAGAAAATTCATAATATTGTCCATCTTCGAACCGTCAATTCTTAACCACAATATCTCCCAGGGATCGGCGCTGTCCGGAAAGTGTTCATGCGGCAACCTGACAGGAAGCCAGACCAGGCACCCTTCTTTTACGTCATATTTTTTATTCTCCAGGCAAATAACGCCCTTTCCCTTGAGACAGAAAATAAGTTCATGTCCCACAACAGACTGGCGTTGGATATGGAAATTCGTCCCCGTTAATATATGACCAGCACGCAATACCCGATAATTTACCAGCGTTGAAAAATCTTCTGATTCCCGATACCAGTTTTCAATGACCTGTGTTCGCTGCGGCAGTGAACTCATATGCCATACTCCGAAAGAATTGGTACAATTTAGACTAATTAATTCATCGTGAAATGACAAGGGGAAATCATGAACGGAGGTGATTTAAATCTTTGACTCAGTTCACAAGTTCAAATAACGATAAAATTAATCCACCAACCGCCTTATGCACTATGATACCACCACTCTTCTTTTTTTAACTTCAGACCTGACTGTTCACTATTTTGCACATCAGTTTATCCCCCACAAGGCATCATCGTTAAAAAATCAGATCTTATGAAATCACTCATTTGGTTTAGGATTCATTTATATTTACTTTCTTTTTGTAAATAACGTTGCAGGGCGAATTAACAAAAGGATCATTATGCTAATATTGCAACCTAACTCCGCCACTTTTTCATCTTCTTCTTTTCGCTTAAGGACGTTTACTGACAAATACCTGCGTATAATGACGTCTCCCCCCTCTGGTCTACTGTTCATTATGATGGTTTACATACGTTCATCTCCTGGTATTTCCCTCTGTCATTCGAATCGTTATAACTAACATCATCAAAGCCCCCCACTTATCATTGAAGGAGCGAAAAATGAAAGTGCTAAGCAAAAGACAAATATCACTGGTCAACCGTTTAGCTCACGAGAATGGGTGGCTGACTACGGCGCAAGCCGCGAAGATACTCAATATTTCAGTTAGTACGCTCAGACGAGACGTCGAAGCCATTAATCTTTTTTTTGCAGGGAAAGAGAGCACTATACTGACCAGACCCGGTTTGGGTCTGAAACTTGATGCGCATGACATCGTATCGCTTCCGGCAACCTCCGGGGATGAGCAGGTTGCAAACATACTAAAAAGCAAAAGACTGGTCGGTATTGCGACTGATTTGCTGACACATTCCCCCTCGCCGTTATCCATCAGTTTTTTATCAGAAAAATACTTTATCAGTCGATCCTCTATTGTGGAAGATTTAAACAAGATAGAGCGATGGGTCGCGTGTTTTGCCCTGCTGATGATAAAAAATCGCACGGGAACATTTATTGAAGGCACGGATTATGATATTCGCATGGCCCTCAAGGAGATCATTACGCATAGCGTTTTATGTAACTATCAGATGACGGACAGCAGAATCGACAGATTCTCCCGAGTGCAGCTAATCAATGAATTTGGCCAGGACAGCGTGTCCAACTGCATCAATCTCATCACCTTTATAGAGGATGAATTAGGATGTGCCATTAGCGAACCCTATTACACCAATCTTTTCTCACATTTGCTGGTCACAATCAGACGGATAGAGAAGAGAAATAGTCGTCCGGCGAATGACACGGTACAGGTGCATAATAATAAAGAGTGGCTGATTGCTGAAAAAGCCGTCATCTGGCTTGAGCAAAAATATGCCTTCACTTTCCCGGCAATCGAAGTGAACTATATCTATCAATACCTTGTTTCATCCGGGAAACATTCAGCGCATGCCGCGCCCTCTGCCAGAGGGTTGCAGGACAAAGAAGCACTGGATTATGCAATCAAGCTAACCAGCATACTTTCTCAGTCACTAAAATGTGATTTGATCTCTGATCAGACCCTACTGAACTCGCTGGTAATGCATATTAAACCGATGCTGAACCGCCTTTCTTTTCGGATCATCATCCACAATCCATTGCTGGATGAAATAAAGAAAGAACTTTCCCCGGTTTTTATTGCAGTCAGAGACGCAACCCTGATGATAAATAAATACAGTAAACACGATCCCCCTTCTGAGGATGAGGTCGCCTATTTAACCGTGTATATTCAGGCTGCCCTTGAGAAGGTCAAAGAAAATAAGAAAATTATTCTTGTCTGCTCAAGCGGCGTGGGGACATCTCAACTTCTCTACAGTCGTATTACCAAAGCATTCCCTGACTGGGAGATTATCGATATTGTACCTGGCAGTAGACTGAAAAAAACATTGTCTGAGAAAAAATGTGACTTAATCATTTCAACGATACGGATAGAAGAAATGATGATCCCTGTTGCCTATGTTTCTGCACTGTTTTCAGCCAAAGACATAATTCGAGTGACGGAAACCTTATTTACCGAGCGCCATCCCCAGGAGAAAGAGCATGTTAGATAAAATAGTCATCAGCGATTTGTTAAGTAAAGCCTGCGTTATTACTGACATGCAGGCGAACAGCAAAATTGATGTGATTGAGCAATTGACCCAGTCACTTTGCGATGAAGGTATTATTACTAATAAACAAGGGTTTATCACCGACGTCCTTGCCCGTGAATCCCTGGGGTCAACCGGTTTTGAAAACCAGATAGCCATTCCACATGGGAAATCCCGTTGGGTGAGTGAAACAAGAATAGCCGTTGCCAAACTGAAGGATAATATCGATTGGGAAACGATGGATAGTTCTGATGTGAAACTGGTTATTCTCTTTGCTGTAAAAGAGGCAGACAGCGGAGCAGGACATATAAAAGTTCTGGCTCGCATATCTATTGCATTAGGGGATGATGATGTTGTGGAGAAACTACTTAATGCCAATTCACAAGAGGAGCTGTATCGGTTAATTATTAATAATACCGGAGAGTAGTATCCTCACAAGGAGAATAAAATAAAAATAATTGCGATTACCGCCTGTCCAACAGGCGTTGCACATACTTACCTTGCAGAAGCTAACCTTAAAAAGAACGCACTTAAAAAAGGCATTCCTGTACTCGTTGAAACACAGGGGGCCGTTGAAAGTGAATATATTTTTACTGACGACGACATTCGGCAAGCGGATATTGTTTTAATCGCTGCGGATAAAGTTATCGATCTTAGCCGCTTCCATAACAAAAATATTATTCGGGTCTCGGTGACGCGCGCAGCGAAAGATGCCGCAGGTTTACTGGATGAGATTATCTCCGGTGAATTACAACCAGAGCGACACCTTGAGTCCGGAACAGAGCAGGAATCTCCCAAAGCGGATAATGATAAATCGTTTATTTCTCAGATTTATATTCATCTTATCACCGGCGTTAATCTGATGATCCCGTTCGTCGTCGCGGGCGGTATTCTCATCGCGCTGAGCTTTTCATTTGGCATCACCGCAGCAACGCCCGGCGATGCCAACTTTAGTCCGCTGGCAAAAATGCTGTCGGATATTGGAGGCGGTGCGGCCTTTGCGTTGATGCTCCCTGTCCTCTCGCTCGGGATCAGTAAATCGATCAGCGGAAATATGGGGATCGTGTCAGGAGCGGTCGGCGGCATGATGGCAATACAAACCGGATCAGGTTTTCTCGGCGCTCTGCTGGCGGGTTTTTTGGCCGGGTACGTCACGCTGGTTATCGTCAAATATATTAACCTCCCCAAATCCGTCGCCGGCCTGAAGCCTATTTTGATCGTGCCATTGTTGAGCGTATTTATTACCGGCGCGCTGATGGTGCTGGTGATTGGCGAACCGATTAAGTTTCTTCTCGACTCACTGACGGCATTTCTTGAAAACCTCGGCAATACCAACGCTGCCATTATGGGACTGTTAATTGGCATGATGGTGGCCTTCGACATGGGAGGGCCTTTGAATAAAACCGTCTGCATGTTTGCTATCGGATTAATGTCGACAGGTATCTATGAACCCATTGCCGCCTGTATGGCCGCCGGGATGGTCCCACCATTGGGCATTGCACTCGCTACCACACTATTTGGTCGCAAATTTACCCGTCAGGAAAGAGATACCGGAAAAGTCACCTACGTTCTCGGCCTGTCCTTTATCACCGAAGGCGCAATCCCCTATGCCGTCGCCGATCCGCTACGCGTCATTCCTGCCATTGTCGCAGGTTCCGGTCTCGCAGGCGCGCTCTCCATGGCGTTGGGATGCGCGTCAAGAGCCCCACACGGCGGCGTTTTCGTGATGTTTATTCCCAATGTGATTACCCACGTTGTGGCTTATATCGTCGCTATCGCCGCCGGCGCATTACTGACCGCCATTATTCTTCGTTTTATTAAGAAAGATTGCCCTGAAACTGTACAGGAGATGTAACCATGCTCATGAATATGAAAGATCTGCTATCCGTCGCTCAGCAACATAAATTTGGTGTCGGGGCTTTTAATATCGCGTCTGCCGAATTCGCACGAGTGGTTATCGACGCTGCAGAAAAAATGCGTTCGCCGGTTATTCTTGAAGTTCATCCGGATGAGCATGACTTCACCGGCGATGATTTTATCTACTATCTTCGGGAACTGGCCATTAAAGCAACGGTACCGGTTGTCATTCACCTTGATCATGGGCAGACCCTTGAACAGATTATGCGAGCGATACGTACCGGCTACACGTCGGTGATGATCGACGCCTCAGCCCTTCCCCTGGAAGAGAATATTGCCATCACACGCCGCGTAACCGACGTTGCTCACGCTGCCGGTATTTCCGTTGAAGCCGAACTGGGCACCATCGGTGTGGCACAGGGCAGTGGTGAAGGTGGACATGCTGAAATACTGTATACCGATCCCCAACAAGCTGAGCAATTCGTCAACGAGACAGGGGTCGATACCCTGGCGGTGGCGATTGGCACCTCACATGGTTTATATCCGGCAGGAAAGCAGCCAAAACTGGATATAGACCGGCTGAAAACCATTAAGCAACGATTAAGCATCCCGCTGGTTCTCCACGGCGGCTCGGGAAATAAGGACGCGGAAGTCGCAGAATCTATCCAGCACGGCGTCGGCAAAATCAACATTTCCAGCGACATGAAGAAAGCATTCTTTGTTGCTCTGGAAGCAGAACTGAAATCGGGGAGTCACGAACCTAATGCGCTATTTATCAAGCCAATGGAATCAGCGAAAGCCATTGTGGTTCACAAGATGAATTTATTCTCATCTATCGGCAAGGCCGAACTTTACCGCTAAAAGAACAGCACGTTACCCGCGAAAAGGGAATCCATACGGATTCCCTTCCCTGTTATGTTTCAGCGTCCGCTGATCATCTCATTCATTTCTGAACCTGGCGGAAAATCCGCCACAGAAAGGACAATATTCAGGCCACGCGGCCGGAATGTTGTGGAATGAATCAGCATATACTTATACCAGCGAAAAAATAACCGCTTATCACTTACGTTGATACGTTCAAGAATACTGTACAACCTTGAGTATATCGACTTCTGGCTTAGCCCCAGATACTGCGAAGCATCAGCATAGGTATCCAGACAAACAATCGCATTAAGCGTGTGTTTATCAGCCCTGTTCATCTTCGCCATAAACTGGCAGAACTCGCACGTCTGAACGCCACTGTTATCCTGCGCATCCTTAAGCTTTTCAATAATCAGATTTATCGAGTCACAAAAATTTATATGTTGCTTCAGAAACAAATTATCTTGTTTGTCTGAAATACTCACTAATGTATATTCAGCGACTATGGCGCAACAGCATCGTGTTTGTACCCACATTGCAGGAAGAAAACGGAATGGTTTCCGATCTGACGGCCTCGCTGCCCGATTTTTTATTTCACTTAGCGCAAGAGCGATCAGTGGAGAAATTTCATCTTCGACAACCACATTATCCCTCCTTGTATCGCTATTCGCAAATATACACTTAACTTAAAAAAAACTGCCAGATGATATAACTGTTCAATCCGATACATCATGATAGGAGATAACTATCACTATTCTTATTTACATCGTCAAACCAGATCATATCATTAACAAACATAAACAAATATCGATAAATATCAAAATGTTACAAATCACCCAAAACGAACATAATACAACAAAAATGAAAATAAATAGAAACAATAAATTAACTTAGTAACGTATCATTTCATTAAAAAACCAGGATTATTTAATCCATACCCAGGAAAAAAAATAATTAAAGGCATCATCCTTAGGAATTATTAAAAATACAATTTAAGATTATTCTTAAATGAGAGAATAATCTCACAAAAAGAGCAGAAGGAGAATGAAAGTTATTGCTAAAAACTATTTAACCGAATTAAAAGCAGGCCAGACCACATCCCAGGTCATTAAATGATTAATTATAACTGCGTCACAAAAATAATCTACGAAGACGGTTTTAACTCTTAATTCTGACCTGGCAGGCAAACGTCTTTATAATACGAAATGGAAGAAGATTTCAGGTGGGAGAATGTTTAATACGGGTCGTCGCTTTTCGCTATGACGGTTCTCATCTGCGGAGAATACGGCATAGCCTAAAGGCCATGCCGTATCACTTACTTCATCGTGCGATTAACGCAAATACGCCCCAACCGAAGTATTCCCGGGTGTACGTGACGTGTCGTTTGGGCGCAATCGTCAACTCCGCGCGAACCTCATCGGCAAAATCATCACTTGCGTTAGATTCTAACCAACGACGCATTGTCAGCCATTTCGCCGCTTCGTACCGGTCCCAACCCTCCTGGTCCGCCAGCACCATTTCCACAACGTCATAGCCAAGTTCGTCGAAAGAGGCGACAAGCGCAGGAAGAGTGAGAAAATCCGCCCTGGAGGAGACACCACAGGCCTGGGCAATTTCTTCCGTCGCGGGAACCTGACGCCACCAGGGTTCACCGATCAGTATCATTCCGCCAGGCTTGAGGCTCTTCGCCAGCAGTTCGATACTCCCGGCGACACCACCAGCAATCCAGGTTGCGCCAACACACGCCGCCACGTCGCACTTTTCATCCGTAACGTAACCTGCCGCATCGTTATGGATAAAATGCACGCGTTCACTGACGCCGAGTTCTTCAGCTCGCTGTTTTGCCTGCGCGGTGAAGAGTGAGCTCATGTCGATACCGGTACCGTTGATGCCGTAATCGCGCGCCCAGGTGCAGAGCATCTCACCTGAACCACTCCCAAGATCGAGAATACGTGCCCCCGGCTTCATGCGTAACACGCGGCCCAGAGTGGCGTACTTTTCCGGTGTGAACGGGTTATGAATACGGTGTTCACTTTCGCTAATTGTAAAAATACGTGGGATATCCATTAGTTAATTCCTTTCATTACGTTACGAATGAGAGAGCTTTCAATCAGGTTGTTATTCATGCCAGTGCTCCGGTTTCATTAAGGCCTGCGCACATTGAATTTGGCCGTTACGATTAAGTGGCTGAGCAGAAAGGCATTGCACCATCCAGCAAGCCTTATGCTCTTCCGGGATGGGATAAGGAGCGGGATAGCCTTTGTCTCCTGCGCAGGGTTCGAATCCATGTTTTGGGTAATAGGTGGCGTGGCCGAGAACAAAAACGCTCTGGCACCCCATCAACCGTAAGTGTGCTAAGCCGGTACGTATCAACAATCCCCCCACGCCTCTCCCCTGGTATTCAGGTATGACCGCCAGAGGCGCGAGGATATGCATCAGGGGAGATTCCGTATCCCCTTTAAATGTCGCCCGGGTAAACAAGATATGCCCAACGGCATTACCTTCATGTTTGGCCAACAGCGATAGCGTCGGATGTGCACTTTCGTCTTTTAATAATGAAGCCACCAGATCGGCTTCTTTACTGTAGCCAAATGCACGGGTTTCGACTTCCCGGATGTCGCTCGCATCACTCTCATCGGTGATATGAAAGGTGAAGTTGCGTATTGTCATAGAACGCTCCTTAGCGGTTATCTGACTGGGCGCGAACGTTGTTCAGCCCGGTAGTATTAATACGGTAGGGTTGACCATTGACGGATTTGATCAGCTTTTTAGTTTTGAGTTTTTTGAAGACGGCGAGTGTACAGTCCGCAAGCAGCAGCCCTTCGCGACTGTAGCATTCAACGGCGGTGACGCGGCCTGACGTGTCGCGGACGTGCGCAATACGTCCACCTTTGGCGAGAACGTGTAAGGTACGTTGTTCCTGACGGGATAAATTCATACTGGAAAACCTGTTTAATCATCATGTGCAAAACGTGCAAACACACCGCGGTGTCCGCATTCGATTTCGGCGCATTGATAATCAGTCCGTCCTGAAAAGGTCGGGGAAACTGATTATCAGATGATTACATTCTCCAGCATCAAAGCCTCGGGTTGAGTTGAAAGGTATTTACGACATGAATGGTAACACGTAATTTCAGCAGGGGTATGTGCCGGTCGGAAAAATGTGATCGATGTCCAAATCGCGATCCCCCGCAGTGACTACGTCGCCACTTTGTGACGGTCTGTATCAACTACGTACGACGACTGTGTCAGGCCTACGCCCAGCGGCACTATTTTTCCGCCCGTTCGGCACAGCACAGGCGTTGGGGTGACATTGCAGGATGGGGAATCCATATCATTACTTGCATAACTGACGGCCTGCCGTTACAGGCAGGCCAGGTCAACGGTCTTACCCCTGACGCGTTGCCGCTTTCATACCCATCACAAATGCCTTGAGCTCAGCCAGCATCGCCTCCTCATTATCAACATGTTTCTCAATGATTTTGACGATGGCAGAGCCTGAAATGGCTCCTGTTGCACCGGCTTTAATTGCGCCCGCCACCTGATCGGGCGTGGAAATGCCAAATCCCTGGAGGGTTGGCGGGGCCTGATATTTGTCCAGCGTTGCAACCAGATGTTGCAGCGGCTTTGCCGCCTGGCGTTCGGTACCTGTGACCCCTGCCCGGGAGAGCAGATAAGTATAGCCCCTCCCATGGCGGGCAATCTCCTGGAGGAGTTTATCGTCGGCATTCGGGGGACAGATGAAAATGGGGGCCACGTGATGCCGCATCGCGGCCTGAAGGAACGGCGCCGACTCTTCGAACGGCACATCCGCCACCAGCACCGAATCAACCCCGATACGTGCACATTCAGCATAAAACGCGTCGATGCCACGGTTGAAGACCAGATTGGCATACACCAACAGACCCATCGGAATGGTCGGATGTTTCTGGCGAACCGCGGCCAGCATTTCAAAACACAGTGTCGGCGTGACGTCGGCAGTAAAGGCCCGCAACGCGGCATTCTGAATCGTCGGACCATCGGCCAGCGGGTCCGAAAAGGGGATCCCCAGTTCCAGCGCGTCTGCGCCCGCCGCAATCAGAGTATCGATGATTCTGAGCGACTGCACCGGGCCCGGATCGCCGATCATGACAAAAGGAACAAAAGCGCCTTCTCCACGGGTTTTCAGCTCAGTAAAAAGCGTGCTATAGCGTTCCATCACATTTCTCCTCGTGCGTGCAGAATATCGTGTACGGTAAAAATATCCTTGTCTCCCCGACCAGAGAGGTTCACCACCAGCAACTGCTCTTTGTCAGGATTTTCGCGCATCATTCTCAGGGCGTGAGCCAGCGCGTGAGAGGACTCCAGGGCCGGAATAATGCCCTCTTCCCGACTCAGGATCTTAAAGGCGTCCAGCGCTTCATCATCGGTAACGGAGACATAATCCGCGCGGCCAATACTGTTCAGGTACGCATGTTGTGGCCCGACGGAGGGGAAATCCAGCCCCGCAGAAATGGAGCAGGACTCAATAATTTGCCCCTCATCGGTCTGCATCATCGGCGATTTCATGCCGAAATAGATGCCCACACGACCGTGCTTCAACGGTGCGCCATGCTCGCCAGTTTCAATGCCATGACCGGCCGGCTCCACGCCGATCAACCCGACGCGCGGTTCATCGATAAAGTCAGCAAACATACCAATCGCATTCGAACCGCCGCCCACACAAGCGATCACCGCATCCGGCAGACGGCCTTCTTTTTCCTGAATCTGGACACGGGTTTCTTCCCCTATCATGCGCTGGAACTCACGAACGATGGTTGGGAATGGATGCGGGCCCGCCGCCGTGCCTAGCATGAAATGCGCCGTTTCATAGCTTCCTGACCAGTCGCGGAGCGCCTCGTTAGATGCATCTTTCAGCGTTGCAGAACCGCTGTGCACCGGGATCACCTCCGCCCCCATCAGGCGCATACGAAAGACGTTCGGCGACTGGCGCTCTATATCCTTCGCCCCCATGTAAATGCGGCACTTCAGGCCAAGCAGCGCGCTGGCGAGGGCAGATGCTACGCCGTGCTGACCGGCCCCGGTTTCAGCAATGATCTCGCTCTTGCCCATTCGCTTTGCCAGTAACGCCTGGCCCAGCACCTGATTGGTTTTATGCGCCCCGCCGTGGAGCAAATCTTCGCGTTTGAGATACAGCGTCGTGCGGGTTCCTTTGGTGAGATTGCGGCACAAGGTTAGCGCCGTCGGTCGTCCGGCGTAGTTTTTCAACAGATCGGTGAACTCGGCCTGAAAGGCCGGATCGTTCTTCGCGTTAACAAAGGCCTCTTCAAGCTGAAGCAGGGCGGGCATGAGGATTTGTGGAACATACATACCGCCGAATTCGCCGAAGCGAGGGTTGAGTATTGTGCTCATTGTGGCTCCTTAATGTCTGCGCAGTCCCTGAAAAACCGGGCCTTTTCCCTGGTCTGGACTCTGCACATAAAGTGAATTCAGTGACTACGCAGCACTTGCTGGCTCCGTTCATACGGTGAGACTTTCCGCGTATGCCTTAAATTTGGGCAAAAAAAAGCCCGCTCATGGCGGGCCGGGTATCGGTGTGCAAACTGCAGACATGACGATACTGCCCGTTAACGGGAAGTGCGCCACCAGTTATGCTGAGTCATCATTGAGAATGTCATTACCTGATACCTGTATAAGTGAATATTTCGTACTAGTTAACTAGTTCATGAAAGTGAAGTCAACACTTTCCGTGAATAAAATGTGTTCACCGCGCAATACCAGCTGCTGTCGTTCAGCACGCGTTAGCATAATAGACAAACGCCAGCTTATTACCGTCAGGATCTCTGATATAGGCGCTATGAAAGCCTTGTCCATAATGCGGTCTGTGGCCCGGCGCGCCTTCATCCCTTCCCCCCAGACTGAGAGCGAGCGCGTGAAGTTGCTGAATGTGTTCAAAGGAGTGGGCATTCAGCGCCACCATCGTACCATTACCCACACCAGCAGCCTGGCCATCGAAAGGTTTACCTACGCACAGTCCGGTGGTGTGGTTTTCACTGAACGTTCCCCATGATGCGCCCTCTTCACCCCGACCGCCCTTCGGGTGCCCAAGCAATTCCATTAATGGATCGTAGAAAGCGATCGCACGTGGCAGATCGTTGGTGCCCAGCATGATGTATGAAAACATACTCCCTCCTCATTGTGATGCCACAGGGATTATCCGTTTTACATCCCCAGGCAATTATCGCCTCATCAGATAGCGTGTAGTCTAATTAACATACAGGACGACAGTGTGGCGTTAAGCGCGTCAGATCAAGAGATCAGGCCAATACCACTGTGAAGATTGATTGATCTCATATACCCGACGATCGCCGTTTTGCTAGTCTCGGTGTATCTTTTTGCTGACCAACAGGATGGTGGCACTGGAAATTTTTTCCATTACTGCATATCCCTATTTCGCTAAGTACGGCGCTGATTTTGTATGAGTTAAATAATATGGATGAAAATGCGGTTTTAACGTTGCTCAACGAGCTGAATATACCGTATCAGTATGTCTCACATCCGGAGGTGAAGACGGTTGCCGATCACAGGGCTTTTGCCGCGACGTTTCCGGCCCAGTTACTCAAAAACCTGTTACTGAAAAATAGCTCGGGCAAGCGCTTCTACCTGTACATTCTTGATGGTAATCATAAGGCAGATCTTCGCGGATTAGCGTTGCAGCTTGAAGAATCTCGTCTGTCTTTCGCGTCGCCAGCCGAGTTAATGGAAACGTTGGGCGTTGCACCTGGCTGCGTAACGCCTTTTTCTGTCGCCTGTAACAGCAAAAAAGAGATGCAGATAATCATCGACTCCTCAGTCTCTGCCAGGCAGTCACTGGGATTTCATCCTCTGGTCAATACCGCTTCAGTCTGTATTTCCCGAGAGGATTTACTGCGCCTGCTGGCATTTTACGGTTATTTCCCGGCAGAGATTCACGCTGGCGACATGCTCCGGTTACTGGCTCGTGCTCTTTAGCGCAGGCGAACCAATAGCCGGGTCAGGATGAGCCCACCCGCAGGATCGTGATAACCGCGGTTGCCGGGCTCACGCTGGCGCCCGTCCCTCCTGGAGGGCCTGGCGTAACCACACTTTACCTTGCAGATACGTTGTTGCCTGGCCGCCGATATAAACACGCTCTCCCGCGCTCTGGCAGCGTAGCTCTCCGCTGCGACCGGCCCCCTGATGCGCCAGCATCGTTGTTTTGTCCAGTTTTTCAGCCCAGTAAGGAATAAGCATACTGTGTGCTGAACCGGTAACGGGGTCTTCCGCTACGGCTTCCCCAGGGCAGAAGAAACGACTGACAAAATCGTATTTCCCATCCCCTGGTGCGGTTACGCAAACCATCTTTCCGAGGGGAAGCATGGCATTGATATCCGGACGTAACGCTTCGACCTGCTGTGGGTTATCCAGTACAACCATGTAGTCGCGTGCCACGCGCACCTCTTTATATTCCGTGATACCCAACGCGTCCAACAGTAAGGACGGCGGTGTGACGGGCTCGGTTTTCCAGGCAGGAAAATCCAGCGTCAACCATTCACCGCTGCGCTCAACGGTTAGTGGCCCGACAAACCGGGTATCAAAATGGAGGATCTCACCCGGATAATCCAGATGTTCAAAGATGACATGAGCGGCAGCCAGCGTGGCGTGCCCACACAGATTGATTTCGCCCTGAGTGGTAAACCAGCGCAATTCGAAGCCGTTTTCAGTTGGGACAAAAAAAGCCGTTTCAGACTGGTTATGCTGTTTGGACATCTTCAGTAATGTCTCATCGGGTAACCATTCGGTTAACGGACAGACTGCTGCGGCATTGCCACCAAAGGTCGTCGTACTAAAGGCATCAATCATGTAAAAATCAATTTGCTGCATAGCGCAAACCTCGAATCGTTTGTTGAGCAACTCACACTCTATCATGCCCCGGCGGTATAGCGTCTTGTCATTTCCAGTGCATCCACATTTTGCCGAATACCCGCACGATAACCCCGCTATTCAAACTGAGTACAAGATCACACTTAAACACGCCATTACGGTTCAGCATGTTGAACAAGGCATATTTTCAACGCCACAATGCCGATACCATTTATTCTACCAGCAAGAGGGTTCCACAATGATTCGCAAAGGGTGTAATTCATTAGTCCGTGCCGAAAAAATATTAACCCACATCGCATGGGTTGGCGTGGCGAGTTATATGGAATTATTAAAAAAATTTCAGTATCCCAAAAGCAGCTTGCTTAATTTATTGAATGTGATGGTGGAGTGCGGCTTTTTAATTAAAAACAAAAACGGCCATTATTCGCTGGGAATAAAAAACTACGAACTGGGTTGCCAGGCGCTGCACCGCCAAAATATCTTTGAAGTAACAAAGCGGCCCATGCAGGAACTGTCGCTAAAAAGCGGCCTGGTCTGCCATCTGGGGGCAATGGAAAGCTATTCAGCCCTCTATCTCGACAAGGTTGAGAGCCCGAATTCGGTACCAACAAGCAAAAGCTGGATTGGTAAAAAACTTGAATTGCATATCACCGCGCTGGGTAAGGCGTTATTGGCCTGGAAAACGCGGGAAGAGCTGGATTACTTTTTAGATGCGCTCACGTTGACGCCGCACACGCGCAATACGTTTACCGATAAAAAATTATTTCTGGAAGAGTTGCAAAAAACGCGGCTTCGCGGATGGGCCATAGACAACGAAGAATCAACCTATGGTGCGGTATGTTTAAGTATGCCGGTATTCAATATGTATAACCGGGTTAACTATGCGATCTCGCTTTCGGGCGATCCGGTGGTTTATTCCGGAAATAAGATCGAGGGTTATCTGGAACTGCTCCGCAAATGCGCCGGACAAATATCATATGGGCTGGGATACAGAAACGAAAATGAGTATTTACGAAAAGGAAACTGAGGTAATGAAAAAATTCAGCGGTATTATTCCACCGGTATCCAGCACATTTCATCGTGACGGAACCATTGATAAAACGGCCATGCGTCAGGTTGCCGACTTCCTGATTAATAAGGGCGTCGACGGGCTGTTTTACCTTGGCACCGGGGGGGAATTTAGCCAGATGAATACCGCCCAGCGAATGGCGTTCACCGAAGAAGCTGTCGCCGTTGTCGGCGGACGGGTTCCGGTATTGATTGGCGTCGGTTCACCTTCCACTGACGAAGCGGTCAAACTGGCGCAACATGCACAAGCCTGCGGCGCTGACGGCGTCGTCGCTATCAACCCCTACTACTGGAAAGTTGCGCCGCGAAATCTTGACGACTACTACCAGCAGATCGCCCGCAGCGTCACACTCCCGGTGATCCTGTACAACTTTCCGGATCTGACCGGTCAGGACTTAACCCCGGAGACCGTGAAACGTCTGGCACTGCAAAACGAGAACATCGTCGGCATCAAAGACACCATCGACAGCGTCGGCCATCTGCGCACGATGATCAACACCGTTAAGTCAGTTCGTCCGTCATTTTCGGTCTTCTGCGGCTACGACGACCACTTACTCAACACTCTGCTGTTGGGTGGCGATGGCGCGATATCTGCCAGCGCGAACTTTGCGCCGGAACTCTCTGTCGGTATCTACCGCGCCTGGCGCGAGGGCGATCTGGCCACCGCCGCCGCCCTGAATCAAAAGCTGCTGCAACTGCCAGCCATTTACGCCCTTGAAACGCCGTTTGTCTCACTGATCAAATACAGCATGCAGTGCGTGGGATTGCCAGTGGAGACCTATTGCTTGCCGCCGATTCTTGACGTGTCAGAAGAAGCCAAAGAAAAAGTCCATGCACTGCTGGTCGCGCAGGGCATTTTATCGGACTGAGGAGAAGATCATGTCTGTTCGCTCTATTTTTGCTGACGAGAGTCACGATATCTACACCGTCAGAACACACGCCGAAGGCCCTGACGGTGAACTGCCGCTCACGGCGGAGATGCTCATCAACCGCCCGAGTGGGGATCTGTTCGGGATGACCATGAATGCCGGAATGGGCTGGTCTCCAGACGAACTGGATCGGGACGGCATTTTACTGCTCAGTACGCTCGGAGGGTTACGCGGGGCTGACGGTAAGCCCATCGCGCTGGCACTGCACCAGGGTCACTACGAGCTGGATATCCAGATGAAAGCCGCCGCGGAGGTGATCAAAGCGAACCGTGCCCTGCCCTATGCCGTGTATGTTTCCGATCCGTGCGATGGTCGGACTCAGGGGACGGCGGGCATGTTTGACTCGCTGCCGTACCGTAATGACGCCGCGATGGTGATGCGCCGCCTTATCCGTTCTCTACCCGATGCGAAAGCCGTCATTGGCGTGGCGAGCTGCGACAAGGGACTTCCGGCCACCATGATGGCGCTCGCTGCACAACATGACAAAGCAACAGTGCTGGTGCCCGGTGGCGCGACGCTGCCGGCAAAAGATGGGGAAGATAACGGCAAGGTACAGACCATCGGCGCCCGCTTCGCCAACGGCGAGTTATCGCTACAGGATGCCCGACGGGCTGGCTGTAAGGCCTGCGCCTCCTCCGGCGGCGGCTGCCAGTTTCTGGGCACCGCCGGGACATCGCAGGTCGTGGCAGAAGGATTAGGACTGGCCATTCCGCACTCTGCGCTGGCCCCTTCCGGTGAGCCGGTATGGCAGGAGATCGCCAGAGCCTCCGCGAGAGCGGCGCTGAACTTATGTAAACAAGGCATTACCACGCGGGAAATACTCACCGATAAAGCCATTGAAAATGCGATGACGGTCCATGCCGCGTTCGGCGGCTCGACAAACCTGCTGCTGCACATTCCGGCAATTGCCCATCAGGCCGGTTGCCATATCCCTACCGTTGACGACTGGATCCGCATTAACAAACGGGTGCCCCGCCTGGTGAGCGTACTTCCCAATGGTCCGGTTTATCACCCGACGGTGAATGCCTTCATGGCGGGAGGGGTGCCGGAAGTGATGCTGCATCTTCGCAGTCTTGGATTGTTGCATGAAGACGTGATGACCGTCACCGGCAGCACGCTGAAGGAAAACCTTGACTGGTGGGAGCACTCCGAACGGCGGCAGCGGTTCAAACAGCTACTGCGCGAACAGGAGCAGATCGACGCCGATGAGGTGATCATGTCGCCACAGCGGGCGCAGGAACGCGGCCTGACCTCAACGATCACTTTCCCGGTGGGCAATATTGCCCCGGAAGGATCGGTGATCAAGTCCACCGCCATCGACCCCTCAGTGATTGACGATCGGGGCATCTATTACCATAAAGGGGTGGCGAAAGTTTATCTGTCCGAGAAAAGTGCGATTTACGATATCAAGCACGACAAGATTAAAGCGGGCGATATTCTGGTCATCATCGGCGTTGGTCCTTCCGGCACCGGGATGGAGGAAACCTACCAGGTCACCAGCGCCCTGAAACATCTGTCTTATGGAAAGCATGTTTCGCTGATCACGGATGCGCGTTTCTCGGGCGTTTCCACTGGCGCATGCATTGGCCACGTAGGTCCGGAAGCACTGGCCGGGGGACCAATCAGTAAATTACGCACCGGGGATATTATTGAAATTAAAATTGACTGTCGCGAGCTGCAGGGCGAAGTCAATTTCCTCGGAACCCGTAACGATGAAATATTACCCTCACGGGAGGAGGCTACCGCAATATTAAACGCCAGACCCAGCCATCAGGATTTGCTTCCCGATCCTGAATTGCCAGATGATACCCGGCTTTGGGCAATGCTCCAGGCTGTGAGCGGCGGGACATGGACAGGCTGTGTCTACGATGTGAATAAAATAGGCGCTGCTCTGAGCGATTATATTAATAACAACTTAAAGCAAAAATAAAAAACATCCAGACCGCTGAATAATCCGGCTACACATTATTCATCCTGTGTGGAGCCGGACGATGACGGGTCGCTACCCTATAATGAGAGGACGTTATGCCACTAATTATCGTTGTGGCAGGGATTGCTTTACTCCTGCTTTTAACCATTAAAATTAAACTCAATACGTTTGTTTCGTTAATTATTGTCTCGATTGCTGTTGCCATCGCCAGTGGAATGGATCTGAATAAAGTTGTCACATCGGTCGAATCCGGCCTTGGCGGTACGCTGGGTCATATTGGTCTGATATTCGGCTTCGGCGTAATGCTCGGACGCTTACTGGCCGATGCGGGAGGTGCCCAGCGAATCGCTCTGACCATGCTGAATTATTTCGGCAAAAATAAACTTGACTGGGCGGTGGTCTGTTCAGCTTTTATTGTCGGTATTGCACTTTTCTTTGAAGTTGGCTTAATTCTGCTGGTCCCTATTTTATTCGCCATTGCCCGTGAAGCCAAAATATCGCCGATGTTTATGTGTGTACCTATGCTTTCCGGTTTGCTGGTGGCACACGGATTTTTACCACCGCACCCCGGCCCGACCGTTATCGCCCGTGAATATGGCGCAGATGTAGGACTGGTACTCATCTATGGCATCATTGTTGGTATTCCTACGTTTATTCTTTGCGGGCCCGTATTGAATAAATTCTGCCAGCGTATTATTCCGGACGCGTTTAAAAAAGAAGGGAATATTGCCTCCCTTGGCGCGACACGTCGGTTTAGCGAAAGCGAAATGCCTGGCTTTGGGATCAGTTTTCTCACGGCAATGCTGCCGGTGATCCTGATGGCGGTAGTCACCATCATCCAGATGACCCATGCCAAAAGCGCTGCGGATTCAGGCTTGTTCTACAACGTGCTGCTGTTCTTAGGCAACTCGACGATTGCGATGCTGATTTCGCTGCTGTTCGCGATTTATACCATGGGTCTGGGCCGTGGAAAGACGATCCCTGACCTGATGGACTCCTGCGGGAAAGCTATTGCGGGTATTGCCGGACTGCTGTTGATTATCGGCGGTGGCGGCGCATTCAAGCAGGTGCTCATTGATTCTGGCGTGGGTCAGTACATTTCCACCCTGGTGTCAGGTATGGATATTAATCCCATCCTGATGGCCTGGGGCGTTGCCGCCTTCCTGCGTATTTGTCTGGGTTCCGCCACCGTTGCGGCAATCTCTACCGCCGGGCTGGTCATCCCACTGCTGGCGGTGCATCCCAATACCAACCTGGCGCTGATCACGCTGGCAACCGGAGCGGGTTCCTGTATCTGCTCCCACGTCAACGACGCCAGTTTCTGGATGATTAAAGATTTCTTCGGCCTGACCACCAAAGAGACGCTGTTATCCTGGACGCTGATGTCAACGCTGTTATCTATCTGTGGGCTGATATTTATTCTGCTCGCCAGTATGATTATATAATCTTGCCTTCGCCAGTGGATCGCGTTGTCGATTCACTGGCCCCTGCTCCACGCATTTTTTGAGGATCAGCAAAACACCATTCCCTCATAAGGATGTTTCATACAGGTGGTAAGGCGGCTGCTTAAATCACCGCTGGTTTAGTAAACAGAATTTAAGTAAAAAGCGTGCTGTCATAATCAATGGGAGCTGTTCAACTTAAGCATTTACGCTTGCTTTGTACTAAGATGCTTATCTCACCGATGCTTTAAGCTATCGTCTCAGGCTCAAGATGGATTTATCGCCATGACCAGAACAGAAAGGCTTCTCGAATTACTCCAGATATTAAGGGCACAAAGATATCCGGTCACTGCATCCACTCTCTCAGAAAGATTAGGAGTAAGTGTTCGCTCCCTTTACAGAGATATCAAAACGCTACAGCATCAAGGAGTATGCATTGAAGGTGGTGCCGGGATTGGTTATATCGTTAAGTCTGACTTTCATTTGCCCCCCTTAAACCTTTCTCATGAAGAAATCAATGCTATTATACTTGGATTAAATTGGGTATCTCATAATACGGATTATGATTTCAAAAATACCGCAAGGAATGCGCTTGCCAAAATACACGCCGTCATTCCCGCTGACTTAAAAAATCTTATTGAGAGTCAATCCTATCTTATCGGTCCTTCAGAAAACAATGAGATATTTTTTGAAGACATTCGCAATGCTATTAAAAAGCGAAAAAGAATCAAAATAAATTATTGTGACAAGAAAGATGTTTACTCTTCTCGAGTCATATGGCCCATTGGTTTGGTATATATGGAGTCATGCTGGCTTTTGGTTGCATGGTGTGAGATGAGAAATGATTTTCGTCATTTTAGAACTGACAAAATTGAAGAGATTGTGCAACTGGATTCCCTGTATAGCGAAAGCAGGACGGTTTTATTGAAAAAATGGAGAGTAAAAGAAGGGCTCTGCGAGGAGAAAGAGTACTGACAAAAACTGTCACAGCGCATTTGTATACTAACCCGGATGAAAGATTCAATTCTACTTCATAGGGGGAGTTATGCTTTTCCAGAATAAAGTTGCGGTCATAACCGGAAGTACGACAGGTATAGGTGAGGTTGTCGCAGAGCAATTACACAAACATGGCGCTAAGGTTGTTATTGTATCCCGTTCGTCAGAACAGGCTAAACAAAAAGCGAAACGATTATCTTCGCAGGGACAACAAGCGATGGGGATCGGATGTGACGTGTCACAGCCCGATCAAGTGCGGCAAATGATAGATGAGGTTATCAGTCATTTCGGCAGACTTGATTATGCTGTAAATAATGCAGGCATAACAGGGGAACATGGTAGAAACATAACAGAACAGACAGTTGAAAACTGGGATAAGGTTATTGCCACCTCATTGAGCGGCGTTTTTTACTGCCTGAAATATGAAATACCTCGGATGATGAAGTCTGGTGGATCTATAGTTAATTTATCTGCAGTAAATGGTCTGGTTGGCATTCCTGGATTAGCACCTTACACCGTGGCTAAACATGGTATAATTGGTTTAACCCAAACCGCAGCGCTAGAGTTTGCATGTCAAGGCATTCGAATCAATGCAGTCGCTCCGGGCTATGTCCAGACTCCGCGAATGAATGAATTTCCAGAAAATATCGTACGCAGTTTCGCAAACAGCCACCCTATGAAAAGGATGGCAAAAATGCAAGAAATAGCAGACTTCATATTGTTTTTGCTGTCAGACAACGCTGCCTTCTGTACCGGAGGCGTTTATCCAATCGATGGTGGTTATTTAGCCGAGTAAAATTCCGCTAACGTTCCAGGACTAGTGATAACAATATATCCAGTTCAGGTTGACGGATAATGTATTTAACACATAAATCCATATTGTCGGTGAACCACATCCCTCTGAACATGAGGTTAAAAAAACGCCAAGCTGCACATCTTAGTTCAATTCTGTGGCCTTATGCTGATTCTGGTAACCGGAGAAAATAATTATTTCTCCCTTCAGATGCTCTTCAATTATTTTGTATAACGCTATTTTTTCATCATCTGATATCGATGAGGATGCGACCTGGCGGAGTTGCTCCTCCAGCGGAACGGTCTGGCGGAAGCTGTTCGTCATGTCATAAACGATTGATTTCAGCTCACTGACGGTAATGTATTTCCCCCGTTGACCATCCAGCGTGTTCAGCCTGTCTGACAACGCCTGAAGCTGCATCATGCCGTTATGCCAGCCCGTCAATGAACTGGCCGGAAGCGTGCTCCCGGCAAGACGCTGCTGCCACTTTTTCTGCATCTGTATTACTTCGGAATTGCCTGGCCACAGTTCCTGAGCCTGATTCAGCAGTGCGGAACCCTGCTGATATGCCCAGTCTGGCGGTATTGTCGCCAGCTCATCAAGCTGTGAGGAGGCCTGTTTCAGCCAGTTATCTGTCGCTAACGCCTGCCCATTATCCCGGCGCAGGGTCTGGATTTGTTCGCGGCTCAGCGCCTTCGGTAACGCCGCGACGGAGGCATTCAGCGCCAGAGCCGCCCCGTCAACGCGATGAGCATAATGCCACCCCCACAACGCAACCGCCCCCACCACCAGCGCGGAACAGACTCCCGCCATAAACGCTGGCCAGCGCGTTGGCGACGGCAGCGTTTCATGCATCACGTCGACACTCACTTCCGGTTCCGGGCGAATCACATACACCAGGCGACTCAGTGGCGGCGCGATCTCTTCTGCAGGCCGGGATGTTAGCGCCTGCGGCGGCAGCGTAATAGCAGCCGCAATACCGTCCTGCGGGGAACGGTTTTCCAGTCGGGTCAGCGCACTGCGCACCTGCTGCATCAGCGACGCGGTCTGGCAGGCGTGTTTCAGCCCCTGGCGGGACAAAATATCGTCGAGCATAGCAAGCTGCTGCTCTGCCTGCTGCAAAGGGGCTAAATCCGTGTGACTGAGTGAAAACGTGCGAAACAGTTTCTGCAGACGCTGCACCAGCCCATTGAGGATTTCTGCGCGAGCATGAACAGGCTGCGGCCAGAGCTGTGTCCACTGGTGCGACAGCAGTGCATTGAGGATTGCCAGCCCTTCGTTCATACCGTTCACTCGCGCCAGATGGCAGCGGGCGAGCGTGTACCAGGCCCCTGTCTGCAGCTCAACGCCGTTGAGTTCGAATAATGAAAGCGAGAGCGTTTCCACCTGCGCCCAGTTCACATCCGGGCGCGCCGGATGCGTGAGCTTCGCCATCTCTTCGCGCAACGCAATAAAGTCGGAAAGCTGACGCGGGTCGCTGCCGGTTTTCACCGGACGGGGTTGTACATCGTGCATAGTGGTTTCATCCCTGAGGAGAAAAAATGGCGGAGCGCAAATATCGCTCCGCACCGGGCGTAAGGGGCAATTAATCGGGCAACAGCGGCCCGGTCATGTCAAAAAAGATGTCTTCCCTGAACGTAAAGCGCGCACAGACACACCGGGGTAAACTTCCCCCTGCAGTTTTTCAAAAATCTGGCTTTCGCTGACGTGCTTTCCCTGTCATTTTCACGGTTACATCCGGCTGTTGCTATCGAGATAATTCTGCTGTTTAAGGTGGCGGATAAGCACCCTTCCTTCCGGCATAAAATCGGTGCCGTAGCGCACGAGACCAATGCCTTTCAGCCCGGCGTCGATGGCATAGCGCAGCTCGCCGGGGATTTCCTGGTCGAGCAGAATGACGGTGATGCTTTGCAGCCGTGGCTCGTATTTCAGCAGCACTTCGGAGAAAGTTTTGAGTAACTGATGTGCCGTACCCGGCATTCCCTGCAGGATTTTAGTCATGTCCGGCAGACCGTAGTCCGGCAAATGCGCCAGCGTGCCCGCCCGACAGTTGAGAATGCGTTGCATATTATCAAGCACCGACAAAATCACCTGGTTTTGCTCACTGACCTGATGCAGGTCGAGACCGCCGGTGAAGTTGCCGGTCAGCATTTCATACAGCGACGGCGTGTTGTGTTCCTGTGGCATCACTTGTCCTTCACGGGTTGCAGCGTCAGGTGATTATTGCCCGCCTCAAGAATGCGCGGTTTGTCAGGATCCAGCTCTTCGCGCTCCATCACCAGTTTCCAGGTGTTGTTCGCCATATCCGGATAACGGAACAGCCCGGCCACGGCCACGAACTTCGCATCGGCTTCCATCGGCATATCCAGGCTCGCATCGCCGCCCGGCTTTATCACCACATCGCGCGCGGCCAGCAAATCGGCTTTTAAAAGGGTGTCGCCATCCTTGAGTAACTGCTGGTACACCGTCTTGTCAAAGGTCTTGCGATCTTTAAGCTGATAGACCCGCACGACGACCGGTTCGGATAATGAATTATTCTCACGGGCATCGGTATTCAGCGCTTCTCGTGCAGTAAAATCCAGATGCAGCGTTTTAATTTTCTTGTAAAACACAGAGGTTAAAGCGGATTTAGTTCCATCCGTAATGCTCTGCGTCAGGCCACACCCGGCCAGATTGAGTGCCAGCAGACAGAGCGCGATTTTAGTCAAACTTGTACGTAACACGTCGGTTTCCTTGTTGTTGTGTTGCAGGCCGCAGGCCTCTGTAATAGCCCAGTTCCGTGGTAAAGGTTTTCGGGATATCATCGGGAAGCGTCTCGCCCTCCGCACCCAGCACGCCGTTCATCCCAAGCCAGAAAGCCCCCTCGCCCAACGGAGGAACCTTCAGCAAATGTGTACCGACCGTCAGCGTGATGCGCGCTTTAAACCGCCAGCCGAGATACACCCGCAGCATCACCAGAAAATCCTGATACAGCAGGCCATCCGGTTTCCAGCCCTGCGCTTCCTGTTCGTTATCTGTCGTGAGTGCAATGAGTAACTGGCTGTTCGCATCCATCGCTTCGTCCCCCAGGGGCGTATTGCCATCGAGCAGAAAATCCTCATCGCCATAAAAACCCAGCGGCTGGCTGAGGTCTACCGGACGTAAACAGTAAGGACTGGTTTTTACCGTGGTATCGGGTGCCAGCAGGCTGACCAGCGCCTGCATCCCTTCCTGGGTTTTACCGGGCTGGCGCAGCACGCCGAGTAACGCCAGAAAGCGCGACACGGGCGTGGCGATGTGGTCAGCCGTTCCGGGAATACCCAGCCCCACCAGTCCCAGCAGTGATTGAGAAATGCTGTCCGTTCCGCCCGCCTCAAAGGTGGCCGGGTAGGAGTATTTACGCCAGATGCGGTAAAACTGCGTCAGAATGCGGTGGCTAAAGATATCGAGAAAACCCTGCAGCGCCTCATGCCCTTCCCTGCGCTGGGTAATGTCATCCAGATACGCCGTCGGCAACGGCGAGTCAACGCCATACATTCCCATAAAAGTGGTGCGAATAACCGGCGGTTTACTGTCGTCCTCTTCATCGTATTCGACCGCTTTCAGTTCGCTTGCCGGAAAACCCATTCCCGGATGAGGCGCAAACCGCACCGGATCGTCTGAGGGATGCGTTGTCGAACCTATCAGTGGTTTTCCGGGCTGGCACTTTTCCAGCAACTGGCAAAAACGATAGAAATTAATGCGGTGAAGGTCGGCTTCCAGCCGCGGGGTCAGCCGGGAATGCGGCGGTTGTGCTTCTCTTCCCATTCCAGACGTTCTCCGGTCGGTTGCAGGATGATAATCAGGCGGTTAAACAGATAGATGTCGGTGTAGAGCGCAAAGAAACGGCTCAGCATCTCACCGAACAGGCAGATGTCGCCGCGCCCGGCAAAACCATGGCTGTCGAGCGTCACTTCAATCTGCACGCCACGTACCAGATAGCCCTGCTCGAAGCGTTCCGTTTCGCTGTGTTTCACATCAATGATGGCCTCCAGGCGACGACGGTTCATTTCGCTGTCGGTCCACTCATACAGCGCAAGGGTGCCACGCAATACGTCAGCATTATCCATCATCGACAGAAATCCACTACCGAGATGGCTCAGTACGCGCCAGTGAAAACGGTCCCGATCCGGTGGATAGCAGGGCAGCGTCGGGGCGCAGAGGTTACGCACGCCAACACTGACCGAAGTGGTTTTTATCACCGTATCGAGCACGGTACTTTGCAGCGCCCGGCGTGGCAGTTGGCCGTTGGTGCCGGTCAGCGTCAGCGACAGGCTTTCATCTTCTGGCACGGTGTGGTTGTCAAAGGCTTCGCCACCAAGAATAAGCCAGGTGTTGTGCAGGCCGGACGGTCCACGACCACGACGCACGCGGGTGTGGTAGTAATACTCCGGTGCCTGATGACGCATCATCCCGCCTTTATGGCGGAAGCTCGAAAACGGCACATAAGTATGCTGGCTGGAAGACATCACCGAGTCCACCGCATAAATTTCAGTATGGCCATCCTGCACGCGCATCGGACGCAGCATGTATTCGGTTTGCAGGGAGTTAAGCGTCAGCGGGTCAGACTCCAGCGGGAACAGGTTAATCACCGGCACACAGTTCAGGCGCAGATGTTTCTCCGTAAAGCTGAAGTCATGCTCCCAGCGTTCCGCCAGCACCACGTCGATTTCAAACCACGGCAGTTGTGCCGGAAATGCTACGCGATCCAGCCCGCACAGGCCGGTGAACATGAATTTCTCGCGGAAGGTAAAGTACTCCAGCAGCAGTTGATATCCACTGAAACTGCTGCTGCCTTTGGGCCACAGGGTATCGTCATCACCAAAACCCAGCGCGGTGAAATGCCCCTCGAACGGCCTTCCATCCACATCGCCCGGCAGACGCAGCCTCATTCGGGCAACATTCATGGTGAACGCTTCATGCATAGCGCAGGCCAGCGGTGCATCGGCGTTTAAGTACAGCGGAAGACGACTGAGATCGATCTCACTCCAGTCTGCGAGCTGGCTGCAGTTGAAGCGCAGGTTCACCACTGAACGTCCGTCGGGATCGGTCGTCAACGCCGCCTTGTCGAGCGCAAGCGGCTGAAGATTGATTTCCTGGGTCGTGGTGTAGCGACAGCGCGTGCCTTTTTCACCAATCGGCCTTGAGAGCACCTCAAAGCCTTTGGCAATGCGCATCTGCTCTTTCATTCCACGCCAGTCCGGCGTGAATTCGACCACCGACATTGACGGAATGGTGCGCAAATAATGCGGCCACAGCAGGCTGACCAGCCCTTCGGTCAGCTCTGGTAAATCATCATCCAGCTTCTCGCGAAGCCTGCCCATCAGGAAGGCAAAGCCCTCGAACAGGCGCTCCACGTACGGGTCGCGTGCACCCGCTTTATCAAGATTGAGCATCGCCGCACGGTCCGGATGGGCACGGGCAAACTCTTCACCGGCTTCAAGCAGGTAGCGCATTTCAGCGTCGTAATAACGCAGGGTTATGTCGTCCATAATTTTTATAATCTTAATTTGAGTATCAGCTACACAGTACTGTGGCTCGTGCCGGATCAAGTGCAATCAGCCCGGACAACAGCGAATCCATTTCAGGCTGAAAACGCGTTTTATCAGCCTCACTACGTCCTGCCTTGCTGCGCAGCAGTTTGAGTCTGCGGGCTTTGACTTCAAACATCAGTTCGGGCGTCCATTGTTCAAGCGTGAGTTTACGGGCGCTGCCGTCAAGTTCACCCAGCAGATGCAATGCCATTTCGTTTTTGCCGTACTGCTCGCTCACCCGCGCCATCAGCAAGCGCATCAACCATCTGTCACGGGTAGAGGTATAACCCGGGCGAGCCTGTAACCAGTTGAGCGCCGCTTCAATACCTTCACTGTCAGCTTTCGCCAGCACTTCCGGCTCCAGCATCAATACATCATCGCCCGAAGAGAGAGCGGCGGTAACGGGCTCATCTTTCCAGCCAGCAACATCGTCCAGCACCTTCTCATTAATCCAGTTCAGGGTGACTTCATCCGCAAAAGGAGTACCGTCGCTGAATGCCAGCGCGTCCAGCCCCGGCAAACGGGTCAGCAGCCCTTTCAGGTCATTGCACAGGATGTCTGCCCGAACGCTGTCATTATCCATTTTTACCAGCGCCTGCCAGGTATACCACTGCACGTCCAGCCACAGGTGATTCACCCCCTGCGCCAGCAGCATGTCTGAATGATCCAGTAGTTCTGACCAGCTTTTTTGCAGATACAGACGTTTCAGATGCGCTTTGTTGTCAGGCTTCGGCGGGGCCAGCCGGGTTCGCCCGGCGGCATCCAGCGGAGGAAGCTCCGTCAGCGTGTCCCAGCGGACGCTCTTAAGCAAATGATGCCCGGCAAGCCAGCCACCGGGCCGATCGCGCAGATATTTCGCCAGCACTTTGGCCTGATCGAGTAAATCCCTTCCTGATGTAACAGCGTTCATTACGGGCGCTGAAGAGGCTGTCGCTACAGGCGCATGACTGTCTTCGCGACTGGTTTGCGGCACCAGCGTATTGGCGCCACCGCTTTGTATTAATCGGTTATCCAGCGCCTGGTATAATCCGCCAAGCTCAGGCCGGGCGCTCTCTTCAAAGGTTTGAAGTGTCTGTTCCACCAGCAGCAATGCCGCGGCGATCCGCCGCATCACCGACATATCCACTTCGGGACAAAGGGACAGACTGTCCGTCATTCGGCTGCAGCCAAGCCATTCCAGGGCTGATTTACGGCTACGATCGCGCTGCGGATGCAGACGGGTACCGAACCGCTCCAGCATTGCCGCCAGAAGCTCAACGCCCTCCACCAGCCCGGACTCACCGTCCTGATGCAGACGAGCCCAGACATAGAAGGTGATAACACGCAGATCCTTACAGGTACTGGTCAGCAGCTTTTCCGAAAGCGTGCAAATCAGGCCGGTATCAATGCCGGAGAGCTTGTTAACCTCTTCGCGAATGCGCTGAAAATCATCGTCATAACCCGGGTCTTCTCCAACGGGCTGATGACTGTTGATGGGGACCAGCCAACGCTCCCAGTCCGCTGCATGTGAGCGAGCTTCAGCCAGGAGTTGTTCTTCTCCAACGCCGCTGGCGAGGAGTAAGTTTTGTAATGTCATTATTCTTCTGTCTCCTCCACGTCAGAGGCATCCGTACGGGTGGTTAAGGCCTGGGCCGCAGCCGTCGCATCCACACTAAAAATCTGTCCTGGAAGTCTGAAATCACGCAAATCGAGAAGAGTCAGCGGGCCTTTGCCCAGCTGTGAGCGCAGCACCCACTGCAGCGTGCGGCCATCCGGTGCGGTGAAGCTCATCATCCACTGGCTGCGGTCCAGTTGTTGACGCTTGCCCTGGTCCAGCCAACGAATAAATCCCCAGGTTCCGCTGTAATCACCGAACAGACGCGCTCCCGCGCTGGTCGAGGTCCAGGTCAGCATGGTTCCCGGTTTCCAGGTATCGCCTGGCCAGCGGAAGGACTGCCAGTCGGCCATCTGGTTGAAATAGTGCAACTGCTGCCCGTCGATGGTCAGATGGGTTTCCACCACCTGCGCAGCAGGGCGAGCCTGTAGCTCAAAACTGATCCCCTGGCTGCCGTCAGTAAACAGAATATCTGACAGCTGGCTCAGTTGATTCACTGCTCTGAGGAAGGCCGGATTGAACGTCAGCCCCTGGCTGTGCGCGTTGTCCGGTACCCAGAGGCTACCTTCTTTGTGCAGCACGCCATTGAGTTCGGTAGTCAGGAATCTGTCGATACGACCGCTGTCTTTACGCACAAACTCCGCCAGCATCGGCAAAGAGGCGTCACTTTTGCTCACCGCAAATGGGAAGCGGCCATCAAAGGCCGTGCGCCAGTTCGCCACCACCGAGCGATTCCACCTGTCGTTCAGGCTGGCGGCCGATGGCTGCAGAACCATTTCCCAGGCCTGCGTCAGCGGCTGCACAAATAACGTACGGCCAAAACCGCTCCACTCTTCACCCAGGCTCGCGGCCATCAGGCTGCCATACTGCCGGGTATCGGTCAGATCGACGCTTTTCCCCTGGAACACGGTTTGGGCCAGCGTCTGCATCATCGCCTGTGGGTCAGAGGCACTGGCCACTTGTTGCAGACGCAGGCGCACGCGGGTAATACGGGTCAGATACGTCTGCAGGCTCAGCGTGCTGTCCGCAGACATCACGTTGCTGGCCTTGTTTTTGCCCATCAGCGTCAGTAGTGGCCCGAAGGTGTCATCAAGCGGTCCCTGAGGCCCGGCAGCACTCTGATCGATGGCAGGCTTGTCTTTGCTGTCGATCAGATCTTTCGCTGATTGGATAAGAGAATCTGATATCCCTTCCATCTGCTGCCCGGTCTGGCCTTGCCAGGCCAGCGTGTTCATCAGCGCAATCACTGGCGATTGACGGACGTCGCTCATCAGCGTCAGTTGGTCAGTGACATCGGCGATGTTGCTGACCGGGTTCCAGTGCAGACTGTTGAGGAAATTAAGCCAGCTTCCGGCAAAGTCGGTGAAGTAGCGCTCTGTCAGACGCGCTTTTAGTGCTTCCGGCGACAAATCTGAGGAGACCGATTTCCGGCTGTCACTCAGCACCCAGTCAATTTCATCCCGGCGGGAGTTTGCCGCTTTTTCGATAGCCTGCTGAATGCCGCCTTCCCAGGCCTGGCGGGTGAACATGCCCGGCACCACCTCATCAGTCGCGAACAAACGACGGGCATCGGTGCCACTGGTCATGTCTTCCAGTGAAACATCAGAAAAGTTGCGACGGACGGATTTGAGCATGTTCTCATACAGCGTGCTTTCCGCGTTGCGACGGCCAATTTGCTGCAACAGGACCTGTCGGCTTTGACTGACCAGTTGCACATCCGGTGTGATTTTCCACTGCGGCTGCTTTGGCAGTTCGGTAATATAAAACGCCCACAAATCCGGCGACAGGCTCTGCCACAGCCCGGTGGATATGCCCATTCGCGTCGGCTGCACGGCTTTCAGGGTCTGCGCGTAAAACGCACCGTCGGCTTTATCCGGACGGGCCATCATCAGCCAGGCTTTCAACTGGTCATAACCGGGTTTCGCCAGTTGCATGCGCTGGTCACTGTTGGGTGCAGAATTTACCAGCGCAGAAAGCTTCTGCATCAGTGCCGCACTGGCTGGATCGCGGATCAGGCGGTTATTCGCCACGCCGTACCAGGGCAGCATCGCGTCGAGCAATTGCGGGTTATGGTCGAGGCCAAAACGCTGAAACCAGGGCGTGCCGTCCTGCATATGATGTCGCAGGCGACCGGCATCATTACGCAGGTCGTGCAGCGCCGTCAGTTGATAATCCGAAACGGAAGGATGTTCAACCAGCGTGTGCGCTTTGTTCGCCACCGAGGAAATCTGCTGCCAGTTGAGCGCAAAAGAGAGCACCATCCCGGCGCCCCACACGCCGATCACCGCCATCACGGCCCACGCCAGCGTCTGCTCCCACGCCATGCCGACACGGCGGCCCCGTACCCGCATGCAGTCTTCTGTCACCCCCTGCCAGATGGCCGGGAAGGTGATCGCGTGCTGGTGCGCAGAAAGCGTTGTGGTTTCGGTAGTGTCTGCCAGGGAGCTTTCAGGCTTATCTGCCAGACTGAACATCAGGCCGCGCAAAGGAACACGTTGCTGCGAACTGTACAGCCACGGCGTCAGGCGCGAGGCCCAGCGCTGGCTTCCCCCCTGCTCAAACTGCTGTGCCAGGCGTAACAGAAAATCGTAGCGCGGGTTTTCCGCAATCTGCGAAAGCCCCTGTTCACGCAACTGCGCCAGCAATTTATCGAACTGAGGAGCAATATCTTCCGGCATCGCGCGCAGTGGCAACGTCACGCCGACCGTCTGAGGCTTACGCCCCGCCTGCGACCAGGCGCTGTCGCACAACTGCCACAGATAAACCGGCGCGGAGTAGTGCAACGCATCGCCTGTTTTCTCAAGCCCGCGCAGATCGTTGTCGCTTATCTGCGGCGTGAGGTTCTGACCTTCAGCTATCACGCGAACAATCCCGTCAAGCGGGCGTCCACGCCGTAGCTTGCGGAGCGCCGAGTATTTTTCAGTATCAATTTCTGATGACAGACTTCCGCCGTATATCAGTACGGTACGGTCGCCTTCCAGCCACTGGCTGGTTCGCACTCCTGGGATCAATTGTTCGATAGCGGCTTCATCACCTGTGACGAGCAGCAGGCGGACTTTGCGGCGCCAGAAGAAACCGTAGCGGCGACGGAGGTAAGATTGGATAGATAAAAAAACAATTTCCTGAGCGGATTTCTGTTTTTTATTTTTCTTATCCGAAGAAGGTTCAGCATTATTATTATCTAAGAATTGAATTCCTTTCTGATGGGCGCTGACACCGAAGTTGATAAGCATCAATAGGATCATGACCAGCACCATGATCAGTACCCATAGACCAATTTTCTCCTTTGTCGTCACCCAACCGAGATCCGTACCATAAAAGTAGCAAACTCCATAAGCAACAATACCAGTGATTAAAAGAAAAATTAAAAGAGCAGGTACTCTCCATTTTGTTGACTCACGCATGATCTGGCTCCCCGTCACTATTTTCAAGGTGATGCCCTATCACATTAAAGAAATACTTACCGCTATCTTTTACCACCATCAACTGCTTTTGTTTCGACAACGATGCTGCTGTTAATGTGAATGCAAGTGTTAACCATGAATGGTTTGCTCCTTGCTCACCAAATATCATATTCAGGTCCTGAAAAGCACAAGACCAATTTTTATGTTCCTCCATTGCTGTAGCACGCAAAGTGTTATCTATCATTGCCTGTTCCTCAACTGGCATACCACTAAACCTTACCTCACCAGTGGTATAAATCACTGATTGATACTTCATCATCTTTTTCACATTAATTGTTAAATCGCTAACGACTGTTGATAACGGCCTGTAAATAACCCCTTGCGTATTAATATCATCATGCGAGAGCAGAAAAATTGATGCAAATTCTGAGCCTTTGCTCCTCTCCTGAAAAGCCCCGATAAAAATAATTACCTGGATAACCTTTGGTTCAGCATTATCAACACACGAATTAATGACCTCAGAATAATCTCCAGTAAAAAAACGCCACTTAGTTATCTTCTCCTCAGGGAATCCAGCAGTTTGCCAACAATCCTTAAATACCGAAAATGACATGGCATCTTCTGGCTTAATAAAAACAGCCTCAAAAAAGTAATCAGGTAATAACCTACTTATCTCTTCATGAATCGACGACAGTAACTCATCATAAAAATACTCTTCAGTCATATCTTCATTGCTGAAATCTTTAAAACGAAGAACCTGCCCTATGTAGACTTCCGGCGAACCATCGGCAATAACAGAAGGAATATCGACATTCTGCGGTGTAAACACTTTGCATGCTGCTATATACGTTTTTTTGTTCGCCCATAATGTCCATTTATCCTGTAGTCTTTTAGACTCTTCTGTGTACGCCTCATGATTAGCTAACATTACGCCAAAAAAATAAACCCTGGCGATAAATATCAAAGTGAATAAAATCATAGAAATTACGGCGAATGGGAAAAATAAAGTCAGAAGCTTTGTCTGTAGATCAGGGGTTAATAGTTTAAAGAAATAAAAACAAACAATATATATAAGTAATAAAGAAAAAAAAGCAGCCCCCCATGCTTTAAAATTTATCCTTGATACATTTTCGCGTTCAATAATTATTCTGGCAGGCCATCCCATAACGAACTCCATTTGAACATCATTTTTGTTGCGCTGATGCCAACAACTCCCATTCACTTTCAGTTATTTTGCTTTTACACTCTAAATATGAAGACGGAGTAGCATGCTCCTTAGAGGGCAAGTGTCGGTTTACAACACTACCCAGGTAAAAGCATGTGCGAAGATTCAGGACATCAAGACCAAATTCAATTACACCATCGTCCTGCATGGAAAATCTCCCGACAAAATAGCGAAGCGCAGGGAGCAATAATTGTATATTCTGAGATTCGGAATATTGCTGATTATTATTCATCATGCGAAACCGATGCAGTATCTTATTTATGTGGGTAACATTATTGAGATCTTCTAAATTATCTTCCGTTAACCCCAGTGAAAAATCCATTTTCCTTGAACCATTCCCAACACCATATTCAGTACATAGTTCACCATCACCATTAAAATAGCTCCAGCTATCAATATTATTCAAAAACCGCTTTCGTTGCCACGAATCAATCATAGTTATAAAAATATTCAAAACAGCAGGGTCATAAAATCGTAATAAGGACTCACCACCAGAAGGCCTTTTTTGGATCGTCATTCTGGAAATATTTTCAGCAAATTGGTCAAAGGAAAGTCCAGAAGAAACCCAGCCACAAATAGCTCTCCCTTGACCAGACAGTAATTTTTCCGTCGACAATTCATCCAGAGCGTACTGAATACTCTGCTCAAATAACTCACAATCAGCTTGGTTACTTTTGTCCAAAAGGACAATCCAGAGCTCCATAACGCCATCAAGTTCGGGATGAGGAAGCGGGGTTTTCAGACATTGTGAGTTTCTTATATGAGAAAAAAATAAATCATCCCTTTTTATATCGCGAAGAGTAGGGTCGATGATCAAATAGCAATGCCCATCACCACTAAATATCATTTCGTTGGCATGAGATTTTATTCTATCAAGATCCTCATCACTTGGGTTCATCATAGATATATCCTTATCACCCATAAATTTTTGAATTGACGTTGTATAAAACGAAAATACAATAAGAACCATAACATCATTGTCAGAATGCTGATTTCAGAGAAAGCCACTCCGGTAGATAGTATCCCACCAAAAAATACTTCACATCCTTCTCAGTAGTAATACCAATTTTCAAGGGTAAAATATTTTCGTGTGGGGCAAAGAGCTTTACTCTTTAATATCGGTGAGTACCACTTCCCTTCTGCCATCAACTCCTTTTCCCGTTGTTTTGTTATTTTGCGCAAATCAACCTGTGGAGCTTTTTCCATACCCAGCACGCGGTATATTTCCTCTGCCAGGTTACAAACTGTTGGGGTATAGGATTTGTATGCTGAAAGAGCCATCAATGCTGATAAACCCAAAAAAGCAGATGTCATAATCATGGTAAATTTTACATATAAATTAATTTCTACCACTATATTTACAAGCGCATCAACCACCCCAGCCAACCCTACCAACCCTATCCCTCCTATCAACCCTGCCAACCCTGCCATCACCAATAAGCACGCAGTCAAAATAAACATATTTTTAATACGCCACCAGGCATGGGCCATATGCCCCATTTCACAACGCGGGCAGAGTGAGATGATTCTTTCTTCCGGCAAGGTGATAGCATAGACCTCATAATGGTCATTCTGCCATACCGCTGCCATCTCCACATTATCCCCGGCCTGCAAACGCGTCATCCCCACCCAGCCACGGAACGGTTTACCGTTAATCACTCCCTGTACATATTCCGCATTACTGTATTCACTGTCACTCGCTGTCATCAGCGCTGCGCCGGTTGCCGGGCTGCCCGCCACCGTTGCCAGCACTGCACCTGCTCCACGCTGCCCGTCTGTAATCTCCGGCAGCGAGCTTGTCCGGTAGGCGTCGACATCAAAGTACTCCCGGAATCCTTCCTTACTGAACTGTTCCAGCCTGCCGCTTATTTTTGTCAATGGTCCGACAGGCGGCAGCACGGGGGGAGGGGGTAACTGGCGGAAATACTCTTTCCCCTGTATATGCGCAATCTCTTCGTCCAGGCGTAATTTATGAATAAACTCATTTTTAACCCGGCAGCCTCTGTCCCGATCCCTGCGACTGAAGCACTCACTTTCTGTATTTTCTGCCATTGTTATAATACCGTCTTAAATATTCCATTCCATGGCAACAGACATTTTCTATACAAAGTCATCAGTAGTAATACCAATTTTCCAGGGTAAAATGTTTTCGTGTGGGGCAAAGAGCTTTACTCTTTAATATCGGTGAGTACCACTTCCCTTCTGCCATCAACTCCTTTTCCCGTTGTTTTGTTATTTTGCGCAAATCAACCTGTGGAGCTTTTTCCATACCCAACACACGATAAATATCTTCTGCCTGACGACAGGCTGTCGGAGCGTAGGCTTTATATGTGGAAAAAGCCATCAAAGCTGAGATTACCAAGGAAAGCCCCCCCATCATTAGAGTCATTCCTATATAATTCTGCATACTTGTATTATCAGAGCCATTAAATAATGCATCACCAACCAGAATACTGATAAACATTGTCATCAGAATCCCCGTTAATATAAACATATTTTTGATACGCCACCAGGCAAATGCTATATGCCCCATTTCACAATGCGGGCAGAGTGAGATGATTCTTTCTTCCGGCAAGGTGATAGCATAGACCTCATAATGGTCATTCTGCCATACCGCTGCCATCTCCACATTATCCCCGGCCTGCAAACGCGTCATCCCCACCCAGCCACGGAACGGTTTACCGTTAATCACTCCCTGTACATATTCCGCATTACTGTATTCACTGTCACTCGCTGTCATCAGCGCTGCGCCGGTTGCCGGGCTGCCCGCCACCGTTGCCAGCACTGCACCTGCTCCACGCTGCCCGTCTGTAATCTCCGGCAGCGAGCTTGTCCGGTAGGCGTCGACATCAAAGTACTCCCGGAATCCTTCCTTACTGAACTGTTCCAGCCTGCCGCTTATTTTTGTCAATGGTCCGACAGGCGGCAGCACGGGGGGAGGGGGTAACTGGCGGAAATACTCTTTCCCCTGTATATGCGCAATCTCTTCGTCCAGGCGTAATTTATGAATAAACTCATTTTTAACCCGGCAGCCTCTGTCCCGATCCCTGCGACTGAAGCACTCACTTTCTGTATTTTCTGCCATTGTTATAATACCGCCTTAATTGCTTCTTCCAGCTTCTTGTCTTGCTCATCCATGCTGCTTCGCGCGGGCTTGACGCCAAACACACTCTTTTTGCACCAGACCTGGAGGTCGTTGTCGCTTATCCAGATGGCAATGCCCTGCAATAACAGAATGACTATCTGTGCTTCCCAGGTGATCAGAGAGGCCAATACCCGTATACCAAATATTCTGTAATTCAAAAATGCGCTGATACCAGCCGCTGCTCTTTCTTTTCCCAATACCTCCAACAGGCTGCCACTAAATTTCAGTGCAGTCAGGCCGTCAGTAATAGCCTTTATGCCCATAACACCTGACAGTAAACGCCTATTGTTATCAAATTCATTTTTTATACTTACCCCATCCATCACCATCGATACACAAGACGCCGCAACCCCGGTAGCCGCCCCTACTCCCTTAATCCAGGCAAGGGTCATACTTTCGGCTTTGACCCCTTTCTCAAACGCCGGTAAAACCCACGTGGTGGTCTGGGTGACCAGCGTCAGACCGCTGGCCGTCAGACTGGCAATCGACTTAAAATCACCTTTCAGCTCACGGCACAACAGGGCAAAATCTATCGCGTTGAACACCAGCAGCAGCATGTTGACGCCCGCCAGGCGCATCGTTTTTTTCCCTTCCGCCGTTTCCGTGAAGGCCCGCCATCCCTCATCCAGCCCACTTCTCGTTTTCGCCACTTCCTCCATTGTCGGCATAAAGCGCTGATTATTGCGCAACCCAGCCAGCACCTGCTGGCGCATCTCCGGCGCGCTTTGCAGATACTGTGCTACCAGCTTTTCCATGGTTTCAACCGGGATCCCGGCACGCACGGTAAACAACATGCGAAACATCGCACTGGTCATGGTTTCACCAGTCCGGGCCATTCCCAGCGCACGGCAAATGCGGTTACCTGCTGTTGCCATAAAACTATCGGTCTGGTGAAGGGTGCGCTCTACCATTCCGGCATTAGCTTCCAGCAGCTTTTCAGCGCTCTCAAGCGCCTCAGCGTAGTAGCTCATGTAATCTTTCAGCTTTGCGGCCTGCGACAACATTATGCCGAGCGCCGCACCTGCTGTCAGTGGAGTCACTGCTTCATCTTTTTTGGCTTTGGTGGCCGACAACAGCGGCTCGACCTCCGCCATAACCTTCGTATTATTCGCGGTCACATGCCGCCACAACAGGTTTTCCCGGTTCAGGGTGCTGCACTCCTGCCACCAGCCATCCAGCTTCGCCGCGCCAGCCTCAGTATTCGCTATGCCATGCATAGCCATCGTCACCGCAGACTGATAAAAAACACCTGATGTCGCACAAGTGTCGTTGAAATCATCCAGCGTGGTCAGTAACAGCGGCGCTCCCAGCCAGTTGATTACGCTTTTCATCCGGGCATTAAAATACTGGTTTACCTGGCTGAACAGAGCCTGCTGACATTTTTCAAACTCAGCCTCTTTCTCTGCATTCAGGCAAAGCTGGTAGGGCTGCCAGCTCTCAGCGCGCCGCTCACTGGTGTGTTGCGGCCACGCCGCTTCTTCCGTTGCCACTCTGGCTTTGACTGCGGCAACCGTTACCTGATGCGCAGCCAGCGGCTCAAGGGGGCTATTCATTACCGTCTGAACATGCAGTCCGGATACCCCCTGCCCCCGCCACGACTCCAGCAGGTCGCAATCCGCCAGTCCCTGCGCCAGCACATCAGGTTTACCTGCATACCTTTGCTGAAGACTTCTGCGACGCTGCGCAATGATACCTGGACTCAGCATACCGTCATCGGCCATGTGGGTACGCAAAGCTTTGAGATTTGCCTGAGCCGCGTCTCCCAGCATGTTCTTTAGCGCATTCAGATTGACCTGAGTACGGACCTCCAGTTTGCGCTCTTCCAGAAACTGCGCCTGTTTGCCCTGAATATCCTGACACCAACCATTGAGCTCATGCGCGATACCAATGGCATCCCACAAAGGCAGTAACAACCCTGGCGTGCCGCCCCCACGAGCCTGAATACGTTCAACCGTTGCTGACGCTTTACCACTGCGCTCCTGCGCCCATGGATAAAGTGTTGACTGCTGTTTCAGCACGGCATCATTGACCCGCCATATTCCGGCCGTTTTTTTGGGATCCCAGAGCCCATCGGCACGACTCAATGTCGTCTTCTGATCATTTCCAGGCGACGGCAACAGCCCCGTAACTGAAGGCATGCGATAATCCAGAACATCCTCAAGTGTGGCAGTCGATACCGGTGTCCCTGTTGGGTTTCGTTGCGAGCTCAGCCACTGCAGCGGGATCACCTTCTGCATCCTCCCGGCACGCAGTTTGCTGTCCTTTTTGTAGCGGTTAAGCGTTTCTTCGCTCCAGGGATACTGGCTGAAGGCGAACCAGATCGTGCCGCACTTTTCCGGTGACTCAATGCATATGAATTCAACATTGACGGATTTGTGGCAATCCGATGAGCAATCTGGTTTCCGCTTCGCCAGAGGATTTGCCGCAACGGTTTGCAGCCAGAGAGAGCCTTCTTCAGTGACGCTGTAGCATTGCCAGTAATTGTCACCCTGGACGCCCTTCTCATAAAAAACATACAGATACCCCTGACGCAACGCTCTCAGTGTATAGCTTTCTTTGTTTGCAAGTTCAATTCCGGTTATCTGATCGTCTGCTGCCCATCCCGGTAATCCTTTGTCTACCCCTTCGGGAACCACAGCATACCGTACCGGTAAAACAGCCATTCCTTTTATTGTACAAATATTTTCACATGCCATACCGTCTACCTTCCCTCGTCGATCAGCCTGTAAACCAGGCCGCGCTGGCGATCACCCGATGATTGCTGCACTGACACAGCACCCGATCCTGGTCCTGAACCATCAGCGTTGTGTTGCCAAGAGTGCCTTTCGCTGTCGCCTGGATGGGGTATGTACCTTTACAGACCGAGCACCAGGCTTTGTCCTGATCCTGCGCGATGCGTTTTCCGTTACAAAAGAAGTTCGAAGTTGCCGAGGTGATGTAGCCTGATGTGGTTTTATCATCCTGAAGTGCCAGTTTTTTAGTCATTTGCTCCCCCCGGCCTTCTAACTCAACGTAAGAAGGGCGCTTTGCTGTTGCGCAGCCGCTGTCACCCCCGGTTTGCATCCTTGAGGCAGCTCGAGCGACGAGTTCATGCTTGCAGCCCCCTGCTGCTGCACTGCGATACATTTGAGGACGACATTTTTTCCCGTACCCACCTCAACACCACCACTGCTGATTTTTATGTAGGAGCCGCCACAATTCAGCAGAATTTGTTTTTTGGCGGAGATCACCACGCTGTCATCTGAACTGGCGACGGAAAGCTGTTGTTTCGCGAATAAATTCAGCGCATCTGATTGTGCCTGAATATCCACTTTTCCCTCTGAGGCATACATTTTGATCCCAAGCTTATGGGCGAACAAACTCAGGATATCCCCCACCGCGAGGGTGAATTTTTTAACCACGCTGAAATCTGCATTCTGGCCGGTGGTTACCATCAGGTTTTCCCCCGCAGAGAGTTGCATGCTTGCCGGAGTCACTTGTGCAATACCTGAAGGTGCTGAAAGCAACAAAGCCTGCTGTTTCAAATTATTGAGAGTGTCATTCATCAACGCCGTCTGTTTTGCCAGGTCGGCCAGTTCAGCCTGGGCAGCTTCAGCGGCATGCTTCAGACCTGCCGTCACTTCACGAGCGGCATCAAGCTGCTGCAACGCAGCCCGCATTTCACACTGTAGTCCTTGAGCCTTCGGCTGCCCGTCAGCGCTGATAAAGATGCCCTTCTGTGCCCGTATCGCTCCCCAGCTGTCGGTTCGAAGCTCAAACCCCTCCCCGCGCGGCTGCTTTTTCGCATCCACCAAATGTCCGAGGTTCAGCTGACTCTTTCCGCCATACTCCGTTGAGACCTTGATATGCTCCTTACCGCGTTCATCATCGAGGCGGATTTTGTTGTTCGCCGGCGTGCGCAGCACGTTGCGTTTGTAGTTCTGGATAGTGACGTGGTCGCCGTGCGCCGAGTCGTGCAGCACGCCGGAGATGTAGGGCCTGTCCGGGTTGCCGTCCTCAAAGCCAATCGCCACTTCGGTGCCTGCCAGCAGCGGCAGGTGCAGGCCGTAAGTGTCGCCGGCATACGGGCGGGACTGGCGCACCCACAGGCTTTCAAAACCGGTTTCCCAGTTATCACGGTCAAACAGCATGTTGACGCGGTAGCGGCCGTCTTTGTCGATATGGCCGTAGGTGTCGTTCTGGGTGGTGCTGGTGACGCGGGCCGGTAGCGTGCCGGCCATCACCGGGCGTTTGCCCGGTTCCGGGCGGAAACCAACATCACTGCTGTCCGGAATGCCGCCGAAGTGCACTTCAAAATCCCGGTCGCGACGGGCGTGGCTGGTCAGCGAGGTGATAACCACGCCCTTCGCGTAAACCTCCGCCACTTCATTGCCGCCAGTGACTTTCAGCAGCATACCCGGAGAGAGCGTCGGGCAGGAGGTCATCGCGCTGAGCCGTGTCTGACCGTTCAGATAGCGTTCGTGACGCACGCGGGCATAGAACGCCCCGGACTCCGGAGACGGGTTGCGGCCTGCGCTACCCTGCGTCAGGTAGTTATCGGCATAGTGATAGGCATCGCCGTAAGTGGTGCTGTCGCCGCCCGTGGCATCCGCCTGGCTGTTCATGTCGACTGTGGCCTGACGGTAGTTGTAGTCGCGGGTGCTGACCTGCTTCTGTACCACGCTGTGGTGGCATTCCATGCTCCAGACCGCATCCACCCCTTCCGAGTGCTGACCGGATGGTGGCACCGACGGCAGGGTCAGGCCTTTCTCGTATCCCTGCTGGCTGTCGTAGAACTCCACCACGTCGATGTTCAGGCGCGTGTCGGTGGTGAAGCGAAACCAGATGCCGACTTCCCCCAGCAGGCGGGTGATAAAGTGCAGGTCATTTTCACCGTACTGCATCACCTGTTCGCGGCGCGGATACTCTTTTGCGAGCGAGAACAGAAAATCCTGACCGCGCATGCCGTGGCGTTCGCGCAGGATTTTTTCCACAATCTGCGGGACCGACATGTCCTGATAAATGGCGTTCTGGTGCGAACGGTCAAGCAGTGCCAGGCGTGGCTGGAGCGTCAGGGCATAATGCGTCTCATCTTTTGAGGTATTGAGACGTTCAAAGCCGCTCACCACCCCCTGAATCACCCGCACCGGCTGCTGTATTTTAATGCCAGAGCCCTGCTCCACCGGGGCCTGCAGCGTCAGGGAACCGGCCTTCATCAGCATCATCTCTTTGCTGATGGCATGGTCAGTGCTTGTGAACTCCACCCGGTAGTTGAACGGCTGGCTCAGGGCTTCCTGGCCTTCAAAGGCCAGTACATCGAGTTCGGAGGGGGTGCCTTTAACCGCCAGTAAATGGTGGTTGTGGGTGAATCGAATAGCCGGGTTGGTACTCATCATCCTTCTCCTCTGGCTGCATCAAACTCAAGCGCAATTCCCTCTTCTTCACTCCATCCCAGCGTCAGCGTCGTCGGCTTCTGTTTCGCGGCCATATGGCGGAGTAACTGCTGGCTCAGTACCGGCAGGATTTGCTGATTGAGCAGGCTGTCGACGTTGCGCGCGCCGGTGTCCGGCAGCAGGCAGGCGGAGGTGAGTGCGTCGTACAGGCTCTCGTCGATCTGCGTGAGCAGGCCGTAATGGCGATGCAGGCGCTTGCTGACATGAGCAAGTTTCATTTCGACGATGGTGCGCATCGCTGTTTCCGCCAGCGGGCGGTAAATCACGGTCTGAAAACGCGCCAGCAGCGCGGGCTGGAAATGATCGCGCAGGATGGGGCGCAGCAGTTCGTGCAGTTCGCCTTCGGTGGCGTCCGGCTTTTCACCCAATAACTGCATCAGGGGGTCGCTGCCGAGGTTGGAGGTCATCAGGATCACGGTGTTGCGGAAGTCTATTTCACGCCCTTCGCCGTCGCGCATAAAGCCCCGATCAAACACCTGATAAAACAGGTTCATCACGTCGCGGTGCGCTTTTTCCACTTCATCCAGCAGCACCACGCTGTACGGGCGTTTGCGCACCGCTTCGGTGAGGATACCCCCCTGGCCGTAGCCGACGTAGCCCGGCGGTGAACCTTTCAGTTGGGAGACGGTGTGTGGCTCCTGGTACTCGGAGAGGTTAATGGTGATCAGGGATTTTTCGCCGCCATACATGACATCAGCCAGCGTCAGCGCGGTTTCGGTTTTACCGGTGCCGCTCGGGCCAACCAGCAGGAACACGCCCTGCGGGCCGTTCTCGGAGGTCAGCCCGGTTTTGGCAGCACGCAGGCGCTGGGCAATGGCGGTGAGCGCCACGTCCTGGCCAACCACGCGTTTGCCGATTTCATTTTCCAGCGTCAGTAGTTCGGTCTGTTCGTCTTTCAGCAGTGAAGACAGCGGCACGCCGGTCCAGTCGGCGATGACGGTAGCAACAGTACGCACGTCCACATCCACTGCCAGCAGCGGGTTGCTGCGCTGCATGCCGTTCAGTTGCTGTTGCAGGGCCTGCGTTTCAGCCTGACGGGATATATCCTGGCGGGTTTCCAGCAGTTGTTCGGTCAGTTTCAGCTCTTCGCCATACTGGGTTTCCAGTTCGTCGAGCGCAACAATCAACGCGTTTTCTTCCTGTTCGATGGTCGCCAGGCGTTCACCGTGCGCATGGTTGCCGAAAGCAATGTCTTCCAGCAGCGCCTGTTTTTCCATTTCAAGCGCGGTGATTTGCGCGCGGATGTGGGTGAGCGACTCCGGCACGGTGTCGAGGCTCATGCGCACGCGGGCGGAAGCGGTGTCCAGCAGGTCAACGGCTTTGTCCGGCAGTTGGCGGCCTGTTAAGTAACGGCGGGAAAGGGTGACGGCGGCGCGTACCGCCGCGTCGGTGATGTGCACGTTATGATGTTCGGCATAGCGGGATTTCAGCCCTCTGAGCATCAGGCAGGCGCTGTCGTCGTCCGGCTCATCGACTTTCACCATCTGGAAGCGGCGTTCGAGTGCCGCATCACGTTCGAAATATTGTTTGTATTCCGACCAGGTGGTGGCGGCGATGGTACGCAGTTCGCCACGGGCGAGTGCAGGTTTCAGCAGGTTGGCCGCATCCGCGCCGCCCGCCTGGTTGCCCGCGCCGATGATGGTGTGCGCTTCGTCGATAAACAGCAAAACCGGCACCGGGGACTGCTGAACGGCATCAATCACATTCTTCAGACGCTGTTCAAATTCGCCCTTCACCCCCGCGCCCGCCTGCAGCAGGCCGAGGTCGAGGGTGCGCAGAATGACCGGTTTGAGGCTTTCCGGCACGTTCCCTTCGGCGATACGCAGCGCCAGGCCTTCGACCAGCGCGGTTTTACCGACGCCAGGCTCGCCGACCAGAATCGGGTTGTTTTTACGACGACGCGAGAGAATATCCACCATCTGGCGAATTTCGGTGTCACGCCCGAACACCGGGTCGATTTTGCCTTCTCTGGCTTTAGCGGTAACGTCGAGGGTGAACTTGTCCAGCACGTTCTGCAATGCCGGGTTCAGTTCGCCTTCCTTCACTTCCGCATCTGCCGGGCGACCGATGATTTCCACATCTCCGCCATGACCCTGCGCCAGCTCTTCTTCCTGCTGCACGTCCGGACGCTCGTCCGACTGTGCATCCAGCAGCGGACGTAAACGTTCAAGCTGGCTTTGCCCGAGAGTCAGCAGTGGCCACAGGCCGTCGCAGCGGATAAGTTTCGGGCTTTCCGTCAGGGCCATCAGCAGGTGCTGACTGCGGATTTGTTCCTCATTCTGCAATGAGGCCATCATCCATGCCTGTTTCAGCAGCGCATGCAGAGAGTCGGCAAGCGCCGGACGGCTGCGCACCGAGCGCGGAAGAGTATCCAGCCAGCCCAGCAACGCCTGCCACATACCGTCCATATCCCATTCGTAGCGGCGGGCCAGCACCGTGAGGTCGCCTTCGCCCTGCTCCAGTAGCTTGAGCAACCAGTGCTCCGGAAGAATTTCGGCATACGCCCGGGTCTGACACAGGGAGGCAGCCCCTTCCAGCGCGCGGGCGCAGTACGGATTAAGACGGCGTAACAGGACGGCTGAGTTTTCCATTTTCTCTCTCTTCTTTTTTCCGGGCACGCTACCGCCCGTCGCTGTTCCCTCTTCATCAGGAACCCAAAGCGCATCAGGTCAGGCGGGCAGATTGTGTGATTCTTTGCTCAGGGCCTGAGTCTTCAGGCGCTCAGCAAAAAACTGCGGACAGGAAACCTGCCCGCAAGAGACTTACGCGGTGGTACGTTCGTTCCAGGAATCGGAATGAATGATGTTGCCGTCTTTGTAGGTCCAGGTGATTTTTTCGTAACGCAGCTCGATCATTTCCAGATGGTTGTGTTTTTCCATCGCAGGATCTTTGATGTCGTGCATTTTAGGGGCAACTTTCACCAGCTTCACGTTCTCCAGTTTGGTGTTGAAATATTCAACTTCCTGGCCCGCGTCATTGATTTTGTACCACTTGAATTCCGCAGACTTCAGGGTCTGGCCGGTGGTCACTGCCTTGTACAGATACGGGCTGGACGAATCGATTTCCTTGGTGAACAGGAACGGCGTATGGATACGGGTACCGGTCAGCTTGCCGGTGTTGTTATCCGTCGGGATGTACAGGGAGTGATCCTGCGCCACCACTTCGATGCTGCCTTCACGATCTTTTACGTCAACGGAACCTTTAATATCCGCGCCGCCATCGTCTTTCAGCCACAGATAAACGGGAATTGCCATGTTACTTCTCCATTTCATTTTGAATGGCGTCATCATCCTGCGATGACGCCAGGGGTTTGCCCGGTATCTGACAGGCACTGGCCTGCGGTACCAGACTGATTTCGACACGCCGGTTCAGCGCCCGGCCTTCCAGGGTGTCATTCGTGGCAACAGGGCGGCTTGCGCCGTAGCCCTGCACTGCAAAACAGCTTTCCGGCACGTCACCGGTGTCGCGCATCCAGTTACGCACAGCTTCGGCACGTTTCTGAGCGAGCGTCTGGTTTAATTGCGGGTTGCCGGTATTATCGGTATGCCCGGCGACGACAATCAGCCAGCCCGGCCGGGCCTTAATGCCGACCAGCGAGTTCACCAGCAGTTTAGTGGAGCCGGGTTTGAGATCGGCCTTGCCGGAATCGAACAGCGACATGCTGTCGAGACGGACAATGGTCGGGACCACTTTCTCTTTCGGCTTGGGTGGCGGCGGCGGAGGCACATAAGAGCGGATCGCATTCAGCACGGGCATTCGCAGACGTTCGCCCTGATACAGCCCCAGGCTCATGCGCACAGGTTCACCATTACGCGCCCAGTCATCAAGCTGCGCCGCATCCTTATGCAGCACGTTTACCGCCTCCGCTTTCGGGACGTAATCATCCATCGAAATACGGTCATAGCGCTGGATGTCAAAGCTCAGACGATGCAAAAGTTGTCGGTTATTCCAGCCGCTACAGAGCAATGCGGCGATGGCGGCCAGGGTAATAAGCGTCAGGGCGCAGCGCCAGGTTCGTTGACGCGGTGTAAGCCCCTGCCCTTCCGGCAGCAGCGGCAGCACAAAATCAGGCATCAGTGATATCACCGTGCTTTCCGTTCCCACAGGCTGCCAGCCAGCGACGTGTTGCAGCGCGGTGTGGCGTGAAAGCCAGGCGGTCCAGACGGAGGAAGCCAGACTCCCGGCGAGGATTGGCCCCATACCCCACAGTACTGCCGTAGGCGAAATTGCTGGCATATCAGGATTTTTATCCATGAATACCGATTTGACATGCTGGTGGAACCAGGTCATCAGGCTATTCATCAGCACCTGCTGCTGCATCGCCATGGCGCCGCCGGTCGTCACCCAGGTCGATATCGGGCTCGGGGCGGCAGATTCACGCCAGACGCTGATCCCTTCCCCCGGGATAGCCGCCTGCCAGAGTATGTCGTTCATCATGGCGCTGCCTGTCAGTCCGTTCAGCACCACAGGGACGGAATGCCCCGATTCCCGGCGGAGGTGACTGATTTGCCACCGCAGCGCCAGCAGACGACTGGTAAGCCGCTCAGTATCCGCATGATGCTGCGGACAGACGCTGACCATCACCGAGAGCTGACGCCCCCAGTCCGGACGCAGCCGCAACAGCTGGCGGGCAACCTGCGCCAGATCCTGGTTATCTTCCACACGGATCCAGCACCCCTGAGTCACCGTCAGAACCGGTGAATCCGCCGGCCAGGACTGTGTCAGATCGCCACAGACCAGTACGACAGGCTGGCGGTAAGTCGCTTCTGGTAGATTATCCAGACGCAGTTCGGTTTGCTGCTCTGCACCGCGGCCCGCAATGAACCAGACCACCGCAATCACGGCCCAGATCGCCAGCAGGATGAGTAACGATACCCAGCCTGTCGTCGGCAAGAAGCCCAGACACACCAGGGCACTGAGCAGTGCTGCCCACAACGCCAACAGCCGTTGCTGTGCAGCACTCATTTCACCGCTCCTGGCAGCAGGGTGACCAGCATCTGATCCAGCCAGCGGTTCAGGCCCCACCACAGGGCAATCACCACCACCACACTCACCGCAATGCGAACCGGCCAGGAAGAAAACCAGCCGCCTATTCCCTGACCGGCACGGCTCTCTGCCAGGACCGGATGCGTTTGCGGATAGCTGAACGGTGCGACATGTTGATTAAGCGCATTCACCAGCTTCTGACGGTCGGGATCATTCACTGAACGGAAGCTGCCCAGAAAGCCCAGCATCATGACGCGCTGAAAACAGGTCAGCACTGCGCTGTCCGGGGTCGGTTCTCGCAAAACGTCCCGCATCCGGTCGCACAGGGTGTCACCTGCATCCATCGTGCCCAGGAAATGCCCCTGGAGCGGAACGTCATACCACTGCACGCAGGCATCATCCTGAACACCACGGCTTTTGACGGCTTCATCGAGCAACGCGCACTGCGCGGTGAGAATATGCTGACAGCTGGCCTCATCCATCCCGCTGGCTTTCAGTGCCTGCTGGATACGCTCCGCATCGGAGACACAGCGGTCCCATAACACGCGCCCTTCGCCCTCCTGAAACTGAGGGCCGTGACGCAGGCTGATAACCTGCAACCAGGTGTCCTGCAACAGCGCATCGATATCTATGGATGCGGTCGCGCCGCGTTTGTTGTCACTCATGTTCTCAGTACCGCATAAAGTTCAAGTTCGGGTTCACCCAGCGTACCCGGGGTGTAGAACATACAGCTGCCGCTCTGGAGCATCTCCTGGGCCGCCGGATGAGACAGGTCGAGCGAGAAATACTGATTTTCAAGACGCAGAGGAATGGCGGCAGGAACATGGCGCAGCGCCTTCAGCGGGATCCCCTGACGGGAGGCGTTCACCAGGCTGGTCACGTAATCCGGGCTCCCCACTTTGCACTGTCGCGGGAACTGCTCCTGTAGCTGCGCCACTGGAATGTGAGAACGCACCGACAGGTAGTAATCCGCCCCTTCACGCAGACGAGGATCCTGCAAACGAGCCAGCCACTGATGCAGACGTTTGTCATGGATAAGCTCGACGGACACCACGCGTGACGGCAGGCTGGCTTCCAGCAGGTCACTCAGCAAATCAAACAGCGGCGGGAACACCGCGTTCAGTTGCTCATGCTGATACGCCGGGATAGCACTGACCTGATGCTCAAGGGAAAACGTCAGCAGGCTGCCCGCCAGGCGCGCAAGCTCCGGGTAAAGCCGTTCAACGGGGCTTTTGGGGAAGCGCTGAAACTGTCCCAGCACCGGCTCGGCGCTGTTAAGCGCGTTGAGTAACCAGAACAGGGAAACGTCGGCGACGGCAAAGTCCGCCATTCTTTCGTTGCTTTCGCGACGCATTGCCATCAGGCGCGTCAGGCGCGCGCGTAACTGGGTCATCAGGTGTTCAAGCTGGACCGTCAGCCAGCGGCTGCTCTGCACGGTCATCAACGGAGGAAGGAAGGCATCATCCAGCGCCCACATGCCCTGCGAATCCTGCTGCAGACGCGCAACCGGACAGGTCAGATAATCGCTGTTATTCTGATGGGAGAATCGAAGCGTCAGTTCAGGCTGCATCACCGCAATCTGGCGAGTATCATCCCCAAAGGTGTTACGCACCTCGTGCCAGCGCTGACGGTAACGTACCGGGCGCTCCGCAACGGCATCCGGTGCCAGACAATTGCCACCGTTGGCGCGCATCAGGGGAAGCGCCAGCATGACCAGCGTTTCACCCGATTCACCGTCCAGCAGCAATGCCGGTGGCAGCCCATCGGCATTATCGCTATCGACAAGCGTACCGTCCTGAAAACGCACATGCAGCTTGCGGGCCTGCAAACGTCCAAGCTTCAGCGCGTCCGGTTCAAACGTCGCCTCAATCACTCCCCAGGGGTGGTTGAGACCCATCTGAGCAATACATTCCGCAGACCAGGCCGCATAAGCGGCCTGTTGCTGGAAGTGCTGGGGAGAGACCATGACGCCTCTGCCCCATAACGGTTGTTCCGTCTTCATTGGCTTCCTGCCCTGATTTACGATTTTGCCTTCGGCATCCGGGAAACCAGCGACAGGTTGACGTCCATCCCTTCCACCTGGAAGTGCGGGATAGCGTACAGCTTCACGCGGAAGAAGCCCGGGTTGTCTTCGATATCTTCCACCAGCACTTTCGCATCGCGCAGCGGGTGGGAAGCCTGCAGCTCGTCGCCCGGATCGGTCATTTCTGTGACCAGACCACGCACCCAGGTGTTCAGCTCCAGCTCCAGCAGACGGCGATCTTTGGTGGTGCCGATGTTTTCACGCTGAATCAGTTTCAGGTAGTGTGCGATACGCGACAGCAGGAAGATGTACGGCAGGCGTGCGTTGATGCGGCTGTTGGCGGTTGCATCCGCGGTGTCGTACAACGCCGGTTTCTGGGTGGAGTTCGCCGAGAAGAAGCACGCGTAGTCACGGTTTTTGTAGTACGACAGCGGAATGAAGCCGAGGTTGGCGAATTCAAATTCGCGGGTTTCCGGGATCATCACTTCAGACGGGATTTTCACCTGATTGCCGGTACCGAGGTCATACAGATGGATTGGCAGATCCTGCACCGCGCCGCCCGCCTGCGGGCCACGGATCTGTACGCACCAGCCGTTGTTGATGAAGCTTTTCACCATGTTGGCGGCAAAGGCAAACGAGGCGTTAGTCCACAGGTATTTGTCGTGATCCGGACCTTTCACTTCCTCGATGTAGTTGAAGCTGCGCACCGGCACGGTATCCGGGCCGTACGGCAGACGGCCGAGCACGCGTGGCATCACCAGACCGATGTAGCGGGAATCATCCGTTTCGCGGAAAGATTTCCACTTGATGTATTCGGCGCGGTCGAAGTAGTTGCCGATATCTTTGATGGCCGCCACTTCTTCCATGGAGTCTTTCAGGAAAAATTTCGGACCAGCGGAGCCGATAAACGGCATGTGCGCCGCCGCAGAGACTTTCGACAGGTTACGCATCAGCGCCACGTCCTGGGCCGAAGCGTCGAATTCGTAAGCGGAGATAATCGCACCAATTGGCTCCCCGCCCGGGGTGTCGTATTCCGCGATATACGTTTGCTTGTACAGGCCGCTCTGGATAATTTCCGGTGAGTCTTCGAAATCCTGACGCAATTCGTCTTTGGAGAGGTCAAGAATTTCCAGTTTTACGTTCTGGCGGAAGTCGGTTTTATCCACCAGCGATTTCAGGCCGCGCCAGACAGATTCCACTTTCTGGAACTCGTCATTGTGCATCACTTCATCGAGCTGGCGGCTGATCTGGAAGTCCAGTTCGGCGATATGTTGGTCGAGCAGCGTTTTATCCAGCTTCTCAACGGTCTGTCCGGATTTTTTCAGGCACTGCATAAATACCTGTACCGCGGCGGTAACACGCGCGTCGGCAGAGGTTTCAGCCATAATATTGTTGTCCTGGAAACCGTCCAGCTCACCGAGTTTTGTGACCGGTGTTAAATTGATTTTTTCGAACAGTGATGCGTAAACGCCACCCTGCGGCAGCGTTTTTTCTACCGTTGCGCCGCCAGCCTGAGTCTGGGATTCATTATTAAGAGACATAAGCATTTTACTCGTATTATTCCGTTAAAAGTTTCCCGCGATTAATTCCGGGACGGGGCGAGCGCATTGAGCTCATTACGCAGTTCATCGCTGAGGGAAGGGTCTTTCAGAATTTTTTCCAGTTCTTTGCGGAAAGTGACGTTATCAAGCAGGTTGGATTTCAGGTCACGCAGTAAATTACGCATCGCCAGCATGGCACGCAGCTGTGGGATTTGGCGGGCAACCTGCTCTGGCTCAAAATCCTTCATATCCTGGAATTGCAACTGGATATTCTCTTCCGAACCGTCGTTAGCGAGAGTGTTTTTGACGGTAAGGTTCATCTGCGGCGTCAGTTCAGCCAGCACACTGTTGAAATTGTTTTTGTTAACGTTAATTTTCTCTCGCTCTGAAAGCGGTCCTTCTGCTTTGCCGTTGCTGAAATCACCAACGGTGAGAAGTTTAAGGGGAAGTTCAACTTTTTTTTGTGCGCCGCCCGTATGTAAATCAAGTCGGATATTAACGCGCGCCTTTGGGATTTCAGACTGAAATGAATCTGCCATGATTGTTCTGTCTCCTGAATAAATATATCCATGATTGAGTCGATAAAGGGGATATAAAACGTGGTTCTATTTTTTACCAGCAACCGAATTAAAGGTAAAGAAAATAAGGGGAACCATTAATATAACCAATGCTTAATGCCAGTTTAGCAGGAGTACAGAATGTTATTCTCACAGGGTTTAAATAGCGTTAGACGAAAGGTATTAAGAATTATCCAGCATTACATTTTTTTCATTTTAGGAATATTTAGTGAAACCCATGAAGCATTCCCCCCCTCCTGGGGAGGGAGTTTAGAGCTGGCAATAAAAAAAGAAGCCTATTCTTTATAGGCTTCAAGTCCCTCAGAGGAGTTAATATTTCTCAATTATTGTCTATTCCCTCCCGGATCTTTCAGAAGAGACATGGAGAGGTAAGTTATTACGGGCAGATCTTAGTTGACGCCATTACTTAGAAAGACCAACTAATACCCGCTGCCGCACGCCACGGTGACTCTATGTTGGCTCCGTTAGCATAGCTGGCGCTAAGATGTCCGCTAAGATCTTCTGTGAATTTAGCGCGGATACCCGTCTGATAAACCCCTCGGGTTCCGGACAGGTCGTTCACGAAGCGTCCGTCGTCGTTCACCTTGATCTTGTTGTCATCAGCATATTCTTGTCTTACTGATGCCTTCACCCACGGCTGGAGCTCAATACCGTTTTCCAGAACCACCCGGTAGGCCGTTTTCAGACCGGCTTCAGCGCGCATCATTCTGGTATTATCGACATCGGCGCGCATCCCATTGGAGAGAGCGTATTTATTACTGTCCGTAGTAAATCCAGTAAGGGCTGCGTAAGGCGTTACGCTCAAATCTCCGCTGGAGAGACGCATTCCGCTTTCGAGATGAGTACCAGCGCCATACGCGCTGTAGCTTCCATTCGCAGACCCACCACTTGTCATGCGGCCTTGCACATCATTTTCAAAACGGTTGACCTTCACAATGCCATCAACATACAGGCCATTATTGTGCTGCCAGCCCGCATATGCCCCTAATGAATAACTGTCCACATTACCTTTACCGCCACGGTCAAAATCGACGTTCGAATGTGAGTAAGTAAAAAAAGCACCTGTAGTAGCCGCACTGTTTTGCATCCGGAAAGTATGATCAGCACCAATTGTCACCCCGGTGAGCGTCTGGTCGAAGCCAGCACCGGCAGAAGTCGATGCGTCATTACGTGTGTTGTAGAGAGTACTCCACACAGCTCCGTCACGATTGAGCGAAACGCGGCCATCAATTCTTTCACGGATGCTGTCCAATTCTGCGTCAAACACCAGCGGCTCTACTGCGGCCATATTCAGCACCGCTGCCGTCGATGGTGTGATTCGTTTTTTAATGTTCTCAGGTTTTGGCGGCAGTGCAGGCCCAGATTCAGATGGTGTATCCGGGTTCGGCTCCGGCTCAGGGGTTGGTTCCGGTTCTGGAATTTTTGTCAAATCCGGAGTGAGTGCCCAGACTCCTTGCTCTTCCTCTTTCAAAGTGTATTCCCATGCCCCCAGGTCCACGACACCACCCCTGTTCCCCAACGAGAATGTGGCATCGCCATTGGCTGCTTTTACCAACAGAAGACGGTGTTCTTCTGTCGGGCTAACACCAGTATCTTTAACAAACACCTTGTGAGATCCCGAGGCGTTGCCAGTAACATTCAAAAAGTCACCTTTTCGCGATGCTACTTCTGTGTTCATATAAAAATTACCGTTCCCTTCCAGCGTATTCACTGTCAGGATATTCCAGCCATTGCCCCCGCTACTATGTGGATTGTCGAATCTCACTGACCCGCTCTGGTTTAAACTCAGGGATTTTAAAGAATATGAGGCGTCCGAGTCGTATTTACGAAGAAGTAGTTCAGATGTCCCTTCAAGATTTACATCGGCCTGATCTGAAATAACGCCTTTCTCAAGCGTTACTAGCCCTTCCTGGCTATCAATACGCCCACGCAGTTCTCCAGACTGAGCAATTAGCTCACCTCTGTCTATATTTACGTGAGTAAGAGAACCGCCATTTAAATTTATTTTTGCCAAATCACCATGAATGTTAATATTATGCGCCTCACCTCCCTGATTGATATTCATGAACGCGGAGTCATTGAGATAAACGCTGTTAACGGTCGCTCCACTGTTAACACTCATTGAGGACTCCCCGCTCATTCTCACGCTTACAATTTCACCACCATTAGCTTGTATCAAGCTCTTATCATTAGCTGTTATGAAATGTACAACGCTACCCTCATGCGTAGTGATGGTACTGTTGTCATACGTTTCAACATCATCCACATGTGTATCTGAGAAAATGTTCAAAGCACTTTTGTCATATAAATTGACAAGATATGTATGACTCCCTTCACGAACATTCAGTGTACTGGTGCCGTATAAAGAACTATATCTTACAAAAGATCGGGTTACTTCCATTCGGGCATTGTCTTTGAGTGTCGTTCTCGCAGCGGTGGCATTCGAGTACAGCAGAGTGACCCCGTTGTTCATGATAGTCGTCTCTGAGACCCTGCCACCGATGACCCACTGTTCTCCGCTAACTTGAGTGTCATAAGCATACGCCTCGTTTGAAGCGATATACTGTCTTCCACCCTCTTCAATTACGCTTCCTCTGTCCTGGCCTTCTGTCAGGATCATAAGGCCGTCATTACGCACAGTTATATTTGAACTATCCGCACGACCAGAAATCTCTAATATTCCGCCATTGTCAACAGCGCTTGATGTAATGCTATCCCCTGAACCTATTTTCATCAAAGAAGTAATATTCAGTCCATTATGCTCCGCTGAGAAAGCAACGGGTACATAACACGCAAGAGCAGATAAAATTCGCAATGATTTTATTTTCAACAAATAAGCCCCACTTCACATGTCGTTGTGACATAAAGGATTAACAATAAAATGTAATAGGATAGTTGCGTGTTTTACTTTAAAATCAGACACAACTTAACTCTGCTTAAGAGACTTCCCTATTCAAGTCCGCAAGAACAATACCAGTAAACACCTTTAAGTAAATGAGTTTATTTCGAAAGCAATATTCAATAAAACCGAAGTCAAAGCGTTAACTTTACTCACACTAAAAATATATTTTGAAAAAACACCTCCATGCTAATCATTAGCGAAACCATTAAAAAACTTAACATCATCAAATTATAAAACAGCAATATAATGATTTCCGCTGGTATTAATAGCTCACTAATCCGCATTGCTGATTAGATTAACGTGTGTAAATGCTCAGTGCCGAGTTTGCATGCCTAAAGCTATACTTTCCAGCTCCAACTGTTTTTAATACGGTTTCGCCGGTTATAGTAAACCTCATCTCTGATGAGGGGCATGAAAAGTCTTCCCGAACAGTTTTGTTAAGGATCTGCAGGCTGCCGGTCCATTAGAGGGATTACTTCAGTTCCAGTGCGTTTATCACCTGACGTTCTGTCCGCATGAGTATTCATCAAGTTCGCGTTAGCTGTCATCCACTCAGCAAGAGAATCAAGTGTCGGGCGCAGTGATTTACCCAGCTCGGTTATTTGATACTCCACTCTCGGGGGGACTTCAGCAAACACTTTTCGGTTAACCAACCCGCGAGCCTCAAACTGTCGCAACTGACGAGTCAGTTCTTTCTGAGTGATAGGTCTCACCGCCCGTTGTAACTCACTAAAACGAACAGGTTCGCCTAATATAATCAAACGATAAAGGATAGGGATCGCCCACTTACCGGCTATCAGATTCACAAAACTGACCATCGGACATCCTGTATTACTCTCAGCTAACGGCGAAATATTATGTGTCATTGGGTCCCCGGTCTCACTTCATTGCATCCCATAAGGTTCCTTAGTATCCAAATGGTGCCTACTTTCCAAAGGATACTAAAGGATAAATAATTACTCCACGAATAATACGTGGGGGTAGGAAAATGGGCAGACTTGAGGGCAAGTACGCACTGATTACCGGTGGTACTAGCGGTATTGGTTTAGAGACGGCACGTCAGTTTCTGGCAGAAGGAGCAAAGGTTGCCATCACGGGTCGTAGTGAAAAAAAACTACTGGAGGCCAAAAAAGAGTTAATTGACGTTGTTATTTTTCGAACTGAGGCAGGTGATATCCCTCAACAAGCGCACTTAGCAACGGCGTTACAGGCGCTATGGCCGAGACTTGATATTTTATATATAAACGCAGGTGATGTTACACATAAGCCACTGGAATCCTGGGATGAGCAGGCTTACGATGCGCTGATGAATACCAATCTTAAAGGCCCATTCTTCCTGATCAAAGCACTGCTTCCAATGTTTTCTAATCCGTCCTCCGTCATTGTTTGTGGCTCAGTTAGCGCGCGTATTGGTTTTCCGCAAAGTAGTGCTTACGCTGCAAGTAAAGCGGCGATTCTCTCTCTGGCACGCACGCTTTCTGCGGAGCTTCATCCGCGCGGAATCCGTGTAAATGGCTTAAGCCCCGGACCGACTGAAACACCGGCACTGAACAACGTTGGGGGTGGAGTGGACAAAGATAAGCTCAGGGAAGATATTCGAGCGCTGGTTCCCATCGGACGTTTAGGGACCCCATATGAATTGGCTAAGGCAGCCGTTTTCCTCGCGTCTGATGAATCCTCATTCGTCGTTGGTACTGAGCTATTGGTTGATGGTGGAGTGGGTAATCTCTAGCAGAGTCGTATGCCATGGCCTGGTTGAAGGGAATCAGGCCAACAGGCGCGAGGAACGAACATTACTGGAGTTAAGCGCTTTCATCGTCATTATGTTTTTCACTCCAATATTGCCGGTGAGTTATCAAATGAGTGATTAGCGGCCAGTCTTTTTTATCTTTTAGTAACTTCCAGCCTGACAGGGCATGCTTCCCTGTCATGGATATACGGCTGAAGCGGTCTGTAGTTCTTCAGATGGTGTCACTGCCATCTGCAATGGAGATACAGGGCTGGTTAATGATATAGATAGTAAAATTAACGCTTATGACAATATCACCATTAATACAACAGCGAATGACAGAGGTTACGGGTTAGATTTTCGCCAACCAACGCATCATTTAGCAGCAGATAATATTACTATTTCCACTATCGGTAAATATTCAGATGGCATTATTGGCCGTATTTCCACGGCGATCATTGATAGTAATTTAACAATTAAAACCTATGGTGAAAATTCTTCCGGAATTCTGTTGCAGGAAGTGGATTACGCCAATATCACGCTTACCGGGACCACGAATATCTATGCACGATATGGAATGGGAATTGCGCTGGAACTGACCCTGGGGAGTAACAAAAATAACGTCTTAACCGCAGGGGATAATGTCTCTGTTATTACCGATGGTACCGGCAGCAACGTTTACAGAGGGGCGGGTTACGGTGTGTATGCTGGCTCCGCTTACTATCAAAACGCGTTTGGGTTTATTCCCGATCATAGTACCGCCCGTATCACGCTGGGAAATAATGTTTCTGTGCAAACCAATGGGGATGAAGCCCATGCGGTTTACGCGAATAAAACGGGAATGATACAGGTTGGCGATATTTCAGTGGTGACCCGGGGCGATCGGGCTGCAGGCCTGAAAGCAGAGGATGGTAATAAGTATGTTCCGCCGGGAACGCGCATGCTCAGAGCCCAGACGCAAAGTTATGAAGGCGGAAAAATATTCCTGACCAGGAATGTGAATATCGATCTGGAAGGCACCGGAAGTTATGCGATGCATTCGACCGGTTTCGGTTCATATATCGGGTCCTCATACCTGGGTGGGCAGCAGTCCCGTGGAACCTATATTGTAAACGGCAATTTGTTAGCTGAAAATAAAGGGGTTATTGATCTCCGCATGACCCAGGGCTCCACGTTTACCGGTAGCGCCAATTCCACCCAGTTAAATGCTGATAAATCACTGAATACGGCAGATAACGGTTATATCTACCTCGATATGTCCAGAACAAATAGTATCTGGAATATGACAGAAGACTCCGTTGTTACCCGCCTCGATCTCCATGATGCGAATTTAACCTACACTGCACCCACCACTTTCGCGTCTTACACACCTAAATTCCTGCACGTAGTTGAGGACTATTCCGGCACGAATGGCATCCTGACACTGAATACAGTGCTCGGTGGCGATGATTCATTAACCGACAAACTGTATGTGCTGGGAGATGTGGCTGCGGGAAACACCCAGGTCAGCATTAACAATATTGGCGGCAAGGGTGCACTGACTTATCAGGGAATCGAAATTGTGAATGTTGGCGGCGAATCGATTGGTACGTTTACCAAATACGGTCGTATTGTTGCCGGCGCCTATGACTATGACGTAGTGCGTAAAGGGGAAAATTGGTATCTCGTCAGCAACACTGCAACGAACCCAGCTCCCGATCCAACTCCGACCCCCGATCCTACACCAGTGCTTCGCCCGGAAGGTGGAGAGTATGTGGCAAACATCGCAGCCGCGAACACATTGTTCCAGCATCGTTTACATGACCGTTTGGGCGAACCTCACTATGTAAACGCACTGAAGGGAGAAACGGACAACGTATCCAGCCTCTGGATGCGACACGTCGGCGGACATACGCGCTTTAAAGATAACAGCGGGCAAATCAACACTCAGGCTAACCGCTACGTTGTCCAACTAGGTGGAGATATAGCGCAGTGGAGCGGCGATGAAAAGGACCGTTATCACCTCGGCGTCATGGGCGGTTATGCTAATCAGAAAAGTAACTCACATAACAAACTGAACCGTTATTACAGTAACGGTAGTATTGATGGTTATAGCGTTGGCGTTTATGGCACCTGGTTGCAGGATAATGAAGAAAAGACGGGTGCCTATGTGGATAGCTGGTTGTTGTACAACTGGTTTGATAACACAGTTAGTGGCTACGGTCTGGCACAGGAAGATTATAAATCGAAAGGATACACCGCCTCCCTTGAATCCGGTTATACCTGGAAAATCGGTGAGAAAAATGAGCGTGAAAGCTATTATTTCCAGACTGTTGGCCAGTTAACCTGGATGGGTGTTAAAGCCAAAACACATCGTGAAGCTAATGGGACGCGAGTGACCAGTGAGGGAGACGGTAATATTCAGTCCCGCCTTGGGGCACGTGTATTTATCAAAGGTCATAGCAAAATTGATGAAGGGAAAGAGCGAATTTTCGAGCCTTTCGTCGAAGCTAACTGGATCCATAATACAAAACGCTTTGGCGCATCTATGAGTGGCGTTGACGTTGAACAGGCAGGAACACGGAACATTGCAGAGCTGAAAGCCGGTGTAGAAAGCCAGCTTAATCGTAACGTCAACCTCTGGGGCAACGTTGCCCAACAAATTGGTAATGCTGGGTACAGTGACACAAGCGCCATGCTTGGATTTAAAGTTATTTTCTAAAATAACTCTGGTCTCATTATGCTTTTTTAATGAGACCAGAGTTACCCGCACCACAGCGTGTTGTTCTGCAACAAATCTGTCGTGCTGTCCTCCATGATGTGCAGCATGCGGATTTCAAACGGACGCGGAGGCAAATCGTCGATCACCACGGTAGCCAGAAACAGCGTGGTTCTCTTCCCGGTCATCGTGATATCCCTCTCCATCTCCCACTGCCCGTTACGGCGGAACTGGACGGCATCTGCACCCGGATCAGGTTACGATCCGTATTCTTACTGAAGCTCACCAGCGGCTGTACGCCAAACGTGAAAGTGACTCCGACGCTGGACGCGCCGCTTTTGGCAGGAAAATCGTGAAAAAATAAACCGTTTTTCGCGAAATATTCTGAGTGGATATTCTAATTGTATTCTAAGTGCCATAAAAACAAAGGGGTTACCTTTCGGTAACCCCTTGTTTAATCTGGCGGAAGCGCAGAGATTCGAACTCTGGAACCCTTTCGGGTCGCCGGTTTTCAAGACCGGTGCCTTCAACCGCTCGGCCACACTTCCGGAATGAGGCGCACTATAAACATCCCAATGCGCCGTGTAAAGCCCGAATGTGTTCGTTTGCCTGAAAAACAGTCAAAATGCTGTTAATAGCCTGAAATAACAACAGATTGACCATTTATTCAACACAACACTCATGCTTTATCAACCATTCTTCGTGATCCACGGTGAAACCTGATTTAGATCAAATGAGTAAAGATGGGTAAAAGCGCTGTGTGCGCGGCTGTGTTTTCATTATCCTCCATCATTAATTACATCTGTCATAAGAGAGTGACTCATGGATCGTATTGTTAGTTCATCACATGACCGTACATCGCTACTCAGCACGCATAAAGTGCTGCGCAATACCTATTTTCTGCTGAGCCTGACGCTGGCGTTTTCGGCGATCACCGCTACCGCCAGCACCGTGCTGATGCTGCCTTCTCCAGGTCTGATTCTGACACTGGTGGGGATGTACGGACTGATGTTCCTGACCTATAAAACCGCAAACAAGCCAAGCGGCATTATTTCCGCATTTGCCTTCACCGGCTTCCTCGGTTACATCCTCGGGCCGATTCTGAACGCTTACCTGTCCGCAGGAATGGGCGACGTGATCGGTATGGCGTTGGGTGGTACTGCGCTTGTGTTCTTCTGCTGCTCCGCCTACGTGCTGACAACTCGTAAAGACATGTCCTTCCTCGGCGGTATGCTGATGGCCGGTATCGTGGTGGTACTGATTGGCATGGTGGCTAATATTTTCCTGCAACTACCGGCACTGCATCTGGCAATCAGCGCGGTGTTTATCCTGATTTCTTCAGGCGCGATCCTGTTTGAAACCAGCAACATCATCCGTGGCGGCGAGACTAACTACATCCGTGCGACGGTTAGCCTCTACGTTTCACTGTATAACATCTTTGTCAGCCTGCTCAGCATTCTGGGCTTCGCCAGCCGCGATTAACGGCAACAAAGCATGACACCCAGCCCCGCTTATGCGGGGCTTTGTTTTTTGGTAAACTGCCGCCAGGTTGTCTAACGCAGTGAAGAATATATGTTGATCTTTGAAGGTAAAGAAATCGCAACCGACCCCGACGGCTATCTGAAAGAGAGCGCGCAGTGGAGCGAACCGATGGCGGTGGTCATTGCTGAAAACGAGGGCATTACCCTTTCCCCGGAACATTGGGAAGTGGTGCGTTTTGTACGTGACTTCTATCTGGAATTTAATACTTCGCCTGCCATTCGCATGCTGGTCAAGGCGATGGCGAATAAGTTTGGCGAGGAAAAAGGCAACAGTCGTTATCTGTATCGTCTGTTCCCGAAAGGTCCGGCGAAACAGGCCACCAAAATTGCTGGCCTGCCGAAGCCGGTGAAGTGTATTTAATAGCGAATACTAAAACCGGTAAATTCCTCACGAGGGCGGTGCGGCTCGCTCAGGACTCTGTCTACACGTGCAGAACTCGGACCACCGTCTTTGAGCCACCTCAGTAACTTGTCGACCTGCTCCGCTTCGCCACTGGCGACAACCTCCACGCTGCCATCATCCATGTTCCTCGCATAGCCGGTTAAACTCAGTCGCCGCGCTTCATGCTGCGTGGTATAACGAAATCCCACGCCCTGAACCCGACCGTAAACCCACGCGATTATGCAGACTCTCGACATTGTTATTCTCCTTCACATCCTCGGGCGCGTTGCAAATCCGGGTAAAACTCAGGACAATGGCGCCCATTTCTTTGATTCGACAGAACCGTAAATTATGAGTGTACGTTTAGTGTTAGCCAAAGGGCGCGAAAAATCATTACTTCGCCGCCATCCGTGGGTGTTTTCCGGTGCCGTAGCCCGCATGGAAGGTAAAGCCAACCTCGGCGAAACCATCGATATTGTTGACCATCAGGGCAAATGGTTAGCCCGCGGCGCCTTTTCCCCGGCCTCGCAAATCCGCGCACGCGTCTGGACCTTCGACAAGTCCGAATCTGTCGATATCGCCTTCTTCACCCGTCGTCTGCAACAGGCACAGCAATGGCGTGACTGGCTGGCGAAAAAAGATGGGCTGGACAGTTATCGGTTGATCGCCGGGGAGTCCGATGGCTTGCCGGGTGTAACCATCGATCGCTTTGGCCATTTCCTGGTGCTGCAACTGCTCACCGCCGGGGCGGAATATCAGCGTGCCGCATTGATTAGCGCACTGCAAGCGCTCTACCCGGAATGTGCGATTTATGACCGTAGCGATGTCGCGGTGCGTAAAAAGGAGGGGATGGAGCTGACCCAGGGACCGGTCACCGGTGAGCTCCCCCCTGCTCTGCTGCCTATTGAAGAGCATGGTATGAAGCTGCTGGTTGACATCCAGGGCGGTCACAAAACGGGTTATTACCTCGATCAGCGTGACAGTCGTCTGGCAACGCGCCGTTATGTGGACAACCAACGGGTGCTCAATTGCTTCTCCTACACCGGCGGTTTCGCCGTTTCTGCGCTGATGGGTGGCTGCCGTCAGGTGATTAGCGTCGATACGTCCCAGGAAGCGCTGGATATTGCAAAACAGAACGTCGAACTGAACAAACTCGATCTCAGCAAAGCTGAATTTGTCCGTGACGACGTCTTTAAACTGTTACGGACCTATCGCGATCGCGGTGAGAAATTTGATGTCATCGTGATGGATCCGCCGAAGTTTGTCGAAAACAAAAGCCAGTTGATGGGGGCGTGTCGGGGTTACAAAGATATCAACATGCTGGCGATCCAGTTGCTGAATCCCGGAGGTGTGCTGCTGACTTTCTCCTGTTCAGGCCTGATGACAACAGATTTATTTCAGAAAATCATCGCCGATGCCGCAATTGATGCAGGTCGTGATGTACAATTTATAGAGCAGTTCCGTCAGGCCGCCGATCATCCCGTGATCGCTACCTACCCGGAAGGGCTGTATCTCAAAGGGTTTGCCTGTCGCGTCATGTAACTTGAAAAGTGGAATTTTACCCTCATATCGAGAGTAATGATTTCCCGGGAGGTGACTATGATTGCCAGCAAATTCGGTATCGGCCAGCAGGTCCGCCATTCCCTGTTAGGATATCTCGGAGTGGTCGTGGATATCGACCCGGTTTATTCGCTTGCAGAGCCGTCACCTGATGAGTTGGCGGTTAACGACGAACTTCGCGCCGCTCCGTGGTATCACGTGGTGATGGAAGATGATGACGGTCGCCCAGTGCATACGTATCTTGCCGAAGCGCAGCTAAGCAGCGAAACGCAGGACGAGCATCCTGAACAGCCTTCGATGGACGAGCTTGCTCAGACCATCCGTAAACAGTTGCAGGCGCCACGCCTGCGTAACTGATCCTGGTTTAGGCCCGATGGCACATTGCTTATCGGGCCCGTTTCCTTACTTCGTCAATCCCAGTCGTGGGATTTCAATCGCCGGGCAGCGATCCATCACCACCATCAGACCCGCTTCACGCGCCAGCACCGCCGCCTGCTCATTGATCACGCCCAACTGCATCCACAGCGTTTTCGCGCCAATCGCAATGGCGTCCTGAGCGACGCCCCATGCCGCCTCTGAATTGCGGAACACATCCACCATGTCCACTTTTTCCGGCACGTCCGCCAGCGTCGCATAGCCCTGCTGGCCCAGCAACGTCTTCCCGGCGACCTTTGGGGAAACCGGAATCACGTGATAACCCTGATCGAGTAAATACTTCATCACACGGTAGCTTGGACGGTCGGGTTTATCGCTTGCGCCAACCAATGCGATGGTACGGGTCGAGGTCAAAATGCCAGCAATATCGGTCTCTTTCATCATCATTCTCCAGGCTGTTTTGCAAAGTGTACGACAATCCTGACAACCCAACCATGCGTCCCACCCGTAAGTATGAGAGCAAAACGCCAAAATATGTCTATATGTTAGTAAACATGATTGTCGAAAAATTTTGATACATTCTTATCGGGCGGTCTTTGGACAGGAGAACCCTATGAAAACCGGTACTGTGACCCTGATGATTGCCCTCTGTTTGCCGGTCACGGTTTTCGCCACCACTCTCCGTCTTTCAACCGATATTGACCTGCTGGTGCTGGACGGCAAGAAGGTCTCCAGCTCACTTCTGCGCGGTGCCGACAGCATTGAACTTGACAACGGACCGCATCAACTTGTTTTTCGGGTTGAGAAGACCATCCGTCTCTCCAGCCATGAAGAACGGCTCTACATTTCCCCGCCGCTGGTGGTAAGTTTTGACACACAGCGCGTAGGCCAGGTCAATTTTCATCTTCCGCGTCTGGAAAGCGACCGTGAAGCCAACCATTTCGATACCGCTCCGCGTCTGGAGTTGCTGGATGGCGACGCGATGCCGATCCCGGTACAACTGGATATCCTCGCCATTACCTCGAAATCCAAAACCATTGATTTTGAGGCAGAAACGGAGCGCTACAATAAATCGGCAAAACGTGCCTCCTTACCCCAATTCGCCACGATGATGGCCGACGACAGCTCTTTGCTTTCGGGAGTCTCAGAACTGGATACCATCCCACCGCAATCTCAAACACTCACTGAGCAGCGCCTGAAGTACTGGTTTCGCCAGGCAGATCCACAAACCCGCAATAGTTTTCTGCAGTGGGCGGAGAAACAACCCTCTTCATGATGTCTTCGACGCACAGGGCTTTTTTTTCGTCTTTCTCTTGCAGCATCAGACACATTCAGTACTCTGTAGCAAAACCCACAATGGAACTGAATGATGGAACTGACGACTCGCACTTTGCCGGCGCGTAAGCACATTGCGCTGGTTGCACACGATCACTGCAAAAAGATGTTGATGAGCTGGGTAGAACGCCACCAGCCGTTACTGGAAAAGCATGTGCTCTACGCTACCGGGACGACCGGTAATCTCATTCAACGCGCAACGAGTATGGACGTTAACGCCATGCTGAGCGGTCCGATGGGTGGCGATCAGCAGGTGGGCGCGTTGATTTCTGAAGGGAAAATTGATGTACTGATTTTCTTCTGGGATCCGCTTAACGCCGTTCCGCACGATCCGGATGTGAAAGCATTGCTCCGTCTGGCGACCGTCTGGAATATCCCCGTCGCCACCAACGTCGCCACGGCGGATTTCATCATCCAGTCGCCACACTTCAATGATAATGTTGACGTGCTCATCCCGGACTACCCACGTTATCTGGCTGAACGTCTCAAGTAATCCCGTACAGGCGACGTACGTCGCCTGTAGCTTACGCTTTTCTCGCTACCGGAACGTCCAGGTCTTTGAGATCCTCCACAAAGCGTGACGGGTTCGCTTTGTTATACAGCAACCAGACACGATGACGGGCACGGGTCAGAGCAACATAAAGCAACCGCCGTTCTTCTGCATCCGGGAAATCTTCCACAACCGGCAGCAATGCTTCTTCCATGATGGATTCACGCGCCGGTGCCGGACAACCATCGCTTCCTTCCTGTAACCCGACAATGATGACGTAATCCGCCTGCTGTCCCTTGCTGGCATGGATAGTCATAAAATCAAGCTGCAACTTCGGCCAGCGAGTTGCCGCCTTTTCGAGACTGGCTGGTTTCAAATGGTGGTAACGGGCCAGCACCAGAATCCGCTCATCGGCTTTCGCGTAACCGGAAAGCTTATCCAACAGCGCATCCAGTTGCGTTTCTTCCAGCAGCGTGACGGCTTTCTTATCTCCCGTCGTCAGACTATTGAGCGGCTTCTTCAGTTGATGCGGGTTCTGTTGAATAAAGCGGTTAGCAATTTCCCCGATTCGGTTGTTGAAACGATAGGTGGTATCGAGGTCACAACGATCACCGTCACCAAAGGTCTGATGGAACGCGGTCGTCAACGAAAGCTGTGCGCCGCTAAAACGGTAAATGGCTTGCCAGTCATCCCCTACGGCAAACAGCGTAGTATGGCTGTTTTGTTTACGCAGCGCGGCCAGCAGCGCCGCGCGCTGCGGAGAGATATCCTGAAATTCATCCACCAGAATATGCTTCCATGGACTGACAAAACGCCCTTTTTCCAGAATCACGATAGCCTGATGGATCAGACCGGAAAAATCGACGGCGTTTTCCGCTTTCAGCGCACTTTTCCAGGCCTTCAGCAAAGGTGCCATCAGCTTCACCCGCTTGCTGAACAGATCCCGAATCTCTTCCGGTGCGCTGGCGATCATCTCCGCCTGGGCGCCGCCATGCATACGCATCAGGCTCACCCAGCGATCCAGACGTGAGGCAAGACGACGCTGAAGTTTTTCATCATCCCAGAAATTCCCTTCAGGCACCGTCCACTGCATCTCCTCTTCCAGCCACTGTCGCCAGCCTTTCGCCTGCGCTTTCTTCTCGCTGCATTGCTGACGCCAGGTGCTGATAAACAGTTTATTTCGCGCGGCGGTGTCATTTTCAAGCTTACTGATGGTCGGAACTTTTTTACTGCCCTGCTGAATGATATGCAGCGCCAGGGCATGAAACGTCCGCGCCGTTATCTCCTCGGTATGCAGTCGCTCGCGGATACGTTCGTCCATCTCCTGTGCCGCTTTACGGCCAAAAGCCAGCAGCAGGATCTGTTCTGCCGCCGCTTCGCCGCGCGCCAGCAGCCAGCCCGCACGCGCCACCAGCACCGACGTTTTGCCACTACCTGCCCCCGCCAGCACCAGCAAAGAATGTTCGCCATTGACTACCGCTCTGGCCTGAGCCGGATTAAGCGGTGACGATTCCACCTGCTGGAAGAAATCGGCGTATTCCGTCAACATCGTTTCGGTATACGCCTGATTGTGCTGCAAACGACACGCTTCGATATCTTTCAGCCACGCCTGGCACTGTCGTACCGCATCGCGACAGTTATCAAACTCTTCCAGCCGATTAACCGGCAGCGGCAGCGCGGCAAACGCCCGTAGGATCTGCTGCTGTAATCCTGTCGTCTGCTCGCGCGTCAACCAGGCATTCTGCCCGGTTCGGGTAGCGATTAAGTTCAGTTGCTCCTGCAGTACACTGGCCGCAACTTCACTCATTTCCTGACTCCACTGCTGCCAGCGGGTGTTCAGATGATGGTGGAAACGCTGGGTTTCAGCCCACTCGGTGCCATGCAGTCGCACCACTTTTTCATCCGGCAGTACGAATTCAAGCTCGCCCCACACCAGTCCACGCTTGCAGTGAATCGCCAGTAACTGATTGAAGGGAATGAGATACTCATGGCGATCGCCCGACACTTTAATGCCAGCATTGAGGATCACCGCCCGATCGTAAGGGTGTTGCGCCAGACGTTTTCCAATAGACGTTGCTTTCAGTTCCATGACTCAGCCGATCCAGACAAAGCGTATTTCTTCTCAGTGTAACCGCCAGAGAATACGTGCTCCAGCCCAAAAAAACGTTACAATTGCCAGAAATCATAGAAAACCAGAATCAACCGAGGGTCTATGCGTACCGTTCTGAATATTTTAAATTTTGTGCTTGGGGGATTTGCCACCACGCTGTCGTGGTTCCTGGCGACGCTGGTCAGTATTGTGCTGATCTTCACCCTGCCGCTCACCCGTTCATGCTGGGAAATCACCAAACTGTCGCTGCTGCCTTACGGAAATGAGGCGGTTCATGTCGATGAACTGGATCCGGCGGGAAAAAGCGTGCTGATGAATACAGGCGGGACGCTGTTGAATATTTTCTGGCTGATCTTCTTCGGCTGGTGGCTGTGCCTGATGCACATTGCCACAGGTATCGCGCTGTGCATCACGATCATTGGTATTCCGGTTGGCATTGCGAACTTTAAAATTGCCGCGATTGCACTCTGGCCGGTGGGACGTCGCGTCGTCTCCGTGGAAGTCGCGCGTGCGGCACGTGAAGCGAACGCCCGCCGTCGTTTTGAATAACCAGGACGCTAAGCCAGTATGTTAAGTCCCTTGCTTCGCCGCTATACCTGGAACAGCACCTGGTTGTATTACGTGCGTATTTTTATCGCCCTCTGCGGAACAACTGCCCTGCCCTGGTGGCTGGGCGATGTCAAACTGACCATCCCCCTGACGCTGGGGATGGTGGCGGCGGCGTTAACCGATCTGGACGATCGGCTCGCGGGCCGTCTGCGTAACCTGATCATCACGCTCATCTGCTTTTTTATCGCCTCCGCCTCGGTCGAGCTACTTTTCCCGTACCCGTGGCTGTTCGCCATCGGATTGACGCTCTCTACCAGCGGTTTTATCCTGCTCGGCGGTTTAGGGCAGCGTTATGCGACGATTGCTTTTGGCGCGCTGCTGATCGCGATTTACACCATGCTTGGCGCATCGTTGTACGCCCAGTGGTATCAGCAACCGCTTCTGCTGCTGGCAGGCGCTATCTGGTACAACGGGCTGACGCTTACCGGTCATCTTCTTTTCCCGATTCGTCCATTGCAGGACAATCTGGCACGCAGCTACGAACAACTGGCGCACTATCTGGAGCTGAAATCGCGTCTTTTTGACCCGGATATTGAAGACGAAAGCCAGGCACCGCTTTATGATTTAGCGCTGGCCAACGGCCAACTGATGGCGACGCTGAATCAGACGAAGGTGTCCCTGCTGACTCGCCTGCGCGGCGACCGGGGGCAGCGCGGCACGCGACGTACTCTGCATTATTACTTTGTGGCGCAGGATATTCATGAACGAGCCAGTTCCTCACATATTCAATACCAGACGCTGCGCGACCATTTTCGTCACAGCGACGTCATGTTCCGCTTTCAACGACTGATGTCGATGCAGGGCCAGGCCTGCCTGCAACTGTCGCGCTCTATTTTGCTTCGCGTCCCCTATCAGCACGATCCACATTTCGAGCGCGCCTTTACGCATCTCGATGCCACGCTTGAACGGATGCGGACAAACGGCGCCCCCGCCGATCTGCTGAAAACGCTGGGATTTTTGCTGGCTAATTTGCGCGCTATCGATGCACAACTGGCAACAATTGAATCGGAACAGGCACAGGCCATGCCGCGCAACGAGTCGGAGAATCAGCTTGCCGATGACAGTCCGCACGGATTTAGCGATATCTGGCTGCGACTGAGCCGAAACTTCACCCCGGAATCGGCGCTGTTTCGCCATGCAGTCAGGATGTCTCTGGTCCTGTGCGTCGGCTATGCCATCATTCAGATAACCGGTATGCATCACGGGTACTGGATCCTGCTGACCAGTCTGTTTGTTTGCCAGCCAAACTACAACGCCACGCGGCACCGTCTGGCGCTGAGGATCATCGGGACACTGGTCGGGGTTGCGATTGGTATCCCGATTTTGTGGTTCGTTCCGTCACTGGAGGGGCAGCTCATTTTGCTGGTGATCACCGGCGTGCTGTTCTTTGCCTTTCGCAACGTCCAGTATGCCCACGCCACCATGTTTATTACGCTGCTGGTCCTGCTGTGCTTCAACTTGCTCGGCGAAGGATTTGAAGTTGCCCTTCCCCGGGTGATTGATACGCTCATCGGCTGCGCCATTGCCTGGGCGGCGGTAAGCTTTATCTGGCCTGACTGGCGTTTCCGTAATCTCCCGCGAATGATGGAAAGAGCGACCGACGCCAACTGTCGCTATCTGGACGCTATCCTGGAACAGTATCATCAGGGACGCGACAATCGACTGGCGTATCGGATTGCTCGACGCGATGCTCATAACCGCGATGCGGAACTGGCCTCCGTGGTGTCAAACATGTCCAGCGAACCCGATGTAACCCCGCAGACGCGTGAGGCAGCGTTCCGTTTGCTCTGCCTCAACCATACCTTCACCAGTTATATTTCCGCATTAGGAGCGCATCGCGAACAACTCACCAACCCGGACGTCCTGGCATTACTGGACGATGCGGTCTGTTATGTCGATGATGCGCTACATCATCTCCCGGCCGACGAAGAGCGGGTGCAACAAGCATTGGCCGAACTGAAACAGCGCATCCAGCACCTTGAGCCGCGCCCGGACAGCAAAGAGCCACTGGTGATTCAGCAAGTTGGGCTACTGGTGGCCCTGCTGCCGGAAATGGGCCGATTACAGCGGCAAATCACTCAATCTTCTCCACAGACACCAGCGCCGGCGAAAGCGACTTAACCCACAGAGCAAGCTCCTGGCGACGTATCGCCGGGAGCGCCGCTTCATGAATGCCATAAATGGCCCCTTCAAGATTAAAAAGCACCTTGTCAGTGATGGATTTATTCATCTGTCGAAGTCGCAACCAGCACATTTTAGACCCCAGCATACGCAGAGTGGCGACGTCGTAGATCCCCGCGTCATTCAGCAAACTCTCCAGATGAAAGGTCATATTGGGGAGATCCTTAAGACGCTGCTGAGAACAGCGAGTCAACTTCTCCTGCAACGCGGCATCCAGCGAAAACTTCGATAACTGGATCAACTGTTGTTGGTCGCGCCAAAGACTTTCATCAACCTGATAATAGTTGAGCATGACCGGACGCCCGCGTTTAAGAAATGTCAGCCATACCGGAGAATGCTGCACACAATACTGTACGCTTTGCTCACAGGCACGCAGATAAAGCTCACCATTCGCGACCATCGCAAAGACGGTATTCTTGATAGTCAGACTGTAGCTGCCGAACAGTGAACGGAAATGGATCGTCCCCAGAGAAGATAAATATTCCTGTGATTTATAGATCCTGTCATAGGAGTGTACTTTCATAAAATTCCCTGTTAAATCATAAACTAAAAGAATGATTTGTCGTCACGGATCCGTTACTGACGAAAATAGGCAACTTATTCTCACGGGGCAAGTTGTATTTCGTTTTTACCGCTACCATGAATAAAAAATGCGAGTCTGTTTCCGAAAATAAGGTTGATCTTTCACGACATCAGGGTTACTGTACATCCATACAGTAACTCACAGGGCTGGATTGATTATGTACACTTCAGGCTACGCAAATCGTTCTCCGTCATTTTCTTCCACATCGAATACGTTGGCGCGCGTCTCTTCTGAGAAAGTGTCCACTGGGCTTATCAGCGAAGTGGTCTACCGCGAAGACCAGCCCATGATGACGCAGTTACTGCTGTTACCGCTTCTTCAGCAGTTAGGTCAGCAATCGCGCTGGCAGCTCTGGCTGACGCCACAGCAAAAGCTGAGCCGTGAATGGGTTCAGTCTGCTGGCCTGCCGCTGACCAAAGTGATGCAAATTAGCCAATTGTCCCCCAGTCATACGCTGGAATCGATGATTCGTGCATTACGCACGGGCAATTACAGCGTGGTAATTGGCTGGCTGGCAGAAGAGTTAACAGAAGAAGAACATGCTGAATTGGTCAAGGCTGCGGATGAGGGAAATGCCATGGGATTTATCATGCGCCCTGTGAATGCACACACTCATGCCACGAGACAGCAAACCGGGCTAAAAATTCACTCAAATTTGTATCATTGAGTGAAATTAGGATTTATCCTGGAATTTTTTTTCCACCCAGGACCTTCGCATTGAGGACTAACGCATTTTTTCTGTGAACGCTTGGCAGACGCGGTTCCAGCGAAATCGGTGGGAAAATTTTGATGCACAAAATGTTAAATATTATGTATACAAGCTTTTTTTTTTCATATGCCTGACAGAGTTCACACTTGTAAGTTTTCAACTACGTTGTAGACTTTACATCGCCAGGGGTGCTCGGCATAAGCCGCAGATATCGGTAGAGTAACTATTGAGCAAGTCCCCCGGTGATGGATTTAACCGTGTTATCTCGTTGGAGATATTCATGGCGTATTTTGGATGATAACGAGGCGCAAAAAATGAAAAAGACAGCTATCGCGATTGCAGTGGCACTGGCTGGTTTCGCTACCGTAGCGCAGGCCGCTCCGAAAGATAACACCTGGTACACTGGTGCTAAACTGGGCTGGTCCCAGTACCATGACACTGGTTTCATCAACAACAACGGTCCGACCCACGAAAACCAACTGGGTGCTGGCGCGTTCGGTGGTTACCAGGTTAACCCGTATGTTGGCTTTGAAATGGGTTACGACTGGTTAGGTCGTATGCCGTACAAAGGTGACAACATCAACGGTGCTTACAAAGCTCAGGGCGTTCAGCTGACCGCTAAACTGGGTTACCCAATCACTGACGATCTGGACATCTACACTCGTCTGGGTGGTATGGTATGGCGTGCAGACACCAAGTCTAACGTACCGGGTGGCGCATCTACCAAAGATCACGACACTGGCGTATCCCCAGTATTCGCAGGTGGTGTTGAGTACGCAATTACTCCTGAAATCGCTACCCGTCTGGAATACCAGTGGACCAACAACATCGGTGACGCTAACACCATCGGTACTCGTCCGGACAACGGTCTGCTGAGCGTAGGTGTTTCTTACCGTTTCGGTCAGCAGGAACAAGCTGCTCCGATCGTAGCTCCGGCTCCGGCTCCGGCTCCAGAAGTACAGACCAAACACTTCACTCTGAAGTCTGACGTTCTGTTCAACTTCAACAAAGCGACTCTGAAACCAGAAGGCCAGCAGGCTCTGGATCAGATGTACAGCCAGCTGAGCAACCTGGATCCGAAAGACGGTTCCGTAGTGGTTCTGGGCTTCACTGACCGCATCGGTTCTGACGCTTACAACCAGGGTCTGTCTGAGAAACGTGCTCAGTCTGTTGTTGATTACCTGATCTCTAAAGGTATCCCGGCTGACAAAATCTCCGCACGTGGTATGGGCGAATCCAACCCGGTTACTGGCAACACCTGTGACAACGTGAAAGCTCGCGCTGCACTGATCGACTGCCTGGCCCCGGATCGTCGCGTTGAGATCGAAGTTAAAGGTGTCAAAGACGTTGTAACTCAGCCGCAAGCTTAAGTTTCCGTCTAATAAAAAACCCCGCTCTGCGGGGTTTTTTTTCGTCTGTTATCTGCAGAATGGAATGGTTGTAACGTCGCGGATTACTCTTTGCCCAACAACGCCTGCAGGTCTTGCTTCAACGACGACATCTTGTTGGCATACTTCTCTTTATTTTCCGCATCTTCAATCAACTGGACCACGGTCTCTGATAACGTTTTGCCACGCCGCTGCGCCAGCCCTGCCAGTCGCTGCCAAACGATAAATTCCAGATCGATCGATTTCTTTCGCGTGTGCTGATGTTCAGCATTAAAATGGCGTTTACGCCGCGCACGTATTGTCTGCTTCATTCGGTTTTGTAGCGCGGGATTCATATGTTCATCAATCCAGATATTGACCCGCACCGGTTCATTTTCCAACGTAAGCAACAAATCCACGGCCTCCTGGGCGGCACTGGCCTCCACGTAGCGGGTAATTAATTCCCCTTCGCGGTGCTTCTTCACCAGGTACTTCCACTTCCAACCGCTTTCAAGATTCTCAAGTTGTTGATATTTCATGGCGATCTCAATGTTACCGTGTCACTCCTATCAGAATATCAGCTTTTTCAGCTTCTGAAGAAAAGAATCTTCAGGCTGTGAGCCACTCTGCACGCTCCTGTGCGTTTACCGTCGCTTTCCACGTGTGAAGCGCGGACGGTTACGCTATAATCGCGTCTTTTACAACAGACTATAAAACATCAACTTTGACCATTACGAAACTTGCATGGCGTGATCTTGTCCCTGATACCGATAGCTATCAGGAGATTTTTGCACAGCCACATGTCACTGAAGAAAACGACACATTACTGAGTGATACTCAACCACGCTTACAATTTGCCCTGGAGCAATTGTTACAACCCAGAGCCTCATCCCCTTTCATGCTGGCCAAAGCGCCAGAAGAGCTTGAGTATCTTAATCTTCTTGCCGATGCCGCACTTGCCTTACAGCACGATGCCGATCGCCTGACGGGCGGCCACTACGAGGTTTCGGGTCACACGATTCACTATCGTAGCGCTGAGCGGGCTGAAGACAATTTTGCCACCTTATCTCAGGTGGTGATTGCCGACTGGGTTGAGGCAGAGCAGCTGTTTGGCTGTCTGCGTCAATTCAATGGCGACATCACGCTGCAACCAGGACTGGTTCACCAGGCCAATGGTGGCGTGCTGGTTATCTCCCTGCGCACCCTGCTTGCGCAGCCGCTGTTGTGGATGCGTCTGAAAGCCATTGTCAGCCGCGAGCGCTTTGACTGGGTAGCCTTTGATGAGTCCCGCCCGCTGCCGGTTTCCGTGCCGTCTATGCCGCTTAAACTGAAGGTGCTGCTAGTCGGTGAGCGCGAGTCGCTGGCGGATTTCCAGGAGATGGAACCTGAGCTGGCTGAACAGGCGATCTATAGCGAATTCGAAGATAATCTGCAAATTGTGGATGCAGAATCCATGACGCAGTGGTGCCAGTGGGTAACGTGGACTGCGAAACGTAATCAGTTACCGTACCCGGCGGCCGACGCCTGGGAAGTGCTGGTTCGCGAAGCGGTGCGTTATACCGGCGAACAGGATACGTTACCGCTCAATCCGCTGTGGATAATCAGACAGTTCACTGAAGTCGCGCCGCTGTGCGAAAGCGAAACTTGCACCGGCGAACAACTCGGCCTGATGCTTGCCCAGCGAGAGTGGCGTGAAGGATTCCTGGCTGAACGTATGCAGGATGAGATCCTCCAGGAACAAATTCTGATCGAAACGGAGGGGGAACGAGTCGGTCAGATCAACGCCCTGTCGGTGATTGAATTTCCGGGCCACCCACGCGCTTTCGGTGAACCTTCACGTATCAGTTGCGTCGTTCACATCGGCGATGGTGAGTTCACGGATATTGAGCGAAAAGCCGAACTTGGCGGTAATATTCATGCCAAAGGGATGATGATCATGCAGGCGTTCCTGATGTCGGAACTCCAGCTCGAGCAACAACTCCCCTTCTCGGCCTCGCTGACGTTTGAGCAATCATACAGTGAAGTCGATGGCGACAGTGCTTCTATGGCAGAGCTGTGCGCACTGATAAGCGCCCTGTCTGATGTGCCAGTGAATCAGAGCATTGCCATTACCGGTTCGGTCGATCAGTTCGGACGCGCCCAACCGGTTGGCGGCTTAAATGAAAAAATTGAGGGTTTCTTCGCGATTTGCCAACAGCGCGAACTGACGGGTAAGCAAGGGGTTATCATCCCTTCTTCCAATGTCCGGCATCTTAGCCTGCAACCTGCGCTATTGCAGGCTGTTGAAGAAGAGAAATTCACTATCTGGGCGGTGGATGACGTTACCGATGCGCTGCCGCTGTTGTTAAATCTGGTGTGGGACGGTGAAGGTCAGACAACGTTGATGCAGACTATCCAGGAGCGTATCGCCCAGGCGACGCAACAGGAAGGACGTCACCGTTTTCCATGGCCGTTGCGCTGGCTGAACGGGATCCTTCCTAACTGATCGGACTTGTTCAGCGTACACGTGTTAGCTATCCTGCGTGCTTCAATAAAATAAGGCTTACAGAGAACATGGTAGATAAACGCGAATCCTATACAAAAGAAGACCTTCTTGCCTCTGGTCGCGGTGAGCTGTTTGGTGCGAAAGGCCCACAGTTGCCTGCACCGAGCATGCTGATGATGGACCGTGTCGTCAAGATGACCGAAACGGGCGGTAACTTCGACAAAGGGTATGTTGAGGCAGAGCTGGATATTAATCCGGATCTTTGGTTCTTCGGATGCCACTTCATTGGCGATCCGGTCATGCCGGGTTGTCTGGGGCTGGACGCCATGTGGCAGTTGGTTGGATTCTACCTCGGCTGGCTCGGTGGCGAAGGCAAAGGCCGCGCTCTGGGCGTAGGCGAAGTGAAGTTCACGGGTCAGGTACTGCCTTCTGCGAAGAAAGTAACCTACCGTATCCACTTCAAGCGTATCGTGAATCGCCGCCTGATTATGGGCCTGGCGGATGGTGAAGTACTGGTTGATGGTCGTCTGATTTATACCGCAAACGATCTGAAAGTCGGTCTGTTCCAGGACACCTCCGCGTTCTGATGCCTGACCCGGTGAATGGCCAGACAGTGCCGTTTATCGCAGGTTATAAAAGGCGAAACCTCCGCACTGCGGAGGTTTCTTTTTTAAAGAGACAGAATCAGGCCATTACCACCCTGTCAGCCATGGCTTCTCGCCAGCCTCCCAGCCAATACGATCTCTGATTCAGCGTCTGATAGGGACACATTTCTTTCGAACGTCCGGCAATACCGGCCTGATAACCACGTTGATGTGCCCGTTCCAGGCGATCTCGTTTTTGTCTCTTCATGCCTCGTTTCCCTCATACTTATATCTGGTGGAAAAGATAACAGTGATTACGAAGTGTGCAATCACACTAAACGAATACCGCGAATCCCCGGTGTCGTCAATGTGCAAAATTCACACGGGTGTCATATTTGTGAGCTAGCGAAAAACTCAGTTGTACAAAAAATGTGAGCCGGAACAAGTTCCTGAGTCATCCCGACGGTAAAAAAAAACCGCCCCAAACGCGCTGTCTGAGACGGTTTTATTTACAAAAATTTAAATTATGGAATGCGTTTCAGCTCCAGGGCGATCGCTGCAGCTTCCTGACGCCAGACGGTCGCCAGCACTTTCACCATCTCATCGTATCCATCCTGGGTCTGAACGGCTTCAATGTGGAACGGGCGCTTAATAAGACGTCCCTGATGGTTAAGCAGCCATTCACCGCTGACCACCACTTTGCCATCGTAGCGACCATGGAAGCCGGTTACCGTTACATTGAGCGTATCCTGCACGCTACCTAACGGTTGAGATGCCACCACCCAACCCGGTAGTTGTGCACTCAGATTGGCGACCAGCGTATTACGTAGCTGCTGATCCAGCGGACTGGCCCATAAATTGTTATTGGCGATCACGTACTGCACATCGCTGGTCTGATAGACCACGCCATTGCCAGCCAGGTAATCTGGCACCGAAACCTGCTCGACCCACAGCAGACGATTGCCCTGGCTTGCGGTACTTTGCACACCGCCCTGCGCAACAGGAAGCTGGTAATAACTCTTGTTGTCTCCGCTGGAGCTGCATGACGTCAGCCAGAACGCCATCGCCACTACTAGCCACTTTTTCATTGTTTCGCCCTCTTCGGCTCTGGATCTTTCTTGTCCTTCGCTTCAAACACCAGCGCATTGCTCTTATCATTCAGCGTTTTCAATACCGGCTGTAATTCGCGGAGCACCTGATCAAGACGTTGCATATCGGCCACCATCTTGTTGTAGGCGGCGGAGCCTGGCTGGAAGCCCTGCATGCTGCGGTTCAGTTCACGCAGCGTGTTCTGCATATCCGCCGGCAACTGTTGCATCGACTGACTGGAGGTAATCTTGTTCATGTTATCCAGCGTCGTTTGCAGATGCTTCATCGTGCGCTGGCTTTCACTCAACGTATTGGTAGCCTGCTCGATCATCGGGTTCAACGGCAGATTGTTGATCTTATCCAGCGCTTCCATCAGTCGCTGCTGAATTTGCGCCAGACCTCCGCTCACCGTCGGAATGATCTGATAGCCATTAAACTCGCGAATACCGGTAATTGGCGGCTCTTTTGGATAGAAGTCCAGATCGACATACAGCGCCCCGGTCACCAGATTCCCGGTTTTCAGCGAGCCGCGTAAGCCCCGTTTCAACAGTTCGGCCAGATGAGCCCCCACGTCTGTATCTTCCCCCAGTTGCGCTTTCAGTCGTTCGGGTTCAATACGGACCAGCACAGGAATACGGTAATCGTTGTTAAACACCTGACGCATATTCGGCGCAAAGAACGGCACTTTACTCACCGTCCCCAGACGAATACCGCGGAACTCCAGCGGTGCGCCGGGCTGCAGACCCCGGATCGAATCTTTGAAGAACATCAGGTAATCGATATGTTCAGTGAACAGCGAATCCTGAATACTTTTCTGATCGTCATACAGACTGAAGGCGGCCTTCTCGGCAACCGGCTGACCCTGTTCAAGCCCTTCCGGCACGTCAAAGCTGACGCCACCGCCAAACAACGTTGTCAGCGATCCCATCTCTACCCGCATCCCGGCGGACGTCAAATCGACTGCAATCCCGCTGTCTTTCCAGAAACGAACGTTGCTGGTGACCAGACGATCGTTTGGCGCATTAATAAACAGTTGGTAGCTGATGCTACGTTTTTGCGGATCAAAGGTGCTGGTTTCTACCGATCCGACGCGATAGCCACGGAACAGAACCGGATCGCCCGGACTCAACTGTCCGGCTTTTTTGCTGTCGAGCACCACGCGGATCCCTTTCGCATCAGGCGGTGCCAGCGGCGGTGAATCCAGCAGATCATAATTTTCCAGTCTGTTGCCTTTATTCCCCGGTTGCAGTTCGATGTAGGCACCAGAAAGCAGCGTGCCTAAGCCGCTGATCCCTTCGCGTCCAACCTGCGGCTTCACCACCCAGAATACCGAGTCTTTGTGCAGCAGTTTTTCCATACCGGCGTTCAGACGCGCTTTGATTTCAACGTGCGTCAGATCGTCGGTCAGCGTGGCGCTTTCGACCACACCCACGTCAACACTGCGGCTTTTAATGGTGGTTTTTCCGCCCTCAATGCCCTCGGCATTGGTGGTGATCAGGGTCACTTCTGGCCCCTGATGGCTGTAGTGATAGAACAGAACCCATGCCCCAATGAGCGCAGTGACGATGGGAAAAATCCACACAGGAGACCAGTTTTTTACCTTCTGGATTTTGGCTTCCCCACTTTTAGATTCCATGTTGTCAGGACTCCTCATGGTCTGGTTCTGGTTCACGATCCCACGACAGACGCGGATCAAATGTCATCGCAGAAAACATTGTCATAATGACGACTAAAGCAAACATCAATGCACCCATTGCTGGATAAATATTCATCAAACCTCCCATGCGCACCAGCGCAGAGAGCACGGCGATAACAAACACATCAATCATTGACCAACGACCAACGAACTCCACCACTTCATAAATCAAATGCATGCGTTCACTGTCACGTTTGCCGTGCCCTTTGGCATCCCAGCACAGCCAGGCAATCGCGATCATTTTCAGCGTTGGCACCATGATACTGGCGATAAAGATTACTGCCGCCACCGGATAAGAGCCTTCGCTCCAGATCAAAACCACTCCCTCAAGAATGGTGGAAGGCAGTTTTGACCCCAGCAGATCGGTGATCATGATCGGCAGAATATTGGCCGGCAGATACAGCATGATAGACGTGAACAGTAATGCCAGCGTCCATTGCAGGCTGTTTCTGCGCCGCACATAACCTTTCGTTTCACAGCGCGGGCAAAGGTTTTCATCCGCCGGCAGGATTGCCGTGCAGCAGGAACAGGAGCGCAGCCCCTGGCGGATGCCAGGAACGCCAGGCGTCAAAGGTTGCTTAATCACTGGCATGGGGGCGATGTCATCCCACAGCCAACGACGGTCAACGCACTGAAACGCGCGCAGTTGCAGAATGCAAAAGAAGCACCAGGGAATAAAACTGCTGCCGACGCCGATATCGCCGTACGCCATCAATTTAACGAAGCTCACCAGTACGCCAGCGAGGAAAATCTCCGCCATTCCCCAGCTCTTCAACTGAAATAAAATTCGCGCCAGCTGGGCTTTGAGTCGATCGGGCATTTGTACCCGATTCACCAGCAGTAGAATGGTTAACAGGCAAAAAGCGGGAACCAGTTGTACAAAGAGTAAAAAGAAAGTGCCGAGACTGGCGTAATTTTCCGAAAAGAGAACGCCGGGGATTTCCATCAAAGTCACTTCACTGCTCACCCCTGCAACATTCATATTCACAAAGGGGAACAGATTAGATAAAAGCAGCATGAACAGCGCGGCTAACGCATAGGCGGTGGGACGCTGTCTCGGCGCGTCCCACATCACCGTTAATGTTGTGCCACATCTCGGACATGCCGCTTTCTGTCCATGCTCAAGATGGGGCAATGCCACCAGCATGTCACACTGCGAGCACAAAATGTGCTTTGCGGCATGATGATGTTCGCACATGGTGTGCTCCTTAATTATGCACCATTCTTTAACGCTTCAAGATACTCCCAGCGCTCAAAGGCCTGCTCAAGTTCCTGTTCTGCTTTTGCCAGATCGGCCAAAACCTGCTGCGTCTGCTCGTGAGGCTGACTGAAAAAGGCAGCATCGGCAACTTGCGCCTGCAACACTTCCAGTTTCGCTTCCTGCTCTTCGAGCAACTGCGGTAACTGTTCCAGTTCGCGCTGCAGTTTATAGCTTAGTTTGCTACTGGCGCGTTTTACAATTTCTGCTTTCGGGGCAACAACTTCCTCAGTTTTTTTCGCCACCGGCTGTTTAAACGCCAGATGTTGTTCCTGTTGGCCACGCGCATCGTGATAACCACCGACATAGCGACCGATCTTCCCGTTACCTTCAAAAATCCAGCACTCGGTCACCGTATTGTCGACGAACTGACGATCGTGGCTCACCAGTAACACGGTACCCTGATAACCATCAATCAGCTCTTCCAGCAGTTCCAGCGTTTCGACGTCGAGATCGTTGGTTGGTTCATCGAGAATCAATAAATTGCTGGGTTTCAGAAAAAGACGCGCCAGCAGCAGACGATTTCGCTCACCGCCAGACAATGCGCGCACCGGGGTCATCGCCCGTTTCGGATGGAACAGGAAGTCTTGCAGATAACCGAGCACATGACGCGGTTTACCGTTAACCATCACTTCCTGTTTGCCTTCCGCGAGGTTGTCCATCACCGTCTTGTCCGGATCCAGCTCGGCACGGTGCTGATCGAAATAGGCAACTTCCAGTTTTGTTCCGACGTGGATACGACCGCTGTCCGGCTGCAATTGGCCCAGCATCAGCTTAAGCAGCGTGGTTTTACCGCAACCGTTAGGCCCGATCAGCGCAATTTTATCGCTGCGCTGTACCTGAGCAGAGAAATCTTTCACCAGTTGTTTGCCATCGACCTGGTAATCCACGTTTTCCATCTCGAAGACAATCTTACCGGAGCGGGTGGCCTCTTCGACCTGCATCTTCGCCGTGCCCATCACCTCGCGGCGTTCGCTACGTTCGCGACGCATCGCTTTCAGCGCCCGCACGCGACCTTCATTACGGGTACGACGGGCTTTAATGCCCTGGCGGATCCACACTTCCTCTTGTGCCAGCTTGCGATCGAACTCGGCATTCTGCAGATCTTCGACACGCAGCGCCTCTTCTTTCTCGACCAGATACTGATCGTAATTCCCCGGATAGGTCACCAGCTTGCCACGATCGAGATCGACAATACGGGTAGCCATATTGCGGATAAAAGAACGGTCGTGAGAGATAAAAATGATCGTCCCATTGAACGATTTCAGGAATCCCTCTAACCAGTCAATGGTTTCAATATCAAGGTGGTTGGTCGGTTCATCCAGCAGCAGAACACGCGGATTACTGACCAGCGCGCGCCCCAGCGCCGCTTTACGCAGCCAGCCGCCGGACAGCGACGAAAGCGCCGCGTTAGGATCAAGCCCTAACTGCGCCAGCACTTCATTGATTCGGTTTTCCAGTTGCCACAGATTGTGGTGATCGAGCTGCTCCTGCACCTTCGCCAGCTCATTCAGATTTCTGTCGCTCGGCTCGGTCATCACCAGGCGTGAAATATCGTGGTAACGCTTGAGATATTCCGCCTGCTCTTCAATGCCTTCCGCCACAAAATCGTAAACGGAGCCTTCCACATTGCGCGGTGGATCCTGCTGCAAACGTGCAACGATCAGATCCTGCTCATAAATAATACGCCCATCGTCCAGACCCTGCTCACGATTGAGGATCTTCATCAACGTTGATTTTCCGGCGCCGTTACGGCCCACCAGACAGACGCGTTCGTTATCTTCGATATGCAGTTCTGCATTATCGAGAAGCGGCGCGTCGCTGAACGACAGCCATGCGCCATGCATACTGATTAATGACATTCATTTATCCTTTCAGGCGGCGGTAATCAGCCAGCAGTTGTGGATTTGACGGTTACGGGCAAAGTCCTGGGAAAGCGTTTTTTGGGTAATTTCTTGTGCTTTCAGTCCCAGCGCCGCCAGGCCGTCAAGATCCATACGGAATCCGCGTTTATTGTTGGAGAACATGATCGTGCCGCCTTTACGCAGCAGACGTTTCAGATCTTTCATCAGCGCCAGATGATCGCGCTGGACGTCAAAGGCGTCCTCCATGCGTTTCGAGTTGGAGAACGTCGGGGGATCGATAAAAATAAGATCGAACTGTTCATTGGCTTCACGCAACCAGGCCAGACAGTCCGCCTGAATCAGTCGATGCGCTCTTCCGCTCAAGCCATTCAGGCGCAGGTTACGCTCTGCCCACTCAAGATAAGTACGCGACATGTCAACCGTTGTCGTGCTACGCGCACCGCCTAAACCCGCGTGCACGCTGGCGCTGCCGGTGTAGGAGAACAGGTTGAGGAAGTCTTTCCCGTTGCTCATCTGTCCCAGCATCCGTCGTGCAATACGGTGATCGAGGAACAGCCCGGTATCCAGGTAATCGGTCAGGTTCACCCACAGGCGTGCGTTGTATTCGCCAACCTCGATGAATTCCCCCTTCTCGTTCATCTTCTGATACTGGTTTTTCCCTTTCTGCCGTTCACGGGTTTTCAGCACCAGTTTGTTCGGTGCAATCTCCAGCACCGACAGGGTGGCGGCAATAATGTCAAACAGCCGCTGACGCGCTTTCTGTGCATCGATAGTTTTCGGCGGGGCGTACTCCTGAATCACCACCCAGTCGGCATAGCGATCCACGGCGACGTTGTATTCCGGCAAATCGGCATCATACAGGCGATAACATTCAATTCCTTCCTGACGCGCCCATTTTTCCAGCTTCTTGATATTTTTGCGCAGGCGGTTGGCGTAGTCTTCCGCCACCGTCGCAGGCTTACTGTCCGGCGTACTTTCCGCTACATGATAGTTCTTCTGTACGCAGTCCAGCGGACCGTTTTTCGCTTTGAATTGCTTGTCTGCTCGCAGTTGCAGGCTGCTCAGCAGATCCGGTGACGCGCTGAACAAAGAGAGGTTCCAGCCGCCGAACTGGTTCTTCATGGTGCGTCCCAGCAGACTGTGCAGCGCAATCAGCGCTGGCTCACTGTCCAGACGTTCACCATAAGGCGGGTTGCTGATCACTGTCCCGTAAGGGCCTTTCGGCAGCGGATTGCTCAGCTTCGCCACATCTTTCACTTCGAAGGTGATCAGCTCGCCAATACCCGCGCGGCGGGCGTTACTGCGCGCGCGTTCAATCACGCGGGCATCGCTGTCAGAACCATAAAAATGCGCAGTGTACTCAGCCAGCCCCTTACGGGCACGGGTTTGAGCTTCTGCCTTCACGTCCTGCCAGATAGCGTCATCATGTTGCGCCCAGCCGCTGAAGCCCCAACGACCACGGTGTAAACCCGGTGCGCGGTCGGTCGCCCACATGGCCGCTTCAATCAGCAGCGTGCCAGAACCACACATTGGGTCGAGCAGCGGCGTCCCCGGTTGCCAGCCGGATCGCATCACAATCGCTGCCGCCAGGGTCTCTTTGATCGGCGCCAGACCAGTGCGATCGCGGTAACCGCGCAGATGCAGGCCATCACCGCTTAAATCCAGCGCAATGCTGGCCGTGTCTTTATTCAGCCAGACGTTGACGCGAATGTCCGGCGATTCACGATCGACATTCGGGCGCGGCAGATTTTTACGCGTGAAGGCATCGACAATCGCATCTTTAACTTTCATCGCGCCGTACTGGCTGTTGCGAATGGTGTCATTCAGCCCACTGAAGTGGACCGCAAAGGTTGCACCCGGATTAAACATCGTCGTCCAGTCAATCGCCTGCACACCAAGGTAAAGGTCTAAGTCACTGTAAACTTTGCACTCACTCAAAGGTAAAATAATGCGCGAGGCCAGGCGACTCCACATCAGGCTCTGGTAAACAAGCCGGGTGTCGCCCTGGAAATGGACCCCACCCTGAACCACCTGGCACTCCACGGCACCGAGGCTTTCCAGTTCAGTTTTTAACAGCTCTTCCAGCCCACGGGCCGTACTGGCAAACAAAGAATTCATAGCGTCACTTATACTCGAAGAAAATTGCTGCGCATTATAGCTAATATGGGCGCTATGTCATAAAGTTGAGGGCTTATTTCTTTTGAGGGGCTGTACAGTGTTGACGTTATCCAGACTTTTCATCCACCCCGTCAAATCCATGCGCGGCATTGGGCTCACCCACGCTCTGGCAGACGTCAGCGGTCTGGCTTTCGATCGTATTTTTATGATCACCGAAGCCGATGGCACCTTCATCACGGCTCGTCAGTTTCCGCAAATGGTGCGTTTTACGCCCTCTCCCCTGCATGACGGTCTGCATTTGACCGCGCCTGACGGCAGCAGCGCACGGGTACGGTTTACTGATTTCGCCGCCCAGGACGCGCCAACGGAAGTTTGGGGTAACCATTTCACCGCGCGGATCGCTCCCAATGCCATCAATCAGTGGCTAAGCGGCTTCTTTTCACGCAGCGTGCAACTCCGTTGGGTTGGGCCGCAGCTGACCCGCCGGGTCAAACGTCACGCGGGCGTACCGCTCTCCTTTGCGGACGGTTTTCCGTACCTGCTGGTAAATGACGCCTCGCTGCGCGATTTACAGCAGCGCTGTCCGGCAGGTGTGCAGGTTGAACAGTTCCGCCCGAACATTGTGGTATCCGGTGCCGCCGCATGGGAAGAAGACCGCTGGAAGGTGATCCGCATTGGCGAGGTGATTTTTGATGTGGCAAAGCCGTGCAGCCGCTGTATTTTTACGACAGTCAGTCCGGAAAAAGGGCAAAAACACCCCTCCGGCGAACCGCTCGCGACGCTGCAGACTTTCCGTACTGCACCGGACAACGGCGATGTCGATTTCGGGTTAAACCTGATCGCCCGTAACAGCGGAGTGATTCGCGTCGGCGATGACGTTGAAATTTTATCGACCGGCCCGGCCCGGGTGTACGGCGCGGCCGCTCAGGATGATACCATTGACGCCGTGCAACAGCCTGACAGGACCGTTACCATCGACTGGCAGGGACAGGCGTTTCAGGGGAATAATCAACAGGTATTGCTTGAGCAACTGGAAAACCAGGGGATCCGGGTTCCCTATTCATGTCGGGCGGGAATTTGCGGCTGCTGCCGAATCAAACTGCTGGAAGGCGAAGTGAACCCACTAAAAAAATCAGCATCAGGTGATGACGGCACCATCCTCAGCTGTAGCTGTGTGCCAAAAACCGCGCTGAAACTGGCGCTCTAAACCGCCTGCTCCAGGCTGAAGCTGTGTGGTCGAAACTGCGGCTTCAGCCGGTCATTCATAACTTTAATCGCATCGCCAAGCTGCATGGTGCGCCCGGCCACGACCACGCCAGGCTGCGCCAGCAAACACAATGCCGCATTCTCGCCAGGCTCTACCACTAACAGATTGATTTGTTCCTGGGTATCACTCAGCCAGACACAGGCCGCATCGCCGGTTCCGGGTGACCAGTTTTCGCCGTGCGCGACAAAGTGCCAACTTTTCGGCATCTGCGGTTTCAGGTAGCGAATGGCCACCAGCGCATTAAGCACCAGTTCTGCTTTCTGTTCTTTAGAGAGCTCAAGTTCGCGACACTTTTCTTCAAAGGAGAAGTACAGCGCGGCGTCATCCACGCAAAAGCCGGATGGTGAGAATGCATCCGGGGTGAGCATTTTACGGGCAAAACGCGAGCGAAATAACATGCCATTGGCTAAATCGAGCATCATTCGGTCATGCTCTTCGTCATAATACCAACGCCAGTTATCGTCAGGTTTAATTCGCATTGTTTTCTCTCCCCTCTCCATCACCCGTTGCAAAATTGTCCTTTTTTGCCGCTTCGTTTATTACCTTAATAAGCAAAGCTTAAAATGTTTAAATTAGCAACAGTGAAAGAATATAAAACAACCAGGGGAGGAAATAAACCCCTGGTTGTCTGATATTCTGATAAAGAGAAAGAAAAAATCAAATATGGGTAACGATTTCTTTAATCAGTGGCGGGCCTTTAAAAATAAAACCAGAATAAATCTGAACCAGCGACGCGCCAGCAGCCATCTTCTCGCGTGCGGCAATCACTGAGTCGATACCGCCGACGCCAATAATAGGCAACTGACCTTTTAATTCCTGAGACAGTCGACGGATAATTTCTGTACTTTTTAATTGTAACGGACGACCGCTTAAGCCACCCATTTGATCGCAATTTTTCATTCCCTGAACAAGGGAACGATCGAGTGTCGTATTGGTGGCAATGACACCATCAATATTATGCCGGACTAAACTATCGGCAACCTGGATCAGTTCTTCCTCAGAAAGATCCGGTGCGATCTTTACTGCGATCGGAACATATTTCTGATGGATCGTTTGCAGATCGTTTTGTTTATTTTTAATTGCACTCAGCAAATCATCCAGCGCATCGCCATATTGCAGCGAACGTAACCCTGGCGTATTTGGAGAGGAGATATTAATGGCAATATAACCGGCATAAGCATAGATTTTTTCCATACAAATCAGATAGTCATCTTTACCCTGCTCAACTGGCGTATCTTTATTTTTGCCGATATTAATCCCAAGCACCCCATCATAATGGGCCTTTTTAACGTTCTCCACCAGATTATCAACGCCGTGGTTATTAAAACCCATGCGGTTGATCAAACCTTCGGCATCGACGAGACGGAACAGTCTTGGCTTATCGTTGCCAGGCTGCGGACGCGGGGTCACAGTGCCTATCTCGATCGAACCAAATCCCATCGCGCCCAGGGCATCAATACACTCCCCGTCCTTGTCCAGACCGGCAGCCAGACCGAGCGGATTTTTAAAGGTTAATCCCATACAGGTGACCGGTTTCGCCGGTACTTTCTGGCGGATCAGCGCTTCTAACGGCGTTCCCGTCACACGGCGTAATTGCTGAAATGTTAATTCATGAGCGCGCTCAGGGTCGAGCTGGAAAAGGGCTTTACGAACGAAGGGGTAGTACATGAACTCTCCTGGATTCCCGGTGTGCAAACCGGGGGCGTATTATGGGCGATGTTGGTCAAAAAGGGAATTGACCTGCGGCAATAAAAAGCAAACGTTTCCCCTGCCATCGTCTTTTTATGCAATTTTCAGATTTTCTATTCCGCATAAATCATTTCGATTCCCGATTCCCCTCTGTCAGACTGCAAAAATTGTTATTAATGTTAAATAAAAGCGAACAATTGGTTATAAGGGGAGAATGCATCTATGCGCGTCATTACTCTGGCGGGAAGCCCACGCTTTCCCTCTCGATCCAGTGCGCTACTGGAATATGCCCGGGAAAAACTGAACGGTCAGGATGTCGAGGTTTACCACTGGAATCTGCACAACTTCGAACCTGAAGATCTGCTGTATGCCCGTTTCGACAGCCCGGCGTTGAAAACACTCGTTGAGCAACTAAAAGAAGCGGACGGCCTGATTGTTGCCACTCCGGTCTATAAAGCGGCCTACTCCGGAGCGCTAAAAACGCTGCTCGACCTGCTGCCGGAGCGAGCGCTGGAAGGAAAGGTGGTTCTGCCGCTGGCGACTGGCGGCACCGTCGCTCACCTGCTCGCCGTTGATTACGCGCTGAAACCGGTGCTCAGCGCCCTGAAAGCCCAGGAGATTTTGCACGGCGTCTTTGCTGATGACTCCCAGGTAATCGATTATCAGCATAAGCCGCACTTTACCCCCAATTTACAACTGCGTCTTGATAAGGCGCTGGAAACATTCTGGCACGCCCTGCATCGCCGCGACGTCCAGGTTCCCGCCTTTGAGACCGTGCGAGGTGCAGTCCATGCGTAATCTTCTCAAACCCCGCGCGACGTGGCTGGCACTCGCTGGGCTGCTGGCCTTTTCCGGGCTGACACAGGCGGCAGAGCCCTCCCCTGATGCTCTACGCATCGGCTATCAGAAAGGCAGCATCAGTATGGTTCTGGCAAAAAGCCATCAGTTGCTGGAAACGCGTTATCCCCGGACAAAAATATCCTGGATTGAATTTCCGGCCGGGCCGCAGATGCTGGAAGCGCTGAACGTCGGCAGTATCGATCTGGGCAGCACCGGTGATATTCCCCCCATTTTTGCCCAGGCGGCTGGCGCAGATTTAGTTTACGTCGGCGTCGAACCGGCAAAACCGAAAGCGGAAGTGATTCTGGTGCCGGAAAACAGCCCGATCAAGACGGTGGCGGAACTGAAAGGTCATAAAGTGGCATTTCAGAAAGGTTCCAGTTCGCACAACCTGCTGCTGCGTGCGCTGCAACAGGCCGGACTGAAATTTACCGATATCCAGCCTACATACCTGACCCCTGCCGATGCCCGTGCAGCTTTCCAGCAGGGCAACGTTGATGCGTGGGCAATCTGGGATCCCTACTATTCCGCTGCATTATTGCAGGGCGGCGTGCGCGTACTGAAAGACGGCAGCGATCTGAAACAGACCGGATCGTTCTATCTCGCCGCACGGCCATACGCCGAGAAAAACGGTGCATTCATTCAGGGGGTACTGGATACCTTCAGTCAGGCGGATGCATTAACCCTCAGCCAGCGTCAGGAGAGCATTGCCCTACTGGCGAAAACGATGGGTCTGCCAGAACCGGTGATTGCCTCGTATCTCGATCATCGTCCACCAACCTCCATTTCGCCGGTCAGTGACTCTGTGGCCACCCTGCAACAGCAAACGGCGGATCTGTTTTACGACAACCGCCTGGTACCGAAAAAAATCGACATTCGCCAGCGCATCTGGCAGCCCACTCAACAGGAAGGAAAGCAATTATGAGCCTGAATATGTACTGGTTTTTACCGACGCACGGTGACGGTCATTATCTGGGAACCGAAGAAGGCTCCCGGCCAGTGGATCAAGGCTATTTACAGCAGATTGCTCAGACAGCGGATCGTCTGGGGTTCACCGGCGTGCTGATCCCGACCGGACGATCCTGCGAGGACGCGTGGCTGGTCGCCGCATCGATGATCCCGGTGACTCAACGCCTCAAGTTCCTGGTGGCATTACGCCCGAGCGTCACTTCACCGACCGTTGCCGCTCGCCAGGCCGCTACGCTCGACAGACTCTCCAACGGTCGCGCGCTGTTTAACCTGGTCACCGGCAGCGATCCACAGGAACTGGCAGGCGACGGTGTGTTTCTCGATCACAGCGAACGTTACGAGGCCTCCTCGGAGTTTACCCAGGTCTGGCGTCGTTTATTGCAGGGCGAAACCGTCGACTTCAACGGCAAACACATCCACGTTCGTGGGGCGAAGCTGTTCTTTCCGCCGATCCAACAGCCTCATCCTCCACTCTACTTCGGCGGCTCTTCCGATGTCGCCCAGGATCTGGCCGCTGAGCAGGTCGATCTTTACCTGACCTGGGGCGAACCACCTGAACTGGTGAAAGAGAAGATCGCCCAGGTACGAGCCAAAGCCGCGGCACGCGGTCGCAACATTCGTTTTGGCATTCGCCTGCACGTTATTGTTCGCGAAACTAACGAAGAAGCATGGCGGGCCGCGGATCGCCTGATTGCCCACCTTGATGACGACACCATCGCGAAAGCGCAGGCGGCTTTCGCCCGCACGGATTCGGTCGGTCAACACCGGATGGCGGCACTGCATAACGGCAAGCGCGACCAACTGGAGGTAAGCCCTAATCTATGGGCAGGTGTGGGGCTGGTACGTGGAGGTGCCGGAACCGCGCTGGTCGGTGACGGTCCGACGGTGGCCGCGCGCATCAATGAGTATGCCGCGTTGGGCATCGACAGCTTCGTACTTTCAGGCTACCCGCATCTGGAAGAGGCATACAAAGTCGGCGAGCTGTTGTTCCCGCACCTCGATGTCGCGATCCCGGAAGTTCCACAGCCTCAGCGCCAGTATCAACAAGGCGAAGCGGTGGCGAATGAATTTATCCCGCGCAAGGTTGCGCAGAGCTAAGGAGAAGTGCGATGGCAACGCCAATACAAAGGGGGTTATTGCGCGTTGCCCCCTGGTTCTTACCGGTGGGCATCGTCGCCGCCTGGCAACTGGCCTCCTCAATGGGCTGGCTCTCCGGGCGCATTTTGCCCTCGCCAGAAGGGGTAGTAACCGCCTTCTGGACGCTCTCCGCCAGCGGCGAACTCTGGCAGCATCTGGCTATCAGCTCCTGGCGCGCGCTGATCGGCTTCTCAATTGGCGGCTCGATTGGCCTGACGCTGGGGCTGATCAGCGGCTTATCGCGTTGGGGGGAACGCCTGTTGGATACCTCGATCCAGATGTTGCGTAACGTTCCGCATCTGGCGCTGATCCCATTAGTGATCTTGTGGTTTGGTATCGACGAAACGGCGAAGATCTTCCTGGTGGCGCTGGGGACGCTCTTTCCCATCTACATCAACACCTGGCACGGGATCCGCAATATCGATCGCGGTCTGGTAGAGATGGCGCGCAGCTACGGGTTATCTGGCTTTTCGCTGTTCCTCCATGTGATCCTGCCTGGCGCTCTGCCTTCGATTATGGTCGGCGTGCGCTTTGCACTGGGGCTGATGTGGTTGACGCTTATCGTCGCGGAGACCATTTCAGCCAACTCCGGGATCGGTTATCTGGCGATGAACGCAAGGGAGTTTCTGCAAACGGATATCGTGGTCGTCGCCATTATTCTCTATGCCCTGCTCGGTAAACTGGCCGATGTCAGCGCTCAGCTGCTGGAGCGCGTCTGGCTGCGCTGGAACCCGGCTTATCATGTGAAGGAGGCCACCGTATGAATACCGCCCGTCTGAACCAGGGTACGCCGCTCCTGCTGAATGCGGTGACGAAAAAGTATGCGGCGAACACCGTACTGAATCAGCTTGATCTACATATCCCGGCAGGTCAGTTTGTTGCCGTCGTCGGGCGCAGCGGCGGTGGTAAAAGTACCCTGCTACGCCTGTTGGCCGGGCTGGAATCGCCAAATGCGGGTGAACTGCTGGCCGGTACCACGCCGCTTCGCGATATTCAGGACGATACCCGCATGATGTTTCAGGACGCCCGACTTCTGCCGTGGAAATCGGTGATCGATAACGTGGGACTGGGGTTGAAGGGCAACTGGCGGGACGCTGCGCGTCAGGCGCTGGCGGCCGTTGGCCTGGAAAATCGGGCGTCAGAGTGGCCAGCCGCGCTTTCCGGCGGACAAAAGCAGCGTGTCGCCCTTGCCCGGGCGCTGATCCACCGGCCGGGCCTGCTGTTACTCGACGAACCGCTTGGCGCGCTGGATGCGTTAACGCGGCTGGAGATGCAGGATCTCATTGTCTCGCTGTGGCAGGAGCATGGTTTCACCGTGCTGTTGGTCACGCATGACGTCAGCGAAGCCGTGGCGATGGCTGACCGGGTATTGCTTATTGAAGATGGCAAGATTGGACTGGATCTGACGGTCGACATTGCGCGACCGCGCCGCCTGGGATCGGTACGTTTAGCAGAACTGGAGGCTGACGTGTTGAGTCGGGTTATGCAGCGCGGGGTAACAGAACAGCCAGTTCGTCGACATGGATAAGCATTCAGGACGTTCCAGGCCCGGTAGGCAAGCGCCACCGGGCATTTTGCCGGATGGCGGCGTTACCGCCTTATCCGGCCTACAAACAAGAGGTCAATGTCTCAGGCTAACGCTTTGGTGACCTTCTCGAACAGATCGCCGGAAAGATTATCCAGGCTTTTTAACTGCTCCAGCGCGGCACGCATTTTTTGCTGACGCTTCGCATCGTAGCGCTTCAGACGAATCAGCGGCTCGATCAAACGTGACGCCACCTGCGGATTGCGGCTGTTAAGCTCAGTCAGCATTTCCACCAGGAACTGATAACCACTACCATCTTCTGCATGGAACGCCGCCGGGTTACTGCCGGCAAACGCGCCAATCAGCGAACGAATACGGTTCGGGTTGCTCATGCTGAATGAACGGTGTTTTAACAGGCCACGCACCGTGTCCAGCACGTTATCCGCCGGACTGGTGGACTGCAGGATAAACCATTTGTCCATCACCAGACCGTCCTGATGCCACTTGTCATCATACTCCTGCATCAGCGCATCACGGCACGGCAACTGTGCAGCCACGGCCGCAGACAGCGCCGCCAGTGCGTCGGTCATGTTGTTAGCTTCACGATACTGTTTGCTCACCAGCGTATCTGCCAGTGTCGTTTCACCAAAGGCCAGGAAGCGCAGGCAGGCGTTACGCAGCGTACGTTTGCCGATGTCCGCATGCTCAACGCGGTACTCTTCCAGGCGATTGGCGTTATAGATCGCCAGGAACTCATCCGCCAGTTCAGTTGCCAGCGTACGCGTTAACGCTTCGCGAACTTCCGCAATCGCCAGCGGATCGATGATCTCAAACAATTCAGCAATTTCGTTTGCCGAAGGCAGCGTCAGTATTTCCGCCGCCAGCGCCGGATCGATCTTCTCATCCAGCAGCACCGCGCGGAATGCATCCGCCACATGAACCGGCAGAGAGAGCGGCTGTCCCTGCTGATAACGGGCCACGTTAAGCTTGATGTACGTTGCCAGCAGGCTTTGCGCGGCGTCCCAACGGGAGAAGTCGTTGCGCGCATAGCGCATCAGGAACGTCAGTTGCTGATCGCTCCATTTGTATTCCAGCTTCACCGGCGCGGAGAACTCGCACAACAGCGCCGGTACCGGCTGGAAATAAACGTTATCGAACACAAACGTCTGCTCCGCCTGCGTCACGTTCAGCACGGCGTTCACCGGATGACCACCTTTCTGTAGCGGGATCACCTTGCCTTCGTTGTCATACAACTCAATGGCAAACGGAATATGCAGCGGCAGTTTCTCGTCCTGATCCGGCGTTGTCGGCGTGCGCTGGCTAAGGGTCAGCGTATACTGCTCAGTTTCCGGGTTATAGTCATCTTTAACAGTAACAATCGGCGTGCCTGACTGGCTGTACCAGCGGCGGAAATGAGAAAGATCGACGTTAGACGCATCTTCCATTGCCTGAACGAAGTCATCACAGGTTGCCGCGCTACCGTCGTGACGCTCAAAGTACAGTTGCATCCCTTTCTGGAAATTCGTCTCGCCCAGCAGGGTGTGGATCATGCGAATCACTTCTGCGCCCTTTTCATACACTGTCAGGGTGTAGAAGTTGTTCATTTCAATGACCTTATCCGGGCGGATCGGATGCGCCATCGGACTGGCATCTTCAGCAAACTGCAGGCCACGCATGGTGCGCACATTGCTGATCCGGTTAACCGCACGGGAACCAAGATCCGAACTGAACTCCTGATCGCGGAAGACGGTTAGCCCCTCTTTCAGGCTCAACTGGAACCAGTCGCGACAGGTGACGCGGTTACCGGTCCAGTTATGGAAATATTCATGGCCGATCACGCGTTCAATATCGAGATAATCTTTGTCGGTGGCGGTGTCAGTTCGCGCCAGCACGTATTTGGAGTTAAAGATATTAAGACCTTTATTCTCCATCGCGCCCATATTAAAGAAGTCGACGGCGACGATCATATAGATGTCGAGATCGTACTCCAGGCCGAAACGTTCCTCGTCCCACTTCATCGAGTTCTGTAGCGACGTCATCGCCCACGGCGCACGGTCGAGATTTCCGCGATCCACGTACAGCTCCAGCGCCACTTCACGCCCGGAACGGGTGGTAAAGGTATCGCGTAGTACGTCGAAATCACCGGCAACCAGCGCAAACAGGTAACACGGTTTCGGGAACGGATCCTGCCACTGAACCCAGTGACGACCGTTTTCCAGTTCCCCCTCACCTGTGCGATTACCATTGGAGAGCAGGAACGGATATTTGTTTTTATCGGCAATAATTTTGGTGGTAAAACGCGCCAGTACGTCCGGGCGGTCGAGATACCAGGTAATGTGGCGGAAGCCTTCCGCCTCGCACTGGGTGCATAACGCATCGCCCGACTGGTACAGGCCTTCCAGTGCAGTGTTCCGGGCCGGGCTGATTTCATTAACAATACGCAGCGTAAAACGCTCGGGTAGATTGCTGATCACCAGCACGCCCGCGTCTTCTTTCCAGGCTGTCCACGGTTCATCGTTGACGTGGAGAGAAATCAGCGTCAGATCTTCTCCATCCAGTTTCAGCGGGGCATCCGATGCGCCATGACGAACAGCCTGGCTCACTGCCGTGACCACGGTTTTTTCAGCATCCAGGTCAAAGGTCAAGTCAATATCAGTAATCTGGTAATCCGGCGCACGGTAGTCGTGTCGGTATTTGGCTTGTGGCTGTTGTGTCATAAAAAACCTTTAGCATCTTTTGAAGAGTCTCGAGTTCAGTCTATTCCTGTTGCGTAAAACACGCTACGCAGAATGTTTATCTTTTCAGGCACAAACACTCTTTTTGCTACATTTTTATAACACGCGGCACGAAATGCACTCGACCCTGGCACCAGCTTATGGTGTGATCGGGGTTCAATAAATCGCTAAACAAGGTATACTCCAGCGGTTTTCTTAGTTGTTTATTGTACTAAACGCTCCCGTGAGAGGATGCTACTGCGCACCTATGACACAATTCGCTTCTCCTGTTCTGCACTCGTTGCTGGATACAGATGCTTATAAGTTGCATATGCAGCAAGCCGTATTTCACCACTACTATGATGTGCAGGTAGCGGCTGAATTTCGTTGCCGAGGCGACGACCTGCTGGGTATTTATGCCGACACCATTCGCGAGCAGGTCAATGCTATGCAGCACCTGCGCCTGGAGGATGAAGAGTATCAGTGGCTTTCCGGCCTCCCCTTCTTCAAAGCGGATTACCTCAACTGGCTGCGTGATTTTCGCTATGACCCACAGCAGGTTTCCATCAGCAACGACAACGGAAAGCTGAATATCCGTTTAACCGGTCCGTGGCGCGAAGTCATCATGTGGGAAGTCCCGCTGCTGGCGGTGATAAGCGAACTGGTTCATCGCTATCGCTCACCAGAAATGGGCGTCGCGCAGGCCCTTGATACGCTGGAAACGAAATTAGTCGATTTCTCTGCTTTAACGTCCAGTCTCGATATGTCCCGCTTTCACCTGATGGATTTCGGCACCCGTCGCCGTTTTTCCCGTGAAGTGCAACAGGCTATCGTTAAGCGTTTGCAGCAGGAGCCGTGGTTTGTTGGCACCAGTAACTACGATCTGGCGCGCCGTCTCTCGCTGACGCCAATGGGCACGCAGGCGCACGAGTGGTTCCAGGCGCACCAGCAAATAAGTCCGGAACTGGCGACCAGCCAGCGCGCCGCCCTGGCCGCGTGGCTAAATGAATATCCGGATCAACTGGGTATCGCGCTGACCGACTGCATCACGATGGATGCATTCTTACGCGACTTTGGTAGCGAATTTGCGACCCGTTACCAGGGACTGCGCCATGATTCTGGCGATCCTGTTGAATGGGGCGAAAAAGCCATCGCCCACTACGAGAAATTAGGGATCGATCCGCACAGTAAAACACTGGTCTTTTCCGACAATCTGGATCTGAATAAAGCGGTGGACCTTTACCGCCACTTCTCCTCCCGCGTGCAGTTGAGTTTTGGTATTGGCACGCGTCTGACCTGCGATATTCCGCAGGTTAAGCCGCTGAACATTGTGATCAAACTGGTCGAGTGCAACGGTAAACCGGTTGCTAAACTGTCCGACAGCCCGGGCAAAACCATTTGTCACGACAAAGCCTTTGTTCGCGCATTGCGCAAAGCGTTTGATTTACCGCATATCAAAAAAGCCAGTTAATCCTTCCAGGGAGCCGCTTCGGCTCCCTTTTTGTACTTATTTCTGAAATCTTTCTCTTTGCCTGTGAATTCTGCTTGTCTGATTGCAGATGCTAGGTAACATAGGAAATCCCCATTCCGGGGAACATGTGTTTATATATCGGACTATTAACAGAGAGAATATTATGAGCGTTGTGCCTGTAGCCGACGTACTCCAGGGCCGCGTAGCCGTTGACAGCGAAGTCACCGTGCGCGGATGGGTACGTACCCGCCGAGATTCAAAAGCTGGCATCTCCTTCCTCGCCGTTTATGACGGTTCCTGCTTTGATCCTGTACAGGCCGTCATCAATAATTCTCTGCCCAATTACAATGAAGAAGTGCTGCGTCTGACCACCGGCTGCTCCGTTATCGTTACCGGCAAGGTTGTGGCCTCTCCGGGACAAGGACAGAGTTTTGAGATCCAGGCCACTGAGGTTGAAGTCAGCGGCTGGGTTGAAGATCCTGACACTTACCCGATGGCAGCGAAACGTCACAGCATCGAGTACCTGCGTGAAGTTGCACACCTGCGTCCGCGTACCAACATGATTGGTGCCGTCGCTCGTGTTCGCCACACGCTGGCCCAGGCGCTGCACCGTTTCTTCGATGAGCAGGGCTTCTTCTGGGTTTCCACTCCGCTTATCACCGCGTCTGATACCGAAGGTGCGGGTGAGATGTTCCGCGTTTCGACGCTGGACCTGGAAAACCTGCCGCGTAACGATCAGGGCAAAGTGGATTTCGACAAAGACTTCTTTGGTAAAGAGTCCTTCCTGACCGTATCCGGCCAGTTGAACGGCGAAACTTACGCCTGCGCGCTGTCGAAGATCTATACCTTCGGTCCGACCTTCCGTGCGGAAAATTCCAACACCACCCGTCACCTGGCGGAGTTCTGGATGCTGGAACCGGAAGTGGCCTTCGCCAACCTGAGCGACATTGCCGGTCTGGCGGAAGGCATGCTGAAATATGCCTTCAAAACCGTACTGACCGAGCGAGCTGACGACATGAAGTTCTTTGCCGAGCGCGTGGATAAAGAGGCGATTAGTCGTCTGGAACGCTTCATTGAGGCGGATTTCGCCCAGGTGGATTACACTGATGCGGTCGCCATTCTGGAAGAGTGCATTAAGAAAGGCAGAAAGTTCGAAAACCCGGTTTACTGGGGTGTCGATCTCTCCTCCGAACACGAACGTTATCTGGCAGAAGAACACTTTAAAGCGCCGGTCGTGGTGAAAAACTATCCGAAGGACATTAAAGCGTTCTATATGCGCCTGAACGAAGACGGAAAAACCGTTGCCGCGATGGATGTTCTGGCGCCGGGTATTGGTGAAATCATCGGTGGTTCTCAGCGTGAAGAGCGTCTGGATGTGCTGGATGCGCGCATGCTGGAAATGGGTCTGAACAAAGAAGACTACTGGTGGTATCGCGATCTGCGCCGCTACGGTACCGTGCCGCACTCCGGCTTCGGTCTCGGCTTCGAGCGTTTGATCGCTTACGTCACCGGCGTACAGAACGTTCGTGACGTAATTGCCTTCCCGCGTACACCGCGTAATGCGACGTTCTAAGAACGTTCACAAAAAGGCCAGCAATGCTGGCCTTTTTTATCGCCTGGCATGTCAGTTTTTGTGAGTAATAAGTAAGCAATTCTAAGATCCCCCCAAACCCCTCACTCCTGTTACCTGATATTACGTTGTAATATTTCTGTACAAAAAATAAACCGCAATTTTCTTGCGGATTAGTATTTCCTCACCCAATAGCACATTTTATGCACAACCCTACAGCATTCCAGACGTCCAGATATGGCCATAAGCAAAACTGGAAACGTCTATTTTCTGTACGCTATTTTTCTTTTATTCAAATTAAAGATAAGAAAATCATATAAATAGATATAAGTGGCGAGATCTGGAGCTGAAATCGTTTCGAAATATGATGTCGTTCACAAAGTTCCAAAAATGTAATAATTAGTTACACATTTTTTCTTTCTGAAACCAATTCTTTATCTTTGTAGCACTTTCACGGTAGCGAAACGTTAGTTTGAATGGAAAGATGCCTGTCAGACACATAAAGACACCAAACTCTCATCAATAGTTCCGTAAATTTTTATTGACGAAATTTATTGGCGGCAGTGGCAGGTGTCATAAAAAAACCATGAGGGTAATAAATAATGATGAAGCGCAATATTCTGGCAGTGGTTATCCCTGCCCTGCTGGTAGCCGGTGCAGCTAACGCTGCAGAAATCTACAACAAAGACGGCAACAAACTGGACCTGTACGGTAAAACCGTTGGTCTGCACTATTTTTCTGATAACAAAGACAACGATGGCGACGAAACTTATGCTCGCCTTGGTTTCAAAGGGGAAACTCAGATCAATGACCAACTGACCGGTTACGGCCAGTGGGAATATCAATTCCAGGGTAACCGCTCTGAAGGCGGCGATGACGCACAGAAAGGTAACAAAACCCGTCTGGCATTCGCCGGTCTGAAATTCGGTGACGCGGGCTCCTTCGACTACGGTCGTAACTACGGTATCGTTTATGATGCACTGGGTTACACCGATATGCTGCCAGAATTCGGCGGTGATACTGCGTACAGCGATAACTTCTTCGTTGGCCGTGTTGGTGGCGTTGCGACCTACCGTAACTCTAACTTCTTCGGTCTGGTTGATGGCCTGAACTTCGGTGTTCAGTACCTGGGTAAAAACGAGCGCGCAAGCAGCTACGAAGTTGACTCTACCGATCCGACCAGCAACAACTTCAGCGATGTTCGTCGTTCTAACGGTGACGGTGTCGGCGGTTCTATTAGCTACGAAATGAATGGCTTCGGCATTGTAGGTGCTTACGGTGCAGCTGACCGTACTAATGCACAGCAGGATCCGGCACTGCGCGGCAGTGGCGAAAAAGCTGAGCAGTGGGCGACCGGTCTGAAATATGATGCTAACAACATCTACCTGGCAACTAACTACGGTGAAACCCGTAACGCTACCCCGATCAGCGGTGGTTTCGCGAACAAAACTCAGGACTTCTTCGTTGTGGCTCAGTACCAGTTCGATTTCGGTCTGCGTCCGTCCATCTCCTACAACAAATCTAAAGCGAAAGACGTAGAAGGCGTAGGTAGCGAAGATCTGGTGAACTACATTGAAGTGGGCGCAACCTACTACTTCAATAAAAACATGTCCACCTATGTTGACTACCAGATCAACCAGATTGATTCTGACAACAAACTGGGCGTGAACTCTGACGACACCGTTGCTGTCGGTATCGTATACCAGTTCTAATAGCAGACCCCTTTGTTAAATGCCTAAAAAACAGGACTTCGGTCCTGTTTTTTTATGCCTGTCAGCCAAATCTTGCGACTTCAAAAAACCTGCAGGGTTTTCATCACTAACGGTTGGCATTTTGTAAATCTACCGTTAACCTGATAACGGATTTCCCTTCTGTAACCACAATGGAACCTCGTCATGTTTGAGAACATTACTGCCGCCCCTGCCGACCCCATTCTGGGTCTGGCCGATCTGTTTCGTGCTGATGACCGTCCTTCGAAAATTAACCTTGGGATCGGTGTCTATAAAGATGAAACTGGCAAAACGCCAGTGCTGACCAGCGTTAAAAAAGCCGAGCAATACCTACTCGAAAATGAAACAACGAAAAACTACCTCGGCATTGACGGTATTCCGGAATTTGGCCGTTGCACACAGGAACTGCTGTTCGGTAAAGGTAGCGCGCTGATTAACGACAAACGCGCCCGTACGGCACAAACGCCGGGCGGCACTGGCGCGCTGCGCGTTGCAGCCGACTTCCTGGCAAAAAATACGGCTGTAAAACGCGTATGGGTGAGCAACCCGAGCTGGCCGAACCATAAGAGCGTGTTTAACTCCGCCGGGCTGGAAGTTCGCGAGTATGCTTATTACGATGCAGAAAACCATTCTCTGGACTTCGACGCGCTGCTGAGCAGCCTGAGCGAAGCACAGGCAGGCGACGTGGTTCTGTTCCACGGTTGCTGCCATAACCCAACCGGTATCGATCCTACGCTTGAGCAGTGGCAAACCCTGGCTCAGCTTTCCGTCGAAAAAGGCTGGTTGCCGCTGTTTGACTTCGCGTATCAGGGCTTCGCCCGTGGTCTGGAAGAAGACGCGGAAGGACTGCGCGCGTTCGCCGCGCTGCACAAAGAGCTGATTGTCGCGAGTTCCTACTCCAAGAACTTTGGCCTGTACAACGAACGTGTCGGTGCCTGTACGCTGGTTGCGGCAGATACGGAAACCGTTGACCGCGCCTTCAGCCAGATGAAATCCGCCATTCGTGCGAACTACTCTAACCCGCCAGCTCACGGCGCGTCTGTGGTTGCCACAATCCTCAGCAACGATGCACTGCGCGCAATCTGGGAGCAGGAACTGACCGACATGCGTCAGCGCATTCAACGTATGCGTCTGCTGTTTGTGAATACCCTGCAAGAGAAAGGGGCGGAACGCGATTTCAGCTTCATCATCAAACAAAACGGCATGTTCTCTTTCAGCGGCCTGACCAAGGAGCAGGTTCTGCGTCTGCGTGAAGAGTTTGGCGTCTACGCGGTGGCCTCTGGTCGCGTCAACGTTGCCGGGATGACGCCGGATAACATGGCGCCGCTGTGCGAAGCCATTGTCGCCGTGCTGTAAGACTTCCGATAAAACAAAGCCCGCGATAAGCGGGCTTTTTAATGGGGATTACCAGACAGGCATTTCATCCTGCAGGAACGGGTTGTGCAACCGTTCATAACCCAGCGTCGACAGCGGTCCATGACCCGGAATAAACGTTACGTCATCGCCTAACGGCAGCAGCTTACGTTTGATGGAATCAATCAACTGGTTGTGATCGCCGCGCGGGAAATCACTACGCCCTACTCCGCCTTTAAAAATCACGTCGCCTGAGATGAGAAGCTGCGACCGCTCGTCAAAGAAAACCACGTGTCCAGGCGTATGGCCCGGGCAATGCAACACCTGTAAAGTCACATTCCCTACGCTGACACGATCTCCTTCGTTAAGCCAACGGTCGGGTGTCAATGGCTGACATTCACCGAGGCCAAACATGCGACTCTGAGCAGGCAACCCCTGCAGCCAGAACTCATCTTCTTTTTCCGGACCAATAACCGGTACGCCATAGTGCTGCGCCAGTTCCGCCGCGGCACCCACATGATCGAGGTGTCCGTGAGTAAGTAGGATCTGCGTCAGCGTAATGCCGCTGGCGTCCACTTCCTGTTTGATTTTCTCAGCATCGCCGCCAGGATCGACAAGCGCTGCCAGACGCGTTTGCTCACACCAGATCAATGAACAGTTCTGGGAAAACGCGGTGACCGGAATAATACGATAGTTCATACTGCTCCTGTTTCGTTAATCACCAGTGCCGCGCTGGCCCGGTGTCAATATGCACAAAGTTACTGCGTGGGTAGTATCCTACACCACCTGCGCGCATAGATAACGCGGCTTTGCGAATATTACTTAACGAAATCCCTTCAATATGAAAATCCATTGCCTGGCCTTTGGTGTGATAGCTTTGTTTGGCTACCCCACGGCTGTGCGAACGCAGTTCATTATTGGTATCCAGTGAACGATAACCGGAGATCAATTGAACGGGTTTACGCGTTCCCAACAACCCTTGCAGGCGGAAAAGTTGATCAAAGAGTCCGGGATCGATGGACTTCACCTTATTCGCGCGATAGTCACGGAAAAAATGGTTAAGTTTGGCTAATTCATCCTGAATATAAGCTCTGCCATCAAAAAATTCCGCTTTGATTGACTCTCCGGTGTTGAGGTTACTCAGAGTCAAAATACGCGGACGCGGGGTAGAGAGTGTGGCAAACGCAGGCACAGGCAAGATGGCAGCGCCGAGGGCAGCACCACCTAACGCCAGCAGTTTGCGGCGATTAGCGTCAAATTTGTCCATGGTTTAAGGTCTACAGGTCAATGTTATCGTCTATATGCTTTAGCGCACGATAGGCACCTTAACTGGCAACAAAGCCGCCGTCAAGTTGGCCCAACCCCAGCAATGACGGGGCTTCTGGGTCGACGCCCCTGTCACTGCCAAATATTACGACAACAAACTGACGAGAACCTCTTCATTTACCTGATTAATTGTTCTACTTTTGCCACAATTTGTGCGCTGGATCGCGCCGTCAGATCATAATTGTAAATATCTGTACGATACTGAGTGCGCCCGTCAGCCCCCACAAACGCCGTCAGGTAATAAAGGTTGACTGGAATAGTCTGGCGAATATTCACATAGCGTGTATCACCTTGCTTCAGCGCATCGGAAATGCGGGTGTCGTTCCAGCCCGCATCCTGCAACAGCATGTTTGCCAGTTCTGACGCCTTGTTCACGCGCACGCAGCCGGAACTGAGCGCTCGGGTATCCTTCTGGAACAAATTGTGGTTTGGCGTATCGTGCAGATAGATCGCATCGGAACTTGGCATATTGAACTTATAGCGGCCCAGCGAGTTACGCGCGCCAGGTGCCTGCTGGAAACGAAACGGTAAATTTGACGGCGTGATGGTTGACCAGTCCACCTGCCACGGATCGATCGCCTCTCTGCTGTTCCAGCCTCGCATCACGGTATAGCCATGACGTTCAAGGTATCCCGGGTCGCTCCACAGTTTAGGCAGAATGTCTTTACGCGCCAGCGTCGGCGGAACGTTCCACGGGGGATTGACCACCACGTTATTCAGCGCGCTACTCATCATCGGCGTTTTACGATCGGGACGACCAACAATCACCCGGGATGCCAGCACCTGATTGCCGCTCTGATAATAGACCAGCGAATACGCCGGAATATTCACCATAATTCCCGTCGAGAGTTCAGACGGCAGCAAACGCAGGCGCTGGATATTAAGCGCCAGTACACCCGCACGCTGCGCGGGCGTCATGTTCAGCCAGTCACGAGTGGCCGGGCCAATGGCGCCATCCGCGCCCAGCCCTTGCCAGGTCTGGAACCGTTTTACCGCATCAACCAGCTCTTTATCATACGCGGCACGGACAGCCGGTGCTGGCTTACTGCGCGGCGCGGTCTGTTTCGCGGCATCCACCTCCGACGTTTCAACGGCAACAGCAGACGGGCTGACCACCGCCTCGGATGGAGTCTCATCCCCCGGCAGCGCAATTTTCGGTCCCCCTTCCAGCATCCCGGTACGTTGCAGAATTTCCCGCAATGCCGGCACATCATTGCTCCACTGGCCCGGTCGCAGCGTTGCTTTACCGGTGAGCTGCGGCCACGGACGCGAATCGCCCACCAGCGTCAATAACGACGCGTGCATCGACGCATACTGAGGATGCTGAGGTGCCAGGCCGTCAATAAACGTCGGGAGTTGTCCATTATCCAGCGCAACCTGCCACTGGTTGATCACCGACAACGGCGGCGTCGCCAACGCATACGGCTTGCTGCTGTAGAGCCAGCGGTTACCCTTGACCGGAATATTGGCGATCAGATGCAGATATCCCATCATTGCATCAGACAGCACCAGATCGCGTGTGATGCCACTAACGCCAGGATCGGTGAGTAATGCCACCCAGTGGGTGAACTGGGGCTGGAAGCCGGCAATGGCGACCTCAGCCAGTTGTTGCTGGAACGCTTTGACGGCTTCACGATTTTCCCACATGGGTTTCATATCGCGCGCCGCATAGAGCAATTCAAGCTGATTCATATAGACAGGTGTATAGCCCGAAGGAAGTTGCGACTGCAGTTCAGTCCGCGCCTTTTCCACTGCCCCTTCAGGAAGAGGCTGCAGACCCGCCATCACTGCCGTTGCGCCAGATTGCGCCTGCGGCCGGGCGAGGTTCTGCTCACTGTCAACAACAGGGCTGTCGCCAGGAATCACTTCAGGCTCATCAGCCTGAACACGGGACAGTGGAGCGAATGCTACGACCAGGCATAAACTTAATGCCGAGAGTCGACGACCACCAATTTTATTAAGCAACATCCCTTGCCCTCTGGTTACATTACGACATGCTCACATCTACCGGAGCTTTCCTTCATTATAGAAAGGCTGTTATGTGATTGCCTAACCTAATGTAAAGAAGTTTAAAGAAAATGCACCTGAAATCCGCGGATTAAGAAATGATAAAGACGGCTTTTCAGCCGTCTTTGGGGGTTTAGCTGGCTTCTGACGGGGCATCAGCCTCGCCGGGGAGAGGATCAGGTAACTGCGGCGCAAACCCGCGTAGCCCGACCACATGGACGTGTTCCGTATTCTGGAAGACTTTACGGACCAGCTTATAGGTGGTGCCCTTCTCCGGACTGATGTTTTCCGGAGCCGCGATGATCAACTGCATTTGCAAACGCTCGCACAGTTCGAACAGCGTTGCGATGGAGCGCGCATCCAGACGGGCGGCTTCATCGAGGAACAGCAGACGGCATGGGGAAATATCTTTCCCACGCAGACGACGCGCCTCATCTTCCCAGCTCTGCACCACCATCACCAGGATCGACATCCCGGTCCCGATCGCTTCACCGGTCGACAGCGCACCGGACTCCGCACGCAGCCAGCCGTCGGAACCACGGTTTACTTCCACTTCCATTTCGAGATAGTTACGGTAGTCCAGCAACTCCTCACCAATGGTCTGCGGCGTACGCTGCCCCATGTCGATCTGCGGATTCAGGCGCTGATAGAGCTTCGCCAGTGCTTCCGAGAAGGTCAGTCGATTACTGTTGAACAGATCCTGATGCTGCTCATGCTGTTCAGACAATACTTCCAGCAGCGTGGCATGGGTTTCACGCACATTCACGTTCAGACGCACACTGTGAACCTGGCCGAACGACACGCTTTGCAGCCCCTGGTTGAGCTGGCGGATACGATTCTGTTCACGCTGGATAGTCTTGCGAATAATGTTCGCCACGCTGCGTGAGCTGATCGCCAGTTTCTGTTCGCGGGAGGTCAGCTCTTCGGTCAGACGACCCAGCTCAATTTCCATCTGTTCGATGGCTTCCACTGGATCATCGGTACGAATGATATCCTGACGGATACGCTCACGCAGGTGCTGATACACTGCGACAAAGAACTGGATCTTACGTTCCGGACGCTTCGGATCCTCTGACAAGCGCAGAACATCACGCAGGTGTTCGTTATCAGCGACCGCCAGACGCAGCGCACCCAGCGCTTTATCCGACATGGAACGCAGTTCATCACCCGAGAGATAGGCCAGCTCACGGCGGTGCAGGCGGCGTTCGACGCCGCTGTCTTTCACCAGCCGCATCACTGCGCACCAGCCGGCTTTCGCGGTCACGACCTGCTCACGCATTTCGTGGTAATCGCGTTCCAGTTTGCGCAGTTTGCGGGTCAGGTTATCCATCTCCGCTTCACAGAAGGTGAGCGCTTTTTCGAGCTGGTTACGCCGCGCGCGGTTATTGCTGAGCTGCGAATGCAGTTCATCGCGACGAATGCGCGCGCGCTCTTCCGCCCCACTGTCAGCGCGAACGCCGATATCCTGCAATTCACGCTGCAGATCGTTGAGCAGCTCTTTCTTGGTATCGTAAGAGCTTTTCAGCGAGGCCAGAACCTGATTGTACTGACTCAGCTGCGCCGCATGGCCACGCAGGGCTTCACGGGCGCGGGTACGTTCGGCTTCGGCATGTTCCAGTCGCTCACGCAGTTTTTCATTCAGATCGCTGTTACCGCTGAGCATTTCCGCTGAGTCGGAATAGCCGAAGTGCGCACGACGCTGAACCACTTCAGTCAGCGCAAACGCCTGCTGACGCGCATCGCGCTGCATCTGCTGGGAATACGCGTAATCTTCTTTTAGCTGTTCAAACTGTTCCGGATCGCTCTGTAACACCGAAACCATCGGTTCCAGTTTCGCCAGTTGATTGCCGTGCTGCTGCACAAAGCGCGCGGCTTCCTGCGCTTCATCCAGACGCTCGCGGATCTCGTCCACGCGATCCGCCAGACTATCGTCAGCCAGCAGATTGAGGCGCGGCAACAGGCGGTTCAGAGCGGCAACGCCCTCTTTGGCCTGCTCGTACTGCAGACGCTGCTGTTGGTTGTCACTCTCGTGGGCGGTCAGCGCTCGTTCCAGTTCAACGCGACGGCTGTTGAGCTGGCGAATTTCGGCTTCCGGATCGGATTCAAACGCCACCGAAAGATGACTGCCAATGAAACGGCTGAACGCCTGATGCAGACGCTGTGTTTTCTGTACGTCAAAGGAGAGCGTTGCGAAACGTTCGGACAACCCTTCACGCTCGGCATGCAGCGTTTCGATGCGGTTTTCCCGCGCCGCGCGGCCAAACAGCGGTACGGACGGGAAGCGCGAGTAACGCCACTGGCGATCGGCGATCTTCACCACCACGGCTTTTTCCAGTTCGTCTACGCTGAAAACGCTGTCATCAAACGACTGTGGATCCCCTTCAATCAGATACAGATCTTCCGGACAATCCGTTAAGCCTTCCAGTTGCTCGGAGATCAGCGACAGATCCGGCACCACGATGGCATGGCGTGATGGGCCATACAGCGCGGAGAAGTACGGGGCATCTTCAAGGCTGACATCGTCATAAATTTCTGACAGCAGCACGCCGCCGAAGCGCTCCGCCAGCGCGTTCAGGCGTTGATCTTCCGAACCACCAGGCTGACTTAAGCGTTCAATCTCTTCATCGACGGCATTCTTGCGCGCGCCAACTTCGTCGCGTTCCACAATCGCTTCACGTTCACGCTCGAGCAATTGCTGTAAATATTCGGTCACTTCCTGGCTGGAGGTGAACTCCTCGCCACACTGCTCGCTGAGCTGGCTCAGGCTGTTCTGCGCCGCCAACCAGACAGGCGCACGCTGCATTAAGTGCTGAATGCGGGACTGTAGCTGTTCCTGCTCCTGGCGCAGCGCCATGCGCTGTTCGTGAGCGCTGGAGACGTTGTCAGACAGCGAGGCGATACGAGCCTCCAGCTCCTGATGCAGGGCTTCCAGTTCATCAATATCGAAATTTTTGCCCTGACGCTTACAGAATTCCGCCAGCAGACGTTCGGCTTCCTGTTGCTCGCGCAGACGCTGTTCCAGTTCACTCAGTCGCATACGCAGCGGCTGCACCTGTTCTGCCAGGTGACGCTGATCAACACCTTCACGTAACAGTTCGCGCGCCACGTCCCAGGCTTCATTTCGCGCCAGCGGGCCATTGATTGCTACCACTAACTGATACGCCTGCTCGAACTGGCTGTGCGCGGTTTGCGACACGCTGACTTTCTGCTCCAGCGAAAGCATTTTTTCGGTCGCTTCCTGCTCTTTCGCCTGGAAGGTCTCCAGCCACTGGGCGGCGCTATCTGCCGTCAGATCCGGCAAATGACACACCGCTCTGGCGCGTTCCAGCGCGGAGATCGCCTGATTGTACTGGATGGCGCGGGTCTGCTGGACGTCCAGCGCCTGCTGGTAATCCGCCAGTTGGCTTTTCAGCTCATCCACTTCCAGCTCAGCAGCCTCGGCGCGCGCTTCGTTCTCTTCCTGGCGATCGGCCGCTTCCGCTACCACTTCGTTTTGTTCTTCGAGACGGATCTGCAACTCGTCGAGATCCGCTTCATAACGTTCAATTTTTTCCTGTTGACGCAGTGCGGTTTGCACCAGGTTCAGGTGATCGCTCGCCGCCTGATAATCGGCTTCGAGATCGCCTTCCGCGCCGTTGTGCTCACCCAACTCACGCGCCATGTCGACATGCTTGTACTGCTCCGCCGCCAACTGTTTGCGCGAGGTGTACAGTTCACGACGATATTCCAGCGCTTTATCGAGGTGGATCCGGCGCTCATTAGCGTGGCGCATATAGTCCGCCGCCACGTAGTTGGTGGCTTCGCTGATCAGGTGTTTAAACAGATCGCGATCGGACTGGGTGACGCGAATGGCTTCCAGCGTCAGACGGTTTTCCCGCAACGCGGCTTCCATATCCTGGAACGCTTTACGCACCCCGCTGTTTTCCGGCAGCAGATAGTCGCGCAGAGAACGGGTGATCGCACTGGAAATCCCGCCGTACAGCGACGCTTCAATCAGGCGATAGAATTTACTACGATCGGAGGCAGAGCGCAGACGGCGGGCGATAAGGCCCAGATCGAACATCAGCGAATGGTAATCGGTGATCGAGTTGAACTGCTTAAACTGCACGCCTTCCATTTCGTCGAGCTTCTCTTTCAGCTCGGTCAACGGCAGGACGCGCGCCTGACGTTCATTCAGCGTTTCCGTCACCAGTTGCGTAGGCTGCACCGACATCGGCAGTCCCTGAATGGCAAACGGTTTGATGTCGACTTTACGGTCACGTCCGGCAACCTGCTGCAAACGAACACCAACCACCACGCGCTGGTGGCGCGAGTTGATCGTGTCCAGCATTGAGTAACAGACACCCGCTTTCAGCTTACCGTGCAGACCTTTGTCACGTGAGCCGCTGGTCGCCCCAGCTTCGGTGGTGTTACGGAAGTGCAGCAGGGTTAAATCCGGGATCAACGCCGTGACGAACGCCGCCATGGTGGTGGATTTCCCCGCGCCGTTACCTCCGGAAAGCGTGGTAACCAGTTCATCCAGGTCAAAGGTGCGGGCAAAGAAACCGTTCCAGTTAATCAGCGTTAGTGAGCGAAATTTACCGCGTTCAATCATTATTCTTCTTCTCCACTTTCCGGCTGATTCTCTTCGGTCTCATCATTGAGCAGCAGGTGGTTTTCAACCGGCATCGCTTCGCCATCGCGAATCAGGCGACGCTGCGCTTCCCGCGGATCGTCGCCACTGCGCACATCTGCGCCAAAGCGGAACACCGATTCCGTGATACGGAATTTGCTGCTGTCGTGTCCCATAAACCACACCATGCCTAAACGGCGCAGGCGGTTTAACGACGAGCGCATTTTTTCCTGTAGTTTCTGGCGATCGACGTCGGAGCCGGTAGAACGGTTATTTACCAGCTTCAACAGTTTGGCTTCATCAGCCAACGTCAGCAGCTCGTCATACAACTCCTGCTGTGTGAAAATCCCTTCATTCGCCAGCCGCTCCGGGCTGAGATAGAGGTAGCAAAGAATTTTACCGACCATCATGTCCAGTTCAGACAAGACGGAACGCGGAATAATGGTCGTTGAACGCGGTCGCAGATAGAAAAATCCTTCCGGCGCGCGGATCAATTCCACGTTATAGCGGCTGTAAAACTCTTCCAGGTAGTCCTGAAAATCCATCAGAAAGGCATGATTATCCAGTTCATCCAGACCAATATGGCGGCCTGAACGTAATGCGCTATCCAGCGCCGGAAATAACGGATTCGCCAACGCCTGCGCCAGCTTAACCGGCATCACTTGTTCAATATTTGTCAATGACATGCGCCTGTACCTTGGCTCCGTAATCATTAATCGGCTGCCATTTGGCTGGCAGTCCGGTGAAGTCTGCTTGCGCTACGCCAAGACGTACCGCCTGATCGATAACAATACGCGCAACGTCGAAATGACGCGCGCGCGGGTATTGCGCAAGATATTCGCGCACTACCAGGCCGAGATCCAGCGGTGTCTCTTTCGATTTATAGATAGCCAGTTGGCCTTCGATAATCGCCGCCAGCTGTTCGCGGATCTCATTAAACTCTTCGTACTCTAAGTCCGGCGGAAGTTCCCCGGTAACCTCTTCATCACGCAGCGCCATCTCTTCATCGCGCATGTCAAGCAGACGATCGGCGTTGGCATAGGTCAGCGCCCACGGCTCGTCAAAGTAGGTCTGTACCGACTGGCGCAAGCGCTGAGCAAAGACGCGGTTTTTATCCATGTCGATGGCGGTACGGATAAATTTATGAACGTGACGGTCATAGCCAATCCACAGATCGATCGACTGCTGGCCCCAACTGATAATACGATCCAGCTTGCTTTGCAGGTCAAACACCAGCCTGTCGACAAAATGCAGATCGTCGTGAGCCAGCGTCGCATCCTGAATACGCAGCAGATTAGCCTGCAATTTATCGCCCGCCGCTTCCAGCGTATCCTGCAACTCGCGCAAGGTACCGGACGTTTCCGAGAGTAACAGTTCACAGCTCGATATCGCCGCACGCCAGTCTTTATTCAACAGCTGCGCGATATCATCTTTCACCTGCTGCTGCTGTTCATCCATGATGCGCTGGGTCAGATCGATACTGTCAAAGATCTCTGCCACCGAATACTTGAGCGGCGCATAGACATTGCGGTGCCAGTGGAATTCATCACCGCCCTCATCGGCAGCATCCGCCGCGCGCTTGAGCTCGCCTGCCACGATCGATAGCTGCATCGACAAACGCAGTGTGGAAAATTCACGTTGGCGAATGTAGTAATCAGTAATGCCAATGCCGAGCGGCGTCAGGCGATAAATCGCGTTCCCTTCTGCCTGCTCACTGGTAAAGCGGTTCAGCAGACGTTGACGCACCATATCGTTGATCGCATTGTTCGCGCGCACGCCAATGGTTTCGCTGGTTTGCTCAAACGCATCACTTACATGGCGGAACGCATCCACCAGTTCGCCTTCACTCATCTCACCGTCCAGGCGCTCGCCGTTTAGCGTGGCCACCGCCAGCAGGAACGAGAGTCGGTCTACCGGCAGCGAGATAGAGAAGTCATTTTTTCTGGCCCAGGCAACCAGTTCGGGGACTGTCTGGGAAAATTCACTCATAGGTTATCCTTGCATCTGCGGTTTACGCGCGGTGACGTGAATGTAACGCCCCAGGCTGACATACGGCTCCTGGCGACAATAACGCGTTTCTAATTCAAGCAATATCTCATAACAGTCACGCTGCTGATGTTTCTCTCGCAGATAATCATGAAACACGCGTACCCCGGTTTTCCCGGTGATCTGCCAGCCAATCTGTTCCAGCCACTGGTAAACCTGTCCCGGCTCACGCGGGTAGTCTGGCGAAAGGGTACGCTTCTTACGCTTTGGCATCCCTATCTGCACGTAGTCAAAGTTCCCCGCCACCATGTTATGCATCAACAGACCGTTGGCATTGTAGAACATTAACGACAGTACGCCATCGGGACGCAATACGGACCAAAGGGTCTCTAACACGCTGACGGGATCGGCAACCCATTCCAGCACAGCGTGAAACAATATCAGATCAACGGGGCTTTCCAAATGCGAAGCAACATCCTGAGCGGCGCATTGTATAAAATGCATGTTGTGGCTCACATCTTTAGCTTCTGCCGCCAGTTGCGCACGGGCGATCATCTCACCGGACAGATCGCACAACGTCACATGATGGCCGCGTTCTGCCATTTTAATGGCCGTCTGTCCTTCACCGCCGCCGGCGTCCAGCACCCGCAGTTTCTGCGAGCCATAGTCAGCGAGGAGACGATCGAGATCCTGCCACAAGATCGCCTGTCTTAGCTGCCCTTTTGTGGTGCCGTAAATATTACGGGAAAACTTCTCAGCAATGTCATCAAAATTGCGATCCCGCATCGGACTCTCCACAGGCTGGCTTAGGTGTGTTCTGATAAAACCGCTATTTTGTCACACCCGCGCGGAGAATGAACCTCTCTGGTGTAATATCCCGATTATTCTTCTGCTATATGGTCAAAAAAGGAACCAAAAAGGATGCTTTTTACACTGAAGAAAGTGATTGGCGGTATGCTGCTGCCTCTCCCTTTTCTGCTCCTGATGATGGGTATCGGCGTGGTACTGCTGTGGTTCAGCCGTTTTCAGAAAACCGGTAAGGTTTTTATCAGCCTCAGTTGGCTGACGCTGTTCCTGCTCAGTCTGCAACCCGTTGCTGACCATCTGCTACGGCCGATAGAAAATAGCTACCCGACCTGGCAGGATACGCAGAAAGTAAAATATATCGTCGTGCTGGGCGGCGGTTATACCTGGAACCCGCAGTGGGCCCCCAGTTCTAATCTGATCAATAACAGTTTGCCGCGTCTTAATGAGGGAATACGTCTGTGGCGGGCCAACCCGGGTTCAAAATTGATTTTTACCGGCGCGAAGGCCAGAACTAACCCAGTGAGTACCGCGGAAGTCGGCGCACGGGTGGCGCAATCACTGGGCGTGCCGGGAGAGGATATTATTGTGCTGGACAGGCCTAAGGACACCGAGGAAGAAGCCGCCGCGGTGAAGCAGGCCATCGGCGACGCGCCATTCCTGCTGGTCACTTCCGCCTCTCATTTACCGCGAGCGATGATTTTCTTTCAGCAGGCCGGATTAACCCCCCTTCCAGCGCCAGCAAATCAGCTTGCCATCGACTCCCCATTGAATCCGTGGGAACGGGCGATCCCTTCTCCCGTATGGTTGATGCACAGCGATCGGGCAAGCTACGAGACACTGGGGAGAGTCTGGCAGTGGCTGAAAGGAGCGTCAGGCGAGCCAGGGCAGGAGTGATTTCGCGGCAAGATCAAAATGAGATCGGTTGAAACGCCCGGTATTAACCAGTTGCGCGACTTCATCCCACAACACATATAACCAACGCCGCCAGATGAACGATTCCGCGACTGGCGCGCGTTGCAGGTAATGCCAGAGCAACCCTTCCGCCAGCGTATTATCCACCAGCCGGAACAGCTCGTATTCCCGTGGCGCCCAGAGCATGATACCAGGCCCCACCATCGCCAGAAGCTGGTCGCTTCGGGCGTCTTTCAGCATGCTGCGCAGACTGAAATTGCCATGCACCAGTACACAGTTGTCGTTAAATCCGTCAAACAGCGCCGGCAGACATTCGCGAGTACGAAACAGAATACGTTTATCCTGCATCGTCAGCCCGGTATTGTTGAACTGGTTGAGCGTGCTCCAGAGCACCTCAACACGCTGGCGGTACCAGGAGGGCCAGATATTCTCCTGTGTATTATCCACGGCGCCGACGCAGCCCCGGCTGTCCTGGCGATGCCAGGCCAGTAATCCTTCGACAATCTGATCTTTGAGCTGTTCCCAGCGCTCCGGCGTCCGGGCTGGCGCTTCAACCGGGACGCCGCGGAGACGCTCCAGCAGTAAGACATCCGGACCGGGATGCTCGTCGTGGGTCATCACCCCGTAAATGACCGGCATTCGCACGGTGCCACTTCGCGCTAACATGGTGGTTTTCCAGGCCAGTTGTTGTGCAACCCCCGGCGTGGTGAAACTTTGAGCCATCAGCGGCATCGGGTTGCCCTGACTGTCATAGAGCGCCCACAGTGCTGTGTCGACTTTTTCATTCACGCATTCAATGCGGCTCAGTTTTTCGCCCAGTAAATGACTTAATTCGGCGCGCAGCTGTTCCATTCAGATTGCCCTCATAAAAGCTACTGCTTTTATAATGAGCGCCACACCGACGGATGTCACCCGGATGAGATCAATTGTTGAAAAGAAAAAACGTGGAAAATCGTAACGGTACGACACTCCTCTCACTAAAGAGAGGAGTGTCGTAAAGAGAATTAACGCATTTCAGCGCGAACGCGCTCGAGATCTTCTGCGGTATCAACGCCGGTGCCAGGCACCTCTTTTGCCACGGCAACGTGGATTTTTTCGCCGTACCACAGCACGCGAAGTTGCTCCAGCATCTCAATATTTTCCAGCGGACTGGGCTGCCAGCTCACATAACGGCGGATAAATCCGGCGCGGTAACCGTAAATGCCTAGGTGGCGCAGGAAAGTGTCGCCAACAGTCTCGCGACTTTTCGCAAAACGGTCGCGATCCCAGGGGATGGTTGCCCGCGAGAAATACAGCGCATAGCCTTCGGCATCCAGTACGACCTTCACCGCATTAGGATTGAACGCCTCTTCTGCGCCGTGAATCGGTGCCGCGAGTGTGGCCATTCCAACCTGACGCTGCGCCAGGTTTTCCGCCACCTGGCGAATGATGACCGCCGGGATCATCGGTTCATCGCCCTGCACGTTGACAATCACAGTGTCATCGCTAAAGCCACACTTCTCGACCACCTCAGCCAGACGTTCTGTCCCCGACTGATGATCGACGCGGGTCATGCACACTTCCCCACCCGCAGCTTCAACGGCGCGCGCGACGTCATCATGATCGGTCGCGACGATAATGCGCTCAGCGCCAGATTCACGGGCGCGCTCCAGCACATGCACAATCATCGGCTTACCGTTGATGTCCTGCAACGGCTTACCCGGCAGACGCGTGGAGGCGTAGCGGGCAGGAATAATGACGACAAAACTCATGATTTACGCTCATCAGCCGCTAACACACGGGCCTCGGTTTCCAACAACACGGGAATGCCATCACGCAGTGGAAAAGCGAGGTTATCCAGTTTGCAGATCAGTTCTTGTTTTTCCTGGTTATACCAGAGTTTTCCGTTACAGACCGGGCAGGCAACAATTTCAAGCAGACGATGATCCATAGTTCCTCCAGATGGACCGGGTAGTGAATGGGGAAATCTTATCATACTCGCTCATGCGACTGCGTCTATTTCCCACCCCTGCCGACATTGTGCAAATAGCCCTTCCGGACAGTGGCCCAGCGTCACGCGAACGGCATTCTGCCAACGGGCAAAATCGGTTATCGCTTGCTGTAACCCGTTTTGCAGCGTCACCCCTTTCCTGACCCCCTCCTGCAGGTAGAGAGAAATCACTTCCAGCACACCGGTTTTACGGTGCATTTTGGCGTCCATCCGCCCCACCAGTTGCCCCCGGTGGAGTAAAGGCAGAACAAAATAGCCGTACTGGCGTTTCGGGGCCGGCGTGTAACATTCCAGCCGATAGCTGAAATCAAACAGTTGCTCCGCGCGTTTGCGATCCCAGACCACCGGATCAAACGGCGACAGCACCGCGCTATGCGTCGCTGTCAGCTTTCCTGCCTGTGCCTGTTCAAGCAGAGGCAGCAGATCCGCATGTACCCACAGCGGCCCGAGACTTTCGACCTCTACCGGAATGATCTGCTGCTGTTCAGCCCGCACGTCGCGCCAGTTGTGTAATTCGGGACGTTTCAGACGGTAGTAATCTGCCAGCCACTGCTCGCGAAAAATACCCAGGCTACGCGCGCTGTTGTCCAGCATGACAGACTCCGCTTGCGCCCGTGGGAGCAGATCGCGTTCATCATCCCAGTGCGGCATGACGCGATGCGTGAGATCGTATACGCGCTGGAAATTACGCCGTTCAATCACCATCACCTTTCCTGCCGTAAATAGCCCTTCCAGATGTAGCTTGTGCGGCTTCCAGTCCCACCAGCCGCTGTTGCCTTTACGCTGATGCTCAAAGTCTGCTGAACGTACCGGCCCGTTATGCTGGATATGCTGCAACAGTTGCTCAATTTCGCCCGCATGTTCTTTCATACACGCCGCCTGGTACTTCCAGCCCATTTTTTCAGGTGCCAGCATCCGGTGGCGTATCAATGTGAAGTCACTGCGCGGCAGGAAGCAGGCCTCATGAGCCCAGTACTCCATCAACTCGCCCTGCATCAAGGCGTCATCCAGCCACTGTATTGCGTAATCCCCCAGCCGGCTGAAAAGCACAAGATAGGGGCTACGGGCAACAATATTGATGGTATCAATTTGCAGCAGCGACATACGGGTAATTGTCGGCAGGATATCGCTCGCCAGCGCACGACGGCGTGGTTTCTTTAACAGCCCCTGGGCAGCGAGATGAAGGTTACGGGCATCCGTAATTGAGAGGTACGGCAACGACATTCATGATTCCCTCATTCGTTCGCTGCCGTCATGGTCGTGCGCTAACGTGCCAGCGAGATCAATTTTTCGAGTAATGTCTCAGGTTCAGTCCCCGACAAATGTGCATCGACAGGGAGATACCACCAGTTATCTTCTGCAAAGGCGCGGCACTTAACGGCGTCCTTCTCCGTCATGACCAGCGTTTGTGACGTATTCAGTAAGCCGTTGACATCACGTGAAGTCAACGTCTGATGATCCGCCAGCGGAACACATTTCTGCGGCTGTACGCCACATGCCTCTAACGTGGCAAAAAAGCGCGGCGGATGACCAATACCGGCCATCGCCACGACATTTTGCAGTTGCGCGACATCGCGGCGCTCACCGGTACGCAGGTTCACGGCCAGTCCTGCCGTCAGACGCATCGGGATCTCCCCCGTCTGCGGGATGCCACCGTTAACGATAACCGCATCCACCGTCTTCAGGCGACCCGCCCGCTCACGCATCGGACCAGCCGGTAGCCACCAACCGTTTCCAAAGCGACGGACGCCATCAACTACTACAATCTCGATATCGCGGGCCAGACGGTAGTGCTGAAGGCCATCATCGGTGACGATGATCTGCACATCGTGATGCGCCAGAATCGCTTTCACCGCATCAGCCCGGTTGGGCGACACGGCAACCGGCACGCCAGTGCGCTGATAAATCAGCACCGGTTCATCCCCCGCTTCAGCAGTGGTTGTTTCGGCGTTCAGCAGCAAAGGATATGACGCTGCTTTACCACCGTAACCACGGGAAACCACACCAACGCGAAGACCGCGCTGCTGCAGTTGTTCCACCAGCCAGATCACCACCGGCGTTTTACCGTTGCCGCCCGCCGTCAGGTTACCGACCACTACCACCGGCACCGGTGCGCGCCAGGCACGCTTGATCCCGAGCGTGTAGCACAAACGAATCCCCCCACTCACCAGACCGTACAGCCAGGAGAGAGGGAGTAACAGTCGCCACAAGGGCGACTCACCGGACCAGATGCGCGCGATCATTGCCCAAATTGCATTTTGTGCAGTTGCGCATAGACACCGCGATGTTCCAGCAGCTCACTGTGCGTACCACGTTCCACAATCAGGCCATCTTCCACAACCACAATTTCGTCGGCCTGTTCAATGGTTGAGAGACGGTGTGCAATAACCAGCGAGGTACGGTTTTTCTGCAGTTCGTCCAACGCCGCTTGTATGGCGCGCTCAGATTCGGTGTCCAGGGCTGACGTCGCTTCATCAAGGATCAAAATCGGGCTATCGCGCAGCAACGCGCGCGCAATGGCAATACGCTGACGTTGACCGCCGGACAGCAATACGCCGTTTTCGCCGATCACCGTATCAAGGCCGTCATCCATTTTATTGATAAAGTCCATGGCATAAGCCATGCGGGCCGCTTCTTCAATCTGCTCACGGCTATACTGTTCATTACGCGCGTAGGCGATGTTGTTCGCCACCGTGTCGTTGAAAAGATGCACGTTTTGCGAAACCAGCGCGACCTGATTACGCAACGATGCCAGGGTATACTCTCGCAGATCGTGACCATCCATCAGGATTTCGCCTTCATTGATGTCGTAGAAACGCGTGATCAGACTGGCAATAGTTGATTTACCGGAACCTGAACGTCCCACCAGCGCAACCGTTTTGCCTGCCGGGATTTTCAGGTTGATATTACGCAATGCTGGTACTTCGCGACCCGGATAGGTAAAGGTCACATTGCGAAATTCCAGATCGCCGGTTGCACGTTCAATAACGCGTTTACCTTCGTCTTTTTCCTGCTCGCTATCCAGGATCGCAAATAAAGTCTGACACGCGGCCATACCGCGCTGGAACTGGGCGTTGACGTTGGTCAGCGATTTCAGCGGACGCATCAGGGCAATCATTGAGGAGAAGACCACGGTGATCGTCCCTGCCGTCAGGCTGTCCATGACGCTTGGGAAGCTGGCTGCGTACAATACAAACGCCAGTGCCAGCGAAGCAATCAACTGGATGATAGGATCGGAAATAGAAGAGGCGGAAACCATCTTCATCCCCTGCAAGCGCATCTTGTTACTGACTTTGTCAAAGCGCTTCGTTTCCACCCCCTGACCACCAAAAATCAGTACCTCTTTGTGGCCTTTCAGCATCTGCTCCGCGCTGGTAGTCACCTGCCCCATCGTATTCTGCATATTCTTACTGATAGCACGAAAACGTTTGGAGACCACACGAATCGCAATCGACACAATCGGTGCCAGCACAACCAGGATGATCGACAGCTGCCAGCTGTAATAGAACATCATGATGAACAGGCCGATAATTGATGCGCCTTCACGCACAACAGTAATCAGCGCGCCGGAAGACGAAGAGGCAACCTGCTCAGAATCGTAAGTGATACGAGAAAGCAGAGTCCCGGTGGACTGCTTGTCAAAGAAGGAAACCGGCATTCCCATCATATGGCCAAACAGACGACGACGCATAGTCATCACCACTTTGCCTGATACCCAGGAAATACAATAGCTGGAGATATAGCTGGTGATACCACGTAAAATCATCAGCCCAATAACCACCAGCGGCATCCACAGCAACACTGAGCGATCTGTTTTACCAAAACCATCATCCAGTAATGGTTTGAGGAGCGATAACATGAAGGTATCGCTGGCCGCGTTGAGGATTAACGCAACACCCGCCACGATCAGACCCGATTTGAAAGGCGCAATGGTTGGCCACAGTCGGCGAAACGTCTGCCACGTAGAGAGATCTTTATCGTTATGCATTCAAGAAACCAGCATCTGTTGAAATAGCCGCATATTCTACCCGTTATCGTCTGACACGCCAAACCACTGATGATACCAACGAGGTAAAATTTGTTCCCGCAGACTGATGACCTGCCAGCCCTGTGTTGAAAAATCCAGCGAAATTTGCCCCTGATGCGGAGTATCACGCCACCGGTAACCCTGTTGCTGGTAGCGCTGCTTCACCTTCCGGGATGGCAGTCTCCAGGCGTTGTAACGTGATGCTGAGGCCAACGCCACTCTGCCATTCACACGTTGAATTAATGCCAGTGAAGAAGAGGTGTTGCTGCCATGATGCGGTACCTGCACTGCCGTCGCTGAAAGGTGCTGCCAGTAATGGCTTAACATTTTCTGTTCCGCCGGCGACTCTATATCGCCCGTCAGCAGAATACTGTGCCTGCCATCATCAATCTTTACGACACAGGAGTGATTGTTTCCCTGCGTCAGGTCTCCCTTTAACGGCCAGTGCACGCTAAAACGCAATCCCTGCCATTGCCACATCTCACCGCGATAACACGGCAAATGGCCCTGCCAGCCTAGCGGGCTGCGTACCCAAAGTGTTGGCCAGGTTGTCTGCAAAGAGTGTAGTCCACCGCGATGGTCGAGATGCTCATGGCTGAGAATTATTCCCTCTGGCTGCAGGTGATGCCAGCGCAGCCATGGAATGATCATCTGTTGAGCACTGTCGCCTCCCGGCCAGGCCAACCCGGTATCGTAGAGTAACGCTTTGCCATTGCGGGTGATGACCATCGCCAACCCCTGTCCGACGTCCAGCATGTGCACCTGCCACGCATCGGTGCGTGGCGAACTCCAGAACGGCCAGCTCAATAGCACCAGCGTTACCAGACAGAGACCTGGAAAGATGCGCCATGCAACGAATCGCCAGCAAGGTAATATCAGCCAGGGAGCAAAAACCAACCATTGCCAACGGCTATCCACATTCATCCACCCCGGAGGCAAGTGCTTAAGTACCCAGAATAACGTGGCTAATGAGCGATCGGCCAGATACCAGAGTCCGTCCTCAAGAAACAGCGGACCGGTGATATGGACCACCATTCCAGTGAGGATCAGCGGAACACTGACAAACGTAACCAATGGGACGGCAAACAGATTTGCCACAAAAGAGGTCAGGCTGACTCCGTGAAACAGCGCAATTTGAAGCGGCAGGAGCAACAAAGTAATACCCAGTTGCAGATGAGCCAGCTCGACAAGCAAACGCCCGGCGCGCGGTAAAGGCCAGTTGGGACAAGGAAACCATTGATACCAGAACAGCAAAGCGGCAACAGCAGAGGCAGAAAGCCACAGGCTTTGCGAGATCGCAGCGACGGGATCGACAATCAGGATGGCCGCCAGACAGCAGCACCAGACCGACCAACCGCTCCATTGCCGCCCGGTTAATTTCAGTGCGCCCCATACCAGCAACGCCACCATCGTACGTAGAGCCGGAGGTTGTAATCCGGTCAACCAGGCATAAAACGCAGCGCAAATAAGCCCACCAATCAGCGGGTGCTGCCAGCGGATCATACTAACCGGCAGCAGAAACTGCACACCGCGAAGCAGAGCAGCAACCAGTAAAGCCGCGAAAGCGATATGCAGACCAGAAATCGCCATCAAATGCGCCGTACCGGTATCACGCATGATCGCTTTGACCTCCTGCGGGACCAGCAGCCGCTCCCCCATCCCGAGTCCTGATATCACCTGCCGCCAGGGATAATTTTCCAGAGAGGTGGTCAATGAGGCGAGATAGCGAGCCCGCCAACTGCATTTGCTGTCGACAGCCTTTGCCTGCAAAAAGCGACCGCTGAGCGGCTGATGCTGTGCCAGCGCATAACGCTGGCTATCAAATCCGCCGTCATTTAATTCGCCGTGAATGGCGCGGACCTTCAGCGACATCGCCCAACGTTGCCCCGCGCAGGGTGCTATTGGTAAGTATTGATCATAAAGCACAACGCCTACGGAAGGAAAAAGCCGGTGTCCATTAAGATGAGTGATCAATCCAGCATGTGTTGTCATGTTATCCGTGGCCGTAAGCTCTACGACCGCTTCCTGCGTGGCACCAGGCAATGTATTTACCGCCCACAGCGACTGCTTTGCCGCCATGACGCCCCAGAGGAAAAACAACAGGAGAAGTCCGGCACACTGCGTTACTTTCCAGCGGTTCAGACAGAGCAAGCAGGCCAGTACAAACAGAACGCTAACAACCCATGCCCCCGGAAGCGCAGGCAGCAGGAATAAGGGGAAAATCCCCCCTAATGCGCACAGACTGACCGTCGTTAATTTCATACACACCCCCGTGTTGGGGGAAGTGTGCAGGTCTGAACAGAGGTTGTCAGGGGGAGAATGAAGGATTTACGGCAATGATTCAGCGATTTTCATCGCCACTCGGCAATGTGAAACGTGAAATGCGAGCGATATTCCGGAACAGGGTACAGGCAAGAAAAAAGCACCGTAAAGGTGCTTTTCTGACGTTACGTTTTGCGAAAAACTTAACCGTAAATATTGGCGCGATCGCGCAGTTCTTTACCCGGCTTAAAGTGCGGAACGTATTTCCCTTCCAGATCCACTTTATCGCCAGTCTTCGGGTTACGCCCGGTACGTGGTGCACGGTAGTGCAAAGAAAAGCTGCCGAAACCGCGGATTTCAATACGCTCGCCCTGTGCAAGAGTCGAGGCCATATGCTCCAGCATCTCTTTTACTGCATCTTCAACCGCTTTCGCGGGAATATGAGATTGCTGAGTGGCAAGTCTTTCAATCAATTCTGACTTGGTCATGATTCCTCCGGTTCCAATAAGCTGCTGCTGTTGCATTGATTAAGGGCGGCCGTAGCCGCCCTTTGTCATTGATTACAGAACGAATTCTATAATCTGTCAAGTAATCTAATCTGACTTCGGGACGAAACATCCCGAAGTATCAAAGAATTACTCGCCTTTAGCTGCTTTGAAAGCTTCAGCCATCGCGTTGTTAGAGAAGTTTGCATCTTCCTGTTTGTTAACAGTGGCGATAGCATCTTTCTCATCAGCTTCGTCTTTAGCACGAACAGACAGGCTGATTGCACGGTTCTTACGGTCAACGCCGGTGAATTTAGCTTCAACGTCGTCACCCACGCTCAGAACCAGGGTAGCATCTTCAACGCGGTCACGGGATGCTTCAGAAGCGCGCAGGTAACCTTCAACGCCGTCAGCCAGTTCTACGGTTGCGCCTTTCGCGTCAACTGCAGTCACTTTACCGTTTACGATTGCGCCTTTCTTGTTCAGTGCAACCCAGTTGTTGAACGGATCTTCTGCCAGCTGTTTAACGCCCAGAGAGATACGCTCGCGCTCTGCGTCAACCTGCAGAACAACTGCTGCGATTTCGTCGCCTTTTTTGTATTCACGAACTGCTTCTTCGCCTGCAACGTTCCAGGAGATGTCAGACAGGTGAACCAGGCCGTCGATACCGCCGTCCAGGCCGATGAAGATACCGAAGTCAGTGATAGACTTGATTTTACCTTCAACACGGTCACCCTTGTTGTGGGTTTCCGCGAACTGCTGCCATGGGTTAGATTTGCACTGCTTCAGGCCCAGGGAGATACGACGACGTTCTTCGTCGATATCCAGAACCATGACTTCCACTACGTCGCCAACGTTAACCACTTTGGACGGGTGGATGTTTTTGTTGGTCCAGTCCATTTCGGAAACGTGAACCAGGCCTTCAACGCCTTCTTCGATTTCAACGAAGCAGCCGTAGTCGGTCAGGTTGGTCACGCGACCGGTCAGTTTGGTACCTTCCGGATAACGCTTAGCGATAGCTACCCACGGATCTTCGCCCAGCTGTTTCAGGCCCAGAGATACACGGGTACGTTCGCGGTCGAATTTCAGCACTTTAACAGTGATTTCGTCGCCAACGTTTACGATTTCGCTCGGATGCTTAACGCGTTTCCATGCCATATCGGTGATGTGCAGCAGGCCGTCAACGCCACCCAGATCAACGAATGCACCGTAGTCAGTGAGGTTCTTAACGATACCTTTAACTTCCATGCCTTCCTGCAGGTTTTCCAGCAGCTGATCGCGCTCTGCGCTGTTTTCGGATTCGATCACGGCACGACGAGAAACAACAACGTTGTTGCGCTTCTGATCCAGCTTGATGACTTTGAATTCAAGCTCTTTGCCTTCCAGGTGCAGCGTATCGCGCACCGGACGAACGTCTACCAGTGAACCTGGCAGGAACGCACGAATACCGTTCAGCTCAACAGTGAAGCCGCCCTTAACTTTGCCGTTGATAACACCGGTAACAGTTTCAGCATCTTCGTAAGCTTTTTCCAGCGTGATCCATGCTTCGTGACGTTTCGCTTTTTCACGAGACAGCAGTGTTTCACCGAAGCCGTCTTCTACTGCATCCAGAGCAACGTCAACTTCGTCGCCCACCTGGATTTCCAGTTCGCCAGCTGCGTTCTTGAACTGCTCTGCAGGGATTGCAGATTCAGATTTCAAGCCTGCATCAACCAGAACAACGTCTTTGTCGATAGCAACAACAACACCACGAACGATGGAACCCGGACGGGTTTCGATTTCTTTTAAGGATTCTTCAAACAGTTGAGCAAAAGATTCAGTCATGTTTAATCTTCAGGTTTCATATTTAACGTCCACCTGGCTCCGTGCCGGATGGGGTTGTTTAACATACCCGCTGTCATTCCATTGCAACGGGGGTACTGCAAATTCGGTCGCTCTTAAGCGAGTGCCAGTTTTTGGCGCGCGTATTGTAGCGCTTTTTCAATCACTTGCTCAATGCTTAATCGTGTAGAATCTAAAACTAAAGCATCAGCAGCGGGTACCAGCGGCGCTACAGCACGGTTTCGGTCGCGATCGTCGCGTTCTTTGATCTCGGCCAAAAGGCGTTCAAAGTTAACACTAAAGCCTTTCTCCTGCAACTGTAGCATACGGCGATGCGCACGTTCTTCCGAGGAGGCGTCAAGGAAAATTTTAACCGGCGCATCGGGGAAAACCACCGTCCCCATATCACGTCCGTCGGCGATCAGTCCCGGCGCTTCACGAAAAGCGCGTTGACGACGCAGTAGCGCTTCACGGACTCGTGGGAACGCCGCAACCTGAGAGGCGGCATTGGCGACTTCCTGCGTGCGGATTTCACCGCTAACGTCTTCCCCTTCAAGAATCACTTCCAGATTTCCGTCAGTTGAGACAAAGCGAACATCAAGATGGGTTGCCAGTGGGACCAGTGCGTCTTCCGATGCGACATCAACATGATGATGTAATGCCGCCAGCGCCAGCACGCGATAGATTGCGCCAGAGTCCAACAGATGCCATTGCAATGCTTCCGCCATCGCTTTGCACAAGGTGCCTTTTCCTGCACCGCTTGGGCCATCAATGGTAATTACCGGGGCAATTGCCGTCATCTTTATCTCCTTAAACAGGCGTTCTGTTAACGTAAACGCCGCGCATTATACGCGCCAACGCCCACAATCGTTAACATTGTGTGCAAAAACCGGTTTAGTCTGTCACCAGGTGAAGAATAATTGCGCAATTATAGCGGGCTGGAGAGCAACCAGCCCGAAAGATGACAATGTTTTACTTTTATCAAGCCGGCGTGCTAATACGCGCCAGTTGTTCGAAGTAGTCAGGGAAGGTTTTGGCGGTGCATTTCGGATCCAGGATCGTGACCGGTGTGTCAGATAACGCCACCAGCGAAAAACACATCGCCATGCGGTGATCGTTGTAGGTCCCAATATCGGCAAACTTCAGCTGTGCCGGTGGCGTGATGCGAATAAAATCATGCCCCTCCTCCACTTCCGCGCCAACTTTGCGCAGTTCGGTCGCCATCGCAAACAGACGGTCAGTCTCTTTGACACGCCAGTTATAGATGTTGCGAAGCGTCGTTGTACCGTTGGCAAACAGCGCCGTGGTGGCAATGGTCATCGCCGCATCCGGAATGTGGTTCATATCCATATCGATAGCGTTAAGCGTCCCATGAGTGCAGGCGATAAAGTCGTCACCCCAGGTCACGGTCGCGCCCATTTTCTCCAGCACATCGGCAAACCGAATATCGCCCTGCATGCTATTGCGACCAATCCCTGTCACTTTCACTGTTCCGCCTTTTATCGCGCCAGCTGCAAGGAAATAAGAGGCTGATGAAGCATCGCCTTCGACCAGATAGTGGCCCGGAGAGCGATACTGCTGGCCGCCTTTGACCACGAAATGCTGATAGCTCTGGTTCTCTATTTCAACGCCAAAGGTTTTCATCAGGTTCAACGTGATATCAATATACGGTTTCGAGACCAGCTCACCTTTAATGCTAATCACCGTATCCTGCGGCGCCAGAGGCGCGGTCATCAGCAGCGCGGTAAGGAACTGGCTGGAGACACTACCGTCAACGTCAACCCGTCCACCGGCAAACCCGCCGCGCAGTCGAAGTGGTGGATAGTTTTCCTGTTCGAGATATTCAATGTTCGCCCCGCCCTGACGCAGTGCATCCACCAGATGACCAATCGGACGCTCTTTCATGCGCGGTTCGCCGGTCAGCACAATATCATTTGTCCCAAGGCACAATGCGGCGGCCAGCGGTCGCATCGCCGTTCCGGCATTCCCCAGAAACAGTTCTAACGAACCTTCAGCATGCAGAGGGCCTGCATTACCCGTAATTTCGCAGCGGGTACGATCCGCAGAAAGGGTGTAATCAATCCCCAACGCACTCAGGGCATTGAGCATATGGCGAACGTCATCGCTGTCCAGCAGGTTGGTCAGCACAGTGGTGCCATGTGCTAACGCCGCCAGTAACAACGCGCGGTTAGATACGCTCTTCGAGCCTGGCAGGTTAATCGTGCCATCGACCCGTGCGATGGGTTGTAACGTCAGGGATTCCATGAAACTCAACTCTCAAAAGACAGAAATAAAAACCCCACAGACAACGCTGTGGGGATGAAAAGAGACAACAGATTAGCCGCGACGACGCTCGAAATCGGTCATGAACTCGGCAAGCGCTTTAACCCCTTCCAACGGCATCGCGTTATAGATAGAAGCGCGCATACCGCCGACGACGCGATGGCCTTTCAGCGCATGCAGACCGGCGGCAAACGATTCTTCCAGGAAGATCTTATCCAGCGCGCTGTCAGCCAACTGGAACGGCACGTTCATACGTGAACGGTTCGCTTTCGCCACATCGTTACGATAGAAGTCGCTGTTATCAATCACGCCATACAGCAGTTCTGCCTTTTGCTGATTGATTTTATCCATCGCTGCCACGCCGCCATTGGCTTTTAGCCATTTGAACACCAGGCCAGAAAGGTACCAGGCGAAGGTCGGTGGCGTGTTGAACATGGAGTCATTGTCGTTCAGGACGGCGTAATCGAGGATCGACGGGCATGCCACATTCGCTTTACCCAGTAAATCTTCGCGTACGATGACCAGCGTCAGCCCCGCCGGGCCAATGTTCTTCTGCGCGCCCGCGTAAATAATGCCGTAGCGAGAAACATCCAGCGGCCCAGAAAGAATAGTTGAGGAGAAATCGGCGGTCACCACCACATCGGCACCAAAATTGGGCGTTTCGTTAATCGCGATGCCATCAATGGTTTCGTTCGGGCAGTAATGCAGATAAGCCGCATCATCAGAAAGCTGCCACTCGCTCATCGGCTTCACGCCGCGCAGGCCATCGACCGAGACTTTGGCATCAATCACATTCGGCGTGCAGTATTTTTTCGCTTCTTTAACGGCGCTGGCAGCCCAGTAGCCGGCATCAACGTAATCAGCCGTGGTTTTGTCGCCCAGAATGTTAAGTGGAATCGCAGAAAACTGGCCGCGACCACCGCCGTGACAAAACAGCACTTTGTAGTTGGAGGGGATATTTAACAGATCGCGAAAATCCTGCTCCGCTTCTTGCGCGACCTGGATGAACTCTTTTCCGCGGTGGCTCACTTCCATGACGGACGTACCAAGACCGTTCCAGTCACAAAGATCCTTTTGAGCCAGTTTGAGCACGTCTGCCGGTAGCATTGCCGGACCTGAACTAAAATTGAAGACCTGAGCCATTTCCCCTCACCACGTTGCGTTGTTATTAACCCAACCTCTTTCATACATGAATTGAGATTGGGTATAAGTTATTCCTGTGGATATCGGTTTTATCATTCAGTGACACGCGCCGCAATGGCTAAAACGGAGCAGAGCAAAAATGAGTGTTCGCTCACACAACAGAATCTTCGGGATTGACGATGAAAGACCGACATTCTTGCTGTCAGACGACCCTTTTTGCCCGGCTGGCCTTCGACCATTCTGGATTTTTGCAACGCGGACAAAATTGGCTATCCCCGGCACTCATGCCGATCACTTCACTGCAGCGCACGCAGGCGTAATCTCCCGCTTCCGGCATGACCCTGAAACGCTGCGTACAATATTCAGGCAGAATGCTAAGCCCAGGCTTCACCTTTTCGTCTGCAAAGAAATAGACGCTGATTTGCCCATTCGTTTCGAGGATCGCCAGTCTGACCTGCCCCAGTTGCTCAACACCGTTCAGCCGCAGTTCCATGAAGAACTCAAATTCGGTCATGTTCGCGTTGCTGAGCTTTGACCAGGCTAACTCGCCGTCTTCGATAATAACGACAGGTTTACCTTCCAGGAGATCCTCCAGCGTTTCACTGCGCGCCATCAGCCACATCACCAGTCGATATAAAATCGCCAGGGTAATAAAGACCACCAGCACGGGCAGCATTGGCACATCGTCATAAAAAGCCACATCCCCTGCCGCCGACCCCAGCGTCAGAATGATCAGCACTTCGAATAACGACATCTGCCTTACGCCGCGTCGGCCCGTCAGTTTAAGAAACAGGAACACCAGAATAAAGGTATAGAGACTGCGCAGAGAGACTTCCCAGAGGAACTCCAGAGGGACTTTGTCGAGCGCCATCCGTTGTAAATCAAATGCTTTCATTTTTATGCCCTTAACGCAGGTACTGGATAAAAGCATAGTCAAAAGTTTTATTTGCGCCTGGTCCGTGGCGGCGATAGCGTCAGTCACATAAAACCCGTATCATTGCGCGCTTTCCGTACGACAAAAGTGATTTTCATGACGCAAACATTTATCCCCGGCAAAGACGCCGCTCTGGAAGACTCCATCGCTCGCTTCCAGCAGAAACTGCTTGACCTCGGCTTTCATATTGAAGAGGCCTCGTGGCTGAATCCGGTGCCGAACGTCTGGTCTGTACACATTCGCGATAAAGAATGCGCACTGTGCTTTACCAACGGCAAAGGGGCGACCAAAAAAGCCGCGCTGGCTTCGGCGTTGGGCGAATATTTCGAGCGTCTGTCGACCAACTATTTTTTTGCCGATTTCTGGCTGGGTGAAACCATCGCCAATGGTCCGTTCGTGCATTATCCGAACGAGAAATGGTTCCCGCTGACCGAAAGTGACGACGTGCCAGAAGGCCTGCTGGATGCGCGCCTGCGGGCTTTTTACGATCCCGAGAACGAACTGACAGGCAGTATGTTGATCGACCTGCAGTCTGGTAACGAAGAACGCGGCGTCTGCGGTCTGCCATTCACCCGCCAGTCAGATAACCAGACCGTCTATATTCCGATGAACATTATCGGCAACCTGTACGTTTCGAACGGGATGTCTGCCGGTAACACCCGCAATGAAGCGCGCGTGCAGGGGCTTTCTGAAGTTTTTGAACGTTACGTGAAGAATCGCATTATTGCCGAAAGTATCAGTCTGCCGGAAATCCCGGCCGACGTACTGGCACGCTATCCGGCGGTCGTGGAATCTATTGCGACGCTGGAAGCAGAAGGTTTCCCGATCTTTGCCTACGACGGTTCTCTGGGCGGTCAGTATCCGGTGATCTGCGTCGTCCTGTTCAACCCGGCTAACGGCACCTGCTTTGCCTCCTTTGGAGCACACCCTGATTTTGGTGTTGCACTTGAGCGTACGGTGACGGAGCTGTTGCAGGGCCGCGGTCTGAAAGATCTCGATGTCTTCACGCCGCCGACCTTCGACGATGAAGAAGTGGCTGAACATACCAACCTGGAAACACATTTCATTGACTCCAGCGGTCTGATCTCCTGGGATCTGTTCAAGCAGGATGCCGACTACCCGTTCGTTGACTGGAGCTTCTCTGGTACCACAGAAGAAGAGTTCGCCACCCTGATGGCGATCTTCAACGCGGAAGATAAAGAAGTGTACATCGCCGATTACGAACACCTGGGCGTTTACGCCTGCCGGATCATCGTTCCAGGGATGTCTGATATTTATCCCGCTGAAGATTTGTGGCTCGCCAATAACAGCATGGGCAGCCATCTGCGCGAGACCCTCCTCTCACTGCCGAACAGTGCCTGGGATAAAGAAGACTATCTCAACCTGATTGAACAGTTAGATGAAGAAGGGTTTGATGATTTCACCCGCGTTCGTGAACTGTTAGGTCTGGCAACCGGATCGGATAACGGCTGGTACACCCTGCGTATTGGCGAGCTGAAAGCAATGCTGGCGCTGGCAGGTGGCGATCTGGAACAGGCGCTGATCTGGACTGAATGGACGATGGAATTTAATGCGTCGATCTTTAGCGCTGAACGGGCGAATTACTACCGTTGCCTGCAAACGCTGCTGCTTTTATCGCAAGAAGAAGAGCGTGAACCGCTGCAATATCTGAACGCGTTTGTCCGCATGTATGGCGCTGCTGCGGTCGAAGCCGCCAGCGCAGCGTTGAGCGGCGAAGCGGCCTTTTATGGTCTTCAGCCGGTAGACAGCGATCTGCATGCTTTCGCGTCACACCAGTCGCTGCTGAAGGCCTATGAGAAGTTGCAGCGCGCAAAATCTTCATTCTGGTCAAAATAAAGACAATTAACCTGCGCTATGTAGGTTTAAATAATCGTCTGAGCTATATTACGGGGCGCTTTAAGTGCCCCGTTTTACTTATTTTTGGCCATACAAAAATAAATGTAATAACAAGGTTAAATATTGGTAGTTGATATTACGCATTTTAACAGCCAGTTGTTACTTTGCCTGCCAATTACTCCATATTAATTAACTGGCCAGCAGACCCAGGAAGGAAAATTTTCAACTCATTTGCTAAATTTTAAAATTTATTTTTATCATATAAATCAATAAAATACACCGCAATTGCATAAAAACCATGCGCATTACGGGCCTATAAGCCAGGCGAGATATGATCTACATCAATTTCTCATCTATAATGCTTTGTTAGTATCTCGTCGCCGACTTAATAAAGAGAGAGTTAGTGTGAAAGCTGACAACCCTTTTGATCTTTTACTCCCTGCAGCAATGGCCAAAGTGGCCGAAGAAGCAGGCGTCTATAAAGCAACGAAACATCCGCTTAAGACTTTCTTCCTGGCAATTACTGCCGGTGTGTTCATTTCCATCGCCTTTGTTTTCTATATCACCGCAACGACCGGTACAGGTACGATGCCCTTTGGTATGGCGAAACTGATTGGCGGTATCTGCTTCTCTCTGGGGTTGATTCTTTGCGTCATCTGCGGTGCAGATCTCTTTACGTCAACCGTGTTGATTGTCGTCGCCAAAGCCAGTGGTCGTATCACCTGGGGTCAGTTGGCGAAAAACTGGCTCAACGTCTATTTTGGTAACCTGGTTGGTTGCTTGCTCTTTGTGCTGTTGATGTGGCTTTCTGGCGAATATATGGTCGCCAACGGCCAGTGGGGAATGAACGTCCTGCAAACCGCCGACCACAAAATGCACCATACTTTTATTGAAGCCGTCAGTCTCGGTATCCTCGCAAACCTGATGGTCTGCCTGGCCGTATGGATGAGCTACTCAGGCCGTAGCCTGATGGATAAAGCGTTTATCATGGTATTACCGGTTGCGATGTTTGTTGCCAGCGGTTTTGAGCACAGTATCGCAAACATGTTTATGATCCCAATGGGTATTGTAATCCGTGATCTCGCAACACCGGAGTTCTGGAGCGCAGTTGGCTCGACGCCGGAAAATTTTTCTCACCTGACCGCGATGAACTTCATCACTGATAACCTGATTCCGGTTACGATCGGCAACATTATCGGCGGGGGTTTGTTGGTTGGGTTGACATACTGGGTCATTTATCTGCGTGATAACGATCATCATTAATCTCTGATGACCGCCACACGCAGTAAATAAAAAATCCACTTAAGAAGGTAGGTGTTACATGTCCGAGCTTAATGAAAAGTTAGCCACAGCCTGGGAAGGTTTTACCAAAGGTGACTGGCAGAATGAAGTAAACGTCCGTGACTTCATTCAGAAAAACTACACTCCGTACGAGGGTGACGAGTCCTTCCTGGCTGGCGCGACTGATGCGACCACTGCACTGTGGGACAGCGTGATGGAAGGCGTTAAACAGGAAAACCGCACTCACGCGCCTGTTGACTTTGACACCTCTGTTGCTTCCACCATCACTTCTCACGACGCTGGCTATATCAACAAAGCCCTTGAGAAGATTGTTGGTCTGCAAACTGAAGCTCCGCTGAAACGTGCGATCATCCCGTTCGGTGGTATCAAAATGGTTGAAGGTTCCTGCAAAGCGTATAACCGCGAGCTGGACCCAATGCTGAAAAAAATCTTCACTGAATATCGTAAAACCCACAACCAGGGTGTTTTCGATGTTTACACCAAAGACATTCTGAACTGCCGTAAATCCGGTGTTCTGACTGGTCTGCCAGATGCGTATGGCCGTGGTCGTATCATCGGTGACTACCGTCGCGTTGCGCTGTACGGTATCGACTTCCTGATGAAAGACAAATACGCTCAGTTCGTCTCCCTGCAGTCTGACCTGGAAAACGGCGTAAACCTGGAAGCGACTATCCGTCTGCGTGAAGAAATTGCTGAACAGCACCGTGCGCTGGGTCAGATCAAAGAGATGGCTGCTAAATATGGCTGCGATATCTCTGGTCCGGCAACCAACGCTCAGGAAGCTATTCAGTGGACTTACTTCGGCTACCTGGCCGCAGTTAAATCTCAGAACGGCGCTGCAATGTCCTTCGGTCGTGTCTCCACCTTCCTGGATGCATACATCGAACGTGACCTGAAAGCAGGTAAAATCACAGAGCAAGACGCTCAGGAAATGATTGACCACCTGGTCATGAAACTGCGTATGGTTCGCTTCCTGCGTACTCCGGAATATGATGAACTGTTCTCCGGCGACCCGATTTGGGCAACCGAATCTATCGGTGGTATGGGCGTTGATGGCCGTACTCTGGTTACCAAAAACAGCTTCCGCTTCCTGAACACCCTGTACACCATGGGTCCGTCTCCGGAGCCGAACATCACCGTTCTGTGGTCTGAAAAACTGCCTCTGAACTTCAAGAAATTCGCCGCCAAAGTGTCCATCGACACCTCTTCTCTGCAGTATGAGAACGATGACCTGATGCGTCCGGACTTCAACAACGACGACTACGCTATCGCTTGCTGCGTAAGCCCGATGATCGTTGGTAAACAAATGCAGTTCTTTGGTGCGCGTGCAAACCTGGCGAAAACCATGCTGTACGCAATCAACGGCGGCGTTGATGAAAAACTGAAAATGCAGGTTGGCCCGAAATCAGAACCAATCAAAGGCGACGTTCTGAAGTTCGACGAAGTAATGGATCGTATGGATCACTTCATGGACTGGCTGGCTAAGCAGTATGTCACCGCGCTGAACGTTATCCACTACATGCACGACAAGTACAGCTACGAAGCTTCTCTGATGGCGCTGCACGACCGTGACGTTATCCGCACCATGGCATGTGGTATCGCAGGTCTGTCCGTTGCGGCTGACTCCCTGTCTGCTATCAAATATGCGAAAGTTAAACCGATTCGTGACGAAGACGGTCTGGCTATCGACTTCGAAATCGAAGGCGAATACCCGCAGTTTGGTAACAACGATGCTCGCGTTGATGACATGGCGGTTGACCTGGTTGAACGTTTCATGAAGAAAATTCAGAAACTGAAAACCTACCGTGATGCTATCCCGACTCAGTCTGTTCTGACCATCACCTCTAACGTTGTGTATGGTAAGAAAACCGGTAACACCCCAGATGGTCGTCGTGCTGGCGCGCCGTTCGGACCAGGTGCTAACCCGATGCACGGTCGTGACCAGAAAGGTGCGGTTGCCTCTCTGACCTCCGTCGCTAAACTGCCGTTTGCTTACGCGAAAGATGGTATCTCTTATACCTTCTCTATCGTTCCGAACGCACTGGGTAAAGACGACGAAGTTCGTAAGACTAACCTTGCCGGTCTGATGGATGGTTACTTCCATCATGAAGCGTCCATCGAAGGTGGTCAGCACCTGAACGTGAACGTAATGAACCGTGAAATGCTGCTGGACGCGATGGAACATCCGGAAAAATATCCGCAGTTGACCATCCGTGTATCCGGTTACGCAGTACGTTTTAACTCCCTGACGAAAGAACAGCAGCAGGACGTTATTACTCGTACCTTCACTCAGACCATGTAATGTGTTTTGACTGAAATCACGCGTTAAAAGGCGTACAATAAAGGCTCCACGGAAGTGGGGCCTTTTTAACAGGTCGTTTCCCAAACACAGCCTGTTTTGTCAGCTATCTATACTCAATGGATAACCGCCAAAACAGACTCGACACAGCCAATGAGCTGTGCACCAACACGGCCCCGGATGGGCCACACCTGGAGAAACACCGCAATGTCAGTTATTGGTCGCATTCACTCCTTTGAATCCTGTGGTACCGTTGACGGCCCGGGCATCCGCTTTATTACTTTCTTCCAGGGCTGCCTGATGCGCTGCCTGTATTGCCATAACCGCGATACGTGGGACACGCATGGTGGTAAAGAAGTCACCGTTGACGAACTGATGAAAGAGGTCGTGACCTATCGCCACTTTATGAACGCATCCGGCGGCGGCGTAACGGCATCTGGGGGGGAAGCTATCCTGCAAGCGGAATTTGTTCGTGACTGGTTCCGTGCCTGTAAGAAAGAAGGTATCCATACCTGTCTGGATACTAACGGTTTTGTTCGCCGCTACGACCCGGTCATTGATGAACTGCTGGAGGTCACCGATCTGGTGATGCTCGACCTTAAACAGATGAATGATGAGATCCACCAGAATCTGGTCGGCGTGTCCAATCACCGTACGCTGGAGTTTGCCCGCTACCTGGCAAACAAAGATATCAACGTGTGGATCCGTTACGTTGTGGTGCCAGGCTGGTCCGACGATGATGACTCAGCGCACCGACTCGGTGAATTTACCCGCGACATGGGCAACGTCGAGAAAATTGAGCTCCTGCCCTATCACGAGCTGGGTAAACACAAATGGGTGGCGATGGGCGAAGAGTACAAACTGGATGGTGTGCATCCGCCGAAGAAAGAAACGATGGAACGCGTCAAAGGAATTCTTGAGCAGTACGGCCATAAAGTGATGTACTAAGTTTCGCCGCCAGGCCTGATAAGCGCAGCGCTATCAGGCCATAATTCACCCCAAATGCACTACGACATAAAATATTCCGACAGCTTACTTGCCACACTCTCAATTGAGAAAATACTTTTCTGATGCGCTTTACGGCACTCCGCGTAGCGCTCATCCTGCTCTTCCAGTGCCGTTAGCACCCGATCTGCCACCATCATCGCGCCAGCTATCTCAGCAAAGCCATACTCCCCTTCTCCCTTCAGCGCAACAGCTGCCTGTAAATTCCAGTCTGAAAGTCGGCTGAGCGGCGCAAACGTGCCTCGCGTCAGCGAAAGTATGCGCGTGCCCTGTTGCTTCGCGAGGGTGAGCGCCTGCATCATATCTGTGGAGGTCTGCTCGGTATGCACCACGATAATGCCCTGACTTTGCGCTTCAGCGTTCACTGAGGAGGTCGTGAGATAAAATCGATCGACAAAGCTTGCCGCTTTACCCATTTTTATCAGGTTCATCTGTAAAAAAAGCGCCACCGGTACAGCCGTTCCAACCGCGTAAATCGCAACATTACTGACCTGATTTAACCAGGCTGCCGCGGCCTGCAATTCTTGCGAATTTATGATGGCATAGCTGTCGCGGATACTCGCCACCACCGCTGATATTTCTTCATTGCCCTGCGCTTCAGGTCGTGCTGCACCTTGTTCCACGGCCAGTGCCGTTCTGAAATCGGAAAAACCTTTGAAACCAAACGCCCGGCAAAAACGCGTAATACTTCCTTCGCTGGTTTCGATTGAATCAGCCAACTCTGTAATGGTGTGCCGCATCACAAAGTCGGGATTCTCTGTCACGAAGCGACTCACTTTTTCCAGGATCGGACTGAGACCGGAAGCTTCATTCCTGATATTTATCAGTAGGTTAGTATTAATCTGACTCATTTTTAGCCTTTTTGCTCAAAATGCAAACACAATCACATCTTTCTGCTCACGTAGAGATAATAATTTTTTTCAAGTTATGCGCAACGGAAAATAATTATTTTTACACCTCAGGAGAAAGCAGATGAAAGGTCTGATTGTCTGTCGTACCGGCATGGGCAGTTCCTTAATGCTCAAAATCAAAGCGCAAAAAATCATCGATAAGTATGGCTGGGATATCGAACTAGAACACGATGTCTTGTCAGGACTTGCTACCTGGCAAGGCATTGATTTTGTTCTTACCATGCGCGATCTCACCGATGAAATCGAGGCGGCTGGATTTCGGGCCATCGGTATAACCGACTTGATGAATAGCGAAGAAATGGAAACCGCGCTCACCAGCGTAATTCAGGGCAACTAACCTCTCCCGGAGGCAACATGGATCTCCTCAGGTTTATTGTATTCGACATTCTGGGTGTAACCCCACTTTTAGTTGGATTTATTGCACTCATTGGTTTGCTGATCCAACGTAAGCCAATTGAAAAAGTACTATCCGGCACCTTCAAAACCATTGTCGGCTTCCTGGTCTTCGCGGGTGGCGCCGGACTGGCGGTCACCTCGTTGGGTAATTTTCAGACCTTATTCAGCGATGGATTCGGACTAAAAGGTGTCATGCCGTTGGCGGAAGCATTAACGGGTCTGGCACAAACAAAGTTCGCCATGTGCGTTTCGTTGATCATGGTTATCGGCTTTGGCTGGAACCTGTTTTTTGCCCGGTTCACCCCTTTCAAGTACATCTTTTTGACCGGTCAACATAACCTGTATCTCTCCGCGCTGCTTACGGTAACGCTGAAAGCATTAGGTTACAGTGATGGCATTACGATTATCGTCGGTTCTGTGCTACTGGGGCTGGCCGCCTGTATCTATCCTGCCATCGCCCAACCGTGGATGCGTAAGATTACCGGTAATGACGAAATTGCTATGGGCCATTACGTCACGCTGGCTTATGCCGCTTCTGGCTGGATCGGCTCGAAAGTGGGCGATCCCAAAGAATCGACGGAGAAACTTAACCTGCCGGGATGGCTGGGGATTTTTAAAGACTACATTGTCTCGGTTTCCATCTCAGTCAGTATTTTCTATTACATCGCAGCACTGGCAGCCGGGAAAACCGCAGTCACCGCGGTGGCTGGAGGAATGCACTGGCTGGTCTATCCCCTGTTTCAGTCACTGACCTTTACCGCTTCGCTTTACATCATCATTACCGGGGTACGTTTGTTACTCTCAGAAATTGTTCCGGCCTTTCTTGGCATCTCGGAAAAATTTATCCCAAACGCTAAGCCGGCGCTCGACTGTCCGGTCGTATTCCCCTATGCGCCAACCGCCACCGTACTCGGTTTTATTTCCTCATTTGTCGGCGGACTGGTAGTGATGGGCATACTCGCCCTGATTGGTCAGACGGTGATTATCCCGGTTGCCATCCCCTATTTCTTCATTGGGGCAACGGCCGCTGTATTCGGTAACGCATCAGGTGGCTGGAAAGGCGCGGTGGTAGGGAGTTTTATTACCGGCATTCTGATCGGAGTCGGTCCTGCGCTTATCTACCCCATTATGGAATCGGTCGGACTGTCCGGCACCAGCTTCCCGGAAACTGACTTTGTTGTCCTCGGGCTCGCCGTGTATTACCTCGGCAAAATGCTGCCCTGATAAGGAGTAAAAATGAATATTGATGAACTGAAATCGCATGCGCTGTCCGCTCGCCGCGATATTGTGAGCATGATATATGAATCCGGAATCGGCCATCCAGGTGGAGCGCTCTCCGTTGTCGATATCCTGACCTGGATTTACCACCAGGAAGTCGATCTGGACTCCACTCCACGCGCCAGAGTAGTCATGAGCAAAGGTCATGCTGTTGCTGCGCAATACGCGATGCTGTACCAGAAAGGGAAAATAGACCGAAGTGAATTTAACACCTTTCGCCAGATTAATTCGCGCTTACAGGGGCACCCCAGCGTGAAATCGCTCCCGGAGGTTGATGCCACCACCGGGCTCCTGGGTCAGGGGCTCTCCGTCGCGCTGGGGATGGCGGCAGCAAAAAAGAAAGCTCAGGATCCGCACCGTGTCTTCGCCATAATTGGCGACGGCGAAATGCATGAAGGTCAGATTTGGGAGTCATTGCAGCAGGCCAGCCACATGAAGATGGATAATCTGGTGGCCGTTATCGACTACAATGGCTTTTCCTCACACGATCCCGTCAACCAGGTCATCAATCTGGAACCCTTGGCCGATAAAATCCGCAGCTTCGGCTGGCATGTGCTTGAGATACAAAATGGCAACGATATGCACCAGGTTGCCGATACATTGATGCTTTCACGTCATCTCAAAGGCAAACCCGTGGCCATTGTTGCTCATACGGTCAAAGGCAGCGGCGTTAGCTATATGGAAAACAACGGTGACTGGCATTCAAAAACCCCAAGCGCAGAGCAATATCAGCAGGCAATGGAGGAGTTACAGTCATGAGAGCACCACGTGATGAGATTGGCAATGCCCTGCTCGCCCTGAAAGAGAAAGGCTATCCGGTTGTCGTTATCGATAGCGATCTGGCAAGTTCGACTCGTACCGATCAATTTCAAAAATCCTGGCCCGATGCCTTCTTTGAAATGGGGATTGCTGAAGGTTCCGCCATGAGTTTCGCCACGGGGCAAGCACTGGAAGGAAACATCCCGTTCTATGTTAACTTCGCAATGTTTGTTACTGGCACGGCCTGGACCCAGTTGCGTCAGGCCTGCTATGCAAAAGCGAATATCAAGTTGGTGGGCAGTCATCCTGGTATGGATGATGGGCCGGACGGCGCATCCCATCACGCGCTGGAAGATCTGGCCTTAACGCGGGTTTTACCTGGGATCACGATTCTGACACCGGCCGACGCGGAGGAAATTGAAGCGGCTTTTGAACAGGCAGTCAATATTCACGGCCCGGTTTATATTCGTGTGGCACGGGAACCGATGCCTGTACGGGATAAATCCGCCGTTCCGCGCGTGACGGATATTGCCGCAGTAGAAGACGCTGGTGATGACTTTGCCATCCTCTATGAGGGAACGGTACTGGAACAAGCCAGTGCGGGATATGAACAGCTTTATTCAGCAGGTAAACGAGGCAAACTTATTCATGTCGCCACGCTAAAACCGTTTAACCGCCAGCGCTTTCTGCAATTGATTTCGGGTTGTCCGCAGATCGTAACGATTGAAAATCACACCATCACCGGTGGACTGGGTGGACAAGTCGCCGAAGTACTGGCAGAGGAAGGGTTAGGGATAAGGCTGACGCGACTTGGGACACAGGATACGTTTACCGAATCAGGAAACAGTCGTCAGTTAAAAGAGAAATATGGCATTTCAGCGTCTGGCATCTGTAAGGCGCTGAGTAAGGACTAATGAGGTACCGGATGGCGATTCCCGGAACGCCATCCGGTAAAACAGACTACAAGGAACAACAATGGCGCTCCCCCTCTTTTCCGCCTGCCAGTTTCGAGAACAATGCCATTCCTGGCAAGACGCAGTAAAAACGGCTTGTTTGCCGCTGGAAGAACAGAAAATAATTACTACTGAGTACGCACGGGCAATTATCTATGCCACAGAACAAACCGGCCCCTGGTATATTTTAAGTCCTGAGTTTGCCCTGCCGCACGCTCGTCCTGAAGAGGGCGTTCTCAGCAGCAAGTCGCATTTGTCGCTCTTGTGTCTGAAAGAGCCAGTCGCCTTTCCCGGTCACCCGGACGTGCGGCTGGTCATTGTTCTTGCCGCCGCCAGCAGCACTCAGCATATAGAAATGATTCAACAGTTGGTGTGCTGGCTCGATGACGCAGACCATTTACAAAAACTGAGCGATATCACCAGCCCGGCGCAACTACGCTCCTTGCTTGATGCCTGAAATGATCGCGCTTTTCTGCACGGTAAAAGCGTCCATTTTGGGGATAATCCCGGTTGGACAAGCAAACGCCGTAACAGCTATTTGATTTAGTAAAAAAGAGGCGAAGTATTATGCGCGGTAATAGAGGACAGTGACATCATACATAAACAGCATGCGATATCGCATGCTGCCTGTCCGGATTAAACGTGGGCAACCGGATTCGGGGTATGCCCGGCATTGCGCAGCAGCATCAGTAAATAAATAAACGACACGCTGGCAATCATAATAAACAGAAGATTATCGGAATAATTCTGCATCAGCATGGCCGTGAAGGAAGGGCCTAACAGGCTGCCTACGGTATAACTCAGCAGTAACGCCTGGTTCATCGCCACCAGTTGGTGATGTTCTACTTTTTCACAGGCCCACGCCATGGCAACCGGGTAGAGCGTAAAACCGGCCGCCCCGAGGATAAAGAGCGCCGGGGCCATCGCCGCCTGGCTTAACATCGCGATGCTGCCGAGGATCACGACGAACACCTGCACGCGCAATACCAGCAGTCGACCAAACTTATCCGCCAGTCGCCCGATTGGCCACTGACCAAGGATCCCTGCGCTGACCAGTACCGCCATCCAGAAACCAATACTCGCGTTGCTCATTCCCTGGTGATTGAGATACAGCGGCATCAGGCCGTACAACGAGCCGAGGACAATCCCGGAAATGATACAGCCATTGACGCCCAGCCGTGCCTGACGCAGTTTCAGCATCGCAGCGATCGGTGTGGCGCTGTGGTCTTCAGACTGCTGATTCAGGATGCGGGTAAACAGCAGCGGTAAAATCCCTGCCAAAATCAGTCCCGTGGCCCATGGCAGCACACTCATCAATTCCGTAGAGACTTTGCTGACCAGTAATTGCCCGAGAAACGTCCCCACATAGTAGATCATCATATAGGCGGCCAGCAGGCGACCACGGTTGCGTGATGTCCCGCTGCACATCAGCGCACTCTCGACAACAACCCAGATCATGGCGCAGCCAACACCCGCGACAAAGCGCCACGCCAGCCAACTCCAGAAACCAACCATCACACCGAGCCCCACACAACCAGCAGCAAAGATCAGCGAGGCAAGGTAGTAGCTTCGGTTAAACCCAAGTCGCTTGATTAACTGTCCTGTCAGAAGCGTCCCCACCAGATTACCGGTGAAATAGGACGAACTAACCATACCCACCTGCCACGTCGGCAGGTTTTCCTGGGCGAGCCAAAGCGGGACGAGCGTGTTCAGCACCGCGATCGCCAGGGTCAGCAGAAGTAGACCAGCCAGCAAAAGCAAGACAGGTCGAGTATAGGTGGACATGAGTATAAACCGTGAGGAAGTTCAAATTTCACGCGCATCATGCCACTAACAAAAACATTGTCAATCGGCGCAAACCGTGGCGCGACGGCCCTTTTCAACCTTCGATTGAATTTATTGATTAAGAACATGAATTATTGCTGACTCGCGCATCCCATGCTGCTGTTTTCATTGATTTAACGCAAAAGAACTCCGTTTCGCTTAGTCGAAAAATCTCATAGTTCCGGCAACAATTTTTTTCCGTTCTATGCTTTGAATGAACCCTATGCACCTGAATAAATCTGGGCGCAGAGTTGACTCAAGCAAGGAGAAGAGTATGACCAAGCCTTATGTTCGTCTCGATAAAAACGACGCAGCCGTTCTTCTGGTGGATCACCAGGCAGGACTGCTCTCACTGGTCAGGGATATTGACCCCGATAAATTTAAAAACAACGTGCTCGCGCTGGGCGATTTAGCCCAATATTTTAAGTTACCAACCATCCTCACCACCAGTTTCGAAACCGGGCCAAACGGACCGCTGGTTCCCGAACTAAAAGCCCAGTTCCCGGATGCCCCGTATATTGCACGTCCAGGTAACATCAACGCCTGGGATAACGAAGACTTCGTGAAGGCCGTCAAAGCCACAGGGAAAAAACAGCTAATTATTGCCGGCGTCGTGACTGAAGTTTGTGTAGCATTTCCGGCACTGTCAGCGATTGAAGAGGGATTTGACGTATTTGTGGTAACCGATGCTTCAGGGACGTTTAATGAAATTACCCGCCATGCCGCGTGGGACAGGATGTCGCAGGCTGGCGCACAGTTGATGACATGGTTTGGCGTGGCGTGTGAATTGCACCGCGACTGGCGCAATGACATCGAAGGGCTGGCGACGCTGTTCTCCAACCATATTCCGGACTACCGCAACCTGATGACCAGTTACGATACGTTGACTAAGCAGAAGTAAAAGACCGGGGCGAAAGCCCCGGTCTTTTCACTTAACTGGCAACCGCCATACCGACGGTCATATGAAGGCCATAGAATACGCCACGACCGATCAGTTCTCCCACCAGCAGCAGAATAAAGGCCACTGACAGCAGCGGAACCGCAGGCTGATAACCTTTCAACTGGGGGACAATCCAGCAGCACAGCGCCACAGCCAGTACCACAATGCGCCAGGCCATCAGCGAACCATAGTCCGGTACCAGCGCTGTAGCCTGCTGAACAGAACTGTGAATGGTCGACAGTTCCGCGCCCTGCATCACCGCCATGATGGCACTAATCACCAGTGCCAACAGCGATATCGCAGGCAACAGACGCATCGCCCAGCCGTCAACACCCGCCACACGCAGCAGCAGGTAGCCCAACAACGGTCCCCCCATCAGCAGCGTCAGGAAGAAGCCCAACGGCGTCCAGACGCTGTACCAGGTCGGTACGGTATCGATGCTGTTATAGACGCGCACCATCATCCAGACAAACAGCACGCCCAGCACCATCGTCAGCAGCAGCCACAGGTTACGCAGGGCCGGAGAGAGCTTTTTCAACACTGCCAACAGCCAGCCAATCCCGCCAACCGCAAAGAAAATCGAACCGCTGGCAATTTCATTACTCAGCGCCGACGATCCTACGCGATTAAGCGAGTTAAAGGCCCGCATTGGCGAGCCGAGGTGCAGCATGGAAGCGATAAAACCAATTCCCATCAGCACCCACAGAGCGAACATGCAGGTAATCACGCGCTGTTGCGTTTCTGCCCGCAGGTCGCCTTTCATCAGCGCCAGCGCCAGAACAATAAAGCCACCAACCACACATTGTCCGAAGACCGTGAAGATCATCAGCGGCCATTCATGCCATCCACTTCCCATCTTACACCTCCTTCGGATTCGCCAGATAACCGGTGGTATCCCCGGTCGGACGGCTGTTGGCATTGGGTTTGATCACAATACTCGGCTTCGTGAAGTGCGCGCCCGGCAGTGGCGCAACGGCCGCCAGCTCACCGTGTTTCTTACGCAGTTCGTCGATGGGGCCGAAATCCAGCGCGCGCAGCGGACAGGACTCGACACAGATCGGTTTCTTACCGTCAGCGACGCGGTCATGACAGCCGTCGCATTTGGTCATGTGGCCTTTGGCCGCGTTGTACTGCGGCGCGCCGTATGGGCAGGCCATGTGGCAGTAGCGGCAGCCGATGCAGACATCTTCATCCACGACCACAAAACCGTCTTCCCGTTTGTGCATCGCGCCACTCGGACAGACCTTGGTACAGGCCGGGTCTTCGCAGTGGTTGCAGGCAATGGACAGATAGTAAGCAAAAACGTTCTGGTGCCAGACGCCGTTGTCTTCCTGCCAGTCGCCGCCCGCGTATTCATAAATGCGGCGGAAGCTGACATCCGGGGTTAAATCTTTGTAATCTTTACAGGCCAGTTCGCAGGTTTTACAACCGGTGCAACGGCTGGAATCAATAAAAAATCCATACTGGGTTGTCATCGGTTACTCCTTACACCTTCTCAACCTGAACAAGGTTCGTATGTGACGGGTTCCCCTTCGCCAGAGGAGACGGACGCTGGGTGGTCAATACGTTGATACAACCGCCCTGGTCAATGCGTTTTGTATCCGGGTCATACCAGGCCCCCTCACCTAACGCGACCACGCCGGGCATCATACGCGGCGTCACTTTTGCCTCAATATGTAGCTCTCCACGGCCGTTGAAGATACGAACTTTATCGCCGTTGTTGATACCGCGCTTTTGCGCATCGAGCGGGTTAATCCACATCTCCTGACGGCACGATGCTTTCAGAACATCCACGTTGCCATAGGTCGAGTGAACGCGAGATTTATAGTGGAAGCCCGTAAGCTGTAGCGGGTAATCTTTGGTCAACGGGTCGTTGTAGTTCTCAAAGCCCGGCGTGTAGATCGGCAATGGATCGATGACATCGCCTTCCGGCAATTCCCAGGTAGCAGCAATCTCTGCCAGCTCCTGCGAGTAGATCTCGATTTTACCCGACGGTGTCGTCAACGGGTTAGCCTGCGGATCGTCGCGGAATGCCTTATAGGCCACATGATGCCCTTGCGGATCGCGCTGCTTAAACAAACCCTGTTTGCGGAATTCCTCAAAGGTCGGCAGCTCCGGAATCGCTTTACGCGACTGTTCGTACAGATGACGCATCCACTCTTCCTGAGTGCGCCCTTCGGTAAACTGCTGCTCGACACCCAGGCGCTTCGCTAACTCACTGGTCATTTCATAGATGGTTTTGCATTCGAAACGCGGCTTAATGGCCTGATCGGCGAAAATCACGTAAGACATATTCCCGCAAGAGGCGTCCAGCGCGAAGTCCATCTGCTCAGAAGCCGTGCAGTCGGGCAGCAGGATATCGGCATACTTCGCCGACGATGTCATGTGACAGTCGATGACGACAATCATTTCGCACTTCTTGTCATCCTGCAGAATATCGTGCGTGCGGTTGATCTCTGAGTGCTGGTTGATCAGACAGTTACCGGCGTAGTTCCAGATCATCTTAATCGGCACGTCGAGTTTGTCTTTACCGCGCACCCCATCACGCAGCGCGGTCATTTCCGGACCACGTTCAATTGCATCGGTCCACATAAACATGGAGATACTGGTTTCCACCGGGTTTTCCAGCGCGGGCATCCGAACAAACGGCAGATCGTAAGAGCCTTCACGTGCGCCGCTGTTGCCACCATGAATCCCGACGTTACCGGTCAGAATTGCCAGCATAGAAATAGCCCGGGTGGCGATTTCGCCATTCGCGTGACGTTGCGGTCCCCAGCCCTGACTGATATAGGCCGGTTTTGCACTGCCGATCTCACGAGCCAGTTTGATAATGCGATCTGCCGGGATGCCGGTAATTTGCGCCGCCCATTCAGGCGTTTTTGGCGTACCGTCATTCCCCTGACCGAGGATATAGGCCTTATAGTGACCATTCTTCGGCGCGCTGGCAGGCAAGGTTTTCTCGTCGTAGCCCACACAGTACTTATCGAGGAACGGCTGATCGACCATATTCTCAGTGATCAGCACGTAAGCCAGTGCATTTACCAGCGCCGCATCGGTCCCCGGACGAATCGGGATCCACTCGTCTTCGCGACCAGCCCCGGTATCGGTATAGCGCGGATCGATAATGATCATCCGGGCATTCGATTTCTGTCTCGCCTGCTCCAGATAGTAGGTAACCCCACCGCCGCTCATGCGGGTTTCACCAGGGTTGTTACCGAACAACACGACCAGCTTACTGTTTTCGATATCGGACGGGCTGTTACCATCCGCCCAGCCGCCGTAGGTGTAGTTCAGACCCGCTGCAATCTGCGCGGAGGAGTAGTCGCCATAGTGGTTCAGATAACCGCCGCAGCAGTTCATCAGGCGTGCCACCAGAGTATCTCCTGGCGGCCATGAGCGGGTCATTGTACCGCCCAGCGTACCGGTGCCGTAGTTCAGGTAGATAGACTCGTTGCCGTAATCCTTAATCAGACGCTGCATATTGCTGGTAATGATGTCGTAAGCCTCATCCCAACTAATGCGTTCGAATTTACCTTCTCCGCGCTTACCCACGCGTTTCATCGGGTATTTCAGACGATCCGGATTATAGACGCGACGGCGCATAGAGCGGCCACGCAGACAGGCACGTACCTGATGCAAACCGTCATAGTTGTCATCACCGGTATTGTCGGTTTCAACGTATTTGATTTCGCCATCCACAACATGCATGCGCAACGGGCAACGACTCCCGCAGTTCACTGTACATGCGCTCCAGATGACTTTTTCACTGACCTGTACCGGACTCAACGCTTCGGCAGCATTGGCAATTCGGGTAAATGGCAGGGTAAACGCGCTGCTGGCCATCGCCAGTCCGCCTATGGCCGTCGTTTTGACTAAACCACGACGACTCACCTCCGCTGCCATCACGGCATCAGGGATCTTAGTATTCATAAAGGCTCACTCTGCTTGCTTACAGTAAAAAAAGAAATTAATGTTATTTTTTGTGTAGTTAAGTAGCGATATATAGATATATATACATCGACTTTATAGGATAACAGTGCAAAATGCTGAGTTTCATTCAAAGGTAATCTTACCCCCAAGGGAGTAATGATTATTGTCCGGTGTCAAACAGGCATAAAAAAAGCGCCCAAAGGCGCTTTTTAGAAAGGGATGAAGCAGGGATTAACCGATATATTCCAGTCCGTTCATGTACGGGCGCAGTACTTCAGGTACTTCGATACGGCCGTCAGCCTGCTGATAGTTTTCCATCACGGCTACCAGCGTACGACCCACTGCCAGACCAGAACCGTTCAGGGTATGAACCAGACGGGTCTTTTTGTCGGACTTGCTGCGGCAGCGTGCCTGCATACGGCGAGCCTGGAAATCCCAGACGTTAGAGCAGGAAGAGATCTCGCGGTACGTATTCTGCGCCGGTACCCACACTTCCAGATCGTAGGTTTTGCACGCGCCGAAGCCCATATCGCCAGTACAAAGAATGATTTTACGATACGGCAGACCCAGCAGCTGCAAAACTTTCTCAGCATGGCCGGTCATCTCTTCCAGCGCCGTCATTGAATCTTCCGGACGAACGATCTGTACCATTTCAACTTTATCAAACTGGTGCATACGGATCAGACCACGAGTATCACGACCGTAAGAACCCGCTTCCGAGCGGAAGCACGGCGTATGCGCCGTCATTTTGATCGGCAACTGATCTTCGTCGATAATCTCATCGCGCACCAGGTTAGTCAGCGGGACTTCCGCCGTCGGGATCAGCGCGTAGTTACTGCTGTCAGCTTCTTCTTCCAGCGGACGGGTATGGAACAGATCGCCGGCAAATTTCGGTAACTGGCCGGTACCGTAAAGCGTGTCATGGTTGACCAGATACGGCACATAGTTTTCGCTGTAGCCATGCTGCTCAGTGTGCAGATCAAGCATGAACTGTGAGAGCGCACGATGCATACGGGCAATCTGCCCTTTCATCACCACGAAACGGGAGCCTGTCAGCTTGACGGCGGCAGCAAAGTCCAGACCGGCATGCATTTCGCCCAGCGTGACGTGATCGCGAATCTCAAAATCGAACTCACGCGGGGTGCCCCAGCGGCTGACTTCAACGTTATCGTTCTCGTCTTTACCGACCGGGACATCGTCAGCAGGCAGGTTAGGAATGGTCAGCGCGATATCGCGGATCTCAGCCTGTAAGACATCCAGCTCTGCTTTTGCAGCATCCAGCTCTTCGCCCAGTTTGTTCACTTCCAGACGTAAAGGCTCGATATCTTCCCCGCGCGCTTTCGCCTGGCCGATGGATTTCGATCGAGAGTTACGCTCTGCCTGCAGGTTTTCGGTATTGACCTGCAAAACTTTACGACGCTCTTCAAGAGCGCGCAGCTTATCTACATCCAGCTTAAAGCCCCGGCGTGCCAGTTTTTCAGCGACTGCGTCTGGCTCATTACGCAGCAGATTGGGATCGAGCATGCTTATCCTGTGCTTATCGAATTGAAAGAGGAAAATGTGACCACAGCCTGCGGTCACAGGGATACAGTGCCAACATTACCGCAACGCCTGCGCTAACGGTAGCGTTTTATAGGGCTATTTTGATCCTGTCCGGCGAGCCAGGCGAGCTTTTCGCCAATCTTCCCCTCAAGACCTCTGTTTGTGGGATGATAATAGCGCGTTTGTGCCATCTCCTGAGGGAAATATTCCTCGCCGGCGGCATAGGCATTCGGTTCATCATGCGCGTAGCGATACTCCTGACCGTAGCCCATCTCTTTCATCAACTTCGTTGGCGCATTGCGCAGATGGACAGGCACGTCATAGTCCGGACGTTCACGGGCATCAGACATCGCCGCTTTGAATGCGGTATACACCGCATTGCTTTTCGGCGCGCAGGCCAGATAGACAATCGCCTGCGCGATAGCCCGCTCTCCTTCTGCAGGCCCCACTCGCGTGAAGCAGTCCCAGGCGGAGATCGCCACCTGCATCGCGCGCGGATCGGCATTGCCCACATCCTCGGAGGCGATTGCCAGGCAACGACGCGCAACGTACAGCGGATCGCCCCCCGCCGTAATGATGCGCGCATACCAGTAAAGTGCCGCATCCGGCGCGCTACCCCGAACCGATTTATGCAAAGCGGAAATGAGATCGTAGAAGCGATCACCTTTGTTATCGAAACGCGCGCTACGCTCACCGGCAATTTCGGTCAACAGCGCAGGCAGGAGTACCCGCTTGCCGCTGTCATCCACTTCCGCCATGTCGGCCATCATTTCCAGCGTATTCAGTGCCCGACGCGCATCGCCGTTGACCAGCTCCGCGATGGCTCTGCGGGTATCATCGGGCAGAACGATATCCTGTCCACCGTACCCCCGCGCCTTGTCTTCCATCGCCTGACGCAGTACCTGCTCGATATCTTCCGTCGTCAGCGACTTGAGCAGATAGACGCGCGCACGCGACAACAACGCGGAATTTAGCTCAAACGATGGATTCTCGGTGGTTGCCCCGATAAAGGTGATTGTGCCGTCTTCAATGTGCGGCAGGAACGCATCCTGCTGGCTTTTGTTGAAGCGATGAACTTCGTCTACAAACAGGATAGTACGACGTCCGGCATTTCGATTCTGCCGCGCGCGTTCGATGGCTTCACGGATCTCTTTCACACCGGAGGTGACCGCTGAAATTCGCTCAACGTCGGCATCAGCGTAGCGGGCAATCACTTCAGCAAGCGTCGTTTTTCCGGTGCCTGGCGGGCCCCACAAAATCATGGAATGCAGGTGTCCGGCTTCAATCGCACGCGGCAACGGTTTACCCGCAGCCAACAGGTGCTGCTGACCAATATACTGCGCTAAATTTTCTGGCCGCATCCGCGCGGCCAGTGGCTGAAAGGTATTATCAGAAAAATCGAGCGACAGGTTGCTCACGCATGCCTCTACTTACGTTGGTCGTCTACCGTTACGCCTTGCGGTGGAGTAAAGGTGAATTTCGATGCGTCAACGGTGCCATTCTGCTGTGATTTCAGCTGATAGCTGCTGCGCTGGTCATCCTGTTCCACGGCGCTAAACTGATGAATGGTCCCGTCACGGCCCACGTTGATAGTGAACTGTTTCAGGTTGCCGTTGCTGGTTTTCGGCGTCAGGACGAAGTCGTCACCGTTCTGCTTGATGTTGTACTGCTGCCAGTCGCTGGACTGGTTACGGGCAATCAGCATAAACGGCGTATTACCGGTGGCGTCTTTCAGCCAGGTCGCGGTAGCTTGCTCAACAAACGGGTTAAAGAACCACAGCGTTTTACCATCAGAAACCAGAATGCTTTCGTCAGGCTGCGTCATGTGCCAGTTAAACAGGTTCGGACGCTTTACCCACAAATCACCCTGGCCTTCCTGAACGGCGGCCCCGCTGCCATCGGTCACTTTCTGCGTGAAGCTGGCGTGGAAGCTACTCACTTTATCCAGACGACTTTTCAGATCGCTGGCGGCATCCGCCCAAACGCTGCTTACCACGAACCCTGAGAGTAATGCACAGGTGATTGCGATTTTTTTCATTGTTATTCCTCAAAATACGTCACTCCCGATGGGGAGATCCCTCTGCTATCCATTCCAGGCCAAAAATCAGCGTGAGGAAAGAAGACAATACTGAATTACGTAACTTTGCACTTAATCAAACGGCGGAGGAGCCAGCACTTCGCGATTGCCGTTATGGCCCTGTTCGCTGACGATCCCTTGCGCTTCCATCTGTTCGATGATGCGCGCCGCTCGGTTGTAACCAATACGGAACTGGCGCTGTACGCCGGAGATGGACGCTTTGCGTTTCTCCGTCACAAAGTTGACCGCCTGATCGAATAACGGATCCAGCTCTTCGCCACCATCAAAGCCACCGCCACCGCCTTCACTTTCGCTGTCGGAGGTGATGCCATCCACATACTGCGGACGCCCACGCGCCTTCCAGTCCTGAACCACCGCATGCACTTCCTGGTCGCGGACAAACGCGCCGTGAACACGCACCGGCATAGTGGAGTTCGGCCCGGAGTAGAGCATATCGCCCATCCCCAGCAGCGATTCTGCCCCCCCCTGATCGAGGATGGTACGCGAGTCAATCTTACTGGACACGGTGAACGCAATACGGGTTGGAATGTTGGCTTTGATCAGACCGGTAATAACGTCAACCGACGGACGCTGCGTCGCCAGCACCAGGTGGATCCCTGCCGCACGGGCTTTTTGCGCCAGTCGGGCAATCAACTCTTCCACTTTCTTACCAACGGTCATCATCAGGTCGGCAAATTCGTCCACCAGTACAACGATATACGGCAGTTTTTCCAGTACCGGATGTTGTGCATCCATACTGTCACCCGGCTTCCAGTACGGATCCGGAATCGGACGCCCCATTCGCGCGGCTTCAGCAATCTTTTCGTTGTAGCCTGCCAGATTACGCACGCCCAGAGCAGACATCAGCTTGTAACGACGCTCCATCTCGTTAACGCTCCAGCGCAGCGCATTGGCGGCGTCTTTCATATCTGTCACGACTTCTGTCAGCAGATGCGGAATACCTTCGTAAACCGACAGCTCCAGCATTTTCGGGTCGATCATGATGAAGCGAACGTCTTCCGGTTGCGCCTTGTAAAGCATGCTGAGGATCATGGCATTCACCCCAACCGATTTACCTGAACCGGTCGTACCTGCAACCAGAAGGTGCGGCATTTTCGCCAGATCGGCCACGACCGGATCGCCAGCAATATCTTTACCCAGCACCACGGTCAGTGGCGATGGGTTTTCACGGAATTTCGCGTTATCCAGCACTTCACGCAGATAAACGGTCTGCCGTTTTTTGTTCGGCAATTCCAGGCCCACGTAAGGTTTACCAGGAATCACTTCCACCACGCGCACCGCGACGGTGGAAAGCGAACGCGCCAGGTCACGGGAGAGGTTGGAAATACGGGCAGCCTTCACGCCCGGCGCCAGATTCAGCTCAAACCGCGTGATAACCGGGCCCGGAGAGTAGTTCACCACATCAGCCTTGATGCGGAAGTCTGCCAGACGGGCTTCAACCAGGCGCGCCATTTGCTCCAGCGCAAAGGTATCAACCGGCTCAACTTCGCTCGGTGGCTGCGTCAGCAGATCCAACGAAGGCAACGGCGTCGTCGGTCTTTGCAGTGGACGACTGTCACCATTGCGCATCAGCAGGGGGTGTATCAGGCTTTCCTGCGACTGTGGGGCTACCGGCTGCTGCGGCTGCTGATACTGCGGTTGCGGGGCAACCGGCTGCTGCGGTTGCTGATACTGCGGCTGCGGAGCCACCGGCTGCTGCGGCTGCTGATACTGCGGCTGCGGGGCTACCGGCTGCTGCGGTTGCTGATACTGCGGCGGCTGAACAGGCGCAGATTCCGGCATCACACCTGGCGTAAACAACGGCTCATGCGGACCATCATCCACCAGCGTTTTCATCGGTGAAAACTCAAAATCATCCAGCGAGAACGGATTCCCCCCCGCAGGCTGCTCACCGGCGTAACGCTGCTGCTGTGAAGAGGCAAACTGTCGCGCCAGTTCAGCTTCTGCAGCAGCATCCTCATCGTCGGCCTGCATCGCATCGTGCTGATACTCATCGCCATAGCGACTTTGCTGCGACTGAGCAAACTGGCGAGCCAGTTCATCCTGTTGCATGGCGTCGATTTCATCATCGCTATATTGTGGCTCGTGCTGCCCGGCTTCACGCGCTCTCTCCTCAGCCATACGCTGAGACGGTAATTTAATACCATATGATGCCAGTTCACGGCGCGTCGGCACACGCACGCGATTTGGTCGAGGTAACTGCGGGCCAATCCCTTCTTTTACCTGCGGACGCGGCGATCCGCCGTTCGCAAGGCTGAAGATCGGCGCTGCCGCCGCAGTCGCGCCAGCGGATAACGTCGCATCCTTCACGCCTGCGGCGATCGGCGCAATGCCCGCGACGGCGTCAACAGGCGGTATGGAAGGAGCCACAGATGGCGCGGGGGCCACCGGTTCCGGCGTGTTAACAGGCTCAGGAATCGGCTGATACCATGCCGCCAACTGCTCGCGTTCACGCGCGCGCTTCTCTTCCACTTCTTCAAAATAGTACAGAGGCGGACGCGTCGGTTTTGCCTCTTCTACCGGTGGTTCAGCCTCTGCAGCTGACCCCTGCTGAACCACCGGTTCCTGCGGTTCCAGTGGCTCTGGCTGATAAGCCGGCTGATGATAATTCGGTTGCTGAGGCTCGGGTTGATAAGCCGGCTCAGGTTGCCAGGACTGTTCTGGCGCAGCCTGCGGTTGTTGCCACGGTTGCGGCGGTACGCCTGGCTGCGGATAGCCAGCTTCAGCGTTCACAGGCGCAGTGTACTGTGGTTCAGCGTGTTGCCAGGACTCATACTGTGCATGTTGCGGTTGCGCATACTCAGTATGTGGTGAATAGCCTTCCGGCGCAGGCGCAATCACTGGCTCACCGGTTTGCGGACCCGGAACAGGCTGCCATTCAACGGCAGGTTGTACCGGAACCGTTTCCGGCATCGGCGGCATTTGCATAATGGGATCGACCGGAGCGGCCCAGGCCTGAGTCGCAGCCGTTGCTGCCGCCGCCGCTGCGATCGGTTCAGTCACCGAATGACCGTTTAACAGCGGATCGTATTCATCATACTCTGGCTGTGTCGCACGATGTCCGGAGAACAACACATCGCCAGGATCGGCTTCGACGCCGCGCGCGCTGTATGCAATCTCATCATCGTCATCCATGCGCCTGCCGGAGAACAGCGCCGCATCGGTCTGGCGACCATGCGGGTTGATAAATTTTTCAGCCAGACGTTTACGGCGCGCCAGCGCACCGCGAAGAATACGCGCCCGACGAGATTCACGTCTCCCGCCCTCCGCATCATCTTCATACTCGTCATCATCTTCGTATTCGTCGTCTTCAACCCAGGTATCATCGCGACGAGTACGGTTGCTGGCAAAGGTCAGAATATTGAGCAGCCAGCCTCCGATTTTTTCGGCAATGCTGACCCACGACCAGCCGGTAAAGAGCGTCAGCCCCGCCGCCCACACGCATAAAAGCGTAATGGTGCCGCCACTGCTGTGCAGTAGTGGTTGCAGCGTGGTGCTCAACAGACTGCCAATCACCCCACCGGACGCGAAGTACCAGATGTCATCGGCATTGATTGCGGCCAGGCCACAGGACGTGAGGATAAGCGCCAGCACGCCAATGATGCGCAGTGAGACGGCGAAATAATCGATATAGTCATCGGTCGCCTGATGACGCCAGGCAAACCAGCAGCCACCCACAATGATGACTGGAATGGTGTACGCCATCACCCCAAAGATAAAGAACAGGGTATCTGCCAACCAGGCCCCCGGCGCACCACCCAAATTATGGATAGGTTCATGCCAGGCTGTTTGTGACCAACTGGGATCAGAAGGATTAAAGCTCAGTAAGGCTGCCATCAGCCAGACGGCAAAAAGGGCAATAAGAATCAGCAACGCCTCCAGAAGTCGGCGCCCGCTGCTTAACTTTGTTAATGTGACTTCTTTGTCTTCAGTGTATTCCTGGCTCAAAAAAGGCTCTCCAGGTTTCAGGCTTTTCCTGCCTGATGCTAAAACGGACAACAGCACCGGGTCACCCCGGCACTGTTGCTGTATGGATTAACAGGAGTGTAATCAAAATACGCCGATTTTGCACCTGTTCCGTATTAGCGCGTCTTAATAACCAGACGATTACTCTGTTTGACTTCTTCCATTACCACATAGGTACGTGTGTCATTCACGCCAGGCAGACGCAGCAGGGTTTCCCCTAGCAGCTTACGGTACGCTGACATGTCCGGTACACGTGTTTTCAACAGGTAGTCAAAATCACCGGACACCAAATGACACTCTTGAATTTCTTCAAGTTTTTGTACAGCGGCGTTGAATTGTTCAAACACATCCGGAGCGCCACGATTCAGAGTAATCTCAACAAATACCAGAAGTGATGCATCCAGATAATGTGGGTTTAACAGAGCTGTATAGCCCTGAATGAAACCCTGTCTTTCCAGTCGACGCACACGCTCAAGGCAGGGCGTCGGGGAAAGTCCCACTCGTTTAGAAAGCTCGACGTTAGAAATACGCCCATCCTTTTGCAACTCATTAAGAATGTTACGATCGATACGGTCGAGATCTTTGCCAGGGCGCTTCTTGCTATCTACCATTATTATTGTCTCTCTGTATTCCTTCCCTACTCCTGCCTGACTCATCAAACATCATTGTCGAGAGTCGATGCCCATCACAATAGACCGAAACCCAGAGGATTAACGGCGCGCAATGCCTGGGTCTATAGTGAGAAGACCGTTGCCTGACGGCAGCTATCGACATCACGGATGGCGTCTGTCCACGCCATGCGTAGATTTCGCTAGCCCGGTAAACATGGTATTTATATGCATGATTATGCGGCACACACACAACACTGTTTTTTTCTTCCTCGAATGTTTTCGCAAAACGGCAGGTGATTGTCAAAGCAAAACATCGATTTTTAGTACAACATGCCAGTTATTCATTAGGCGTTAAGAAGATTCATCATTTTATCACCTTATAACTGAGCGATTTTAAGTAGAATTCATTATGGCCCTACTGCAGATTTGTTCACCCATTGCCCTCGCCTATTACACAAATTGTTAACAAAATCGCTATACTCTTTTTTTACGCCGTCAAATTCCCTACAATCCAGCCCATTGCCTGCCAACAACAATGAGGATCTCATGGGCACGACCAAACACAGTAAACTGCTTATTCTGGGTTCCGGCCCGGCGGGATATACCGCGGCTGTCTATGCTGCGCGCGCCAACCTGCAGCCGGTGTTGATTACCGGGATGGAAAAAGGCGGTCAACTGACCACCACGACGGAAGTGGAAAACTGGCCTGGCGATCCGAACGATCTGACAGGTCCTTTGCTGATGGAACGTATGCACGAGCATGCAACTAAGTTTGAAACCGAGATCATCTTCGATCACATCAATAAAGTGGACCTGCAAAACCGTCCGTTCCGTCTGATCGGTGACAGTGCAGAGTACTCCTGTGATGCGCTGATTATCGCAACCGGTGCGTCCGCCCGTTATCTCGGTCTACCGTCAGAAGAGGCATTCAAAGGCCGTGGCGTTTCGGCCTGCGCAACCTGTGACGGTTTTTTCTATCGCAACCAGAAAGTTGCAGTCATCGGTGGCGGTAACACTGCCGTCGAAGAAGCGCTGTATCTGGCGAACATTGCCTCTGAAGTTCACCTGATTCACCGCCGTGACGGTTTCCGCGCGGAAAAAATTCTGATTAAACGTCTGATGGACAAAGTGGAGAACGGCAACATCGTGCTGCACACTCATCGTACGCTGGAAGAAGTGACCGGCGATCAGATGGGCGTTACGGGTTTGCGCCTGCGCGATACGCAGAATACGGACAACATTGAGTCGCTGGAGGTCGCGGGTCTGTTCGTTGCTATCGGCCACAGTCCGAACACGGCGATTTTCGAGGGTCAGCTTGAGCTCGAAAACGGCTACATCAAAGTGCAGTCCGGAAGTCACGGTAACGCGACCCAGACCAGTATCCCGGGCGTCTTTGCCGCGGGTGACGTGATGGACCACATTTACCGTCAGGCTATCACCTCCGCGGGTACCGGTTGTATGGCTGCGCTGGATGCTGAACGTTACCTCGACGGTTTAGCCGACGCGTGCAAATAGTTTTTACAAATCAGTAACAAAAGTAAATAAGGCGACTATAAGTCGCCTTTATTTTTGCCCCGTTGTAACATTGCCCTGCCAAAAAAACTCTGATAACTCACCTGCAAAGCGCGCAATGAATAAAACTCGTCAACAAGAGCTAACCCGCTGGTTAAAACAGCAAAGTATCATTTCCCAACGCTGGCTCATGATTTCCCGCCTGCTGGGGTTCGTGAGTGGTGTACTGATTGTCGCTCAGGCCTGGATCATGGCTCGCATTTTACAGCATATGATCATGGAGAATATCCCGCGCGAGGCATTACTGTTGCCCTTTGTCGTGCTGGTGCTGATCTTTATCCTGCGTGCTTGGGTGGTGTGGTTACGCGAACGCGTGGGATTCCATGCGGGACAACATATCCGGTTTGAGATCCGCCGCCAGGTCCTCAATCGCCTGCAACAGGCCGGTCCGGCGTGGATTCAGGGGCGGCCGGCAGGAAGTTGGGCCACGCTGGTGCTGGAACAAATTGACGATATGCACGATTACTACGCACGTTATCTGCCGCAGATGGCGCTGGCAGTGTGTGTGCCCATCCTGATCGTAGCGGCAATTTTTCCGTCGAACTGGGCTGCGGCATTGATCCTGCTCGGCACCGCCCCGCTGATCCCCCTGTTTATGGCGATGGTTGGTATGGGCGCTGCCGATGCTAACCGTCGGAATTTCCTGGCGCTGGCCCGTCTGAGCGGACATTTTCTCGATCGCTTACGCGGAATGGATACCCTGCGCATTTTTGGTCGCGGTGAAGCGGAAACGGAAAGCATCCGCGTCGCGTCGCAAGATTTCCGCCAGCGCACGATGGAAGTGCTGCGCCTCGCCTTTTTATCATCGGGCGTACTGGAGTTTTTCACCTCGCTTTCCATCGCGCTGGTCGCCGTTTACTTTGGCTTTTCCTACCTCGGCGAACTTAATTTCGGCCACTACGGTACGGGCGTTACGCTGGCGGCGGGCTTCCTGGCACTTATTCTGGCCCCTGAGTTTTTCCAGCCGCTGCGCGATTTAGGCACGTTTTATCACGCCAAAGCGCAGGCGGTAGGTGCGGCTGACAGTCTGAAAACGTTCATGGAAACGCCGCTTGCCCACCCGGAACGCGGCGACGTTGAATTATCTACGCAAGAACCTGTATCCATTGACGCTGAAGATCTCATTATCACCTCCCCGGACGGTAAAACGCTGGCAGGACCGCTGAACTTCTCGCTTCCCGCCGGGCAGCGCACCGTGCTGGTCGGTCGTAGCGGTTCAGGCAAGAGTTCATTGCTGAATGCGCTTTCCGGTTTCCTTTCTTATCAGGGCTCGCTGCGCATAAACGGTGTGGAACTGCGCGATTTGTCCCCAGAGTCCTGGCGTAAGCATCTCTCCTGGGTGGGGCAAAACCCACAGTTGCCCGCAGCAACGATACGGGAGAACGTTCTGCTGGCGCGCCCGAATGCCAGTGAGCAAGAACTACGCGCAGCGCTCGACAGCAGTTGGGTCAGCGAATTCCTGCCGCTGTTGCCGCAGGGAGTGGATACCCCCGTTGGCGATCAGGCCGGACGCCTGTCCGTCGGCCAGGCTCAGCGCGTGGCGGTAGCCCGTGCGCTCCTTAGTCCCTGCAAGTTACTGCTGCTGGATGAACCGGCAGCCAGCCTGGATGCCCATAGTGAACAGCGAGTCATGCAGGCGCTGAAAGCAGCCTCAAAGCGCCAGACAACGCTGATGGTCACACATCAGCTTGAAGACCTTGCCGACTGGGACACGATTTGGGTGATGCAGGACGGACAGATTATCGAACAAGGCTCCTGGGCCGAGTTGAGTAGCGCTGACGGCGCGTTTGCGATGCTGTTGGCCCATCGTCAGGAGGAGATCTAAATGCGCGCGCTTCTGCCTTATCTGACGCTCTATAAACGTCACAAATGGATGTTAACGCTGGGTATCGTGCTGGCGATCGTCACCCTGCTTGCCAGTATTGGCCTGCTGACGCTGTCCGGCTGGTTCCTCTCAGCGTCTGCCGTGGCGGGCTTTGCCGGTATTTACAGTTTTAACTATATGCTCCCTGCGGCGGGTGTGCGCGGCGCGGCTATCACCCGGACTGCCGGACGTTATTTCGAGCGGCTGGTCAGCCACGATGCGACCTTCCGCGTGCTGCAGCATTTGCGCATCCACACCTTCAGCAAGCTGTTGCCGCTCTCCCCTGCCGGACTGGCCCGTTATCGTCAGGGCGAACTGTTGAACCGCATTGTGGCGGATGTGGATACGCTGGATCACCTCTACCTGCGCGTCATATCGCCGCTGGTGGGTGCCTTTGTGGTGATTATGGTTGTGACAATCGGTCTGAGCGTGCTTGACGTCACCCTTGCCTGCACTCTCGGAGGTGTGATGCTGCTGACGCTGTTTATTATGCCGCCGGTATTTTATCGCGCCGGGAAAACCACCGGGCAAAACCTGACCCACCTGCGCGGACAGTATCGTCAGCAGCTAACCGCGTGGCTACAGGGCCAGGCTGAACTGACTATTTTTGGCGCCAGCGACCGCTATCGCGCGCAAATGGAAACCACAGAATTACAGTGGCACGAAGCACAGCGCCGCCAGTCTGAACTGACGGCACTGTCGCAGGCGCTAATGTTGCTGATCGGCGCCGTTGCCATCTTGCTGATGCTGTGGATGGCGGCAGGCGGCGTGGGTGGGAACGCCCAGCCAGGCGCGCTGATTGCCCTGTTTGTCTTTTGCGCGCTGGCGGCGTTTGAAGCACTGGCTCCGGTTACCGGTGCATTTCAGCACCTGGGACAGGTCATCGCCTCCGCCGTGCGGATCACGGAACTGACCGAACAGAAGCCGGAGGTCACTTTCCCGACTGACGTGTCAGACGTCCCGGAACAAGTCACCCTGACGCTACGCGAAGTTTCATTCAGCTATCCAGAGCAGGCGCAAAAGGCGCTGGATTCGCTCTCTCTACAGGTAAATCCCGGCGAACACATCGCCATTCTTGGACGCACCGGGTGTGGGAAGTCGACATTACTGCAACTGCTCACGCGCGCGTGGGATCCGCAGCAGGGCGAGATCCTACTTAACGACCGTCCGATAGCGGCATTGAATGAAGCGACGTTGCGCAAGACCATCTGTGTCGTGCCTCAGCGCGTGCACTTGTTCAGCGCCACCCTGCGCGACAATTTGCTGCTTGCCGCGCCTGATGCCAGTGACGAGCAGTTGGCAGACACGCTGCGCCGTGTCGGACTGGAGAAACTCCTTGACGATACCGGCCTCAACAGTTGGCTGGGAGAAGGGGGTCGTCAGTTATCCGGTGGTGAACTACGTCGTCTGGCGATCGCCCGTGCACTTCTGCACGATGCGCCGCTGATGCTGCTTGATGAACCGACGGAAGGACTGGATGCGACCACCGAAAGCCAAATGCTTGAATTGCTGGCAGATGTGATGCGCGAAAAAACGTTACTGATGGTGACGCATCGCCTGCGCGGACTTGCTCGTTTTGATCAAATAATAGTGATGGACAACGGCCAAATTATTGAGCAAGGTAATCACGCAGATCTGTTAGCGCAGCAGGGTCGTTATTACCAGTTTAAGCAAGGTCTGTAAGCTATTATTGAACGATCCGACTCGCGTACTGGAGTTCTGCTGTCATGCGCCTGGTTCAGCTTTCCCGACACTCTATCGCCTTCCCTTCGCCGGAGGGTGCTTTACGAGAGCCAAACGGCCTGCTGGCGCTTGGGGGCGATCTGAGCCCTGCGCGTCTGTTGATGGCCTATCAGCGGGGCATTTTCCCGTGGTTTTCGCCTGGCGATCCTATTCTCTGGTGGTCGCCAGACCCTCGGGCCATTCTGTGGCCTGACACTTTTCATATTAGCCGCAGCATGAAGCGCTTTCATAAGCGTTCCCCGTATCGTGTCACTCTGAACTATGCGTTTGGTCAGGTCATCGAAGGGTGCGCCAACGATCGCGATGAGGGGACATGGATCACTCAGGGTGTGGTGGAAGCCTATCACCGACTGCACGAACTGGGACACGCGCATTCCATTGAGGTCTGGCGCGAAAACGAGCTGGTTGGTGGGATGTATGGCTTTTCCCAGGGTGCCCTGTTTTGCGGAGAATCGATGTTCAGTCGGCAAGAGAACGCGTCAAAAACCGCGCTGCTGGTTTTTTGCGCAGAATTTGTCCGCCGTGGCGGTAAATTAATGGATTGCCAGGTGCTCAATAGTCATACCGAATCATTAGGAGCGATCGAAATTCCGCGCCGGGTGTATCTGGAACACCTCGATGCGTTGCGCCAGCAACGTTTACCCCGTGATTTTTGGGTCCCTCGTACGTTATTTTTGCCCCAGAGGTGAATGTTTTCGGCACATTTTTTGTCAGGGTGTTATAATTGCGGTCGCAGAGTTGGTTTAGCCCATTACCCCGCTGCCGTTAAGGATCCGTTCGCGTCAGGTAACGCCATCGTTTATCTCATCGCTCCCTTATACGTTGCGCTTCACGTGCGGCTTTGCCGTGTGTTTTTTAAGCAATCCGGAGTAATGCGCCAAATTTTGTTTGCTGCGTTTTAAACGTGCAAATCTTTACTTATTAAAAGAACTTCGGCATTATCTTGCCGGTTCAAATTACGGTAGTGATACCCCAGAGGATTAGATGGCCAAAGAAGACAATATTGAAATGCAGGGTACCGTTCTCGAAACGTTACCTAATACCATGTTCCGCGTAGAGTTAGAAAACGGTCACGTGGTTACTGCACACATCTCCGGTAAAATGCGTAAGAACTATATCCGCATCCTGACGGGCGACAAAGTGACTGTTGAGCTGACCCCGTACGACCTGAGCAAAGGCCGCATTGTCTTCCGTAGTCGCTGATTGTTTTCACGCCCGAATGGCGTACAGATAATAAAAGGTCGGTCTGTCCGGCCTTTTTTGTTGCGTGAAAACCGCCGCTATTCTTCCGTCATCCGCGCGTATTCGTCCGTCAGGAAATCCACCAGCGCTCTGACCGACGGCAGCAATCCCCTGCGTGAAGGAAAACCGCAGGAATCACCTCGCTTCGGGTTCCCATCCTTCCAGCAGTGCAACCAGTTCACCCGCTGCGAGCGGTTCTTTGACCATTAAGATGGGAAGTTATACGACACTCGCGCAGTGCCAGCATATCGGTCTGCGATAAATCGCGGGTCGCTTTGGTCAAATCTGAGCGTGAGGAGGTCGTGAAGCACCGCGAAATACCGGATTCACAACGCTAAATCGCTTCCCCGATGGCTGACGTAGGGGAAGGTGTACAATGCGTAACCAAACGAGAAGCAAAGCGTAAATACTGCTTGACCGTTTTAGCGCAACTCCCTATAGTAGCGCCCCGTTGCCCCCTGGTGGTAAGGCAGCAATACAATATGGTGAGGTGTCCGAGTGGCTGAAGGAGCACGCCTGGAAAGTGTGTATACGGCAACGTATCGGGGGTTCGAATCCCCCCCTCACCGCCATATTTGAAGAAGAGCTCGTACGCAAGTACGGGCTTTTTTTTTCGCATATTGCACACCCCAGGGGGGGATGAGAACACCCGACCGGGGTTCGACAACGGGCGCAGCCCGTTGGACAGACCGCGAACACCGTGAGCGGGCTGCCCGTCAGGGCGAGCGAAGCGAGTCAATCCCCCCCTCACCGCCATATTTGAAGAAGAGCTCGTACGCAAGTACGGGCTTTTTTTTTCGCATATTGCACACCCCAGGGGGGGATGAGAACACCCGACCGGGGTTCGACAACGGGCGCAGCCCGTTGGACAGACCGCGAACACCGTGAGCGGGCTGCCCGTCAGGGCGAGCGAAGCGAGTCAATCCCCCCCTCACCGCCATATTCACGTTTTGTCCGCTATTGAAGCCATCTGCAATTTTATCCAATACAGCGCACAACACGACTGGCATGCTGTCAGAAATGGTGCAAAAGGAGAAAATATCAATGCAGTTATGTTATGCCCCTGAAATGCATACGAGATTCGGACAGCTTCGTACCGTGACGATGAGTATTAATGGGATCCACGCGAATGCCGATTCGAGTGCACACATCGCTCGGTTACTTGCGGTCGCCGATAAGCGACTGGCGACATGCCGCGAAGGCGAGTTTGCTGAAATAAAGGCCTGGCGTCGTGCGTTTTCCGAATTAGGTCTTAAGCCAACGCAATATCGCTGTGCGTCGGAATCCCTGTTAAGGCGATATCGTAAGAGTGGTGAATTACCGACGCTACATCCGATGATTGACCTGTGCAATGCCGTTTCACTCGCCTTTGCCATACCGGTTGCCGTGTTTGATATCGACCAGATCAGTGGTGCGTTAACGGTACGCCCCGCCCGTGGGGATGAGTTCTATGAGACCTTTTCCGGGGAGACTGAGCATCCTGAACCCGGTGAAATAATCTTTGCCGATGATTCCGGACGAGCCCATGCCCGACGCTGGACCCATCGGCAAAGCGGCTGGTCGGCCGTTAAGCAAAGTACGTCCAGGGTGCTGATTGTCGCCGAAGCGTTACACGAAACCGCGCAGGATGACGTTGAACGACTCATTTATACGCTCACGGACGCCATATCTCAGATCTGGCCCACCGCCACGCAAACGGACTGACACTGAGTGCCAGTAAAAGCTTTTTACAGGTCTTGTCTTTCACGTCACGACGGTAAGTGATTAGCATGTTCTGGCTGCACATATTGTCTGAAGGAAAAGCCAGGTTGCTCAATTAGCTATATTACGCACATTCATTCAGGATTTGTGATTAAAAGGAAGCTCGGTATAAATACTTCCGTTCAAATACCTGAACATGCGCGGAAACAACTTAGGATATTTTCCACAACAGTAATTATCACACTTTCTAATGTTAGATTGGGGACTAACGACCTGGTAATGTCTAATGTATTTGACGCGCTACCTGCCCTACCACACTTTTTTAGATCTACAATATTTTCAAGCTCCTGAGGACATCTGCCGATTCATTAGCTTAATGAAACATTCAGGCACATTGCATGAATAAAAAAGTGCCAGAATGTTATATCGGTGTAGAAATAAATATCACATTGTGGTAGGTCAGGATTAATACCGAAGACGACCCATTATTCTGCTTTATTGGTACTCTGCGCAATCAGGCGCAGGTACTCATTGTTTTTAAAAGCAATCATAATAAGTTCAAACATGACGCGACAGCCAACCAGACTAAGCACTGTGCCAAATAATCCTGCAATAATTTGACCGTTAAATATAGAAATTACGCCACCAACGACCACTAAGACCATAAAAATCCAGTATAAAAACACCATGATTTTAGGTGTCAGAAGACTATCGAAACCCAGAATTACTTTCATTTGGCTATCCTTAATAAATAAAATTTGAAGAAAACTGCAAGGACAACATATATTATCTATTTCAAAATGTAAATACTGATTTATTAGCCTGACCACTATTCAATTTTGAAGTAATTGACGGTAAGAATTTTCCGTGAATAGCGCGATAATGATTTCAGAATCATAATATTAGCTTTGGATGATTCTTAATTGAGTGAAATAGATTCCAGAATTTATTGTTAAATAATTATTAATATCCTCGCCCTCTGCGGGTGAAGAATAATCTGAAATTAAAAAATATAGGCTCCTGGGGACGAGAACCGACGGCTGAGCTGAAGTTTGCTAACCTCATACAAAAAAGAACCGGGCACGCGGCCCGGTTCGTCAGTCAGCTAAGAGAGTGTGGAGATTAATGTGCGGCTTCCGGCTTGTGCTTCTGCGCACTCTGGAAGCCATAGGTCAGTTCATTTTTCTCTTTATCCAGTGCCACGGTCACCTGTCCGCCGTCCACCAGCGAGCCAAACAGCAGTTCGTTCGCCAATGGTTTTTTCAGGTTATCCTGAATCACACGTGCCATTGGACGTGCGCCCATTGCCCGATCGTAGCCCTTCTCAGCTAACCAGTTACGTGCTTCCTGGCTGACTTCCAGGGAGACACCTTTCTGATCCAGTTGAACCTGCAGCTCGACGATGAACTTATCGACAACCTGATGGATCACCTCAGTAGATAGGTGTTCGAACCAGATAATATTGTCGAGACGGTTACGGAACTCCGGCGTAAACACTTTCTTGATTTCACTCATCGCGTCAGTGCTGTTGTCCTGATGAATCAGGCCAATCGATTTACGTTCCGTTTCACGAACGCCGGCGTTGGTCGTCATCACCAGCACCACGTTGCGGAAATCGGCTTTACGTCCGTTATTGTCCGTAAGAGTGCCGTTGTCCATCACCTGCAACAGCAGGTTAAAGACGTCCGGGTGCGCTTTTTCGATTTCATCCAGCAGCAGTACCGCATGGGGATGCTTGATGACCGCATCTGTCAACAGACCACCCTGATCGAAGCCCACGTATCCTGGAGGCGCGCCAATCAGGCGGCTGACGGTATGACGCTCCATATACTCGGACATGTCAAAACGCAGTAGTTCGATTCCCAGCGCTTTGGAAAGCTGCACGGTCACCTCGGTTTTCCCGACACCGGTCGGACCGGCAAACAGGAAGGAGCCTACCGGCTTATGCTCGTGTCCCAGACCCGCGCGGCTCATCTTGATGGCTTCGGTCAGCGCCTCAATGGCTTTATCCTGTCCAAAGACCAGCATTTTCAGACGGTCGCCAAGATTTTTCAGCGTATCGCGATCGCTTTGCGACACGCTCTTTTCCGGAATACGCGCAATACGCGCCACCACAGACTCGATATCCGCCACGTTGACGGTTTTCTTGCGCTTGCTGACCGGCATCAGACGCGCACGCGCCCCGGCTTCGTCAATAACGTCAATCGCTTTATCCGGCAGATGACGATCGTTGATGTATTTCACCGCCAGCTCAACCGCCGCTCGTACCGCTTTCGCGGTATAACGCACATCGTGGTGCGCTTCGTACTTCGGCTTCAGGCCATTGATGATCTGTACGGTCTCTTCCACCGACGGTTCAGTAATATCAATTTTCTGGAAGCGACGAGCTAACGCACGGTCTTTTTCGAAAATATTGCTGAATTCCTGATAGGTCGTAGAGCCGATCACGCGGATCTTACCGCCGGAAAGCAGGGGTTTAATCAGGTTTGCGGCATCCACCTGACCGCCCGAGGCCGCACCTGCACCAATAATGGTGTGGATCTCGTCGATAAACAGGATGCTGTTGGTATCCTGTTCCAGTTGTTTCAGCAGCGCTTTGAAGCGTTTTTCAAAGTCACCGCGATATTTGGTGCCCGCGAGCAGCGAACCGATATCCAGCGAGTAGATGGTGCAATCCGCCATCACTTCCGGCACGTCACCCTGTACGATACGCCAGGCCAGGCCTTCGGCAATCGCCGTCTTCCCGACGCCGGATTCCCCCACCAACAGCGGGTTATTTTTACGCCGGCGGCACAGCACCTGAATGGCACGCTCCAGTTCTTTGTCACGGCCGATCAGCGGATCAATACCGCCAACACGGGCAAGCTGGTTAAGGTTAGTCGTGAAGTTCTCCATACGTTCCTCCCCGCCAGCTTGCTCTTCGGTATTAGGCTGACTGCCGGAATCAGACGACTGACTCGGCTCATCTTTGCGCGTACCGTGAGAAATAAAGTTGACAACATCGAGACGGCTGACCTCATGCTTACGTAGCAGGTAGGCCGCCTGAGACTCCTGTTCGCTAAAGATGGCGACCAGCACGTTTGCGCCAGTCACTTCACTACGCCCGGAGGACTGAACGTGGAAAACCGCACGTTGCAGAACGCGCTGAAAGCTCAGCGTCGGCTGCGTATCGCGTTCTTCTTCGCTGGCAGGCAGTACGGGTGTGGTTTGTTCAATGAAGGCTTCGAGTTCCTGACGGAGCGCCACGAGGTCCACGGAACACGCTTCCAGCGCTTCGCGGGCCGATGGGTTACTGAGCAGCGCCAGTAACAAGTGCTCGACGGTCATAAACTCATGACGGTGCTCGCGCGCTCTGGCGAAAGCCATGTTTAAACTGAGTTCCAGTTCTTGATTGAGCATAGGCACCTCCCCCAATTTTTATGCCTGCATTCAGGCTTTTTCCAGCGTACACAGCAACGGATGCTCGTTCTCCCTCGCATACGTGTTCACCATCGCCACTTTGGTCTCGGCGACCTCTGCGGTGAAAACGCCGCAGATGGCTTTACCGTGATAGTGAACCGCAAGCATCAGTTGCGTTGCACGTTCTACATCATAAGAAAAGAATTTTTGTAACACGTCAATAACAAACTCCATCGGAGTATAATCATCATTGACTAATATCACTTTATACATAGATGGCGGTTTAAGCGCGTCACGCACTTTATCTGCCGCCAGCTGGTCAAAATCCAGCCAGTCGTTCGTCTTACCCATTGTCAGTCGTCATCTTCAGTTACGGTTACCAGCAGAGCAGTCTGCCGCTGACAAGAGCGGATGTGCACAATCAATCTACCTCAATTAATAGATAACTATCATCTATCACTGGCATCCGCGACATCTGTCACATTCCCGTCAATAGCGTTAACTGCTTCAAATTTTTGATTCATTTTTACCCACCGACCCCCGTCAGATGCTTGACGCCCCGCCTGATTTCTCTAAATTGTAATTTCGAGAGTTGGCGAGGTTTTGAACAACCCCCACTCCACCACCGGTTCATTCCATCTTACTTATATAAGATTTACGAAGGATGTCGAAGCATGGAAACGGGTACTGTTAAGTGGTTCAATAATGCCAAAGGGTTTGGTTTCATCTGCCCTGAAGGCGGCGGCGAAGATATTTTCGCTCACTATTCCACCATTCAGATGGATGGTTACAGAACGCTAAAAGCCGGACAGTCTGTCCAGTTTGATGTTCACCAGGGGCCAAAAGGCAATCACGCCAGTGTCATCGTGCCTATCGAAGCAGAAGCTGTTGCATAGCTCTTCTGTCTCATTGTGTACATCCCGCAGATAAAATGCCAGCCCGATCGGCTGGCATTTTTATTTCCAAGAACGTTACTCTCGCGCTAACGCATCCACCGGATCCAGTCGCGCCGCGTTGCGCGCCGGTAACCAGCCGAACAGGATGCCGGTAAAGGTAGAGCACAAAAATGCCGTCAGCAGCGCCACTGGCGAGAAGCCAATCTCCCAACCGGGCAAGAACAGTTGCAGCGTGAAGGCGATCAGCATCGACAGGCTGATACCCAGCGCGCCCCCCACCAGACAGACCAGCACCGCTTCAATCAAAAATTGCTGCAACACATCGCTGGCGCGCGCGCCAACCGCCATCCGGATACCGATCTCACGCGTGCGCTCCGTGACAGACACCAGCATAATATTCATCACGCCGATCCCGCCAACCACCAGTGAAATCACCGCCACCAGCGTCAGGAACAGTTGCAGAGTACGTGTGGTCTTTTCAGCGGTTTTCAAGACGCCATCCATATTCCAGGTGAAGAAATCTTTTTTGCCATGACGCAGCGTCAGCAGTCGGGTGAGTTGCTGTTCGGCCTGCGCGCTGTCAAAACCTTCCTTCACTCGCACGGTGATTGAGTTCAGCCATGACTGGCCCATAATGCGCCCGGACATCGTGCTGTAAGGCAACCAGACGCGCAGAATTTTGCTACTGCCAAACATCGACTGCTTCTCTTCTGCCACGCCAATCACCGTCGCAGGCATGTTTCCCACGAGGATCACCTCACCCACCACGTTCGCCTTATGCGGGAACAACTGACGTCGGGTGTTACTGTCGAGTACCACCACCTGCGCGCGACCATTAAGCTGTTCGCGATTAAAGGTGGTTCCTTCGCTGAAGGTCATGCCGTAGACGTTAAAATAGTCGCCGCTGACCCCGTTCGCGCTGGCGGCAACATCAGTATTGCCGTAGCGCAAGCGCAGATTCTGCGATACGGCAGGCGTAGCGGAGGTTACCCAGGGCTGTTTCTGGATCGCTGCGAGATCGTCGTATTTCAGCGCCTGTTGGTACTGCGGATCGTCATCGCCAAAATCTTTGCCGGGATAGATATCAATGGTGTTGGTCCCAATGGCGCGGATGTCCGCCAGCACCAGCTGTTTTGCCGCATCACCGACCACCACAATCGACACCACCGACGCGATGCCGATAATGATCCCAAGCATCGTGAGCAGCGTGCGCATTTTGTTGGCCGCCATCGCCAGCCACGCCATGGTGAGTGCTTCGCGGAATCCGCTAACAAACTGACTCCAGCCGGACGCCGCTTTCACCGTCGGTTCCTGAATACCCTGTCCTTGTGCGACACGCTTTGCAGGCGGATTACGCACAATTTCGCCATCATGAATCTCAATCACGCGCTCCGCCTGGGACGCAACCAGGGGGTCGTGGGTGACGATAATAACCGTGTGCCCGCGATCGCGCAGCTGGTGCAGAATCGCCATCACCTCTTCACCGGAACGGCTGTCGAGCGCGCCCGTCGGTTCGTCGGCAAGGATCACCTGTCCGCCGTTCATCAGTGCGCGAGCAATACTGACGCGCTGCTGCTGACCACCGGAAAGCTGCGAAGGTTGATAATCAACACGATCGCCCAGACCAAGCCGCTGGAGCAGTTCCTGCGCGCGTACCAGACGCTGTTTCCGTTCCGTTCCGGCATACACGGCGGGTACTTCGACGTTCTGCGCCGCCGTCAGGTGAGACAGCAGATGATAGCGCTGGAAAATAAAGCCGAAATGCTCGCGACGCAGTTGCGCCAGCGCATCGCGGTCCAGCGTTGATACATCACGTCCTGCCACCCGGTAGGTGCCGCTGGTCGGTTTATCGAGGCACCCCAGAATATTCATCAGCGTGGATTTGCCCGAGCCAGACGCCCCCACGATCGCCACCATCTCGCCGGCATTGATCTGTAGCGTAATGCCTTTCAGCACCTCCACCTGTTCCTCTCCGGAGGGATAACTGCGGCGAATATTGCTCAGCTCAAGCAATGCCGTCATTGCACAGCTCCCGGTTTACCCTCACCCGTCACCACTTCATCACCGGCTTCCAGTCCTTTGACAATCTCTACGTCCGTGTCATTGCGCGCGCCAATTGACACCTCGCGTTCGCGGGTTTCGCCGTTACGCAGCAAGGTCACCTTGTAGCGATTATCCCCAACCGGATCGCCCAACGCGGAAAGCGGGATCGTCAGAACATTTTTCACGTCCGTTAGCTGAATATGGACCTGTGCGGTCATCTCCAGTCGCAGAATGCCTTTTGGATTGGGCACTTCAAAACGGGCGTAATAGAAAATGGCATCATTAACCTTTTCCGGCGTCGGCAGCACATCTTTCAGCGTCCCTTCGTAACGGGTTTGCGGATCGCCAAGCACGGTAAACCAGGCTTTTTGCCCCGGTTTTAGGTGAATCACATCGGCTTCAGAAACCTGCGCTTTCACCAGCATTGTGCTCATGTCCGCCAGTGTCAGAATGTTCGGGGCTTGCTGCGCGGCGATCACCGTCTGCCCTTGCAGGGTGGTGATCTGCGTGACTTCTCCGGCCATCGGCGCAACGATGCGGGTGTAGTCGAGGTTGGTTTTCGCGGTATCAAGAGAGGCCTGATTGCGTTTGATCTGCGCATCAATAGTGCCGATTTGCGCCTGCTTCACCGCCATCTCCGTGGCGGCGGTGTCCAGATCCTGTTGCGACACGGCCTGCGTTTTTGCCAGTTGTTGCTGGCGGGAGAGCGTCACCCGCGCCAGTTTCCACTCGGCTTCGGCCTGCTGGCGCTGAGCACGCAGTTCCATCAGCGTCGCTTCCACCTCTTTGATCTGGTTTTCCGCCTGCTCGGGGTCGATAACGCCCAGCAACTGGTCTTTCTTCACCTTATCGCCAATCGCCACTGACAGCGTTTTGAGCTGACCGCTCACCTGCGCACCCACGTCAACTTTACGCAGCGCGTCGAGTTTGCCAGTTGCCAGGACGCTTTGTTGTAGATCTCCCGGACGCACAATCAGCGTCTGATAATTTGGCAACGGCGCATTCAGCGTCCGCCAGAGAGCAAATGCCCCGAGGATAAGAATGACGATAAGCAGCAGATAGCGCTTTTTAATTTTATTTCCCTTAATACCCATAGCGATCCTGATGGTAAGTTTTCAGCTGAAATTCAACAGTATCTAAACAAACCGCAAGCGGAAAGGACAGCGCTCAGGGCATTGACGATTGGTTAAGATTCAGCGTGTTTCAATTTTCGCAATCATCGCATTGCGGATTATGATCATGTCACAGATTACTGATAATACCTTTTACACTTCAGACGTTGCGTCCCCTTTACAATTATTTATGCGCCTGACGCGTGGTCAATTACTGCCAGGTAAATTCTGGCGGAAGGCCAGCTTTCGCCGTAAGTTTTTAATTCGCTCGCTGCTGATGCCGAGAGCCACCCGTCAACTGCTGGAAAATCTGACCCAGTGGCCTGAGCTGAATACGTTACTGACACGGCAACCCCGGTTACCTATCCGCCTGCACCGCCCGTATATGGCCGTGAATATTAAACGCGATACCGCGCTGACCGCGCTCTGTAGCCATTATGACCTGCTGCGTCAGTTATTCAGCCGCGAACAACTGGCTCGTTATTTAAGTCAGAACGGCCTCAACCTGGCAAAATTTGAGGCCAAAGACGGTGCATCATTCCAGTTGGATTTAGTCAGTCTGGTTTCGCTGGATAAAGAAGGTGAAAGTACCGTCGTGATCCGCGACGATCGAATGCGTATTCTGGCAGAGATTACCTTCACATTCTGCACGTTAAACGGAAAACGCACCCTGTTTATTGGGGGCTTGCAGGGCGCGGCGAATGATGTTCCGCATGAGGTCATTCAGCAGGCCACCAAAGCCTGTTACGGCTTGTTCCCCAAAAGAGTGGTGATGGAGGCGCTGTGTCAGTTTGCGCATATCGCCAGAGCGGAGCAGATTCTGGCGGTCAGCAACGCTGTACATGTTTATCGCAGTTGGCGCTATATGGACAAAAAAACGCAAATGCATGCTGACTATGACGCCTTCTGGACGTCCCTGGGCGGTGAAATAACGGAGGGGGAATATTTTTCTCTACCGCTCACCATTGCGCGGAAAAGCGAGGCGGATATCGCCAGTAAAAAACGGGCTGAATACCGCCGTCGCTACGCGCTGCTCGACAGCGTCGTCACACAGGTTCCCCAGCGCTTACAGGATTAATCCGCTCTGCCGCGTGCCAGCCACAGCACCCGGGAGAACATTTTTCTCAGCAGCGTCGGCACCGCATCTACACCCCGCCGCCCGGCTTCCATCGCCACTTCGATGGCTAAGTCGGGCTTCGATGAGCGATGGATCGCCTTCGAAATGATTTTACGCATATTCATCGGCACATTTTCCGGGATTTGCGCCACCCGGTGAAAGACATCAGAAAACCCCTGCCGGTACATAAAGTGTTCCATATCCAGGGCAGGCAACGCGGTCAGATGTTCACGCTCCTCCTCCCGGTCGTCATTCAGCAGACTTCGCACCGTGGCGGCGTATTTTTTCCCGGCTTCATCGCCATCCACCAGCACGTGCCACTCAATACCCATCCGCCGGGCGAATTTCACCAGCGGCTTAAGACCGGACTGCGCAAATTCGATCACCTTAATCCCTTCGGCATCAAAGTGATGACCGCACTGGCGAGCCAGTTCGTTAATCACCCAGGTTTCTGTTTCTCCCTCTACCAGCAGCCAGCAGCGGGCAAACAGCGAAGAGGCGCGATTAAAGCGAATGTGAAACGCAATGCGTCGGCCATCCTCTGCGCTCAGTCCCCCCGGCCCAAGACGCCAGGCCGCCACGCGCGAAGACTCACGCACCAGACGACAGACATGTTCCACAGGGGTTAGCGAGAGCAGCTCGCCCGAGTTGGTGGTGGTGATGCGCTGAAGCGGCAGCAGATTCAGCAACTGCCACGCCACTGACAGCATGATGGGATGCAGACGCGTTTCCGGGTCTTCCACCAATAGCAACGGCCTGGCGTCTTTATGCAGTCTGACCGTCCCCTTCGCCTGCAACAGCGTGGAGAACAGCCCCAGCAGAATCACCCGATGAGTACGCCCGCCCGGTTTGTCAATCATCCGGTTGATGATATCGAGATAACGCCAGCTTCGCTGTTCGTTGGTGGAGCGTCGGCGCATTAAGCGGTGGCGGGACTGCGACGTGCCCTGCTCGGTAAAATAGTGCTCCAGCAGTTGCACCATCGCCGAGAGTCCCTGGCGAATCTGTCCATCGGTGAGATTCTGTGGGCGCATCGCCAGCTCGCGGGCGAGAAAATCCAGTTGCCGGGCAGTGACCTCAACGTCGTCGACCTCCGGCACGGTACCGTTACGGATGCGGCGCATAAACCGCGCATCACGTAAGCGCAGTACCGGCATCAGGCGCACCAGATGTCGCGCCTGCTCGTTGATATCGTCCACCGCCAGCGGATGCCCATCGCCATCGAGAAAACTGCGCAGCGTCATCACGCTGCCGTCTTCCCCGCTTTCGCCTTCAAGGCGATAAAAGATGCGCTGAAAGCCATCGTGGCACGGTGCCCAGCATGCCTCCAGCGACCGGTAGCGGCGAACCCGGTAGCGCCCAGGTTGCGATTCACGAAACGTCAGCACGATATGCAGGTGATGTTCACGGCCTTTCATATCGCCAGGGGGAAACCAGAAATCGTCACGGTCAAAATGATACAGTTCTGATTCGGGTGACAACAGCAGCGTTAACGCATCCAGTAAACTTGATTTACCCCAGGCATTCTCACCAATCAGGACGTTGTTCTGCTCGAGCATCAACGACAGTCGATTGATACCGCGAAAACCCACTATCTCAACGCGTTCGAGAATCATGTTTCCTCCAGAAAATCTTCACCTTCCCTTTATGCTCCTCGCAGTATAACTGCAAAACCCGGCGCAGGACGTGATAGGGATATTATTACGCAGGCTAACTGTGCGAAGGGTGAACGATTTATTCTTTTTTCTTTCATTCGTAATCCACACCAGGCAAGTTTGGCAGGACGAAAATAAATCCGTTTGCGTCAACCCTCTTTCATATAACTATGCGCTACACTTTCCCCTAAGAGAAATCTATGGAAGGAATGACGCCGCATTGCCCTAAATCAAACTAACCGGTTTTATTTGACTAGAGAACGGATGACGATCGTTTTTAAAATAGCGAGCTATTTATTTTGTCGTCATTCAGGCAGACAATAAATATTGATTACCGCAATTCTTTTGTGGTTATTTTTTACATTGAGGTGGATATGTTCAGAAAATTAGCAGCCGAATGTTTTGGTACATTCTGGCTTGTTTTTGGTGGCTGCGGCAGCGCCGTACTGGCAGCAGCGTTTCCGGAATTAGGTATTGGTTTTGCGGGTGTCGCACTGGCATTCGGCCTGACCGTATTAACGATGGCCTTTGCCGTTGGTCATATTTCCGGCGGACATTTTAACCCGGCGGTGACATTAGGCTTATGGGCCGGCGGTCGTTTTCCGGCAAAAGAGGTCATTGGCTACATTATTGCTCAGGTGGTGGGCGGTATTATTGCAGCAGCGGTACTGTATCTGATTGCCAGCGGTAAAGCAGGCTTTGATGCGACGGCCAGCGGTTTCGCCTCCAACGGTTACGGCGAGCATTCACCGGGCGGTTACTCCATGCTGTCGGCGATTGTTATCGAAATCGTGCTGACTGCCGGTTTCCTGCTGGTGATCCACGGTGCCACTGACAAACACGCACCGGCAGGGTTTGCGCCAATCGCTATCGGTCTGGCATTGACTCTGATCCACCTCATCAGTATTCCGGTGACCAATACGTCGGTTAACCCGGCACGTAGCACCGCGGTCGCCATCTTCCAGGGCGGTTGGGCATTAGAACAACTGTGGCTGTTCTGGGTGATGCCGATTATTGGCGGTATTCTTGGTGGTCTTATTTACCGTACGCTGCTCGAAAAACGCGATTAATGTCAGAAAGCCCGACGGCACATGTCCGCAGGGCTAAACACTCTTCAGCCGGATAAGGCATCGTCCCTGTCCGGCTTTTATTTTGCATCTTTACTGAACCCGCGTTATTGGGTAGTGTCATGGCGCTGTCTCGCTAATTCAAAGGACCCGGCTGTTCATGTTTTCAGGACTTCTCATCATTCTGCTCCCGCTGATAGCAGGTTATCTCATTCCGCTTCGGCACACCGCGGCATTAAAACTGATCAATCGGCTCTTAAGCTGGATGGTGTATCTGATTCTCTTTTTTATGGGGATCAGCCTGGCTTTTTTAGATAATCTGGCGAGCAACCTGCTGGCGATATTTCACTATTCTGCCGTCAGTATTACCGTTATTTTGCTGTGTAATATTGCTGCATTATTGTGGCTGGAACGCGCGTTACCCTGGCGGCATCATCACCAGCAGGAAAAACTGCCCTCTCGTATCGCGATGGCGCTTGAATCGCTGAAGCTGTGCGGCGTGGTGGTGGTCGGCTTTTTGTTAGGGCTAAGCGGCCTGCCCATTTTGCAGCACGCCACGGAAGCGAGTGAATATACGCTGATCCTGTTACTGCTGCTGGTGGGGATCCAGTTACGCAATAGCGGCATGACGTTAAAGCAGATCGTTCTGAACCGGCGAGGCATGATTGTGGCGGTTGTGGTCGTCGCGAGTTCCATGATTGGCGGCCTGATTAATGCGCTGATTCTCGACCTGCCAATGAAAACCGCGCTGGCGATGGCGTCAGGTTTTGGCTGGTACTCCCTTTCTGGTATTTTGCTGACCGAAGCCTACGGTCCGGTGATCGGCAGCGCTGCATTCTTTAACGATTTGGCGCGCGAACTGCTTGCTATCATGCTGATTCCGGGTCTGGTTCGCCGCAGTCGTTCTACCGCACTGGGGTTGTGCGGGGCGACGTCGATGGATTTCACACTACCGGTGTTACAGCGTACCGGTGGGCTGGAGATGGTTCCGGCGGCGATTGTCCACGGCTTTGTTCTCAGTTTGTTAGTGCCCATTTTGATGGCCTTTTTCTCCGCTTAACTCCCTCTTTGGCGGTAGGCTTCTGCCGCCAAAATTGCGCTAAATCAATCTCCCTGTAAATTGTATCAGAAATACCTTTTCTCCCTTTGCACACAGGCATAACCTTAAACATGCATATTAAATATAACTTTAAAAGGTGTGATCATGTTTTGTGTGCAATGTGAACAAACCATCCGTACTCCGGCAGGAAACGGCTGCTCTTACGCGCAGGGTATGTGCGGTAAAACGGCTGAAACCTCTGATTTGCAGGATCTGCTGATTGCCTCCCTACAAGGTCTGTCTGCATGGGCGGCTAAAGCGCGTGAATATGGCATTATTAATCATGACGTTGATAACTTTGCGCCGCGTGCATTCTTCTCCACGCTGACCAACGTTAACTTCGATTCCCCACGTATCGTCGGCTATGCCCGCGACGCTATCGCGATGCGTGAAGCGCTGAAAGCCCAGTGCCTGAGCATTGACGCCAATGCGCACTGCGACAACCCAATGGCTGACCTGCAACTGGTCAGCGACGATCTGGGCGACCTGCAACGTCAGGCTGCCGAATTCACCCCAAACAAAGACAAAGCCGCCATTGGCGAAAATATTCTTGGCCTACGTTTGCTGTGCCTGTACGGCCTGAAAGGTGCCGCCGCTTATATGGAACACGCGCATGTTCTCGGTCAATACGACAACGACATCTACGCGCAGTACCATAAAATTATGGCGTGGCTGGGCACCTGGCCTTCCGACATGAACGCTCTACTGGAGTGCTCAATGGAAATCGGCCAGATGAACTTCAAAGTGATGAGCATTCTGGATGCGGGCGAAACCACCAAATACGGTCACCCGACGCCAACCCAGGTCAATGTCAAAGCGACCGAAGGTAAATGCATTCTGATCTCCGGTCACGACCTGAAAGATCTGTATAACCTGCTGGAACAAACTGAAGGCACCGGTGTTAACGTCTATACCCACGGTGAAATGTTACCGGCGCATGGCTACCCGGAACTGCGCAAGTTCAAACATCTGATTGGTAACTACGGCAGTGGCTGGCAGAACCAGCAGGTCGAATTTGCCCGCTTCCCGGGACCAATCGTGATGACTTCAAACTGCATCATCGACCCGACCGTCGGCGCATACGATGACCGTATCTGGACCCGCAGCATTGTTGGTTGGCCGGGTGTAAGCCACCTGGAAGGCGACGACTTCGGTCCGGTTATCGCCCAGGCGCAGCAAATGGCAGGCTTCCCGTACAGCGAAATTCCGCATCTGATCACCGTCGGTTTTGGCCGTCAGACCCTGCTGGGTGCAGCGGACACGCTGATCGATCTGGTGAGCCGCGAAAAACTGCGTCATATCTTCCTTGTCGGCGGCTGTGACGGCGCACGTGGCGAACGTAACTACTTCACCGATTTCGCTACCAGCGTACCGGACGACTGTCTGATCCTGACCCTTGCCTGCGGTAAATACCGCTTCAACAAGCTGGAGTTCGGCGATATCGAAGGTCTGCCACGTCTGGTGGATGCGGGTCAGTGTAATGATGCCTACTCCGCCATCATTCTGGCGGTGACGCTGGCAGAGAAACTGGGCTGCGGCGTGAATGACCTGCCACTGTCTCTGGTGCTCTCCTGGTTCGAACAAAAAGCGATTGTCATTCTGCTGACCCTGCTCTCCCTGGGTGTGAAAAACATCGTGACCGGTCCAACCGCGCCAGGCTTCTTTACACCAGATCTGCTGGCGGTACTCAACGAGAAATTCGGTCTGCGTTCTGTGACCACCGTTGAAGAAGACATGAAGCAGTTGCTGAGCGCGTAAGGAGTTAAGACATGACAATGCCAACTAATCAGTGCCCATGGCGGATGCAGGTTCATCACATCCATCAGGAAACGCCGGATGTATGGACAATTTCGTTGCTGTGCCACGACTATTATCCGTATCGCGCCGGGCAGTATGCACTGGTGAGCGTGCGTAATTCAGCGGATACACTGCGTGCCTACACCCTCTCCTCAACGCCGGGCGTCAGTGAATACATTACGCTGACCGTTCGTCGGATTGATGACGGTGCAGGCTCACAGTGGTTAACCCGCGACGTGAAGCGCGGCGACTACCTCTGGTTGTCCGATGCGATGGGCGATTTCACCTGCGAAGATAAAGCCGATGATAAGTTCCTGATGCTGGCGGCCGGTTGTGGCGTCACACCGATCATGTCGATGCGTCGCTGGTTGGCAAAGTACCGTCCGCATGCGGATGTCCAGGTTATCTTCAACGTGCGTTCGCCGCAGGATGTCATTTTCGCTGAAGAGTGGCGTCAGTATCCGGTTACACTGGTGGCGGAAAACAACGCCACTGACGGCTTCGTGGCCGGTCGCCTGACCACCGAGCTGCTACAGCAGGTACCGGATCTGACCTCCCGCACGGTGATGACCTGTGGCCCGGCGCCATATATGGATCTGGTTGAAGAGGAAGTGAAAGCGCTGGGCGTGACGCGCTTCTTTAAAGAGAAGTTCTTCACCCCGGTGGCAGACGCGGCAACCAGCGGCCTGAAATTTACTAAACTGCAGCCGGCGAATGAATTTTACGCGCCGGTCGGTACGACGCTGCTGGATGCGCTGGAAAGCAACAAGGTACCGATCACCGTTGCCTGCCGCGCGGGCGTCTGTGGTTGCTGTAAAACCAAAGTGGTTTCCGGTGAGTATACCGTCAGCAGCACCATGACACTGACCGATAGCGAAATCGCCGAAGGCTACGTGCTGGCCTGTTCCTGCCATCCGCAGAGTGACCTGGTTCTCGCCTGATAGTAGATTGCCGGATGACGCTGCGCTTATCCGGCCTACGAGAGCCATTGTAGGCCGGATAAGGCGTTTACGCCGCCATCCGGCAATTCCTCACCGCCACGCCGAATTACCGGCAACCGAAAACCGTCCCGCCCCTAAAAACGCCACTGCCAGCGCCCCGATAAAGAAATAGACCAGGCTTTCAATCGCCCATGCCCCGGTTTTATCCAGCGCCCAGGTTTCATTCATCCCGACCATCAGCCACGCTACAATCATGGTGAACGCCAGCACCAACGCCGCCGGACGCGTCAGGATCCCAAGAATAATCAGACAAGGCGCAATCACTTCCCCCACCAGCACACCGTATGCGATAAAGCCCGGTAGCCCTTTGGCAACCAGCATTCCGCTGATGCCATCAATGCCGGCAAACAGCTTATGCAGCCCGTGAAACAACATCAATCCCCCAACCGCCAGGCGTAATAAAAACTTGCCAAAATCCTCGTGCGTCAGCATCCGATTCACTGCATTTAACAATGTTGTAAGCATCTGAGTTTACTCCTGGTTCGCCCTGATTTTTTTTCACGCTACGCGTTATCCCCCCTGAATGAAAGCTGCTGAAAATAAGGGGGTGCCACGCAGCGTAATCAGTATCTTCATCTAAACTTGTAACCGGTATCACAATTAAGGAGATGGAAAACCATGAAACAAACGGTTGCCGCTTTTATTGCTAAAACACTGGAACAGGCGGGTGTGAAACGTATCTGGGGCGTGACGGGCGATTCGCTGAACGGTCTGAGTGACAGTCTTAATCGCATGGGAACGATTGAGTGGATGTCGACCCGTCATGAAGAGGTTGCCGCATTCGCAGCCGGTGCGGAGGCACAACTGACCGGCGAACTGGCGGTTTGTGCAGGTTCATGTGGACCCGGTAACCTGCACCTGATCAACGGCCTGTTTGACTGTCATCGTAACCACGTCCCGGTGCTGGCCATCGCCGCCCACATCCCTTCCAGTGAAATTGGCAGCGGGTATTTTCAGGAAACGCACCCGCAGGAACTGTTCCGCGAATGCAGCCACTATTGCGAGCTGGTTTCCAGCCCTGAACAGATCCCTCAGGTACTGGCGATTGCTATGCGCAAAGCGGTGCTCAATCGTGGCGTCTCGGTGGTGGTCTTACCGGGCGACGTGGCCTTAAAACCCGCACCAGAAAGCGCCAGCAGCCACTGGTATCACGCGCCGTTACCGATTGTCACGCCCGCGGAAGAAGAGTTAAGAAAGCTGGCCCAACTGCTGCGCTATTCCAGCAATATCGCCCTGATGTGCGGTAGCGGCTGTGCGGGGGCGCATAAAGAACTGGTCGAGTTCGCCGCCAAAATTAAAGCCCCTATCGTCCACGCCCTGCGTGGCAAAGAGCATGTTGAATACGACAACCCATACGACGTGGGCATGACCGGCCTTATCGGCTTTTCTTCCGGCTTCCATACCATGATGAACGCCGACACGCTGGTGCTGCTTGGAACGCAGTTCCCCTATCGCGCGTTCTATCCGACCGATGCCAAAATCATTCAGATCGATATCAACCCCGCCAGTCTCGGCGCGCACAGTAAGGTCGATATGGCACTGGTCGGCGATATCAAAGCCACTCTGAGCGCGCTCCTGCCGCTGGTGGAAGAGAAAACCGAGCGTAAATTCCTGGATAAGGCGTTAAGTGATTATCGCGATGCGCGCAAAGGCCTCGATGACCTCGCCAAACCCAGCGAAAAGGCAATTCATCCGCAGTACCTGGCGCAGCAAATCAGTCATTTCGCCGCCGATGACGCCATCTTCACCTGCGACGTGGGTACGCCGACGGTGTGGGCCGCTCGCTACCTGAAAATGAACGGCAAGCGCCGACTGCTGGGCTCGTTTAACCACGGCTCAATGGCTAACGCCATGCCGCAAGCGCTTGGCGCGCAGGCCACGGCGCCAGGACGTCAGGTGATCGCAATGTGCGGCGATGGCGGATTCAGTATGCTGATGGGAGATTTTCTGTCGGTGGTCCAGATGAAGCTCCCGGTTAAAATCGTGGTCTTTAACAACAGTGTGCTGGGTTTTGTGGCGATGGAAATGAAGGCTGGTGGTTATCTCACTGATGGTACTGAACTGCATGACACCAACTTCGCGCGCATTGCCGAGGCATGTGGCATCACCGGCATTCGGGTTGAAAAAGCCGCCGACGTCGATGAAGCGCTACAGCGCGCCTTATCCATTGACGGTCCGGTGCTGGTGGATGTGGTTGTCGCAAAAGAGGAACTGGCCATCCCGCCGCAGATCAAACTGGAGCAGGCCAAAGGCTTCAGCCTGTACATGCTACGCGCCATCATCAGCGGTCGCGGCGATGAGGTGATCGAACTGGCAAAAACCAACTGGCTCAGGTAAAACAATGCACATCGCCTTTCAAACAATAGGGATGTGCAATGATAGATCTACGCAGTGATACCGTAACCCGTCCGGGTCGCGCCATGCTTGAAGAAATGATGGCCGCCCCGGTCGGAGACGACGTGTACGGAGATGACCCTACCGTTAACGCCCTCCAGCAATACGCCGCTGACCTTTCTGGTAAAGAAGCGGCGTTATTTTTACCCACCGGCACCCAGGCAAACCTTGTGGCGCTACTCAGCCACTGCGAGCGCGGTGAAGAATATATTGCCGGTCAGGGGGCGCATAACTATCTGTATGAAGCGGGTGGCGCGGCGGTGCTTGGCAGCATTCAACCGCAGCCGATTGACGCCGCTGCCGACGGCACTTTGCCGCTGGATAAAGTCGCAGCCAAAATTAAGGCCGATGACATCCACTTTGCCCGTACCCGCCTGCTGAGCCTGGAAAATACTCACAACGGAAAAGTGCTGCCGCGCGAGTATCTGCGGGAGGCGTGGGAGTTTACCCGTGAGCGTGGTCTGGCGCTGCACGTTGACGGCGCGCGTATTTTCAACGCCGTCGTGGCCTACGGTTGTGAACTCAAAGAGATCGTTCAGTATTGCGACTCCTTTACTATCTGCCTGTCAAAAGGGCTGGGAACGCCGGTTGGCTCGCTACTGGTCGGCAGTCGCGACTATATCAAGCGAGCCACTCGCTGGCGCAAAATGACCGGCGGCGGAATGCGTCAGGCTGGTATCCTGGCGGCAGCCGGACTGTATGCCCTGAAAAATAACGTTGCGCGTCTGCAGGACGATCACGACAACGCGGCATGGTTGGCAGAACAACTGCGGGAAGCCGGGGCAGACGTGATGCGTCACGACACCAACATGCTGTTTGTCCGCGTCGGGGAAGCCAACGCGGAGGCCCTGGGTGAGCACATGAAGGCACAGGGGGTGCTGATCAACGCGTCACCGATTGTTCGTCTGGTAACCCATCTGGATGTCTCGCGAGAACAGCTTACTGATGTCGTCGCCCACTGGCGCGCGTTCCTGAATCGTTAAGGAGAGAGATGTGCCGCAACGCATAGTGGTTCTTGGCGCCAGTGGTTACATTGGTCAGCATCTGGTGCAGGCGCTAAGCCAGCAAGGGCATCAGGTACTGGCTGCGGCACGTCGCATTGAGCGACTGGAAAAGCAACAGTTGCCCAACGTCAGTTGTCATAAGGTCGACCTGAACTGGCCGACACATCTTTCTTCTCTGCTGACCAATGTCGATACCGTCTACTATCTGGTGCATGGTATGGGAGAAGGTGGCGATTTCATCGCCCATGAACGTCAGGTCGCACTTAACGTCCGTGATGCCCTGCGTGAAACGCCGGTTGGGCAACTGATTTTCCTTAGTTCCTTGCAGGCACCGGAACACGAGCAGTCCGACCATCTGCGGGCGCGGCAGATAACCGCCGATACCCTGCGCGAATCTGGTGTGCCAGTGACGGAACTGCGTGCCGGAATTATCGTCGGTGCCGGTTCTGCCGCTTTTGAAGTGATGCGCGACATGGTCTACAACCTGCCGGTGCTAACCCCGCCGCGCTGGGTTCGCTCGCGCACAACGCCCATCGCGCTGGAAAACCTGCTGTACTATCTGGTAACGCTGCTGGATCATCCTTCCCCAACGCATCGGGTCCTCGAAGCTGCCGGGCCACAGGTGCTCAGCTACCAGGAGCAGTTTGAACATTTCATGGCGGTCAGCGGCAAGCATCGCTGGCTTATCCCTATCCCCTTTCCCACCCGTTGGATTTCAGTCTGGTTCCTGAACGTCATCACCTCGGTGCCGCCGACCACTGCGAAAGCGCTGATACAGGGACTCAGACACGACCTGCTGGCCGATGACCGCGAGCTACGGGCATTGATACCCCAGAAGCTTATCGCCTTTGACGATGCCGTACGCAGCACGCTGAAGGAAGAGGAGAAACTGGTAAACTCCAGCGACTGGGGTTATGACGCGCAGGCGTTTGCCCGCTGGCGGCCTGAATATGGTTTCTTCGCCAAACAGGCCGGGTTTACCGTGAAGACGCACGCCAGTTTGCCGGCGTTGTGGCGAGTCGTGAACCGTCTCGGCGGCAAAGAGGGTTATTTCTTCGGCAATATTTTGTGGAAGATCCGCGCAGCGCTGGATCTCTTAGTCGGCCATCGGCTGGCAAAAGGGCGTCCTGAGCACGAATGGCTTCAACCGGGTGATACGGTAGACAGCTGGAAAGTGATTATCGTCGAGCCGGAAAAACAGCTCACGCTGCTGTTTGGCATGAAGGCACCGGGACTGGGAAGGCTAAGCTTTACCCTTGAAGATAAGGGTGAGCATCGCGAAATTGACGTACGCGCCTGGTGGCATCCGCACGGTATGCCTGGGCTTTTCTACTGGCTGCTGATGATCCCGGCGCACCTGTTTATTTTCCGGGGGATGGCAAAAAAAATTGCCAGACTTGCAGAACAAATCACAGATAAATCGTAAAAACTTACTGTATTGTTTCACGTTTCCCATTGCATACCGACGTAATTCACGGAAGAATGCGCACGACGTTTTATTAAACACAGTGGACTGATATGAAGGTACTGGTTACCGGCGCGACCAGCGGCTTAGGACGAAACGCGGTTGAGTTTTTGCGCAACAGAGGCATCAGCGTCAGAGCGACCGGTCGCAACGAAGCGATGGGTAAACTGCTCGAGAAAATGGGCGCGGAGTTTGTGCATGCGGATCTGACTGAGCTGGTCTCTGCGCAGGCGAAAGTCATGCTCGCCGGCGTCGATACGCTGTGGCACTGCTCAAGTTTCACCTCTCCATGGGGAACTCAGGAAGCCTTTGATCTGGCAAATGTTCGTGCGACCCGCCGTCTTGGCGAATGGGCCGTCGCATGGGGCGTGCGCAACTTTATCCATATCTCCTCCCCGTCACTTTACTTCGATTATCACCATCATCGCGATATCAAAGAAGAATTCCGTCCGCACCGCTTTGCCAACGAGTTTGCCCGCAGCAAAGCCGCCGGAGAAGAGGTCATCAGCCTGCTGGCCCAGGCGAATCCACAGACCCGATTTACGGTGCTGCGCCCGCAAAGCCTGTTTGGTCCGCACGACAAAGTATTTATCCCCCGACTGGCGCACATGATGCACCACTATGGCAGCGTGCTGTTGCCGCACGGTGGCAGCGCGATGGTCGATATGACCTATTATGAGAACGCGATCCACGCCATGTGGCTGGCGAGTCAGGTACAGTGCGACAATCTACCTTCTGGTCGGGTGTACAACATCACCAACGGTGAGCCCAGAACCCTGCGCAGTATCGTGCAAAAACTGATTGATGAACTGAACATTCACTGTCGAATCCGTTCTGTTCCCTATCCGATGCTGGATATGATCGCCCGCAGCCTGGAACGCTTTGGTAGTAAGTCAGCCAAAGAGCCAGCGTTAACCCACTACGGGGTATCAAAGCTAAATTTCGACTTTACGCTGGATATCAGTCGCGCCCAAGAAGAACTGGGGTATAAGCCGATGGTGACGCTGGATGAAGGCATTGTGCAAACGGCCGCGTGGCTACGCGACCACGGAAAACTGCATCGCTAGCCTTGCCCATACTTTTCCAGTAGTGCCTCAGCAATCGCCTGCGTTTCAGCATCGGCGACGCCGTTCCATAACGCCGGGCGAAAGTGCATCTGAAACGCCATCACCACGCGCTGCTGTTCACGCGCGGTCATATCAGGCTTCACCTCGTAGCCATAACGCGCCAGCAGATCCAGCAGTGACGTCATCTCTACAGGCGTGCGTGGTGCTCGTCCGGCAAGGTAGAAGGTTACCCGTTGCGCATCAGGCCAGGCGCCAATACCCTGTTCTGCCAGCGCCTGCCAGGGAAACAGCGGGCCAGGGTCGTCTTTTCGCTGCGGGGCGATGTCCGCATGCGCAACCACGTTCTGCGGCTTGATGTCATAGCGGGCGATAATGTCTTTCGCCAGCGGAATCAGCGCCTGAATCTGCGAGGGCTCAAACGGGGCAAAATATTTTTCACCTGCCGATTTTTGCCAGCCGCGATTCTCCAGCTCAATGCCAATCGAGGTGTCGTTAATACGTGTCGCGCCGCGCCAGAAGCTGATGCCAGCATGCCACGCCAGATCCTGTTCCGGTACCAGTTGCCAGATACGCGGTTTCCCCCGATGCAAGGGCGGCACCGCCGGGATCAGATAATGCGAGCTGACGTTTTTATCCGTCAGCGTTGCCAGCGAACCATCGAAATCATCCGCCGTATAGTGGATCACCAACACTTTGATGCGGGGATACGCCGCCTGCGCCTGATGACGAGTATCGAGCTGGTAGCCTTCTCTGTCTATAATCCCTTTTTCACCCGCACACCCCGTTAACAATAGTGCCAGGGCCACCAGCCACAGCCATGTTTTCATCGGCGGGTTTTCACCGCTGTTCCACTCACGCTGACCATCAGCATGCTGCTATCCTTACCGACCGTTTCGTAATCGATATCAATACCGACCACCGCGTCGGCGCCCAGCGCTTTCGCCTGTTCACCCAGTTCCGCGAAGGCGATCTCACGCGCTTTGCGCAACTCTTTTTCATAAGCGCCCGAGCGACCGCCGACGATATCGCGGATACCGGCAAAAAAATCCCGGAAAATGTTCGCGCCCAGAATGGCTTCACCCGTGACCACACCGCAGTATTCCACGATGCTCTGTCCTTCAAGCGTGGGGGTTGTCGAAAATTGCATGATGTCTCTCCTGGTTACATTCAGCACATTATCAGCGCCATACACTATCATTGAAAGGATATAATTGATTATCGTAGATGACTGTTATCTTAGAAGACTCATGGCAGAAAGCTTATAAGGAAATCACTATGCGCTATTCGAAACTCTCCCTGCTCGTCCCTTGCGCGCTGCTGCTCAGCGCCTGCACCACCGTCACGCCAGCCTACAAAGACAACGGGCCGCGTACGGGGGCCTGTGTGGATGGCGGTCCGGACAGTGTGGCTCAACAATTCTATGACTATCGTATCCAACACCGCAGTAATGACATCACCGCCCTGCGCCCTTACCTGAGCGACAACCTGGCGAAACTGCTGTCAGATGCCAGTCGTGACAGTGCGCATCGTCAACTGATGAGTAGCGATCCGTTCTCCAGTCGCGCAACGCCGCCGGACAGCGCCAGCGTTGCCAGCGCCTCGACGATTCCGAATAGTGATGCACGCAATATTCCGCTGCGCGTTGCGCTGAAGCAAGGCGATCAAAACTGGCAGGATGAAGTGCTGATGATCCGCGAAGGTCAGTGCTGGGTTATTGATGACGTACGTTATCTCGGCGGCAGCGTGCATGCCCCGGCCGGTACGCTTCGCCAGTCGGTAGAAAACCGTTAATCCCTCCGCTTTACCGCGCTAAAAAACATAACCCCCGTAAATTGTCCGGCATTCCGCATGGAATGCCGACAATTGTTCTTACCGGGCTTTGCCCTCGCTATTTTGTGCTATGTTTAATGGGAAATGCGCGCTATATTTAACTTTTAAAGCATAAATATTGCATAACTATTCTGTCAAAGGTACTATCTGCGGCTTCAATAGCTATCAGACGGCCAGTATACGAGTATCAATGAGTATTCAATTAAACGGCATTAACTGCTTCTACGGCGCGCATCAGGCGCTGTTCGATATCACGCTGGATTGCCCACAGGGTGAAACACTGGTGTTACTGGGCCCAAGTGGGGCCGGTAAAAGCTCACTGCTGCGGGTACTCAATCTGCTAGAGATGCCGCGTTCAGGTACGCTCAGCATTGCGGGAAACCACTTCGACTTCCGCAAAACGCCGTCAGATAAAGCGATTCGCGAACTGCGTCAGAATGTCGGAATGGTCTTTCAGCAATACAATCTGTGGCCGCACCTCACCGTGCAACAGAACCTGATTGAAGCGCCCTGCCGCGTGCTGGGGTTGTCAAAAGATCAGGCGTTAGCCCGTGCAGAAAAATTGCTGGATCGCCTGCGTCTGAAACCTTACAGCGATCGTTTTCCGCTGCATCTTTCCGGCGGTCAGCAACAGCGTGTGGCCATTGCCCGTGCGCTGATGATGGAGCCACAGGTGCTGCTGTTTGATGAGCCCACCGCCGCGCTGGATCCGGAAATCACCGCGCAAATCGTCAGCATTATTCGTGAACTGGCTGAAACCAACATTACGCAAGTGATCGTGACGCACGAAGTGGAAGTGGCGCGTAAAACCGCCAGCCGTGTCGTGTATATGGAAAACGGTCATATCGTCGAGCAGGGTAATGCGAGTTGCTTTGCCGACCCGCAGACCGAAGCATTTAAAAACTATCTCTCTCACTAAGATTCGGGACAACACAATGAAAAAAGTTCTGATTGCCGCGCTTATCGCAGGCTTTAGCCTTTCTGCTACAGCAGCCCAGACCATTCGTTTTGCGACCGAAGCGTCCTATCCTCCGTTTGAATCTATGGACGCTAATAACAAGATTGTCGGCTTTGATGTCGATCTGGCTAATGCGCTGTGTAAAGAGATCGACGCGACCTGTACCTTTACCAATCAGGCGTTCGACAGCCTGATTCCTAGCCTGAAATTCCGTCGTTTTGACGCGGTGATGGCCGGGATGGATATCACGCCTGAGCGTGAAAAACAGGTGCTGTTCACCACCCCTTACTATGACAACTCCGCGCTGTTCATTGGTCAGCAGGGTAAATTCACCAGCATTGATCAGCTGAAAGGCAAGAAAGTGGGCGTGCAGAACGGCACCACTCACCAGAAATTCATCATGGATAAACACCCGGAAATCACCACCGTTCCGTATGACAGCTACCAGAATGCGAAACTGGATCTGCAAAACGGCCGCATCGACGGCGTGTTCGGTGATACGGCGGTAGTCACGGAGTGGCTGAAAGACAATCCGAAACTGGCGCCGGTGGGCGACAAAGTGACGGATAAAGATTACTTCGGCACCGGCCTTGGCATCGCCGTACGCCAGGGCAACGCGGAACTGCAGCAGAAATTCAACACTGCGCTGGAAAAAGTGAAGAAAGATGGGACTTACGAGACCATCTATAACAAATGGTTCCAGAAGTAAGCCTTGATGAACGAATTTTTCCCACTTGCAAGCGCCGCCGGGATGACCGTCGGCCTTGCCGTTTGTGCACTGATCCTCGGCCTGGCGCTGGCGATGCTGTTCGCCGTCTGGGAGTCAGTGAAATGGCGTCCTGTGGCGTGGACGGGGTCCGCGCTGGTCACCATTTTACGCGGTCTGCCGGAAATTCTGGTGGTGCTGTTTATCTATTTCGGCTCCTCTCAACTGCTGCTGACGCTCGCCGATGGCTTTACTGTCAACCTGGGCGTGGTGCAGATTCCGGTACAAATGGAGATCGAAAACTTCGACGTCAGCCCCTTCTTGTGCGGTGTGATAGCCCTTTCTTTGCTCTACGCGGCCTATGCGTCACAAACGCTGCGCGGTGCCCTGAAAGCCGTACCGCTGGGTCAGTGGGAGTCCGGCCAGGCGCTGGGGCTGTCGAAAACCGCCATTTTCTTCCGCCTGGTGATGCCGCAGATGTGGCGACACGCGCTGCCAGGACTGGGTAACCAGTGGCTGGTATTGCTGAAAGATACCGCGCTGGTGAGCCTCATCAGCGTCAACGACCTGATGCTGCAAACGAAGAGCATTGCCACGCGAACCCAGGAGCCGTTTAACTGGTACATCATCGCGGCGGCGATCTACCTGGTGATTACGCTGGTAAGTCAGTACATTCTCAAACGCATTGACCTGCGCGCGACACGTTTTGAGCGGAGACCGGGCTGATGTTTGAGTATTTACCTGAACTGCTTAAAGGGCTGCACACCAGCCTGACGCTGACGGTAGCGTCCATTGTGGTCGCCCTGATTCTGGCGCTGATTTTCACTATCGTTCTGACGCTGAAAACGCCGGTCGTGGTCTGGCTGGTTCGTGGCTATATCACGCTCTTTACCGGTACCCCGCTGCTGGTACAGATCTTCCTGATCTACTACGGACCGGGTCAGTTTCCGTCCCTGCAAGAGTATCCGGTTCTGTGGCATCTGCTGTCGGAGCCGCGGCTGTGCGCGCTGATTGCGCTGTCGTTAAACAGTGCAGCCTATACCACGCAACTGTTTTATGGCGCGATCCGCGCAATTCCGGAAGGTCAGTGGCAGTCCTGCGGCGCGCTGGGGATGAGCAAGAAAGACACACTGGCTATCCTGTTGCCGTATGCCTTTAAACGCGCGCTCTCCTCGTATTCCAATGAAGTGGTACTGGTGTTCAAGAGTACCTCTCTGGCTTATACCATTACCCTGATGGAAGTAATGGGATACGGTCAGTTGCTGTACGGTCGCACCTACGATGTGATGGTGTTTGGCGCAGCAGGCGTCATCTATCTGATCGTCAACGGACTGTTGACGTTAATGATGCGTCTCATCGAGCGCAAAGCGCTGGCTTTCGAACGCCGCAACTAAGCAGCTTATTGCATAAAACGCAATTCAAAAGACGGACAAGTTTATAACCTGCCCGTCTTTTTTTATTTTTAATAAAATAGTTACTCATTTTTATTGCATATAAATTCAATTACTGGCATTGTAAATCCATGCCGCAGAAACGGCGCTTCATCATAACGGGAGTCCAACCATGAAAAAGTTAGTTCTGGCCGCATTACTTGCCTCTTTTGCCGTCGGCGCCTCCGCCGCTGAAAAAATCAGCTTCGGCGTCTCTGCGACCTATCCACCATTCGAATCTATGGATGCGAATAACCAAATCGTCGGTTTCGACCTCGATCTGGCAAAAGCCTTGTGCAAACAGATGCAGGCAGAATGTACTTTTACCAACCATGCGTTTGACAGCCTGATTCCGGCACTTAAATTCAAGAAATATGATGCGGTCATTTCGGGTATGGACATCACGCCGGAGCGGAGCAAACAGGTGGCGTTTACAACCCCCTACTATGCTAACTCGGCGCTGGTAATTTCGAAGAAAGATACCTACAAAACCTTTGCCGATCTGAAAGGCAAACGCATTGGGATGGAAAACGGCACCACCCACCAGAAGTACTTGCAGGATAAGCATCCGGAAGTGAAAACGGTGGCCTATGACAGCTATCAGAATGCATTTATCGACCTGAAAAATGGCCGTATTGATGGCGTGTTCGGTGATACCGCTGTGGTAAACGAGTGGCTGAAAACCAACCCACAACTGGGGCCAGCGACCGAGAAAGTGACCGATCCGCAGTACTTTGGTACTGGCCTTGGCATCGCGGTACGCCCGGACAACAAAGTGCTGCTGGAAAAACTCAATGCTGCGCTGGCGGCCATTAAAGCCGACGGCACTTATCAAAAAATAAACGACCAGTGGTTCCCGCAATAAGTCGAGTCGCTGGCGGTAGAATGCCTGATGACGCTACGCTTATCAGGCCTACACTATCTGCACCGCTCGTAGGCCGGATAAGGCGCCAGCGCCGCCATCCGGCAAACCGTGACTAGTCCCTCAACAACAATGTCAGCACTTCATAATGCGCGGTATGCGGGAACATATCGAACAGCTGTATCCGTGCAATACGGTAGCCTGGCAACGTGGAAATATCTTTTGCCATCGTCTTCGCATTACAACTGGAATAAATAATGAACTGCGGCGCCATCTGCGTCAGGTAATCGCAGAGCGGTTTGCCAATGCCACGTCGCGGCGGATTCACCAGCACCAGTTCCGGCACCGCCCCTTGTTCCGTGGCAAATTGCGTCGAATCCAGCGCCTGAAAATGAAGATTGGTTAAACCCAGTTCCGCCGCAGACTGTCTGGCACAGGCAATGGCTTCCGGCGCGATTTCGATGCCGGTCAACTGCATGTCTGGCGTCGCGCAGTGCAGGCCAAAACCACCGACACCACAGAACAGATCCCACATGTGACTTACCGGCAGTTGTCGCACCCAGTCACGTGCTGTTGCATACAGCTGGCTTGCCACCGCAGGATTGGTCTGGAAGAAACTTTGCGGACGGATCCACAGCGGCACGTCGTTGAACCGCTCCGCCAGCGCCTGCTGTTCGGTCAGGAAGATTTCCGTCTCCCCTTCCATAATCGCCATATGCACCGGCTGGAGATTGACGCTGATGACCTTCAGTTGCGGCAGTTGCGCCTGCAACCACGGCAGTGCCGCCCGTAATTGTGCCAGTTTATGTTCAGAACGCAGAACAAAGCGCAGCATCATCGCGCCATCAAACTGACTTTCTGTCAGCAGAAGGAATTTCAGCTCCCCACGCTTGCGCGCCACGTTATAGGGGGTTAATCCGGCGCGCGCAATGAACGGCTTCAGCGCGGCAAACACGGGTGCAAACGAGGCAGGATAGAGCGGGCAATCGCACAGATCTTCCGGCGTCCCATCACGATGAAGCATTCCCAGCAGCGGTTTCTCTACACTCCCACTGACAACCATTTTCGCTTTATTGCGAAACGCCTTTTCCGGGCCGCTGACCGGCGCACACCACTCACCAACCGGGAAATCGGCAAGCAGATGCTGCAGATCGGCGGTTTTAGCTGAGAGTTGATCGCGGATCGGTTGTGTTATCCACTGACAAGAGCGACAGCGATCGGCGTCATAGAGTGCGCACTGCATACAAAAACCTTCAGATGATCAGGGGCGACGATTATACACATTATTGCAAACGGAAGAACCGCCGACTCGTGGCTGGCACATACAGCAACAGCAAAACCAGCATATCAGGGAGTTTTTGCATCACCAGCGTATGCAGGATCTCACGCTTTGACGATCCGGCAATACTGAACAGTTCCGGATAGCCGTATCCCAGTGAGGCCGCCCACAAATAGCCTGCGGCAATCACCTGTGTGAGGAGATACACCCACCGCGCCCAGTTACGCCCTTTCACCAGCGAAAATGCGCAGCCGATCTCAACAAACACCAGCACCAGACTACCCAGAAAAACCAGCGTCAAACTCCAGGTTTGTACACTGCGATGAATAAATTCAGCCAGTCCGCGAACACCAAGCGTGTTAAAGATCATCAGCAGGTCGAGCCCGCGGATCATAATAATGGCGAGCGCCGCCACCTGCACCAGCGCAGGTACATTCAGGCGGGCATGTGATGAGGATGATTTTTTAAAAAATCCCAACGAATCGTCTTCCATGAAAACAATGCCGCGACGAGCGCGGCATTGTGTAGCCAGGTTGGCAGATTTTAGTGCCTTCAGTCACGTCTTGCACGCTGGATATCGCGGATCCGCTGTTTTTCCGTACGGGCCATCAGATACCAGGCGATAAAACCGACAATTCCGACCACGCCGAGGATCAGCGTCGCCAGGGCGTTGATTTCCGGGTTAACGCCCATCCGCACGCTGGAGAAGACCAGCATGGGTAACGTCGTAGCGCCCGGCCCGGAGACAAAGCTGGCGATAACCAGATCGTCCAGCGACAGCGTAAACGCCAGCAGCCAGCCGGAAACCACCGCCGGCATAATCATCGGCAGTGTAATCACAAAGAACACCTTAAGCGGCGTCGCCCCCAGATCCATCGCGGCTTCCTCAATGGAGCGATCCAGTTCACGCAGGCGCGATGAAATGACCACAGCCACATACGCCGTACAAAAAGTGACGTGCGCCAGCCAGATGGTCAACATTCCACGATCTGACGGCCAGCCAATCGCGTGGCCCAGCGCAACAAAGAGCAGCAGCAAAGAGAGGCCGGTGATCACATCCGGCATGACCAGCGGCGCGGTGATCATAAAAGCAAAGCCGTTCGACCCGCGAAAGCGGCCAAAGCGCACCATTACTACGGCGGCAATCGTGCCGAGTATCGCCGCCATGGTCGCTGCACAGGCCGCGATCGTCAGGCTCAGCCCCACCGCGCTCATCATCGCACTATCGCGGAACAGTTCACCGTACCAGCGCGTTGACCATCCCGCCCACACTGTGACCAGCTTTGAACTGTTAAACGAGTAGATGACCAGCATCAGCATCGGCGCATACAGAAAAGTAAATCCGAGGACCAGAATCACAATGCGCCAGGGCGAACGAATTACCGGTAAGTTGTTCATCCGTGGACCCCTCCACTTTTTTGCTGATGTTTGTGGAACCACATAATCGGAACGATCAACAGCAATAGCATGACGATCGCGACCGCAGAGGCCACCGGCCAGTCGCGGTTGTTAAAGAACTCTTGCCATAGCACACGCCCAATCATGATGCTGTCTGGTCCACCGAGCAGTTCCGGGATCACAAACTCCCCCACCGCCGGAATGAACACCAGCATGGAACCGGCAATAATGCCGCCTTTGGTCAGCGGGACAATCACGCTAAAGAAGGTTTTCAGCGGGCGCGCGCCCAGATCCAACGACGCTTCCACCAGCGAATAATCAATTCGCGTCAGGGCGGTATAAATCGGCAGCACCATAAACGGCAAATAGGCATAGACAATACCGATATACACCGCCAGATTGGTGTGCAGAATGGTCAGCGGCTGGTCAATCACCCCCAGCCACAGGAGAAAGTTATTCAGCACGCCGTTATTTTTCAGGATCCCCATCCAGGCATACACGCGGATCAGAAACGAGGTCCACGATGGCAGGATCACCAGCAACAGCAAAATATTACGCGTTGACGGCTTGCTGTGCGCCACCGCCCACGCCAGCGGATAGCCCAACAGCAGACAGCAAAGCGTCGAAATCCCCGCCACCTGTAGCGACTGCAAATAGGCGTCAAAATAGAGCGGATCGTCCGTTAGCTGCAGGAAGTTACCGAGATTAAGGGTGATCGACAGTTGCCCGTCAGCCCACGCCATCAGTTCGGTATACGGCGGGATCGCCCGCGCCATCTCCGCGAGACTGATTTTAAAGACGATCAGGAAAGGCAGCAGGAACAGCAGGATCAACCAGACGTAAGGCAGCGCAATCACCAGTTTGCGCCCGTGTTTCATCTGCACACGCGCCAGCCAGAGCGTAAAGCCGCCCGGCTTTTCCACGCGTGCCGGAGGTTCAAGTGTACTCATCTTCACTCCTTAAACCGTCAACACCACACAGCTGTCCGCATCCCAGCACAAACGCACCTCATCGCCCCAGGTCGGCAGACCTTTGCGATAACGGTGAGCATTCTGCAACTGAGCACTGATCATCTGTCCGCTTTTCAGACGAACGTGATAAATGGAGAGATCGCCAAGATAGGCAATGTGCACCACTTCGCCAACGGCGAAGTTAAATCCGTCGGCAGGTGGCTCATCACACAGCATGATCTTTTCCGGGCGCAGCGCCACGTGAACTGGCACGTTGTCCACCACCGACGCATCCGGATCGACCTTCAGCGGATGCACAAGTCCTGGGGAATACAGCACCAGACCGTCATCCTGACGCTCTTTGATAACTCCCTCAAACACGTTCACCGAGCCGATAAACTCTGCACTGTAGCGGGTGGTTGGATGCTCATAAATCTCTTCTGGCTCACCAATTTGCACGAACTTACCGCGGTTCATAATGGCAATGCGCCCGGCCATGGTCATCGCCTCTTCCTGATCGTGCGTCACCATCACGCAGGTCACGCCGACGCGCTCAAGGATATCGACCACTTCGAGCTGCATACGGTCGCGTAGCTTTTTATCCAGCGCGCCCATCGGCTCGTCGAGTAACAGGAGTTTGGGCCGTTTTGCCAGGCTTCGCGCCAGAGCCACACGCTGACGCTGGCCGCCGGAAAGCTGATGCGGCTTGCGTTTGGCGAACTCTTGCATATGCACCAGACCCAGCATCTCTTCGACCCGGCTGGCGATTTCCGCTTTCGGCAATTTGTCCTGCTTCAGGCCAAAGGCGATATTCTGTTCGACCGTCATATGGGGAAACAGCGCATAGGACTGAAACATCATGTTGATGGGCCGTAAATAAGGCGGCACCTGGGACAGGTCAACACCGTCCAACATAATTTGTCCGGTCGTGGGTTGTTCAAACCCTGCCAGCATACGCAGTAGCGTGGATTTTCCACAGCCTGATGCGCCCAGCAGGGCAAAGATTTCGCCTTTATAAATAGTCAGACTCACATCATCGACAGCATGCTGACCTTCGAAGGATTTGGTCAGATTGCGGATTTCGAGGAGCGGCGTCAGCGCTTTACGGGTTTTCGCCTGCGGGCGTGGGGTGGCATCATTCACGGGGTGCTCTCCGGCAGCAACAAATCATGGTGCAAACGCACTTAAAAGGTGCGTTTTGCCGGGTAACGCAGCGCGTACCCGGCTCTTCAACGGCGGATTATTTACCGCTCTTCACCTTGGTCCAGGCACGCGTACGAACGCGGTCAATCTTCGGATCCTGAACTTTCAGGGTAAACATTTTCGCGCGTACGTCTGCTGGCGGATAAATGCCTGGATTATCACGCACTTCAGGACTCACCAGCGCCGTCGCCTCTTTGTTAGCATTCGCGTAGAACACATGGTCAGAGATATGCGCAATCACGTCCGGACGCAGTAAATAGTTGAGGAACTGATAGGCCTCGTCTTTATTTTTGGCATCTGCCGGCATCGCGAAGACGTCAAAGAAGGCCATCGCCCCTTCTTTTGGAATCGAGAAGGAGATATTGACGCCATTTTTCGCCTCTTTCGCCCGGTTGGCGGCCTGCCAGACATCCCCTGCCCAACCAATCGCCACGCAGGTGTCGCCATTCGCCAGGTCGTTGATGTACTGCGAGGAGTGGAAGTAGCGGATATTCGGACGCAGCTTAAGCAGCAGATCGGTAGCCGGGCCCGTGTAATCGTCCGCTTTGGTGCTGTTCGGATCTTTACCCAGATAGTTCAGCACGGTAGCAAACACCTCTTCCGGCGCATCGAGGAAAGAGACGCCGCAGCTCTTCAGCTTTTCAAGATTTTCCGGCTTCAGCACCAGATCCCAGCTGTTGACCGGAGCATCTGCACCGAGCACCGCTTTCACTTTATCGACGTTATAGCCAATACCGGTGGTTGCCCACATATACGGCATGGCAAATTTATTGTCCGGGTCATGTTTGGCGACCAGTTTCAGCAGTTCCGGATCGAGGTTTTTCCAGCCCGGCAGCTTGCTCTTATCCAGCGGCTGAAAGACCCCTGCCGTCAGCTGGCGCTCAAGGAAGCTCGCGGAAGGCACCACCAGGTCAAAACCGGTGCTGCCAGCCATCAGTTTGCCTTCCAGCACTTCGTTGGAGTCAAAAACGTCGTAGACGACTTTGATGCCGGTCTCTTTCTCAAAATTAGCAACCGTATCCGGCGCAATATAGTCAGACCAGTTATAGATATGGAGTGTTTTTTGTTCCGCAGCGAGCGTGCCGGCAGAGACGGCCATCAGAGCGCCCGCAACCAGACCCGATAGCCATTTTTTATTTAAGGCGGTCATAATCTCTTTCCTTATGAAAGTTCGTTAACAGACGAACCAAAAAAGTTGCACTCAAGGCTATGCAAGAAACGTGCATAGTTTGTCATTCGGTAAACACCAGGAAGAGTTGACGCTCCCCCAACCGTTATTGCTCGCTGTGATTAAGCTTCGCAAGAATAACTTTAGCCAGGGTTTCAGGCTATAGCCCAGATTAAAAAACGCCTTTTATCAATTTTTTATGCAATTTATGTCTATGTGATAAAGCGAAACGGCGGGAAAGGAGGTGAATAATTCTTTAAATAAAGGTTAAATGCAGAATAAAAGAACGTAAACCGCAGCCACTCTGGCAGCGACTGCGCTATACGGTCATACTTCAAGTTGAAATCAGTGAAGAAAATGGTTCTCAGCGCCGCTTTTTTGCGTCTCTTCTTCGGCCGTGAACAGCATCTGGTGCGCGCCAGCTTCCAGAATGACCATGGATATCTGCTCTTCGCTCTGGCGTACGAACCATTCAAACTGCGCGTAAGTCACCCCCTGCATAACGGATAAAGACTGGCAAACCACCAGCTTTGGCAGATTATCATCCTGCATATCCAGAAACGCTTTTACGGTGAGGGAGCTGGCATTAATGGCAGACAGATCCGCCGCCAGTGGCAGTAACGCAGAAGGCCTCACTTCCGCCATCGCGGAAAACAGCAGTGTATTATCGACGAGATCTAACTTCGCATCGTAGATGCCGTCAAAATTTTGCATGTGAGGTAAATGCAGTGCCTGGCAGGTATCACATTCAAAAAAACTCATGCCCAGGTCGTCGAGCCATTGCCGCAACGTATCCAGAGTGGGAACGACCAATTCTGTCATAATAATGTGCTACCTCTTGCGATGAAAAAATACCGGCACAGCTTACGCAAAAAGTGTTCGTCATTCCACGATCATCGGCGATATTAAGACTAGCCACCCGTTTTGAGACAAAATTCAGACGTCGCGTGGCGCTCGATCCACTGAATCATTCGTCCGGCGATATCGATGCCGGTGGTTTTTTCGATCCCTTCCAGACCCGGAGATGCATTCACCTCCATCACCAGCGGGCCGCGCTCGGCGCGTAAAATATCGACACCGGCGACATCAAGCGCCATCGTCTGCGCGGCTTTTATCGCAATCTCTCGTTCACGGGGGGTAATGTTGGCAATGCAGGCCACGCCGCCGCGATGCAGATTAGAGCGAAAGTCGCCGTCTTTCGCCCGCCGTTCGATAGCGGCGACCACCTCGTCCCCCACCACCAGGCAGCGAATATCGCGACCTTTGGCCTCTTGAATATATTCCTGCACCAGAATGTGGGCGTTAAGCCCCCGGAAGGCATCCACGACGCTCTCAGCGGCCTGACGGGTTTCGGCTAACACCACGCCAATCCCCTGAGTGCCTTCCACCAACTTCACCACCAGCGGCGCACCGCCGACCATATCGATCAGATCGCTGGTGTCATCCGGCGAGTGAGCAATGCCGGTAATCGGGAGATCGATGCCCTGACGTGCCAGCAACTGCAACGAGCGCAGTTTATCGCGCGCGCGGGTAATCGCCACGGATTCATTTAGCGGATAACTACCCAGCATTTCAAACTGGCGCAGCGCCGCCGTCCCGTAAAAGGTGATAGCCGAACCGATACGCGGGATGACAGCATCAAAATGAGGCAATTTGCGCCCTTTATAGTGAATCGATGACGCTGCCGGATTGATGTTCATATAGCAGGAAAGCGGATCGAGTATTTCGACCAGATGGCCGCGCTTCATCGCGGCTTCCCGCAGGCGCTTACATGAATAGAGCGTTCCATCCCGGGACAATATGGCAATTTTCACCCTGCACCTCTCTGCATAACCCGATCAACATCCCGTGTATCATACACAGCGGCGGAATTTTTAGCGCGTGGCCCAACCCTGTTTATGCAAATATTCCAGGATAAAAGGACGATTTTCCTTAATCAGCGTGCGGCGGATATGATCGCTCCAGGTGTCACGACGGGTATTGCTGCCGCGGTTGAGATAATATTGCGCGAGCTGTTCGTCATAGTCTGCCAGCGCATCCTTGTCGAGCGGCTGATAGTGGTTCTCGTGCATCACAATCGCCGCTGGCAGGCGCGGTTTCAGATCCGGGTTATCGGCAGGCCAGCCCAGGCACAGTCCAAACAGCGGCAATACGTGTTTTGGTAGTGCCAGTAATTCGGTGACAGACTCGATGTTATTGCGCAGCCCTCCGATGTAGACCCCGCCCAGCCCCAGGGATTCCGCCGCCGTCAGCGCGTTTTGCGCCATCATCGCCGTATCCACCACGCCCAGCAGCAACTGCTCTGCAAGACCTAATTGCGCTTCAGGACAAATCTGCAGATGGCGATTGAAATCCGCGCAGAAGACCCAAAACTCGGCAGCCAGTGCAACATGCTGCTGACCCCCGGTTAATGGCACCAGCGCGTCACGTAGCGCGGGATCGGTAATACGAATGATTGACGTACACTGCAAAAAGCTGGAGCTGGACGTCGCCTGAGCGGCAGCCAGAATCGCTTCTCGCTGCTCAGGCGTAATCGGTTGATCGGTGTAATGACGAATCGAACGGTGACGACGCAGAAGGTTAATGGTTGGAGTCATTCTTTTTTTCTCTGTCTGAATGGGATGAATCGGATGAGGGCTTCATCAACTGTGGTGCCAGCCGCTGCGCGACGTGCCAGACGAACACCAGCGCGGCTGGGATCATTAACAGTACGCCCAGAAAAAGCATGGCGACGACCGCAAGCGAGGTGTTAAACGGGGCGGGAAGTGTCAGATAGCGATTCAGCGACAGCAAAGCCAGCGCCAGAAGCACCATCCCCACAACTTCAAGAATCAATACACTTTTCGGTAACGCGCCAATCGTACGCACAGGAAGCCCTCTTTTGTGAGACATAGTGTAAGGCGTTCAGCGTGAATGTGTTTAACAGATATAGACTAAATGTATCAAAGTAAAAGGTGCAACCTACTGTTCAAGACTGACGATTGGCGTCATCATAGCAGCCATTCGCCGTCAGGCTTTGAGTTCGAGGAGAGAGACTACAATGTTCACCGTTATTTTTGGCCGCCCGGGTTGCCCTTACTGTGTCCGCGCAAAAGAACTGGCAGAAAAACTGAGCAACGAGCGCGAAGATTTCAACTATCGCTACATCGACATCCACGCGGAAGGCATCACCAAAGCGGATCTGGAAAAGACCGTCGGTAAACCGGTTGAAACCGTGCCGCAGATTTTTGTCGATCAGAAACACATCGGCGGTTGCACCGATTTTGAAGCCTGGGCGAAAGAGAATCTGAACCTGTTCGCCTGAGTGCTGTGAGTGATGTAATAACGCCCTCTTCGGAGGGCGTTATTGATTTTTTCGCTGTCGCGGCCTGAACAGGCTACTGATGAACAGGAAGCACAAGGCACCCAACGCGCACCAGAACACCGCGCTGAATAACCACGCCATCTCCTGCCATAGCGAGCGAGTGGGCGTAAAGAAAAGACGCGTCAGCAGCAAACAACAAGGTGCTGCAAGCATCGCACCGAGGAGCGGTTTAATCACCTCCCGACGATGAGAGCAAAAACTGGCCACCGCGCCTGGCAGCGTAAAAAACAGTAGTCCCATTTCTGGATGCCCGGCGGCCCGAAATGCCCCTTTCATGTTCATCGTCAGAAAAAGACAGACAACCACAAAGAGCACAAAGCAGCAGACCGCACCTACCCAACCATGTTTATATTTCAATCATTTCTCCTGACACTGTCTCTATCGAACACACTTTTCGCCAGTGGCGTCCAGTCAGATAAAGCCGTTCAGCATTCCGTGCCAAAATACGCCAACACGATTCTTATAGCCGTTGATACGTAATGAGATTAAACTAACCAAATATATTGTTGTGTTGCTTATATTCGGGGCGTGAATATGTAACAATCCCCTTAATTGATGACAAAAACAGTAGCCTAAATAACCATTTCTTTCAACAGCTTACTCGTAAACAAGAAGTTAGTCTCCGTGAATATAAACGTCGCCGATTTGTTAAATGGGAATTACATCCTGTTATTATTTGTTGTACTGGCTCTCGGCCTGTGTCTCGGTAAATTGCGACTGGGTTCTGTCCAACTGGGTAATTCCATTGGCGTTTTAGTCGTCTCTCTCTTATTAGGGCAACAGCATTTCAGTATTAACACCGACGCACTGAATTTGGGCTTCATGCTGTTTATTTTTTGTGTCGGCGTCGAGGCGGGTCCTAACTTTTTTTCCATTTTTTTTCGGGATGGGAAAAATTACCTGATGCTGGCTCTGGTAATGGTCGGCAGTGCGCTGCTGATCGCCCTGGGGCTGGGTAAGTTATTCGGCTGGGACATCGGCCTGACGGCCGGTATGCTGGCAGGCTCAATGACGTCTACCCCCGTTCTGGTTGGCGCTGGCGATACGTTACGCCATTTCGGGATGGAAAGTGCGCAGCTTTCCAGGGCGCTGGATAACCTGAGTCTGGGCTACGCGCTGACTTACCTGATTGGCCTGGTCAGTCTGATCGTCGGCGCACGCTATCTGCCGAAATTACAGCATCAGGATCTACAAACCAGCGCCCAGCAGATTGCCCGTGAACGCGGCCTGGACACTGACACAAACCGGAAGGTATACCTGCCGGTCATTCGCGCTTACCGTGTCGGCCCTGAACTGGTAGCCTGGACCGATGGAAAAAACCTGCGTGAGCTCGGTATTTACCGCGCGACCGGTTGCTACATTGAACGCATCCGTCGCAACGGTATTCTGGCAAACCCGGACGGCGATGCGGTATTGCAGATGGGCGATGAGATTGCGCTTGTCGGCTATCCGGATGCTCATGCCCGTCTCGACCCCAGCTTTCGTAACGGCAAAGAGGTTTTCGACCGTGACCTGCTCGACATGCGGATCGTCACGGAAGAGATCGTAGTGAAAAACCACAACGCGGTGGGACGCCGGCTTGCTCAACTGAAGCTCACCGACCACGGCTGCTTCCTGAACCGCGTGATTCGTTCGCAAATTGAAATGCCAATTGATGACAATGTGGTACTCAACAAAGGCGACGTATTACAGGTCAGCGGCGATGCGCGTCGCGTAAAAACAATCGCCGACCGCATCGGCTTTATCTCGATTCACAGCCAGGTGACCGATCTGCTGGCCTTCTGCGCATTCTTTATTATTGGTCTGATGATCGGCATGATCACCTTCCAGTTCAGCAACTTCAGTTTCGGCATTGGTAATGCGGCAGGGTTGCTGTTCGCCGGGATCATGCTGGGCTTCCTGCGAGCAAACCATCCCACGTTTGGTTACATCCCGCAGGGCGCACTGAATATGGTGAAAGAGTTCGGCCTGATGGTCTTCATGGCAGGCGTTGGCCTGAGCGCGGGCAGCGGCATTGGTCATGGTCTGGGAGCGATCGGTGGTCAAATGCTGATTGCCGGGCTGATCGTCAGTCTGGTGCCAGTGATCATTTGCTTCCTGTTCGGTGCTTATGTTCTGCGCATGAACCGGGCACTCCTTTTTGGTGCCATGATGGGGGCACGTACCTGTGCTCCTGCGATGGAAATCATCAGCGATACCGCCCGCAGCAACATCCCGGCACTCGGTTATGCTGGCACCTACGCGATAGCCAACGTGCTGCTGACACTGGCAGGGACACTCATCATCATCATCTGGCCAGGCTTAGGATAAAACTGAAGTTGCCCCTTAAGTGAAAATTTTTTGCAGATACGTAGAACTTTTCCTCAAGGCGTCAGTCATAACTAGTGCCACTGCTTTTCTTTGATGTCCCCAATTTGTGGAGCCCATCAACCCCGCCGTTTTGGTTCAAGGTTGATGGGTTTTTTGTTGCCTGAAGTTCGTGGCCTTTCTAATCAGTAAGTTACGAACCACCTTTGAGCCTGATGGCGACAAAATGGCGGCAGCGCTTTTACCGAGCGGGCATAAGTCTTTGCTTTATGCCGTTTCAATCGCGTACAACAACTCAACCAAAGCAACCGCGCCGACATCGTCCCAGCACAAATAACTCGACAAAGAACTTGTTCCTGAATCCTTCCCTAAAATTTTCTGACAGATAGCCTGATGATCTCTTGATGCAGAAACCCATACAGTCCCACCCTTGTGGCAAAAGTAAGTCGAACCTTTCAAACCATCCCGTTGAATGCGTTTCTTCCAGGTGTCCACCTTCTGTGTAGTGACTCTCAAACTCATCATTCCCCCTAAGTAAATCAAGCATTCCCAGTTGATGATCCCATAAAATATCAGGATGAATCAGCGCGGAGAATATGAGTGTTTAATTTTTATCCTGACAAAACATTCAGCAGAACAGATGTCATGAGTCGCCCCACACCTGTTCCTGCTGTGAATGGGATTTATTTCTGGTGGTTCAAAGAGATCCCCTCTGGCGTGCCAACTGAGGGTTGCATAACTCAGAATGGATACACACTGCTCTATGTCGGTATTTCACCTGATAAAAAAGGCAAACCGAATAGCCGTGCCAATCTTCGACAGCGCATCAAAACCCACTATAGCGGAAACGCCGAAGGCTCAACACTCAGACGCACGCTCGGAGTTTTACTGGCGACGGAAAGCAATTTCCCGCTCCGTCGGGTTGGCTCGGGAAAGAGAACGACATTTACCCACCCTGGCGAGCAATGGCTGGACCAGTGGATGGAAAAGAATGCCAGGGTGTATTGGGTAGCAGATGAAGAACCCTGGGTGCTGGAAGAAACGTTAATTTCCAGCATTTCGCTGCCCTTAAACCTTCAGGGTAACAACCACGCCTTTAAACCTATCCTTTCAGCAATGCGCAGCAAAGCCATGGCAGAAGCCAAATTAATGGAAATTGCAGATGAAACAGGATTTAGCAGGAGTGTAGTTGCAGAAATGGTGAAGCAAGCTGTCCCGGCGGAATAAGCCACATATGAAATCCGCCGCTACGTAATCCAGTTCAGTACTGAGAACCCTATTACGCCAGCGGTGGAGCAATATCAGTAAGCTAATTGTTCCTGCATCCCTTTCGGATGAGGTGGTGCAGCGCTGATTTTTTGTGGGCGGCACACTGAACGGACAAACGTTTCATGCGTTACGAAGGTATGCCCACATTCTATGTTAGTGCACTGGTTGTATCGCTCTTTGGTTTCACTGGAAACCTGAAAGCTACTACGTGTATGCGCGGCCTGCCCGCACATTGGACAATTCATCATTTCGCACGGCCCTCACTCTTAACCAGTTCGCAATAATGATACACCATCGTTCTCAATTTGGAACTAATCATTCAATTTCGAACTCTTCTATTCTCACCTCAAGTTCCAGACTGGTGGTAAAGCCGCTATCCGGGCTGACCGTGTGCGTCAGAGTTGTAATGATCCATTCGGCATCATCAACAGGCTGCTTAAAGCCGCTCACCTTTACGGGCATTTCGGTGTAGAGATCTGCCCGGCCCTCTGCTAGCTGCAGGGAGAATGACGCAACACCACGCTGCAGGCGTTCCCACTGCATTTTTGCCGCACGCTCAGCATTGCTCCGGTTGGCGTAGGTACGATTAAGAACCAGCACGTTTTCATCCGTTCCCACCAGATAATCACCCTGTTTTGCTTCCGGCTCTTTGGGTGTGGTGGTTTTCTTGCGACGTCGCTTTACCAGCGTTGTTTCTTTCTTCTTTGGTTCACGGGTATGCAGCCAACTGGCAATAACGCCCGTATACGCGCCACGATCGGCCAGGGTAAAACGATGACCGTCACCGGCCTGACGCTCAATGGTGATTACCGGCAGCGGCTTACCGCTCGCCGTCCTTCCCTGCCCCTGCCGGATAAACAACAGGTTTCCATCCTTAACGGAAGCAATCGCCCCATACTGGCGCGCCAGCTTCATCAGGAAACTGGCATCGCTTTCGTTGGTCTGGTCCATGTGATCCAGCGCCTTGTCCGTCAGGTCTTTACCCAACGCCATTTTGAGGTTATGCCGTGCTGCGATTTCCTTTACCACATCGCCAACGCTTGTCTGGTGCCATGACTTTTCGCGCCGTGTATTGAGGGTTTCACGGAAATCTGCGCTACGCGCCCGGATGGTCAGTCGGTCAGGTGCACCGCTGTGTTCAATTTCATCTACGGTAAAAGCCCCTTTAGGGAAAAGCGGCTGGCCCTTCCATCCCAGCGCCAGCTGAATAACGGCACCACGTCGCGGCAGAACGATCTGCCCGTCGGCGTCGTCCAGCTCCAGATCAAGCTGGTCCGCTTCAAAACCCCGGTTATCGGTGAGCGTCAGACTCATCAGGCGCGCATCCAGCGCGGTTGTCACGTCCTTACCTTCAATGGTGATACTGAAAGCCGGGCTTTTGCTGTTAAGGTTCAGGAGATCAGAATTAAAATTCACTGCAGCAACCCTCCAGCCGTGTTTTTAATTCCCCCAATCGCAGAGGCTGCAGAATTCTGCAGGTTGCTGAGCTGGTCACTCAGGTTCCCGAACATGTCAGACAGCGACTCATCAACCCGCTTGAGGGTAATCGTAAACTCAATGCGCCTGGGCATTCCGCTTTCAAAAAATTCCGTTTTTGTCTGATTCAGGCTCTCGATCACAAACATACCGTAAATGGTTCCACTTCCTTCAATCAGAGGCCAGGCTTTGCCCTGCTCCGCCATCAACTCCAGCGCCAGCAAGGACAGCCTGCCCCCGGTGACCTCCGGCAGCAGTACGCCAGATAATGTCAGCGAGTCATTATCCGGGCCAAGAAACTGCGTTGATGGTTGCCGGTTCACCCGGCTGTTGGTTGCGTGTCGCCAGCTGCGCTGATACTGCAGCTCCTGATACGGCACGGTACGCAACATGAAGACATATAACCCCAGCACCATCATCATGATTCATATCCCCCTTGATCGCTGAAATTACTGCGTGCTTTAGCCCTGGCTTTGCGCTCTCGCTCATCAAGCTGCCGCGCCACTTCGCGCGCAATATCCTGCGCACTCTGCCCCGGCTGGGCAGTGATATAAATGGGCGCGTTTATCTCATAGCGGATAACTGAGGGTTGGATATCTGTCTTAGCGGACTGCGTCTGGTATGCCCGCGCCGGGAGGCTGAACGGATGAAGCGGTGACGCCTCTGCCGGTGTTGCAGCAACCCCCATGACTCCGGCAACAATGGAAGCCAGTGCTGCAGTACGCCGCCGGCTGGTTACATTTGCCGGACCGTTCACAATCTCCGGACCATTCTCGCCCACGATGCCAAACTGCCCACGCGGAATAACGCCGCCGCTGTCGTACATGCCAGCATAAGAAACAGCAGCAGCGCCACCCGTTATCTGTATCTGTGTTTTGCCCGACATGTTATTACCGGTCATCCAGTCAGGCAGATAATCGGTAACAGAGGAAATCTTGCTTTTGAGCGCCTCCCATTTGGCGTTAATCCCATCCAGAATACTGTCAATGATTGCGCTCCCCATCGCCTGGAATTTTGCCGGGAGCGCCGCAACATCAGCCAGAATCGCATTCCATTTATCACTGATGGTCTGTCTGATACTGGCCCATGCTTCAGACACTCCGGCCCTGATGGCGTCCCAGTTTTTGGCAATCAACCCTGGCAGGGTGTAGTTGAAGAACAGAAATTTAATACCTCCCCAGGCATTGCTGACAGCCTGTTTAATCCATTCCCACGCTGCAGTCGTGGCTGCGCAAACTGCATCCCACATAGCTCTGAACTTCGGTCCCAGCGTGTCCCAGTTCTGCCAGATATAGACTGCCCCCATCGCAATCAGGCCAATTACAGCCAGTATTGGATTTGCGAACATCAGGCGGCCCAGCCACATAATCCCCTTACCAACACTGCCGATGGCCTTGCTGATCAGACCAAAGGCGTTTCCTCCTTTGATACCCAGGACAGAGAACTGCAGGCGCATCAATGCAAGAGGGCCAAGCACCGCCGACACTGCCAGCATCATTGTCCCCAGCACCGCTGCAACAGAGGCAATGCCCGCAACAACTTTCAGCAACCCACCTGCCAGCTTCGGGTTTTCCTCAACCCAGCGGCGAAATGCTCCCGTAACCTGCTTTACCGTTCCCATGATCGCCATCAGAGGCTCACGCAGCGTTTCGCCGAGACTACTGAAAGCGTTTTGCGCGCCCGTCTTCACCAGCGACCACTGAGCAGACAATGAATCTTTGTTGATGTCCGATTCTTTCTGCATGGAGCCGTTTGCGTTACTGCCGGATGTGAGTTTCAGCTGGCGCTGCAGCTCCGGCAGGTTGTTAGCCAGTTTTGCTGCATCATCGCCAAACTCTTTGCCAAAAATCATCGTCATGGCTGACAGGCGTTTATCCTGCGGCAGATTGTTGACCTTCTCCAGAACGCGCTGAATAGTGCCCATGGCATCGGTGGTCATCTGCTTTTCAATTTCTGCCGGGTTAAGTTTCAGCAGATCCATGCCCTCAAAGAAGCGCTTGCTCTGCATTGTCGCAATGGACAGTTCACGCACCATAGCATTAGAGGCACTGGCAGCTATTTCCGGTGCGGCACCAAGTGACAGGAATGTGGAACCAAGTGCTGCCGCCTTACGATAGTCCAGGCGATCAGCCACGCCGCCCATACGCTGCAACACGTCGATAATATCCCCGCCCTTTGACATGGCGTTATCGTCCAGGTAGTTCAGTGCATCACCCAGTTGTTCAATATTGCGGGTTGGCACTTTATACAGCTGTGCAATTTTCCCGAGCCCTTCCGCCAGTTCATCGGCGGGCAGCTCAAAGGCCGTTGCGGCTTTTGCCGCTGTGGATGCTAAGGCCAGCAGGTCACGTTTCTGGTCTTCGTAAGGATCGTCCTGGTTGGTCACGCCCATGCGTGCGCCGCCCTCAACCAGCGCGGCATAATCAATAGCACCGTTTTCCATCGGCAAATCTTCGCTGGCAGCCTTAATGGCATCCTGCATGTCATAATATTGTCTGGTACGGTTGCCGTTATCATCACGCAGGCCATTCATCTGCTTTGCCACACCTTTCATGGCATCTTCAATGCTTGAATAGCTCTTGACTGCAGCCACCACAGGTGCCCCCATTGCCACCCCGGCGGCGGTAGTGCTCGCTCCTGCCCCGGCAATGCGATCCCTCACTTCCAGACTTCTGGAATAGTGATCACGGGCAGCATTCATTCTGGCCTGCTGTTCACCCAGACGTTTCAGGGATTTCTGCTGACGGTCCAGCGCCTGTCTTGTTTCATCGGCATTCTGTCTCAGTTCCCGCTGCGCACTGCTGAGTTTCTTTGTGTCCAGCCCGGCTTCATTCAGCGCCAGACGCTGACGCTGTACTGACTGGCGAAGCCCGTTATATTTACTCTGCAGATCAGTGACACGGTTTTTTGCCTGCTCAAGCAGTCTGGCCTGTGCCGCCGTCGGGCGGTTAGTGGCGGAAAACTGCGTGGCGAGTTTTGCCGCTTCTTCACGTGCAGCTTTCAGGCTGTTGCCCGTGACAGCCAGTTGCGTACTGGCTTTGCGGAAACCGTCAATCTTACCCGCCTGCGTATCTAATTCTTTCAGCCGGGTACGGCTTTGCTGGATAGCGGCAGCCAGCTCTTTTGAGCTGGTCTGCGCGGATCGAAATGGACGGGTGATTTTATCAACCGCATTCAGAATCACCTGCAGACGCAGGTTATTGTCACTCATCGCTGGCCCCGCTTCTCTGAATCGCTTTGTACCGCCACTCCAGCACATCAGTCAGCGGCATAACGTCAGTGATGGACGGCGACCAGTGAAAAATGGTGGCAATGTCTGCCACCAGATCATCAACCGTCAGGCTGTCGGTAAACCGGCAAGCACCGACTTCTTCAACAAAAAAGTCACCACCTCTACCGACAACGCGGTGAGATCGGCGGGGTCCAGTTCTGCCATTTCCTGCGCGGTCAGCGTCGGGGTGGAAATACGCGGGATAACAATCATCATCGCGCCCACATCCATATCCATGATTGCCTGCAGGCGTGTCCCGCGCAGTGCGCCGGACTGCGGTTTGCGCAGCACAATTTCGGTGATTTCAGTTTTACCGCGCTTGATCGGGGTATCCAGTTGCACGGTCCTTTCAGTCAGCTTGTCGCTCATGTTCGTTTCCTGTTAATGAAATACTGGCGCGGCAGCCCGCGCCGTTAAGGTTAATCAGAGGCCGAGGGCGTTGCGGTGTTCTTCCATCAGGTCCACGCCGTCAACGATTTCAACCATGTTGACCAGATCGACCTCATAGAGCACTTCGCCGTTAATGGTCAGCTTCGCGTAGCTGTTGGTGCTGCTGACCTTGGTGGTGCTGCTCTCGCCGGTTTTCCACTCGCCGGAATCCACTTCTTTATGACGCCCGCGCACAACCAGCTCAACGGCCTGCACTTCGCCTGTATCGTCACGCTGAATGGAGCCGGTGAAACGCAACTGGATACCGTCCACCGTGGCAGTGCCCATCTGCTTGAATAACAGCAGTTCGGTGCCGCCGATTGAAAATTCCGTGTCCAGTGCGCCGTCATCCAGCCCCATGTCCACGTCCACCGCGCCCGGCATACCGCCGCCGCGATACTTCTCAAACTTGCGGGTAAATTTCGGCAGGGTCAGAGACTCAACGATCCCCTGCCAGTTGTTCCCGTCGTTGAACAGGTTCAGGTGTTTTAACTTGCGTGGTAAAGCCATGATTCCCCCTTATGCAGCGACGCGGCTGGCAAAATCGACCAGGTAGCGATCGGTGATGCGCTGGCGCAGCATCAGGTTTTCAAGCGGTGGCACCGGCGTGTAGTCGTAGTCGATGGTGAGTTTTCCTGCTTTCAGGGAGTCTTTATCGTTCACGGACTCATCCAGCCAGCAGTCAGCCCCGATGAGATACCCCTGATTCACCAGGCTGCGGAGCTTGGCGCGGATACCTTCGATGATGTCGCGAGCGAGTGACGGGTTAAGTGGTTTATCAACCGCCCACATGTGCCCCTCTGCGATGGTGTCAGCCAGCACCTGCGCTGTGCGGGTGTAGTTTTCAAAAGCAAACAGCGGATCGTCACTGAGGCAACGGGAACCCCAGAATCGGAAGCCGTCTTTGCGGATAAGCGTGGTGACGTCGTTCTGGTTCAACAGTCCCGCGTCGGTTGCCGGGTCCTGCAAATCCCAGAACACATCAGCGGAAATGCCGGTGACACCGTTCACACCCACGTTGGACAGGGTTTTGTGCCAGCCGGTCAGTTCGTCAATTTTGGCGCGCAGGCCGAGCGCACGGGCGGAGGCGTAAGCCGTCGCATCTGCATTCAGCACGGTGTCAAAGTTGATGAAGTCAGGCCAGATCAGCATCCCCTCGCGCTGGCTGAAATTGTCACGATAGGCAATAGCTTCTTCCACCGTTTTGCATCCGTAGGCGGACAGGTAGGCAAACCCACGCAGACTCTGTGCCACACTCAGCAGTTCTGTAGCAACAGCCTGCGAGTCATGTCCCGGCACACCGAGAATGCGCGGCTTGACCTCGAGCTGCGCCTGCGCCGAAAGCAGCGCTTTCATACCTGTTTTTTTACCGTCAGCGCTCACGCCTCCAATAATGTTGGAGGTGGTTTCCGCTTCGGTTTCGCCCTGCGCCACACGCACGACAACGGTTACGGGTTTGGCCTGGTCTGCAATCGCATCCAGTGAACGTGCCAGCGTGCCGGACTCGCCCGCTTTACCACTGGCGGTCAGTACATCGGTCAGCAGGACCGGCTTATTAAGTGGGAATGTTGCGGGATCGGCATCGTCGCCGGTACAAACAAGACCGACAACTGCCGTGCTTACTGTTCTGATAGGGCGTGTGCCGTCGTTAACCTCAACGACGCGCACGCCGTGGTGGTAGTCCTGAGCCATAAGGCAGTCTCTCCGGTTTACAGGGTGTCTGCCTATGTTCTGGGTGATATGCATGCGGCGCACGCGCTGAGCTATGTGTGGGGAATGGCACAATTGATATTGACGAAAAATGATGGTTAGCAGCGTATTTAACTTCTTTGAAAGGTTCCTATGCCAGTTGGATTTTCCGAGGTGCCAATATCCGCCAGTACCGGCTCACCTTTTCCTACTCTTGCATAAACCAATGCGAGCTTACTGTCTTCCAGACACATCATCATCTACAATGCGACTGACTGCACACTATTGACATAAATTTGGCAAAAAAAATGACGATTAAATCAACCAAGTTTTTATTATCAAACAATACCAGAAACGTTTTTTTAGACGCTATGAAAGGCCTTGCGATCATATTTGTTGTGTGGGGACATGCAATCCAATACATCAAAAAAGATGGTGTTTCTTTTTTTGACAACCCACTATTCATAATAATTTATAGTTTTCACATGCCATTCTTTATGATAATAAGTGGATATCTTTTCCACTTTTCACTTAGTAGGCATTCTGGACTTACTCTTTCATTAAAGAAAATCAAACAATTACTTATACCTGCAATATCCTGGTTTGTTATCGAGTCAGTTTTGATTGGATTCAACACTCACTTCAAAAATATTTTCTATGGCTCTATATATCTGGATATTAAGAATATACTTTATGGATCAACGTACTTCCTTTGGTTTCTTACGTCTCTTTTTGTACTATCCATAGTATACATAGCATGTCATTCGATTAAAGAAAAATACGCACCACACATGTTTACCATTATTTTTATTTTATCTCTTTTTTGTGGAGATGACTGGAGCATGGACAAAGTAAAATTCATGGCCCCTTATTTCATGATGGGAATATTAGTGTGTAAATACATGGATTTCATCTTAAAAAACAAGCACGTGATTGGCTTTCTTTCAATCGGAACATGGATGGTAATGTTGTTGCTGTGGGATAAGCAGTATTATATATATATTACTCCCATGTCGTATTTTAATGTTGATTTCTGGCAGCATACTAAAATTATAATGTTCCGCTATATAATTGGTTTTGCTGGTAGCTTCTCTATGGCATACTTATGCTATTTTATAATTTCAAAAGATAATATTTTCTCACGTTTCATATCATTCTTTGGACTATACACCCTCCCTATATATGCAATTTCAACACTTATTATTTACCGTATAACCAATGAGATCGATATTAATAATATTTGTGAAAATACATATGTGTATAATTTAATCATCACTACATTTTTCTCACTATTTATATTACTCCTATGTATATTAATTGCAAATCTCATAAAACGGAATGCTTTAATTTCAGCTATTTTGTTTGGTGGTAGATAGTTAATTTAATAATAAAATCACTAGCTTAGCACATCAGTATATTATGTTAAAAAATACCACCAGTAGTACTGGTGGTATCGAGGCTACTGGTGCTGGTAATTTTCCTACGCTGACTTTTCTGCCGCAATAATATCCGCCAGTACCGGCTCACCCCTTTCATTAGCAACCAGTACCTTACCTCCAGGGACGCTATCCGTCACGAAGAACCAGTTATCATCTGGTAGTTCTACAGCCCCTTCAGTGCTATGAATACCGGGGATAACTTCAGTCAGTGATTCAGGATTAAAAAGCCGCATAATTTACACTCCAGTAAAAACCATCAGCAGATGTTGAACCATCTGAACGCTTAACGATAAATGTCGCTTTCGTAGCTGTTGTCAGGTCAGTAACTGCCATCACAGATGTTGTGGGGCGATTAGTAGCAGTAGATACAACCAATGGCGTCGTTGTAACGTTTTGGGCTGCGGCAGGTAAAGCAATGGGATAGTTAACGAGAGCATCACCATTCACGTTTGCAATCCCGTTCCCCCACATATCAATTGAGCCATCGCTCCAGATTCTGTATTTACCATTCGCATTAGAACCGGTTTTCACAATAACCGCGCACTTATCATTGTCCGTTTTGGTATTACCGATCAACGCCAGTTTGCTAATGGTATTTCCCGCTTCTGCCAAATGAAGGTTTTTGAGAAACTCTGAAACATCAGCAATGTCTTTGCCATTGGCTGCCTTGTCCATCTTTCCGGCAAGCGCATTTGTCATGGTGGTGGCAAAGTTAGGATCATTACCCAACGCTTCCGCCAGCTCATTCAGCGTGTCCAGCGCCGCCGGGGATGATGCCACCAGTGCAGCAATTGCCGCCTGCACAAAAGCAGTGTTTGCTAGTTGCGTGGAATTATTGCCTGCCGCTGCCGTCGGTGCTTTTGGCGTACCAGTGAATGACGGACTGGCTTTTGGCGCATACTGCGTATGAGGATCGTTAGCTGCGACATGCTTCGCCATCAGGTCATCCACATACACCTTTAGTTCCAGCACCTTCTCATCAACATATTTACGGGTTGCCAGTACCACTGCCGGGTCAACTTTCAGGGTGATGTTATCGGTGCTGCTGGTAAGCAACACCATTCTGACAGTCTGCGTGCGCCCGCTTCCCTCAGCCAGCTGCGGTTTGTAGCTCTCCGGGCAGTTGCCCACGGCAATTAGCGCGCCGGTATCATCGAACAGACCGACCTCACGAATCCACCAACCGCCTTCCGTTTCGGGGATCACCTGCTCAGCAATAATCTGGCTACTGTTTTGCGGATCGATATACAGCATATTCAGCGCTGCGCGTCGTTTTTCAGCAACTAACGCGGTCTGCTGCGCGCTTGGTGTGGGTAATACGCCACCACCGTCGCCAACTGCCATATGGGTAATTTTCAGCGGTACACCGAGCGCGGCGGCGCTTGCCAGTTTCGCCGCCCCGATATCCGTCAGCAGGGTGTAAAATTTTGCGCTCATGGATTCACTCTCATTGTGTCAATAACATGGACCGCCCCGCCCTCATAAGCGGCGCCGCCGGAAATAATGGTTTCGTTGATATACGGGTAGATCGTGATTTCTTCGCCGGTGTAAGTAGCAGCCCCTACAAAATTCGGGCCGCCTGTCTGCAGGTTGATGGACATACCAACCAGATGACGGCTGCACGGTTTGGCATCACCGATCAGCCGCTCAAGTTCCAGATAGGTTTCTTCTGTTATGCCCTGGTCCTGTACGCCAATGTCCAGGCGGAATGTCCCCGGCGTCTCGCCGGTCTGCCACCACTCAATGATGCGTATCATGAAGCCGAACGGCTCCACCACGCGCCGCACGGCGCTGGTTGTCCCCTTGTGCTGATGGATATAGAAAGCATCCTGCACCACACGGCGCTTGACGCTCTCCGTCCAGCTTTCATCCCAGCGGTCAACGGAAAACGCCCACGCCAGATACGGCAGAAAGCTGACCGGACACGTTACCGGGTTCCACAAATCGCGCAGCGGCACCTGCAGATCGGAAATGCCGCTGCAGGTCTGCGCCAGTCGACGTTCAAGCGGCGACGAACCCGGCGGCAGCAGACTATTCATCCGTGCCCCCGTTGGTAACGCTCCATTCCGTACATGACGCCGCCTGCGTCTTATCCAGCACAACGTCTTCCAGCGGTGATGCCAGCTCCACACGCTGGACGCCCTCGACATGCAGCGCGGCATAAATCGCGCTGCGACGGATATCACGGCCCAGCCGCGTCTGACTGGCGATATACTTCTGCAGGCTGGCTTTTGCCGCCGCCATCACCGGCTCAGCTTCCGGCCCCGGATAAAGAAAGATCGTCGCATCCACGCTGTAAGGGATAATTTCGGCGCTGCGCACCGTCAGGCGGTCTGCCACGGGACGCACGTTCTCGCTGTTAAGCGCCAGCTCCACCACAGCCAGCAGATTAGCCCCAGCCGTACCGTCCCCCTCACGGCTCAGAACGGTAAGCACTACTTCCGCCGGTGACGGGCTGGTTGCGCTGGCGTCAGCCACGCGCCCGTCGGCGCTTCTGGCGTGGAACTCATAGGCTCCCGTCGGCCCGGCAACGGACAGCCCCTCAAATGCTGCAGGAATGCGCTGGCGTAATGCTTCATCACTTTCCATCACTGCGGCGACCGGCGGCACCGCGTCATTATCGGCAGGGACTACTGTCAGGCGTTTCACGTTGCAGTTACCTGCCAGTTGCTCAAGGTCATTTCCCATGGAATAGGCCACCATGACCGCCTGCGCAGCCTCATTAATTCGCTGACGCAGCAGGATTTCCCGGTAAGTATTTTCCTGCAGCAGTTTGGTGACAGGTTCTGACTCCAGCGCTAACGTGCGCATAACGGCCTCCTGTTCATCAGCCGGATGAAGGGCCACAAAGGCGGCCTTGCGTTCTGCCAGCAATGCCTCAAAGTCCGGCACGTCCACAATCTGCGGCGGCGGTAGCCTGGAAAGGTCAATGACTGCCATTGTCTGCTCCTGTTGATACAGAAAGGGAAACCGGCGCGCCGTTATTGCGCTGTCCGGTAAGTTCAACCACCATAAAACCGTCAAAATTGCCGTTGATGGTAATGGAGTCCAGCGTAAGACGTGGCTCCCAGCGGTTCAGCGCCACATAGACCGCAGACATAATCTGCAGGCGCAGCGCCGGGTTCTGCGGCTGGTCTATCAGGGCAGACAGCAGGGAACCATATTCCCGGCGGGCAAGACGGCTGCCCTGCGGCGTCAGCAGAATATCCCGCACTGACTGGCGCAGATGGTCTGTATCAATAATGGCCTTGCCGTTGCCCTGACTCATACCGATATACAGCGTCATACCGGACCTCCCGACGTATCACCGCCTGACTTCACGCCGGTGTGACCGTGTTTATCCACTACGATCCCGTTAGAACTCATCTCGCCGCCGCCCTGGGTGACGCCGCCATTGATCACCACCTCGCTGTTAATGCGCGTGGTGTCGGCCTCCACCACAAACTCACCGGTTTTGTAAGTGACGCTGTCTGCTGCCTCGATCACCATGGATTTGATGCCCCTGACATGCCATCGTCCAGTGGCGGGTTCATACTCAAACCAGCCCCCGTCCGGGTACTCCGTCACGCAGCCGTCCACGGAATCCGACGGCGGCGCAAACTGACTGGAGTAAATGGCAGGCAGCACAAATGCGGTTTCCAGATTGCCGCCCATGCTCAGCACCACAACCTGCTCATCCGGCGACGGACACCACCATGTACGGGCACCACCGGCACGCAGTGTCAGCCAGTTAATCCAGTTGGTTTCAAGCTCGCCAATCTTTACCCGGCACAGCCAGTTTTCCCGGTCCACTTCGGTCACGGTGCCGGTGCGGATCAGGTTGGTGATAAGGCGCATGATTTCGGTAAGTTGTGCGTTCATAACGCAAAAACTACATCCCATAACAAACGCAATACACTAGATAGAACTGTAAGGTTCATGGCACAATAGCGTATTACTTTTAAGGATAAAAAAAATGAAAGAAAACCTTGACCTTTTTATTAAAAAACTAATTCATAAAGCATTCCCAGAGTTCAGTAATAAAGTAACATGGACCTTAATCGCTTTTGGAATTGGCATTATTGCCCTCCCCACGCCAATATATATATTGTTCATTAATCTTATTATTGATTTTTACAATAAGCATACCCAATCAAATATTACACTCATTGACATTGGTAGCATTACCCCGAGCAATGGCTTTGCATTTGCGCTCATTATTTCAGGGCTAATTTATCACCTCGTTATAAAAGGATTTCAAACCTACATTGAAATATCAAATGAAAAAAATCAAAAAGAAATTCAAGAAAAAAAGAGAACAGCCGATATCAAGTTATATAATGACTTTGTGAAAATCATACCAGTAGATTCGGCTTTAATCTCCTTATTGAAAGACCATGATTTCGGAACCAGCTTTCACGAAAACAAAATAAAGACACTTTCCGATTTACATTATAAATGGGGTTTAGCCAACCAACATTTTCACGATAATGAAATAGAAACCAAAATCACAAAACTAATTGAAGGCCTAAAGAGATTTGATGATTTCCTTTCTACAAAATCTGACTACATTGGCAACAGCCCTTTGCTAAGCATAGTGCCTGCAGATGAAAGACCTAATGATTTTAGTTGGACGGATGAAACCATAGAAAAAATAAGAGAAGCAAACGAATGGAGTTCTGAACTTTATAAAAATTATTGCGACCTTATTTTAATCTGTAAAGATAAGCTCTTTATTTAGCTAAATCAAATCACTTTGCAGCGAGTGCATTAGTGTATCGCGTATGATGGTTTCCACCTCATAATTCACACCCAGCAGGCGGCGCTCTGCGTAGCGGACCTCCGGGCCTTTTCGGCTGACGCGATCGCGCAGGCCGTAATGGTGAACGCGAGCAATACGCTGCACCTGTCCGGCAAACTCCACGCTGGCAGAGTCCGCGCTGGCTGCAGTTTTCAGGTATTTAGTGGTACGAAGTTTTGCAAACATCTGGCGCTTAATGCGGCCCTTTTTGCTGCGGGTCATTACCCGGCGCGGCTCATAGCCGCTCCCATCCGGGTTTCGCTGCAGCCTGATATTCTGCTGCTGACTGCGACGCAATTCCTGCGCCAGCTGACGCATCATGCGGCTACGTGCGGCAGGCTCCAGATTCGCCAGCAGCGCCATCAGCCAGTCATCCACCCTCTGCAGTTCATCCACATTTCACCGTCCACATTTCTTCGGGTTCGTCCGGCTCCGGCATCGCTTCAACACTCGACACGCTGCCGTCAGTGCTGACCAGCACACGCTCCGTCAGTTGTAGGTTCAGGCTGATATCGCACACATCGTTGCGCAGAATATCCACTTCAAAGGTGAACAGTTTTTCGCGCAGTTCCGGGTTATTGATAGCATCCGGCTGGTTGTCACTTAGCCACAGCAGCACAGGAGCCATCAGCAGATTCTGATCACCGCTGAAATCCTCGATCACCACGTTCAGGTTGTAGCGGTATTCCCATGACATGGAGCTGGATCCGGTTGCCACCAGTGAGCCGTTATCAACGAAAAGGTGCAGCTTGTCCGGGTTATCGCGGACATAGGTAACCGCTTTATTCAGGGCGCTGCGTAAGGACTGCGGTTTATTCACTGTCTCGCTCCTGACACGCAATAATCGTGTCCACTTTGTCAGCACAGACCGCCCAGGCGGCCTCGGTTTCATCCAGCACCGCATTCAGATCGCCGTTACTGCGCGGCGCTGACCTTTCCAAGCGGCACTGCGTCACTCTGGGACAGCCACTCACGATAAGCTGCACCTCCTGTGAGGGCCGGACGCTCCCGCAGCCGGATAATGTCAGCAGGCAAAAGAGTGTCAGCCCAGCGGCGTAAATTCTCGTTTTCACGTTTCAGTTCCTCGATCCGGCGCTGGCGGCTGCGCAGCAGTGCGGTGGTCTGTTCCGCTGCCGCATAAAGCCGCGTCTGCGCCCGGCTGTTGGTTTCGGTCAGTATGGACAGGCCGATGAGCTGACTATTTTTCTTCGTCAGTTCCTGCGTTTTGCTTTTCAGCGCCGCGCCTTGCGTCTCAATGGTGTGAGTGGCATTGTTAAGTCGCCACGACTGCCAGGCCAGCGCCGCAAGAACCAGCACCAGTCCTACCACCAGTGCGCGCGTCACGCTCCAGTTCCTTTCAGACACCAGGCCAGTTCCCTCGCGCGGCGGTTCTCCAGACCTTTATTTTTCACACCGTTAACGTAAATCCAGCGCGGTAGCTGGTTGCATGCCAGCCACCACTGCTGGCGATTGATATATGACACCATGGTTGACCTGCAGATCGCGCCGGTCCCCACATTGAAACCAATACTCACCAGCGCATCGTAGACATGCTGCGGTGGCTTCACCGTCAGGCAGGCATCCAGCCTTTTTTCAGTCAGCAACACATTGTTAATTAACCCCTGCGCCGCCTGCCGTTCCGTGATGGTTTTTCCCGGCACCACACCGGACGTATTGCCGATCCCGTCGGTCCATACGCCCGCGCTGCACTGATAAGGCTGCAGACGGCATCCCTCGTAATCGGCAATCAGTTTCAGCCCCTCAACGGAGGTATGAAGCGACTGAAAACCGGGCAGCGTGGTGGCAATAGCCAGCACTGCCCCGACAAGGCAGCGCTTAACGATTGAAGGATTCATATTCCCCCCGTGAAATTTTGCCGTCGCGCAGTAATTTGAAAGACTGGTGTTTGTAGTACCAGTTAATAGCCAGCATCAGCACACCAATCAGTACGCCGCCAACCGTTGACGCATCCTTGAGCGACAGATCGCCCAGCCATGCCAGCAGCAAGGCGATGCAGTAAGTGATAAAGGCGCTGATTCGTTCAAGCGTCATAATTCAGTTCCATAGCTGGACGGTCTGCGCCGTGGTTGACGCCGTAATGTCCGGCAGCTCCACCTGCAGCCCGTGCGGTAAAAATGGGCCGTACTCAGCCAACCCCGGATTTGCCTGCAGAACCTGCTCAATGACACCCTGCGTGCGCCCGTAATGACGCCAGCAAAGCGCGTCCACCGTGTCATACTGATGCGCACGCACTTTCATCAGATAAGCTCCACCGCACAGTGCGGCGCATCCTGCACCCGGCTGATGGCCCAGCGGGCATCACGCCACAGATCGCCGCTGGCCTCCGCCAGCTCCTCCCCTCGCTTCACACCTGACGCCGTGGCGTCATAGTCCTGATAACGCTCATTGAGCACGGCGCGCGCCCAGCAAAAAACGGCGTTGTGGTAGTGCTGGATACGCTCGCTTTTACCGTCCAGCATTTCTGCAGGAACGTCTGCAAGTGTCTGCCAGCCCAGCATCTGCTGACGCTTGCGGAAGTCGTACAGCTCTGCGTTCACCTCAGAGATCGCCGTCAGCACGACCTGCTTTAAACGCGGCTGCGTCACCGTGCCATCAGTGCGCATCACACTGCGAAATTCCGACAGGTCCACATCAGGCCAGAACGGCGTATTTTTGATGACCTCCGCCTGTTCCGGTGCCTGTTCGGGCGCAACAAACTTCATGCGGCTTTCTCCTGAATAAGTGGGCGGTGGACGGAATTTTGATATGGCAGTGCCTTTCGCCATCCCGTGCCGCCCGTGCGCGGGGCACGTTCGTTAGCGGCTGTCATTGCGCAGTCTGCGCTCCAGCTGCTGCTTTTCTTTTTTCACACCGCAGCGGGGATCAAGCTGCAGCGCATGGGTAAGGTGATTCAGGGCAGACGCCGGGTTGCTTTCGCTCAGTACAGCGCCGATGGCTTTATGCAAGCGCGCCCGCGACTGGTCCGGCATATCCAGATCAGTTGTCAGGTCCAGCGTCTGCAAAAGCAGATCGGCATCAAAACCGGCAGCGGCCAGCAGAGCGCTTTGCGCTGCGTCTGCCATTTCTTCTGCCAGCACGGTCTGCACGTTACGGTTGCCCAGCGGCATCACCCAGCCATAGCGCAGCGCATGACGCCCGATTTCCAGCGCACCGGCATAATCACCGGCGTCGATACGCCACAGCATCACGTACATCAGCACGTCATCCTGCTGCGTACCTCCGGCAGCCAGCACGCCCTCCGCCCAGGCGGAATATTTCGGCAGCAGCTCCACCTTGATTTCCGCCTTTTTCACCGTGGACTGGACGCCCTTGAGGCGGCGGCGGTCTTCTGCCAGCTGCAGCAGCATCAGGTCATAGCCCGACACATGGCGAACACTGCCGCCCTCACGGGCGGCCTGTTCGGCCTGAATGCGCAGGCGGTGCTGCCGTGCGGGACTCAGGCTCATGCGTTATTCCCCACCTTCCGGTGCGGCAGGCGCGCTGAAATCACCGATTTCGATGTTTTCTACCAGCGCCGCGCAGCGGTAGTCCTCGACCACATACGCCTCGTTGACGGATTCAAAGTTTTCAATCCGGTCACGTTTCGGGTTGTCGATAACAGAACGGCGGCGGGTGTCTTCCTGCCAGTAGATGGACAGGTTATCCAGACGGGTGATCAGCAGGGCATTTGCCGGGAAGAAAGGCGCGCGCACAGCCTGCAGGCCGCCCATGCGTTTCTGGCTGATGATCAGATCGGCGGCGATTTTCTCGCTGTTGTCCTGCTCTTTGTTGACCAGCGGGAAATACTTGTCAGACAGCAGTTCACGACCACAGACAACAACCAGTTCGTCATCATCCTGATACTCCACATCGATCAGCTCGTTGACAGTATCCATCACCACCGCGTCAAGATTTACATACTTACCACCCGGACCTACTTTTACCGGTTCCGCAGTAGTGGTGCCGTCTTCTGCGGTTTTGCTGCCCATGACGTGATCCGGTGCGTCTTCGCGGATTTTCTGCAGCCAGCCCTTATTGACGTCCTGCAGCAGCGGGTTTTCAGCACGATTGGACGTTTTGGCGCGCTTCACTCCGTTAAAGCCAATCATGATGCGGTCCAGCGCCTGACGCTTGACGATGGCGTTGCGGATACGCACCTGGAAGTCCTGAAACTTCGCCCACAGGTCCAGTTTTGCGTAAGTCAGCACCGTATCAAAGTTGGTCTGCTCGCATTTGTATTCCACGTCTTCCATCAGCGTCGGATCGGTAGGCTCGCGCTCTTTGGTGGTGGTATCGGTGGTTCCGGCAATGGTGCTGCCAACGCCCAGCCCCAGCAACTGCCCGGACTGCTCAGTGACCGGCGTGATGTTAATCAGCGTCAGGAAAGCGGCGGACTGCTGGATCTGGTCTTCCAGCGTCTGCTGCACAGACGGCTCCACGGTGAACTTGCTGGAGAGTTCTTCAATCTCCACACCGTTCAGGCGCGCCAGTTGCTGCAGGTAAGCGTTAAAGGCAAAGCGGGTTTTCTTTTTCATCGGGTTTTATGCTCCATCAGCAATTGGTCAGGGTGCCTGCCGGTGCGTCACCGCCCGGCGCGCGCTGGCGGTAGTCTTTACGGCTGTCTTCGCTGCTCAGCTTCTGCTCAAGATCGGCAAAGGCGGTCTGCTGCTCCTGCAGGGAGGACTCCAGCTCAGAAAGGCGCTTGTCCTGTTCGGACAGGGATTTATCAGTGCGTTCGCTCAGGTTCTGCTGCTCGGTGGCGACCAGTTCCACGGCTTTATGCACGTCAGAGAAACGTGCATCATCGGTCTGCTCTTTTTTGGTGAACAGCGCGGTGACGCGGGCAAAGAGGGACGGCTTTTCGTCCTGGGCATCTTCCAGTTCAATCAGCGTCTCAACCGCTTCCGAAAACAGGTTTTCAGGGTTCTGCTTACGGTTCGCCAGCGGGTTATGCGCGGCGCTGGCGCTGAATGCCAGCATTTCAGTACCCAGACTCGCCGGATCGTCCGTCGCGCCCAGCCCCACAAGGTAGGCTTTGCCGGTGTCGGCAAACTTCGTGCTGACCTCCATGGAGGTGAAAAGCTTCTGGCCCTTTTTCACCAGTTCCACCAGGGCGTCCGTGGGTTCGACATCAGCATAAAGCGCCATCTTGCCCGCAAGCGGCCCATCCTGGATTTCTTCTGCTACCAGCCCCGTCACCCTGCCATAGCGGTTAAAAGTGCTGTCCGGCAGATAAGACTTGATGTGCTCAAGGTTAATCAGCGCGGTATATACCGTCGGGTTGTAGCTGGCAGCCATCTGTACCAGCCATTCACGCTGGATTTCGCGCCCGTCAGTGGTGGCACCTTCCACCCCGATACGGAAACGCTTTGCTTTCACTGTCATGAGCCGTGCTCCGTTAGAAAAAACTTACTGGAGCCTTATGTTTGCGGTGATGGGGGGAGTGAAACAACGCGCGGCACTTGTACGGTAAACCACACAAACCGCAGCCGGGGAAAGCCGCCTGTCAAGGCCGTAGGCTTGTGCCATGAACACGACACTGACCCCCGCAGACCTCGATCCCCGTCGGCAGGCCATGCTGCTGTACTTTCAGGGATACCGCGTAGCCCGCATTGCTGAAATGCTGGGCGAGAAAGTTGCAACCGTTCACAGCTGGAAAAAGCGCGACAAGTGGGGCGCCTATGGGCCGCTGGATCAGATGCAGCTCACCACCGCCGCACGTTACTGCCAGCTCATTATGAAGGAGCAGAAAGAAGGGAAAGACTTCAAGGAAATTGACCTGCTGGCGCGCCAGTCAGAGCGCCACGCCCGGATCGGTAAATTTAACGATGGCGGGAACGAAGCAGACTTAAATCCGAAAGTTGCCAACCGCAACAAAGGGCCACGCCGCCAGCCCGAAAAGAATGTTTTCACTGATGAACAGACCGAAAAGCTGGAAGAAATCTTCCGTAATGGCATGTTTGAATATCAGCGCCACTGGTGGCAGGCAGGCGTAAAACACCGCATTCGCAACCTGCTTAAATCACGTCAGATTGGGGCAACATACTTTTTTGCCCGCGAAGCGCTGATTGACGCCGTCACCACCGGGCGCAACCAGATCTTCCTCTCAGCCAGTAAGGCGCAGGCGCACGTTTTTAAGCAGTACATCATCGACTTTGCAAAAGAAGTGGATGTTGAGCTGAAAGGCGACCCGATGGCCCTCAGCAACGGTGCGTGCCTGTACTTCCTCGGCACCAACGCCCGCACGGCGCAGAGCTACCACGGCAACCTGTACCTTGATGAATATTTCTGGATACCGAAATTCCAGGAGCTGCGCAAGGTTGCCTCCGGCATGGCCATTCACAAGAAATGGCGACAAACCTACTTCTCCACGCCGTCCAGCCTGACCCACAGCGCTTATCCGTTCTGGTCCGGCGCGCTATTCAACCGGGGCCGCGCCAAAGCGGACAAGGTGGACATTGACCTGACCCACAGCAACCTTGCGCGCGGTGTGCTCTGCCCGGACGGACAGTATCGCCAGATCGTCACCGTGGAAGATGCCGTGCGCGGAGGCTGTAATCTGTTTGACCTCGACCAGCTGCGCATGGAGTACAGCCCGGACGAATACCAGAACCTGCTGATGTGCGAATTTATTGACGATCTGGCGTCAGTGTTCCCGCTGAGCGAGCTGCAGGCGTGCATGGTGGACAGCTGGGAAGTCTGGTCCGATTTTCAGGCGCTGGCCCTGCGCCCGTTTGGCTGGCGCGAAGTCTGGATCGGATACGACCCGGCGAAAGGTACGCAGAACGGTGACAGCGCAGGCTGTGTAGTCATGGCCCCGCCCACCGTGCCGGGTGGCAAGTTCCGCATTCTGGAGCGTCACCAGTGGCGTGGGATGGACTTCCGTGCCCAGGCGGAAGCTATCAAAAAACTAACTCAACAGTACAATGTGACCTATATCGGTATCGACTCGACCGGCGTCGGTCACGGTGTCTACGAGAATGTGAAAGCGTTCTTTCCTGCCGTGCGGGAGTTTGTTTACAACCCTAACGTCAAGAACGCCCTGGTGCTCAAGGCATACGACATTATCAGCCACAGGCGTCTGGAGTTTGACGCCGGGCATACCGACATAGCGCAGTCCTTTATGGCTATCCGCCGCGCCACCACCGCCAGCGGCAACCGCCCTACCTACGAAGCCAGCCGCAGCGAAGAAGCCAGCCACGCAGATTTGGCCTGGGCAACGATGCACGCACTGTTTAACGAACCGCTACAGGGTGAATCCGCCAATACCAGCAATATTGTGGAGATTTTTTAATGAGTGAACAAAACGAGGCCGCCAATCTGGGCACAATTGAACCTGAAAAACTGCCGAATAAAGCGGCGACGACAGAAGCATTCAGTTTTGGCGATCCGATCCCGGTGTTAGACCGCCGCGAGCTACTGGATTATGTGGAATGCGTGCAGATGGACCGCTGGTATGAGCCGCCGGTTAGCTTTGACGGGCTTGCGCGGACCTATCGTGCCGCCGTGCACCACAGCTCACCGATTGCCGTTAAGCGTGACATTCTCAGCAGCACCTATATCCCGCACCGCCTGCTCAGTCAGCAAGCTTTTTCCCGTTTCGTTCAGGACTACCTGGTATTCGGCAACGCCTACCTTGAGAAACGGACCAACCGGCTCGGCGGCGTTCTCTCGCTGGAGCCAGCCTTGGCTAAATATACCCGCCGCGGCGTCGACCTGGACACTTACTGGTTTGTGCAGTACGGATTCACCACGCAGCCCTACGAATTCACGCCGGGAAGCATTTTCCATCTTCTTGAACCTGATATTAACCAGGAAATATACGGGTTGCCCGGCTACCTCTCAGCCATTCCATCCGCCTTGCTCAACGAGTCCGCCACGCTATTTCGCCGCAAATATTACATTAACGGCAGCCATGCGGGCTTTATCATGTACATGACCGACGCCGCGCAGAACCAGGAGGACGTAAACAACATCCGCCAGGCCATGAAAAGCGCCAAGGGCCCGGGCAACTTCCGTAACCTGTTCATGTACTCGCCCAACGGCAAAAAAGACGGGATACAGATCATCCCGCTGTCAGAGGTGGCAGCGAAGGATGAATTTCTGAATATCAAGAATGTGAGCCGCGATGACATGATGGCCGCGCACCGCGTACCGCCGCAGATGATGGGCATCATTCCCAACAATACCGGCGGCTTTGGTGATGTTGAGAAAGCAAGCAAAGTCTTTGTGAGGAATGAATTAATACCATTGCAAAAAAAAATTGAAGAAATTAACAAATGGTTAGACGAAGAGGTAATAACATTTACTCCCTATGAACTTTAGTCAAAAAAAGAAGACCTAACGGTCTTCTTTTTTAAAGGGATTCCAGTTATATTTTCGTTCCAATTTAGCCATATAAGCTATTAAACGTTTATGACTTCTTGAATCTACACTTGAAACATAAGCAAGCCATCCTTTCACTTGCTCGATATCATTAGAACGCCGAACAAAAATATGATGTATTTTGGCTCTAATTTCTTTACTTTTCCTTTTCCCTATACCTACTTTATCGTGGGATACAACCAAGCCCGTAACCTTTTTTTGGCTCCTAGGACCACTAATACAAGTCTTGTTGCTGTTAATTATTAGTCCTTCAGTAGGTATTATAGAAAAAAGAAAATCCTTAGCTTTTATAACCTTTTTCATAGTTTGAGCGGATATGGTTAAATCATCCGCATAACGTGTATAAATCAAACCTCTTCTGCCAGCATAACCTTGAATACGATAATCAAGTCTCGAACATATTAAATTAGCAAGTTTAGGAGAAGCCGGTGATCCTTGAGGTAAAAGATTTTTATAACAACATAATCTAGTTAAAGAAGATGCTATAGTTCTGTTATACCCAAGCGAATGAAATACTCCAAACACCTTGTGTGCAGTAAGACTTGGAAAGAAATCTTCAAGGTCAATATTCAAAATAAAGTTCGCACCAATATGTGGCATTGCATTATTTAAAATTGATTGTTTTTTTTCAAACCCCATTGAAAATGGTGAAGAAGATAACTTATCAAGAATGTTACGAAGAACCCAGCCCTGAAGAGCTTTAAGTTCTCTAGACGGTTGATATATTGTTCTCTTTTTATTACCAGGCCCTTTCTTATCTAGGGTATAGATATGGTATCGGTAATCAGCGCGGTAGATTAACAAACGCAGAGCTTCAACTGAAACACGCGTTTCCTTAGACATGTCATCAAGATCCGACATGACAGGAAGCCCAAGGTTCCTTAAGCGAAAGGTGTTCATATATTGTTCACTTTCCATAGAGGTTGCGCACCCTTACGTCAAAAAAAACGGATTTACTTGTGGCACGGAGAGCATCTACTGATGCTCTCCGTTCCCACAAGGAAAGCAGACAGAAACTAAGTTTAGTTGCAGGACGCCGAAACAACGCCCAGAGGCAATCACGGATGAAGAACCTCTCGCTAAGGGTGCGCATAGGGAACTTTATCATAGTTAAAGGTTGACTTGCTACGATTTTCGAAATTCATTATTTCCAGGCGTAACCCATCGAGTCTTTTCCTGTCAAAAACTTCTCTAACATAACTAGCACCTAAACTCGTAACATTATATCCTTCGATGGTACGAAGTATTTTTCGGTCATTTATCAATCTTGTTAGAGTAGACCTGACTATTATTTTAGATAAGACTTCGTCTTGTCTAATAGCTCGAGAGGTTAATTCAGTTAGCGTTCTGAAATCTATATCCTCCAATAGATATATGCAAGGAAGTATAAATCTATCAACATACAACAAGTTACGTATACCCTTATTAACTTTATTCTCTCTTAAAATTCTATTAACTGACTTAGTAATACTTTTATATAAAGAAGAATTTTTCAACTCGACCAGTGGTTTATCACTTAGCTCATTCAGCTCTTGTGAATTAAAACGAACTACAGAGCTTGGATTATTGGACCTTAAAAGCCTTATTGGCCCATAATTTATAAAACTTCTCTTTGCTTTAAATTTGACATCTTGTATACAAATTAATTTCCTTCTCAACTTTTCATTATTAGTAAATGCGCCCAGTTCAGTGAATGAGCCTGGACTTTCAGGAAATAATATTATTACATCAACAGCCTCAGCAAGTATATTCTCAAGACTGAGTAAACTATGCTGTCCTTGCCCGGCCAAAAGATCGTCAAATAAATCCTCTGGATAAAAGACATCTACATTTTTAGCTTTATCTAAAAATTGTGAAAAAAGATGCCTTCCTGAAAGATGATTTTCTACATCTCCCCCGCAAAGGAATATTGTTAGTTTAACATTGGCACCTCGGTAGAAGCCTTTCTTTGTGAGGTGGCCTATAAGCTGACTTTGTTGATTTTCAGTTAAGTTTTTTTTCATAGCAACCTCACTTTTTTCTTATTTATACAATAAGTTGCCAAGTATGCCAATCATCATGATTACATTGAGCGCGCGCTCGTATCCCCGCCACGCCTGCCCGCTTTGTGTAGTGGTTTTCATGCAGGTGCATGACTGGCCGAAAAGTGCGCCAGTTCTGGTGGTTCCAACGCGTTATGATCCTTTTTGGATCATGCGAAACCATGCGCAATTCGGCGCTTTTGATGCACATAACCTCTTCAAAGTCCGCTAGCCATCCCGCAAAACCAAAGTCTCTAAACTTTGCATTAAGTTGCCTTCGCGCATTCAAATTAAAACTGATCCTTATCAACCACTTAGCTATGTGGTTAAATCATACACTCACATCTCAACTTCAGTCATGAAGGAAAAACATGGAAGCGAATGATCCTGGTAAGCTGATATGGCATGTTGCCTGTGATGAATCAGGTATAGATGGTCAGCGGTTTTATGGATTTGGCAGTTTATGGATGAAGTATCAAAGGCGTGGCGATTTCGTGCGCATCATTCGAGAGCTTAGGGAAAGGCATAGTTGTAGTGATGAGATTAAATGGCAAAAAGCGGGTTCAAAACGAAACGCAGATTTTTACCATGAACTACTCGAAACATTCTTCAAACATCAATGGTTGGCGTTCCATTGCATCATTGTTGAGAAGTCGAAAGTAGAGAAATCATTCCATGGTGGAGATTACGACCTTGCCATGCGGAAGCATTTTGGCAAGTTGATTGAAACAAAAATTGGAAACGTCATAAAGGCACATCCGAACAGAGAATGTGAGTTCCGTGTAGAGGTTGATCCACTACCCTCCCGATACAAAAAAGCCGACGAGGCTTTTGAAGTAATTACTAACCACACTCTGGCAAGGAAATTCGGGCGTAAAAACATCATCAAAAGCGTCGTCACCAAGGATTCAAAATCCTCAGAACATATTCAAATAGCTGATTTCTTATTGGGTGCTGTCATGTGTGCCTATCAAGGTAAAGCTACCTCTGAGGCTAAACTTGCGGTCGCAAACAAAGTTGCATCTTATCTTGGATGGGATTCACTTATGCATGACACATGGCCATCAGAACGAAAATTTAATATTTGGTTTTTCTTTGATAGGTCAAAAGGCCCAAGAGACATTCTCACTCGCGATGTAAATCTTACGTATGAATTGCCTAAAGCTAAAAAGTAGAACCGACCTCACAGCCGGCACGGTTGGAGTTCCAGTCAGGGACGAAGTTACCAACTAGGCGGTATCAACTTTCGGGGGGCCGCCTCTAACTCCCCAAAACCTTAAATTCAGTTTATAAAGCATAACGCTAAATTGTGTTAACTTCAACAAAATGTATAAAAATCATGCTATAACACACATTTTCTAGGTAGATTTATTGAGGGAATTAGCTAATGCGTGCTTTCATCTTTCCTTACTCCGCACTCGTTTAGCCTGGTAACCAGATCGCTCGTCAGCTCCGACAGCCACGAGATCGCCACCTCCTTGTCGTCATCGCTACAATCTGAGCTGGCGACCAGCCGGGCCATAAGTTCTATCCGTTGCAATGCAAGTGACTCCATGAACAAATCGTTCACAACCCCTCCCAATATAACTGTTTATATATACAGTACATCATATGTATTTAAAGCTGAAATAGTTTTTTACTCAGCTAACCCTTTGATTAATAGATAGCCTCATTCCAGCCCTCTTAGTACCACTGCCGCCATTTATCATCTTCCTGCAAGCGCTGATTTCGGTAGAACAAACGCAGCCCGGCTCCGGACGGGATACTGCCGCCACGTAGAAGCAGATCCACCTCGGTATTACTCGCATCAAATCCCCTAGACCTCAGTTCAGCATCAAGCTGCTGGCGCTGATGATTGCTAATCTGCTGTTTGTACCCTTTCCGCCGCTTAGGTTTTACCAGTCTTAACCTGGCTGTCAGCTCCCGGCGTTCCTTCTGGCTCATGCCGTGGAGGTAATCGTGCAGTTCCTTCTCATTCATGGTTTTAATATCGGGCAGATCCCCCCCTGATTGGTGCAAATTTTCAACAGGGGGACAGTTATTGCCACGAGTCCAAGGGGCGCAAGCGCCCTGGTCGGCTGCCGCCTCCTGAACGTCAACGGCCTTACGAACTTTTTTCCACTTCATCGCGTGCGTGCAAATCTTGCCCTCTACAATCGGGGACCAGATGCCATAGATACGGATACCGTGATCACCATAGGCGCTCGGTTCGTCGTTAAGCTCATAAGCAGTGCGGACAAGGTGATGTTTGCGTGGAACCAGTACCCCCCCCTGCTTCATGATGTAGGTGGCAAAGCAACCCGCATCTGCAGCTGCCAGTACCGCATCCAGACGCGGATTATCCAGTACCGGCGCACCCGCTTTGCGTTCGCCCTGCACTCTCGCCGCCTGACCAGCCAGCAAGCGCAGCTCGCGGTATGCCTGACGCCCCGGAATACCAAAGAAACGAAATTGCTGGACACGGTGCAGTGACGCCCAGGCGCTGACATGCTCGGCGCTGTCACGCAGTGATCTGCCGGTTTCTTTGCTGATTTCTTTAGCCAGCCCGCGCCCGTCGATGTTCTTACTGATGTATTTGGCGATGTAGCTGGTTGGCGTGCCCTTACGCGGGTTGATTAGCTCGGACTTGAAACGCGGCCCGGTATTGGAGCCCAGCTCCTCGCGGTCTTCACGGATTGCAAACTTACGCAGCAGCGCGGTGATGGAGCGACGGTCTTTTTTGCGCATAAAGCACAGAAGATGCCAGTGCACTGTGCCGTCATGGTGTGGCTCTGCAACGCGGACGCCGTACCAGCGCAGCCCGGCCTTGTGCATGGCCTTGCGAAAAGCGGCGAATGTATCAACCAGATAATCACTGCTCTGCCGGACAGTGGCGCTGGTCCATTTCGGATTAGGTCTGCCATTGTTGAGGGTTGCGTGGAAGCGTGACGGGCAGGTGATGGTATAGAACACCGCGCAGTCTCCGCGCATTTCCGCGATCAGCTCCAGCCCTTTAACACAGGTCATCATTTCATTACGGCGGTGCGCCGGATTACTACTGCTGGCGTTCACCACGTCTTCCATATCCAGCGTGTCACCGTCGGCATTGACCAGCTCGTGTGACTGGAAAAACTCCAGCGATTTGCGGCGCTGCTCGCGTTTGTGGATCACGGCTTCATAGCTGACATACGGGGACGTTTTCTTGTTGACCAGGCAGACGGCACGCAGTTGCTCCTCCCGCCACTCACAGCGCATCTGCCACAATTTGCGATACCACCAGTCCGCGCACAGCATACGCGCCAGCGACGGTGGGATCAGTTCATAAGGCACCGGCGTGCGGCGGTGCTTTTTGCGGCGTAACTTCTCAAAGGCAGGCGGGATGACCTCAAGGCGCATGGCTTCTGCAGCAACCCATTCCCATGCCTGGCGGATTTCTTCTGGTTTAACATCGTCACTGACAAACAGATCACCGCAGGCCGCATCAAGACACATACTCATATGTGCCGCAACCAGCGTGGAAAGGCGCTTGACCTGATCCTGATTCATTTCAGGAAGTACCAGTAACCCCTCCAGCCCGTCATGGCTCGCCATGAACCGGAAAGAGGCCGACACCTGACTGTCACGCACGCGCGCCAGCCGCTCAAGACACGGCCTGATTGTTTCGCGCAGGTAGCGGGAATAAGCTTTCGCCCTACACAGGCTATGGAAGTATTTAACCCGCTCCAGCAGAGGCTTGCTGATATGGGCTGGCATGGCGCTTACATCGGCAATAATCACCAAATCGGGATTAACGCGCTGCTGTTCGCGGGCCATTTTGGCATGGCTAATCAGCCGATCCTGCTCCATTTCACGCTGGACAGGATCGCGGGATTCATTGAAGAAATAACGTTCCCAAACCTTATCACTCAGCGCCTCACGGCGCAGATGCTCCTGCTTGTTATCCGCAGCGTACAGAGTGATCAGGTTTGAAAGCGCAGACTCCGGCGTAACTTCCGCCGGGTCCAGATACGGGTTAACCGCTTGTTTGGGCAAATTCCACGAATAAGGCCCGGCAACATTCTCAACGATACCGGGATTTTCAGTCACAAATGTGGCGGCAAGACGGCCTTTACTGATTTCCGTCACTCGCAGACTCCCGCATAAACACTGCTACACACCGCCTTATCATTCATGCCTGCCAGCAGATCGAACTGCACACCGCCACGAGTGGTTAAGGCCCAGTCGCGATAAGACTCAATGCCATAAGCATCAACGGTAATGACTTCAATACGTTTTTCAGCACGGCGCGGGTCATGCGTGGACGGGAAGAATGTTGAATTGCCACGCCGTGAACATTCCGCAACCATCCTCTCCCATTCAGCCACACGGCGGATTTCTTCAGGCCAGCGCTGGAAAATTTCTGCAAGCTCGGACTTGCGGGCGTGGATACATGGCATACACCCGACACGGCTGCAGCCCTGCAGATAAAGTGGGTTAGGCTTAATGCCATGGCGTCTGGCAAGGGCGAACACATCTTCATGCAGCCAGTTGAGGATCGGACGATAAACATGAAGGCCCGGTGTATCGTCTGCGTCTTCCTCCCACTCAGGCAGCAAAGCACGCTCTGGGGATTCCTGTCCCCTGACGCCCTGCCAGCTGATTACCTCGTCGTATTCATTTAGAGCCGGGACGATCACCTGCGTACGCACCGGCTCATGTTTCAGCTCAAAAGTACAAAAACGAACTTTTGTTGAAGGAAAACGGCCTTTCCACATGCACAAATCAAGAAACGGAATGCCAGTTGGTTTAAGGATTTCCAGTGCCCGATGGATACGCTCTGCAGCCTCATCCGGCGACATACCGCATTCCTGAACCAGAGAAACGGGCCACTTTTCCGCAATAAATTTACGTTTCCCTTCTATCTGGCGAGTGAAATCGGCTTTAACGCGAATAACCTTGCCCAGCTTTGACTCCAGATAATCCAGATATTCCATTGTCTGAGGGTGTTCATGGCCCGTATCAGCAAAGACAGAAATATGTGGAACATCGTTTTCAATAGCTCTTAGCCACTGTGCAAGACTATCTTTGCCGCCTGAAATACTGATGGTGTTAATGGTATTAGCGGCGAAGCAACGCGGATCGATGCTGTTCATACAGCACGACCGCTATAGTGTTTGCCTTTCAGCTCTGCGATTTCCTGGCAGGTGACACAGCACTGCACACCCGGAATAGCACGGCGGCGTTCTGGCGGGATCGGTGCATCACAATCAATGCAGAGAACACGAGAAACGCCCGGCGCTTTGGCGCGGGCGTTGTGGATGTGGCGCTGGAGATCTTCTTCCACGCGCTGCTGCACGAGGTCCATTGAATCAGCCATCAGTGCCAGTCCCCCCGAGATTCCGCTTCACAGCGCGCAGCTTCGCGGCGCAGTAGCTCTGCAGCCTCCACCCCGTTCATTTCCTTCTGCAGAATATGAATCGCCAACGCTTCCATTCGGATTGAAACGGCTAAAGCACGATCCTTGCGCTCATCTATACGCGCCTCAGTAAGCAGCAGATTGAGGCCTGCATCATCTGGTCCGGTCTTGGTGATACGTGTTTCAATGTTTCGCATAGTTATGTCTCCTGAATTTGGGCAAAGGAATGCCCGGCGGGTTTACGCCTTTAATTTCGATTGTTGGTTAATTCGGCATGGCTAGCCGATTTGGAAATAAGCTCACCACTGCACGAAAATGATTCATTGCTTTAATCAGCTCCCGTTTTTCGTCAGTAGTCAGATCACTAATTTTTACGCTATGACGTTCTGCCGGAATTTTTGCCACATAAAATATGGCTGCCAGTGCCCTCTCATTTTGTTTATGGTTAACGTCCCTTTGGTCGCGCATATCTTTAACAAACCGTTCAAGCTCCGACTCAATATTCAGGCCAAACACTTTTGCACGTAATTCTGCAATATGGTTCAGTCCGTCAAGCCGTTTGCCGGGGCTCAGTGGAACAGTTGCCGTCGGGCCATCAATAGCCATTCCCCCCCTCCTGTCTCGTCGTACATATACCTATTTGAAGTTGTGCCGGGAATTTTTTCACACGCCCGGCGCGTGCCTTGGTGGTAGACTATTTGCGCCAACAATCATCTACCCCTCGAAGGAGAAACCTGATGTCAGACTCTGACAACTTCCATGTATTGCCTCGTCCTGCCCCTGCACCTAAGCCAGAACCGGGGCAAGATAAAAAATAGGAATCCGGCATGACTAAACAAAGCTCCGAATACTTCCATCTGCATTACTGTTATTACCTTGAGGTTATGACGGCAACGCTTCACGGTAGAGCTGACAAATTGATGACAGCTATCCAGCTTATTAGCGGTACTGCTGTGTTTGCGGACACTGGTCTGGAATGGTTGTTCGCTTTGCCCGTAGTCGTTATCGCGACAATTCAACTTGTGTGGCAACCAGCTATTATTTCCGAACGAGCTAGCGTACAAAGCCGCCAGTATGGGGAATTGCTTTATGCAGGGAATGAACTGACCCCGGAACTGATTGCACAAAAATTGAAAATGCTGCATCACTCTGATTCCGCACCTTTCGGTTCTTTGTTTAATCCAGCCTACAAAAGAGCTGCTATTGCATGTGGTCGGCCTGATGACACTAAGCTCAGCTTCCAGGAAAAGCTTTTTGCCTGGTTTGCAGGTTGCCTGCCACGTTAATACTTAGACGTTGTAGCAAACTCTTTTTGCCTGTTCCCCGGACAGCCTGCTGCCGGGGAGACAATTCAATACACGGATGCCACTTTTTCCCGTCAGGTAAGTAAATCCAGCCATGGCCGTAATGTATTGCCGGGCTTTGCCTAACCAGCAGTGATGCGAATGAAGGTTCGTTACTCAGCATAAACACCTCAGCTCAGACCGAACGATGAACCAATGCCCGTCACCGTATCGACGACACTGGCCATTGCAGGATTGGCCTGTAAACGCGCCTGCAGTGAAATGGCGGTTAAAGCCATCAAACGAGTAACTGAGTTGACGCTTTCAACAACCTGACGGCGGGTAGTCGCATTCAGTTGAACACCAGAAACCGCACTCGCAGCGACACGTCCCATTTCGGCGGTGGCTTTAAGGACGTACTGAGGCATTTTCTCCCGTGCGACTTCATTGGTTGGCACACATGGCAGGCAATGGATCTGCGCCAGAAACCCGTCAACCAGCGTTGAGTCTTCGGTGAGATCGGTTAGCAACCATATGTCTGGCGCTGTGAGCTGGTGAGGTTGCTCCGGGTTGAGCTTGTTGCGCAGGGTTTGAACGTTCATTCCTGCATGTTGTGCCAGCTTCGCCATGTTGTGGCGCAGCGCGAAAGCTCGGCAGGCTTCATCAAAATGTCTTTGTTTGGAAACTTTATAATCAAACATAGTTTTCAACTCCGAACTTATCGCAAAATCGAACCTTAAAATTGACTGCGATAAGCAATCTTTTCTTATGCCGACAGTGCATCTACAGTCAGAGCAGCCATGTTAATCATGACCTTTTCGCGCTTTTTATCTTTACGCAGACGATGCCGTGGAAGGCGACCATCAGCCAGCATGTCGTTGATCGTATCGACTGGAAGGCCTGTAAGTTCGCTATAGCGCTCAATTGTGACGTGCGGTGTATTTAGAGTGATTGAAATGTTTGGGGTCATGGTGCAACATTCCTTCTTTAGTTCGGCTTGTGGCGAGCCGTTGTTTATCGTGATTAGTTGTGAAGGCTCCAAAAGAATACTTCGAGGCCAACTTTAAGATCGCTTTTGGAATCTGTCAATGCAATTTAGATTGTTTTGGAGGACTTTTGGATTTCAATAGCGGCGGAAAGAAAGTGATTGAGCGTTTGGTTGAGGCGTATGGTTTCACCACTCGTCAAGCTCTCTGTGACCATCTAGGTGTGTCAAAGAGCACAATGGCTACTCGATATATGCGTGACATCTTTCCAGCGGATTGGGTACTCAAATGTGCCATCGAGACGGGAATTTCTATCGAATGGCTCTCTTTTGGAACAGGAACAAAAAAGGACTTTCAAGAAATCGACATTCGTAAATTACCAAAAAAATCTCTTAAAAGCGGAAAGATGGTAGATGAAGGCTCGTATTATTTTGACAATAAGTTCTTGTCGGAGAGTTTGACAAATGGAGTTATTATTTCAGCTGATAGTGCTGATTACATTTGTGATTTAGACTATGAAGAAGTCCGTGACGGAAAATGGCTTGTCAACATCGACGGGGAGATTTCATTTAGAATTATCACAAGACTTCCAGGAAGTCGCCTTTATATAGCAAGCGAAAATCATTCCTTTGAATGCTCGCTAAAGGATATTGAAATTATCGCAAAGGTTATAATAACCTGCACACGCTAGAAAATAATATTAAGGAGATAAGACATATGAAAAATGGAGAGTTTGACTGGGATTGGGATAAGAGTAATAAATTTGAGTTAGATGGGCCACAAGAAACACTTTCAGAAGACAAACTTAGCAGAAGGCAGTATGCAGAGTATCTATATTACTATCTTGAAAAAAAAGGAAAAGTTAGCAATACAGTAATCAATTTGAATGCAGAATGGGGAGCAGGCAAAACATACTTCTTAAAAAGATTCTATAGTTCAATAAAAAATGTACACCCATGCGTATATATAGATGCATGGAAGCAAGATTTTTCAGACGATGCTTTTTTGACACTTTTCTCTTCTCTATCGCAACAATTACAACCGTATGCAGGAAATTTGGATGCCAGGCTAATTCAATGCGGACAAGCAATTGGTAGATTTACAAAAGGCGTAATACCTGAAGTACTCTCAAGCCTTATAAAAACCTATTCTGGATTAGAAAATGTCAGTGACATAGCTAAAGAAGCATCACAATTAATGCTAAAAGAACACCAAGAAAAAATGAAAGGAATTCAAGACCTTAGAAATGAACTGGCCTTTTGGTCGAGATTAGCCTTTGAAAACAACAATTCTAAACCCATTTTTATTTTCATTGATGAACTTGATAGATGCAGGCCTAACTATGCAATTTCTTTACTCGAGATTGTAAAACATATATTTGACATTAAGAACTTTGTTTTTATCATTGCTACTGACACAGACCAACTTCAGCACTCAATAAAAAATGTTTACGGCAACGATTTCTCAGCGAATGATTATTTAGGTCGTTTCTTTCATCGCAGATTCAGTTTAAAAGCACCAAAATTAAAAGATCTAATATCTAGTGTAGTCGAAAGTAGCGTCGACCGTGATTATAAAGATATATCTAATAACATATACCCGATAACTACTGAACTCGATCATTTTATAGAAAACACCGCAAACATCCTTGACTCATTCAATCTTAATCTTCGTGATGCAATTAGAAATATAGAAAGATTAATAGATATTATGAAATCGGGCTTGATAAAGAAAAAATTAGATTATATCTTCTTATTAATTCTGATGATTATTTATGATAAAGATAGGGAAATAATTGATAGGCAAATAGGGAAATTACCCATTACAAAGACACTTGCCGAAGCTGTGAAAGGCAGCAATTATTTAAAGGGTTCCTCGCAAGCCATAATTAATCTCCAATTAGAAACCAGAAGCCAATATATAGGGGTTAACTATCATTTCCGTGGGAATCAAAAATATACTGCACGTTTACCAGATGGAGCTAGTTCATTATATTTACATAAATACATTGAACTAGCATATTCATTTATTAGCGAAATACCATCTTTGAAAGAAAGAATTAGAAAAACTGGTTTAAATCCCCTACTAACTATTACTAATGAACCATCAGGTTACGAAGTCGTCACCTATCTCCAAGGGGCATTTCTTCAAATAAATGATGATGCTGATTACTACAGCTTCAATAATTACGTGGAATTCATTGAGTTAGCAACCTCTTTTGATTAGTGTGATTTTGTAATTAACAAACATTGACCACTGTTCAGATATACAGTTAAATTTAGCCTTCAGACATGAGGGCTTTTTAATGGCAGTACGAAAACTCGAAACAGGAAAATGGATTTGTGAATGCTACCCCGCCGGACGCAGCGGGCGCCGTGTGCGTAAGCAGTTCGCCACCAAAGGCGAAGCACTGGCTTTTGAACGCCACACGATGGATGAGATAGAGGCTAAGCCCTGGCTGGGAGAATCGGTAGATCGCCGGACTCTGAAAGACATCATTGAACTCTGGTTCAGACTGCACGGCAAATCCCTGACCGCTGGCGAGCATGTGTACGATAAGCTGATCCTTATGGTCGATGCGCTCGGAAACCCTCTCGCAACCGACCTCAGCTCGAAATTATTCGCGCATTACCGTGACAAGCGCCTGACAGGTGAAATTTACTTTAGCGAGAAGTGGAAGAAAGGTGCCAGCCCGGTAACTATCAATCTGGAGCAAAGCTATCTAAGCAGCGTATTTAGCGAGCTGGTCCGCCTTGGAGAATGGACGGCACCAAACCCACTCGAAAGCATGCGTAAGTTCACCATTGCCGAAAAGGAAATGGCCTGGCTAACGCATGAACAAATCACAGAGCTTCTGTACGACTGCCAACGCCAAAGCGCCCTCCTCGCTTTGGTTGTCAAAATTTGCCTGAGCACTGGTGCACGTTGGCGCGAAGCTGTGAACTTGACTCGCTCCCAGGTCACAAAGTACCGAATCACGTTTGTCAGGACCAAAGGCAAAAAGAACCGCAGCATTCCCATCAGTAAAGAGCTCTACGAGGAAATCATTGCCCTGGACGGCTTCAAGTTCTTTACGGACTGCTATTTCCAATTTTTATCTGTGATGGATAAGACCTCTATCGTGCTGCCACGCGGGCAGCTTACCCACGTTCTGCGCCACACATTTGCAGCGCATTTTATGATGTCGGGCGGAAATATTCTTGCCCTACAAAAAATTCTCGGTCACCACGACATCAAAATGACCATGCGCTACGCTCATCTAGCTCCGGATCACCTTGAAACAGCTCTTAAATTCAATCCCCTCGCAACTAAAGAGCATAATCCTATTTAGATTAGGAATCTATAATAGAAAGTTAGCGGTAATTGATAGCAAAGAATTACTATAAACCCATGAAAATAACTCATGGGTTAGATGAAATTTTCAACTCAAATATCTCTCCCTTACACAACCTCACTCTTTATTTGCTTCACATAACGTATGAAATCATTATCGCCAAAAGATGCCTGAGGGAATTCTCTGCATATGTCATCTAAAATTTGAAGTTTAGTTACATAATTTATTTTATCAATACTCCCTTCCATGATTAGACCATTTTTCACATCTTCTGAGCAACCAGAAACAAAAACTTCCCCATCAATAGTCAAATGCTCCAGGAATGAGTATTTTTCAATTAAGTTTCTATAACCGTAATATTGACTTCCTTTTTTCGCATGAGATACATTGATAATTAATAGAAGTGTAATCTCTGCATTAAGAAACGACCGAACCATACTTGTGTAAAACTTTTTATTCTTATGCTTATAAAAATAACCATAATAGTTTTTGTCTATATGTTTTAAAAGATAATATAAAACCCTATAATAACTTCCATAATAAGAATCTAAGTTATGCATGCGTTGGTTTGCTGACACCAAATCTTTTTCAGCGCCAAACCCAAGCACCTCCGAGAAATTCTTAGAGAAATCAGAATGTTTCAAAAGATTGTTTAGTTGTTCATTATGCTGTTCAAGAAGCAGTGAGAAATTACGTTCAAATGTATCTCTCTTGCTATTTTTTGCCGAAATAATCAAAGCAACTACGACTGAAGACATTGTACCAAATGCAACAAAAAACTGGATCATTTCTGCATGGTCCTTTGAAAACGCATTTAGTGAATCAAAAACAGAAGAAATGAAGATCATTAATTCACCACCAATAACACCCACAAGAAAAACAATAATTATCGGAGGCCAAAAAATCTTTTCCACCAATATCATAATACACCTTAACTATTCGCCTAAGATATGAATATTAATTTAGCCATTGATTTTAATATAGCCTATATTATAAGGTATCATATAAATAACAACGCCATTTGTTTATATATTTTAAGTCTAACATGAACTTTAGTCACGTGATATCTGTCCATGTAGAAACTGTTTTTCAACTTTTGTGCGCCCTCTTCCAAATTGGCGACAAAGTGGCGACAGCGGTTGGCATTGCCCCGTAATCGCCACACCTTACCACTAACCTAACTTATTGATTATCTTGCAACTCATTGTTTTTACTAACCCATTTACATAAATGGGTTTTTTGTTGCCTGAAACTCTCTCCACCGCCATTCATCACTCATACTTTCAGAATATCGGCCTGTAGAGGTGAACGCCTTATGTTGCTTAAAAACAAAGTTGCTGTGATTTTTGGCGGTAGCGGCGCTATCGGGAGCGCGGTGGCGCGTAATCTGGCACGTGAAGGGGCGAACGTATATCTGGTCGCTCGCGGTCAGGACAAACTGGATCGCGTGGCGCACGAAATTCGCGCCTCTGCGGGGACCGTTGATACTGCCCTCATCGATGTTCTCGACGAGCAATCGATGAGGGCGCAAGTTGCAAAACTGGCCTGCAGGAGCGGGGGGTTCGATATTGTCGTCAATACCACCGGTTTTATGCACGACCAGGGTAAGGAGGTTGCGGAATTGACCCTGGACGAATTCATGCAAGGGATCCGTCCTTTCCTCACCGCTCAGTTCACTATCGCAAAAGCCGTTACGCCCCATATGGGAGGAGAACGCGCGGGGGTGATTCTCAGCGTCGTCGCGCCAGCTGGCGCAATGGCGATTGCGGGTCATTCAGGCCACGTAGTGGGCAGCGCGGGGACAGAAGCATTCGTCAAAGCCCTGGCAGCCGAACTTGCCCCCAAAAATATCCGCGTCATCGGTATTCGCTCCCACGCGATCGGCGACGCCGTTCAGGCAGGTTCTTATACTGAGGAGATTTTTGCCTCAAAAGCGCAGAAAATGGGATTAACACCAGAAGAATGGCTGGGAGGGGCAGCACAAAGCACAATGCTCAAACGCCTGCCAACGCTTGCGAACATCGCCGCGCTCATAACCTTTCTGGCCTCGGATAGCGCCAGCGCCATGACGGCAACCATCGTGAATATGACCGCAGGTGCCACAACAGAATAACGGAGCCTTACCCGGCGATGCGTTTAACCATCAGCAGGATCTCTTCACGCGTCAATGGCGCCCGATCGGTCACAAAATGTAGCGTCATGCCTTCAATAAAGGCATCCAGCGCACGCGCAGTATCCGGTTCGAACCACCGGGAAAGCGTTTGCTGGCTGCGCTGCATCCAGTTCTGCATCACCGTTTTTAACGCGGGTTTGCGATTGGCAAAGGCATACAGTTGATACATCAGTTCCATATTATCTGGCGTAGTGACCTGAGAACTGTAGATCATTTCGGTGATCGCGCGACATGCCCCCTCCTCGTCCGCAACATGCGTAAAAAAGTTCTGATACTGCCTGGACATCGTCTGCGTAAACAGCGTGAACGCTTCGGTCAGCAACTCTTCGATACCGGAAAAATAGTAGGTCAGCGATCCCAGTGGCACCCCGGCCATCGCGGCAATTTTTCGGTGCGTCACAGCATGAATACCATGCACTTTCACTGCTTCCAGCGTCGCGGCGACGATTTTCTCTCGCCGCTGCGGATCGTTAGCACGTCGCACGTTTACTCCTTTCTACAGGTTTATGTACAAATGTACACAAGCTTGCTAATGTTGTCTTCTTCTCTTTATCTGCCGATCTGGAATTATGACTGCCATCTCTTCACGCAAAGCCCTGCAACGCCGAACCTGGGCGCTTTTTATGTTCTTCTTTTTGCCCGGCCTGCTTATGGCCTCCTGGGCCACGCGTACGCCTGCCATTCGTGACACGCTCTCGGTCTCGACGGCGGAAATGGGGGCGGTGCTGTTTGGCCTCTCGATAGGTTCGATGAGCGGCATCCTTTGTTCGGCCTGGCTGGTGAAACGATTTGGCACGCGAAAAGTGATTCGCACCACCATGTCCTGCGCGATTGTAGGGATGCTGGTGTTGAGTCTGGCGCTATGGTTGACCTCACCGCTGTTGTTTGCGCTGGGTTTAGGCGTATTCGGTGCCAGTTTCGGCTCTGCGGAAGTGGCGATCAATATTGAAGGAGCCGCCGTTGAACGTGAGATGAACAAAACCGTGCTGCCGATGATGCATGGATTTTACAGCTTCGGCACGCTGGCGGGCGCAGGCGTCGGGATGGCGCTGACGGCCTTTGGCGTCGCGGCAACCACCCATATAGTGCTGGCCTCGCTGGTGGCAATTGCGCCGATTTTTATTGCGATCAAAGCCATTCCCGACGGGACAGGTAAAAACGCCAGCGACGGGTCTCATCACGAAGAGAAAGGCGTCCCTTTCTGGCGTGATGTCCAGTTGCTGTTGATTGGCGTTGTGGTGCTGGCGATGGCGTTTGCCGAAGGGTCCGCCAACGACTGGTTACCGCTGCTGATGGTGGACGGCCACGGTTTTAGCCCGACCTCTGGTTCACTGATTTACGCGGGCTTCACGCTCGGGATGACCGTCGGACGCTTTACCGGCGGCTGGTTTATTGACCGCTACAGCCGCGTGGCGGTGGTGCGCGCCAGCGCCCTGATGGGGGCGCTTGGAATCGGTTTGATTATTTTCGTCGACAGCGCCTGGGTGGCGGGAGTCTCCGTGGTCCTGTGGGGTCTGGGGGCATCGCTCGGCTTCCCGTTAACGATTTCAGCGGCCAGCGATACGGGGCCGGATGCGCCCACGCGCGTCAGCGTCGTGGCAACTACCGGCTATCTGGCATTTCTCGTTGGCCCTCCGCTGCTGGGCTACCTCGGCGAACACTACGGCTTGCGCAGCGCTATGTTGGTGGTGCTGGCGCTGGTGCTGCTGGCCGCCGTTGTTGCCAGAGCTGTTGCCAAACCAAATTCAACGACACAAACTGCGATGGAGAAGGGATAAATGGGTATTAAGTTAATTGCAGTCGATATGGATGGCACTTTTCTGAGCGATCAAAAGACCTATAATCGCGAACGTTTTCTGACGCAGTATCAGCAGATGAAAACACAAGGTATTCGTTTTGCGGTCGCCAGCGGCAACCAGTATTACCAGCTCATCTCTTTCTTTCCTGAGATTGCCCATGAGATCTCCTTTGTTGCCGAAAACGGCGGTTGGGTGGTGAGCGAAGGTCAGGATATTTTCAACGGCGATCTGGCGAAGGCCGATTTTACCGCCATTGTCGACCATCTGTTGACCCGCGCCGATGTAGAGATCATCGCCTGCGGTAAGCACAGCGCGTATACCCTGAAAACGTACAACGACGAGATGAAAGCCACTGCGGGCATGTACTATCACCGCCTCGAGTTCGTGGATGACTTCGACAATATTAATGATGTGTTTTTCAAATTTGGCCTCAACATCTCTGATGACAGGATCCCGGAAGTTCAGCAAGCGCTGCACGACGCTATTGGCGATATCATGGTGCCCGTTCACACCGGGTATGGCAGCATCGATCTCATTATCCCTGGCGTTCACAAAGCGAACGGTCTGCGCCTGCTCCAGCAGCGTTGGGGGATTGATGATAAGGACGTGGTGGTGTTTGGCGATGGCGGCAACGATCTTGAAATGCTACGCCAGGCAGGCTTCAGTTTTGCGATGGAAAATGCGGCAGATGTTGTGGCGAAGGCCGCGAAATACCGCGCGGGCTCGAACAACAAGGAAGGTGTTCTGGACATTATTGATTGCGTCCTGAAGAACGAAGCGCCGTTTAATTAACGCGGCTGGCGCTTCGCCGCCCGGGCCTGCAGCACGACATGCTGTAGGCCTGAAATCTCACTTACCCTTCCCGCGTATTCCCAATCTGCTTATCCTTCAGAAAGATCACCATCAGCAGCAGCCAGAGAATACCGTTTGCCAGGTTGAACAGACTGAACAGGCCGTTCCCTCCGCCCAGCCAGGCGTATTTACTCAGCTCAATCCCGATGGTGAAGATCAGCATTTGCAGCATCCCCATCGCTGCGGAAACCGTGCCTTTACTCATGTCGCTGGCGAACAGCGTGAGGCGCACCAGTCCGGCATTAGCTACGCCAATGCCGAAGGCGTAAACGCTCAGTCCTGCCGTCATCCACAGATAGGCGTGAGACGCGACTACCGTTGCCGCTGCGGCGATCATCAACCCGAGCATAATCGGCCAGCCGCCCATGATGATGAGCGAACGTACCGTACGTCGCGAAGTCAGGCGTGCCAGCACGAGGTTCCCGGCGATCAGCGCACCAAAAATGGGGACCTGTAGCAGTCCATATTCGTAGCTACTAAGTTGCTCGCCGCTGATGATAATAATCGGCGACTGTGCAATCCAGGCCAGCAGCGGCAGACTGACAAATCCCAGCGCCAGCGCGCCGGCGACAAAGCGACCATTTTTCAGCACGAGTTTGTAATCGCTGCCCAGCGCTTTCAGTGACAGCGGTTCGCCAAGCCGCGTTGCGGTCTCCGGCATCGCCCGTTGCAGGCCAAAGAATGCGATCGCCGCCAGCGCGGCGAACAGCACAAACATGCCTTCCCACGGCAGGACATGCACCCAGGCTGCCCCCACCAGGGGGCCCAGCAGTGGCGCTATTAGCGCGACATTCGCCATCAGCGCCGTGATTTTGATGCACACCGCCTCTTCAAAAGACTCCTGAATTGCCGCATAGCCCACCGCGCCAATAAAGCACAGGCTGATACCCTGTAAAAAACGCAGCAGCGTAAATTGTTCAATGCTTTGCGCCAGCAGCGTCGCCAGGCAGGTCACAATAAACCACACCACGCCCGCTAACATCACCGGACGACGGCCCATTCGATCCGACAACGGCCCGAGCAGCCATTGCAGAAACATGCCCCCGGCCAGATAGGCAGTCATGGAGGTCGGCACCCAGTCGATCCCCGCCTGATATTGTTCCACCACAGCCAGCATGCCGGGTTGGATCATATCGTTACCAATGTAGGTGGAGAATTCGTAGAGCACCAGACAGAGAGGGAAAAGCAGCGCCTGACGTCCAAGACGGGCACTTTGTTGTAAACGGTTTTGCATGCAATCTCTTCGCCAATAAAAAATCGCGCAAAGTGTAATGAAAGTGCCTCACCTGAGATAGTGAATTATGCGTGGTAAAAGCAAAATGCGCACATTTTTACCCGCTCAGGAAAATCCGCCCCCCAGGTTTAAGGTTAATCTAAGTTAATGCCGTTACTCTGCGTGAAAAATCGCAAGCGGTTGCCTGAAACACCTTCAATTGACAGGCAAATAAGACAATCCCTCTTTACCCTATGGACGAACACTTTTATTCTCGGCCTGCCTGGATATTTATTAAACGTACTGAGTCTGAATGCTATGCTGGAAAATATTAACTATTCGCTGTTCTACTTAATCAATGCCACGCCGGACTCGGCATCGTGGATGATTTCCCTCGCCATTTTTATCGCTAAAGATCTGATCAATATCGTCCCGCTGTTAGCCGTTATCCTCTGGCTGTGGGGACCGCGCGAACAGGTTTGCGCGCAGCGGCAGATGATCGTCAAAATGGCAATGGCGCTGGTCGTCAGCCTGCTGGTATCCTGGGTAATGGGACACCTGTTCCCGCACGATCGTCCGTTTGCCGATCGCATTGGCTACAATTATCTCCAGCATGCGGCAGATGACTCGTTTCCCAGCGATCACGGAACCGTGATATTTACCTTCGCGCTGGCGTTTTTGTTCTGGCACCGTCTCTGGTCCGGTGTCCTGCTGATGCTGCTGGCCGTGGCCATCGCCTGGTCCCGGGTTTATCTTGGCGTGCACTGGCCGCTCGACATGCTTGGCGGCCTGCTGGCAGGGATGATCGGCTGCCTGAGCGCGCAGATTTTCTGGCTAAAATTTGGCCAGACTCTCTATCGTGGTCTGCAATATAGTTACCGTATCTGTTTCGCCCTGCCGATCCGTAAAGGCTGGGTGCGTGACTAGACGAAGGAAAAAAGAGTAATATTAAGCGCTCAGTAGCGGACAGAGCGCTTAATTATTCATCCAGGGGAATTATGGAAACACGTCGCGAAGAGCGTATTGGTCAATTGCTGCAGGCACTGAAACGCAGCGATAAACTCCATCTTAAGGAAGCCGCGACCCTGCTGGGCGTCTCTGAAATGACCATTCGTCGCGACCTGAATAACAACAGCGCGCCGGTGGTGTTATTAGGTGGCTATATTGTGCTGGAACCCCGCAGCGCCAGCCACTATCTGCTCAGCGATCAAAAATCCCGTCTGGTGGAAGAAAAGCGTCGCGCGGCGCAACTGGCAGCAAGTCTGGTGCAGCCGCATCAAACGCTGTTTTTTGACTGCGGCACCACCACACCATGGATCATCGAAGCGATCGATAATGAAATCCCGTTTACCGCCGTCTGCTATTCCCTGAATACGTTTATGGCGTTGCAGGAAAAACCGCTGTGCCGGGCGATCCTCTCTGGTGGCGAATTCCACGCCAGTAATGCGATTTTCAAACCGCTTGATGCCCGGGAAACGTTAAACACTATTTGTCCGGATATCGCCTTCTACTCGGCGGCAGGCATTCACATCAGTAAAGGGGCGACCTGTTTTAATCTGGAAGAGTTGCCCGTGAAACACTGGGCGATGTCGATGGCCCAGTACCACGTGCTGGTGGTCGATCACAGTAAATTTGGTAAGGTTCGTCCGGCCCGGATGGGAGATTTAAAGCACTTTGACACGGTGATCAGTGACTGTTGCCCGGACGATGAATTTGTCAGCTTCGCCAAAGCACAGCAGATTACGCTAATGTACTAATTGCAGCTTGCCGGACAGGCGTCAGCCCCATCCGGCAAGCCACAAATGCTTAAGAGAACCAGCCACCAAACCACTGATGGAATTTCATCAATACGAAATCCCACATCCGCCCAAAGAACCCACCCTCTTCAACCGCTTCCATTACGATCAGCGGACGCTGCTCAATCGACTTGCCATTCAACTGGAAGTCAATCGTCCCGACCACCTGGCCTTTTTTCAGCGGCGCGGTGAGCTGCGGTTCAGTTAGCGTAAAGCTGGCTTTCAGGTTTTTCAGTTGACCACGCGGAATGGTCACGGAACCGGCTTCACCCGCCCCCAGATTCACCTCACTCTTGTCACCAAACCAGACGCGCTGGGTCACAAAGGTGGCATCCGGTTTGATTGGCGTCACGGTTTCGAAGAAGCGGAAACCCCAGGTCAGCAGTTTTTCCGATTCATTAAAACGGATACGGTCGGTTTTGGTGCCTAACACCACCGAAATCAGCCGCATATCTCCCTGGGTGGCTGACGCGACCAGATTGTATCCGGCTCCCGCCGTGGTGCCCGTTTTCATACCGTCAACGTTCAGGTTGGAGCTCCAGAGCAGACGGTTACGGTTGGGTTGGCGAATCTTGTTGAAGGTGAACTCTTTCTCTTTATGGATCGCATACTCTTCCGGCACATCGTGGATCAGTGCTTTACCCAGCAGCGCCATATCACGCGCGGTGCTGAACTGACCCGGCGCGTCCAGACCATGTACCGTCTGGAAGGTCGTGTTCGTCAGCCCAAGCTTTTTCGCATAGCCGTTCATCAAACCGATAAATGACTCCTGGCTGCCCGCGACATAGTCTGCAAGCGCGATACAGGCATCGTTGCCGGACTGGATGATCACTCCTTTGTTGAGATCGGAAACCGCCACCTGATCGCCAGGTTTCAGGAACATGACTGAGGAGCCGCGAAGCGCCGGGTTGCCGGTCGCCCAGGCGTCTTTGCCTACCGTCACCATGTCGGTTAGTTTAATTTTCCCCGCTTTTAGCGCCTGTCCCACCACATAGCTGGTCATGATTTTCGTCAGACTGGCGGGATCCAGTTTCTCATCGGCATTGCCTTCTGCCAGCACCTTACCGCTGGAGTAATCCATTAAAATCCACGCGCGCGCATCGACGCTCGGCGCGTCAATTGTCTGCTCCGCCGCCATCACCGTTGGCGCGAAGAGAAATAAAAGTGCTGAACCCGCTGCAAAATTACGAAGGGAAGAAACGTATTGCGTCATAAATGCCACCCGAGTATCCATTCAAAAAATATACGTCATACCACCGTATAATAAGTGCGGTGAGTAATAACGCACTAAGAAGCGTAAGGGAACCGTAAGTTGGTAAAGTTTTTAAAGTTTATGCAATAACCCCCCGCTACGCTGCAACTGTGAGGAATTTTTTGTTGGCTGTTGCGTAAATGTTGGGTTTATCTCACCATGTGGAGTGAACGCAGCCCTGAGGCTGTCCATTTTTTGAGGGGTAATTATGATTACGCTGTGGGGCAGGAATAACTCAACCAACGTCAAGAAAGTGTTGTGGACGCTCGAAGAACTGGAATTGCCGTTTAACCATATCCTGGCGGGAGGACAGTTTGGCCTGAACCACGATGCAGATTATCTGGCGATGAACCCGAACGGTCTGGTGCCTTTGCTGCGTGATGATGAAAGCGATCTTTTGTTGTGGGAATCCAACACCATCGTACGTTACCTGGCTGCGCAATATGGGCAAAAACGTCTTTGGGTAGAGGATCCGGCACGCCGGGCGGAAGGCGAAAAATGGATGGACTGGGCCAACCAGACCTTAAGCCCTGCACACCGCGTCGTGCTTTTCGGTTTAGTGAGAACACCGCCGGAACAGCGCGATAGCGCCGCCATCGATGCGGGGGCGAAGCGTTGTGACGAGTTGTTTGCGATCCTTGATGCTGCCCTGGCCAACCAGCCCTGGTTTTCAGGTAACGAGTTTGGCACCGGTGATATCGCCATCGCCCCGTTTGTCTACAACCTGTTCAACGTGGGCCTGACGTGGACGCCGCGTCAGCATCTTGAACGCTGGTACCAGCAGCTCAGCGAGCGCCCGGCGTTTCGTAAAACGGTCATGATTCCCGTTAGCTAAGTCACTCAGGTACGCGGACTGCTGCCGCGTACCGATTTCCCGTTAATAGCCATAACTTACACATATAGATTTTTCCTTTATATTTCATATAATTATAATTCCTGATTCCCCTCTCAAATCGCGGTACTCAATTCGTGAAGCGCTTTGCAGAAAGTCGCTGCGGCCATTGCCGCGAAGCCGAAACTAATAAACATTAGCGAACAAACTATCTGCATGGAGACCAACGATGCCACAACAATGGAGTACCGCCCGGGCGCAGTCCTGGTATAAGGAACATGGATGGGCGTGTGGGTTCAATTATCTGCCACGAACTGCCGTTAACTGGAGCGAAATGTGGCAGGCCGACACCTTCGATTTACCGGTCATCGAGCAGGAGCTCGCCTGGGCGGAAAGCTACGGCTATAACGCCTTGCGGACCAACCTGCCGTTTATCGTCTGGCAGCACGACCGGGAGGGGCTACTGACGCGGATTGATACGTTTCTGGAGATCGCCGCGCGTCATCATATTCAGGTGATGCTGACGCTGATGGACGACTGCGGCTTTTCCGGTGATGAACCGTGGTTCGGTCCACAAAAGCCGCCTGTACCGGGAGTGCATAACAGTCAGGCCGCTGCCAGCCCAGGCAGAGCCATCGTGATGGATCCTGACCAGTGGCCGCAGGTCGAAGCGTACGTTCGCGATATCCTCACGCATTTTTCCAGCGACACGCGCATTGCGATCTGGGATTTATACAATGAACCGGGCAACCGGGGGATTTTCCTCTCCCCGCAAGAATATGCCGAAGCGGATGTAGCGCTGGAAGAGTATGCCTTACAGATGGTGCGCGCCGTTTTTCGCTGGGCGCGAAGCGTGGGTCCATCGCAACCGTTAACCGTCGGCGCATGGCATGTGGATCATGAGCGCTGGGGGATGCTTAAGCACCCGATCGACGTTGCCGCGCTGGAGCTCTCGGATATCATCAGCTATCACGCCTACGTTCCAGCCGCTATGCAATCGGATATTTTGCACGCACTTTCTCAGTTTAACCGCCCGGTACTGTGTACTGAGTGGCTTTCACGTCATACCCACTGCGTGTTCAGCGAACAACTTCCCCTTTTTAGCGCTTTTGATACGGGTTGCTATCACTGGGGACTGGTGCAGGGCAAAACTCAGACCTGGCTCCCCTGGCCCGGTGTCAATAAATCCCATCCGGATCCGCAATCACTGTGGTTTCACGATGTACTGAAACCGGATGGCACGCCCTGCTGTAGCGACGAAATGCGTCTGGTAAAACAGCTTACGGATTATCGGCAACGGCAGCGGAACGGTTTTGCGGACTGACTTTAAGTAACTCGCCGTCGGACTCGTCGGTTAACACGTACAGATAACCGTCAGGTCCGACGCGCACATCGCGGATCCGCTGTTTCCGCTCAGCCAGAATACGTCCGTCTTCAGTCACCTTATTGCCGTCAACGCTCATCACAATCACACTCTGGTCTTTCAATGCGCCAATAAACAGTTTCTTCTGCCACTGGGGGAATGTCCCATTGTTATAAAATGCCATCCCACTGACGGCAGGTGATTTCTGCCAGTAGAAAATGGGCTGTTCAGTACCTGCGACCTTTTCACCCTGCGCTTCCGGGATCTTAAACCCGCTGTAGTTGATCCCCCAGGTCGCCAGCGGCCAGCCATAGTTTTTCCCTTTTTCGGGGATATTGATCTCATCACCGCCGCGCGGCCCGTGTTCGTTCAGCCACAGCACATCGCTCCACGGGTTCATCGCCATCCCCTGCGGATTGCGGATCCCATAAGACCAGATTTCTGCACGCGCCCCCGGTTGATTGACAAACGGATTGTCCTGCGGAATTTCCCCTTGATCGGTCAGACGCACCACTTTCCCCTGCAATTTATCGAGATCCTGCGCGGTCGACCGCTGGTTGTTTTCTCCCAGTCCAATGAACAGATGTCCCTTACCGTCAAAAACCAGCCGCCCACCAAAATGATTGCCGGTTGACAGTTTTGGCATCTGACGGAAGACGATCCGGAAGTTTTCCAGCCGTGCGAGATCGTCGCTGAGTCGGCCATAGCCCACCGCGGTTCCTGCATTGCCCTGCGTATCGGCCTGCGCGAAACTGAGCCAGACGCGCCGCGACTGGCTAAAATCTGGAGCCAACGCTACGTCCAGAAGGCCGCCCTGCCCGCTCGCCCAGACCTTAGGTACGCCAGGGATCGGATCGGAAAGCCCTTTCCCTGCCTGCCAGTGGCGCAACTGTCCGCCCTTCAGGGTTAGCAGCATACCGTTGTCGCCTGGCAGAAAGGCCAGCGCCCACGGATGGTCAAGTTTGGTTTGCAGAACCTCGACATTAACCGCAGGCGTTTCGGCCTGTGTAAACCCGGGAATCATCAGCAATAGAAGTAAAGGGATAAGCGAGCGACGCATGACGCCTCCTTGTTGACTCTGGTTAAAGCGTAGTCAGCGAGAAACGTCAGAGGGGCATTTTTACAAAAACTTAACGATGAAGGGGGAGTCGCCTCCCCCGAAAATCAGGCTTTTTCAGACGTTGAATGCGCCTGCAGACTCTGAATGCTCAGCGTTAAGGTTGTCAGGCAGGTATTGAGTTTTTCTGCATTGACGGCAATAAAAGTCGGACAGTCGTGGTGTCCGCTCATCAGGCACACCGCCGCAGCGGCGAGTGCACCTTCGGCATGGTGCAATGCATCCCATTCTTCTTGATCGAGATGCAGATTCAAGCGCAACGATTTATCGTGCAGCTCGCGGTTCAGTTCGAAAAAGTTCTCACGTAGATGATCATTCTCGCTGACTGACATGTATCCTTTCGCCATCCTTAGCTGCAGATACGCAGCGAGGTCGATCCTGGCGTTGATGAGCTTATTCAGCAGATCGGTTCTCAGTCTGTCAACGAACATACTTCGTTCCTCCTCTTCCAGCCATGGTGCAACTTAATAGTATGGCTATTTTTTGTACAAAAGGATGCCTGGGATCAACAATTCACTCAGAATTAACATTATTTACACACTAGTTATAAACCGATGCAGGTTTTCCCTCACTGATCCGAAGAGATAGCAATACAATTTTTGTGCGGAACTCTGTAGAATCCCTGCCCTGAACATTCCAATAACTGAACAATTTTTAAGCTATGAGCAAAGTAACCCACCAGCCGAAAATCGGCTTCGTTTCCCTCGGCTGTCCGAAAAACCTCGTCGATTCAGAACGTATCCTGACTGAACTGCGTACCGAAGGCTACGATGTTGTCCCGAGCTACGACGATGCCGATATGGTGATCGTCAACACCTGCGGTTTTATCGACAGCGCAGTGCAGGAATCACTGGAGGCCATTGGCGAAGCGCTGAACGAAAACGGTAAAGTGATCGTAACCGGCTGTCTGGGCGCGAAAGAAGATCAGATCCGTGAAGTCCATCCGAAAGTGCTGGAAATCACCGGTCCGCATAGCTATGAACAGGTTCTGGAACACGTCCACCACTACGTGCCGAAACCAAAGCACAATCCGTTCCTGAGCCTGGTGCCTGAACAGGGCGTGAAGCTGACTCCACGCCATTATGCCTACCTGAAAATTTCTGAAGGCTGCAACCATCGCTGCACCTTCTGCATCATTCCATCAATGCGTGGCGATCTGGTCAGCCGTCCAATTGGTGATGTGCTGAGCGAAGCAAAGCGGCTGGTCGATGCGGGTGTCAAGGAGATCCTCGTGATTTCGCAGGATACCTCAGCCTACGGCGTGGACGTGAAGCACCGCACCGGGTTCTATAACGGTGAGCCGGTGAAAACCAGTATGGTCAGCCTGTGCGAACAGCTGTCAAAACTGGGCATCTGGACGCGTCTGCACTACGTCTATCCGTATCCGCATGTCGACGACGTTATCCCGCTGATGGCAGAAGGCAAGATCCTGCCGTACCTGGATATCCCACTTCAACACGCCAGCCCGCGCATTCTCAAACTGATGAAGCGCCCCGGTTCGGTAGACCGCCAACTGGCGCGCATCAAACAATGGCGCGACATCTGTCCGGAACTGACCCTGCGCTCGACGTTTATTGTCGGTTTCCCGGGGGAGACGGAAGACGATTTCCAGATGCTGCTCGACTTCCTGAAAGAAGCGCGTCTCGACCGCGTAGGCTGCTTTAAATACAGCCCGGTAGACGGGGCGGGTGCCAATGAACTGCCCGATCAGGTGCCGGAAGAGGTTAAAGAAGATCGCTGGAACCGCTTTATGCAACTGCAGCAGCAAATCTCTGCTGAACGACTGCAGGAGAAAGTGGGTCGCGAAATTCTGGTGATTGTCGATGAAGTTGATGAAGAAGGCGCGATTGGCCGCAGTATGGCCGACGCACCGGAAATCGACGGCGCGGTCTATCTGAATGGTGAAACCAACGTGAAACCGGGCGACGTGATCCGCGTGAAGGTGGAAAACGCCGACGAGTACGATCTGTGGGGCACGCGGGTTTAACGCTAACGCAGGCCGGATAACGCATTTGTGCCGCCATCCGGCAATACCTGATAAGACGCAAACGCGTCTTATCAGGTCTAAATTCACCCTTTAATCTTTGGATCCAGCGCATCGCGCAGGCCATCACCAAGCAGATTAAACGCCAGTACCGTAAGGAATATCGCCACCGCAGGGAACAACGCCACGTGCGGCGCAATCACCATATCCGCCCGCGCCTCATTTAGCATCGCGCCCCACTCCGGCGTCGGCGGCTGTGCGCCCAGCCCCAGAAATGACAGGCTTGCCGCTGAGATTATCGAGGTGCCAATACGCATGGTAAAAAAGACCACAATCGACGAGACGGTTCCCGGCAGGATATGGCTGAAAATAATAGTCGCATCGCTGGCACCAATGCTGCGCGCCGATTCGATAAACGTCTGCTGCTTCAGTACCAGCGTATTGCCGCGTACCAGACGGGCGAACGCCGGGATGGAGAAAATCGCCACTGCGATAATCACGTTGGCAATGCCGCTACCCAGCACCGCCACCACGGCAATCGCCAGCAGGATCCCTGGAAACGCGAACAGCACGTCGCAGATGCGCATGATGATTCGGTCCCACCAGCCTTCATAGTAGCCTGCCAACAGTCCCAGTACGGTGCCAATGGCCGCGCCAATCAATACCGCAAAAACGCCTGCCGCCAGCGAGATTTGCGCGCCAACCAGCACGCGACTGAAGATATCTCTGCCCAGCGAATCCACGCCGAACCAGTGCATCATCGACGGCCCGTCATTCAGCCTGTCGTAATCGAAATAGTTTTCTGCATCGAATGGCGTCAGCCAACGAGCGAAGATCGCCACCAGGATCAGCAGCAGCACAAACAGGCCAGCAATCAGCGCCACATGCTGACGACGAAAACGTCGCCAGAACTCGTGCCACGGCGTGCGTACCCGTTCGGGTTTTACCCTCGGCATGGCATTTAAAATCGCCTGACGGCGCCAGTTAAGTAATCGCATCCCTACTTGTACCTGATAGCCGGGTTAATGGCGGCATACAGCACATCCACCACTAAGTTGATAAGAATAAATTCCAGTGAGAACAGGAGAACTTCCACCTGAATCACCGGATAATCACGCATCTCTACGGAGTCTACCAGCAGACGTCCGAGACCAGGCCAGTTGAAGACCTTTTCGACCACGATAGAACCGCCGAGCAAAAAGCCGAACTGTAACCCCATCATGGTGACGACCGGGATCATCGCATTGCGCAGTCCATGTTTGAGCACCACCCACGTTTCACTCACCCCTTTCGCCCGGGCGGTGCGCATGTAGTCCTCGCTGAGCACATCAACAAACGAGGCGCGGGTAAAGCGCGCCATCACCGAGGCTACCGCCGCGCCGAGAGTGACAGAGGGCAGAATATAGTGCTGCCAGCTATCAGCCCCGACGGTCGGTAACCAGCCTAACTCCACGGAGAACACCTGCATTAACAGCATCCCCAGCGCAAACGCCGGAAAGGAGATCCCGGTAACGGCCAGCGTCATGCTGAGGCGATCCGGCCAGCGATTACGCCATACCGCTGCGACAATCCCCGCCGCCATACCGAACAGAACGGCCCAGATCATACTGGTCAACGTCAGCCACAGCGTAGGCATAAAGCGGCTGGCGATCTCCTCCGAGACCGGCCGGCGAGAGACCATCGAGAGTCCAAAATCGCCCTGCAACACATTCGTCATGTAATGCCAGAACTGGACGTGCAGCGGCCGGTCGAGACCGAGCTGCTGACGAACCAGTTCGATCACCTGCGCGTCGGCTTCCGGCCCGGCAATCAGCCGCGCCGGGTCACCGGGTAACAGGTGGACAAATAAAAACACCAGCACCGCAACAATGAACAGGGTCGGAATCAACCCCAGCAGGCGCTTGAGAATATAGTTAAGCATCAGGTTTCCGCTGTGGCTTATTTCAAATCTGCATCATCAAAGCTGAACCCCGTATCTGGCATGATCCAGAAACCGGTCAGTTTGTTACTGTGCGCCGAGACCAGTTTTTCCACCACCAGCGGGATCCACGGCGACTCTTTCCAGACAACATCCTGCGCCGCTTTGTACAGCCGCGCTTTCTCTTGCGGATCGGTTGTTTTCAGCGCGTCGGCCAGATCGGTATCCACCTGCGGATTACTGTAGAACGCGGTGTTAAACAGCGTTGGCGGCCAGTTTTGCGAAGCAAACAGCGGCGACAGCGCCCAGTCCGCTTCACCGGTCGAGGCCGACCACCCCGTGTAGAACATTCTGACGCCGCTCTCTTTCTGCCCTTTGCCCTCCACTTCTGACGCGCGCTGACCGGCATCCATCGCCGTCACCTGCACTTTAACCCCCACCTGTGCCAGCTGCTGCTGGGTAAACTGCAACACTTTCTGGGCGGTACTGTGATTGTGCGATGACCACAGCGTGGTGCTAAAACCGTTTGGGTAACCCGCTTCTTTCAGCAGTTCTCGTGCCTTTGCCGGATCGTAAGGCCAGGCCGTGTAGCTTTGCGCATAAGCAATCGACGGCGGCACCACGCCGGTCGCCGGGGTCGCATATCCCGCGAACGCCACTTTCACCAGCGCCTGACGGTTGATGGCGTAGTTTAACGCCTCGCGTACTTTCGGATTGTCGAACGGCTTTTGCGTCACGTTCATGCTGATGTAACGCTGCATGATCGACGGACTGGCGACCAGCTGCAGATTTTTGTTTTTCTCTAACAACGCCGCCTGCTCGTAGGGGATAGGAAATGCAAACTGTGCTTCCCCGGTTTGCAGCATCGCCGCACGGGTATTGTTATCGGTGACCGGACGCCAGGTGATGCTGTCCAGCTTCGGCAAGCCCGACTGCCAGTAGCCCGCAAATTTCTTCACCTTCACAAAATCGGTTTGATTCCAGGTATCCAGCGTGTACGGACCGGTACCAACCGGGTGGAACCCAATCTCTTTCCCGTATTTCGCCAGTGCGGCCGGTGAAATCATCGCTGTCGCCGGGTGCGCCAGGATATTGATAAACGCGGAGAACGGCTGCTTCAGAGTGATTTTTACCGTCGCAGGATCGACGGCCTCTGTTTTGGCGATGTTTTTATACAGGTTATAACGCTTGAGGCTGTTGGCAGGATCGCTGGCGCGGTCGAGGTTAATTTTCACCGCCTCGGCGTTAAAGTCGGTGCCGTCCTGGAATTTTACCCCCTGACGCAGTTTGAGGGTATACACCAGACCGTCGTCAGAGACGGTGTAACTCTCCGCCAGCACGTTCTTCAGCTTCATCTCTTTATCAAGGCCAAACAGCCCCTGATAAAACGACTTCGCGACCTGCTGGGATAAGGTGTCATTCGCATCATACGGATCGAGCGTGGTGAAGTTGGACCCCACCGCGACTACCACATCTTTTGCGGCAAACGCCGGGGACGCTGCCAGCGCGGTCGTCGCGCCTAATGCCAACAGCCAATGTCGGGCGAGCAATTTTGTCATCTTTTTTCTCCTGAACCCTGCCTGAATGTTATAAACGCGATAGCGCATTTTCTCGTTGCGGACGCGCGACATAATGTCCGGGCCCGACTAACTGCAATGAAACAGGTGCTGGCGCTTCGCCGCGCCGGTAAATGTTGCTCGGCAGATCGTCCGACAGCAGCACCCGCTGCGGCCGGGGATGCCCGGGATCGGCAACCGGAACCGCCGCCATGAGCTTACGGGTATACGGATGCTGCGGATCTTCAAACAGCGCGGCGCGCGGGCCGATCTCCACAATCTGCCCCATGTGCATCACCGCAACACGGTGGCTGATCCGCTCAACAACGGCCATGTCATGCGAAATGAACAGCCAGGCGATCCCCAGTTCCCGCTGCAAATCGAGCAGCAGGTTGATAATTTGTCCGCGAATCGACACATCCAGCGCGGAGACCGACTCATCGGCAATAATCACTTTAGGATTGAGCGCCAGCGCGCGGGCTATGCAGATCCGCTGACGCTGTCCACCGGAAAACTCATGCGGATAGCGCCACGCATGTTCTGGTAGCAACCCGACACGTTCCAGCAGCCACGCCACACGATCGGCTGCCGCCTTACCCTGCAATAATCCGTGGACGCGCAGCGGCTCCATGATGGAATAACCCACGGTTTGTCGCGGATCGAGCGAAGCGTAGGGATCCTGAAAAATAAACTGTATATCGCGGCGCAACGGCTGCAATTGACTGTCGGACAGCGTATCGATCCGCTGACCGTTAAAAATAATCTCGCCGGACTGCGATTCGACCAGACGCAGTAGCGCACGTCCGGTTGTGGATTTGCCACAGCCCGATTCGCCAACCAGCGACAGCGTCTCACCGGGCCAGAGATCAAAGCTGACATTTTCCACCGCGTGCACTTCCCGTGTCACCCGATTAAAAATCCCGCTGCGTAACGGAAAACGGGTGACCAGGTTACGTACCTGCAAAATGGGGTCCCCCTCAACCACCGTATTTTGATCGACGGGTCGCTCGCGCTTTTCCGGCGCGTTCAGGGAGATCAGAGGGAAGCGGCGTGGATAAGGGAGACCTTTCATCGCGCCGAGCTGCGGTACTGCCGCTAATAATGACTGCGTATAGGGATGCTGTGGCGAGCGGAAAATCTGATCCACACTGCCGGTCTCCACCCCTTCGCCCTGGTACATCACCAGCACACGGTCAGCGACATCCGCCACCACGCCCATGTCGTGAGTGATAAAAATCACCCCCATCGACATCTCTTGTTGCAGCACTTTGATCAGTTGCAGGATCTGCGCCTGAATTGTGACGTCCAGCGCGGTTGTTGGTTCATCGGCAATCAGCACCGCCGGGCGACAGGAGAGCGCCATTGCAATCATCACCCGCTGGCGCATACCGCCGGAAAGCTGATGGGGATAGCGGGAAAGTATCGCTTTCGCCTCTGGAATACGAACCTGATCGAGCATCCGCTTGGCCTCTGCCATCGCCGCTTCACGCCCTGCCCCCTGATGCAGACGGATGGACTCGGCAATTTGCTCGCCCACGGTAAACACCGGGTTAAGCGATGTCATCGGCTCCTGGAAGATCATGGCGATATCGGCCCCCCGCACTCGCTGAAGCTGAGAAGCGCTCTGTTCGCCCAGTTCAATCACCTCGCGGTTACGTCGGCGCAGCAACATTTGTTCGCACTGAACCTCACCGCCAGCCTGTTCAATCAGCCGCATCAACGACAGCGCAGTGACCGATTTTCCCGAACCGGATTCACCGACAATCGCCAGCGTCTCGCCGCGCTTGAGACGAAACGACAGGTTCCGCACCGCCTCAGTACGCTGCTGGTCCTGTTGAAAGGCAATATTCAGATTGCTGACGGCCAGCACGTCGCTGACATCAAGCGCATCACTGTGTGGCAACGGTATCCCCTTTTTCCCGGTAGATCCCGGTCGTTGGTGTATCCCCGGCATAACCCCAGGCGCGATACATTCCTTCACAATTAAACGGCAAAGCCACATTCCCCTCATGATCGATGGCGATCAACCCGCCGCTTCCACCCAGCGCCGGTAACTTTTCCATCACCACCCGCTCGCAGGCTTCCGATAAGCTCAGGCCGCCGTAGTCCATCAACGCGGCAATGTCGTAGGCGGCCAGCGCGCGGATGAACACTTCACCGGTACCGGTGCAGGAAACCGCCACGCTGGCATTATTGGCATAACAGCCCGCGCCAACGAGCGGACTGTCGCCGACGCGGCCTGGTAATTTGTTGGTCATGCCCCCTGTCGAGGTTGCGGCTGCCAGATTGCCGTGCACATCCAACGCCACCGCGCCCACGGTGCCCATCTTTTTGCCTTCATCGAGCGGCGCACCGCTGTGATCCAGCACGGTTTCGCCGCTCGAGCGCGCGGCCAGCAGCTGTTCATAACGTTCAGACGTTGAAAAGAGATCCGCAGAAACGAGCGCCATCCCCTGCCCGGCAGCAAATTTTTCTGCCCCCGCGCCAATCATCATGACATGCGGGCTGCGCTCCATAACCAGACGGGCGGCAAGAATCGGGTTACGTAAATGGCTGACCCCTGCCACCGCCCCGGCGTTTAAGGTATTGCCATCCATAATGCAGGCATCCAGTTCATGGGTCTCGTCACGGGTATACACTGCGCCGATCCCGGCATTAAACAACGGGCACTCTTCAAGCAGTCGCACAGCTTCGGTGACCACGTCCAGCGCGCTTTCTCCCGCTTCCAGCATCTTTTGCCCGACGTCGACAATGTCGGAAAGCGCCTGGATATAGCGTAACTCCTGCTCCTGGCTCATCTGCGCGCGGGTAATCGCCCCGGCGCCGCCGTGAATTGCAATAACTGCTTTGCCCATGTTTGTCGTCCGTCTTCTACAAATATCAGAATTTTGTAGAGTTATTGATTCGATTTTTGACTATAGAAAGATGCGATTAGCATGTAAAGCGTTCACATCCTTTCTAAGTCCGAGGTGGCATACTGTCCCCCCGTATTTTCTGACATAATAGGCGGATTCGATTTTGCCCCGCAGGAGTGTTTTCATGGAATTTACCGCCGGACTGATGCCGCTGGAAACAGCGCTTACCGAAATGTTATCGCGTGTTACCCCGCTGACTGCCGTTGAGACGCTGCCGCTGGTGCAGTGCTTTGGCCGTATTCTGGCGACCGACGTGGTTTCGCCGCTCGACGTGCCGGGTTTCGATAACTCGGCGATGGACGGCTACGCGGTGCGACTGGCCGACCTCGCCAGCGGACAGCCGCTGGCGGTCGCCGGTAAAGCCTTCGCCGGTCAACCGTTCCAGGGAGAATGGCCTGTAGGGAGTTGCATTCGGATTATGACCGGCGCGCCGGTACCGGCGGGATGTGATGCCGTGATAATGCAAGAGCAGACGGAACAAACTGAGGACGGCGTGCGTTTTACCGCCGATGTCCGCGCCGGACAAAACATCCGCCATCGTGGCGAAGACATCAAACAAAATGCGGTGGTTTTTCCTGCCGGCACACGCCTGACCACCGGCGAACTGCCGGTACTGGCATCGCTCGGCATTGCCGACGTCCAGGTGGTACGTAAAGTACGCGTTGCGCTGTTCTCGACCGGTGATGAACTGCAACTGCCCGGTCAACCGCTCGGCGAAGGTCAGATCTATGATACCAACCGCCTGACCGTGCATCTGATGCTGCAACAGTTGGGGTGCGAGGTGATCAATTTGGGCATCATTCGCGATGACCCGCACGCTCTGCGCACGGCGTTTATTGAAGCCGACAGTCAGGCGGATGTGGTAATCAGCTCCGGCGGCGTGTCGGTGGGTGAAGCGGATTACACCAAAACCATTCTTGAAGAGCTGGGGGAAATCGCCTTCTGGAAGCTGGCAATCAAGCCGGGTAAACCGTTCGCTTTCGGCAAGCTGAGCAACAGCTGGTTCTGCGGGCTGCCGGGTAATCCGGTGTCAGCGGCGCTGACCTTCTATCAACTGGTTCAGCCGTTACTGGCGAAACTGAGCGGCAATACCGCCTGCGGGTTACCTGCACGCCAGCGTGTACGAACTGCCTCGCGACTGAAGAAAACGCCAGGACGCCTCGATTTCCAGCGCGGCGTCCTCCAGCGCGCCGCCAACGGCGAACTGGAAGTGAGCACTACGGGCCATCAGGGTTCACATGTCTTCAGTTCCTTTAGTCAGGGGAACTGCTTCATTGTGCTGGAGCGCGATCGCGGTAACGTTGAGGCCGGTGAATGGGTTGAAGTCGAGCCCTTCAATGCTCTGTTCGGAGGCCTCTGATGGCGGAACTCAGCGATCAGGAAATGCTGCGCTACAACCGACAGATAATCCTGCGCGGCTTTGACTTTGACGGGCAGGAAGCGCTGAAGGAAGCCAACGTGCTGGTTGTCGGCCTTGGTGGGCTGGGCTGTGCGTCCTCGCAGTATCTGGCGAGCGCTGGTGTCGGCCACCTGACGCTGCTTGATTTCGATACCGTGTCGCTGTCGAATTTACAGCGCCAGACGCTACACAGCGATGCAACCCTCGGCCAGCCGAAAGTGGACTCGGCGCATGCAGCGCTAAGCCGTATTAATCCACACGTGGCTATCACCCCGGTAAATGCACTGCTGGACGAGACCGCCCTTCGGACACGCATCGCCGAACACGATCTGGTGCTCGACTGCACCGATAACGTCGCCATTCGTAACCAGCTCAATGCCGGTTGTTATGCGGCAAAAGTCCCGCTGATTTCTGGCGCGGCGATCCGCATGGAAGGCCAGGTAACCGTCTTTACCTACAAAGAGGGTGAGCCCTGCTATCGCTGTCTGAGCCGTCTGTTTGGTGAAAACGCATTAACCTGCGTGGAAGCCGGCGTGATGGCGCCGCTGATTGGCGTCATTGGGTCGCTACAGGCGATGGAGGCCATTAAGCTGCTCGCCCATTATGGTCAACCGGCTTCGGGGAAAATCGTCATGTATGACGCCATGACCTGCCAGTTCCGTGAAATGAAGCTGATGCGAAATCCAGGCTGCGACGTGTGCGGGGAAGCATCATCCTGATCAGATTCCAGGCCTGAAAAGCGTAGCGCCATCAGGCAATGACGGCGCGAATTGCCGGATGACGGCGTTGCCTTATCCGGCCTGGAACAAGTCAAATAGAGGTTCGCCCAAAGGCGCTCTGCCAATCGTGCTCAAACTTCGCCACCGCCGCATCAACAGCCGGGGAGCTAATCAACTGTTGGGCAACGTCCAGCGGTAAGGTGATGGATTCACACCCCGCCAGCAGACAATCCAGCGCCTGACGCGGCGTCTTGAAACTGGCCGCCAGCACTTTGGCATGTGGCGCGTGCATTTTCAGCAAATTCTGCAGATCGGTAACGGTCTGAATGCCATCGCCACCCTGCGCATCCACGCGGTTCACGTAAGGCGCAACATACTCCGCCCCCGCCAGCGCCGACAGCAGGCCCTGTGCCGCACCGTATACCGCCGTTCCCAGCGTCGGAATACCTTCCTCTTTAAGCAACTTGATCGCCGCCAGGCCTTCCGCCGTGACCGGCACTTTCACCACAATATCAGGAATGATTCCACGTAGTTTACGCGCATCGCTCACCATCCCTTCCGCCGTCGTCGCCATCACCTGGGCAAACAGACGTCCCTGCCCCCCCATCGCTTCACGCAATTGCGGCAGTAAGACGTCCAGTGGTTGTTTACCCGCGGCAACAATGCTGGGGTTAGTGGTCACGCCCGCCAGCGGGAAAATTCGCGCCAGCGCTTTCACCGCGTCAACGTCGGACGTATCCAGATAGAGTTCCATAATCATTCCTCAATGACTAGTTTGCATGAAAGAAAGATACCACGGCAAAACCTCTCTATTAGTTGACGCACGTCAACATAACTTTCATTCGAAAGTTATTTAATCTTTATACGAAACAAGAGAGGCCGTTTATGATTTTCAATATTCAGCGCTATTCTACCCACGATGGCCCCGGAATTCGCACCGTGGTGTTCCTTAAAGGATGCTCTCTGGGCTGTCGCTGGTGCCAGAATCCGGAAAGCCGGGCGCGCACGCAGGATCTGCTGTTTGATGCACGTCTGTGCCTCGAAGGCTGCGAGCTTTGCACCCAGGCGGCCCCGGGCGTTATCGAACGCGCGCTGAATGGCCTCCTTATTCATCGCGAAAAAATCACTGACGCGCATCTTGCCAACCTGATCGACTGTTGCCCCACTCAGGCGCTGACCGTCTGCGGCGAAGTTAAAAGCGTGGATGAGATTATGACCACCGTCCTGCGCGATAAACCTTTTTATGACCGCAGCGGCGGCGGCATTACGCTTTCCGGCGGCGAACCGTTTATGCAGCCGGAGCTGGCCGCATCGCTGTTTAAAGCCAGCCATGAGTCGGGAATTCATACCGCGGTCGAAACCTGTCTGCATGTGCCGTGGAAATATATTGAACCGTCCCTGCCCTGGATCGATCTTTTCCTTGCCGATTTGAAACACGTCGCCGACGCGCCGTTTAAGCAATGGACAGATGGTAGCGCGTCACGCGTACTGGAAAACCTGAGAAAACTCGCTGCCTCCGGGAAAAAAATTATCATCCGCGTTCCGCTGGTTCAGGGATTTAACGCTGATGAAGAGGCCATTAAAGCAATTACCGATTTTGCCGCCGATGAACTGCACGTTGGCGAGATCCACTTTTTGCCCTACCACACGTTGGGCATCAACAAATACCACTTACTCAGCCAACCCTACAACGCGCCGGATAAGCCACTGGATGCGCCCGATCTGCTCGCCTTTGCGCAGCAGTACGCCTGCACGAAAGGTTTGACCGCGACTTTACGAGGATAATCCCATGACCCAACTGAAACTGGATACGCTCAGCGACCGCATTAAAGCGCACAAAACCGCGCTGGTGCACATCGTCAAACCGCCGGTCTGTACCGAACGTGCGCAGCATTACACCGAAATGTACCAGCAACATCTGGACAAACCGATTCCGGTACGCCGCGCGCTGGCCCTGGCGCATCATCTGGCAGAACGGACCATCTGGATCAAACACGACGAGCTGATCGTCGGCAACCAGGCAAGCGAAGTACGCGCCGCGCCAATCTTCCCGGAATACACCGTCTCGTGGATTGAAAATGAGATCGACTCCCTGGCAGACAGACCGGGTGCGGGTTTTGCGGTCAGTGAAGAGAATAAGCGCGTGTTGCATGCCGTCTGTCCGTGGTGGCGCGGTCAAACCGTTCAGGATCGCTGCTACGGCATGTTTACCGATGAGCAAAAGGGGTTGCTGGAAACCGGTATCATCAAAGCCGAAGGCAACATGACCTCCGGTGACGCGCACCTGGCGGTTAATTTCCCGCTGCTGCTGGAAAAAGGCATTGACGGCCTGCGGGAAAAAGTCGCGGAGCGGCGCTCTCGCATTAACCTGACCGTTCTCGACGATCTGCATGGCGAACAATTCCTGAAAGCCATCGACATTGTGCTGATTGCCGTCAGCGACCACATCGCCCGCTTCGCCGAACTGGCGCGTAAAATGGCGAGCGAAGAGACGCGCGTCAGCCGCCGTAATGAGCTGCTGACGATAGCGGATAACTGCGATCTTATCGCCCATCAGCCGCCGCAGACATTCTGGCAAGCACTGCAGCTGTGCTACTTCATCCAGTTGATTCTGCAAATTGAATCCAACGGTCACTCGGTGTCGTTCGGACGTATGGACCAGTATCTTTATCCGTACTATCGCCGCGACGTGGAGCTGAACCAATCGCTGGACCGCGAGCACGCCATTGAGCTGCTGCACAGTTGCTGGCTGAAACTGCTGGAAGTGAACAAAATCCGCTCCGGCTCGCATTCTAAGGCTTCAGCAGGCAGCCCGCTGTATCAGAACGTCACCATTGGCGGACAAAACCTGGTCAACGGTCAGCCGATGGATGCGGTCAATCCGCTCTCCTACGCGATCCTTGAATCCTGCGGTCGTCTGCGTTCAACCCAGCCTAACCTCAGCGTGCGTTATCACGCCGGGATGAGCAATGATTTCCTCGACGCCTGCGTACAGGTGATCCGCTGTGGTTTTGGTATGCCGGCATTTAACAATGATGAAATTGTGATCCCGGAATTTATTAAGCTCGGGATTGAGCCGCAGGACGCCTACGATTACGCAGCGATTGGCTGCATCGAAACCGCCGTGGGCGGCAAGTGGGGCTACCGCTGCACCGGCATGAGCTTTATCAACTTTGCCCGCGTGATGCTGGCCGCGCTGGAAGGTGGTCGTGACGCCACCAGCGGAAAAGTCTTCCTGCCGCAGGAAAAAGCGCTCTCCGCCGGTAACTTCGACAATTTCGATGAGGTGATGGCGGCGTGGGATACGCAGATCCGCTACTACACGCGCAAATCGATTGAGATCGAGTATGTGGTCGACACCATGCTGGAAGAGAACGTGCACGATATTCTCTGCTCGGCGCTGGTGGATGACTGCATCGAGCGGGCGAAAAGTATTAAACAGGGCGGAGCGAAGTATGACTGGGTATCCGGCTTGCAGGTTGGTATCGCGAACCTCGGCAACAGCCTGGCCGCGGTGAAAAAACTGGTCTTTGAACAGGGAGCAATTGGTCAGCAGCAGTTGGCGGCGGCACTGGCCGATGATTTTGACGGCCTGACCCACGAGCAGTTGCGCCAGCGTTTAATCAACGGCGCGCCGAAGTATGGCAACGATGATGACACGGTCGACACTCTGCTGGCCCGTGCTTATCAGACCTATATTGATGAACTGAAGCAGTACCATAACCCACGTTACGGACGCGGTCCGGTCGGCGGTAATTACTACGCGGGCACCTCGTCTATCTCGGCAAACGTGCCGTTCGGCGCCGCAACGATGGCGACGCCTGATGGTCGTAAAGCCCATACTCCGCTGGCGGAAGGAGCAAGCCCGGCATCCGGTACCGACCATCTTGGTCCAACGGCGGTGATTGGCTCAGTCGGTAAACTGCCTACCGGTTCGATTCTGGGCGGCGTGCTGTTGAACCAGAAGCTGAACCCGGCAACGCTGGAGAATGAGTCTGACAAGCAGAAACTGATGATCCTGTTGCGGACCTTCTTTGAAGAACACAAAGGCTGGCACATTCAGTACAACATCGTATCGCGCGAGACCCTGCTGGATGCGAAAAAGCACCCGGATCAGTATCGCGATCTGGTAGTCCGTGTAGCCGGTTATTCCGCCTTCTTCACCGCGCTTTCACCGGACGCGCAGGACGATATCATCGCCCGCACTGAACATATGCTTTAACACTCACGCCCGGTGGCGCTAACGCTTACCGGGCCTACAAGCCTCTCTCCGTAGGCCGGATAAGGCGCAGCCGCCATCCGGCGCTTTTGCTTTCATTCGAAATTAAATTTGTGCTTTAGGTCACATTGTTATTAAAATGTTTCTGGTCGCAGTTTTGAGCCAGGAGCTTTATATGACCGTTAAAGTTATCGTCACCGATATGGACGGAACTTTTCTCAATGACGCCAAAAAGTACGATCACGCACGTTTTATGGCGCAGTACCACGAGCTAAAGAAACGCAACATTGAGTTTGTCGTCGCCAGCGGCAATCAGTATTTTCAGCTCATCTCTTTCTTCCCGGAACTCAAAGACGAGATCTCTTTCGTCGCCGAAAACGGCGCGCTGGTGTTTGAGCATGGTAAACAGCTTTTTCACGGCGAACTCACCCACCATGAATCACGGAGCGTGATCGGCGAATTGCTCAAGGATAAACAGCTCAACTTTGTCGCCTGCGGTCTGCAAAGCGCTTACGTCAGTGAACACGCCCCGGCATCCTTTGTTGCGCTAATGGCGAAGCACTATCACCGCCTGAAGCCGGTGAAGGACTATCACGATATCGACGACGTGCTGTTTAAGTTCTCGTTGAACTTGCCGGACCAGCAGATCCCATTGGTTATCGACAAACTGCATACGGCGCTGGACGGCATTATGAAACCCGTGACCAGCGGTTTCGGCTTTATCGATCTGATCATTCCGGGACTCCATAAAGCCAATGGTATCAGCCGATTGTTGAAACGCTGGAACCTTTCACCGAAGGAGGTGGTCGCCATCGGCGACAGCGGCAATGATGCAGAAATGCTAAAAATGGCGCGCTACTCTTTTGCCATGGCGAATGCCACCGACAGCATCAAGGCGCTCTCCCGCTATCAGACGGATGACAATAATCATCAGGGCGCACTGAACGTGATTCAGGCCGTGCTGGATAACAGTCCCCCCTTCAACGTGTAATGTCGAATTGCGGCAACTGGCGAAAACTTAATTCCCGGGGCCGCATTCAGATTATTACTATAAGCACCAGGATTTTTGATAATATTAATGAAAGAATTCTTTTATATCGACACATCAGAGTTAACAAAATTCTTAATCCCCCTGAGCAATGGTCGTATTATATTTATATCCCCTTTCTTATCATCACTTAGCAACAATAGATAACGTCATATTTCACACAGATACCCCATATCCACGAAAGAAAAAAAATAAATCACCAACTTATTGATAAACATAAAAAACATTCGACAAAACAAAAAAGGTGTCATTTAATTTATTTTCAGACTCCATCAAATCATTTAAACTATTCATTGACAAACAGGAGTCTTTGTTTGCCCCATCTATTAAATGTTAAATTTTATAATATAATTTAATCATCATGGACAAGTTAACATGGATTACACGCGCCAATTACACCGGGTCAGGAATTTCACGTTTCTTTCGGGAAACTTTAATAAGACTTTTCTCGCTAGCGCCATTTTATTAGCAGCCCACTCCGCTTACGCCGATGACTGTAATAATCTGGCACCGCAAGCGGGAGTGAGTTGCGTACAAAACGGTAACCAACTGAATATTGATATTCATGCCGATATCGACAGCCCTACCCCTTACCCTGCCTACTCATTCAACGCTCAGAACGGGATGCTGTCTGATAAGGTGATTATCTCTCTGGACGCGGGTAAGACGATCACGGCCGATCAGAATGGGATACTGGCTCAAGGCACTACTTTTGCTCTTGAGGAAATAGAAGTCAGCACATCGGGAAACATCTATACCGGTAAGATTACCGATAGCGATGCGGCGGATCCGCAAGCACCGATTACCGGCCCTTCTGGCGGCATCATTTTTGATAAAACCAATATCCGGGATACGCAGCACGCTGGGGTTTATCTGTCCGGGACATCAGGCGGGGTATTGGCTCTCGGCTCAGTTCTTCAGCAGTCCGGCAGCCAGATTGTGAATAACAGTGCGAGTAAAGACACCGCAGCTATCTACTCGCAGGCGCTGGAATCACGGATTACCAGCTCAGGCGTGATCCGTGCCCAGGTCGGCGATGCTATTCGCTTGGAAAGCACCCCGCCTGAATATACCTGGTCCAGCGGCGGTTACATCATTGTCGATCCGCAGGGCGTATTTGATGTTCATCTGAAGGCCGACAGCGTTGTCGAGGGCGGGAGCGAAGGCGCGGGTATCAAAACCACAGGGGGAACGCAGTCCACTGTGCAAATCGATCAGGGTGCCACGTTGGGTGCCTTATCGGATGTGGCGATCGACGTGGCAGGGTTTGACGGTTTTTACTTGCGCGATCCCACCATTTCCAATTCGCCGGTAGACAGTACTCATTATAACGGAGCAGAAACACGCATCCTTAACGCAGGAACAATGACCGGCGTCATGCGCCTCTCCAGCGGTCAGGATACGGTGATTAACGACGCTACGGGTGTCTGGAACGTGCGGCAGTGGTCTGATTCAGATCGCGACGGTATCCGGGATACCGTGGCTGCGGTGGCGACCAGTGATTTTGGCGGAGGCACAACGGAACTTGTTAACCGTGGCGTAATTTCCCTCACCGCGCGCCCGGATGGGACAGCCAACCATGCGCTATTTGATAACCTGACGACATTGCGAAATCAGGGTAGCCTGCAGTTAACCAATAATGTCGCTGGCGATCGCTTTACCCTTAACGGAGATTATGTCGGAGACGGCGGCGTTATTGCGCTTGATACGGTTCTGGGTGACGACAACTCACTGACCGACCGGCTCATTATTAACGGCTCAACGTCGGGCCAAAGTGTACTGTCCATCAATAATCTCGGTGGCACCGGGGCGCAAACCCGTGAAGGCATAAAAGTCATTGAGGTCAATGGCGATTCATCAGGGGTGTTCACGCAGAGCGGGCGTATTGTCGGCGGCGCCTATGAGTATTATTTACACAAAAATAGTCTCAGTGTTCAGGACGGCGACTGGTACCTACGCTCCGAACTGCCTTCGGTCACGCCGGATCCCCAGGCTCCTGAGCCCGTGCAACGTCCGGAAATCGGTAGCTATATGGTCAACCACATGGCCGCCAATACCCTCTTCCAGACCCGTCTTCACGACCGTCTCGGTGAGGCGCAGTATACCGATGCATTAACCGGTGAACAGACAACCAGCCTGTGGCTTCGTCAGGTCGGTGGGCATCACCGCTCTCAGGACAGTTCTGGTCAACTGAAAAGCCAGGGGAATCGCTATGTTGCGCAAATTGGCGGTGACATCGCGCAGTGGAGTTCCGATCAACGCGATCGCTGGCACCTGGGGATCATGGCGGGCTACGCCCGGCAGAGTAACAATACCGAATCCAAATATTCACGCTATCAATCTAAAGGCACAGTCAAAGGCTATAGCGCAGGTTTGTACGGAACCTGGTATGCCAATGATGAGAGGAAAACCGGTAGCTATGTCGATACCTGGGTACTCTATAACTGGTTTGATAACGAAGTGAAAGGCGATCAACTGGCAACCGAGAGGTATAAGTCACGCGGCGTCACCGCCTCTTTAGAAACCGGATATACTTTTGAATTAGGCAGCAGAGAAACAGATGCGGTGGGATATTACCTCCAGCCTAAAGCCCAGCTTATCTGGATGGGCGTCAGATCCAGTGACCATACCGAACGCCAAAGCAGCGGCGGCTCGCGCGTCTCTTTTGATGGCGACGGCAATCTGCAAAGCCGACTGGGTGTTCGCGCCTATCTGCAAGGACACAGCACGATCGACAAGGGCAAAAATCGCGAATTCCAACCTTTCATTGAAGCAAACTGGATCCATAACACCCGTGATTTTGGGGCAAGTATCAATGACCAGGGGAATGAGATTGCCGGCACCCGCAATATTGGCGAAGCCAAAATCGGGGTTGAGGGACAGCTCTCCCGCCAGCTGGATATGTGGGGTAACGTGACACAGCAAATCGGGAGCCGTGGTTACAGTGATACTCAGGCAATGATAGGGATCAAATACCGTTTCTAGCCAGTAGCAGGCCCGGGCAGACGGAGCATATTATCCGTCTGCCTTCCTGCCGATTTATACCAAACGCATTTGATAACAGGAATGGTCATGCAACCACGCGTTTTAATTGTCACTACGGAAGCTCCTGATGTTCTGTTCAGTGGCCTGGGTTTTTTCAATCAACATTTTTGGCAGGAATTAACGCGCCGTCGCTACCCTTTCAAAGTGTTATACCTGAATAATCAGAAAACCCGGGCGTCAAAACTGGCTGATTATGAGATCGCCGTAGAACCTTCATTACCCTTTGACTCCTCCCTGGAATCGCTGAGTCTGAATGTGGCGTGGAGTACCGCGCAAAAAATTCAGCCCATACTCAATGAGTTCAGGCCAGATATTATCTCAGTTCACGAAAACTCGCCGCTGTTGCCGTTTTACTTTGAGTTACACCGAGTGCAATTCACGCTTCATTCCAGCTATATCGGCATGCAGCACTATCTGACCCGGACACAGAAAGGCATGCAGCATTACTGGGAACAGCGCATCGCGGTGCGTCAAAGTGGTGCCGTGGTGCTTCACAGTGACTGGGCGCACCGCTCGATTATTCAGCATGTCTCTGCCGATATTGTGACTCCTGATATCTTCCCTATCGGTGTCGATTTTGCTGATTATCCGGAAAAAAAGATCCGGCATCCGCAAGGTAAAGTGGTCATCAGCTTCTTCGGTCGATTCACCGATATTGTGAAAAACTTTCAAATTTTTCGTGAGTCGATCACTACCCTTCCGCAAGCCTGGCGTAACCGGGTTGAAGCACGGGTTTATGGGCCAGAGAAAATCCCTGATTACATGGAGAAGGAAGGCTTTAAAGGCCTGACGTTTGTTCAGGGCGAGGAAAAAAAACGGGCTTTTGCCGAAACCGACATTGTGGTTTTCCCCAGCATTCAGGAGAGTTTCGGTATTGTCGGGCTGGAAGCCTTGCTTTCAAACTGCGCGCTGATCGCCACACCAGGACTGGGCATGGATGCGTATATGCCTTCTGATTACGCCTGCGAACCCACCGTCGCCGCGCTGCAACAGCGCATCGTCCACTATCTTTCGCATGCTGAACAACTCCGACGCGATCAGGATAATCAGGTGTTTCGCCAGAGTGTGAATCATCCGGGATTAACGCTCAGTAACATGACCGAATCTTATATCGAGGTCTGGAAAAAGTTACATCGAAAGTTAGTGAACTCAGCAACGCCCACTGAGTAAGCCGTTGCCCTGCCCGTAATGGCGCCGTCGTGCGCCACAATCTCATCTATCGAGCATTTCAACGTGTCGTCCTTGCCACAGGCTGACAATGTCATCCAGCAAACATTTAAACTTGCTTTAACTTTTTTATAACTTATATTATCAACTGTAATCTAAATTAGTTTCGAATGAAAGTTATGCGAGGTGGTTATGGCTTTTACCTTCACAAGCGACACATTACCGGTCGATCACAAAGCGGCTATCCGTCAGATGAAGCAAGAACTGCGGGCGCAGTCTGGCGACCTCCAGCAGATCTTCGGCCAGATCAGCGATGCCATTGCCGCTCGCGTGGCAGAAATCAATACGCTTAAAGCACAGGGCGCGTCGGTCTGGCCTGAGCTGTCATATGCTGATATCAACGCCGGCACGATCACGGCGCAACAACGTGAACAGATTAAACGCCGCGGCTGTGCGGTTATCAAAGGTCACTTCCCACGTGAACAGGCGCTGGCCTGGGATCAGTCGATGCTCGACTATCTGGACCGCAACCGTTTTGACGAGGTGTATAAAGGCCCGGGCGATAACTTTTTTGGCACCCTCAGCGCCTCCCGTCCGGAGATCTATCCGATCTACTGGTCACAGGCACAAATGCAGGCGCGGCAAAGTGAGGAGATGGCGAACGTGCAATCGTTCCTCAATCGCCTGTGGACCTTCGAAAGCGAGGGGAAGCAGTGGTTTAACCCGGATGTGAGCGTGATCTATCCGGACAGGATCCGTCGCCGCCCGCCGGGCACCATGTCAAAAGGACTGGGGGCGCACACCGATTCCGGCGCGCTCGAGCGCTGGTTACTGCCGGCATATCAGCGCGTATTCGCCAGTGTCTTTAACGGTAACCTGGCGAAATACGATCCGTGGCATGCCGCTCATCGCACTGAGGTAGAAGAGTATACCGTGGATAACACCACCAAATGTTCGGTGTTCCGCACTTTCCAGGGCTGGACGGCGCTGTCGGATATGCTGCCGGGTCAGGGGTTACTGCATGTCGTTCCCATCCCGGAAGCCATGGCGTATGTACTGTTACGTCCTCTGCTGGATGATGTGCCGGAAGAGGAACTGTGTGGCGTGGCGCCGGGGCGGGTGCTACCGATCTCTGAACAGTGGCATCCACTGTTGATTGAGGCGCTCACCAGCATCCCGCAACTGGAAGCTGGCGATTCCGTCTGGTGGCATTGCGATGTGATTCACTCCGTGGCGCCGGTCAACGATCAGCAGGGCTGGGGAAATGTGATGTACATTCCTGCCGCTCCTTTGTGCGAGAAGAATCTGGCCTATGCGCGCAAAGTCAAAGCCGCACTTGAGAAAGGCGCATCGCCGGGCGATTTCCCGCGCGAAGATTACGAAACAAACTGGGAAGGACGCTTTACGCTGGCGGATTTGAATATCCACGGCAAGCGCGCGCTGGGGATGGAGTAACCAAAAACGTGACAGGTGTAGCCAACACACCTGTCACGTGCAAGACGACGAGAAATTAACCGTCGATACCTTTGCTGCGCAGATAATCTTCGTAGTTACCGCTGAAGTCCACCACGCGCTCTGGGGTAATTTCCAGTACGCGGGTCGCCAGTGAACTCACAAATTCACGGTCGTGAGAAACGAAAATCAGGGTTCCCTGATACATCTCCAGCGCCATGTTCAGCGATTCAATGGATTCCATATCAAGGTGGTTGGTCGGTTCGTCCATCACCAGAATATTGGGCTTCTGCATCATCAACTTACCGAACAGCATACGACCCTTTTCACCACCCGACAGCACCTTCGCTGGCTTTTTAATATCGTCCTGGCTGAACAGCAGACGACCGAGGATGCTGCGCACAGCCTGTTCATCATCGCCTTCCTGTTTCCACTGGCTCATCCAGTCGAAAACCGTCAGATCGTTTTCAAACTCATATTCGTGATCCTGCGCGTAGTAGCCTATGCGCGCGTTTTCAGACCATTTCACGGTGCCGCTGTCGGCGTCCAGATCGCCCACCAGCGTTTTCAGCAGCGTCGATTTACCCACGCCGTTGGTTCCCAGTACCGCCAGTTTCTCACCCACTTCCAGCAGCAGATTGACCCCTTTGAACAACGGGCCATTATCAAAACCTTTGCTGAGCGCTTCCACTTCCAGCGCGTTACGGAACAGTTTCTTGTCCTGTTCAAAGCGGATGAACGGGTTCTGACGGCTTGACGCCTTCACTTCGTCGAGTTTGATTTTATCAATCTGACGGGCGCGAGACGTCGCCTGGCGAGATTTAGACGCGTTAGCGCTAAAACGGCTGACGAAGGACTGAAGATCGGCAATCTGCGCTTTTTTCTTGGCATTATCCGCCAGCAGACGTTCGCGCGCCTGCGTCGCGGCGGTCATATATTCGTCGTAGTTGCCCGGATATATACGCAGTTCGCCGTAGTCGAGATCCGCCATGTGCGTGCACACCATGTTCAGGAAGTGACGGTCGTGCGAAATGATAATCATGGTGCTGTCACGTTCGTTCAGCACCTGCTCCAGCCAACGGATGGTATCGATGTCCAGGTTGTTGGTCGGTTCGTCGAGCAGCAAAATATCCGGATTGGAAAACAGCGCCTGCGCCAGCAGCACACGCAACTTCCAGCCAGGAGCGACTTCGCTCATTGGGCCATAGTGTTGCTCCACCGGGATACCAACGCCGAGCAGCAATTCACCGGCGCGCGCTTCAGCAGAGTAACCATCCATCTCACCGTATTTCACTTCCAGATCGGCCACTTTGTAGCCATCTTCTTCGCTCATCTCCGGCAACGCGTAGATGCGATCGCGCTCCTGCTTCACTTCCCACAATTCACCGTGGCCCATGATGACCGTGTCGAGCACCGTGAACTCTTCAAAAGCGAACTGATCCTGACGCAGCTTACCAATACGCTCGTTGGGATCGAGAGAAACGTTACCCAGCGTCGGCTCGAGGTCGCCGCCGAGAATTTTCATAAAGGTGGATTTACCGCTACCGTTAGCGCCAATCAGGCCGTAACGGTTGCCGCCGCCAAATTTGACGGAAATGTTTTCGAATAGCGGCTTACTGCCGAACTGCATGGTGACGTTGCTGGAAACTAACACGGACGCATCCTAAAGAATATGTGACAAACCTCATATTATGCCACAAGTCTTAAATAAGATCGCGCCCTGTCGCAAACGGCTACACTGGGGGAACAGGAAAAAAATGTGATTTCGTACACATCTGAATTCCCTGTTAACGGGAATGCACATATAATGCGCTCCCAACACTACAGAATTCTCAACCCAACAGCCTGCCAGGCAATGAATCTCGCATAACATGAATATGAAATTAACAACGTTTTTCGCGGCAGCACTCGCGGTAGTCGGCTTTTGCAGTACCGCATCCGCTGTCACCTATCCTCTGCCAACGGATGGTAGTCGCGTCATTGGTCAGAATCAGGTCATCACCATCCCGGAAGGTAACACGCAGCCGCTGGAGTATTTTGCTGCTGAATATCAGATGGGGCTTTCCAACATGCTGGAAGCCAACCCGGGTGTGGATACCTTCCTGCCGAAAGGCGGCACCGTGCTGAACATTCCGCAGCAGTTGATTCTGCCGGACACCGTGCATGAAGGCATCGTGATCAACAGCGCGGAAATGCGTCTGTACTACTACCCGAAAGGCACGAATACCGTGATTGTCCTGCCAATCGGTATCGGCCAGTTAGGTAAAGACACGCCAATCAACTGGACTACCAAAGTTGAACGTAAGAAAGCCGGCCCAACCTGGACACCAACCGCGAAAATGCACGCTGAATATCGTGCCGCAGGTGAACCGCTGCCCGCTGTCGTGCCTGCCGGTCCGGATAACCCGATGGGACTGTATGCCCTGTATATTGGCCGTCTGTACGCCATTCACGGTACCAACGCGAACTTCGGTATCGGCCTGCGTGTGAGCCACGGCTGCGTGCGTCTGCGTAACGAAGACATCAAATTCCTGTTCCAGAATGTGCCTGTCGGAACGCGCGTACAGTTTATCGATGAGCCGGTAAAAGCAACGACTGAGCCAGATGGCAGCCGTTACATCGAGGTTCACAACCCGCTGTCGACCACCGAAGCGCAGTTTGAAGGCGGCGAAATCGTACCGATCACGTTGTCGAAGAGCATTCAGAACATCACGAACCAGGCCGATGTTGACCAGAATGTGGTGGAACAAGCGGTTCAGAACCGTTCCGGGATGCCGGTTCGTCTGAACTAACTGTTTTGTCTTCGTTAATGAGAAAGGGCTCATCCACTGAGCCCTTTTTTAATGATAACGCCAGGCGATAAGAAAGGTTTTGACCGCCGAGTGCGCAAGTTGCTCCAGCACACGGCTATCCATCGGTTGCTGATCAATCAATGCGGCTGGTAATGGGTATCCCATTACCGCACCGAGAAAGGCGGTCGCCTGAAGTGTCGGATTATCAAGCTGTATTCTCCCCAGCGCCTGATATTGCTTCAGTATCTCTGCCAGCGCCTGTAATACGCGCCCTGTTGGACGCTGTTTAAGCGTGGCGTAAAGCTCTGGTTTCTGTACCAGTACCTGAATTAACAAACGCTGGAAATGGATATGCTCAGGGGCATAGAAGTGTTCTTGTACCACTTTCGCGAAGCCAAGTAGCAATGCTGGCAGACAGTCCGCGTTATCCGTCATCATCTGCTGGAGCGGCGGCTGCATCCTGTCATTGAGAAAGGAAAACGCTTCAACAAGCAGAGCGTCTTTCCCCCCAGGGAAATGGCTATACAGTGTAGGCCTGGAGATCCCGGCAGTGGCGACGATGGTGTCTAACGACACATCAAGTCCCTGCTCAAGAAAAAGATCGCAAGCAGCCTGTAAAATGCGAGGGCGCGCTTTCATCGGACGCCCACGTTGATTTGCCATTAACACTGTCCTTAATGATTTATTGATGAAATCTTACTTCTTCAGATACCGTAACCCTTGTCGAATAAGGATGAAAAACAGCGGCACAAAAAGCAGCGTTAATACCGTACCTGAAAGCATTCCCCCAATGACGGCGGTACCGATCTCTATTCGGCTGGCAGCGCCCGCCCCGGTAGAGAGTACCAGAGGGATAACGCCTGCCACAAATGCCAGTGAGGTCATGATAATGGGACGCAAGCGTAGCCTTGCGCCCTCATATCCGGCTTGTGTTATATCAAGACCTTCGGCGATACGCGACTGCGCAAACTCGACAATCAAAATCGCGTTTTTTGCCGACAATCCCATGGTGGTCAATACGCCAACCTGGAAATAAATATCGTTATTGAATCCGACGAGCATTGAGGCAGTCACCGCCCCCAGAATTCCCAGTGGTATTATCAACATGACAGCCAGTGGAATTGACCAGCTTTCATACAAAGCGGCAAGACAGAGAAAAATAAAGATGAGTGACGCCATGTACATCCAGAGCGTCTGCGCGGACGACGCTTTTTCTTGATACGACAAACCACTCCACTGCAAACCCAGACCGGGCATTTCCTCTACCTTCTCTGCCATCACGTCCATCGCATGACCGGAGCTGGTGCCTGCTGCAGCATTCCCCTGAAATTGAACCGCAGGCAAACCGTTAAAACGTTGCAGCATCTGTGGACCCGTTGTCCATCTGAATGACGCGAAACTCGCGATAGAGGCCATATTGCCACTCGCGCCTTTCACAAACCAGGCGGCAAGATTCTCAGGGTTTGCCCGCCACTCGGCGTCCCCCTGCATATACACCCTTTTAACACGTCCACGATCGATAAAATCATTGATATAAACGCCCCCCAGGGCAGCGGAAAGCGTTTCATTGATATCAGCGTGAACAACGCCTTGCGCACCGGCTTTCAGTGGGTCAATTTCAACCCGTAGCAGTGCCTTTTCTTCCAGACTGTTAATTCTGACCGCCGTGAGATGTTCACTGGCACTGGCCTTGCGTAAAAGCGCCTGCTGCGCCTGCAACAGCACCTCATATCCGCTGGCCGATTGATCCTGAAGCCACATTTCAAATCCGCTGGACTGTCCAAGCCCGCGGACCGTCGGTGGGGACATCGCGTTAATTGATGCCAGAGGTACCGTTTTGAAGTATTGGTTCGCACGGGAAATGATCGCTCTGGCACTATTCTGTTCCCCGCTTCGCCTGTCCCAGTGCTTTAATTCCGCAAAAGCCATTCCGACATTTTGGCCGCTACCCGCATTATTGCGCCCCGTGACCATAAAGATAACGCTGAGATTATCTTTCTCTTGCGTCAGAAAATAATCGGTAATGGAATCACCCACGCGTTGGGTCATGGACAGTGGCGATCCGGTAGGGAGCGCAAACTGAATCATCACCGCCCCCTGATCCTCATCAGGAAGAAAACCTGTCGGCAATCGTTGATATTCCCACACCATAAACAGCACCAGTAACGTCGCAATAATGCATGAACGTAGGGGGCGCGAAACTATCCGTCGCAGCGTGGCTAAATAATTCTGCTGGCTCTTTTCCACCCCTTGGTTAAAACAGATAAAAAAGGCCCCTTTCTTCGGCTGCTCTTTTTTCAGCAAATGAGCACAAAGGGTCGGCGTCAATGTTAATGCCACCAGCGCAGAGAGCATCATTGCCGCCGCGATTGTTATGGTGAACTGACGGTAAATAATACCCACGGAACCGCCAAAAAAAGCCATTGGAATGAAAACGGCAGCTAACACCAGCGCGATACCCATCAGCGCACTTGTGATTTCCCTCATTGAATACAATGTCGCTTCCTTAGGCGTCATATCTTCTTCGGCCATCACTCGCTCAACATTTTCGACAACCACGATAGCGTCATCGACTAACAGACCAATCGCCAGCACCATGGCAAAAAGAGTCAGCGTATTAATGTTGTAGCCCAGGACACTTAAAATGCCGAACGTACCGAGCAGGACGACAGGTACAGTGATCGCAGGAATAAATGTGGCGCGCCAGTTTTGCAAAAACAGATACATCACCACGATCACAAGAATGATCGCTTCAATTAACGTCCATGCCACGCCTTCAATGGAAACGGTCACGAACGGCGTACTGTCACGCGGGTAAGCGCTGATCACCCCTTGCGGAAACTGTACACTGAGGCGCTCGACTTCAGCGCGAACATTTGCCGCTGTCGCCAGGGCATTCGCCCCTGAAGCTAACTGAATGGAAATCCCGGCGGCCGGATAGCCGTTGAGAGTCGTCTGGTTCTGATAATTTTCTGCCCCCAACTCTATGCGGGCAACATCACGTAAATAGATGACAGAACCATCACCATTAATACGAACGACAATGTTTTCAAATTGTTTGACCGTTTCAAGTCGCGACTGCGCCATCACCGTTGCATTGAGATATTGCCCCTCTACTGCAGGCAGTGAGCCTATCTCGCCCCCGGTGACCTGGGCGTTCTGAGCTTCAATAGCAGCCCGAATATCAGATGGCATCAACCCGTAACTGGTGAGCTTGTAAGGATCCAACCAGATGCGCATCGCATATTGCGCGCCAAAAACGGTGGTTTCGCCAACGCCATCAACCCGACTGAGGGGATCCTGCAATGTGCTAATGAGAAAATCGTTAATATCCAGACTGCTTAGCTGCCGGGTTTCATCATAAAGCGCGACCACCATCAGGCTATCCCCCTGCGATTTGGTCACGGTAATTCCTTGCTGCTGCACTTCCGGCGGCAGGCGTGTTATCGCCTGGTTGACCGCGTTTTGTACCTGGACCTGTGCCATATCGGGGTTTACCCCCTGATTAAAGCTGAGGCTGATTCGGGCCTGGCCAGCGGAACTGCTGCTTGATGAGAAATAGAGCAGCCCGTCAATCCCTTTAATCTGTTGTTCCAGAACCTGGGTGATGCTGTCCTCAACGGTCTGTGCAGATGCCCCTGGGTAGTTCGCTGTGATATTGACGCCCGGAGGAGCAATATCGGGATACTGCTCAACGGGTAACAGAAATAGCGCAAGCGTTCCTGCGGCCATGATTGAGATAGCCATCACTGCGGAAAAAACAGGTCGGATAACAAAAAAACGCGCCAGCATGAGCCACTTCCCCCATCAGGGTCCGCTGAACAGAGGTCGCATAAGACAAAAATCTTGTGTCCATTCTCTGCTCAGCTTATTTAATCGTCATTTATTTACTTTACAGTAAAGTAAATAAATAGATCAAACAAATCCATTCAATCAGGAAATGGATTTGCTTATGTCAGAATGGAGTGGGAATCGCGACTAAAATTTAAGCAGAACAAATCCTACAACCGCAGCCCATATCAACATGGGTACCGAATAGAGATGGAAGCGCCACCAGATGCGCCGGTCGTTCGCCATCCGCAGGGCAATCAGATTCGCCAGCGACCCCGGCAACAGGCCGAATCCACCCACGTTAACCGCCCAGGCCAACAGCACGCCAGGAGGGACATAGTTCAGCAGTAAGATAGTGCTGGGAACGTTACTGATCGCTTGCGACAGGCCAATTGCCGTCAGCCACAGTCCGGGTTCAGACAACGTACCGACATGACTTAGCACCCCCTGCAACGCCGGCAGTTGGGTTAGCAAATGGACATCAATAAACATGGCCATAAACACCAGCAGCAGCGTCCAGTCAACACTCAACAGCACGCGGCGTGCCAGCAACAGGAAACCGAGGGCCACAATCGCCAGGCCAATCAACTCCAGCTTAAGCTCCAGCGCCGTCAGAAAAACGATGTACAGTCCCAGACAGCCCCACACCAGGCGGGGTAGCCACTCTGGCTGGCTGGTCCCGGTATGGTATTGCAGCGGTTTATTGGGGAAGCAAAACCAGCAGAGCACCAGCAGCGTCAACATCATTGCAACGGCCAGCGGCGCCATCTGACCGATAAATGCAACAAAGGAGAGACCAGAACGCCCCCACATCAGGATATTTTGCGGATTCCCGATCGGCGTCAGCAATGATCCGGCATTCACTGCCAGCGCTTCAAAGATAATCAGCCGGTTAACCGGTATTGCACACAACTTCTTCAGAGTGATTGTCAGCGGGACGACGATAAAGAGCGCAACATCGTTCGTCAGGAACGTCGAAAGCAGCGCAGCGGCCAGCACCATAAACATCGACAGACGGCGCTCCGTTGCAAGACGCCGGGTCATTTTACGGCCCAGCACATCAAAGTAACCGCTCAGCTCGACACCTTTAGTCAGCATCATCAGACCACTGAGGGTAATAATGGTGTGCCAGTCAATCGCGCCGGGCCAGGTCTTTGGCGTAAAGGGGACCCACATACTCAATCCGACGCCCACCACAATCAACAAATGAAAAAAACGGTCGCGTTTCAGCGCCCGTAAAAAAGGCAGGCTCATTCAATAGAGTTTCCGTGCTGTTGCGTAAAAAGACGAAAGGCTTCCAGCGTCTCCTGGCTGACATGGTGCTCCATCCCCTCGGCATCGCGACGGGCAATCTCTGCGCTCACGCCCAGCACCAGCAGGAAGTTTTCCACAATTTGATGGCGTTCACGGCTTTCCTGCGCCAGCTTCTCTCCTTCCGGGGTTAAGAAAACACCGCGCCAGGGTATCATCTCGATCAATCCCACTGAGGCCAGACGTTTGAGCATCTTAGCCACCGTCGGCTGGGACACCCCGAGCCGGGCCGCCATGTCCACCTGACGCGCCTCGCCGACTTCAATAATCAGATCAGAAATCAACTCAACGTAGTCGTCGATCAATTCGCGGCGATGCGCTTCTCGCACCTGACGGAACCCTTCAACGTGTTCCTCTACGTTCACTAACTGCGTCACTTTTTTTGTTGTTGGCATACCTGCACGACGACTCATTCTGCTTCCTCATTCCTGTGACGCGTTAACAGCATCTAATTGGAGAGCGCTCATTGTAAACCAGAGTTGCCCGGGCACAAAAAATTAACGTTTTAGCAATAGCTATATAATATAGCCTGTGCTATATCTGTATGTAATGCAGTCATCCCTCATGGACAGAGGGACCAGAAAGTCAGGAGGTCAATATGAACGAGTTCAAGAGGTGTATGCGCGTGTTTAGTCACTCTCCCTTTAAAGTCCGGTTAATGCTGCTCTCGATGCTGTGCGATATGATCAACAGCAAACCTGAGCAGGATAACCCCTCAGATAAATAACGCGGCGTCGCGGTACGCCGCTTCATCTGGTTGTCATATTCAGCCGTTACACTCCTGTTTGTGTCAAAATAGCCCTTCTTTTTGTCGGATTTGCTAACCTCTTCGCAAAACAATTTCTTTCTGCCAGTTGACCTTCACATTCACACGCTCTATCTTCTTGCAGCCCTGCCTAACTTGCGGCTCGCGGATGCGGACCTCTTCCCCTCTTCACGCACTCTCAGCAGGTAATGACCCTTGGCGCCAGGGTAAGCACATGGCGTTTTTGCGATAGTGGCATATGAATTTAACCCTCAAAGACTCGCTTCTTGCTCGCAGCCGGGCCCTTAGTCCGTGGACGGGCTTTTATGTTTTGCAGTCCCTGCTGATCAACCTCGCGCTGGGCTATCCGCTAAGTCTGCTGTATACCGTTGCTTTTACCTGCATATTGCATTTGCTCTGGCGGAGCGCGCCAAAAGCGCAAAAGATTCTGATCGGCGTTTGCTCGCTTGTCGCTGCCTTTTACTTTCCTTTTGGTCAGGCCTACGGGTCGCCAAACTTTAATACGCTGCTGGCGCTGCACTCGACCAATATGGAAGAGTCCACGGAGATCCTGACGATTTTTCCCTGGTACAATTACCTGATGGGCGTATTTATCTTTGCCCTTGGCGTGATTGCCGTACGTCGCAAGCCCAGTGAAGAGAAAAAACGCTGGAATAAATATGACAGCCTGTGTCTGCTGTTCAGCGTCATCGCTTTTTTTGTTACTCCCGTGCAGAACCTGGCCTGGGGCGGTGTGTTTAAATTGAAGGATACCGGCTACCCGGTGTTCCGCTTCGCCAAAGACGTCATCGTCAATAACAATGAGGTGATTGACGAGCAGGAACGCATGGCGAAGTTCGCCAGCATGAAAGACACCTGGACCGTCACCGCCGTAAAACCGAAGTATCATACCTACGTGGTGGTGATCGGTGAAAGCGCTCGCCGTGATGCACTGGGGGCGTTTGGCGGCCACTGGGATAACACCCCGTTTGCCAGCAGCGTCAACGGTTATCTGTTCGCCGATTACGTCGCAGCCAGCGGGTCTACGCAGAAATCGCTCGGGCTGACCCTCAACCGGGTCGTCGACGATAAGCCGCAGTATCAGGATAACTTCGTCACGCTGGCGAACCGCGCTGGTTTCCAGACCTGGTGGTTCTCGAATCAGGGACAAATCGGCGAATATGACACCGCTATCGCCAGCATCGCGAAGCGGGCTGATGAAGTGCATTTTCTGAAAAACGGCGACTTCGAAGCGGACAAAAACACCCAGGATGAGGCGCTGTTAAAAATGACCGCGCAAGTGCTGGAAACCGAACGTACCCAGCCGCAACTGATTGTACTGCACCTGATGGGTTCGCATCCGCAGGCGTGCGACCGCACAAAAGGGAAGTACGACACCTTCGTCCAGTCGAAAGAGACCTCCTGCTATCTCTATACCATGACCCAGACCGATGACCTGCTGCGAAAACTGTACGATCAGCTTCGCAACAGCGGCGGCAGTTTCTCGCTGGTGTACTTCTCCGATCACGGTCTCGCATTTAAAGAACGTGGGAAGGAAGTTCAATATCTGGCGCATGACGACCAGTTCCAGCAAAACTTCCAGGTTCCGTTTATGGTGCTCTCGAGTGATGATAAAGCGCATAAGATCGTCAAAGCGCGACGTTCCGCCAACGATTTCCTCGGTTTCTTCTCTCAGTGGACAGGGATCAGCGCGAAAGAGATTAAGATGAAGTATCGTTTTATCTCTGAACAGAAGGCCGGGCCGGTGTATATCACCAACTTCAAATTGCAGAAGGTAGATTACACCCATCTGGGAACCGACATTTTTAGCACTCAGTCGCGCTAACCCGTCGTAATTAAAGCAAAAAAAATCCGCCCCTTGAGGCGGATTTTTTATATCACCGAAGTGATTAGAAGCGGTAACCGACGCCTGCGATCCAGGTGCCAACGTCAACGCTACGAATACGGCTCTGCTCGTAAGAGAAGTCCAGCGCAACGTTTTCGATCGGGTTGAACTGCAGACCTGCGCCATAAGAGAAACCATAGTCGCTGGTATCATCTTTATGCGTCGGGTAGTTGGTGTCCTGGAATTTACCGTAACCTACACCCACAACACCGTAGATGCTTGCCCAGTCGTTCAGACGGTAAGCCGGACCAGCAGTGATGCCGTAGTACTGAGATTTGTTGTAATCGCCTGCACCGTTAGTACGATCTTTTTCGGTGTAAGTGAAGGAACCGATCACGCCCAGCGGGTTATTGTCCTGCTCATAGCGATACTTCAGGTTAAAACCGTTCATTTTGTTCGCTACGCCCTGAGCATCGCTCTGAGCATAACCACCGGTAACGGTAGAAGTCGCAGCAACAGCAGAACCTGCGGAGATAGCCAGAACAGCGGCCAGTGCTGAAAGACATGCAATTTTTTTCATAACCACCTCAAATGTGCTTCAAATAAATCCTAAGTTTTAAATATATCAAAAATTGATGAGAAACTCTTTGCGATTAGTGATGTCTAACGGGCCATTTCGTGTAACAGAACATTTCCATGAGCCGCTATCTCTTTCAATTAACATCAATTTTCTGGATTATCGCCCCATTATTACGCGCATAATAAAGGACATTCATCCAGATTAATCCTAATCTGGCAGCGCATTAATCCATCAATCTGCCGCCATTTTACGGCTTCCCAGGAATTTTTTTTCAACGAAGACTCAACCGCAGAAGGTTATTTCCATTACACTGCCTCTTTTACTTTTCTATACACAAATCAGACAAGTTGCTGGATGTCGTGTATCTACAGTTATCGTCAGGAGAACGGATGCCAGGGTCGTCACGTAAAACCCCAGTTTGGTTGCCCATTTTAGTACTGCTTATCGCTATGTCCTCGATCCAGAGTGGCGCATCGCTGGCAAAATCACTGTTTCCGCTGGTTGGCGCACCCGGCGTGACCGCCCTTCGTCTGGCACTTGGTACGCTGATCCTGATTGTCTTCTTCAAACCCTGGCGTCTTCGTTTTGCCAAAGAGCAGCGCCTGCCGCTGCTTTTTTACGGCCTGTCGCTGGGAGGCATGAACTACCTCTTCTATTTGTCGATTCAGACGGTCCCGCTGGGGATCGCGGTCGCACTGGAATTTACCGGGCCGCTGGCGGTCGCCCTGTTCTCGTCGCGACGCCCCGTTGATTTTATCTGGGTGGTGCTGGCCGTTCTGGGGCTCTGGTTCCTGCTGCCGCTGGGTCAGGACGTTTCGCATGTTGACCTGTTTGGTGCCGCTATGGCGTTGGGTGCAGGTGCTTGCTGGGCTATCTATATCCTTAGCGGTCAACGCGCTGGCGCGGAACACGGCCCGGCCACCGTTGCGGTAGGCTCGCTGATTGCTGCTCTGGTTTTCGTTCCACTCGGGGTGGCGCAGGCCGGAGAAGCGCTCTGGCACTGGTCGGTGATTCCACTGGGTCTGGCGGTCGCGGTGCTGTCGACAGCGCTCCCCTATTCGCTGGAAATGATTGCCTTAACCCGTCTGCCTACTCGCACCTTTGGTACGTTGATGAGCATGGAGCCGGCACTGGCTGCAGTAGCGGGCATCCTGTTTCTGGGTGAGACGCTGACGCCAGTCCAGCTGCTGGCGCTCGGCGCGATCATTGCCGCCTCAATGGGCTCAACGCTGACTATTCGGCGAGAAAGCAAAATAAAAGAGGTTGATGTAAATTAATTTTACATTTCTGCATGGTTTGCATAACCATGCAGAATATCGCCCCACTGTTTTCCCTGTATTTTCCTGATATTTCGTCCCTGCTCACCTGCCCCATCCGCCTATTTATTCTCATTCTTATGTCACCGGGAGAATATTTACCTCCCCATTCTTTATGCACGTAACTATATGAATAGCAATGCAATTAAATACAGATGTTGTTAAACGCTATTAAAGCGATAGGCAGAGCCAGAAAAGCAGAAACGATAACCGGTGCTATACTGAATCTCGTAAATTACTGGGACATAACATCAAGAGGATATGAAATTATGAGTACCGCTAAATTGGTAAAAACAAAAGCGTCCAATCTGCTTTATACCCGTAACGATGTCTCCGACAGCGATAAGAAAGCAACGGTTGAGTTGCTGAATCGTCAGGTGATCCAGTTTATCGACCTGTCGCTGATTACGAAGCAGGCTCACTGGAACATGCGCGGTGCAAACTTTATTGCCGTTCATGAGATGCTGGATGGCTTCCGTACGGCATTGACCGATCATCTTGACACCATGGCAGAGCGAGCCGTGCAGCTGGGCGGCGTAGCCCTGGGAACCACGCAAGTTATCAACAGCAAAACGCCGCTGAAAAGCTATCCATTAGACATTCATACCGTTCAGGATCACCTGAAAGAACTGGCAGACCGTTATGCTGTAGTAGCAAATGATGTCCGTAAAGCCATCAGTGAAGCAAAAGACGAAGATACCGCGGATATCTTTACTGCCGCTTCCCGCGATCTCGACAAATTCCTGTGGTTTATCGAATCCAACATCGAATAATCGATCATAAGTATTTCCTCTATAACCCTCGCGACAGCGGGGGTTTTGCACTTTAATGGTGCACCAGATCGTAATCCCCCCGCCATAAAGTAAAATATTTGTAATAATCACCTCACACAATCGTTAACGAAAGATTGTTTTATCAACGATATTTGCGCTAAATAGGCAGACCGTTCGCACCCCCTGCTGGCTGCACTAAATCAGTGCCCCACTATGGTGCAAAAAGCGAGTTTTGCTCCGTTAACTGTGCAAAAGAGTGCGGCATCCTCTTGTTAAAACAAGGAGTTGCAAAACTGGCACGATTTTTTCATTACACTTATCGTTCTCGCAGGGGATCGCCCCGTGGATAAAAAAGGAAATGCTATGAAGTCTGTATTAAAAGTTTCACTGGCAGCACTTGCCCTGGCTTTTGCGGTGTCCTCTCATGCCGCGGATAAGAAACTGGTTGTCGCCACCGACACCGCGTTCGTGCCGTTTGAATTTAAACAGGGCGACAAATACGTTGGCTTTGATGTGGACCTGTGGGCCGCCGTAGCGAAAGAACTGAAGCTGGATTACGAACTGAAACCAATGGATTTCAGCGGCATTATTCCGGCACTGCAAACCAGGAACGTTGACCTGGCACTGGCGGGTATCACCATTACTGACGAGCGCAAAAAAGCGATCGATTTCTCTGATGGTTACTACAAAAGCGGCCTGTTAGTGATGGTGAAAACCAACAACAACGACGTGAAAAGCGTAAAAGATTTGGACGGGAAAGTCGTCGCAGTGAAGAGCGGCACCGGCTCCGTTGATTACGCAAAAGCTAACATTAAAACGAAAGATCTGCGTCAATTCCCGAATATCGATAACGCGTACATGGAACTGGGCACTAACCGCGCAGATGCCGTTCTGCACGATACGCCGAACATTCTGTACTTCATCAAAACCGCGGGTAACGGCCAGTTCAAAGCGGTCGGTGAATCACTGGAAGCGCAGCAGTATGGCATCGCATTCCCGAAAGGTAGCGACGAACTGCGCGAGAAAGTGAACGGCGCGCTGAAAACGCTGCGTGACAACGGTACTTATAACGAAATCTACAAAAAATGGTTCGGTACTGAACCCAAATAATAAGACGTTTTGCCTTCAGATGTTGCCCGGGGGCGCTAAGCGTACCGGGCATTTGATTTTTTTCACCACGGTAACAGGAACAACATATGCAGTTTGACTGGAGTGCCATTTGGCCCGCCATTCCGATCCTGCTTCAGGGTGCCAAAATGACCCTGTGGATCTCCATCCTTGGTCTGGCTGGCGGGATCATCATCGGCTTGCTGGCGGGTTTAGCCCGCACCTATGGCGGCTGGATCGCCAATCACGTCTCTCTCGTCTTCATTGAGGTCATCCGCGGCACGCCGATCGTCGTCCAGGTAATGTACATCTATTTTGCCCTGCCGATGGCCTTCCCGGACTTGCGCATCGACACCTTCAGCGCCGCTGTTATCACGATCATGATTAACTCCGGTGCCTATATTGCGGAAATCACCCGTGGTTCAGTTCTGTCGATCCATAAAGGGTTCAGCGAAGCCGGTCTGGCATTGGGTCTTTCCCGTCGCGAGACCATTCTCCACGTGATCATGCCGCTCGCGCTGCGCCGTATGCTGCCTTCGCTCGGCAACCAGTTAATCATCAGTATCAAAGACACGTCGCTGTTTATTGTTATCGGCGCGGCGGAACTGACCCGCAGCGGTCAGGAGATTATTGCCGGTAACTTCCGTGCTCTGGAGATCTGGACCGCGGTGGGGGTTATCTATCTCATCATCACGCAAGTCCTGAACATTGTGCTTCGTAGTCTGGAAAGAAGGATGAAAATCCTGTGATTGAATTTAAAAACGTCTCAAAGCATTTTGGTCCGACCCAGGTGCTGCATAACATTGATCTGAACATTAAGCAGGGCGAAGTGGTGGTGATTATCGGGCCATCAGGCTCCGGTAAATCCACGCTGCTGCGCTGCATTAATAAACTCGAAGAAATCACCTCCGGCGATCTGTTCGTCGATGGGCTGAAGGTCAACGACCCGAAGGTGGACGAGCGCCTGATACGTCAGGAAGCCGGAATGGTGTTCCAGCAGTTCTATCTCTTCCCTCACCTGACCGCACTGGAAAACGTCATGTTCGGCCCGCTGCGCGTGCGTGGAACGAAGAAAGATGCAGCCGAAAAGCAAGCGAAAGAGTTGCTGGCGAAAGTGGGACTGGCCGAGCGCGCCCACCACTACCCTTCTGAACTTTCCGGCGGCCAACAGCAGCGTGTGGCCATCGCTCGCGCTCTGGCGGTTAAACCGAAGATGATGCTGTTTGATGAGCCCACCTCTGCGCTCGATCCAGAACTGCGTCACGAAGTCTTGAAAGTGATGCAGGATCTGGCGGAAGAAGGGATGACAATGGTCATCGTCACGCACGAAATCGGTTTTGCTGAAAAAGTCGCCTCACGTCTGATCTTCATCGACAAAGGCCGGATTGCCGAAGACGGCCATCCGCAAACCCTGATTGAAAACCCGCCCAGCCAGCGTTTGCAGGAGTTTTTGCAGCACGTTTCCTGACGGTCCACCTCCCTTCCGCCTGGAGGGGAGGTAACCCTGCGACTCTTCCCATTTCGAATCACCGCCCCTCCAGCAGCTATACTTATCTTTTTGTTCTGTTTTCTCACTGGAGGAGTCATGCGGTGGATCCTGTTCATCCTCTTTTGCCTGTTGGGCACGCCGGCCCAGGCGGTGACCATTCCCGGCGTCACGACCGGCACAGACGCTGGCGCACAAACCACTCCGGCGCCAGAACCTGACCTCGAGCAAAAGAAAGCCGCCTACGGGGCGCTGGCCGATGTGCTGGAAAATGACACATCGCGCAAGGAGCTGATTGACCAGTTGCGTACCGTCGCCGCCACGCCGCCGCCAGACCCGGTGCCAAAAATCACGCCACCGGTAGTCGTTGAAGAAAAAACAGTGCTGGAGAACATCACCGAGCTCAGCCGCCATTACGGCGAAGCGCTGTCTGACCGCTTCGCCCAACTCTATCGCAATATCACCGATGCGCCTCACAAGCCGTTTAACAGCCAGACCTTTAATAATGCCCTTAGCCACTTTCTGATGCTGGCCGCCTCGGTGTTCAGCTTCTACTGGTTGATCCGTCTGTGCGCGCTGCCGTTGTATCGCAAAATGGGTAACTGGGCGCGGAAAAAGAACCGTGAGCGCAGCAACTGGCTCCAGCTACCAACAATGATTGTTGGCGCCTTTATTATTGACCTGCTTCTGCTGGCGTTAACCCTGTTTGTCGGTCAGTTACTGAGCGACAGGCTAAATGCTGGCAGCCGCACCATCGCGTTTCAGCAAGGACTGTTTCTGAACGCCTTTGCACTGATCGAATTTTTCAAAGCGATTCTGCGACTGATTTTTTGTCCGAATGTGGCAGAACTGCGGCCATTTAACATTCAGGATGCCAGCGCCCGCTACTGGAACCGGCGACTGAGTTCGCTGAGCAGCCTGATTGGCTATGGTCTGATCGTCGCGGTTCCCATTATCTCCAATCAGGTGAACGTGCAGGTCGGAGCGATGGCCAACGTGGTCATCATGCTGTGTATCACGCTGTGGGCGCTGTATCTGATCTTTCGTAACAAGAAAGAGATTACCCAGCACCTGCTGAATCTGGCGGAACGTTCACTGGCCTTTTTCAGCCTGTTTATCCGCGCCTTCGCGCTGGTCTGGCACTGGCTGGCAAGCGCCTATTTTATCGTCCTGTTTTTCTTCTCGCTGTTCGACCCTGGCAACAGCCTGAAGTTTATGATGGGGGCGACGGTGCGCAGCCTCGCGATCGTCGGCATTGCGGCCTTCGTTTCCGGGATGTTCACCCGCTGGATCGCCAAAACCATCACCCTCTCCCCACATACACAGCGTAATTACCCCGAACTGCAAAAGCGGCTTAACGGCTGGCTCTCTAGCGCATTGAACGTGGCGCGGATCCTGACGGTATGCGTCGCCATCATGTTGCTGTTAAACGCATGGGGACTGTTTGATTTCTGGAACTGGCTGCACAACGGCGCCGGTGAGAAGACGGTCGATATTCTGATCCGCATTGCGCTGATCCTGTTTTTCTCGGCGGTCGGCTGGACGCTGCTTGCCAGCCTGATCGAAAACCGGCTGGCCTCTGATATTCATGGCCGTCCTCTGCCCAGCGCACGTACCCGCACGCTGTTAACGCTGTTTCGAAACGCGCTGGCGGTGATCATCAGCACGATCACCATCATGATTGTGCTCTCGGAAATTGGCGTTAACATCGCCCCCCTGTTGGCCGGGGCCGGAGCGCTTGGGCTGGCGATTTCATTTGGTTCGCAAACTCTGGTGAAAGATATTATTACCGGGGTCTTTATTCAGTTCGAAAATGGTATGAACACCGGGGATCTGGTCACTATCGGGCCGTTAACCGGAACGGTAGAGCGCATGTCCATTCGCTCCGTTGGCGTACGCCAGGACACCGGGGCATACCATATTATTCCGTGGTCATCTATCACCACCTTCGCCAACTTTGTCCGCGGTATTGGGTCGGTGGTCGCCAATTACGATGTGGATCGCCATGAAGATGCCGATAAAGCTAATCAGGCGCTGAAAGATGCGGTCGCTGCGGTGATGGAAACCGAAGATGTTCGAGGGCTGATTATTGGTGAGCCGTCGTTTGCCGGGATTGTCGGACTGACCAACACGGCATTTACGCTGAGGGTATCGTTCACCACGCTGCCGCTGAAACAGTGGACGGTCCGCTTCGCGCTGGACAGCCAGGTGAAAAAACGTTTCGACCTGGCTGGCGTTCGCCCGCCGGTGCAAACTTATCAGGTACTGCCCGCCACGCCAACGACACCGACAGCGCCGACCGCACCGGCGCCGCTGCCGCCCGGCGAGCCGACCCTCTAGCGTTTACGCGTGCTAAAACGGCGGCGCTGGTCGTCATCCATAAAGGTCCAGGCGATAAAGCGACTCTGCTTTTGCCCCTGGGCCATCTCTTTTTTCACCACCCTGACCGCCCCCACGTCTGTCAACGCGCGGTAAAGTGGCGGCAGGTTTTCACCGCGAGATACCAGCGTAGTAAACCACATGACCTGACGGCCAAAGGCCTGACTTTCAGCAATCATCGTTTTGATAAATGCCACTTCGCCCCCTTCGCACCATAGCTCCTGCTGCTGACCGCCGAAGTTCAGCGCATCGTCTTTATTCTGTCCGAGGTTGCGGCGTTTGCGCTCGCTCCCTGCCCGGGCAGAGGCGGCAGAGTCATGAAACGGCGGGTTGCACAGTGTTGCATCATATTGCTCATTCTTATGAATGATACCGTTAAAGATAGCCGCAGGGGATTTCTGCCGACGCAGGCGAATCGCACGCGTTAGTCCCGGATTGGCGCTGATAATCGCCTGCGCGCTGGCTAACGCCTGCTCGTGCGTCTCGCTGCCCGTAAAGCGCCAGCCATACTCATGCACGCCAATCAGCGGATAAATACAGTTTGCCCCGACGCCGACATCAAGGATCGTGGCCTGGGTTGGCACACTTCCCGAGGTCTCAGCAAGAAGATCGGCCAGATGATGAATGTAATCTGCGCGCCCTGGCACAGGCGGACATAAAAACCCTTCAGGAATATCCCAGTTTGCCACCCCATAGAAATGCGCCAGCAGCGCCTTATTCAGCGCCTTTACCGCCAGCGGATTGGCAAAATCAACGCTTTGCTCGCCTGCGGGGGTCAGGACGAGATACTGTGCCAGCTCAGGCGTGCTTTTGCAGAGTGAGGCAAGATCGTAGCGACTGTGATGACGGTTACGCGGGTGTAAGCCCGGTTTTTGGGGGGACATAGCATTCTCCTTTTAACAGCGGCGTAAGATACCCGCATAACGCCACGCGGTAAACCAGGTTGATGAGAAACAACCGCGTCGTTGCGGCGCGATAAATCACGGAATGGAACAAAGCGGCGTAAATCACCCAAAAATCAGTGATATGCATGTCATTGATTTGTCAACATACGTCAACATTTATCGTTCAAATTTTAAGCAGATCATCATCAATTTTTTACGCCATTTCAGCCGCACTGACGACCTAAACTTATCTGGCACTACACGTTGTTTCACTGAGGAGAGCATCATGAAAAAATGCCTCGCATTACTCGTCGCCACCACGCTTGCCGGTGTGGCATTCGCGGCATCAGCAGCACAGCCACTCAATAGCCCCGATACTGGTCAGCTACGTGCGTCAGGTACCGTCTCTGCGACTGGCGCAACCAACCTGAGTGACCTGGAGGATAAACTGGCGGAAAAAGCGCAAGAACAAGGCGCGAAAGGCTTTGTGGTTAATTCTGCAGGCGGTAAGAACCAGATGTACGGTACTGCCACCATTTACAAGTAACCTTCCCCACGACCTGCCCGATAGCAACTTTGCTTATCGGGCAATCCCCCCTTGATTGCGCAATTTTTGACCCCATTTTGATATAATGACCTGTGTGATAAAGCGTGAGGAGAATATCGCTATGGCCTCGGGTTGGGCAAATGATGACGCTGTGAACGAACAGATCAACAGTACTATTGAAGATGCTGTCGCCCGTGCAAGAGGTGAAATTCCGCGCGGTGATAGCCTGTATGAATGTGAAGAATGTGGCGACCCCATCCCCGAAGCGCGCCGACAGGCGGTGCCCGGCGTAAGACTGTGCCTCAATTGCCAACAGGAGAAAGATTCAAAAAACTCATCCTATACGGGATATAACCGTAGAGGTTCAAAAGACAGCCAGCTACGTTGACCTATTTTTACAGAGATATAGAGAACATGCCGTTTCGCTTACGCTCACGTTAAATCGCATTCTGCGTAGCAAAACGTGCCGTTCAGCTTTCAACTGTAAAGCGAACGTCGAAGAACCGTAAATTCGTCTGGTGAATTAATTAATAATCAATAAGTTATTTGTCATTCAATTTTTTTGATGAATGACGTCAATTCTCTTCGATTTTATCTCTCGGATAAAAGCGTGATACTCATCACATCGACGGAACATCGTCTTCCTTAATAAATAACCTGCGAGAGATTAACAATGAAAACTATCAAATATGCTGTTGCCGCTGTTGCCCTGTCTACCCTGTCTTTTGGCGTTTTCGCTGCCGAACCTGTTACGGCTGCTCAGGCGCAAAGCATGAATAAAATCGGTGTGGTTTCTGCGGAAGGCGCAACGACGCTGGACGGCCTGGAAGCAAAACTGGCTGAGAAAGCCGCTGCCGCTGGCGCGAGCGGTTACAGCATCACCTCTGCCAACAACAACAACAAAATGAGCGGTACTGCTGTTATCTACAAATAAGTTTTACCCCGTCTGCTGCCAACAGACACCCTGCTCCAACCCTCATTGAACCTGAATTACCCTTATTTGCCCGTCCGCCACTGGACGGGCTTTTTTTTATCTGGCGTGCTAAAAACTGTCGTTCACCCGCGCCAGTCCTTCCTCGAGTGTTGCCACTTCTGCCGTTGCCAACAGGCAACAGGCCATCTGGATTTTCAACGATGCCGGTACCGGTTCGCTTCCCGCCAGGCAGCGTTCTATCCAGCGCGCGGTCGTCTCAGGATCCTTCGCCGCAGGCAGCGGTACGGGTTCGTCAGGCATTTCGCTTTGTCGATTCTGTAACACCCGTGAGCCGGTGCTATCAATCAGGCTGATCTGTGGACAGCGTTGCGGGTTGGCGTAAACCTCACCTTCAGTGCCGTGCATCAGCAGCCCACGCCCGCCAATATCACTGAAGAATTTCGCTACGCGCGGCACATATTCCGGGTGCGACACGCTGGCCAGACGCAGTGCGGCATCCTCGGCAAACGGCGTCGCCAGTTTCGCCAGCGTATGTGCGCTGTTACGCACGCCCAGCCGCCAGCGCATTGCCAGTTGCTTTTCCAGCGGCGGACAGAGCGTACTCACTGGAATAAAGACCGGCTGATGCCCATCCAGCTTCGCCTGCGCTTGACCGGCGTGTCGCGTCGGTGCAATCCCCATCAGTTCGAAAATGGTTTCCGTAAGCACGCGGGTCGGATCTTCACTCACCCCATGCACCACCACTGGAAACCCCAGCTTGTGCAATAAAATGGCCAGCAGCGGCGTCAGGTTCGCCTGTTTACGCGCGCCGTTATAGCTGGGAATAACAATCGGCATCGGTTTGGCAACCGGCGGGGTCAGCGTAATGGAATGGTTTTGCATCGCCTCATAAAAGCCCAACATTTCGGCTTCCCCTTCCCCTTTAATACGCAACGCAATCAGCACGCTGCCCATCTCCAGTTCAGGCACGTCCCCGTTAAGCATGTGGGTATACAGACCGCGGGCGGTGTCCTGGTCCAGATCGCGGGCATGGTTTTTGCCCCGGCCGATCTCTTTAATAATTTTGCGGTAATCCATCGAAAACTCCTTGCCTCACACTCACGTTATTTACGCCGACGGCGCGCGGGTTTCGCTTTTTCTTTTGCCTTTACTATAACGTCTGGCACAGCGGGTTGCTCTATGGGAAAAACAGGTAATGCATCCAGTAAACGCTTGCCATAATTTTTGGTCAACAGACGCTTATCGTAAATCACCACTTCTCCCCAGCAGCCGTGGCTACGAATCAGACGCCCCACCTGCTGGATAAGATTAAACGAGGCAGCGGGCAGACTCTGCACTTCAAAGGGATAACGATTGAGGCTTTTGAGCCACTCGCCTTCAGTGATCACCACCGGGCTGTCGATGGGGGGGAAGGCAATTTTGTGAATATGTACCTGACTGAGCAAATCGCCTTTTAGATCCAGCCCTTCGGCGAAAGATTGCAACCCAACCAACACGCTACGCTCGCCGTTCTCTACCCGCTTACGGTGCAACTCCACCAACCGATAGCGCGGCTGGTCACCCTGGACCAGCAGCAACAAACGCAGATCGGTGACGTGTTCCAGAAATCGCTGCATTGCCCGTCCGCTGGCAAACAATACCAGCATGCCGGTATGTTTTTTACTTTCCAGCTGTTCGCGAAAATAGGCGGCCATCTCCGCGATATGCTGCTCTTCGCTGTCAATCAGCGGCTCATAGCGCATCTGCGGAATAATGATTTTGCCCTGTTTGACGTGGTTAAACGGCGAATCGAGGGCGACAAAGCGGTCTCCGGCTTTCTCTTTCAGACCGCTCATCTCCTGCAGACGCGAAAAACTGTTAAGCGAACGCAGCGTGGCGGAAGTGACAATAATATGCGGTACGCTGCGCCAGAGTAACCGCTCCAGCTGATCGCTCACGCGGATCCCCACACAATGAAACCAGACGTGAGGCTGTCCGTCACGCATATCGCGCGTCACCCATTTCGACACCGGCGCACCGGACGACTGGGCCAGTGAGGCCAGCCGCCACAGTTTGCTTTGCGCCTCAAACATCCCCAACGCGCGATTCATCTGCAAAATAGCCCGATGCAGGCGCACAACATCATGACTGCCCGTTTTCTCGCTGAGATCGTTCAAAAATAACTCCGCCAGGCCGCGCAGCGTTTCGGTGAGTTTCGCCAGCCGTTGGCAAATTTCCATCACTTCATCCGGGAGTGTTCCCATCGCAAAGCGATGTTCCGCTTCCTGCCCGGCAGGCATAGTCAGATTGAGGATGCTGTTAAGCGAGGCGATAAGCTCATACAGCTCTTCGCAATGGGCGTTTAAACGCTCCGGATTCGCCAGCGGCGGCGTGGTTTTGGGACGAAACTGCTCCATGCAGGTCGCCACCAGTTTGCCGAACAGATCCAGTTGCAGGCGATACCAGGGGGCAGTGATTTCGGCACTCATTTCCAGCGCATCGCGGGCGACGTCCGGCAGATGATGGCCTTCATCCAGCACCAACAGCAGATTTTTCGGGTCCGGCAACACCGCTTCGCTTTCCATTGCCGCCATTACCAGCGCATGGTTTGCCACCACCACTTCTGCTTCCTGAATCTCACGACGCGCTACAAAGAACGGGCACTCACGATAGTAATGACAGTTGCGGTTCAGACAGCTGGCTTTGTCGGTGCTCAATCGCCGCCAGAGATCGTCATCAATAGCGATATCCGTATGATCGCGCAGGCCGTCCCACTTGTAGCTGTCAAGGTCGCCTTTCAGCTTTGCGCAGCGCTTCTGTTCTTCCTTGTTGTTCGCCGTGAGTTCATCGTCAAGAAACGCGAGCAGATCCTGCTGAGTGGGTTCAGTACTGGCCAGCGCGGTCAGATTTCGCGGACACACATAGCGGCCGCGGCCAAACGCGGCGGTAAAGCGAAGATCGGGAATGATTTTGCGCAGTAGCGGCAGATCTTTACTGTAGATCTGATCCTGCAACGCCACGTTGGCGGTACTGACTACCAGCGTTTTTTGCTCTTCCCGCGCAATGGCAATGCCGGGAAGGAGATAAGACAGGGTTTTCCCCACCCCGGTGGGTGCTTCAATCGCCAGATGACGCCCTTCTTCTCCGGTCAGCGTTTTCGCGACATCGGCAATCATCTGCCGCTGCGGCGCACGGGGGATAAAGTCGGGGATCTGTTCCTGAAGCGCCTTATACCAGGCGGCGATTTGCGCTTTGAGCGCAGCAGTTAATGCCATGAGAAAACCTGAAATACTGTATAAACAGCCACTATTGTGGCACATTTCAGGCCTGGAACGTATCTTTTTTGCCGGTTCTGGAAAACGCTTCGCAACCTGGAGGCGAAGTGCCGGATGGCGGCTTGCGCCTTATCCGGCCTGCGTTTAAGCATACTCCTGGCCGGATAAGCGCAGCGCCATCAGGCTGCTGCGCGGCGACTTAATAGTAACCCAGCAGCTTCCACCACAACATGCCAACCGCGAAGATGATGATCACATTGAACGTCACCACACACAGGTTGATTCTGTAGAACCGTGGCCGTTCGAAATAGCCTTGCGCAAAGTAGATAGGGCCTGGTCCGCCGCCGTACTCGGTGTTCCCCCACATCAGGTTGCTGAAAATACCGAAACAGATAGCCACCATCATCGGCGGTGCTCCGGCCGCAATCGCCGTGGCGGCAAACGGTGCGTACAGTGCGGCAACGTGCCCCGTGGCGGTGGCAAACAGATAGTGGACGTAGATGTACAGGACGCCGAGCACGATAAAAGCTTCCATCGCGCCGAATCCCTGAATTCCACTGCCCAACTTCACTGTCATCCATTTGATGAATCCCAGATCCGCCAGGCCGGTCGCCAGGCTGATAATCACGCTGAACCAAATCACCGTGTCCCACGCCGCATGGTCATTAAGGAGGCTCTTCCAGCTTACCGCACCGGTCGCAAACAGATAGGCTGCCAGACCCAGCCCAACCGACGTCGCGGAGATACCGGTGATCAGACTGGTTCCCCAGCCCACCAGCGCCAGCACAAAACCTACGGCCACTTTTTTCTCATTACTGCTCATACCGCCCAGTTCGCTGAGCGACTGTTTGCCCATCGCTTTGGCTTCCGGTGTGTGCTTTAGTTCCGGATCCAGCAGCTTGTAGACCAGCAGCGGCATCAGGCAAAAACAAACCATCGCCGGCACCACCGCGGAAATAAACCAGCCGCCCCAGGTGATATCCAGACCCAGTGTGGATTTTGCCAGGCTTGCTACCAGCGGGTTCGCTGCCATCCCCGTCAAGAATATCGCCCCGGTGATCGGCGTAAACTGAAAGCAGACCATCGTTAAGAAATCGCCAATCCGCTTACCGGTTGCGCCAGGCGCCGAGCCGAGTACGTCGTTGATTGAGCGAGCGATGGGGAAAATAATTCCGCCAGAACGCGCCGTCACAGAAGGCATCGCCGGGGCCATAATCAGGTCTGAAACGCCAAGTGAATAGGCAATTCCCAGGCTGCTTCCGCCAAACAGCGACAGCATTTTATAGGCAATACGTTTCCCCAGCCCGGAGGTAACAAACCCCAGCGAGAGCACGTAAGCGCAGAAAATCAGCCACACGGTGCCAGAGGCAAAGCCCGACAGCGCCTTCGCCTCGGTCAACGTTTTGCTAAAGATGACCACGCAAAGCGCAATCAGCATGACCGCCCCCGAAGGGAGCGGTTGGGTCAGGATCGCCGCAATGGTGGCGGCGAAAATCGCAAACATATGCCAGGCCGCCGGCGTTAACCCGTCAGGGACGGGAATAAACCAAATGACGGCACCAATCACCAGCGGGATCAGAAATGAGATAAATTTCTTTCCCGCGACAGAATTTGTAGACATAGCAATATCCTTATTCCGTTAGCACGAGAACGTTCATTTCCGTGACTGATACCTGGACAGCACCTGATCGACCATTTCAGGTGCCATGCCCAAATAATTTGCCGGATCGGTCAGTCGATTAATCAGTTGCGGATCCAGTCGCTGCGCCACTGTTGGCATCGCATTCAGCACGTCAGCCAGGTGACCGCCCTTCTCGTTGACGATACGACAGGCGTCATACACCACGTCGTGGGCGTCCTGGCGACCGATGTACGGGGCCAGCCCCATCATCACCGCTTCTGCCACAATCAGACCATTGGTCATTCCGAGATTACGCCTCATTGCTGCTTCATCAACTTCCAACCCTGCCAGCATAAAATTGGCCTGATGCAGCGCCCCTGCGCTCAGCACGAAACTTTCCGGGATCGCAATCCACTCCGCATGCCATGGCCCGGTAGCGCGTTCCAGATCCTGAACCATCGCATCCAGCATCAGTCCGGCCTGTTGACGAACGCCTTTCGCGCAGGCCAGCATCAGTTCGCTGGAGATAGGATTGCGTTTTTGCGGCATCGTACTGCTCGCACCGCGCCCTTTCACGAACGGTTCATACAGTTCACCAAACTCATTGGACGCCATCAGCATCACATCATAAGCAATCTTCCCTAGCGAACCGGTCATCACCGCCAGCAGGTTCACCGCTTCGGCAAAGCCGTCGCGCGCCACGTGCCAGGTGGAGGTCGGCACGTTAAGACCCAACTCTTCCATCAGCGCTTTTTGTACCGCTAATCCTTTATCGCCCAGAGATGCCAGCGTTCCGGCAGCCCCGGCAAATTCACCGACCAGCACGCGGGGACGCGCCTGTTGCAGACGTTCGGCGTGGCGTTCAAACATGTCCAGCCAGATCGCGGCTTTATAGCCAAAAGTCACCGGCAGCGCCTGCTGTAAGTGGGTGCGTCCGGCCATCGGCGTGTCACGATAGCGCAGCGCCAGGTCAGCCAGCGTCGCACGCAAGCGATCCATATCCGCCTCGATCAGTTCAAAGGCATCACGGATTTGCAGAACCACCGCCGTGTCCATAATGTCCTGCGTCGTCGCTCCCCAGTGTACATAGCCGCCAGACTCGCCGGCCTGCTTTGAAATCTGGTGAACAAGCGGCAGGATCGGGTAACCGACGATTTCGGTCTCATGGCGCAGCAAATCAAAATCCAGCGTATCGGCATTGCACTTTTCGGCTATCTCGTTAGCTGCCGCTTCCGGGATCACCCCGCAGCGCGCCTGTGCCCTGGCGAGTGCGACCTCAACTTCGACATATTTGCGAATGAGTTCGTAGTCATCAAACACCGCGCGCATTGCCGGTGTACCAAAAGAATCTCTAAATAAAACAGAATCCATTACATTCGAAGCCATAAATCCCCCGGTTTAATCCGATAGTGATAAGATGAGTATCTGGCCCGGTTTACACGTTAACCGGAATAAATGAAATGTCCGAACATAACATAATGTCCGTACATTTATAATGTACGGACATTTATAATAATCATGATGTATGTAGGGAATAGTCCGTACCCATTTTTGTGACTGTGATCATTAATTATTTGATGAAACTGCGATGAAAGAATCTCTGTACAAGCGGATAGCCCGTGAACTGGCCCATCAAATCTCGACGGGAATTTATCCGCCCGGTTCGTTGTTTCCGACGGAAATGGAACTATGTGAAACCTGGCAGGTGAGCCGTCACACCATGCGCGAAGCGTTGCGGGAATTAACGGAACAAGGGCTGATTTCGCGGCGTAAGGGTGCGGGTACGCGCGTATGTGAACCGCAGACGAGCGGGGTTAACCATCCGCTGTCGCATCTGGAAGATCTGCTGTTGTTGGCGAAAAACAACCAGCGGGTGATTAAGAAGATCGACGAGATTGTGGCGGATATTGAGCTTTCTCAGTTGATAGATTGTCCACCCGGGTCGCGCTGGCTGCATATCGCCAGTATCCGTGAGGATGCGCAAAACCCGGACGCTCCTATTTGCTGGACGGACAGTTACGCCAGTACCGATTACTCCAGGCTGCGTACGTTTATTCGTGACGATCCACATTCGCTGATTAGCGATCTGATCGAAACGCACTACGGGATTAAGAGCCACGAAGTGCATCAGACGATCACCGCCGTTGGCGTACCGAAGAAAATTGCGAAGATACTGAATGTCGAGCCGGATTCTCCAGGGATGCGCATTGTGCGACGCTATCGGGATCGTGACGGAAAGGTGTTTGAGACCACCATTTCGATTCACCCGGCGGGAAGGTATACCTGCTCTATTGTGTTGAAATCGCAGAATTCAGGGGAATGAGGGGATTTTACATACGCATGCCACCACCGGTAATGGTTTACGTTCACCTCATGTTCGCAGCTTGTCTGGTGCACCAGCACCTGTGAACGTGTTAAGGAGGCTCGCCGCCGCCTCCTTAACAATCCAGGCTCCCGGCGGGAAAATTGTCGCTTCGCGATACCCTCCGCTTATTCCTCCAGGCTCTCGGGTCGGGCGCGACTCAGCATCCCTGCTTCGCGCCCCCTGAACCCGCATCCCTGCGGGTTCCCCCAGCCCTACGGAAACACGTCGGCAATTTTCAGCCGGACCAATCCATACCCGACCATCACTGCGATTTGTCTTTTTAACAGCGAAAAGAATTTGTTTGTAGAGCAGAGAATCGAAGCGATGCCGTTGGTCCGGCGTGAAAATCGATGAGCCGTTGACGGCTGACCGGGTCCGCCCGCAGGGAAGCGGGCGGAGGGGGCGGCCTGCAGGGATGCAGGCTCGGCCCCGACCCGACAGGCAGACGGCATAAGGCGAATGAACCACGAAGTGGCGATTTTCCTCGCCGGGAGCCAGGGTTGCAAGGGAGGCGGCGGCGAGCCTCCCTTGCACGTTCACGTGTGCTGTGGTTTCAGAGAATCACTGAATACAAAGTGAACGTAAAATTTCTCAGAGTATCAGGTTCCCCTGACCCCTTATTGTACTGGCGTAATTCTGCGCGGACGACGCGGCGGACGTGGCTTTTCACCTGCCGGTTTGCCTTCTGCGCTGCGCGGTTTACCCTTCGCCGCACCGCCGTCCTGACGACGCGGCTGCTGAGCGCGCCCCGCGCCCTGCCCTTGCCCCTGACCACGGCCTCGACCGCCGCCGCCACCACTACGCTGCTGGCGACCATTCTGGATCGGCTCAGCTTTAATCGACGGGTCCGGCTCATAGCCTGGCGTTGTAATACGCGGAATCTCTTTTTTCAGCAATTTTTCGATATCACGCAGCAGTTTGTGCTCATCAACACAGACCAGCGACAGCGCTTCACCCGTCGCCGCAGCACGCCCGGTACGACCGATACGATGCACATAATCTTCCGGAACATTCGGTAACTCGTAGTTGACCACGTGCGGCAGTTCTTCAATATCCAGACCACGCGCAGCAATATCCGTTGCCACCAGCACGCGAATGTCACCGGATTTAAAATCAGCCAGTGCACGGGTACGCGCTCCCTGGCTCTTGTTGCCGTGGATCGCCGCACTGCGAATGCCATCTTTGTTCAGTTGTTCCGCCAGGTGGTTGGCGCCGTGTTTAGTCCGGGTAAACACCAGCACCTGCTGCCAGTTCCCCTGGCCGATCATCTGCGATAACAGCTCGCGTTTGCGTTTCTTATCGACGAAGTGCACGTGCTGCGTAACCTGCTCTGAAGCCGTATTGCGGCGTGCCACTTCTATTTCCAGTGGGTTATGCAGCAGCTTTTCGGCCAGCGCCTTGATCTCATCAGAGAATGTCGCAGAGAACAGCAGGTTTTGACGCTTCGCCGGCAGTTTCGCTAATACACGGCGAATATCGTGAATAAAGCCCATATCCAGCATACGGTCCGCTTCATCCAGCACCAGGATCTCAATCTGATCCAGTTTCACCGCGTTCTGGTGTTCCAGATCCAGCAAGCGGCCCGGCGTTGCCACCAGCACATCGACGCCACCGCGCAGTTTCATCATCTGCGGGTTAATGCTCACGCCACCAAAAACCACCAGCGAACGGATATTCAGATACTTGCTGTAATCACGGACGTTTTCGCCAATCTGCGCCGCCAGTTCACGCGTCGGCGTCAGGATCAGCGCCCGTACCGGGCGACGTGCTTTGCCGTGCGGCTGCTTAGTAATAAGGTGCTGTAACAGCGGCAGCGTAAAGCCCGCCGTTTTACCGGTACCGGTCTGCGCACTTGCCATCAGGTCGCGACCTTCCAGCACCGCAGGGATGGCCTGCTGCTGAATTGGGGTAGGTTCACGGTAACCCTGCTCGGCAATGGCGCGCAGAATATCAGGATTTAAACCCAGGGAATCAAAAGACATAACTACTCCGAACCGCCCCGACCGTTCCCGGTGTCGTTTTCAGGGAGATACATACAATTTGGGAATGACAAAAACCACAATGTCATGAAGGGGCGGAGTGTAGCAGTTTTTGTGACACACCGCATAAATTATCCCTGCCACTGGAAAAGACAAAATAAACGACCAGACTGGACAAGGAGGATTTTCAGTCATAATCTTAATCAATCGATTGATTAAGATTTAGGTCGCGTGATGAATACTCCCACCATGACCACTAAAGGTGAACAGGCTAAAAACCAGCTGATTGCCGCCGCGCTGGCACAGTTTGGCGAATATGGTCTGCATGCCACCACTCGCGACATTGCTGCGCAGGCCGGGCAAAACATTGCCGCCATTACCTACTATTTTGGTTCAAAAGAGGATTTATACCTCGCCTGCGCCCAGTGGATTGCCGATTTCATTGGCGGTCAGTTTCGCCCGCACGCGGAAGAAGCCGAACGTTTATTCGCCCAGCCCCATCCCGACCGTGCGGCCATGCGCGAGCTGATTCTGCGCGCCTGCAAAAATATGATCATGCTGCTAACCCAGGATGACACCGTGAATCTGAGCAAATTTATCTCGCGCGAACAACTCTCTCCAACCGCGGCATATCAACGGGTGCACGAGCAGGTTATCGAGCCGCTGCACAGCCATCTGACCCGTCTCATCGCCGCCTATACCGGCTGCGACGCCCGCGACACGCGCATGATTCTGCATACCCACGCGCTGCTTGGCGAAGTGCTGGCATTCCGTCTCGGTAAAGAAACCATTCTGTTACGTACCGGCTGGTCGCAGTTTGATGAAGAAAAAACGGCACTGATTACGCAGATCGTGACCGGTCATATCGATCTTATTCTGCAAGGTTTATCGCAAAGGAGTCTGGACTGATGAAAAAACCTGTCGTTATTGGCCTGGTGATTGCGGTGCTGCTCGCCGTGATTGCCGGTGGCACATGGTGGTATCAAAGCCGGCAGGACAACGGACTGACGCTCTACGGCAACGTGGACATCCGTACCGTTAACCTCAGCTTTCGCGTCGGTGGTCGACTCGCATCACTGGCGGTCGATGAAGGGGATGCCATTAAAACAGGACAGGTGCTGGGCGAGCTGGATCATGCTCCCTATGAGAACGCCCTGATGCAGGCAAAAGCCGGTGTTTCCGTCGCTCAGGCCCAGTACGATTTGATGCTGGCGGGCTATCGTCAGGAAGAGATTGCCCAGGCGGCAGCGGCAGTGAAACAGGCGCAGGCTGCCTATGATTACGCGCAGAACTTCTACAACCGTCAGCAGGGTTTGTGGAAAAGCCGCACCATCTCCGCGAACGATCTGGAAAATGCCCGCTCTTCCCGCGACCAGGCGTTGGCCACGTTGAAATCCGCACAGGACAAACTGAGTCAGTACCGCTCCGGTAATCGTGAACAGGATATCGCCCAGGCGAAAGCCAGCCTTGAACAGGCGCAGGCACAACTGGCACAGGCGGAACTCGACCTCCATGACACCACGCTTGTCGCCCCGGCGAATGGCACGCTGTTAACCCGCGCGGTTGAACCCGGCAGCATGCTCAGCGCAGGCGGGACCGTGCTGACGCTTTCCCTCACCCGACCAGTCTGGGTGCGCGCCTACGTTGACGAGCGTCATCTTTCTCAGGCACAGCCGGGACGCGAAATCCTGTTATACACCGATGGACGTCCCGACAAGCCCTATCACGGTAAAATCGGCTTTGTCTCCCCGACGGCCGAATTTACCCCGAAAACGGTCGAAACGCCGGACCTGCGTACCGATCTGGTTTACCGTCTGCGTATCGTTGTCACCGACGCCGACGACGCCTTGCGCCAGGGCATGCCGGTGACGGTGAAGTTCGGCAACGAGGCTGGACATGAATGACGCCGTCATCACGCTAAGCGGGCTGACCAGGCGTTTTGCCGGACTGGAAAAACCCGCGGTCGCCCCGCTCGACTGTACGATTCACGCCGGGTACGTGACTGGACTAGTAGGGCCGGATGGCGCCGGAAAAACCACGCTGATGCGAATGCTGGCCGGCTTGTTGAAACCGGACGGCGGCAGCGCAACGGTGATTGGCTTTGATCCGATCAGGAATGACAGCGCGCTACACGCCGTGCTGGGCTATATGCCGCAAAAATTTGGCCTGTATGAGGATCTCACTGTGATGGAGAACCTCAACCTGTACGCTGATTTACGCAGCGTTACGGGCGACGTGCGGGAAAAAACCTTTGCCCGTCTGCTGGAATTCACCTCGCTCGGCCCGTTTACCGGTCGTCTGGCGGGTAAACTCTCCGGCGGGATGAAACAGAAACTGGGGCTGGCCTGTACGCTGGTCGGCGAACCCAAAGTGCTGTTACTGGATGAACCCGGCGTCGGCGTTGACCCAATCTCACGGCGCGAGCTCTGGCAGATGGTGCACGAACTGGCGGGCGACGGGATGCTGATCCTGTGGAGTACCTCGTATCTGGATGAAGCCGAGCAGTGTCGGGACGTGCTGCTGATGAATGAAGGTGAACTGCTGTATCAGGGCGACCCCACTCAACTGACACAAACTATGGCCGGGCGCAGTTTTCTGATGCATAGCCCGCAGGAAAACAACCGTAAATTGCTCCAGCGGGCGCTGAAACTGCCGCAGGTCAGCGACGGTATGATCCAGGGGAAATCGGTTCGTCTGATCCTGAAAAAAGAGGCCACGGCAGACGACATTCGCCGCGGCAACGGCATGCCTGAAATTGACATCAGCGAAACCGCGCCACGCTTCGAAGACGCATTTATCGATCTGCTGGGCGGGGCTGCCACCTCTGAATCGCCGCTGGGCGCCATTCTACATACCGTAGAAGGGACGCCGGGCGAGACGGTGATTGAAGCGAAGGCGCTGACCAAGAAATTCGGTGATTTCGCCGCCACCGATCACGTCGATTTCGCCGTCCAGCGCGGGGAGATTTTTGGCCTGCTGGGCCCTAACGGTGCGGGGAAATCCACGACCTTTAAAATGATGTGCGGCCTGCTGGTGCCAACGTCCGGAAAGGCGCTGGTGCTGGATATGGATCTGAAAGTCAGCTCCGGTAAAGCACGCCAGCATCTGGGCTACATGGCGCAAAAATTTTCGCTGTACGGCAACCTGACGGTGGAGCAAAACCTGCGCTTCTTCTCCGGCGTTTATGGCCTGCGAGGACGCGCGCAGAACGAAAAAATTGCCCGCATGAGCGAGGCTTTTGGCCTGAAAAGCATTGCCTCGCATGCCACCGATGAACTCCCTCTCGGCTTTAAGCAGCGTCTGGCGCTGGCCTGCTCGCTGATGCATGAACCCGACATACTGTTTCTCGACGAACCCACTTCTGGCGTCGATCCCCTCACCCGCCGCGAGTTTTGGCTGCATATCAACAGCATGGTGGAAAAAGGCGTGACGGTGATGGTGACGACGCACTTTATGGACGAAGCAGAATATTGCGATCGTATCGGCCTGGTCTATCGCGGAAAGCTGATTGCCAGCGGCACGCCGGACGACCTGAAAGCACAGGCAGCCGATGACGATACGCCGGACCCGACCATGGAACAGGCCTTTATCCGGCTGATTAATGACTGGGATAAGGAGCATGCCAATGCGTAACCGCCTTCTCTCCTGGCGTCGCGTGCGGGCGCTGTGCGTCAAAGAGACGCGACAGATCGTCCGCGATCCCAGTAGCTGGCTGATTGCCGTGGTCATCCCACTGTTGCTGCTGTTTATTTTTGGCTACGGCATTAACCTCGATTCCAGCAAGCTGCGGGTCGGGATTCTGCTTGAGCAGCAAAGCGAGGAGGCGCTGGATTTTACCCACGCAATGACCGGTTCGCCGTACATTGACGCCACCATCAGCGATAACCGTCAGGCGCTGATTGAGAAGATGCAGGCCGGTCGTATTCGTGGACTGGTGGTCATTCCGGTTGATTTCGCCCAGCAGATGGCACGCCCCAACGACACCGCGCCGATTCAGGTGATCACCGACGGCAGTGAACCCAATACCGCCAACTTCGTGCAGGGCTATGTGGAGGGGATCTGGCAGATCTGGCAGATGCAACGGGCGGAAGATCGCGGGGAAACGTTTGAACCGCTGATTGAGGTGCAGACCCGCTACTGGTTCAACCCGGCGGCCATCAGTCAGCATTTTATTATCCCCGGCGCGGTGACGATCATCATGACGGTGATCGGCGCGATCCTCACCTCGCTGGTCGTCGCGCGCGAATGGGAACGTGGGACGATGGAAGCGTTGCTCTCCACGGAAGTGACGCGCGCCGAGCTGCTGCTGTGCAAACTTATCCCCTACTACTTCCTCGGCATGCTGGCCATGCTGCTGTGTATGTTGGTGTCAGTGTTTATTCTCGGCGTCCCCTATCGCGGGTCGTTACTGCTGCTGTTTTTCATCACCAGCCTGTTTTTACTCAGTACGCTGGGAATGGGGCTGTTGATCTCCACCATCACCCGCAACCAGTTTAATGCCGCCCAGGTGGCGCTTAACGCCGCCTTTTTGCCGTCAATAATGCTGTCAGGTTTTATTTTCCAGATAGACAGTATGCCCGCGGTGATCCGCGCGGTGACCTACATTATTCCGGCTCGTTACTTCGTCAGCACGCTGCAAAGCCTGTTTCTCGCCGGTAATATTCCGGTGGTGCTGATTGTCAACGTGCTGTTTTTGGTTGCCTCCGCGGTGATGTTTATTGGTCTGACGTGGATAAAAACCAAACGTCGGCTGGATTGATGATTTGCCTGATGGCGCTGCGCTTATCAGGCCTACGAGATGCTTCATCGGGTATTAAGGGCAACACTATGTTTCATCGTTTATGGACGTTAATTCGCAAAGAGCTGCAGTCGCTGTTACGCGAACCGCAGACCCGCGCGATCCTGATTCTGCCGGTGCTGATTCAGGTGTTTCTGTTTCCCTTTGCGGCGACGCTGGAAGTAACTAACGCCACTATCGCCATCTATAACGAAGACAACGGGAAGCACTCGGTTGAGCTGACCCAGCGCTTTGCCCGCGCCAAAGCCTTTACCCACATTCTGTTGCTGAAAAGCCCGCAGGAAATCCAGCCTACGATCGATACGCAAAAAGCGCTGCTGCTGGTGCGCTTCCCGGCAGATTTTTCGCGCAACCTGGACACTTTTCAGCCTGCGCCCATGCAGTTAATTCTCGACGGCCGTAACTCGAACAGCGCGCAGATCGCTGCCAACTATCTTCAGCAAATCGTGAAGAATTATCAGCAGGAACTGATGGAGGGCAAACCGAAGCCCAACAACAGCGAGCTGGTGGTGCGTAACTGGTACAACCCCAACCTCGACTATAAGTGGTTCGTGGTACCGTCGCTGATCGCGATGATCACCACCATTGGCGTGATGATCGTCACTTCGCTGTCCGTGGCGCGCGAGCGTGAACAGGGCACGCTGGATCAACTGCTGGTCTCGCCGCTCACCACCTGGCAAATCTTTATCGGTAAAGCGGTTCCCGCGCTGATTGTCGCAACCGGACAGGCCTCTATCGTGCTGGCAATCGGTATCTGGGCGTATCAGATCCCGTTTGCCGGATCGCTGGCGCTGTTTTACTTCACGATGGTGATTTACGGGTTGTCGCTGGTGGGTTTCGGACTATTGATATCCTCGCTCTGCTCCACGCAGCAGCAGGCGTTTATCGGCGTGTTCGTCTTTATGATGCCGGCGATTTTACTGTCAGGATACGTCTCTCCGGTCGAGAATATGCCAGCCTGGTTGCAGAACCTGACGTGGATAAACCCTATCCGTCATTTCACGGATATCACCAAGCAGATCTATTTGAAAGATGCGAGTTTGCAGATTGTCTGGGGAAGCTTGTGGCCGCTACTGGTCATAGCGGCCACGACGGGCTCAGCGGCGTATGCGATGTTTAGACGCAAAATCATGTAGCTTTTTGTCTTTCGCCAGCAGCGAAACCACAGCGGGTCCGGCCAGAATGGCCAGTCCCGCCAACGCCAGCAGAACGTTATTTTGCAAAACCCTGGACAACAGCCACAGCACGATCAGCGCGGCGCCGAAATACCAGGTCGTGGTGAGTTCTTCCAGCACGTCAGCGACTTCGCGCCAACGCTGCTCATGATGACGCTGTAAGGCCAGCATCAGTAAGACGGTCACGCCATACACTACGCATAATCCCAGGCCGACGTGCACCAGTGTGCCGCTCATCCAGCCCATGACCAACAACGCCACGACCAGTAAATGCAACATAATCTGCCAGCAACTTAACCCCGTTGCGACACGAACACGTTGTTGCCACCTCATGGCTTTTCTCCTGAAGGATTTTTCTCTAATTACTCAGAGTACCGCACTTTACGGAAAATTCCGTAACACCGCACCTTTTTGTGACGACGACTACACTATTTCAATCAGAAGAGTGACGCAAACAGGAGAAAAATGACTCAGTCGACGCGAAATTTTTCATTTAACGTGCTCACCATAAATACGCATAAAGGCTTTACCGCCTTTAACAAGCGCTTCATTTTGCCGGAACTGCGCGATGCCGTTCGTACGGTTGGCGCTGATATCGTCTGTCTGCAGGAGGTGATGGGCGCGCACGAGGTCCATCCGCTGCGCGTTGAAAACTGGCCGGATACCACGCACTACGAATTTCTCGCCGACACCATGTGGAGTGACTACGCCTACGGGCGCAATGCCGTCTACCCGGAGGGGCATCATGGCAACGCGGTACTGTCACGCTATCCTATTGAATATTATGAAAATCGTGATGTATCCGTCGGGAGCAGTGAAAAACGCGGCGTACTCTATTGCCGCATTGTCCCACCGCAACTCGGGAAAGCGATTCATGTGATGTGCGTGCACCTCGGCCTGCGCGAAGCCCACCGGCAGGCGCAGCTCACTCTGCTGGCGGACTGGGTCAACGCCCTGCCCGACGGCGAACCGGTGGTGGTAGCCGGTGATTTCAACGACTGGCGGCAGAAGGCAAACCATCCCTTAAAAGCCGTTGCCGGGCTGGAAGAAATTTTTACCCGTGCCCGCGGTCGCCCGGCACGGACTTTTCCAGCCAGTCTGCCACTGCTGCGCCTCGATCGTATTTACGTGAAAAATGCCAATGCCAGTTCGCCGACGGCGCTGCCGCTGCGCAACTGGCGGCATCTCTCTGACCATGCCCCCCTTAGCGCGGAGATCCATCTATGAAATGTGGCTGGCGTGAAGGTAATCAGATCCAGTTACTGGAAAACGGCGACCAGTATTATCCCGCCGTGTTTGCGGCAATTGCCGATGCACAACAGAAAATTATTCTGGAGACTTTCATCTGGTTTGAAGATGACGTGGGAAAACAGCTCCATGCGGCCCTGCTGACCGCAGCGAAGCGTGGTGTCAAAGCGGAAGTACTGCTGGACGGCTACGGCTCGCCGGACCTGAGCGACGCGTTCGTCGGCGAACTAACCTCAGCAGGCGTGGTGTTTCGCTACTACGATCCGCGTCCCCGGATCTTTGGTATGCGTACCAACGTATTTCGCCGTATGCACCGCAAGATTGTGGTGATTGACGACCGGGTGGCGTTTGTTGGCGGGATTAACTATTCCGACGAACATATGTCTGACTACGGGCCTGAAGCCAAGCAGGATTACGCTGTGCGTGTGGAAGGCCCTGTCGTCGCCGATATTTTGCAGTTTGAGGTGGAAAACCTCCCCGGACAGAGTGCGGTGCGTCGCTGGTGGCGTCGCCATCACCGTGCTGAAGAGAACCACCAGCCCGGCGAGGCGCAGGCGCTGTTTGTCTGGCGCGACAACGACGAGCACCGCGACGATATCGAACGGCACTACCTGAAAATGCTCACCCAGGCGCGGCGGGAGGTGATTATCGCCAACGCCTACTTCTTTCCCGGCTACCGGTTGCTGCACGCCATGCGTAAGGCCGCCCGACGGGGCGTGCGTGTGAAACTGATCGTACAGGGCGAACCGGACATGCCGATTGTGAAAGTGGGTGCCCGCCTGCTGTACAACTATCTGGTGAAAGGCGATGTCCAGGTCTATGAGTACCGACGTAAACCCCTGCATGGCAAGGTGGCATTGATGGATGACCACTGGGCGACGGTTGGATCGAGCAATCTCGATCCGCTCAGCCTGTCGCTCAATCTGGAAGCCAACCTGATCGTACACGATCGCCTGTTTAACCAGACGCTGCGCGATAATCTCACCGCGATCATTGCCGAAGACTGCAAACGGGTGGATGAGTCGATGCTGCCGAAACGCACCTGGTGGAACCTGACCAAAAGCGTGCTGGCGTTCCATTTCTTACGCCACTTCCCAGCGCTGGTCGGCTGGCTTCCCGCCCATACCCCCCGTCTGGCGCAGGTTGATCCCCCCGCTCAACCCGAGATGGAAACGCAGGATCGGGTGGAAGTACAGAACACAGGAGCCAAACCCTGATGGCAAAATCACATCCGCGTTGGCGGCGAGCGAAAAAAATTCTCACCTGGCTGTTTTTTATCGCCGTGATTGTGCTGCTGGTCGTCTACGCCAGGAAAGTCAACTGGGAGGATGTGTGGACGGTTATTCGCGATTATAACCGGGTCGCATTACTGAGCGCCGTTGGGCTGGTGATCCTCAGCTATCTGCTCTATGGCTGTTATGATCTGCTGGGACGCGCCTATTGTGGTCACCGGCTGGCAAAGCGACAGGTGATGCTGGTGTCATTTATCTGCTACGCCTTTAACCTGACGCTCAGTACCTGGGTCGGTGGTATTGGCATGCGCTATCGGCTCTATTCCCGACTCGGCCTGCCGGGCGGCACGATCACCCGTATCTTCTCTCTCAGCATCACCACTAACTGGCTGGGTTACATTCTGCTTGGCGGGATCATCTTCACCTTCGGCGTTGTGCAACTGCCCGCGCACTGGTATATCGATGAAGGCACGCTGCGTATTCTGGGCGTGGCACTGCTGTTAATCATCGTCATTTATCTGTGGTTCTGCGCCTTCGCAAAACGCCGTCACATGACGATCAAAGGGCAGAAACTGGTGCTGCCGTCATGGAAATTTGCGCTGGCCCAGATGGCTATCTCCAGTACCAACTGGATGGTGATGGGAGCGATCATCTGGTTGTTGCTGGGGCAGGAGGTGAACTACTTTTTCGTGCTCGGCGTGCTGCTGGTCAGCAGTATCGCGGGGGTGATTGTCCACATTCCGGCAGGGATTGGTGTACTGGAAGCGGTCTTTATCGCGTTGCTGGCGGGGGAACACACGTCGCAAGGCACCATCATTGCCGCCCTGCTTGCTTACCGCGTGCTGTATTACTTTGTCCCGCTTTTACTGGCGCTAATTAGTTATCTGCTGCTGGAGAGCCGGGCGAAGAAACTACGAGCGAAAAACGAAAAGGCGATGGCGAAGTGATGTAATGGCCGGATGGTATCAACGCCAACCGGCCCATTGGAATTAGCGGCGATTGCCTAAAATGCGCAGCAGCATCAGGAACAGGTTGATAAAGTCCAGATACAATGTAAGCGCGCCGAGAATCGAATATTTCCGCAGGTTGGAACTGTCGCGGACATCGATCTGCTCACCGATATTTTTTAGCTTCTGGGTGTCATAGGCAGTCAACCCGACAAACACCACCACGCCGATATAGGTCACTGCCCACATCAGCGCTTCACTCTTCAGCCAGAAATTCACCAGTGAGGCCAGGATGATGCCGATCAGCGCCATAAACAGCATGTTGCCCCAGCCGCTCAGATCGCGCTTCGTGGTATATCCCCACAGGCTCATCACACCAAACATCCCACCGGTGACCACGAAGGTGCTGGCGATCGAGGAGTAGGTGTAGATGACAAAAATACTGGAGAGCGTGAGCCCGGTCAGCGCCGAATAGAGCATAAACAGCGTGGTCGCCATGCCAGCACTGAGCTTATGCACCAGCCCCGATAGCACAAACACCAGCGCCAGTTGGGCGATGATCAAACCGAAAAAGGTAATTTTGCTGGAAAAGACGAACATCATGACGGCTGGCGTACTCGCCGCATACCACGCAATAAACGCGGTAAGCAGCAACCCGACCGTCATCCAGCCGTATACCTGAGCCATATAGGTTTGCAGGCCGGAACGCGCCTGCACGATTGATTCGGATCGTGGAAATCGGTCCATGATAATCTCCTGATTGAAAGTGACCACACTGGATAAGCGTATCACAATTTCCTGCTACCAGCGTTTCGCCGTCTGACGATCGCTGTCGCGGGCTTCCACCCAGCGCTCTCCTTCTGGTGTGGCTTCACGCTTCCAGAACGGTGCGCGCGTCTTCAGATAGTCCATGATGAACTGCCCGGCCTCAAACGCGCTGCTGCGATGTACACTGGTCACGCCGACAAAGACGATCTCATCGCCCGGCCACAGCTCGCCAATCCGGTGAATCACCGTGATGCGTCCCAGCGGCCAGCGCGTCCGCGCCTCATCGACAATCTCCGCCAACGCTTTTTCCGTCATCCCCGGATAGTGCTCCAGCGTCAGCGCCTTCACGCTGTCGCCAAGATTATGATTACGCACTTTACCGGTAAAGGTCACCACCGCACCGTCTTCGTCGCGTTCCGCCAGCCAGGGATATTCATCCCCTACGCTAAACGGCGCAGGCCCGACAACAATTTTCGTTTCAGCCATCTCAACCTCCCGTAACCGGGGGAAAGAAAGCCACTTCATCGCCGGCTTTCAGCGGATGATCAAAGCTCACCAGCGTCTGGTTGACTGCCGCCAACAGCTTGCCGTCTTCCAGCGCCAGCGCCCAACGATTGCTGTTAGCCGCCAGATGCTGACGCAGCGCTTCTACCGTCTGGAAATCAGCCGCCACGTCCAGCGTATCGGTACCCACCAGTTCGCGAACCTGGGCGAAGAACAAAACCTTAATCATTCGAATCCGCCTTAAAATCGCCAGACTTACCGCCGCTTTTCGCCAGCAGGCGAACCGGGCCAATCACCATATCTTTCTGTACCGCTTTGCACATATCGTAAATGGTCAACGCGACCACAGACGCCGCCGTGAGCGCTTCCATTTCCACCCCGGTTTTTCCCGTAAGGCGACATAGCGATTCAACACGCACACGGTTGTGCTCGGGCTCCGCTTGCAGTTGTACTTCCACTTTGCTCAACAGCAGCGGGTGGCACAGCGGAATCAGCTCCCAGGTACGTTTTGCCGCCTGAATCCCGGCAATGCGCGCGGTGGCGAACACGTCGCCCTTATGGTGGCTACCGTCAATAATCATGGCCAGCGTTTCGCTGCGCATGGTAATAAAAGCTTCAGCGCGCGCCTCGCGGACGGTCTCCGCTTTTGCGGACACATCCACCATATGCGCTTCACCAGCAGCGTTAATGTGAGTCAGTTGCGACATACTTATTTCTTCAGATGTGGGTAAAAATTACAGGGATGCGTACGTGCGTCCAGTTGCGGCGCGATGATATTGTCCCAGGCCGTGCGGCAGGCTTTGCCAGAACCGGGCATCGCAAAAATCAGCGTTTTGTTGGCCATGCCCGCCACCGCGCGCGACTGCAGCGTGGCAGTGCCAATTTCTTCAAACGACAGCATGCGAAACACTTCGCCAAAACCTTCCACTTCTCTGTCAAACAGCGGCAGCAGCGCTTCCGGGGCCTGATCGCCTTCGGTCAGACCTGTGCCCCCGGTGACCAACACCACCTGTACCTCATCACTGGCTATCCACGCCGAAACCTGCGCGCGAATGGCGTAGCGGTTCTCTTTGACAATCGCTTTATCAATGACCTGATGTCCCGCTTCCTGCGCGGCATCGCGCAGATAATGGCCGGAGGTATCGTCCTCTTCGCCACGACGATTCGATACCGTCAAAATTGCAATGCGGGTCGGGATAAATTCAGCGCTTACCTGACTCATGGCAAACTCCTTGTTCCAAGCGGTGTTAACCGCCTATGTATGAGAGATTCTGGGTAATACCCGTATTGTTCTGGTGCAGGAAATGGGTCTGCTTTTTCTCACGCAACGCCAGCGAGATACGCTCTTCCAGCGCGTCTTGCTGCGCATCGTCTTCCAGCAGATCGCGCAGACTGACGCCGCCCTCACCGAACAGGCAGAGATGAAGTTTACCCACAGAGGAGACGCGCAGTCGGTTGCAGGTGGCGCAGAAATCTTTTTCATACGGCATGATGAGGCCGATCTCACCTTCATAATCAGGGTGACAGAAGACCTGCGCCGGACCATCGCTGCGCTGGCGTAGCTGGTGGATCCAGCCACGACGCAGCAGTTCATCACGCAGCACCTGACCAGAGATATGATGTTTGCGGAACAGTTCACTGCCCTCGCCCGTCTCCATCAGTTCAATGAAGCGCAGTTGAATGGGACGCGTCTGGATCCAGTCGAGAAACGTGTCGAGCTGATGATGGTTCACATCGCGCATCAGCACGGTGTTCACTTTGACCTTTTCAAAGCCGGCATCAAACGCGGCGTCAATACCCGCCATCACCTGCCGGAATTTATCCTGCCCGGTAATCGCATGGAATTGACGCGCATCAAGGCTATCAACGCTGACGTTAATGCCGGTCAAGCCAGCATCGCGCCAGTGGGCGGCATCACGTGCCAGACGGTAGCCGTTAGTGGTCACCGCCAGTTGGCGAATCGCGTCGTTTTCACGCACGGCGGCGATGATGTCGGTAAAGTCTCGGCGCAGGGAGGGTTCACCACCGGTCAGGCGCACTTTTTCAGTGCCCAAGTTGGCAAAGGCGCGGGTCACCCGACGAATTTCATCGACGGAGAGAAAACCTTTATTGGTGACGCCGCCGGGTTTGTAGCCATCCGGCAGACAGTATGTGCAACGAAAGTTACACACGTCGGTAATCGACAGACGCAAGTAATAAAACTTGCGTGCGAAAGCATCGGTCAGTTGTGTGGCCATGTACACCTTTCCAAATACGGGAGGCGAAGTCATTTCTTCCTGCGCCCTGGTGGCAATGCGTTTGCGTTGTCACGGCCAAAGCACCGTATCATTTGACCCAGGTGCAGAGGCTAGAGTGTTTACTGTGGTTATGCCGATACTAGCGTGTAAAGGCGCATTATGCCATTCACACTTAACGCTGTATAATCATGTATATAGCGTCATGATCGTGCTATTTCGCTACAGAATAAGCGAAAATAGCACTTTTGCATTGATGTACATCATTTCGCTGTCAGGCGCGCATCACCTTAAAGGGGTAGTGTGGCAGAATTTATTTTCTCAACTCGCCGCGGGCGAATTGCTGAAAAGCCCCTGTTTGCGCTACTGTAGCGCGGTAAATCTGACATCAGGAATTTTTATGCGCAATCGTACGCTGGCTGACCTGGATCGTGTCGTTGCTCTCGGCGGAGGGCATGGATTAGGGCGCGTTCTCTCTTCCCTCTCATCCCTGGGTTCACGCCTCACCGGTATCGTGACTACCACCGATAACGGCGGCTCGACGGGCCGTATTCGCCGTTCAGAAGGGGGAATCGCCTGGGGCGATATGCGCAACTGTCTCAATCAGTTGATTACCGAGCCGAGCGTCGCCTCCGCCATGTTTGAATACCGTTTTACCGGGAATGGCGAACTTTCCGGTCATAACCTCGGAAATCTGATGTTAAAGGCGCTCGATCACCTGAGCGTGCGGCCTCTGGAAGCCATCAATTTAATTCGTAATCTGCTGAAAGTGGATGCACATTTAATCCCTATGTCGGAGCTGCCTGTTGACCTGATGGCGATCGACGATCAGGGGCATGAAGTGTACGGCGAGGTGAATATCGATCAGCTCACCTCACCGTTGCAGGAGCTGATGCTGTCGCCGAAGGTGCCTACCACCCGGGAAGCCGTGCAGGCGATTAACGACGCCGACCTGATTATTATCGGCCCGGGCAGCTTTTACACCAGCCTGATGCCAATCCTGCTGCTGGACGATCTTGCGCAGGCGCTGCGTCGCACACAGGCACCCATGGTTTATATCGGTAATCTGGGTCGGGAACTGAGCATCCCGGCCGCAAGCCTGACGCTTATCGATAAGCTAACCATTATGGAGCAGTACGTTGGCAAGAAAGTCGTTGATGCGGTTATCGTGGGGCCGAAGGTAGATATCTCTGCCGTCAGTGACCGGGTGGTCATTCAGGAAGTGCTGGAGGCCAGCGATATTCCCTATCGCCATGACCGCCAGTTATTACACAACGCGCTGGAGAAAGCCGTACAGGCCCTGCGGTAAACGGTGCATTGCTGCACCGCCATCCGGTAGTCTCTCACGAAGCCGCGATAAACAGTTCACGCAGCTGATGCAGTTGATCGCGAATCTGCGCGGCCTCTTCGAACTCCAGGTTCTGCGCATGCTGCATCATCTGCCCTTCCAGCTCGTGAATTTTCTGCTGCAGCGCTTTTGGCGTCATGTCCAGTTCGACCACATCCGACGCCGCCGAGGAACGCGACTTGCCTCTGCCCTTCGCCCTGGTTTTCGCAATGTTCTGCCCCAGCGCCAGAATATCGACCACTTTTTTATTCAGGCCCTGCGGGATAATGCCGTGCTCTTCGTTGTACTGCTGCTGTTTCTCGCGACGGCGTTCGGTTTCGCTAATCGCCTTCGCCATTGAGGCCGTAATTTTGTCGCCGTAGAGAATCGCTTTGCCGTTAATGTTACGCGCCGCACGACCAATGGTCTGAATCAGCGAACGTTCGGAACGCAGGAACCCTTCCTTGTCAGCATCGAGAATCGCCACCAGCGACACCTCCGGCATGTCGAGACCTTCACGCAACAGGTTGATCCCCACCAGCACATCAAACTCGCCCAGACGCAGGTCACGAATGATTTCCATACGCTCTACGGTGTCGATGTCCGAGTGCAGATAGCGCACCCGCTCGCCGTGTTCTTCCAGATACTCGGTGAGATCTTCCGCCATCCGTTTAGTCAGCGTGGTTACCAGGACACGTTCGTTGATCTGCGCACGTTTGCGGATCTCAGAGAGCAGATCGTCTACCTGCGTTGCTACCGGACGTACTTCAATCACCGGATCCAGCAACCCTGTCGGGCGCACGACCTGATCAACCACATCGCCGCCTGATTTCTCCAGCTCATAATTGCCCGGCGTCGCAGAAACGTAGATCGTTTGCGGTGCCAGCGCTTCAAACTCTTCGAACTTTAACGGGCGGTTATCCAGCGCCGACGGCAGACGGAAACCATACTCCACCAGCGTCTCTTTACGCGCGCGGTCGCCACGATACATCCCGCCAATCTGCGGGATAGTCACGTGGGACTCATCCACCACCAACAAACCGTCGGCGGGCAAATAGTCAAACAATGTCGGCGGTGGCTCACCCGGCCCGCGTCCTGACAGAAAGCGCGAGTAGTTTTCAATCCCCGAGCAGTAGCCCAGCTCGTTCATCATCTCCAGATCAAACTGGGTACGTTGGCTCAGACGCTGCTCTTCCAGCAGTTTGTCATTGGCGAGCAGGACTTTGCGACGATCGGCCAGTTCGACTTTGATCTCTTCCATCGCTTGTACAATGCGTTCACGCGGGGTCACGTAGTGCGTTTTAGGGTAGATGGTGTAGCGCGAAATGGTGGATTCCACCTGCCCGGTCAGCGGATCAAACAGCGACAGACGCTCCACCTCTTCGTCAAACAGTTCAACGCGCAGTGCAATATCGTCGGATTCCGCCGGGAAGATATCGATCACCTCACCGCGCACGCGGAAAGTCCCGCGCTGGAAAGCCTGATCGTTACGGGTATATTGCAGTTCGGCCAGTCGACGCAAAATGGCGCGCTGATCGATAATCATGCCCACCGTCAAATGCAGCATCATCTTCAGATACAAATCCGGGTCGCCCAGACCATAGATAGCAGAAACGGACGCCACGACGATCACATCACGGCGCTCCAGCAATGCTTTGGTGGCAGACAAACGCATTTGCTCAATGTGTTCGTTCACCGACGCATCCTTTTCGATGAAGGTATCAGAGCTGGGAACGTACGCTTCCGGCTGATAATAGTCGTAGTAAGAGACGAAATACTCGACGGCGTTATCCGGGAAAAATTCTTTCATTTCGCCATACAGTTGCGCCGCCAGCGTTTTGTTGGGGGCCAGCACCATCGTCGGACGCTGTAGATCGGCAATCACATTGGCGATAGTGAACGTTTTCCCTGACCCCGTTACGCCAAGCAGCGTCTGGTGCGCCAGGCCGTCCTCCAGTCCCTCTTCCAGGCGTCGTATTGCCTCAGGCTGATCGCCGGAAGGTTTAAATGCGGAATTCAGTTTGAACGGTTTACTCATGAGCAGCTACCTGAAGGAATGGGCGGGCAGGTGTGTAATTTTACTCGCAGAAGATAATATTGCCAGTAAAATATACTGGATGAAAAAACAGTAACGCCTCATAATATTTGTGTTACGCGTGATAAAATCGGATCGGAGACGGCTAAAATTTCATCGCTGACAAGATATTATACCAGGAAGCGGGTTTATCCCCAGACCAATGACTTCGTTAACATTGTCAAGATGTGTTATGAAAGTTTTATTGCATTCAATGACCACAATATGACAGCCATTGATTTTATCTAACGAGCTGTAAAACAAAGACTATTTTGTAAAGCCGTCTTTCGCATCAATTCGGCTGGAAGCCGCGTATTCTCTCGCTTGCCCTGTGTTTTCTAACTCTAATACACAAGGTTATCCACAGGAATGGTGGATAACTGCCTGCAGGCCGTATGGTCTGCCGCCTGGCAAATTCCCGGTTCGACCCGCCAGGACGCACATAAAAAAAAATTATCGCTAAATTTTGATTTTTATCAGCTAACGAAGTGCCCCTGGCAGGCGAGATCTTGCTCGCAATTTTGCGTTTTACTCATCCACGAGCAAAGAGAGATCCAGATATTGTCCTGTGGCCGCATTTTCAGCTCCGGCCGCCAGCCACGGGATTTCACCCAACAGCGGCGCAGGGATAACCCGCTGAAGCGTCGCCATATACTCAGGGTGGCGTTTTCCCGGCGGCGTAACGTCATTCGCCACCCATCCGGCAAGCAGGAGCCCCGCCTGTTCTACAGCCTGCGCTGTCAGCATGGCATGGTTAATACACCCCAGCTTCACGCCAACGACCAGGATCACCGGCAACCGTTCACTCTGAACCCAGTCAGCGAAGGTATAATCCTCCGCAAGCGGTGTAAACCAACCGCCTGCGCCTTCTACCAACAGCCATTCCGCCTGTGCGTCCAGCGCGCGTAGCCCGTCTGACAGCACGTCAGCACGAATCGGTTTCCCCTCATCGGCGCTAATGATATGCGGCGAAGTGGGTTCCGCGAAGGTGTAAGGATTCACCGCCGCATACTCCAGCGCCAGACCGCTGTTGCGCTGAAGCGCCAGGGCGTCACTGTTGCGTAATCCCTCTGGCGTCATTTCACTGCCGGACGCCACCGGCTTATATCCGGCCGTCCGGTAGCCCAGACTGCGCGCCGCCTGTAGTAGCGCACAACTGGCGACGGTTTTACCGACTTCCGTATCGGTGCCGGTAACAAAATAACGTTTAGTCACGTTCAATCACTCCTGCAAAAAGATGGTAGGTCAGAGGATATTTCCCCTGCCGCTGGGGCCAGGCCAGCTGCAACTGCTGCAACTGCGAGCGGGTTAAAACGCCCGACGCGCGCCCCTCGTGCAAATGGGTCGCGCCGATACCTTTCAGTGAGCGCATGGCGCTCAGGGCGTCATCAAACTCCAGGGTCAGGGAGATCGACTGATGCTCACCCTGCCAGCCGCGCATCGCGTCACACAAGGCTTCACAAGATAAAAACCGGTTGCCATGCGCCCGGTTATCCACCGCGCGCCAGGCCTGATGAAGTTCTGGCAGCGAGTCCTGGGCCAGCGTGGTGAAAGCCACACAGCCGCCAGGACGTACGACCCGGTAAAGTTCGCTTAGGGCATGATGCAGACTGTCACACCACTGCACGGCCAGATTGCTCCAGGCCAGGTCGAACGTCGCGCTGGCTAACGGCAGCGACTCGATGTCTCCGGCAAGGTAGTGATGCGCCACATTCTGACGACGCGCCTCGTCCAGCATCCGGTCAGAGAGATCCAGTGCGGTAACCTGACTGCCCCGCTCGCGCCAGTAGCGGCTCAGGCGCCCCGGCCCGCAGCCGGCATCCAGCACCTGCAAAAACGGGCGATGCGGCAGTTGCGCCAGCAACGCGTCAGCGCTCAGGCGCTGCAATGTGGCATGCTGCTCATAGTGCGCTGCCGCGCGGCCAAACGCCGCCGCGACAGCCTGCTTATTCACTTGCCCCATGCAGCACCTCCAGCAAACGATCGATATCCTCAGGTTCATGCGCCTGGGTTATCGTCAGGCGCAGGCGGGCCGTACCAACGGGCACGGTCGGTGGCCGGATAGCCGTGACCCAGCAGCCCTGATGGCGTAAGGTGTCCGCCAGCTGCAAAGCGCGTGCGTTATCGCCGACAATCAGCGGCTGGATGGCGCTGTGCGACTGCGCCAGCGTGAAATCGGCATGATTGATTGCCGAACGAAAGCGCTGGATAAGCTTCGCCAGTTTCTCCCTGCGTGCGTCACCGTCCTGACTGCGAATCACCGAAAGCGAGGCCTGTAGCGCCATCGCCTGCGCAGGCGGCATGCTGGTGCTGTATATCAGATGACGGGCGAACTGCAGCAGATAATCAGCAACGCTTTCAGAGCACAGGATCGCCGCACCGCTGACACCAAAGCCTTTACCGAACGTCACGACCAACAATTCCGGTTTTACCCGCTGCTGCCAGCAGCTTCCGCGTCCCTCTTCTCCACTCACGCCAATACCGTGGGCATCATCCACCAACAGCCAGGCCCTGTGCGCCTGTGCGGCACGCTGAATTTCCGCCAGCGGTGCGCTGTCGCCATCCATACTGAACACCCCCTCAGTCACCACCAGCTGTCGTCCCGAACAGCGGGCGTCAAGCAGGCGCGCGAGATGCGACGGGTCGTTATGGGTAAAGCGGCGAAGCGGGGCTGGACTCAGGCTGGCCGCTTCCAGCAGCGAAGCATGGCTGAGGCGGTCAGCGACAATCCGATCATCTTTTTCCATTAGCGCGGTAATCACCGCCTGGTTTGCGGCGAAACCGGAGATAAACAGCAGCGCGCGGGGATAGCCGAGCCAGTCGGCCAGTTCCTCTTCCAGCTGCTGGTGGGCGATGGAATAACCGCTGACGTGGCCCGAGCCGCCGCTGCCGACGCCAAACCGTTCCGCTCCCAGTTGCCAGGCGCGAACGATATGCGGATGGTCGCTTAGGCCCAGATAATCATTACTGGAGAAATTGAGATAACGCCGGTCATTCACCTCCAGCCAGCGACCGGCTCCCTGCGCGACCGCGTAACGTCGGCGCAAAGTATCTGCCGAACGACGCACCGCCAGCGCATCGTCGATTTTCTGTTGCCAGGTCATACGGCAGCCGCGTTGTAGTAATCATCGGTATCCGGCGTCAGCAACGCCTGTTCGAGACGCGCACGCTGCTCGTTATCCCCCGCGAGGACCGCGGTCTGCTGTGGATTCAGCCCCAGCTTATGGAAGAGCTGCAGATCTTTGTCCTCCTCCGGGTTTGGCGTGGTGAGCAGTTTGCAACCGTAGAAAATGGAGTTGGCCCCGGCCATAAAGCACATGGCCTGCGTTTGTTCATTCATCTGCTCGCGACCGGCGGACAAACGGACGTAAGAGGTCGGCATCATGATACGCGCCACGGCAATGGTGCGAATAAAATCAAACGCATCGACGTCGTCGTTATCCGCCAGCGGCGTGCCTTTCACCTTCACCAGCATGTTGATGGGTACGCTTTCCGGCGGGGTCGGCAGGTTTGCCAGTTGCAGAAGTAGCCCGGCACGATCTGTCACCGTTTCGCCCAGACCGACGATGCCGCCGGAACAAACTTTGATCCCGGCCTCGCGCACTTTATCCAGCGTGTCGAGACGCTCCTGGTAGGAACGGGTGGTGATGATATTGCCGTAAAATTCCGGCGACGTATCGAGGTTATGGTTGTAATAGTCCAGACCCGCTTCCGCCAGGCGCTGCGCCTGAGACTCATCGAGCGTGCCGAGCGTCATGCAGGCTTCCAGCCCCATCGATTTCACTCCCTGAACCATTTGCTGCAAATACGGCATGTCACGTTCGTGCGGGTTCTTCCACGCCGCCCCCATGCAGAAACGGGTAGAACCGGCGTTCTTTGCTTTACGCGCCGATTCCAGCACCTGTTCGACTTCCATCAGCCGCTCAGATTCGAGACCTGTTTTATAGCGCGAACTTTGCGGGCAGTATTTGCAGTCTTCCGGGCAGGCGCCGGTTTTGATCGACAACAGCGTACTGACCTGTACCTGACGAGGGTCGAAATGCTGACGGTGGATTTGCTGCGCCTCGAACAGCAGATCCAGCAGCGGTTTCTCAAATAATTCGGTGACTTGCGACAGCGTCCAGCGAGAATGAGTGGTCATAATTTTATACTTTTTGTGGTGATAAAGGTGTAGACTTGTAAACCTAAAACTTTTTAATTTGGTTTACAAGTCGATTATGACAACGGACGATATCGCTTTTGATCGGCGCCACATCTGGCACCCCTACACCTCAATGACGTCCCCGCTGCCGGTCTATCCTGTTGAACGTGCCGAGGGCTGCGAACTGATTTTATCCAGCGGTGAGCGCCTGGTTGATGGCATGTCGTCATGGTGGGCTGCGATTCACGGCTACAATCACCCACTGCTCAATGCGGCGATGAAAACGCAGATTGACGCCATGTCCCATGTGATGTTCGGCGGGATCACGCATGCCCCCGCGGTCAACCTGTGCCGAAAACTGGTTGCCATGACGCCCGCGACGCTTGAGTGCGTGTTCCTCGCCGATTCCGGTTCCGTCGCGGTGGAAGTGGCGATGAAAATGGCGCTGCAATACTGGCAGGCGCGGGGTGAATCACGTCAGCGCTTCCTGACGTTTCGAAACGGCTATCACGGTGATACCTTCGGCGCGATGTCGGTCTGCGATCCGGACAACTCCATGCACAGCCTGTGGAAGGGTTATCTGCCTGAAAACCTGTTTGCCCCCGCCCCGCAAAGCCGGATGGACGGTGAGTGGGATGAGCGCGATATGGTGGCCTTCGCGCGCCTGATGGCAGCGCATCGTCATGACATCGCGGCGGTGATCCTTGAGCCGATTGTCCAGGGGGCTGGCGGTATGCGCATGTACCATCCGGAATGGCTGCGCCGTATCCGCAAAATGTGCGATCGGGAAGGCATTCTGCTGATTGCTGATGAAATCGCAACCGGATTTGGCCGCACGGGCAAACTGTTTGCCTGCGAACACGCCGGGATCGCGCCCGATATTCTGTGTCTGGGTAAAGCGCTGACCGGCGGGACGATGACCCTCTCCGCCACCCTGACCACCCGCCAGGTGGCGGAAACCATCAGCGACGGCGAAGCGGGCTGTTTCATGCACGGCCCCACGTTTATGGGCAATCCGCTGGCCTGCGCGGTGGCAACTGCCAGTCTGTCTCTGCTGGAATCCGGCGAATGGCAGGCGCAGGTATCGGCCATTGAAGCCCAACTACGCCAGGAACTCACTCCGGCGCAAACGTCGCCGTGGGTGGCAGATGTGCGCGTGCTGGGGGCGATCGGCGTGGTGGAAACAACGCATCCCGTCAACATGGCGGCTCTGCAAAAATTCTTTGTGCAACAGGGCGTGTGGATCCGTCCGTTTGGCAAGCTCATCTACCTGATGCCGCCGTATCTCATTCAGCCAGCACAACTGCGCCGACTGACGCAGGCAGTGAACGACGCTGTGCGCGAAGAAACGTTTTTTAACGCATAATACACGGTAAGCTGTGAGGTTTCTGGCGACACTTTTTAGTGAGAATGAAGGAGAGTGCATGAAATTAATCAGCAACGATCTGCGCGACGGGGAAAAGCTTCCCCAGCGCCATGTCTTCAACGGTATGGGCTATGACGGCGATAACCTTTCTCCGCATCTGACCTGGGATGAAGTGCCTGCCGGAACGAAGAGTTTCGTCGTGACCTGTTTTGACCCGGATGCGCCAACCGGTTCCGGCTGGTGGCACTGGGTAGTGGCCAATATTCCCGCTGACACCAGGGTACTGCCGCAGGGCTTTGGCTCCGGCCTGGTCGCGCTGCCCGACGGCGTTATCCAGACGCGTACCGACTTTGGTAAAGCGGGCTACGGCGGCGCAGCGCCACCAAAAGGGGAAACCCACCGCTATATCTTTACCGTTCACGCGTTGGATGTGGACAAAATTGACGTTGATGAAGGTGCCAGCGGCGCGATGGTGGGATTTAACGTCCATTTCCACTCGCTCGCCAGCGCGTCGATTACCGCGATGTTCAGTTGATCGTGTTGTGCCGGATGACGACGCTCACGCGTCTTATCCGGCCTACAGGAGGAATTCGTAGGCCGGATAAGCGTCAGCGGCATCCGGCGCTGTTCAAAGAAACTCCGGCACAAGCTGCAGCAAGGTCCCCTGCGCAAGCAATTCTGTCGCACGCTCAATATCCGGGGCGAAGAAACGGTCCTGGGTATAATGCGCAACCTGCTTACGTAACGCGATTCGCGCCTCCTCCAGGAGCGGACTTGACGTTAACCCTTCGCGTAAATCGATCCCCTGGCAGGCCGCCAGCCACTCGACGGCCAGTACGCCACGAGTATTCGCCGCCATCTCCCACAACCTGCGCCCTGCCGCCGGTGCCATCGAGACATGATCTTCCTGGTTCGCCGACGTTGGCAGGCTGTCCACGCTGTGCGGATACGCCAGCGCTTTGTTCTCACTGGCGAGCGCTGCCGCCGTCACCTGGGCAATCATAAAGCCGGAGTTCACCCCACCGTTTTTGACGAGGAAGGGCGGCAGTTGCGACATATGTTTATCCATCATCAGCGCAATACGGCGTTCGGAAAGCGCGCCGATCTCGGCAATGGCCAGCGCCAGATTATCCGCCGCCATCGCCACCGGTTCGGCATGGAAGTTACCGCCGGAGATGACGTCCCCCTGCTCAGCAAAAACCAGCGGGTTATCGGAGACCGCATTGGCTTCCGCCAGCAGCACGTCCATCACCTGGCGCATCTGCGTCAGACACGCCCCCATCACCTGCGGCTGACAGCGCAGAGAATACGGATCCTGTACCTTTTCACAATTGTGGTGCGACGCCGACAGCGCGCTGGTCTGTGTCAGTACATGACGATACAGCGCCGCCGCGTCAATCTGCCCCCGCTGTCCGCGCGCGGCGTGGATCCGCGCATCGAACGGGCGACGGGATCCCAGTACGGCTTCGGTAGTTAACGATCCGCACACGATGGCTGACGCGAACAGTTCCTGCGCTTCAAACAGTCCGCGCAGCGCAAACGCCGTCGACGCCTGCGTACCGTTAAGCAGCGCCAACCCTTCTTTTGCCGCCAGCGTAATCGGCTCCAGCCCGGCTTTTTTTAACGCTTCCGTCGCCGGCAGCCATTCACCCTGCCAGCGCGCCTTCCCTTCCCCCAGGAGGGTAAGTGACATATGGGCCAGCGGCGCTAAATCGCCGGAGGCGCCCACAGACCCTTTTGCCGGAATGTGTGGCCAGACTTCGGCGTTAACCAGTGCAATCAGCGCTTCTATCACGCTGAGTCGAATGCCGGAGAAGCCGCGCGCAAGGCTGTTTATCTTCAGCACCATAATCAGACGCACCAGCGCGTCATCCAGTGCTTCGCCCACACCTGCCGCATGCGACAGTACCAGCGAACGTTGCAGGTTTTGCAGATCGTCATCCGCGATGCGCGTCTGCGCCAGTAGGCCAAAACCGGTGTTAATGCCGTAGGCCGTACGTCCCTCGGCGACAATCGTGTTGACACACGCCACGCTGGCGTTAATACCATCAATGGCGCTGGGGTCGAGGCGCAGTTTAACCGGCTGCTGCCAGACCTCGCGCAGTTGTGAAAAACTCAAATGGCCCGGCGTTAAGGTCATGGTGTTCATATCAGCGTTTTCCCTGCGTTGCCGCAACCATCGGTAGATTCAGACCTTGTTCCACGGCGCACTCCACGGCGATGTCGTAACCTGCATCCGCATGACGCATCACACCAGTCGCCGGATCGTTATGCAGTACCCGGGCAATTCGCTCAGCCGCTTCATCGCTGCCGTCGCAGACAATGACCATCCCGGCGTGCTGTGAGAAGCCCATTCCTACGCCGCCGCCGTGGTGTAGAGATACCCAGGTGGCACCGCTCGCCGTGTTGAGTAGCGCATTGAGCAGCGGCCAGTCAGACACCGCGTCAGAACCATCGCGCATCGCTTCGGTTTCGCGATTCGGGCTGGCGACAGATCCGGAATCCAGATGATCGCGACCGATCACAATCGGTGCAGACACTTCACCACTGCGTACCATTTCGTTGAACGCCAGACCCAGTTTTTGCCGCCATTCAAGGCCCACCCAGCAGATACGCGCTGGCAGCCCCTGGAAATTAATCCGCTCCCGCGCCATGTCCAGCCAGCGATGGAGGTGCTCGTCATCCGCCACGATCTCTTTCACTTTGGCGTCGGTTTTATAAATATCCTGCGCATCGCCGGAAAGCGCCACCCAGCGGAACGGCCCGATGCCACGACAGAATAGCGGGCGAATATAGGCCGGTACGAAACCTGGAAAAGCAAAGGCATTTTCCACGCCCATCTCTTTTGCCATCTGACGAATATTGTTGCCGTAATCGAACGTGGGTACGCCCATCTCATTGAACGCCAGCATGGCCTCGACGTGTTTCGCCATCGAACGTTTCGCCGCCTCTACCGTTCCCTGCGGATCGGAGAGCGCTTTCTGCTGATAGGTTTCCCAGTCCCAGCCGGAAGGCAGATAGCCATGCAGAGGATCGTGGGCGCTGGTCTGGTCGGTAACCATGTCCGGACGTACGCCGCGTTTCACCAGTTCTGGCACCACATCCGCCGCATTGGCGCAGAGGGCAATTGAGACGGCTTTGCCTTCACGGGTATATTTTTCAATACGCGCCAGCGCGTCATCAAGGGACGTCGCCTGTTCATCGACATAACGGGTACGCAGACGGAAATCGATGCGGCTCTGCTGACATTCAATGTTCAGGGAACAGGCGCCTGCCAGCGTTGCCGCCAGCGGCTGTGCCCCACCCATGCCGCCGAGTCCGGCGGTTAACACCCAGCGCCCGCGCAGATTGCCGTCGTAATGCTGGCGTCCCGCTTCGACAAACGTTTCATAGGTGCCCTGCACAATTCCCTGACTGCCGATATAGATCCAGCTTCCGGCCGTCATCTGGCCATACATTGCCAGCCCTTTCGCATCCAGTTCGTTGAAATGCTCCCAGGTCGCCCAGTGCGGAACGAGGTTGGAGTTGGCAATGAGCACGCGCGGGGCGTTCTGATGGGTTCTGAATACGCCAACCGGTTTGCCGGACTGGACCAGCAGCGTTTCATCTTCTTCGAGTTGAGTCAGGGCGTTGACAATCGCGTCATAACACTCCCAGTTACGGGCCGCGCGCCCTATACCGCCATATACCACCAGTTCATGGGGATTTTCGGCGACATCGGGATCCAGGTTATTCATTAACATGCGCAGCGGCGCTTCGGTCAGCCAGGATTTGGCCGTCAGCGTTGTTCCTCGCGGGGCGCGGATATCTTGCTGACGATACTTGCTATGAGACATAACAACGACTCCTCACGGACGTGCCGGATATTGCTAATCCGGCATAATGGAATGATCGGGTGTGAGGTAAATATATACTTGTCTATACAAGACATAACAAGACAATGATTAACAAAAAAGATACAATTTTGTTATATTGCGTCAGCAATCACGCTTTTCAGTCCACGCCGTTCAGGAAGAGAAATGGCCCTGTAACCGGTAGCGAGATCCCGGGAAGAGCAGTCGCGCGTGGGAAACGATCTGCGTGGCGGACCAGGTGGTACGACGAATGAGCAGACAAGGATCGGTCTCGCCAATATCCAGTAAGGCACACTCTTGCGCCGTGGCGCGCACCGCTTCCACAATGTGCTCCCCTTCCGTCAGCGGAGCAATCAACGACAGATAGGCATGCGGCGTGGTCTGGCTGTAATCCTGCGCCAGATACTCCGGGACAATGTCGGCATTCACACAGCGATCTTCAATCTGTACCGGCTGATCGTTTTCAAAATGCACCATCACAGAATGGAAAATCGCCGTCCCTTCACTGACCTTCAGCGTCGCCGCCTGTCGCGCATTGGCCGGTTTGTTTTCCAGAATCAGCACCTCGCAGTGATGCCGATGTCCCCGTGAGGCAATTTCGTCGGCAATACTGCGAATTTCAAACAGCGCGGACTGTCCTTTCGGCTCCGCAACAAAGGTTCCCACCCCTTGCAGGCGCACCAGCATCCCTTCGTCGGTCAGTTCGCGCAGCGCCCGGTTAATGGTCATCCGGCTAAAGCCGTACTGCGCCACCAGCTCCGCCTCCGACGGAATACGATCGTGCGGCTGCCAGATGCCGCTGGCGATCTTTTCGCTAATCTCGCGTTTAACCGTCTCATAAAACGGTGCGGGAGCAGAACGAGGGCGAGAGAGTGTCATGGGAATGTTTTACCTTATCAATCGATTACTGCCACCAGTGGGCGATTTGCCAGCCAAGCCGCGCAGCCACGCGTGCTGAGCTGCCATCATTATCAAAGCGAGGATTAAATTCAACCATATCCACCGCCTGGAGCTTACCGCTGCGGCAAATAGGTTCAATTAATTTCAGCAGGGTCGCTAACGGCACGCCCAGCGCTGCCGGGGCCGACACCGCGGGCATCTGTGCAACGGGCAGGACGTCGAGATCGACAGTCAGGTAAAGTTTGTCTACCTCGCTGATAAACGCCGTCAGACGGGCGTGCGCTTCACTGCACTGCAGATCTTCAACCACCAGCACATTGCGCTTTTGCGCTTCATCCCACAGTGCCTGGGTATTGGCCGCCCGACTGACACCGATGCAGGCGTACCGGAACTCGCGCTGCTGCTGGTCGCAAAGCTGCGCCAGTTGACGAAACGGTGTGCCGGAAGTCGCCCGCGCGGCGTTACGCAGATCCAGATGTGCGTCGAGATTAATGATCCCCACCCGCTCGCCTGGGAACACATCAAAAATGCCCGCCCCGTGGCCGAATGCCGTTTCATGTCCGCCACCAAGAACGAAGGTGCGCATTCCAGCCCTCTGACATCGGGAGACCGCATCACGCAGCGCCTGTTGCGCCCCTTCCAGATCCGCCGTCGGGGCCAGCAGGTTTCCCATATCCACCAGTCGCTCATGCCCCGCGTGACTCGCCAGGTTTGCCAGCGCACAACGCAGCGCGTCAGGCGCACCAGCGGCACCGGGACGCCCTTGATTACGCTTAACCCCCTCATCGCAGGCAAAGCCGAGCAGCGCTATCTTGTCGCGATAATGCTCTGGCGAAAACGTCAGGCTACGCGCGATCGTCTGAAACAGACGCAGCGCGTTTGCCGCTTCACCGCTGTCATCTCGCCCCTGCCACAGGTCAGAAGCAGCCGCTTCCCATTGCGTCATGTGATTTGTCCTCGATATATGCGTTGATACAGCGGGTTGCGCCCAGGCTCATAGAGGATCTCCACCGGGTTTTGCGCATCCCAGACGTTAAAATCGGCAACGAAACCCGCCTTAAGTTGTCCGTGCGTTGTCTGGCGTCCCAGCGCCTGAGCGGCATGACGGGTGACGCCCGCCCACGCCTCTTCCGGTGTCAGTCCAAACTGAACGCAAGCCATGTTCATTGCCAGGTGCAGGCTGATAAAGGGACTGGTGCCGGGGTTGAAATCGGTCGCTACCGCCATCGGGATCCGGTAGCGTCGCAGCTGCTCAACGGGCGGGCGCTGCGTCTCTTTAAGGAAATAGAACGCTCCCGGTAGCAATACGCCGACGGTGCCGCTATGACGCATTGCCGCCACGCCCGCTTCATCAAGATATTCAATGTGATCCGCAGAAAGTCCATGATAACGACTGATCAGTTGCGTCCCGCCGAGCAGAGACAATTGCTCAACATGTCCCTTAACCGGGATGCCCGCCGCCTGCGCCGCGCGCAGTACCCGTTCGCTCTGGGCCAGGGTAAACCCTACGCTCTCGCAGAAGAGGTCGACCGCTTCAAACAGTCCCTTTTCCCATAACTGCGGCAATATTGTTTCGCAGACGTGGGTGATATAACCGTCAGGATTGCCCTGGTATTCAACCGGCACGGCATGCGCCGCCAGCAGCGTGGGGCTGATTTCGACAAGATTTTCTTCAGCCAGACGGGCAGCAACGCGCAGCATCTTTTCTTCGGTAGCCGCATTCAGACCATAGCCAGATTTCACTTCCAGCAGGGTCACGCCCTCGCGTATCAGACACGCGATCCGCGCCTGCGCAGAAGCGAAGAGCGTCTCCTCCGTGGCGGCACGCGTCGCCGACACGGTAGCGTTAATACCGCCGCCCTGCGCGCTGATCTGCTGATAAGAGACACCGTTCAGCCGCTGTTCCCACTCGCTGGCACGGTTGCCGCCAAACACCAGATGCGTATGGCAGTCAATCAATCCTGGCGTCACCAGACGCCCTTGCAGGTCATGCGTATTGCCGTGCGCTGCCGGGAGTGATGCCTCCGGCACAATCGCCAGCACGCGCCCCTCACGGACAATCAACGCATGACGTTCCAGCATGCCATAGGGCGTCGGCTGCTCCGGGTCGAGCGTCGCCAGACGGAGGTTTCGCCAGATCGTATCATCAGGTATCAGGTGTTGCATGCCCTCTCCAGCTTGTCTTAGGTTGTATAGACATTTATTTGAGATCGCGGGCTGGAAGTCAATCATCCAGGGCAAAAATGTTACTTAATTGTGACGTTCGCGGTATCAGGATCCACGAGGAGTGGTTTAAAAAACAACTTTTTAGCTTTTCACCTTCCCGTTTAGCTCAACTTAGTATAAAAAAGCAGGCTTCAATGGATACTTTTATAGCCCGGAGCAACTCGTGAACACATCATCAGTTTCCCGTCTGGCGCTGGCACTGGCTTTTGGCGTGACGCTGACCGCCTGTAGCTCTACCCCGCCGGATCAAATTCCTTCCGATCAAACCGCGCCTGGAACCTCCTCGCGCCCGATTTTATCGGCGAATGAAGCGCAAAATTTTGTCGCTAAAAACTACTTTTCTTCCCTGACGCCGAACGCAGCGCCGTGGGCACCCTCCTCGATTTCTCTGCCTGCACAGCCTGACTTTGTGGTCGGCCCGGCCGGTACGCAGGGCGTGACCCACACCACCATTCAGGCGGCGGTGGATGCAGCGATCACCACCCGTACCAACAAACGTCAGTACATTGCCATTATGCCAGGTGAATATCAGGGAACCGTCTATATCCCTGCGGCACCCGGCAGTCTGACGCTGTACGGAACGGGAGAGAAACCGTTAGACGTCAAGATTGGCGCGGCGATTGACGGTGAAATGAGCACCGCTGACTGGCGTCATACGGTGAATCCAGGCGGTAAATATATGCCTGGCAAACCGGCCTGGTACATGTTTGACAACTGCCAGAGCAAACGCGGCGCGAACATTGGCATGATGTGTTCAGCCGTACTGTGGTCGCAGAACAATGGCCTGCAGTTGCAGAACCTGACCGTTGAAAACAATCTCGGCGACAGCGTGGATGCAGGTAACCATCCGGCCGTTGCGTTACGCACCGACGGTGACAAAGTTCAGATCAACAATGTGAACATCCTGGGCCGCCAGAATACCTTCTTTGTGACCAACAGCGGCGTGCAGAACCGTCTGGAAAATGACCGTCAGCCGCGTACTCTGGTCACCAATAGCTATATCGAAGGCGATGTGGATATCGTTTCCGGCCGCGGCGCCGTGGTGTTCGATAACACGGATTTCCGCGTGGTGAACTCCCGTACTCAGCAGGAAGCGTACGTCTTCGCACCGGCTACGCTGTCGAACATTTACTACGGTTTCCTCGCCACCAACAGCCGCTTCACCGCTGCGGGTGACGGTGTGGCGCAACTGGGCCGCTCACTGGATGTCGACAGTAACACCAACGGTCAGGTCGTGATCCGCGATAGCGTGATTAACGAAGGCTTTAACATGGCGCAGCCGTGGGCTGACGCGGTGATCTCGAAGCGTCCTTTCGCGGGCAATACCGGCGCGAAAGATGATAAAGGCGAAACCCAGCGTAACCTGAACGACACCAGCTTTAACCGCATGTGGGAATACAATAACCGCGGTGTGGGCAGCAAAGTGGTGGCAGCACCGAAGCAGTAAGCATGAAAAAACCGGCATCCTGCGATGCCGGTTATTCTTTTTACCGGTAGGTTAAAAATCTACCTGAATTAATATGCGTTAACCACCACCCACATCGGGCCCTGGCCTACCGCATAGCGTCCCTTTTCCGTTAACAACCCCTGCTCACCGACAATCTCGTACACCGCGATATGGTGCGACTTCTGTCCGGCAGCAATCAGGTATTTCCCGCTATGGTCCACATTGAAACCGCGCGGCTGCGTTTCAGTTGGCTGGAAACCCTCTTTGGTTAGCACACTGCCATCTTCTGAAACGCTGAATACGGTAATCAGGCTGGCGGTACGATCGCAGGCATACAGATGGCGCCCATCAGGCGTAATGTGAATGTCCGCCGCCCAGCGAGTATCAGAGAAATCAGCCGGCATCATATCCAGCGTTTGCACACATTCGATATCACCGTGCGGATCTTTCAGTTCCCAGACGTCCACAGAGCTGTTGAGCTCGTTAACGCAGTAAGCATATTGCTGATTCGGATGGAACGCCATATGACGCGGACCGGCCCCTTCAACGGTGGTCACTTCCGCCGGCTCTTGCGCCACCAGTTTGCCGTCATCACTGAGGGTAAACAGGCAGATACGGTCCTGCTTCAGCGCCGGCACCCACAGGGTGCGGTTGTCTGGAGAGATATTGGCGGAATGACAGCCATCCATCCCTTCCACCACATCGACAAGCCCGACCGGCAGGCCATCTTCCAGACGGGTCACGCTGACATTGCCCGCATTATAGGAGCCAACAAAAACGAAACGCCCATGATGATCGGTTGAAATGTGTGTTGGGCTGCCCGGAAGTGCAGATTCCGCAGCAAACGTCAGCGCACCGTCATCCGGCGCAATCCGATAGGCCAGCACGCGAAATTCAGGACGCACGCCCACATAGAGATAACGCTTATCCGGGCTGACCACCATCGGCTGAACCTGTCCGGGCACATCAACCACCTGTACCAGCTTCAACGCGCCATCATGATTCAGACTCCAGACATGGATCTGTTGACTTTCAGGGCTGGCGGTATAAACGGTTTGCTTCATGAATGCTCCTCTGCTTTAGGCAACTGGCTGCAATGATGGAATACAGCTTAACGTAGTCGCTTTTGACGGTGAATGCTGAATCTAAGTACGAAATTTTGCCTGCTCCCCGTCCCGGTGTACCATTCAGGCAGACAAAATGTTCAATGTTAATCGGGATGACGATATGACCGCTCGCGTGATTGCCCTGGATTTAGATGGAACCCTGCTGACCCCGCAAAAGACCCTGCTCCCCTCGTCGATCGAAGCGCTGTCACGCGCCAGAGCGGCTGGTTACCAACTTATCATCGTCACCGGGCGTCATCACGTTGCGATTCATCCTTTTTATCAGGCACTGGCGCTGGATACACCTGCAATTTGCTGTAATGGCACCTATTTGTATGATTATCACGCAAAAAACGTTCTTGAGGCCGATCCCCTTCCGGTTAATCAGGCGTTGCAGTTGATTACACTGCTGGAAGCACACCAGATTCATGGTCTGATGTATGTCGATGACGCCATGCTGTATGAACATCCAACCGGCCATGTCATTCGCACATCGAACTGGGCGCAGACGCTGCCGCCGGAACAGCGACCGGTCTTCACTCAGGTGCCTTCGCTGGCGCAGGCGGCGCACGATGTCAACGCGGTCTGGAAATTCGCTCTGACAGATGAAGATATCCCTAAACTGCAGCAATTTGGCAAGCATGTCGAACAGCAATTGGGTCTTGAGTGCGAATGGTCCTGGCACGATCAGGTCGATATCGCCCGTCAGGGTAACAGCAAAGGCAAGCGCCTGACCCAGTGGGTTGAAGCTCAGGGCGGATCGATGGAAAACGTGATTGCCTTCGGGGATAACTACAACGACATCAGCATGCTGGAAGCGGCCGGTACCGGCGTGGCGATGGGCAATGCTGACGACGAGATCAAAGCACGCGCTAACGTCGTCATCGGCGATAACACCACCGACAGCATTGCGAAGTTCATCTATAGCCAGCTGCTGTAATCAGGCGGTTATGGATACGCTCTTGATCTGCGCGTACAGCCAGAGGCCAGGTTTGATCCCCAGTTCATCCCTGGCCCACGGGCTTATGCGCGCCCACAGCGTTTTTCCCCCTACCTCAAGCTGAACTTCCACCTGCCCGTTATCGTCGTAGCAGTGGGTCACCTTTGCACGCAGAATATTGCGGATGCTGGTTTGCTGCGGCGGTTGTAGCACCAGTGAGACATCCGACGCCTGAATACGAATGCGCAGCGAGGCTTGCAGCGGCTCATTGAGCTTATTGACCCACAAATGCTGGTCGCCCAGCGCCAGCGCCGTCATAGCGTAATGCGGATGATGCTCCAGCACGCTCACTTTCAGGATGCTGCTCTGCTGTTCTTTCGGCAGCCACGGATGCATCACGCTGCTGCTCCAGACCTCTTCCAGCGCACCAAACGCCTTCACCTGACCGTCCTCCAGCACCAGCACGTTATCGGCCAGATGGAGAATTTCGTCGAGCGAGTGGCTGACATACAGCATTGGAATATTGATCTCCCGCGCCAGGCGTTGCAGATAGGGCAACAGTTCGCGCTTACGCGGAATATCCAGCGAGGCGAGCGGTTCATCCAGCAGCAGGAGTTCCGGCGCGGTCAGCAGCGCCCGACCAATCGCCACACGCTGTTTTTCACCACCGGAGAGTCCTCCCGGCAGTCTGTCGAGCAAGGGTTCAATGCCTAACAGCGCCACCAGCTTATCAAACTGACCGGCCATGCTTTTCGCCATACCGTAACGCAGATTGCCGCGCACTTTATAATGCGGAAACAGGCGCGCATCCTGAAAAACGTAGCCTATCCGGCGTTTTTCCGGCGTCAGACAGATACGGTTTTCTGTATCGTTCAGCACCCGTCCGTTGAGCACAATGCGCCCTTTCTGTGGTCGCGTCAGACCACTGATGGCATTGATCAGCGAGGTTTTTCCGGAGCCAGAAACGCCAAAAATCGCGGTGATACCGCTGGCGGGCAGCGTTTCGTTGAGCGTGACGCAATGGGTGCCCAGCGTCTGGGAGAAATTGAGTTCCAGCATGATTATCTCCCCATTCGCTCGCGGCTGAGCCGGGCCAGCCATTCAGAAATTAACAGTGAAATCAGCGCCAGCACGATGGAGATAAGGCACAGTCTCGCCGCTGCGCTTTCTCCCCCCGGCGTCTGGATCAAGGTATACATCGCCGAAGGAATGGTACGCGTTTCACCGGGAATGTTGGAGACAAAGGTAATCGTGGCGCCAAACTCACCCAGCGAGCGGGCAAACGCCAGCACCGTCCCGACAATAATGCCAGGCAGCGTCAGCGGGAGAGTAATGGTGAAGAAGACGCGCCAGCGTCCCGCCCCCAGCGTCCGGGCGGCTTGCTCCAGCTTGATGTCCACCCCTTCCAGCGCCAGCCGGATAGCGCGCACCATCAGCGGGAAAGACATCACAGCCGCCGCCAGCACCGCGCCGCGCCAGCTGAAGGCAAAAGTAATTCCAAACCAGTCGTACAGCCACTGACCGATAAATCCGCGCCGCCCCATCGAGACCAGCAGCAGATAACCGACCACCACCGGTGGTAATACCAGCGGCAGATGCAGCACGCTATCCAGTAGGGCTTTGCCTGGGAAGGTGCAGCGCACCAGCAGCCAGGCAAAGAAGATCCCAAACGGCAAACTAAACAGCACGGCCAGGGAAGACACTTTCAGGCTCAGGAGAACGGCCTGCCATTCGGGATCGGTCAATATCATTACTTGGTCGTAAATCCGTAACGTTTAAAGATTTCAGCAGCCTGCGGCCCTTTCAGGTAATCATAGAACGCGCTGACCGTGGCGTTTTTATGTCCATCAACAATCGCGATGGGGTACTCCACTTTTTTGTGCGAGTCTTCCGGGAAGGTGGCTACAACCTTAACCCCTTTGCTGGCAACTGCATCAGAGCCGTAAACGATGCCTAACGGCGCTTCATTACGCTCGACCAGCGCCAGCGCGCCGCGCACATCTTCTGCCGGAGCCAGTTTAGGTGACAACGTCTCCCAGGCACCCAGTTTCTGTAGCGCTTCTTTCGCGTAAATCCCCGCCGGAACGTGTTCCGGATCGCCCACCGCCAGACGACCACCGTTCAGCAGCGTCGTCCAGTTGGTTTTACTGTCGATCGTAAAATCTTTCTGCTCACTGGCTTTTGGCGCAACCACCACAAGGCTGTTACCCAGCAGCGTCTGACGCGATGCCGTATCAATAGACTTCTTATCTACCGCGTAGTCCATCCATTTCTGATCGGCAGAAATAAACAGATCCGCTGGCGCACCGGCTTCTATCTGACGAGCCAGCGTCGAAGATGAAGCAAAAGAGGAGACCACGTCGACATTCTTCTCTTTTTTGTATTCTGCCGCGATATCCTGCATCGCATTGGTCAATGACGCCGCTGCAAATACCGTGATTTTCCCTTCATCCGCCAGCGCGTGTCCGGCAACCGTCAGTGATAATGTTGCCCCAGCAAACAGGCGTAACCATGTACGAGCCATCTGTAACTCCTTTCGAGTGTCGTTATGTAGACGCAAATATAACGACAAAGCAACGTTTTTCCCAGAAGTTATTGATACCTATAAGAGGTTACGCAAAGAAAATATCGGCAGGAAAGAGGAGAACTTGAGAAACAATCCGATGGATTTCGGGTTGCATCGAGGCGGAAAATCGGTGAGCCGTTCGGGCGCGGCCAACACAATGCGGCCTGGAAGACGAAGGAACAAAACGCCCGACTGAGCGGGCGTTCATAATCAATGATTCTGTCTGGACTGGTCTTTCTGACCGATACCGGAGAAAATGTTGAACACTTCACCGAGACCGTAAATCAGACCCAGGATGATGGCCATCACCACAGGTACCATGATTACGGCGAATACCAGACTTTTCAATAACTCTAACATGGTCAACTCCTGATATAGTCCTTGTAGTATTCTAACCGCATCACTGAGAAAAGCACTCCCCTTTTGTGCGGTCGGCTTTGCGTCTCTGTGGTTTTCCGTCACAATAACCTTTTTGCCAGGATCTTGTTATGCAAGCCGAAATCCTTCTTACCCTGAAACTTCAGCAAAAACTGTTTGCCGATCCCCGACGCATCTCTTTGCTCAAGCATATTGCACTTTCCGGTTCCATCAGTCAGGGCGCGAAAGACGCGGGCATCAGCTATAAGAGTGCCTGGGACGCCATCAATGAAATGAACCTCCTCAGCGAGCAGACGCTGGTGGACCGCGCAACAGGCGGTAAAGGCGGCGGTGGCGCCGTATTAACCCGCTACGGTCAGCGCCTGATCCAGCTTTATGACCTGCTTGCGCAGATTCAGCAAAAAGCCTTCGATGTCTTAAGCGACGATGACGCGCTGCCGCTCAACAGTTTGTTAGCGGCTATCTCCCGCTTCTCCTTGCAAACCAGTGCGCGCAACCAGTGGTTTGGGACGATAACCGCGCGCGACCACGATCAGGTGCAGCAACATGTCGATGTACTCCTGGCAGATGGCGAGACGCGGCTCAAAGTGGCAATTACCGCCCAGAGCGGCGAGCGACTGGGGCTTGATGAAGGTAAAGAAGTCCTCGTACTGCTGAAAGCGCCGTGGGTAGGGATCACCCAGAACGATGCCATCGCCCAGGCAGCGGATAACCAACTCCAGGGCATTATCAATCATATCGAACGCGGCGCAGAACAATGTGAAGTATTGATGACGCTGCCTGACGGTCAGATACTGTGCGCCACTGTGCCGGTAGACGACGCCGCCACGCTGACGGAAGGCACGAACGTAACGGCGTATTTCAACGCCGATAGAGTGATTATCGCGACGCTGTGCTGAGTCTCGCCGCAGCGGTATAACGGCGGGAAGTTACCCGCCGTCGCGCTAATCACATTGACATTCCTTTCTGGAACACGTATCCCTGTCATTCATCGCTGCAAAAAATGGGATACAAAATGTCATTGTTGCATATTTCGCAAGGCACGTTTCGTCTTAGCGATACAAAAACACTTCACCTGGATTCCGTGACATTAAACGCGGGTGAGAGTTGGGCGTTTGTCGGTTCGAACGGAAGCGGCAAATCGGCGTTGGCGCGCGCGCTGGCCGGTGAGTTACCGTTGCTCAAGGGCGAACGCCAGTGCGCATTTTCGCGGATTACCCGTCTCTCTTTTGAACAACTACAGAAACTGGTCAGCGATGAATGGCAGCGTAATAACACCGATATGCTCAGTCCTGGCGAAGAGGATACCGGGCGTACCACGGCGGAGATCATTCAGGACGAGGTAAAAGACCCGGCCCGCAGCGCGACGCTGGCGCAACAGTTTGGTATCACCCATCTTCTCGATCGTCGCTTTAAATATCTCTCTACCGGAGAAACGCGCAAAACATTGCTCTGTCAGGCGCTTATGTCTGAGCCAGATCTGTTGATTCTCGATGAGCCGTTTGACGGCCTGGATGTTGCCTCCCGCCAGCAGTTGGCAGCCCTGCTTGAAACGTTGCATCAGTCCGGCATCACGCTGGTGTTAGTGTTGAACCGCTTTGATGAAATCCCGGCGTTCATTCAGTATGCCGGCGTGCTGGTTGATTGCACCTTAACAGAAACCGGATCGAAAACTGACCTACTCCAGCAAGCGCTGATCGCTCAACTCGCCCATAGCGAGCGACTGGAAGGGGTGATGCTACCCGAAGCAGACGAACCTGCCGCTCATGCTGTTCTGACCGCCGATACGCCGCGGATCGTCCTGAAAGATGGCGTCGTGTCGTACAACGATCGCCCTATTCTCGATCGTCTGAGCTGGCAGGTGGATCCCGGTGAGCACTGGCAGATTGTCGGCCCCAACGGTGCCGGAAAATCCACGTTGCTCAGCCTGATAACCGGTGACCACCCGCAGGGATACAGCAACGATCTGACGTTGTTTGGTCGTCGTCGTGGCAGCGGTGAAACCATCTGGGATATTAAAAAACACATTGGCTATGTCAGTAGCAGTCTGCATCTCGACTATCGGGTGAGCACCACCGTGCGCAATGTGATTCTGTCAGGCTATTTCGACTCTATCGGGATCTATCAGGCCGTGTCAGACCGCCAACAGAAACTCGCGCAGCAGTGGCTGGATATTCTGGGTATCGACAAGCGTACCGCCGACGCACCGTTTCATAGTCTTTCCTGGGGGCAACAGCGACTGGCACTGATCGCCCGGGCGCTGGTTAAGCACCCGACCCTGCTGATTCTGGACGAACCGTTGCAGGGACTGGACCCGCTGAATCGCCAACTTATCCGTCGTTTTGTCGACGTGTTGATTAGCGAGGGTGACACGCAGCTGCTGTTTGTCTCCCATCACGCTGAGGATGCGCCGACCTGTATTACCCATCGTCTGGAATTTGTGCCAGACGGCGACACATATACCTACCAGCAAACCCAGTTGCGTTAGTTTTCATCCATGGGCGCGAAAGCGCCCTTTTTTTTCGGATAAAAGGCGCAATCATTCCTAAAGTTTATGATTTATAATCGAATAATTAGTGACAAAGCGTGAGAAATCGCGAGTGTAAACGATTCCACTATTTTATTCCATGTCACACTTTTCGCATCTTTGTTATGCTATGGTAATTCCATACCATAAGCTTAACGGAGCGAATTATGAGAGTTCTGGTCACCGGTGGTAGCGGTTACATAGGAAGCCATACTTGTGTGCAGTTACTGAAAAACGGTCATGACGTCATCATCCTTGATAACCTCTGTAACAGTAAGCGCAGCGTACTGCCTGTTATTGAACGTCTGAGCGGCAAACATCCGACGTTTGTCGAAGGCGATATCCGCAACGAAGCGCTAATGACCGAGATCCTGCACGATCACGCGATTGACACCGTCATCCATTTCGCCGGGCTGAAGGCCGTCGGCGAATCTGTCGCGAAGCCGCTGGAATACTATGACAACAACGTCAACGGAACGCTGCGACTGATTAGCGCCATGCGCGCCGCCGGCGTCAAAAACGTCATTTTTAGTTCATCGGCAACCGTCTACGGCGACCAGCCGAAAATCCCTTATGTTGAAAGCTTCCCGACCGGCACGCCGCAAAGCCCGTACGGCAAAAGCAAGTTGATGGTCGAGCAGATCCTCACCGATCTGCAAAAAGCCCAACCGGCGTGGAGCATCGCGCTGCTGCGCTATTTCAACCCAGTCGGCGCGCATCCCTCAGGCGACATGGGCGAAGATCCGCAGGGCATCCCGAATAACCTGATGCCGTACATCGCCCAGGTTGCAGTAGGCCGTCGTGATTCCCTCGCCATTTTTGGCAACGACTACCCGACCGAAGACGGTACCGGCGTACGCGATTACATCCACGTGATGGATCTTGCTGATGGTCACGTTGCCGCAATGGAAAAACTGGCTGGCATTCAGGGTGTCCATATTTACAACCTCGGCGCGGGTGTCGGCAGCAGCGTGCTGGACGTAGTCAACGCCTTCAGCAAAGCCTGCGGTAAACCGGTTAACTATCACTTTGCTCCGCGCCGTGATGGTGACCTGCCAGCCTACTGGGCAGATGCCGGCAAAGCCGACCGCGAACTGAACTGGCGCGTGACGCGCACGCTTGATGAGATGGCGCAGGACACCTGGCGCTGGCAGTCACGTCATCCGCAGGGATACGAGGATTAAAAAACCATCATGAGTCAATTCAACCCCGTCGATCATCCGCATCGCCGCTTTAACCCGCTCACCGGCCAGTGGATTCTGGTCTCGCCGCACCGTGCTAAGCGCCCCTGGCAGGGGGCGCAAGAAATCCCCTCTAACCAGGCGCTGCCGGCACACGATCCGGACTGCTTCCTGTGTGCGGGCAATACACGCGTCACTGGCGATAAGAACCCGGATTACAGCGGAACGTTCGTCTTCACCAACGACTTCGCGGCATTGATGACAGATACACCTGACGCGCCGGACAGTCACGACCCGCTGATACGCTGCCAGAGCGCGCGCGGCACCAGTCGCGTTATTTGCTTTTCACCGGATCACAGTAAAACGCTTCCGGAACTTAGCGTTCCTGCCCTGACCGAAATTGTGAAAACCTGGCAAGAGCAAACCGCAGACCTCGGAAAACGCTATCCTTGGGTGCAAGTTTTTGAAAATAAAGGCGCGGCGATGGGCTGCTCAAATCCTCATCCCCACGGTCAGATTTGGGCCAACAGTTTCCTGCCAAACGAAGCCGAACGCGAAGATCGTTTGCAAAAAGACTATTTTGTCGAGCAGGCGTCGCCGATGCTGGTCGACTACGTGCAGCGCGAACTGGCCGACGGCAGTCGTACAGTGGTAGAAACCGATCACTGGCTGGCTGTCGTGCCTTACTGGGCAGCCTGGCCGTTCGAAACGCTATTGCTGCCGAAAGCGCACGTACTACGTATCACCGATTTGACCGACGAACAGCGCGCAGACCTTGCGCTGGCGTTGAAAAAACTGACCAGTCGTTACGACAACCTGTTCCAGTGCTCCTTCCCGTATTCGATGGGCTGGCACGGCGCGCCGTTTAACGGTGAAGAGAACGAACACTGGCAGCTACACGCGCACTTTTATCCGCCGCTGTTACGCTCCGCAACCGTGCGCAAATTTATGGTCGGTTATGAAATGCTGGCCGAAACCCAGCGCGATCTCACAGCGGAGCAAGCGGCAGAGCGTCTGCGCGCGGTCAGCGACATCCATTTTCGCGAATCCGGAGTATAAAAATGAGTCTGAAAGAAAAAACACAATCTCTGTTTGCAGAAATTTTCGGCTACCCTGCGACCCACACCATTCAGGCACCAGGCCGCGTCAATCTCATCGGTGAACACACCGATTATAACGACGGCTTTGTGTTGCCCTGCGCCATTGATTATCAAACCGTCATCAGTTGTGCTGCCCGCAACGACCGCCTGATCCGCGTCATTGCGGCCGATTACGATAATCAGACTGACGAGTTTTCCCTCGATGCCCCCATTGTGACCCACGACAGCCAACAGTGGGCTAACTACGTGCGCGGCGTAGTGAAACACTTGCTAAAACGCGACAGTAGTTTTGGCGGCGCGGATCTGGTGATCAGCGGTAATGTCCCGCAAGGCGCTGGCCTGAGTTCTTCCGCTTCGCTGGAAGTGGCGGTCGGTACCGTGTTCCAGCAGCTTTACCATCTGCCGCTGGATGGCGCGCAGATTGCGCTCAACGGTCAGGAAGCGGAAAACCAGTTTGTCGGCTGTAACTGCGGGATTATGGATCAGCTCATCTCCGCTCTGGGCAAGAAAGATCATGCCCTGCTGATTGACTGCCGCACGCTCGGCACCAAAGCGGTCTCGATGCCGGAAGGCGTAGCGATCGTCATCATCAACAGCAACTTCAAACGCACGCTGGTCGGCAGCGAATACAACACGCGCCGCCAGCAGTGCGAAACCGGCGCACGTTTCTTCCAGCAACCGGCGTTGCGTGATGTCAGCCTCGAAGCTTTTAACGCCGTGGCGAATGAACTGGACCCACTGGTTGCCAAACGCGTCCGTCATGTGTTAACTGAGAATGCGCGTACTGTTGAAGCCGCCAGCGCGCTGGAAAAAGGCGATCTGGTGCGTATGGGGCAACTGATGGCTGAATCGCACGCATCCATGCGTGATGATTTCGAAATCACCGTGCCGCAGATTGATACGCTGGTTGACATCGTTAAAGCCGCAATTGGCGAAAAAGGCGGCGTACGCATGACTGGCGGTGGATTTGGCGGTTGTGTCGTTGCGCTGATCCCGGAAACGCTGGTCCCTGCCGTCCAGCAAGCTGTGGCTGAACAGTACGAAGCTAAAACCGGTATCAAAGAAACATTCTATGTGTGCAAACCATCACAAGGAGCAGGACAGTGCTGAATGAAACACCCGCACTGGCACCCGATGGTCAGCCGTACCGCCTGTTAACCCTGCGCAATAGCGCAGGGATGGTGGTTACGCTGATGGACTGGGGTGCTACGTTACTCTCGGCCCGCATTCCCCTTTCCAACGACTGCGTGCGTGAAGCGCTGCTGGGTTGCGCCAGTCCGGAGCATTATCAGGATCAGGCGGCGTTTCTGGGCGCCTCAATTGGTCGCTACGCTAACCGCATCGCCGACAGTCGCTACACGCTCAACGGGGAAACGGTGACCCTGCAACCCAGCCAGGGCGTTAACCAGTTGCACGGTGGGCCCGACGGATTTGATAAACGCCGCTGGCAAATCGTTAACCATAACGAGCGTCAGGTTCTGTTTACGCTAAGCTCAGACGATGGCGATCAGGGTTTTCCGGGCAACCTCTGCGCGACGGTGCAATATCGTCTGACCGATGACAACCGCATCTCCATTACCTATCGCGCGACGGTGGATAAGCCATGTCCGGTAAACCTGACCAACCATGTCTATTTCAACCTCGACGGCGATCAGACCGATGTGCGCAACCATAAGCTGCAGCTTCTGGCGGATGAGTATCTGCCGGTTGATGAAGATGGGATCCCACGCGAGGGCCTGAAACCGGTCGCCGGAACGTCATTTGATTTCCGCACCGCGAAGGTCATCGTCAGTGAATTTCTTGCCGATGACGACCAGCGCAAAGTGAAGGGTTACGATCACGCCTTCCTGTTGCAGGCAAAAGGCGACAGTAAAAAGCCGGTTGCCCTGCTCTCTTCAGAGGACGGGAAGTTGCAGATGGAGGTCTACACGTCGGCTCCGGCGCTACAGTTTTACTCCGGTAACTTTCTCGGTGGCACCTCTTCGCGTGGACCGAAGGCCTACAGCGATTATCAGGGTCTGGCGCTGGAGAGTGAATTCTTACCTGACAGCCCGAACCACCCGGAATGGCCGCAGCCTGACTGCGTGCTTCGCCCCGGCGAAGAGTACACCAGCCTGACGGAATATCGCTTTATTCCTTCCTGAGGGTGTAATGTCTCTGTACTGACTGCCCGATAACGCATGCGTGTCGGGCCTAAAACACGCCACCTTGTTCAAATCCCCACCACTCAAAGACAAAATCGCAACTCAGAGTTCACAAGAACCTTACACTACTGCACTATTTTCGCTATGGTTATGCGTAAGCATTGCCGCTGACCTGTCACGGCAATATAATGAGAATTATTATCATTCGATAAAGCTTGAGGAGTGAGAGTATGGCTGTAACTAAGCTGGTTCTGGTACGCCACGGCGAAAGCCAGTGGAACAATGAAAACCGCTTTACCGGTTGGTATGACGTTGACCTGTCCGAGAAAGGCGTGGGGGAAGCGAAAGCGGCAGGCAAACTGCTGAAAGCTGAAGGCTATAGCTTCGATTTTGCTTATACCTCTGTGCTGAAACGTGCCATCCACACGCTGTGGAACGTACTGGATGAGCTGGATCAGGCCTGGTTGCCGGTGGAGAAATCCTGGAAACTGAACGAACGTCACTACGGTGCGTTGCAGGGTCTGAACAAAGCGGAAACCGCTGAGAAGTACGGTGACGAGCAGGTTAAACAGTGGCGTCGTGGTTTCGCGGTAACCCCGCCGGAACTGACCAAAGATGACGAGCGCTATCCGGGTCACGATCCGCGTTATGCCAAACTGACCGAGAAAGAGCTGCCGCTGACCGAAAGCCTGGCACTGACCATCGATCGCGTTATTCCCTACTGGAACGACACCATTCTGCCACGCATGAAGAGCGGCGAACGCGTCATCATCGCGGCGCACGGTAACTCCCTGCGCGCGCTGGTGAAATACCTCGACAACCTGAGCGAAGAAGAAATCCTTGAGCTGAACATCCCAACCGGCGTACCGCTGGTGTATGAGTTCGACGAAAACTTCAAGCCGCTCAAGCGCTACTATCTGGGTAATGCTGACGAGATCGCCGCGAAAGCCGCTGCCGTCGCTAACCAGGGTAAAGCGAAGTAATCTGAATGGCCCGGCGGCGAATACTGACCGGGTCATTATTCTTATACCCCCATCACCCCATCCAGCACCACCTGCGCCCTGCCCTGTGAGCAGCGCTCCACGCGAGCCTGTACGTTATACACTTCCGCCAGACTTTCTGTGGTGATGACCTTTTCCGGCTCGCCGCTGACGACCCGCTTTCCCGCTTTCAGCATCAGCACATGTTCACAATGGCGCAGCGCAATATTGATGTCATGTACCACCACCACCGTGACCATATTACGTAGCCGGGTTTCACGGCGAACGAGGTTCATCACATGAAACTGGTAGTTCAGATCCAACGCGCTCAGGGGTTCATCGAGCAACAACAACCCGGGACGGCGGATCAGCGATTGCGCCAGCCCCACAAGTTGCCGCTGTCCCCCGGAAAGCTGATCAAGAAAATGCAACGCCAGATGCGCAATCCCTAACTGTTCGAGAATTTCCAGCACCTGTTCATCATCGCGTTTACCCAGCGCCCGCTGCGCGACATGGATTGATTCCAGAACGTGTAAATGTACCCCCTGCGGCAGCGACTGGGGTAAAAACACGACGCTATTGGCCCGCTCAGCCAGCGACAGCGTCGACAGATTTTTGCCCCCAAGTATCATCTCACCCTGCGCGTTGCTCAATCCTGCCAGCGCGCGTAACAAGGTGGATTTTCCGCAACCGTTCGGCCCGAGCAGCGCGGTAATTTTACCGCGCGGCAGTTCGTCGACATTCAGATCCTCAATCACACGTCGTTTCGGATAGCCCGCAGTGACACCTCGCAGGATCAGGCCACTCATGACATACTCCCCCGATGGCGCAAAATAATGCTCAAAAAGAATGGAACCCCCACCAGCGAGGTGACAATGCCCACCGGAATAATGATACCGGGAAGGATATTTTTCGAGGCGACAGAGGCCAGAGAAAGCACCAGCCCGCCCATCAGGACGCTGCCAGGCAGATAGAAGCGGTGATCTTCACCAAACAACAGGCGTGAAATGTGCGGTGCCACCAGACCGATGAAGCCAATCGGCCCGACGAAGGCCACCGAGAGTGCAGACAGCAGGCTAATGCGCAGCAGCGACGACAGGCGTAATCGGCGCACGTTGATACCAAAACTCATCGCCCGATCCTCCCCCAGGCGCAGAGCGGTCAGTTGCCAGGCACTGCGCATTGACCCCACTCCAACGCAGATAAACGCCAACGCCAGTACGCCCAGATTTTCCCACGACGCCCGCGCCAGACTGCCCATTGTCCAGAACACCAGCCCCTGCAACGTATCCTCATCGGCCACAAACTGCATCATCGACACCAGCGCATTAAAGGTAAACACCAGTGCAATACCAAACAGCACCACACCGGAGGTCGCCACGCGGGTCCAGCGGGTAATGCCGTCGAGTAGCAGTGCAGAGAGCAACGCAAAAATAAAGGCATTCGCCGGGATGAACCACGCGTCAGGAATACCGGGAATGCCGATCCCCAGCACAATTGCCAGCGCCGCGCCAAATGCCGCCGCCGAAGAGACCCCCAACGTAAACGGACTCGCCAGCGGGTTATTGAGGATGGTCTGCATCTCAGCCCCTGCCAACCCCAGCGCCATGCCAACGAGCAACGCCATGAGGGCGTAAGGCAGGCGGATTTCCCAGACGATAACCCGGGAGCCGCCGCTGGCGCTTGTCGGATGGATCAGCGTTTGCCATAGCTCGCCAAGCGGCAATCCTGACGGGCCGAGCGTGAAATCCAGCAACAGCGAGCCAATAATCGCCAGTACGCTTATCAGCACCAGCAGCACGCGCTTGCGAATAATCCTGCGATATTGCGCACTAATGGCATCATCAATGGGTGCCAGAGAAAGATGAGACATAGCGGATAGCGGGGTTGGCGAATGAAGGCCGGATTATAACGCAATTGTCGCGCGTTATATAAAAAAATACATTTCGATAATTTAATGCGGACGAAGAAAGGATATAAAAAAGCCGACTCCAGGAGTCGGCTTGTCAGGTTGAGGATGCGTTATCCGCGACGCGCTTTTACCGCATCCGCGAGTTGGCGCAGGATAGTGTCAGTATCTTCCCAGTTAATGCAGGCATCGGTAACGCTTTTGCCATACACGAGTGGTTCACCACTGTCCGGGTTCTGATTGCCTTCAACCAGATGGCTTTCAATCATCACGCCCATAATCGCTGTCTCACCGTTGGCGATTTGTTGGCACACATCCGCCCCGACTTCCATCTGCTTTTTAAACTGCTTGCAGGAGTTGGCATGGCTGAAATCAATCATAATTTGCGCAGGCAGACCCGCTTTCGCCAGACCTTCTTTCACTGCCGTCACGTGCGCAGCGCTGTAGTTCGGTTCTTTACCGCCGCGCAGAATGATATGACAGTCGCCGTTACCACTGGTGTTCACAATGGCAGAGTGACCCCATTTGGTAACCGACAGGAAGCAGTGCGGCGCACCGGCAGCGTTGATAGCATCAATCGCCACTTTGATGGTGCCATCAGTACCGTTCTTGAAGCCAACCGGACAAGAAAGACCGGATGCCAGTTCACGGTGAACCTGTGATTCCGTGGTACGTGCGCCAATCGCGCCCCAGCTCATCATGTCCGCCAGATATTGCGGGGTAATCATATCGAGGAATTCACCTGCCGTTGGCAGGCCACTGTCGTTGATATCCAGCAACAGCTTACGCGCAATACGCAAACCATCGTTGATCTGGAAGCTGTTATCCATATGAGGATCGTTAATCAACCCTTTCCAGCCAACGGTCGTACGCGGTTTCTCAAAGTAGACACGCATGACGATTTCCAGTTCGCCTTTCAGCGCTTCACGCAGCGCCAACAGGCGACCTGCGTACTCTTTCGCTGCGACAGGATCATGAATTGAGCACGGCCCAATCACCACCAGCAGGCGATCGTCATTCCCTTTCAAAATCTTGTGAATGGCTTTACGCGCATGGGCAACCGTGTTGGCGGCATTTTCTGTAGCGGGGAATTTTTCCAGCAGTGCGACAGGGGGTAATAACTCGTTGATCTCTTTAATACGTAAATCGTCGTTCTGATAATTCATGATTATTCCAGCGTTGCCATACTTATCTAAATGAATGCAATCCCCTCAATCTATATCCTCAGCCGAAAAGTGTAAACGGGCTTTTACACTTCGAACGGATTAATCCTGGAATTCGGCTAAAAAACGCCAGAAAGTAGCGATAAACGAGATCTAACCTACAATTTTTAACTGTAACCACTCTGTTTATGAATCTTTTCAAGATTCTCTGCTGAGCCTTTGCGCTCGTTTGGGATCTTTAACCATTGCCTGACCCTTTGACTGGCATATGCACTGTTGGAAGACGTTATCCGACATCTCAACCAAAACAGGAGCATCTTATGCAAATAACAAAACTGGCTTCACTTTTCCTGACCGCCACGCTCAGCCTCGCCAGCGGCGCTGCCCTGGCCGCCGAAACCAGCACCCAAAGCAATAATGGCCAGGCGAATGCCGCCGCCGACGCCGGCCAGGTTGCTCCGGATGCAAAAGAAAACGTCGCGCCAAATAATGTCGATAACGACAATATCAATTCAGGTGGCACGATGTTGCATCCGAATGGTTCATCCATGAATCACGAGGGAATGACCCAGGATGAGGTGCACAAAAACACGATGTGTAAGGACGGGCGCTGCCCGGACATGAACAAAAAAGTGGAAACCGGTGATGGTATGAACAACGAGGTTGATAGCAAAACCGATGGCACCACGCAGTAAAACTGAAAATCGGGCTGATAAGGGGAGAGCGCTGGCTCTCCTTTTTATATTATTCGTCCAGAAACGGTATGATGTCATACAGTTAAGATGAGAATAACTAAGGGATGACATTATGGCGCACTCACACTCTCATTCTGCCCCTCACCTGCCCGAAGATGGTAATGCCCGCCGACTGCTGCTCGCGTTTTGCATCACGGCGGGCTTCATGTTGCTGGAAGTGGTAGGCGGGATTTTATCCGGTTCGCTGGCGCTGCTCGCCGATGCCGGACATATGCTGACCGATGCCGCCGCGCTATTGTTTGCACTGATGGCCGTCCAGTTTGCCCGCCGACCGCCGACCATTCGCCACACTTTTGGCTGGCTGAGGCTTACAACGCTGGCCGCTTTCGTTAATGCGATTGCGCTGGTGGTCATTACAATTTTAATTGTCTGGGAGGCGATTGAGCGCTTCTACACGCCTCGCCCGGTTGCGGGCGGCATGATGATGATCATCGCCGTCGCTGGCTTGCTGGCAAACATCCTTGCCTTCTGGATCCTGCATCGCGGCAGCGAAGAGAAAAACCTGAACGTACGCGCCGCAGCACTGCATGTGATGGGCGATTTACTGGGTTCAGTCGGGGCTATCGTCGCGGCGGTGATTATTATCTGGACCGGCTGGACGCCAGCGGACCCCATTCTGTCCATACTGGTTTCGCTGCTGGTCCTGCGCAGCGCGTGGCGTTTATTGAAAGATAGCGTGAATGAGTTACTGGAAGGTGCCCCGGTCTCGCTGGATATCGCTGCCCTGCAACGCCACCTCAGCCGGGAGCTTCCCGAAGTGCGTAACGTGCATCACGTGCACGTGTGGATGGTGGGAGAAAAACCCGTCATGACCCTGCATGTACAGGTGATCCCGCCGCACGATCATGACGGGCTGCTGGAACGCATCCAGCACTTCCTCATTCATCATTACCAGATTGAACATGCCACCATTCAGATGGAATATCAGCCCTGTCATGGGCCGGACTGCGATCTGAACCAGAAAGTGTCCGACCATTCACATCATCATCACTAATGAGACAGCGCGTGTGAGCCTCGTTCGCGCGCGCTGTTAATCCACATCCTGCTGCCGTTGAGCGCAATGAAGGTCAGGATCAAGTACTCCAGCGACATCGCATAGACCCCTTGCAGGGCAAAGATCACGACGCTAATCACATTGATAACGACCCACAGCAGCCAGTTCTCGACGTATTTACGAGTCATCAGGATCATCGCCACAATCGACAGCACCATCATACAAGAATCCCAGAAGGGGAAGGCATCAGGCTGCAGTTGCAAAACGGTAACCTGCAAGCCCAGCATCTGCATGATTGTCACCGCAATGCGGGTCAGAAAGGCAAAAACCGGGTCGATATAGACCGTCATCAGGCCTATCGCCACCACGCAAACCGCCAGCCAGCCCAGCGCCTTAGGCAGGGGCAACCAGCGAATTTTAAGTTCCGCCTCGTTTTGTGTGGTCTGCCGCGACCAGGCGTACCAGCCATAAATGTTGGCCGCGAAGAAGAAAAGCTGCAGCAGCAGGCTGGCGTAGAGCTGGATCTGGAAAAAGATAATCGCAAATAACGTGACGTTAATGAGGCCGAAAACGTAGTTGCTGATCTTCTCCATGCTGGCAAGGCCAATACACAGCAAACCGGCAATGGTGCCCACGGCTTCGATCCATGACAGATCGTAACCTCCTGCACCGATTGGAATATGTACCAGAATGTTCTGCGTGCTAAAAAAGTCCATCTTTTCCCCCAGAGCGTTTGATTATCTACGCACGTAGTGTAGCCGCAAATTCCAGCATGCGGTTTAACGGCACGAGTGCGCCTTCTCGCAGCGCCTCATCAACGTGTATCTCATGGGGCTTCCCACCCTGCTCCAGGCCTTCAGCGATCGCTTTGAGGCCGTTCATCGCCATCCACGGACAGTGCGCGCAACTGCGACAGGTGGCGCCTTCACCGGCAGTGGGTGCTTCCAGCAACTCTTTACCCGGCACCGCTTGCTGCATTTTATAGAAAATCCCGCGATCGGTGGCGACAATAAGTTGCTGATGCGGCAAGGTTTTGGCTGCATTAATGAGCTGACTGGTCGAACCAACGGCGTCGGCCATGTCCACTATCGACTGTGGTGATTCCGGATGAACCAGGATCGCCGCATCCGGATACAGCCCTTTCATACGAGTCAGCGCCTGCGTTTTGAACTCATCATGGACGATGCACGCCCCCTGCCAGCAAAGAACATCCGCACCCGTCTGTTTCTGGACATATTTCCCAAGATGACGATCCGGTGCCCAGATGATTTTTTCACCCAAACTATCCAGATGCTCAATCAGTTCAACGGCAATACTGGACGTCACCACCCAGTCGGCGCGAGCCTTAACCGCCGCAGAAGTATTCGCGTAGACCACGACGGTGCGATCCGGATGGGCATCGCAGAACGCGCTGAACGCGTCAATCGGACACCCGAGATCTAACGAGCATTCCGCCTCCAGAGTCGGCATTAAAATGGTTTTTTCCGGGCTGAGGATTTTAGCCGTCTCGCCCATAAAGCGCACTCCTGCGACAAGCAGCGTCGAGGCAGGATGATTAGCGCCAAAGCGGGCCATCTCCAGTGAATCAGAGATACAACCGCCGGTCTCTTCCGCCAGTTGCTGGATTTCAGGGTCAGTGTAATAGTGCGCGACCATCACCGCATCGCGCTCTTTCAGCAGGCGCTTGATCTTTTCGCGGTAGAACGCCTTTTCATCAACGCTCAAAGGTACAGGCTTCGGGGGAAATGGATAGATTGCGGCTTCAGGGTCAAACATCACGCTCATCATGCTTTCTCGTTTTACTGGCTTAACGAAATAACCGACTAAAGACGTGAAGCATGTCATGATCGGTCATATTTGTTTTATATGCTAAACAAGATAGCGGATTGAGCAGAAAAAGTCACAACAATTGCGCTTGCTGACACTGGATAGCGCGACCTGGTGTCTTATCCGGCCTACAAGGGCGTAGCCATTGACCTGGCCAATCATTGTAGGCCTGATAAGCGAAGCGCCATCAGGCATGACACAGGTTCGAATCATCAAATTCTGCACATAGCAAAAAGGCGCCGCCAGCGCCCTCTTTTACACTGGTAGGTCGTGCAGGATGACTCGCTTCGCTCGCCCTTCGGGCCGTCGCCGCAGGCGGCT